>OFRH01000001.1_pt1 | contig 190982 bp, 165 predicted proteins | sample 1543111 | NCBI WGS metagenome assembly OFRH01 (sample SAMN07774220, study PRJEB24372) | wastewater metagenome | isolation source: Exp Tend NO 100WW | collected 2016-02
CCGATGAACGGCAAGGTCACGATCAACCATGGGGTCGAGCGATAGAGTGTCGTGACGGCGTCCAAAGCATGCAGGAAGCCTGCCCCGGCGGCACCGATGACCAAGGAGACACCGGTGAGCAGGGCTACCCAGAGGAGGACGTTTCTCGAGGGCTTGGCGAACATCGGAGCAGCAAGAAAACCTTTGAGAGCCCTCGGCCGCCCCCACAATCTCAAAGCATGGAACACCCCATCCAGCGTCGCGACTTCGTATCCACCCTGGCCCTCGGCGGACTCGCCTTGGCCGCCGCCCCGTCCGTCCTGCGCGGCGAGTCGGTGCCCGCCAAGATCAAGGTCGCCCTTATCGGTTGCGGCGGTCGTGGTACCGGCGCCCTCGGGCAGTTCATCGCGGCCTGCAAGATCCTCGGTGCCGAAGCCGAGGTCGTCGCGCTGGGGGACGCGTTTGAGGATCGCGTGCAGAAGCTGGGCAAGGCCTACAACCTCCCGGCCACGAAACTATTCGCCGGTTATGATGCCTACCAGAAGGTGATGGCGACGGATTGCGCCTTCGTGCTGATGGCGACGCCCCCGGCTTTCCGTCCGGTCCATTTCGCCGCCGCCATCGAAGCGGGCAAGCACTGCTTCATCGAGAAGCCGGTCGCCGTCGACCCCGTCGGCGCCCGCTCGATCATCGCCACCGGAGAGAAAGCCAAGGCCAAGGGCCTGGCGGTCGTCGCGGGCACCCAGCGTCGCCATGACGCCGGCTATCTGAAGAACAAGGCGCTCATCGACGCAGGCGCGATCGGCGCCATCCGCGGCGGCGTGGTGCAGTGGAACGGCACCGTGCCCTGGGTGAAGCGTCGCGAGGCCGGCGAGACCGACGCCTATTACATGAACCGTAATTGGCTCAATTTCGCCGAACTTTCCGGCGATCACATCGTCGAGCAGCACATCCATAACGTCGACGTCGCCATCTGGTTCCTCGGCCGCCCGCCCGTGAGCGCCCTCGGTTTCGGCGGACGTGCCCGTCGCGACACCGGCAACATGTTCGACTTCTTCAGCGTCGATTACGATTTCGGCGACTCCGTCCATATCCATAGCCAGTGCCGTCAGATCACCGGAACGACGGGTCGGGTCGGCGAGTTCTTCACCGGCGCGGAAGGTTCGTGCTACGGATCCGGCAAGGTCTTCTCGAAGAAGAACCTCACCATCCCGGACATCAAGATGGATACCCCTGACACCATGGTGCAGGAACATGTCGACCTCATCCGCAGCGCCTTCAGCGGCAAGCCGTTGAACGATGCCCGCCAGATCGCGGAGACCACCTTGGCCGTCATCATGGGTCGCATGTCCGCCTATTCCGGTGAGACGGTGCGTTTCGCCGATCTCCTGACCAACGAGCACTCTCCGCATTATAACTTCCAGTTCGCGGTGGGTCCCAAGGATTTCGAAAGCGGCAACGTCAAGCTGCCCGCCGAAGCGCCGCCGATCCCCGGGAAGGCGTGAGGTAGGCGGATCTTGGCCGCCGAATGGTGGCCACGAGGTAGGGGCACGACTACGTTAGTGCCCAGGGCGTGGCGTAGCCCCGCCCCTACCTTCGTTCACCATTCGGCGAACGACTCATTACCCCTGACGTACCTTGGGGAGCAGGGCGGAGGCTTCGGACCAGGTGACCTCGTGCGGGGCGCGCTTGGAGGCGGCGGCAAGGGCGCTGGTGACGCCGGCGGCTTCGCCCATGGCGACAGCGTTGCCGGTGACGCGGTAACTGGCGTGGGCGATGAAATCGCCGCTGATGCAACGGCCGGCCATCATCAGCCCGTCGACGTCCTTGGCGATCAGGGCGCGGAGCGGAATGTCGTAAGGCTTCACCTTCACGCCGGCGTTGGAATAGGCTGACTTCTTGTTCTCCTCGGCGGTCAGGGCATGGATGTCGACCGGGAAGGTCGCGCGTACCACGGAGTCATCCTGGCGTCGTCCCTCGAGCAGGTCTTCCTTGGTCATCACGTAACGCCCCTTGATGCGACGTCCGTCGCGGACGCCGATCTGGGCGGGCGTCGCCACGATCTGGGCACCCGTCCAAGCGCCGCCGGACTTACGCAGCTTGCGGACGATGTCATTGACCTCGGCACGGGCGCGCATGGTGGCCTCCGTGACTTGGGCCGCATCGGTCGCGTTGATGCCATACTCGTGGTTGGCCATCAGGAGCACCAAGTTCTCCTTGATCGGGAAGAGCGAAGCCTTGCCGTAGCTCGGGGTCACGCCGGCGGCCTTCAGCGCGGCCTTGAACTTGTCGGGGCCTACGTGTCGGCCGTTGCCGCCGACCGGATGCAGCTGGTCGGCCAGGGCGCGCCCGTCGGCCACCGTCACCAGGGCATACAGCGTCATCGGCTGACAGGGACAGGACTGTTCACGGCCGATTTCGAATTCGCAACCCGCACGGGCGCCCAAGTCGCCGTCGCCGGTCGTATCGATGAAGACCGGAGCCGCCCAGGCCTGACGGCCGGACTTCGATTCGGTCATGATCGCCGTCAGGCGTCGGACTTCTCGCTGGGCTGCGACGATCCGGGTATGCAGTTGGACTTTCACGCCGGCGGCCACGCAGAGTTCCTCGAGGATGAGCTTCATCTCCTCGGGGTGGTAGGTCACGCCGTTGACTCCTTCTCCGGCGATCGCTTCACGCTCTCGAAGACGACGCACCAGCTCCTGGTTGAAGCCCGGTTTGTCGAAATCGAGAAGGTAGCCGAGGAGCGAAGAGGTCCAGACGCCGCCAAGGGAACCGTGCGCTTCGAAGAGTCGGACCTTGGCGCCGGCACGGGCAGCGGAAATAGCGGCGGTCACGCCGGCCGGGCCGGCACCGCAAACGATGACATCGCAATCGGTAACGAGGGGAATGTCGCGCTCGGGTTCGGTCAGCATGCCGGGCTTCGGAGTCGAGGCAGCGTCGAGCTTGCTCAGGGCACCGAGGGCGCCGAGGCCGAGGAGCGAGGAAGAAAGGAAGCGACGCCGGGAGGAAGCGGGGGAATCCATGCGGGTTAGGGTTGGGCGTTTGCCAGGAGAAGTCGAATTGAAGTTTTGCCGGCCGCCGCATGGTGCTATGTCGTGACGCGGTCCCGACCCTACCCGATGTAGGCACAAAAAAGCCCCTCGAACGAGGGGCTTCGTGGCAGGTTGAATTCCTGCTTACTTGACGGGGGAGTAGTCGGTCGGGACGAGGAACTCGGACTTCACGCCGTTGGGCTGGGCGATCGTGAGCGAGCCGCCGGCCTTCTTCTCGGAGGCTTCCTTGGCGGCGACCCAGACCGGGTCGGCGCGGAAGGCGTCGAAGCTGGCCTTGGCCGCGTCGACGGACTTGTGGGTCAGGAGGTAGATGAGCGTGTTGCCGGCGACGTAGGAATTCTTCGCGCCCTTCTCGGCGTCGGCGAGGTTCCAGTAGGACACGTTGGTCATGCCATGCTTCTCGAAGAGCTTGAGGGTGTGGTCACGGAAGCGGGCGTTGAGGTCAGGCAGGCGGCCGGCTTCGGTCGTGTAGGTGCGCAGCTCGAAGACGCCGACGCCGTAGTTCTTGGCCTGGGCGAGGGCCGAGTAATCGGTCGCAGTGAGGTAGGCATACTCGATATGGTCGATCAGCTTGCCGTCCTTTTCGGAGGCCTTGGCTGCCGCCTTCCAATCCGGGTCGGCCGAGAAGGCCTTCCAAGAAGCGTCGTGCGCGGCGCGGTCGGGGAACGCGAGGAAGTAGACCAGCTTGTTCTCCTTGTTGTCGACCGGGACGAAATAGCCGAGGCTCGTCATGCCGTGCTTGGCGAAGAGCTTGAGGGTGTGGTCGCGGAAGCGGGCGTTCAGGGCGTCGAGCTTGCCGGGCTTGGCGTAGTAGACGCGCATCTCGAAGAGACGCGTATCGGGCTTGTCGGCGGCCATGGTGGTCGTGGCGATCAGGCCGAAGGTGAGGAGGGCGAGCAGGGTTTTCATGTTATTTTAGGAATTCGGAGAGATTGTCGCGGGTGACGAGTTTGAAAGGAATCATGGTTTCCTTGGGGCAGGGCTGCTTCTTGGCGAGGAGGATCGCGGCGTCGACCGAACCTTTGCCCTGGCCGACCGCATCCTGGAAGACCGTGGCGTCGAGGCGGCCTTCCTTCACCGCCGACAAAGCCTGGGCGATGGCGTCGATGCCGATGACATAGACTTCCTTCTTCAGGCCGGCGCGTTCGAGGGCCAGCAGGGCGCCCATGGCCATCTCGTCATTGTGGGCGAAGATCGCCGAGAACTTGCCCTTGTGGGCTTGGATCCAGTTCTCGGTCAGGGCCATGGCCTTGGCGCGATCCCAGGAGGCCGTCTGATGGTCGACGAGCTTGAGGCCGGGGTATTTGGCGAAGACCTCGCGGGCGCCGGCTTCGCGCTGCAGCTGGGCCGACGTGCCCATGATGCCGTGGAGCATCAGGACGCCGCCCTGGCCGTTCAGTTTCTTGGCGATGGCTTCCATCGCGATGCGACCAGCATCGAAGTCATTGGAACCGATGTAGGAGTTGCCGGCTGATTTCGTGACCTGGTTCACGAGGACCAGCGGGATGCCGGCGGCTTTGATGCGGTCCACGGCCGGGGTGCTGGCTTCAAGCTCGCAGGGATTGAGGATGATCGCGTCGACCTTCTGGGCGATGAAGTTCTCGACCTGGCTGAACTGCTTCTGGACGTCGGACTGGGCGTCGACCATGACCAGTTTCACGCCCGGCTTGGTCTTGGCATATTCCACGACGGCTTCGGAGAGTTTGGCGGTGTACTCCGCTGAGAGGTCGCGGGAGGAGAAGCCGATCAGGATCTCGCCTTCCTTGCGGGCTTCGGCTTTCTTGCAGCCGGAGAACAGGGTGGCGGTGAGCGAGAGGGCGCAGACGACCAGGAAGGCCGAGACGGCAGTGCGAGGGGTAATACGCATACCCGACTTTTACGAACGGGCCTGACGTCGGTCGAGCCAAACCGCACCCACGATGATGACGCCCTTGATGACCGCCTGATAATACGAAGAAACCCCCATCAAATCCAACCCGTTGTTGATGACGCCGATGAGAAGGACGCCCAGCAACGTGCCGGTGATCGTGCCGACGCCGCCGGCAAGGCTCGTGCCGCCGATGACCACGGCCGCGATGGCGTCCAGTTCGTAGGCCTGTCCCGCGTTGGGCTGGCCGGTGGTGATGCGCGCGGCGAGGACCACGCCGGCGAGGCCCGTGAGCAGGCCGCAGAGACCGTAAGCGAAAAGCTTCACGCGTTCCACCGGGACGCCGGCGGCGCGGGCCGCGTTCTCGTTGCCGCCGACGGCGTAGATATGCCGACCAAGCCGGAAATTACGCAGGAAGAACCAGGCCGCGAAGGCCACGCCCGAGAAGCAGAGCACGGGGATGGGGATACCGCAGAAGTCGCCGGCGAGCGAGGTGAGTTCGTCGGACATGTTCGCGACCGGCCTTCCGCCGCTGAAGATGAGCGCCAAGCCGCGCGCGACCGTCATCATGCCGAGCGTGACGATGAACGGTGCGACGCCGCCACGGGTCACCAGGACGCCGTTGACCAAGCCGCACGCCGCGCCGGTGAGCAGGCCGACGGCGATCGGGATGAAGACGCCATGATCGCCGGGATGGGCGAAGGTCGCGCAGGCGACGCCGCTCAGGGCGACGACGGAGCCGAGCGACAGGTCCACGCCGGCGGTGAGGAGCACAAAGGTCACCCCGACCGCGAGGATGCCGTTGATGGAGACCTGCCGGGCGACGTTCGTGAAGTTGGCGAGGCTGAGGAACGTGTCGGTCGACAGAGACAGGGCCAGTCCTACGAGCAGGATGACGAGCAGCAGGCCGAAGCGGTGGAGCAGGTTGCGATCAAGGGCGGGCATGGCGTTATAAAGGCATGGCGTGGCGGAGCACGGTCTCCTGGTCGGTCGTCGGGGCGTCGAGCGTGACGGCGACGGAGCCGCGGCGAAGGACGACGATGCGGTGGGCCAAGGAAAGGACTTCGGGCAGTTCGGAGGAAACCAGCAGCACGGCCTTGCCGGCGCGGGCAAGTTGCTGGATCAGGGCGTAGATTTCGGCCTTGGCGCCGATGTCGATGCCGCGGGTGGGCTCGTCAAGGATGATGAGTTCCGGCGCGCCGAGGAGGCAGCGGGCGAGCAAGGCCTTCTGCTGGTTGCCCCCGCTGAGCTGCGCGATGGGCTGAGTCGGACCGGAAGCCTTGACGGAGAACTCGGCCATCTGTGTGCCGACCGCGGCGGCTTCGGCGGAATGATCCAAGAGCTGACCCTTGGAGAAGTTTCGCAGGGCGGAGAGGGTGATGTTCTGTCCGACGCCCAGCGCGGGGATCAGGCCGAGGCCTTTGCGGTCCTCGGTGACCATCCCGATCCCGGCGGAAAGTGCGTCCAGGGGGCGCCTAATGTTCCGTTGCCTGCCTTTGAGGGTGATGACTCCGCTGGTCGCCGGCTGTAGCCCGTAGAGCGCGCTGACGACCTCGGTACGTCCTGCGCCCATGAGTCCCGCCAAGGCGACGACTTCGCCTCGACGGACCGTGAAACTCACGTCGCGATACGCCGGCTCGCGAGTCAGTCCGGACACCTCGAGCAAGATCTCGTCGGTCGGAGTCTGACGGGTGGGGAATACGTCCGAGAGTTCGCGTCCGACCATCAGCCGGATCAGTTTGGCGGGGTCGAATGCGTCGGCTAAGGACGATTCGACGAGACGTCCGTCGCGAAGGACGGAGATTCGGTCGGCCAGACGGAACACCTCGTCCATCTTATGGGTCGTGTACACGATGGCCACTCCTCGGGCCTTCAGACGGGCGATGGTCCGAAACAAGGCGGCGACCTCATGGTCGGACAGGGCCGCGGTCGGCTCGTCCATCAGGATGACGTCGGCGTTGCGTCCCAGCGCCTTGGCGATCTCGACCACCTGCGTCTGCGCCACGGTCAGCGTGCGCATCAGGCGGGAAGGGTCGATGTCCGCTTCCAGTTCGGCGAGGAGTTCGGTCGCCCGGCGTGACTGCGCGGCCCGGTCGATCCGGCCGAGACGGCCGCAGGGTTCGGCGCCGAGGGTGATGTTCTCCGCGACGGTCAGGTCGGGGATCGGCATCAGCTCCTGGTGAATCATCGCGATGCCGGCGACCAAGGCGTCGTGCGGGGAGCCGAACTCCACGCGCTGTCCTCGCCATTCGACATGACCGCCGTCGGGCCGATAAAGTCCGGCGAGCACCTTCATCAGCGTCGACTTGCCGGCGCCGTTCTCGCCCATCAGCGCATGCACCTCGCCCGGTCGGAATTCGACCGACGTCGGTTGCAAGACGGTGAGTCCTCCGAAGTCCTTGCGCAGTTCGAGGGCTCGGAGCATCGGCAGCGATCAGCAGCAGCCCGAACCGGGCGAACAGGCTGACTTGTTCTGGAGATTGGCGGGGAAGCAGACGTCTTCGGCGAGGCAGGCCGTGTGGCGCATGCCGAGCGACAGGACGATCTGCCTTTCCTCGAGGCGGGTGGCGACGATCGGGAACGTCGAAAGATAGGGGGCTTCGGCTTCGATTTCCACGGGCAGCGTCAAAGAACCGAGCACGGCGGCGCCCTTGGCTAGGATCTGCGCGAACTTCGCCGCGGTGATGCGGTGCTCCGTGTCGTCGGCCTGGTAGATCTGCAGACGGCAGCTCGACTCCGTGCGGAGCGTGCCGCCGCAGTCGACGAACTTCTTGTCGAGACGGGCCACTTCCGTCACGTGCACGTGCGGGCTGAGCAACGTTGTCGTCGGGAGCTCGAAGCGCACGATCCGTCCGTCCGCCTTGTTCAAGGCCTCCACGAGCTGCTGAAGGGACAAGGGGAGGGGGGAGAGTTTCATCGGGCAGGAAGGTCTTTGGCCACGTCGGCCGGCCAGGCGGTCAGCGGACGGATCTCGAGGCGGCGGTATTGGCATTCCGCGGCTTCGGACTGGATCTGCAGCTTTCCGGCCTTCAGGGGGATTTCGACGGTCGAGCCCTTCTCGCGGTAGCGGGAATTCAGGATCACGTTGACCGTCTGGCCGTTGAGGCGGAAGACCGCGTCCCCGTTGAGCGCGTAGCACTCGATCACGTTCCATTCGCCGTAAGGCTTCTCCGGGTATTCCGTGCCATGCCACACGCGGGCGTCGACGGTGGTCACCTTGCCGCGCGGGGCGTACATGCGCTTCTTCACCGGGTCGTCGGTGCGGATCGGGATGTCCGCCATCGCGCCGGCGAGCGGCCAATAGTCGCCGATGTCGCCTTCCTGGACCTGGAGTTCCTGGCTCCGCATCCAGTACTTGGCCTGGGCGCCGTGCTCGCCGACGCAGAAGATAAGGATGCCGTTGTCGCGGACCGCCTGCAGGCGGGGTTCCCAGCGCATCTGGCCCCAGCGCTGCTCGGTGCGCAGGTGGAAGTTGTCGTAAGACTTCAGGGTCGTCAGCGCGCCGAAGACCTGGCCCGTGATGTGCAGGACCGTCTCGCCGTCGATGTAGCGGGTCGTGAAGACCTTGAGCGGGTCGTTGTTGAGACCCAGCACCGGATCGTCCTTCGGCTTGGCGCCGCGGACGTAGCCCGGGACTTCGTAAGCGCGATGGACCGGCCCCAGCCACTTCTCCCATTGGGAGAGCTGCGGGTCGAGCAAGGGCTGGAAGGTCGGTTCGGCGGCGTCGGCGAAGGCGCCGAGGCAGAGCAGGGGGAGGAGGGCGAGGCGCATCGGCTTAGCGGACGTCGCGCCAGAGCCAGGTCATGGCTTCGGGTAGGAGCTGGGCGCCGTGGCGGCCGTTGTGCGTGCCTTCGCCCATGACGAACTTGTAGTCATAGCCCTTGGCCTTCCAGGCGTCGGCCATCTTCTGGTTGGCTTCCGGCCACACGCCGAACTCGTTAGTCAGGTCGTGGATGCCGTCCTGGGAGAAGATGCGGATGTTCTTCTTCGGAGACTCCATGATCATCTGCGGGTAGAGGTTGCCGCCCTTTTCCGCGCCCTTGCTGATGACGCCGCGGATATTGGTGAAACTGCCGATGGTCGTGAAGACCTTGCTGAACGACTCCGGACGCTGCCAGGCGGCGTTGAAGGCGCAGATGCCGCCCGAGGAGGAGCCGGCGATGCCGCGGCGCAGCGGGTCCTTGGAGATCTTCACGCCCTTAGATTCGGCGAGCGGGATCATTTCTTCGACCAGGAATCTCGGGTAGAGGTCGGTGACGTTGTCGTATTCAAACGAGCGGTTAGACTTACCGAGGGGCTTGCCCTTCTTGTCTTTGCCTTTCGGGTTCTTCGGGTCGGGGATGAAGCCGGGGTTGATGAAGAGGGCGATCGTCACCGGCATCTTGCCTTGGGCGATGAGGTTGTCGAAGACGACCGGCACGCGCCACTGGCCGTTGCGGGTCGAATAGCCCAGGCCATCCTGAAAGATCATCAGGCAGGCCTCCTTGTTCGGGTCGTACTGCTTAGGGACGTAGAGGGCCCACTTACGGCCATAGCCCGGAAAGGCTTTCGAGTCGGTCATCTCATACTCGGTGACCACGCCCTTCGGTACGCCTTCCTTCTCCTGGGAGTCGGGGCCAAGGACGTACTGGGAGTCGTAGTCGGGCTTCTTGGGTTCGGCGCCAAGCAGGCTGACGGCCAGCAGGCAGGGTAGGAGGCGGAGGAGCTTCATAGGGGTGTTCCGATTTGAAACAACCGCGGGGACCGACACAAGCCCAAGCGGGTCAGGAGGCGGGCTCCTGGCCGACTTTCTTCAGCTTCCAGATCTCGGGGAACTTCCCATGCGTCAGGGCCATCACGCCGAAGGTCGAGACCCCGCCGAAGACGACGGAGTTGACCGTGCCCATCAGTCGGGCGGCCAGGCCAGATTCGGCCATGCCCAGCTCGTTGGAGCAACCGATGAAGACCGCCGTCACCGCCGAGACGCGGCCCATCATCTCGGGCGGGACGCTCGTCTGCAGGATCGTCTGGCGGATAATCACGTTCACCGCATCGGCGGCCCCGGCCAGCAGCAAGAAGACGAAGGAGAAGAAGAACGCGGCGTGGAGGCTCAGGCCAAGGGCGGAGGCGAGGGTGATCGAGAGCGCGAAGCCGATGGTGCTCAGGCCGAAGACCGCGAAGGAGCCATAGAGGGCGCGGCCGGCGTGGTTGAGCGGCGGACGGACGATGAGGTAGAGCGACATCAGCACGGCGCCCACGGAAGAGGCCGCGCGCAGCATCCCGAAGCCGAAGGCGCCGACCTGCAGCATGTCCGCGAAGATCGGCAGCAGCGCCACCGCGCCGCCGAGCAGCACCGCGAACAGGTCCATCGTGAAGGCTCCGAGCATGATCCGCTGGCTCAGCATGAAATCGATGCCTTGGCGCAAGCTGACGAAGATCGGTTCAGGCCGGCGAGATTGCAGCGTCTGGGTCGGGCGGAGCGCGACGGTGAGCGCAAGCGAGACGGCGAAGCACAGGGTCATCGCGGCGTAGGCGACATTCTCCGCATGAGCCAGGCCGTTCTTCTCGCCGAGCCAGACCATCAGGCCGGCCAGGCCGGGGCCGATGACGCAGGCGAGCTCGAAGAGCGTGTTGCGCCAACGGACGCCCCCGGGAATAAGTTCGCGGGGCAGGATCTCCGCGATGAGCGCCTGTCGGGCGGTCGTCAGGAAACTGCGGGCCAGTCCGCCGAGCATGATCACCCCGTAGATCACGGTCAGCTGGGCCCAACGGGCGGCCAGGAATTCAGGGATGAACAGCAGGAGCCCCAGGCCGAACATCGCGCCCAGCGCCCCGATGGCGATGCGACGGCGGTTGTTGGTGTCCGCCACATGTCCGGCGAAGAGCACCGCGCTCACGAACGGGATGACTTCGGCCAAGCCGATGGCGCCGAGGGCCAGGGCGGCGTTCGCGCCATCGTCCTTGGTCAGGCGGAAGACCTGCCAGGCCACGGCGACGTTCTGGATCTGGATGGCCAGCGTGCCGAGGACGATCGCCGCGAGGTAGAAGCGGAAAGACCGTGAAGCGACGGCGGAAGCGGGTGCCGGTGCGGCGGAGGGCATCGGCGCCACTAGTGACGCAGGACGAAGCCTTAGGCAATCACCGCTTTGACCACGTTGCCCGCCACGTCCGTGAGGCGATAGTAACGGCCCTGGAACTTAAAGGTCTGCCGTTCATGGTCGACGCCGAGGAGATGCTGCATCGTGGCGTGGAGGTCGTGCACATGGACCGGGTCCTTGACGATGTTGTAGCCGAACTCGTCGGTCTGGCCGTGGACGTGCCCGCCTTTGACGCCGCCGCCGGCCATCCAGAGGCTGAAGCAGCGCGGATGATGGTCGCGGCCGTAGGAGTCTTTCGTGATCTTACCTTGGCTGTAGGCCGTGCGTCCGAACTCGCCGCCCCAGATGACGAGCGTGTCCTCGAGCAGGCCGCGTTGCTTGAGGTCCTTGATCAACGCCGCCGAGGCCTGGTCGGTCTGCTTGCACTGGCGCTTGATGCCGCCGGGAAGGCCGCCGTGCTGATCCCAGCCTTGGTGGAAGAGCTGCACGAAGCGGACGCCCTTCTCGATGAGGCGGCGGGCTTGGAGGCAGTTTGCGGCGAAGGACCCCGGGGTCTTCACGCTGTCGCCGTACATCGCGAGCGTGGCGGGGGACTCTTTGGAGAGGTCGGCGACTTCCGGCACGCTGGTCTGCATGCGGTAGGCCATCTCGGCCTGGGCCAGGCGGGCGTCGACCTCGGGGTCGAGTTCCGCGGCGCGCTGGTCGGCGTTGAGCTTGCCGAGCGCGTCCAGCATGCCGCGACGGGCATGCGGCGAGACGCCTTCGGGATTCGTGAGAAAGAGCACCGGCTCCTTGCCGGCCTTGAATTGCACGCCTTGGTGTTCGGAGGGCAGGAAGCCCGCGCCCCAGAGACGCGAGTAGAGAGGCTGGTCCTTGGTGGCGTCCTGTGAGACGAGCACGATGAAGGCGGGGAGGTTCTCGTTCATGCTGCCGAGACCGTAGGAAGCCCAGGCGCCCATCGAAGGACGCCCGGCGACCTGGTTACCGGAGCAGAAAAAGGTGATGGCGGGATCGTGGTTGATCGCTTCCGTGTGCATCGTGCGGATGACGCAGAGGTCGTCGGCGACTTCGCCGGTGTGGCTGAGCAGGTCGCTGTACTCGACGCCGCTCTGGCCGTACTTCTTGAAATCGACGAACGAACCGGCGAGCGGCAGGGTCGCCTGATAGCCGCTCATCCCGGTAAGGCGTTGGCCTTGGCGGACCGAGTCGGGCAGCGGGTGCGTGTGCTTCTCGCGGAGCAACGGCTTCGGGTCGAGCGTCTCGAACTGCGAAGGGCCGCCGGCTTGGAAGAGGTAGATGACGCGCTTGGCCTTAGCCGGGAAGTGCGTGCCCTTGGGCAAGGCCGCCGCATGGGCGTCGCCGACGATGCCGCGCATCGCCAAAGCTCCCAGGCCCAACGCCGAGGTGCCGAGGAAGTGCCGACGCGTGTGGAGCATCAGGCTGTCGTAGGAAGGAAGTTCGGCGGACATGGTCAGCGGGAAGTCACGGCGGCGTCGCTCGCCAGGATGGTGGAACAGACGAGCGTCAGCGCGGCGAGAGAAGGGTCGGTGGGCATCTTCGGAACCACGATGGGTGTCTCGGCGGACCCTTTCTTCTTGGTCTTGGAGTCAGGCGTCGCCGCGGACTTGGTCGGCGGGGATGGCTGCGGAGGGGATGCCTTCTGCGTGGCGAAGAGTTCGTTCAGCGCGGCCAGCTCGGTCGGTCGAGGCGAGCGTGTGCAGACGAGGCGGAATGCTTCGGCGATCTGGGCGGACGGTTCGGCCGAGGAGCGGCTGACACGCTGAGCCAAGCTCTTCGCGGCTTCGACGAAACCGGGGTTGTTCAGAAGCACGAGAGCCTGCAGGGGGGTGTTCGTGTTGAGCCGCTTCGGCTGGCAGATCTCACGGGAGCCCGCGTCGAAGATCAGCATGCTATCCGGCGGCGCCGTGCGCTTGCGGTAGGTATAGACGCTACGGCGGTTGGCGGATTCCTGGACGCTTTCGCCGCCGACCTTTTCGACCAGCTTGCCCGAGGCCAGCAAGGCCTGGTCTCGGACCATCTCCGACGTAAGACGCAGGACGGGGCCACGGGCGAGGTACTTGTTCGAGGGATCTTTTTCGCGGGCTTCGGCGGTCGGCGTCGAAGACTGACGGAAGGTGGCGCTCAGGACCAGACGACGGAGGAAGGCTTTGGTATTCCAGCCGCTGCGGACGAAATCGGCGGCCAGGGTGTCGAGCAGCTCAGGGTGTGTCGGCAGATCGCCCTGCATGCCGAGGTTCTCGCTGGTCGCGACGAGGCCGGCGCCGAAGACCTGGGCCCAGAGTCGATTGACGATGACGCGGGAAGTCAGCGGATGCTTCGGATCGGTCAACCAGCGGGCGAGGCCGAGGCGGTTCTTCGGCAGGGAATCATTCCAAGGGAAGATGCGCGTCGGGACCCCTGGCTCGCAGGGCTTGGTCTGGTCGGGCTTGTCGTATTCCCCGCGGGTGAGCACGTAGCTCTTCGGGGCGAGGTCCGAGTGCTCCATCGCGAAGAACGCCGGAGCGGACTCCTGATGGGCGGCGAGGGCGCGTCGGGCTTCCTGGAGGCGCGACCAGGCCTGGGCGTAGGCCGGATCGTCGCGCCGACGGGCATGTTCGGCCAAGGCCGAGGCGGGAAGGCTCGCGGGTTCGAGACCATGGTGGACGGCGACTTCGGCCGCGGTCAGAGCCGTGCGCCAGAGCTGGATCTCATCGAGCGAGCCGTTGCGGAACCCGGCGTCGCGGGAGCGGGAGCCGATCTCGAGGGCGTTGTCACGCGGCTTGGCGTTGAGCGTGTCGCGTACGACCGAGGTCTTCGCTTCTTTACCGTCGAGATAGATGCGCAGCCCCGCGGCCTTGGAGGAGCCATCGTAGGTGACCGTCACGCGCTGCCAGGCGCCGACGGGCAGTTCGGCCTCGGTCTGGATGGATGCCGCGCTGTTGGGCCAGAGATGGATCATGCTCCAGCGGAGCTTGCCGTGGTCGACGAGCAGCTCGACGCCGGTCGCATCTCCGTCGCCGGTGTAGAAGCCCGTGGAGTGGAGCACCGTCGCGCGGGCGTTCTTCTCGCCGAGACGGAGGAAAGCCGAGAACGTGAAAGGGTCGAAACGGCCGAGCTGCTTGAACTCCGGGAGTTTAAAGCCTGCGTCGCCGTCGAACTTCACCGCCTCGCCTTTCACGCCGGGAACGAGCTGCAGGTCTTCGGGCGAACCCCGTCGTTCGAATTGGGCAGGCTTGCCGCCGGCGACGGCATCATCGACGCCGGTCTTCGTGAAGGCTTCGAGCGGGAAGCGCGCGACCGGGGCGGGGACGGTTACGACGGGTTTGGCTGTGGTGGCAGGGATTTGCGCCAAGGCCTTTTCCGCCGAGAAGACCGCATCTTTCAGGGATGCTTCTTTTTGCCGTTCGGCATCCGACCCGAAGAGCCTGACGAAAGGCGGCGGGACTTCGCCATGATAGGAAAGCAAACCATTCTCGTTCTGGTCGCCGAACATCGCGGCCATCGAGAAATAGTCCTTCTGGGAGATCGGGTCGTACTTATGGTCGTGGCAGCGCGAGCACTCCATCGTCAGGCCCATGAAGCCGTAGCCGGCGGTCATCACGCGGTCGTTGATGCCATCCTGACGGAACTCCTCGGCGATGGAGCCGCCTTCGAAGGTCATCCGATGGAGCCGGTTATAGGCGGTCGCGACGCGCTGATCCTGCGTAGGGTTGGGCAGCAGGTCGCCCGCCAGCTGCTCGGTGAGGAACTGGTCGTAAGGCTTGTTCTCGTTGAAAGCCTTGAGCACCCAGTCGCGCCAAGGCCAGGCGAACATCGCCTTGTCACCGGTGTACCCCCAGGTGTCGGCGTAGCGTGAGAGATCCAGCCAGGAGACGGCGAGGTGTTCGCCGTAGCGGGGCGAGACGAGCAAGGCGTCGACCCGCTTCTCGTAAGCATCCGGAGACTGGTCCGCGACGAACGCGTCGACCTCGGCGGTGGTCGGGGGCAGGCCGGTCAGGGCCAAGGAGGCTCGGCGGAGCAGGGTGGTGCGATCCGCGGGCGAAGAAGGCTTAAGGCCGACCTGCGCGGCCTTGGCGGCGACGAAACCGTCGAGCGGGTCTTTCGGCCATGAGGCATCGGCAGCGATGGGCGTCGGATGCGCCTGCGGGCTGACGAAAGCCCAGTGAGGATCGTATTTGGCACCTTGCTTGATCCATCGCTTCAGGATGTCTTTCTCGGACGCGGAGAGCGGGCGATGGAGCTCCGGAGGCGGCATGATATCCTCCGGGTCGGAGGAAAGGATACGCTGGACCATCGCGCTTTTCTCCAGGTCGCCAGGAACGACGGCGATATCGCCGCTCTTCAGCTTCTTGGTCGCACCCGCGAGTTCGTCGAGCCTCAGGCCGGCCTTGCGCCCCTTGTCTGCGTCGGGTCCATGGCAACCGTAACAGCGATCGGACAGGATCGGCCGCACCTCGCGATTGAAATCGACGGGACGTTCGGCCGAACTTGCGGTGACCGCCGAGAGGCAAAGGAAAACGAGTGCGACGGATCGCATGGGGTGAAGACACTTAACTTCTCCGTTCAGTTCCTGTCGAACGGCGATTCATCACATAGGACATTCCCTCATCTCAAATTCTTTCATTACGCAGGCCTACGTCGGCGTGTCTTAGGTTTTGCTCGCTCGATGCCTATCGGTCGATTGCGCGCTGGTTAAAACGCACCTTCCGGCCGCGGCTTAACGTAGTACTGCATATTAATGACTGATTTAATCATATCTTTCATAAAAGGAGGTTTTCAGTCATTTGGACTTGCCAAAAGAGGTGAAAATGGCCGAATAACCGCATGGCGACCAAACTCTTCGGAACAGACGGCATCCGCGGCAAGGCGAACGAATACCCGATCACGCCCGAGATCGCCCTCCGCATCGGACAGGCGATCTCCCGTGTGCTGCGCTCCAGCGGCGCCAATCATAACCGTGTCATCATCGGCAAGGACACGCGTATCTCCGGCTACATGCTCGAGACCGCGCTGACGAGCGGCCTGGTGTCGAGCGGCATGGACGTCTTCCTGGTAGGCCCGATGCCGACGCCGGCGGTCGCTCACCTGACGAAGTCCATGGGCTGCGGCGCCGGCATCATGCTGACGGCTTCGCATAACCCCTATGAGGACAATGGTCTCAAGATCTTCGGACCCGATGGGTACAAGCTTTCCGACGATCTCGAGGCGCTCGTCGAACAGGAGGTCCTCTATGACGTGAAGGCGAACGGCGTGACCGGCGACAAGATCGGCAAAGCCTATCGCATCGACGACGCCCGCGGACGCTACATCGAATTCGTGAAGCAGAGCCTCGGTAACGCCCACCTGGACGGCATGAAGGTCGTCGTGGATTGCGGACACGGCGCCGGCTATCTCCTGGCTCCGCTGATCTTCAAGGAACTCGGCGCCAAGGTGGTGAAGCTCGGCGTCGACCCGGATGGCATCAACATCAACGCCGGCGTGGGCGCGCTCTACCCGGAGTTCGCCGGCAAGATCGTGAAGGAGCAGGGCGCCGATGTCGGCATCTCGCTCGATGGCGACGCCGACCGGGTGATCTTCAGCGACGCCACCGGCGCTTCCGTCTCCGGCGACCGTATCCTCGCTCTTTGCGCCGTGGCGTTGAAGGAAGAAGGCAAACTCTCGGGCAACGCCATGGTCTGCACGGTGATGTCCAATCTCGGCCTGCACGAGGCCATGCGCAAGGCCGGCATCGGCGTGGTGACGACCGCCGTGAGCGACCGTCATGTCATCGAAGCACTCCGCAAGGGCGGCTATTCTTTCGGGGGTGAAAACTCGGGCCACCTGATCTTTTCCGACTACGCCTCCACGGGCGACGGCATCCTCAGCGCCTTGCAGGTCCTTCGTTTCATGCGCAAGCAAGGTGCCACCCTGGCCGACCTCGCCGCCAGCATGCGCGAGTACCCGCAGGCTCTGGTCAATCTCAAGGTCAAGTCCCGCATCCCTCTGGTCCAGCTGAACGCCCTTCAGGAGGAGATCCGCAAGGCCGATGCCGCATTCGGCAATGCCGGTCGTCATCTCATCCGGTATTCCGGCACCGAGAACAAGCTGCGTATCCTCGTGGAACACCAGGACAAGGCGGAGGTCGACCGCTGGTCACAGAGTTTCAAGGCCGCGGTCGAAGCCGACTTCGAGAGTCTCTAAGATGGCTACGTTCCACATCCCGTCGGCCGGAGAGACCATCGGTTGCCATCCGTTGACCCTGACGCGCTCCTTGGCGGATTTTCCCTTGGCCAATCTCCCGCTCCGTCGTCATCAGCAGGCGGCGCTCATCGCGGCGGGTCTGACCGAGATCGGTTCGCCCGTAGCCGACCTCCAGGCCCATCCCGCCGCCTGGTTCGCGCCGGCGGAACTCGCCACCTTCGTCGCGGACTCTTCCTATGGCACGATGACGCAGTCTGATGGTGTCGTGCTTCTCCGCCGTCCGGCCGGCACCCGCGATCTTCGCGTCACCCAATCCTTCGCCATCGCCTATAGCTGGGACCTGCTCCGTGCCAACGTCGAGGCGATGGCCGCTCGCAAGTCCTATGCGATGGAGTCAGGCGCTCACGCCTCTCTCTACGTGGACGGACGTCTGCAGGTCGGCAAAGGCACCAAGATCCTGCCGGGCGTCGTGATCGAAGGGGACGTCATCATCGGCGACCATTGCAAGGTCGGACCCAATTGCTACATCCGTGGTTCGACGGCCATCGGCGACAAGTGTCACGTCGGCCAGGCCGTCGAGATCAAGAACTCGATTCTCCTGCCTGGCACGAACGTCGGCCACCTGTCCTATCTCGGGGATTCCATCCTGGGCGAAAAGGTGAACTTCGGCGCCGGAACCATCACGTCCAATCTCCGCCACGACGGCGGCTCCCATCGCAGTCCGGTCGCAGGTGCCATGGTCGACACCGGACGCCGCAAGCTCGGGGCCATCGTCGGTGACGGCGTCCACACCGGCATTCACACCTCGCTCTATCCGGGTCGTAAGCTCTGGCCCCAGACCTCGACCTTGCCCGGCGCCATCGTCGACAAGGACATCCTCGCCTGACCATGTGCGGCATCATCGGATATGTCGGACGGAACGCGGCGCCCCCCGTCCTCCTCGGCGGGCTGCGGCGCCTGGAATATCGCGGGTATGATTCCGCCGGCCTCTCCGTCCAGCAAGGCAACTGCGTCCTGACGCTCCGCGCCGTGGGCAAGGTGGCCCGACTGGCCGACAAGGTCCGGGCGGAATGGAGCGAAGAGCGCCTGTCTGGCGCTACGGTCGGCATCGCCCATACGCGATGGGCCACGCATGGCGCGCCGACCGAGGCGAACGCCCACCCGCATGCCGATGCCAGCGGGCGCATCCGGCTCGTCCACAACGGCATCATCGAGAACTACCGCGTCATCCGGGCCAAGCTCGAGGCCAAGGGCCACGTCTTCGCGTCCGAGACCGACACCGAGGCGGTCTCCCGCCTGGTCGGCGAATATTACAAAGGCGACCTGCGCAAGGCCGTCATCAGCGCCCTCCGCCAGGTCGAGGGCGCCTACGGAATCGCGGTCATCTCCGCCGACGAACCCGGCCGGCTCGTCGTCGCGCGCAAAGGCAGCCCGCTCGTGATCGGCGTAGGCGAGGGCGAGTGCCTCGTGGCTTCCGATCCCTCCGCGCTGATCTCCCATACCCGGCGTGTCATCTATCTCGACGACGGCGACGTCGCCGTGGTCACCGCGGATTCCGTCGACATCACCGACCTCGACCACGCTCCGATGGATCGCGACGTGGCCGAACTCGAGTTCGAGGCGGGCGCCGTGGAGAAGGGCGGGTTCGAGCATTTCATGCTCAAGGAAATCCATGAGCAGCCGGAGTCGGTACGGAACGCCTTGCGCGGGCGCCTCGACCTGCTGAACGGCACGGCCGTGCTGTCGGGCATGGGCGCCTCGGCCCGGGAACTTCTGGACCTGCAGCGTATCGTCATGGTCGGCTGCGGCACCTCGCTGCACGCCGGCATGGTCGGTGATTTCGCCTTCGAGGACCTCGCCGCCATCCAGGCGGAGGTGCAGCCCGCCGCCGAATTCCGTTACCGCAACCCGCTGGTCGACGGTCGTGACCTCATCGTCGCCATCTCCCAGTCGGGCGAGACCGCCGATACCTTGGCGGCCGTCCGCGAAGCCAAGGACAAGGGCGCCATGGTCATGGGCCTCGTCAATGTCGTCGGCTCGACCATCGCACGCGAGGCCGGTCGGGGCGTCTACCTGCATGCCGGTCCGGAGATCTCCGTCGCCTCGACCAAGGCCTTCACCGGACAGGTGGCCGTCCTTCTGCTCATGGCCCTCAAGCTGGGGCGTGGCCGGCGTCTGTCGCGGGAAAGGGGCCTGGCCCTGGCCGCCGAGATCGGCCGCCTCCCCGAGCTCATCGAGGCTGTGCTCAAGCAGGACGCCGCCATCGCGAAGGTCGCCGAAAGCATGGCGAAGCATGAGCATGCCTTCTTCCTGGGGCGCGGCCCGATGCATCCGGTGGCGCTGGAAGGCGCACTCAAGCTCAAGGAAATCTCCTATATCCATGCCGAGGGTTATCACGCGGCCGAACTCAAGCATGGCCCCATCGCCTTGCTCACGCCCGGCATGCCGGTCGTCGTGCTCGCGAACCGTTCGCCCGTGGTCGACAAGACCTTGGGCAACGCCGAGGAGTGCAAAGCCCGCGGCGCGCACATCATCGCCATCGTCACCGAAGGCGGTCCTGAGGCGGCGATCGCTGATGAAGTCATCCGGATCCCTGATTGCGATCCGCTGATCGCGACCATCCCGGCCGTCGTCGCGTTGCAGCTTTTGTCCTATCATGTGGCCCGCCTACGCGGGTGCCCGATCGACCAGCCGCGCAATCTGGCCAAGTCCGTCACCGTAGAGTAAGGGAAACGCCTCAGCGATAGACCCCAGACCCTTGCCGTTGCTTGGGGCTGTGGCGGGGCCTTGCTCAAGTCGCCATGAATGAACGCTCCAAGAAGAAGTGCCGTTGCTGCCAGAAGACCAAGACCCTGGACATGTTCCATCGGTTGGAAGGCACCGCGGCGATCCACCCGTTCTGCCGGCCTTGTCTCGGCGCGGCGGCCCGCCGTCGCTCGGCCCTGCGCGGCACGCGCCGGACAGAGACGACCCGGGCCTGCGCCCAGTGCGACCAGCAGCTGCCCGTGCAGATGTTCCACTGGCTGCGGGCCTCGGGCAGCTACCACAGCTACTGCCGCCCGTGCCATGCGGCCTACATGGCCGAACGTTACCGCCGCCTGCAGGGCGAACGGGGGCGTTCTTGAAAAGGTTTCCCGCTGGTGGCTGGACGGGGACTTGAACCCCGAACCAATTGATTAAGAGTCAACTGCTCTACCATTGAGCTATCCAGCCAGACAGCGGGATGGGAATGAGTGCAAGACGCGGGCAGGATTTCAAGAGCAAATGCACTTAAATCGGCAGAGAGTTTCCCGGCAGGGGCAAGAAGGTGTTCGGAGTGGCCAGACCGGGACTCGAACCCGGAACCAATTGATTAAAAGTCAACTGCTCTACCATTGAGCTATCTGGCCTGCCGAACGTGGCGATTACGACACGCCCGAAGGGAGGGGTAAAGAAAAATTGAACCTCAGCGGTGCCCGCGCTGACGGACGGCCTCGAAAAGGCAGACGCCGGCGGAGACGGACACGTTGAGGCAGGGGACCTGGCCGAGCATCGGGATGCGCAGGAGGAAATCGCAGGTCTCGGCGGTCAGATGACGGATGCCGTCGCCTTCGGCGCCGAGGACGATCGCCAGCGGGCCGTTGAGTTTGGCGGCGTAAAGGGACTGGCTCGCCTTGTGGTCTGAAGTGCCGGCGATCCAGACGCCGGCATCCTTCAGTTTCACGAGCGCGTTGCGCAGGTTGTTCGCCTGGACGATCGGCATCGATTCCGCGGCGCCGACGGCGACCTTGCGGACCGTGTCGGTGACCGGCGCGGAGTTCTTGCGGGTGGTCACCACGAACGTGCAGCCGGCGCACTCGGCGTTACGGATGCAGGCGCCGAGGTTATGCGGGTCCTGGACGCCGTCGAGGACGAGGATGAGCGGGTCCTTGACGTCCTTCAACAGGGCGGGGATGTCGGCTTCGTCGAACAGACGGATCGGCCGATGCAGGTCGGCGTGGCGCGGGGCGCGATCGTTGCTCCGGGCCATGGTCGGATTACTTGCGGGCCAGGCGGCCCTGGGCGTGCAGCGCTTCGGCGATCTGGATCGCGTTGAGCGCGGCGCCCTTCCAGAGCTGGTCGCCCGAGACCCAGAGGGAGATACCGTTGTCGAAAAGGGTGTCCTTGCGCAGGCGGCCGACGCCGCACTTCTCCTTGCCGGCGTAGTCGAGCGGCATCGGGTACTTCTTGTTGGCCGGATCGTCGCAGAGCTCGGCGCCGGGGAAGGCGCTGATCGCCTTGCGGGCGGCGGCGATGTCGACCGGCTTCTCGAATTCGGCACTGATGGCGATCGAGTGGGCGCGGAAGACCGGGACGCGGACGCAGGTGGTGGTGACCTTCAGGCCCGGCAGATCCATGATCTTGCGGCCTTCGTTGAGCATCTTCATCTCTTCCTTCGTGTAGCCGTCCTCGAGGAACGAGTCGACCTGGGGGATGAGGTTGAAGTTGATCGTGTGCGGGTAGACCTTCGGGGCGAGGGCCTCGCCCTTGGCCCACGCGCGCGCCTGGGCGTCGAGTTCACGCATCGCTTCGGCGCCGGTGCCGGAGACGGCCTGGTAGGTCGAGGCGAAGAAGCGCTTGAGGCCGAAGGCCTGGTGGAGCGGGTAGAGGCCCATCAGCGCGATGGCCGTCGAGCAGTTCGGGTTGGCGATGATGCCTTTGTGGTTCGCCAGGTGGTGCGCGTTGATCTCCGGGACGACCAGGGGGACGTCCGGGTACATGCGGAAGGCCGAGCTGTTATCGATGACGATGCAACCGCGCTTCACGGCTTCCGGGGCGAGGGCGAGGGAGATCGAACCACCGGCGCTGAAGATGGCGAAATCGAGGCCTTCGAAGGCTTCCGGCTTGGCTTCCTGGACGGTCCATTCCTTGCCGCCATAGGTGACCTTGGAGCCGGCCGAACGGGCCGAGGCCAGGGGGCGCAGTTCGGCCACGGGGAAGTTCCGCTTGGCCATGAGCGCCAGCAGTTCTTGACCCACCGCGCCTGTCACGCCCACGATGCCGATACGATATGCCATGTTCTGAGTTCGAGTTAGGTTTGAAGAAGGAGGTGACCGAACGCCTGAAGGGGCTGGGTCTGCCTCCCGCTGAACATTGCATCGTTGTGTCGGTTGACCAGCAAAAATTATGGCATTTCCAAGGGTCTGACTGCCAAACCTACGTGGTCAGCACGGCCCGGGCCGGCGTCGGCTGCGTCCAGGATTCCCAGCAGACGCCGACCGGACTCCATCAGGTCTGCGAGAAGATCGGGGCGAACGCGGTCCCGGGGATGGTCTTCAAGGCCCGCCAGCCGACCGGTAAGCTCGCCTCCGAATGGGCGACGCCGGAGGACAACCTCATCACCTCGCGCATCCTCTGGCTCGACGGGCTGGAGTCCGGTCATAACCAGGGCATCGACGTCGAAGGCCGGGTCGTCGACACGCGACGACGCTTCGTCTATATCCACGGGACCAACCAGTCTGCGAAACTCGGTCAGCCGAACAGCCATGGGTGCGTGCTGCTTTCGGATGCGGACGTCATCCGGCTGTACGACCTGGTCCCGGTGGGGACGCGGGTCCTGATCAAGGCCTAACGAGCGGCCTTCGCCTTCTCGTCCTCGTTGGCCTTCACCTGGATCGGCCACCAGGTCTCGAGCATCTCCTTCGCCACCGGTCCGGCCGTCTTGCCGCCCCAGGTGTTGGTGTCGTTCTGTCCTTCCACGAGCACCGCGAAAGCGACGACCGGGTTCTCCGCCGGCGCGTAACCGATCATCCAGGCGAGATGGGCCTTCTCGCCTTTCTTGAAATATTCCGCGGTACCGGTCTTGCCGGCATAGGGCAGGCCGGGGATGCGGGCGATGCGCGCGGTGCCTTCCTCGACGCATCGTACCATGCCGCCGCGGAGCGCTTCGAGCTGCTCCCTGTTGAGGCCGATCGGTTGCGCGCCGAGATGACGGCCGTTGCGGCGCAGGTCGTGGATGACGGACGGCACCGTGCGCGTCTCGCCGCGGGCGATGGAAGCGGCGACGCAGGCCATGTGCAAAGGCGTGGTGAGCAGGTAACCCTGGCCGATGGAGAGATTGGCGGTGTCGCCGTCGTTCCAGGCGCCGGCGCCGATACGCAGCTTGTATTCCCGGTCAGGAACCACGAGGCCGCGGCTGGCGGCGAAAGGCAGTTCGGTCATCGGCTGGCCGCCCGACTCGAGGTCGCCGATGGTCTGGAGGAGCGGCGTGTCGAGGCCGAAGCGGCGGGCTTCGGCGGACAGCGCCTCGATCCCGGTGCGGAGACCCACCTGGTAGTTCCAGACGTTGCAGGACACCGCCAGCATCTTGTCGAGGTTGACCTCGCCGAATCCGACGGGTTCATGCTCCGGGAAGTCCCGGTTGCCGACCTTGAAGAAAGCGCCGCAGTCGAGCGCATCATCCCAATCGACCTTCCGATTGCGCATGCCCGCGGTGGCCGTGATGACCTTGAAAGTCGAGCCCGGCGGGTAGAGGCCTTGCGTGGTGCGATTGAGCCAGCCGCCGGCTTTCTCCACTTCGTCGTAATACTTGGATGAGACGCGGTCGGCCAGGCGGTTGGGGTCGAAGGATGGCTGGCTCGCGAGGGCGAGGATCTCGCCGCTGTGGATATCGAGCATCACCGCGGCCGCAGGCAGGAGCGCGCCCTGCGGGTCCTTGAGCCGTGCGAGTCCGCTTTCCGCCGCCTGCTGCAGGCGGTAATCCAGCGAGAGCATGACATTGCCGCCTTGCTCAGGCTCGCTGTATCTCAGCCGGGTCTGGTTGTAGCCGGAGGAAGTCTTCGACCAGAGTTCCCAGCCGCTGCGGCCGCTGAGCACGTGATTGTAGCTGAGCTCGACGCCGGCGGCCCCGGTCTTGCCGGTGTAATGGAGCTTCTGCATCGACTCCACGCGGACCTCGGAGATGTCGTCCACGTTGTCGGGCAAGGCGTCGGTGTCCTTGACGTAGCCGAGCACATGGGCCGCCATGGCGCCGAAAGGATAGGTCCGGACGATGTCCTGCTCGAGGCGGATCGGCCCTTCGACGGGGAACTGCTCGATGAAGCGGGCCACGGACTTGGTGCCGTCGTCCGCGGTGAGCGCCTGTCCGGTGCCCGGGAAGGCGAGGTCGTTCACCAAGGTGAAGGGAAGGGCGCGTCGTTCGCGGAGGTGCTTGCGCAGCTCGTCGATGTTGACCTGGCGTTCGGCCGGCGCGGTGACGGGCGTGAGCTTCACCAGCGGCTTGCGTCCTTTGGTGTTGGTGCGGTTCGTCTCGTCGATCACGAACCAGACCTTGTTCAGCCAGCCTTGCAGCACGCGTACGCGCGCGTCTTCCATGAGCTTTTCGCGGTCGATGGAGACCGCCTCGCGAGCCTTCTCGGCGGCGACGAGCCGCAGGTATTCGGCCCGGAACTCCTTCTGCAGGGCCGCCAGGTCGGCCTTGACGCTCCAGCGCGCGCGGTTGTCGACCAGGGGGAAACCGTTGCGGTCATAGATACGTCCGCGGGCCGGCGGGCGGAGCACGACGCGACGGCTCTGCGTGTCGGACTGTTCCTTGAGGTCGTTCGACTGGACAAGCTGACGGAAAGCCAGGCCGCCGCTCACATACAGGAACCCCGCGAAGAAGAAGAAGAAGACTCCGTAGAGACGGAGCTTCTCGACGGGAGTCGATGGCAGGACGCGCGTGTCGGACGATTCCTTCATGGCGTATCAGGGGCCGGCGGCACGCCCAGCCGGTCCAAGGCGGCGTTCTGGGTGAGGGCGACGGGAATCAGGCCGATCGTGCCGACGACGCCGGCGAGCAGCAGCTGCAGCAACAGGTGACCGGCGGGCTCCGCGGATGACGCCGGCGAGCCGTAGGACGAGGCCAGGAACCAGACGAGACATGAGCCCACGTTGACGATCGCGGCGGCACGCAGCATGCCCGGGGTGTTGCGGGTAAGATGACGGTTAGACGAAAGGAAGATCGCGACGGCGACCAGGGACAAGGCGAGGACCCCATCCGGGATGGGACGGCGCGCCTCGAACAGGAAGCCCAGGCAAGCGGCGAAGAGGATCGACTGCCATCGCTTCAGTCGCCGGCAGGGGGCGATGAGGCAGGTCCCCGAGACGAAGCACACCAGCGACGACGAAGCCAGCGTATCCGAAGCCAGGTCGGCGCCGAGCAGCCAAGGATAGGTGGCCAGCAGGAGGATCAGCCACGCCCAGCCCATGGTCACTGGAATTGGTCGCCCTGCATCAGGGCCTCGCCCGGATTCTGGTGCAGCGGCACGAGCACGGAGACTTCCTGCAGATTATAAAGGTCGCGGGAAGGGACGAGGAGGCTCTCCTTGAAGTTGCCGACCTGGGTGGCGTAAGTGCCGCCGTCGAGGTAGCCGAGCATCAGACGGCTCGGGAACACGCCGCCCATGCCCGTGGTGAAGACCCGTGCAGGCTGGCCGGCCGGCAACGAGTAGTCGCGAGGGATGACGCTGACGCGTGCCTTGGCGGCGCCGAGGGAGTTCGACGCCACGCCGTTCACGAGCACGATATGATTCTGGTCGTCGAACTCGAGGTATGCGGTGCAACGGAAACCCGGGCTGGTGACGAGGTCGACCTCGCTGGTGGTCAGGTGAACGGCGGTCACGCGGCCGACGACGGTGTTGCCGAAGACGACCGGGGCGCCGGGACGGATGCCGTCGTTGCGCCCTTTGCGGATGACGATGCGCTGCCACCAGGACGAGCTGTCGCGCGTGGCGACGCGGGCGACGACGGACATGTATTCGGCCGGGACATTGTAGTGCGTGATCTCGCGCAGTCGGACGTTCTCCCGGCGGATGTCCTCCAGCGCGTTGATCTTGATCTCCAATGCCGCGTTGATGCGGGCGAGGTCCCGTCCGGCGGCGGCCATCTCCTCGACGGTGCGGCTCTTCTTCTCCCAGAAGGTCGCCAGGTCGCGGGACTTGCCGAGCAGGTGCAGGGCCGGAGCCTGGAACTCGACGAAGGCCTCGCGGTTGAAGCGGCGGACGGCGCTGGGCACGAGAATCCACAACGCCACGAAGATCGCTAGGGCGACGTAGGATGCGCGGGCTCCTTGGCGGTTCTGGTCCATGGCGGGTCGGCCCGCGAACGGGGCTTAGTCTCGACCGCTCCAGCGGGAGGAGTTCGCGAGGATCTTGCCGGTGCCGTTGACGACGGCGCAGAGGGGGTCTTCGGCCACGAAGACCGGCAGGCCGGTGGCTTCGGAGATGGCACGGTCGATCTTGCGGATGAGGGAACCGCCGCCGGCGAGGACGATGCCACGGTCGACGAGGTCGGAGGAAAGCTCCGGGGGGATGCGCTCGAGCGAGCCCTTCACCGCCTCGATGATCTGGTTGATGTTGTCCGCCATGGCCTCGCGGACCTCCTGGGAGGTGAGGTGCAGCTGGCGGGGCAGGCCGGTGACGTTGTCGCGGCCCTTGACCTCGAAGGTGAGTTCCTGCTCGAGCGCGTAGGCCGAGCCGATCTTGATCTTGATCTCTTCGGCGGTGCGCTCGCCGATGATGAGGTTGTACGAGTTGCGGATGTACTTGATGATCGACATGTCGAACTCGTCGCCGCCGACGCGGATCGAGCGAGCGTGAACGATGCCGCCAAGGGAAAGGACCGCGACCTCGGTCGTGCCGCCGCCGATGTCGACGATCATCGAGCCGGTGGGCTCTTCGACGGGCAGGCCGACGCCGATGGCGGAGGCGACGGGCTCCGGGATGGTGATGACGTCGTCGGCGCCGGCGCGATAGGCCGAATCCATGACGGCGCGGCGCTCGACGGCGGTGATGCCGTAAGGCACGGCCACGACGACGGTCAGATTGGTGAAGAGGGACTTGCGCGCGACCTTGCCGATGAAGTACCGGAGCATGTGCTCGCTGATCTCGAAGTCGGCGATCACGCCGTCCTTCATCGGACGCAGGGCCTGGATGTCACCAGGGGTACGACCGAGCATCATGCGCGCCTCGTTGCCGACGGCGATTGGCTTGCGCGTGCTGGTGCGGATGGCGACGACGCTGGGCTCGCGGAGGACGACGCCGCGATCCTTGAGGAAGACGAGCGTGTTGGCCGTGCCAAGGTCGATGCCGATGGCTTGGGTGAATAGCCCGGGGAAGCGCTTAAACATCAGGGTCGTGGTGGTTTCCTTTATGAACAGTTTATTCACAGCATAGTCAAACGAAACTTCGGTCGCCAGGGGGAGGGCGGAGGCGTCATAAGATTCAACCAGACAGCGAGATAGGCGGAGTCGTCAGGGTGACCACGGGACCTGTTCACAATGACGAGCCTTCTTCGGCACGACACCGCCTCCCCGAGGCCGCCGATGTCGTCCTGACCATCTTTCTTGTCGTTTTACCCCGACGGTCCGGGGTGCATGGAACTTGCGACTCCCGCAGTGAGTCCTAATAAAACCTCACCCCAACCCCATGACACCCCAGCTCAATCGCAGGTCTTTCCTTCGCAACACCGGCATGGCCGCCGCCGCTTTCGCGGTGTCCCGTCCCTGGCTCAATTCCGCCGCCCGCACGGTCTCTCCCAACGAGAAGCTCAACGTAGCCGCGATCGGCTTCGGTGGCGTGGGCGCGAGCAACGTCCGCAATTCCTCGGACGAGAACATCGTCGCGCTGTGCGACCTCGATCTCAGCCGCTGCGGCGGCACCATCAAGCAGCAGCCGAAAGCCGCGCTGTACACCGACTTCCGCAAGATGCTCGACGAGCAGAAGGACATCGACGCCGTCATCATCGCAACGCCCGACCACTCCCACGCCTATATCGCGATGGAGTGCATGCGCCGCGGCAAGCACGTCTACGTGCAGAAGCCGATCTCCCACTCCGTGTTCGAAGCCCGCATCCTCACCGAATCCGCGCACAAGTACAAGGTGGTGACCCAGATGGGCAACCAGGGCCACTCCGGCGAAGGCATCCGTCAGGTCACCGAGTGGATCGCCGCCGGCCTCATCGGCAAGGTGCGCGAAGTCCACACCTGGACCAATCGTCCGATCTGGCCCCAGAGCAGCGAGATGGACCGTCCCTCCGACGTGCAGAAGGCCCCCGCAGGCATGGACTGGGATATGTGGTGCGGCCCGGCGCCCTTGCGCCCGTTCCACGCCTCCTATCACCCCGGCAAGTGGCGCGCCTGGTGGGATTTCGGCACCGGTTCGCTCGGCGACATGGGCTGCCACATCATCGACCCGGCCTTCATGGCGCTCAACCTTCGCTACCCGGAAAGCGTGGAAGGCAATGTCTCCACGGTGTTCGAGACGTTCGGCAAGAAGACCACCGGCAAGTTCGAATCCTATCCGCGCTCTTCGATCGTCCGGTTCAAGTTCCCGGCACGCGGCGAGATGCCTCCGGTCACCCTGACCTGGTGGGACGGCGGCCTGATGCCGCAGCGTCCGGACGAACTCGAGGACGACATGCCGTTCGGCGATCCTAACGGAGGCTGCCTCTTCATCGGCGACAAGGGCAAGCTCGTGTGCGGCTGCTACGGTCTCAACCCTCGCATCCTGAACGCCGACCTCCGCGAAGCCTCCAAGAAGCTGGCCAAGACGATTCCCCGGATCCCGGGCAACTCTTCCGGCCACGAGAAGGATTGGATCCGCGCCTGCAAGGGCGGCCACGCCGCCTCGTCGAACTTCGACTACTCCGGCCCGCTCTCCGAGATGGTGCTGATGGGCAATCTCGCCGCCCGTTTCCCTGACCGCAAGCTGCTCTGGGACGGCGCGAAGATGGAAGTCACCAACGACAAGGGAGCCAACGCCTACGTCCGTCGCGAGTACCGCAAGGGTTTCGAGCTGGGCGCCTGACCAAGGGCTTATTTCAGCGCAAGGATCGCCAGTATCGCACCGCCTAAGGCGATGCGGTACCAGGCGAACACGCCCAGACCGTGGCGGGCGACATAGCCCACGAGCCACTTCACGGAGACGAAAGCGGTGACCGCGGCCACAAGCAGCCCGACGCTCGCCGGGCCGGCAGGGTAGACCTGCGTGAGCGCGGGTCCGAGCGACCACATCTTGTAGACCGACGCGGCGGTAAGGGTGAGCAGCCCGACGAGGAAGGAGAATTCCGTGGCGGCGGCGTGGGAAAGTCCGGCCACCCGGCCGCCCAGGATCGTCGCCAGCGAACGGCTGGTGCCGGGGATCAGGGCCACGCACTGGCAAAGACCGACGGTCAAAGCCGAGCGCCAGCCGATCGTGGCCACCTCGTCGACCGTCGCCGCGGACTTTTTAGGGAGCAGATGTTCGGCGACGAGAATACCCAGGCCGCCGACGAGCAGGGCGGCCGCGACGACCTCCACCGAGAAAAAGTAAGCCGAGATCGCGTCCTTGAACAAGAAGCCGAGCCCGGCCGCAGGAAGGAATGCCACGAGAATGGAGGAGGCTAGGCTCACGGATTTCGATTCCCATCGGCAAAGGCCGACAACCAGGCCGCGAAGACGGCCGAAGAACGCGACGAAGACCGCGAGGATCGCGCCGAGCTGGATGATGACGATGTAATCGTCCGCGACACGCTCGAGGGTGACGGGCCGGCCTTTGCGATCGGCGAGACCGGCTACGGTGACATCGGGAAACGATGGGACCCCGAGCAACCGATCGCTGATGATCATGTGACCCGTGGAGCTGATCGGCAGATACTCGGTGACGCCTTCAACCGTACCCGTGACGATGGCTCGCTGATAGGTGAAGTCACGACGCACTTCCTCCGGTGTCACCGTCGGCCCATAGCCCGCTATAGAGGGCAAGGACGACAGCAGCCACAGGCCGAAGGCGAGACGAAGCATGGGCGACCAATAGGCATCCGTCCTCGCCGGGGCAAGGAAAGCCGTGAAAAGCCCTTGTCGCTTGCCCTTGGAGGTCGTTCCCGCTTTATGCAGGATATCACGACCATGTCGGCCTCCAGCCTCATCCCGACCACCGAACCTCGCTTCCGCGTCCCGGACGCCCGCGGCCGTTTCGGTCAGTTCGGCGGGATGTACGTCCCGGAGACCTTGATGACTCCTTTGTTGGACCTGACCAAGGCTTACGACGAGGCCCGACGGGATCCCGCCTTCCAGCAGGCCTTCGCGGACATGCTGCGCGACTACGCGGGACGTCCGACCGGCCTGTATCATGCCGAGTCGCTGACCAAGCATGTCGGTGGTGCCCGCATCTACCTCAAGCGCGAGGACATGCTCCATACCGGCGCCCATAAGATCAACAATGTCGTCGGCCAGGCCTTGCTCGCCCTCCGGATGGGGAAGAAGCGCATCATCGCCGAGACCGGCGCCGGCCAGCACGGCACCGCCACCGCCGCCGTGTGCGCCCGTTTCGGGCTGAAGTGCGTCATCTACATGGGCGCGACCGACATGGAGCGTCAGGCGCTCAACGTCTACCGCATGCGCCTCATGGGCGCCGAGGTCCGCGGCGTCGAAGCCGGCCAGCGTACGCTCAAGGAAGCCGTCAACGAGGCCATGCGCGACTGGGTCACCAACGTCCGCGAGACCCATTACATCCTTGGTACCGCCTACGGCTCGCACCCGTATCCGATGATGGTCCGCGATTTCCATCGCATCATCTCCATCGAATCCAAGCAACAGATCCTCCGCGCCGAAGGTCGTCTGCCCGACGCCATCGTCGCCTGCGTCGGCGGCGGCTCCAACGCCATCGGCGCGTTCTTCGAATTCCTCGACGAGCCCGGCGTTCGACTCATCGGCGTGGAAGCCGGCGGCCGGGGCATCGCCAAGGGCGAACACGCCGCGCGTTTCGCCGGTGGTCGTCTGGGCGTGCTGCAGGGCTGCATGACCAACATCCTCATGGACGGGGAAGGGCAGATCGAAGGCACGCATTCCGTGTCCGCAGGACTAGATTATGCCGCCGTCGGCCCAGAGCACGCCTACTATCGCGACAAGGGTCGTCTGGAGTTCGCCTACGCGACCGACGACGAATGCCTCGAGGGCTTCCAGTTGCTGTCACGCACGGAAGGCATCATCCCGGCGCTCGAGTCCAGCCACGCCGTCGCGCATGGCGTGAAGCTCGCCGCGAAACTGCCGAAGGACCAGGTCGTGATCATCAATCTTTCCGGCCGCGGCGACAAGGACGTGTGGAGCGCCGCGCGCGCGATGGGCACCGAGATCAAGCTCTGATCATGGGCGCTTCCTCGATGACGGGCTTCGGCCGAGCGGAGATCGATCTCCCCGGCGTCCGCCTTTCGGTCGAGATCGCCACGGTCAACCAGAAGAACCTCCAGGTCTCGGTCTTCGGTCCGGAAGCCTGGCCGGCCCTTGAATCCGCGGCTTCCGCGTGGATCCGCACCCGGCTGCAGCGTGGCAAGGTGACCGCGCGTGTCACCCAGGCCGCTGCCTCCTCGGCCCAACGTCAGTGGGACGCGGAAGCCGTGGCCGCCAGCCTGGACGAACTTGCCAAGCTCGCCGCCCGTTGCGGCGTGAAGTTCACGGCCGATGGCGAACTCTTGCTGCGTCTCGCCGAGGGCAGCCGTCGTCCTTCCGTCGTGCTTCCCGATTTCGCCGAAGCCGAAACGGCCATCCGCAACGCTTTCGAGGAAGCCCTGCAGAATCTCGTCGTCATGCGTCAGGCCGAAGGGGCCGCCTTGGCCAAAGACCTGCAGCAGCGTCTCGCCAAGATGTCGGAGATGGTCGGCGGCATGGAGCAGGCCGAGAAGACCGCGCCGACCCGCCATCGTGACGCGATGTTGAAGCGTCTCAAGGAGGCCGGCCTGAGCCTGGACGTGACCGATGAGCGGGTCCTCAAGGAACTCGCGCTATTCGCAGATCGGGCTGACATCACCGAGGAGGTGGTGCGCCTCCGGAGCCATCTTGCCCAATTTTCAGCCGAACTCGGCCAGGCTAACGGCGGTAGAAAGCTCGATTTCCTGATTCAGGAACTCCTGCGCGAAGTTAACACCATCGGCAGCAAGGCGTCGGAAATCGCCACGACCAAGCTGGTTTTGGAGGCGAAAACCGAGATCGAACGCATTCGGGAGCAGGTCCAGAACCTGGAGTAAGGTTTTTCGGGTGTGGTATTGCCACGACCGCTTTCCCATGCCTTTGTCTATCAACACTTACGCAACGTCATGTCCAACAACCTCACCAAGCGCGACATCGTCCTCAAGATTTTCACGGACAAGGGCTACCCCCAGAAGCATATCCGCGACTCGGTCCAGATGACTCTCGATGCCATCAGCGAAGCGCTGCTGGCCGGACGTGATGTCGAGCTCCGCAACTTCGGCGTCTTCCAGGTGCAGGTCCGCAAGAGCCGCATCGGCCGTAACCCGAACCGTCCGGAGACGGACGTCGTCATCCCGAAGCGCGCGGTGATCAAATTCAAGGCCGGCAAGGAACTGAAAGCCAAGCTCAAGTCCTTCGACGTCGAGAAGCCCGCTCAGTAATTCCGCTTCGCGATGTCCGACATTCGAACGCTCCCCGGTTTCCGGGAGTTCTACCCTGAAGACCGCGCCGTCCTTGGCCATGTCATGGACGTGTGGCGCCGCGCCTGCCGTCGTTATGGCTTCCGCGAATGGGAATCTCCCGTGCTCGAGCCGCTCGAGCTCTTCACCGAGAAGTCAGGCGAGGAGATCGTCCGCCAGCTCTTCAATTTCGAGGACAAGGGCGGCCGCAAGGTGAGCCTGCGACCCGAGATGACGCCGTCGCTGGCCCGCATGGTCGGCGCCAAGGCCAACGGCATGCCCAAGCCGATCCGCTGGTTCGCGATCGGCGAGAACTACCGCTACGAGAAGCCCCAGAAGGGCCGTCTCCGCGCGTTCTACCAGCTCAACGCCGACTTGCTCGGCGAAGCCGGTCCCGCGGCTGACGCCGAGATCATCGCCCTTTGCGCCGACTGCCTGCTCGGCTTCGGCCTCACTCAGCAGGATTTCCGTATCCGCGTCTCCGACCGCACGCTCTGGTTCCGCTACCTCGCCAGCCTCGGCGTGCCGGAAGCCCAGGCCGTCGCTGTGCTCGGGGTCGTCGACAAACTCGAACGCGGCGCTCCCAAGGACCTGCTGGACGCCATGACCGCGGCCCTGGCCGGCACTACGGTGGACGCCGTCAAGACCCTCGAAGCTGCCCGCGCTTTCGCCAATACGAAATCCTTGGCGGACCTCGAGAAGCTCGCCTCCGGCGATGCTTCGATGACCGAACGTCTCGCGGAGTGGAAGCATCTCCTCGGCACACTGACCACCATGGGCTTCGGCGAATGCGTCGCCATCGACCTCACCATCGTCCGCGGCCTGGCCTATTACACCGGCTTCGTCTTTGAGGCGTTCGAGACCGGCGGCGAAGCCCGCGCTCTCGCCGGCGGTGGCCGTTATGACGCCTTGGTCAAGAAGCTCGGCGGCCCCGACCTTCCGGCCGTCGGTTTTGGCATGGGCGACGTCACCCTGCGCGACCTGCTCGAGCTCAAGAAACTCATCCCGGCTTACGCCGATGGGCCTGACTTCTATGTCATGATCCTCGGTGACGACGCGCGGAACGCGGCGCTCGAAGATATCGCGAACCTGCGTCGCGCCGGTTTCCGCGTGGAATACAATCTCAAGGACGGCAAGTTCCCGAAGCTCATCCAGGCCGCCGAAGTCGCTGGTTCGAAGTATGCGCTCGTGTACGGTGGCAGCGAGGTCGCCAAGGGCGTCGCCAAGGTCCGCAGCCTGGCCGACCGCTCCGAAGCCGAAGTACCGCGCACCGACCTGATTCCGGCGCTCCGCGCGGTGCTTGAGGAAGGCATGCGCGCCATCCAGCCCTGAGCCCATGAGCGAGCAGACGCGCCAGTACCAGGCCATGGCGAAGACCGCCTCCTGGACGATGGTCTCGCGTGTGCTCGGGTTGTTCCGTGACCAGCTGACCGCCGCCGTCTTCGGCGCCTCGGCCATCGGCTCGGCCTTCATCTTGGCGTTCCAGATTCCCAACCTCTTCCGAAGACTGTTGGGCGAGGGCGCGCTGACCGCAGCCATCGTGCCGGTGCTGGCCGACAAGTCCGTCAAGGACGGCAAGTCCGCCGCTTTCGGTTTCCTGAACTTCGTCCTCCGGAAGGTCTTCCCATGGATGGTCGGCCTGACGATGGTCGGCATCGGATTGGCTTTGCTCTGGGCGCTGATCCGACCCGTCGACAGCTCGGCGGCCATCCTGACCGCGATCTGCATGCCGTACATGCCGCTGATTTGTGTCGCCGCGCTCTTTACGTCGGCGGTCAACCTCAGCGGCCGCTTCGGCCTGGCGGAGATCGCCTCGGGCGTGCTCAACCTTTGCATGATCGTCGGTCTCGGCGTCTTCGGCGAGAACCTTGCGGCGACCGACATGGGCAAGGCCGTGTGGCTCTGTGTGGGGGCGCTCGTCGGCGGTGCGTTCCAGCTGCTGATTCCACTCTGGGGGTTGAGGCAGGAGGGATGGTCCCATCGTCTGTCCAACAAGGATGAGAAAGCCTGGAAGGCCCTGAGCATCGCTTTCCTCCCCGCGGCGCTCGGCGCCGGCGTCCAGCAGGTGAACGTCCTGGTCTCGCGCGGGATGGCCTACAACGTCAGCGACTCCGGGCTGATGTACTACTACATCGCCAACCGGATCGTCGAACTGCCGATCGGATTGTTCTCGGCCTCGATCGCCGTCGTCATCTTTCCGGCGCTCGCCACCGCTTTCGCCAGCCGGGATGTCCCGGCGCTGGCGCGTAACTACGGCCGCGGCATGCGGCTCGTCCTGGCGATCAACGTCGGCGCAGCCTTCGGACTGGCTGCGTTATCCGTGCCCATCGTCCGCCTGCTCTTCGAGTACGGCAACTTCCACCGGAACAACTGCGAGGCCACGAGCACGCTTCTCGTGCTGTTCGCGATCGCCATGCCTTTCTATGCGATGATCTCGATCGTCACCCGCGCGTTGAATGTCGCCGGTCAGACCAAGGCGACGCTGATCGCCGCCGGCCATGCGCTGGCCGTGAACGCCGTCGGTTCGCTCATCGCCGTCGGGATGGGCTACGGGGTCCTCGGGTTAGCCTTGGCCAACGCCATCTCGACGATCTGGCAATACCTGGTGCTTCGTCATTACCTCAAGAGGCATGCCCCGGAGTTCCTGGCCGAGAGCCTCCTCAAACCGGCCGTGCAGGTGTTCTTCGGCTCCCTGATCCTGGCGTTCATCGCGTTCCAAGGATACACCTCCTTGCACAATGTCCTGACCGGACACCTCAACGAGAAGCTGAATCTGATCGTCTCGATGGGCCTGCCGAGCCTGGCCGGCATGGTCTTCTACGCCATCTATCTGGACAAGTTGGGCTACCCTGAACGGGACCTCCTGCGCGGTTACGCGAACAAGGTGCTGCGTTTCGTCGGCGTGCAGCTCAAGGCTTGAACCTCGCTTCGCGGTAGGCCTTGGGCTGATACCGACGGAGCAGGGCCTCGAGGATGACCACCGACTCCGCATCGATGATGCCGTCGACCTTGGAGGTCCGGAAATGACGCTGGAACGCCTCGACCCCGAGCTTGAGACCGACGTCACCCGGTTCGAGGTGATATCCGTACGCTGACAGGAGACCGCGAATATGGTTCGGCGACAGGTTCTGCTTCTTCGGCAGGTTTTCAGCGATCTCCGTGGGCAGTGGCCAGGCACCGATACCGAGCGAAGCCAGCTTGGCCCACGGGAACTTCAGGCCGGGATCGACCTTGCGGCCTACGGCGATGTCCGAATGCGCGAGCACGTTCCACGGTTTGATGTCATGCCTTCGGATGATCTCGGCGCAGAGCGCGAAGAGAATGTCCGCTTGGGCGTCAGAGTAAGGATAGACGTTGCCGTCATAGTTGATGATCTCAATCCCGATGGAATGCTGGTTCAGGTTGGTCAGCTTGCCCCAGGCGCTCTTGCCGGCATGGTAGGCCGCCAGGTTTTCCGGGACCATCCGGATGACGCGTGGCTTCGGTTCATCCGTGACCACATAATGGACCCCGACCTTATGCTTCGGGTCCTTGCCTTGAAGGATGTCCAGGGAGGAGGGCAGGGAGCCCGCGGTATGGTGCAGGATCAGACAGGTCACCGGCTCCTTGCGTGGTTCGGCGCCCAACGACCCTGGGCCTTGTTCGATGGTCAACCCTGTGAACTTCGGCTCGACGGCGGTTGGTTTGATATCCGGCTTGGTCGTTGTACTGCAGCCGACAAAACCGGTTGAAATAAGCGCCCAGATCAGCCCGAAACGGCAATATGAGCGAATGGGGGCGTTCATGGGGTGGATTGTTGAATCTTAGGAACAGGGCGATTTATCCCAAGATAAAACCATTATCCTGTTATTTATCGCTGTATTCATTGCCTTATATATGATTAGACATAATGTATATTGTGCGAAATATAGGGACAGCCGGCAATCGTATGGAATTGAGTTATTGATTGGTCGATTGGGAACGCTCATAAAGAGGTTTCTCCCAACCCCTGAGCACCCCGACTTTATGAAAGTAGCCCGACACATCATCGAAGCACGTCGCGAAGCCATCGCCAAACTTCTCTCCAAGGTCGGATACGTCCCTGTCCTGGAGATCTGCAAGCAGTTCAACGTCTCCGAGGCGACGGCCCGTCGCGATCTGACCGAACTCGAGAACCAGCGTCGCATCACCCGCACTCATGGCGGAGCGCTGTCGGACTTCAATCGCAACTTCCCGCCGCTCGACGATCGCAAGATCGAAGACGCCGAAGCCAAGCGCAAGATCGGCAACCTCGCCGCTTCACGCGTCAAGGCCGGCATGACGGTCTACCTCGACTCGGGTTCGACCATCTTCTTCGCCGCCGAAGCCATCGCCTCCGCCGGCGTCCCCGACCTGCAGATCGTCACGACCTGTTTGCCGACGGCCCAGCTCATCTCATGCCTTCCTGGTGTCGAGGTCTACATCCCCGGCGGCCTGTTCCTGACCCGCCACGCGATGGTCGCCGGTGATCGCACGCTCGAGGAAGTCGCCCGTTGGAACTTCGACGTGGCCTTGCTCGGCGCCGAAGGGATCGATGAGAACGGTCTCTGGAATTCGCAGCGTGACATCTCCCATCAGCAGCGCGAAGTCATCCGTCGCAGCGACGAGGTCCTGATCTGCATGAATAAGGTCAAGCTCGGCCGCGGCGGACCTTGCGCCGTCACGCGCGACGTCAGCTCGCTCTTCTTGGTCACCGATGCGGATGCCGGCGCGGTCCAGAAAGCCAAGGTGAAGCTGCTGCCTGAGCGCGTCCTGACCGCCCTCTGATTTCCCTCGCACCCCGAGGAATGTCCGCCGACGCGATCCAGTCTTTGCTTGAACTGTCCCATCAGCTGGGCGGCGAACGCCTGCGCATGGCGATCCTCGGTGAAGGCAACACCTCGGTGCGGCTTGATGATGACACCTTCGCGGTCAAGGCATCCGGCTCCAACCTCGCGTCGCTCAAGGACGCCGATGTCACCCGCTGCGCCTTCTCCCGGCTGCTCCCCCTGCTCGACGCCCCGTCCGCCACCGACGTCGAAGTCGACCAGGCGCTGCTGGCCGCTCGCCTCGATCCTGCTTCCAAGAAGCCTTCGATCGAAGCCCTCTTCCACGCCTACTTGCTCACCCTGCCCGGTGTCCGCTGCGTGGGCCACGTCCATGCGATCGCGGTGAACCAGATCCTCTGCTCGCCCCGTGCGCGCGAATTCGCCGAGAAGCGCGCCTGCCCCGACGAGATCGTGATGTGCGGCATCGAGTCGGTCTTCGTGCCTTACGCCGAACCAGGGCTTGGGCTTTCCCAGGCGATCCGTCGTGAGGTCGTCGCCTACGTCAAGCGTACCGGCCGCGACCCTAAGGTCATCCTGCTGCAGAACCACGGTATCATCGCCGTCGGCTCCTCGCCCAAGGCCGTCCTTGGCTCCTTGCTGATGGCCGAGAAAGCCGCCGAGATCTTCGTCGGTGCCGCCGCCCTCGGCGGACCCGTCTTCCTGACCGCCGCCCAGTGCGAGCGCATCGCCGGACGCCCGGACGAGCATTACCGACAGAAGATGCTTGGTATGTGAACTCTTCCACCCCTCCCCTACCCCTTTCGACCATGTCCAATTACCTCGCCATCGACCTCGGAGCCGAATCCGGCCGCGTCATCCTCGGCCAGCTCAAGGCCGGCAAGTTCACCATGAAGGAGGTGCACCGCTTCTCGAACGGCGCCATCACCGCCAACGGCACGCTCCGCTGGGACATCATCCGGATCTTCCGCGAGATCCGCATCGGCCTCGCCAAGGGCGCCAAGCTCGGCCCGATCAAGTCCGTGGCCTGCGACTCCTGGGGCGTCGACTACGTCCTGCTCAAGGGAGACGGCCCGTTGCTCTCCCTGCCTTTCACATACCGCGACGAGCGTAGCTTCAAGTCCTACGAGCTGGCGATGCGCCGCTTCTCTCAGAAAGAGATCTTCGAAGGCACCGGCATCGCCTCGATCTCCATCAACACGCTCTACCAGCTGTTCGATGACGCCGAGAACCGTCCGGAGATGCTCCATTTCGCCGACAAGTTCCTGCTCATCGGCGACTACATCACCTGGCTGCTGACCGGCAAGGCCCGCGCCGAGGAGACCCTGATCTCCGGCAGCCAGTGCTGGGACACCCGTAAGCGCGACTGGGCGTGGCCGGTGCTGAAGAAGCTCGGCATCCCGAAGCATATCTTCCCCAAGCCCGTGGCTCCCGGCGTGAAGCTCGGTAAGATGCTGCCGTATCTCGCCAAGGAGACCGGACTCGGCAAGGCCGAGGTCGTGACCACCTGCGCCCATGACACCGCCGCGGCCGTTGCCGCCGTGCCGGCCACCAAAGGCGATGACTGGGCTTACCTTTCTTCCGGCACCTGGTCGCTCCTCGGCCTCGAGCTCCCCAAGCCCCTCGTCAATGAGACGGTCCGCAAGGCGAAGTACACGAACGAGGTCGGCTTCGGAGGCACCTCTCGCTTCCTCAAGAATCTCGTCGGCCTCTGGGTCCTCCAGGAGTGCCGTCGTGAGTGGATGGAGAAAGGCGAAGTCTCCGACTACGGCGAGATCGTGAAGCTCGCGCTCAAGGCGCCTTCGCTCCGTTCCTTCATCCGGCCGGACGACGTCCGGTTCGCCAAGCGCGGCGACATGGTCGCCAAGGTGCAGGCCTTCTGCCGCGAGACCAAGCAGCCGGTGCCGAAGACGCACGGCGAGATCGCCCGCTGCGTGCTCGAATCGCTCGCGCTGCTTTATCGCGTCGAGATGGACGGCATGGAGAAACTCACCGGTCGTAAGCTCAAGCGCCTCCACATCGTCGGAGGCGGCTGCCGCAACGCGCTGCTCAACCAGGCCACCGCTGACGCCACGGGCCGCACCGTGATCGCCGGACCCGTCGAAGCCACCGCCGCCGGCAATATCCTCGTCCAGGCCATCGCCATGAAGGAGCTGAAGAACCTCGATGAACTGCGTAAGGTCGTCCGAAACTCCTTTGAGGTAGTGACTTACAAACCTAATCCCTCCGCCGCCTGGGCCGCCGCCCAAGCCAAGTTTAATGGTTTAAAGAAATCATAAAACCCCTTACTCAACACCCTCCTTTCCACGTAACAAACATGTCCAACTACAAGTACGTCTCTCACCTCTGGAACGATGCCGAAGCCGCGAAGCTCGATCCGGTCGGCCGTCTGGTCTATCGCTCCAACAAGCTCGGAGCCGACCAGCGCATCACGAACACCGGTGGCGGTAACACGTCTTCCAAGATCGTCGAGAAGGACCCCCTCACCGGCGCCGACACTCAGGTCCTCTGGGTCAAGGGCTCCGGCGGCGACCTTCGCACCAGCAACCGCGAGAACTTCTCCTCCCTCTATCAGGACAAGCTCATCGGGCTACAGAAGGCCTACGCCGCCCGCGCCGACAAGGGTCTCAAGTCCCAGGCCGAGGACGACATGGTCGGCATGTACAACCATGCCACCTTCAACCTTAACCCGCGTGCTTCGTCGATCGACACCCCCCTGCATAGCTTCCTCCCGGGCAAGCACGTCGACCACATGCACCCGAACGCGATCATCTCGATCGCCGCTTCCAAGAATTGCGAAGCCCTGACCAAGGAGATCTTCGCCGGCAAGATGGCCTACGTGAAGTGGATGCGCCCGGGCTTCGAGCTCGGCCTCGCCATGCAGGACATCTCCCGCCAGCAGCCCGCCATCAAAGCCATCATGATGGGCCAGCACGGCTTCATCTCCTGGGCCGACGACGACAAGGCCTGCTACGAGCTGACCCTCTCGATGATCGAGCAGGCCGGCGCCTACATCGAAGCCAAGTACCAGGCCAAGGGCGGCGACGCCAAGGCCTTCGGCGGTGCCCACTACCAGACCCTCGACACCGAGAAACGTCACGCGACCTTCGCCGCCATCCTGCCTTGGCTCCGCGGCCAGGTCTCCAAGGAGAAGCGCTTCATCGGCACGATTCAGGACGACGAGAAGATTCTCCGCTTCGTCAACTCGAAGGACGCCCCGCGCCTCGCCGAACTCGGCACCTCCTGCCCTGACCACTTCCTCCGCACCAAGATCAAGCCGCTCTACGTGAACTGGAACCCCCAGTCCGAGGATGCCGCCGCGCTGAAGACCAAGCTGGCCGCCGCCCTCGAGCAGTACCGCAAGGACTACGCTAGCTATTATAATGCCTGCAAGCGCCCGAACTCCCCGGCGATGCGCGACCCGAACCCGACCGTCGTCCTCATCCCCGGCCTCGGCATGATCGCCTGGGGCAAGGACAAGTCGGAATCCCGCGTCACGGCCGAGTTCTACAACTGCGCCGTCGAGGTCATGCGTGGCGCCGAAGCCATCGACCAGTACATCGCCCTGCCTCAGCAGGAAGCCTTCGACATCGAGTACTGGCTGCTCGAAGAAGCGAAGCTGAAGCGCATGCCGGCCGAGAAGGAACTCGCCCGCCAAGTAATCATCGTCGTCGGCGCCGGCTCCGGCATCGGCAAGGAGACCGCCCATCGCCTCGTCAAGGAAGGCGCCCACATCGTCTGCGTCGACAAGAACGTCGAGGCCGCCCAGGCCACCGCCAAGGAGATCACCGACAAGCTCGGCACGGGCATCGGCGTCGCCGGCACCGGCCTCTCGAACTGCGGTCCGGCCATCGGCCTCGCCGGTGACATCATGGACCGCGCCTCGATCCGCAAGATGCTCGACCAGGTCGCCCTCGCCTACGGCGGCTTCGACTCCATCTGCGTCACCGCGGGTATCTTCGTGTCCCCGGACACCACCGGCCACATCCCGGACGACAAGTGGGCCCTCACCTTCGCCCTCAACGTCACCGGCAGCTACCTCGTCGCCGACGAAGCCTTCAAGACCTGGAAGGAACAGGGTCTCCGCGGCAATCTCGTCCTGACCACCAGCGCCAACGCCGCCGTGGCCAAGAAGGGTTCCGTCGCCTATGACACCTCGAAGGCCGCCGCCAACCACCTCGTCCGCGAGATGGCCATGGAGCTCTCCCCCCTTATCCGCGTCAACGGCGTGGCCCCGGCCACCGTCGTGCAGGGTTCGGCGATGTTCCCGCGCGACCGAGTGATCGCTTCGCTTGCGAAGTACAACATTCCCTACACCGATGATGAGGCGACCGATTCGCTGACGACGAAGCTCTCCCGCTTCTACGCCGATCGCACCCTGACCAAGAACCCCATCACCCCCGCCGACCAGGCCGAAGCCTACTTCCTCCTCGTGACCAATCGCCTCAGCAAGACGACCGGACAGGTCATCACCGTCGACGGCGGCCTCCACGAGGCTTTCCTGCGCTAATCCTGTGCGCGTCTCCCTCTTCGTCCCTTGCTTCGTCGACCAGCTGACCCCCAAGGTCGGCCTGGCGACGGCCAAGGTATTGAAGCGCCTCGGTCACGAGGTGGAGTTCCGTTCGGCCCAGACCTGCTGCGGCCAGCCTTCCTTCAATTCCGGACAGTGGGACGTCGCCCGCGAGGCCGCGATCCGCGCTCTCGAGGTCTTCCGTGGCGCCGAAGCCGTCGTCGGGCCGTCGGGTTCCTGCGTCGCGATGATGCGCAACTTCTACCCGGAGCTCCTCAAGGGCACGCCGCATGCCGCTGAAGCGGACGACCTCGCTTCCCGCACTTTCGAGTTCTCCGAATTCCTGGTGAAGAAACTCGGCATCACCGACGTCGGCGCGAAGTTCGCCAAGAAAGTGACCTACCACGACGGTTGCCACGCGCTGCGCGAGCTCCGCCTGAAGGAAGAACCCCGCCAGCTGCTCCGCGCCGTAAAGGGCCTCGAGCTGATCGAATCCGAGGAAGGCGAGACCTGCTGCGGTTTCGGCGGCCTGTTCTCCGCCAAGTTCCCGATGATCTCGACCGCGATGGTCCAGGTCAAAGGCGGCGCCCTCGCCCGGACCGGCGCCGACTACGTCGTCTCTTCCGACCCTTCCTGCCTCCTCCAGATCGGCGGCTGGCTCTCCCGCGAGGGCAAGCCGATCCTCCCGCTGCACATCGCCGAAGTCCTGGCCAACGACGCCTGACCATGTCCGACTCCAAGGCCATCTTCCTCAAGGACGCCACGGTCAACGCCGCCGACGGCGAACAGCGCGCCTTCATCCGCAAGGCTCTCGGCGGATATTACACCAACCGCGACCTCCAGAAGGCCCGCTACCGGGACTGGGAACGCGCCCGTGACGCCGCCTCGCTCGCCAAGTGGAGCGCGGTCAACGACCTCGCGAACGTCCTCGAGAAGTTCGTCGCTAATTTCGAACGCAACGGCGGCGTGGTCCACTGGGCCCGCGACGCCGCCGAAGCCCGTGCGATCATCCTGAAGATCGCCGAAGACAACAAGGCCAAGGCCATCGTGAAGTCGAAGTGCATGACTTCCGAGGAGATCCACCTCAATGACGCCCTCGAGAAAGCCGGCTACGGCGTGGTCGAGAGCGACCTGGGCGAGTTCATCCAGCAGCTGCGCGGCGAGGCTCCCTATCACTTCGTCTTCCCGTGCATGCACGTGAAACGCGAGGCCATCAGCGAACTCTTCACCAAGCACCTCGGCACCGCCCCCACCGACAGTCCGGAAGAACTGACGATGATCGCCCGCCGGCACCTGCGACAGCTCTACGTCGACGCCGACATCGGCATCACCGGCGCCAACTTCCTCGTGGCCGAGACCGGCCAGATCTCGATCACCGAGAACGAAGGCAACGCCCGCCTCACGGCCGCCCTGCCCCGCATCCACATCGCGCTCTCCGGCATCGAGAAGGTCGTCAACCATCTCGACGACCTTTCCGTCCTGCTCCCGATGCTGGCCACCGCCGGCGCCGGCCAGCCGATGACGTGCTATAACACGCTGTACTCCGGCCCCCGCAAGAAAGGCGAATGCGACGGTCCTGAGCAGTTCCACATCGTCCTCCTCGACAACGCCCGCACCCGCCTGCTGGCCGACCCCGAGCAACGCGACGCGCTCCATTGCATCCGTTGCGGCGCCTGCCTCAACGTGTGCCCGATCTTCAAGAACATCGGCGGCCTCGCCTACGGCACGACCTACCAAGGCCCCATCGGCTCGGTGATCACGCCGCATCTCCGTGGCCTGAAGCAGTGGAATCACCTCTCGGGCGCTTCCTCGCTTTGCGGAGCCTGTACCGACGCCTGTCCGGTCCGCATCGACCTGCATCACCACCTCCTGCACAACCGCCGCAACGCGGCCAAGGAGTCGCCGACGCTCTTCGATCGGCTGTTCCACAACGGTTTCAACTTCGTGATCAAACGCCCGTGGCTCTTCGCCGCCGGCGGACGTATCTTCCGCGCGACCTTGCCGCTCCTCCAGAAGCTGCCCCTGCCTTACATGGGCGCATGGATGAAGACCCGCGATCTCCCCAAGGCTCCCGCCCAATCCTTCCGCGACCAGTGGAAGAACCAGAATGTCTGACGCTCGCTCCGATATCTTCGCCCGCATCCGCGAGGCGCTCAAGGTCAAGGCACCTAAGCCGCACCTGAAGGGCGAGCCCGTGGGCGGCAAGACGTCCGCCGTAGCCAAGCCTTGGCTGCCTGACGGCGGCGAGACCGCCGAGGCCAGCCTCACGATCCTCGCCGAGCAGCTCGCTAAGCTGAAGGCCGTGCTCATCCGCGTGCCGGATCACGCCGCCGCCGCCAAGGCCGTGGCCGAACTCTCCGCCTCGAAGAACTGGAAGAAGGTCGCCTATCATGGGCATGGGTTGTTGCGCCCCGTCGCCGCCGCCCTGAGCTGCGAGACCTGGGAAGCCGACGCCTCCTTCGAGAAGCAACGCCTCGAAGGTTGCGATGCCGGCATCACGACCTGCGAGTCCGTCGTCGCCCAGCTCGGAGCTATCCTCGTCTCCAGCGCCAGCTCCGGCGGCCGCGCCCTTTCCATCCTGCCTCACGTCCACGTGGTCGTCGCCGACGCCTCGCAGGTGGTCCCCGACCTCGGCTCCGCGCTTGCCCTGGCCAAAGCCCGCCATGGCGACCAGATGCCGAGCATGCTCTCGTTCATCACCGGTCCGAGCCGGACCGGCGACATCGAACGCATCCTCGTGCTCGGGGCCCACGGTCCGAAGGAGCTCTACCTCATCCTTGTCGGTTGACCGGCTGACTTCGTTAATTCCGAACCTGTTGGCTGGAAACTAATGGTTTTCAGCATTTAGGTTTAAGGTATAATCCTGCCGATGAGTCCGCCCCGCCTCTTCCTCGTCCTTGCCGCGACGCTCGCCGCCGCCGTCGGCATCGGCGCGGAGACCAAGCCTTTCAAGTGGTCCGGCGACCTCAATGTCCCTGATCCGACCTCCGTCTCGCTCGATGAGGCCGGCAACGCCTACGTCGCCTCGACGACGCGTCGCAAATACGGCGACCTCGACATCCGCGAACATCGCATCTGGATCCCGGACGACGTCGGCCTGACGTCACCGGAAGAGAAGCTGGCGTTCTACCAGAAGGAGCTGGCTCCTGGTAAAATGAAGGCGCCGCGGGGCAGCCTGAAGGATCACAACAAGGACGGCTTCATCGACTGGAAGGACCTGACCTTCCACAAGGAGGCTATCTACAAGCTCACGGACACCGACCATGACGGCGTCGCCGACAAGATCACCGTCTTCGCCGAAGGGTTTAATTCCCCGGTCTCCGGCATCGCCGCCGGCGTCATGTATTTCGACGGCTGGGTCTACGTCACCGCCATCCCCGACGTCTGGCGCCTGAAGGACACCGACGGTGACGGCGTGGCGGACGTCAAGGAACTCGTCGCGACGGGCTTCGGCGGGCACATCGCCTACGCCGGTCACGACATGCACGGGCTACGCCTAGGCCCCGACGGGCGCATCTATTGGACCGTCGGCGACAAGGGCGGGAACATCACGAGCAAGGAAGGACGTAAGTTCTACTTCCCCCACCGCGGCGCCGTGCTCCGCTGCGAACCCGACGGCACCCGCTTCGAAGTCTTTGCGCACGGCATCCGCAACACGCAGGAAATCGCTTTCGACGATTTCGGCAACGTCATCGGCGTCGACAACGACGGCGATCAGCCGAAAGAACGCGAACGGCTGATGTACCTGCTCGAGGGCTCCGACTCCGGCTGGCGCAACCAGCACCAATACCAGGCCACCGACAGCCGTTGGATGAAGGAGAACATGTGGATGCCGAAGGGCGCACCCGACCAGCCGTTGATCATCACCCCGCCGATCGCGAACTACTCAGACGGCCCGGCCGGCTTCCTGCATGAGCCCGGTCACGCGCTTGACGGCGAACTCCGCGGTCACTTCTTGCTGGACCAATTTCCGAAGGGCAAGATGGACGCGTTCACGCTGGAGCCCGACCAGGATTCGTTCAAGCAGGTCAACCTGCGCGTCATCAGTAGCGGCATCATGGGCATCGGCATGGCATGGGCGCCCGATGGACGCGCCTACTTCGCCGACTGGATCGGCGGCTATCCGCTCGACGGCAAGGGCGCCGTCTGGCGCATGGACGTCGCCCCGAACGTCGACAAGACCTCCGAAGCCATCCTTTCCAAGCCCTTCTCGGTCGAGATCCCTAGAGACGAACTGCTGGGACTGCTCGGTCATCGCGACCAACGGGTCCGCGTCAATGCCTCGATCCGACTCCATCGTCTCGGAGCCTGGCAAGATATGCTGGCGCTCGCCCTGAGGGCGGACGCGCCGCGCTTCGCGCGCATCCATGCCATCTGGGGTTACGGGATGGGCCTGCGCCACGGCAAGCTGACCGACATCTCTCCGGCCTTCAGCCTGCTCCAAGACGCGGACGGCGAAATCCGCGTCCAGGCGCTCAAGGTCCTCAGCGAGGCGCCGCCCAGCCAGCTCCTGACCGACAAGGTGGCCGCGCAGCTCGCGCAGGACGACCTCCGCGTCCGCACGCAGGCCGGCATCGCCCTCGCCAAGCTCGGCGGCAAAGTTCCTTTCGCCGCCTTCCTGCAAGACGCCGAAGCGGAGCTCCGCCTGCCGTGGCTCCGCCACGGCCTCGTGAGCGGGCTGGCCGGCACCCAGGACTCCTCGGCCCTCCTTGCGGTCGCTCAAGCCAAGACCGGCGCCGAAGCCGTCTTCGCGACCCTGGCCCTCGCCCGCCAGAACTCCCCGTCGCTGGCCAAGATCCTCACTCACGCCAACCCCGAGGTCGTGACCGAGGCCGCCCGTGCGATCCATGACGACGAAGGCGTTCCGTCCGCCCAGCAGGCCCTCGCCGAAGCCTTCGGCCATGCCAACCTACCCTTCCATGCCGCTCGTCGCGCCCTCAATGCGAACCTCCGTCAGGGCGACGAGGCTTCGTTGAAGCGTATCCTTGATTGGACGCTCCAGCAACCGGCCGGAGCGCCGCTGCGCAAGGACGCGCTCAACGCCATCCTCGCCTTCGACCAGCCTCCCCAGCTGGACCTCGTGGACGGAACGGCCAAGAAGCATGTCCCCCGCCCCATGGAGTCGATTGCCGGCGTCCTGCGGACCCGTCAAGATGAGCTCCTGGCGATCCAGAAACCCGACGAGCGGGCCCTCGCGCTCGGCCTGCTGGTTAAGTATGAATTGGACATCCCCTTCCCCGTACTCCTCGCATTGGCCGAAGACCTGAAGGCGTCACCGGGAGTCCGCCTGCAGACCTTGCGGCTGTTATCGCACAAGAAAGACCAACCCGAGGCCATTGCCCGCACGCTCCGGAACGCCGCCGGCGAAGGCAATCCCTCCGAAGTCCGCATCGAAGCGATGAGCCAGCTCTTCGGACGAGACAGCACGGCCGCCCTCGAGGTCGCCCGCCAGATCATCAATTCCAAGTCGGCCAAGTTGCCGGAAAAGCAGGCCGTCGTCGTCGCGCTGCGCGGACGCCCGGATACCGTCTCGCTCAAACTGCTCCAAGAGCTCGTCGACCGTCTCGCCAGCCGCAAGCTCGACGCAGGCCTTAAGCTGGAGGTCTTCGGTGTCGCCAGGGATTCCGCTGACGCCGGCGTCGCCGCCGCGCTGAAGAAGTACCTGAATCCGGAGACGAAGACCGGCCTCAAGATGGCCGGCCCGGAAGTACCCTATGAGTTGCTCACCGACGGAGGCGACGCCGCGCGCGGCAAGGCCATCGTCAACGAACACCTCGGCGCCAACTGCATCGCGTGCCATCGTGTCGACTCCGACGAAGGCAGCGAGGTCGGACCGATGCTGCGCATGGTCGGCGCCCAGCGCACGAAGGACGAGATCGCCGAATCGCTCGTCGAACCTTCCGCCAAGATCGTCGTCGGCTTCGGTATCGAGACCATCGTGCTCAAGGACGGCGCCACCTTGGCCGGCAGCGTCCTTAAGGAGAATCCCAAGTCCCTCGACTTCAAGCTGACGGACGGCAAGACCCAGAAAATCTCGGTCGCCACCATCGCTTCGCGAACCCCTCCCGTCTCGGTCATGCCCCCCATGCTGGGCATCCTGACCCCCGCGGAGATACGCGACGTGGTCGCATACCTCTCCGGCTTGAAGCCCAAGAGCCCCAAGGGCAAGGTCGAGAAGGCCAAGAAATAGTCGATGCGGGATTGAGTCGGCCGCGGGTCAGGCATCAACTATGAGCATGCTGCTTCGTCTCATGCTGCTGCTCCCCTTGGCGGCATACGCTCAAGCCGAACTCGTCGCCGATTGGCAGAAGCAATACGACGCCTGGTACTGGCCGGCCCAGATGTCGCGACCCGAGAATGTCCGCTGGTCCGATTCCGGACGAGTCATGGCTTACGCCTGGAAAGAGAACGGCGGACTGGCCTGGAAATTCGTCGATTGCGTGACCGGCGTGATCCATCCGGCCTTCGACCATGAGAAGGTCGCGGCGGCCCTCTCCGAACAGACGAAGACCAAGGTGACCGCCAAGAAATGGCCGTTCCTACGGGTGATCCCTCTCGACGACGGTCGGGTACGTCTCGAAGGAGAGACCCAGGCTTGGGTCGTGGAAGCCAACCAGCGGCTGACGCCGAGCCAGGTCGGCCCGAAGGTCGAACCGGCGTCGGCCGAAAAGACCGGCAAAGGGCCCGGGGAATCCAAGCGCCTGTCGTCGTCCAAGGTCCGGGCCGAATCACCGAACGGCGAACTCAAGGTGGAACTGCGCGGCGGCAATGTGATCCTCATCAACCTCAAGAAAGCCGACGCCGAGACCAAGCTCACGCAGGATGGTGTCGAAGGCAAGGACGGCTGGGTCGGACCGGTCCATTGGTCTCCCGACGGCCGATACTTCGCGCTCTGGCGCGAACGGGCCGTGCCGGTACGTCAGTACCTCGTCACGGATTCGTTGAAGCAGACCAAGAAATCGATCGCCTACGACAAACCCGGCGACGACCGCACGGAACGTATTCCGTGGGTCTTCTCAGCGGACGGCAAGGCCTCCGCCCGTCCCGGCACGGACATACTCCCTCAGGCTTTCTCCACCGAGCGGCTCGACTGGTCCGCCGACTCGAAACGCCTGCTTTCCGAGTTCATCAAGCGTGGGTTCACCGGACACGGGCTCATCGAGTATGACGTCGAACGCCGTGGCTGGCGTCGGCTCTTGACCGAGGAAGACCCGAAGTTCGTCTACTCGTTCGCGACCCGCTATCGCCACGACCTGGACGAGAACCGTACGCTCTGGCTCTCCGAGCGGACCGGGTGGTTGCACCTCTACGCGATCGACCTGAAGTCCGGGAAGACGTTGGAAGCCGTCACCGGCGGCAGCTGGGTCATGAAGGAGGTGCTCAGGGTCGACGAGAAGGCCGGCACCATCACCTTGGTCGCCCTGGGCCGCGTGCCCGGCGAGAACCCTTATCATCAGCACATCTGCAGGGTCGGACCAGGGCGTACGTTCGTCGACCTGACCCCCTCCGACGGTAACCATGAGGTCACGTTCTCGCCCGACCGTCGTACCTTGATCGACGTGTCGTCCCGGGTCGACATGGCCCCTACCTACATCCTTCGCAGCGCGCTGGACGGCCGAGTTCTCGCGAAGCTGGGCGAAGGCGACCTAGCCCCGCTCACGAAGGCCGGCTGGGCACCGACGAAGCCGTTCGTCGCCAAGGATCGGGACGGCAAGTACGACATCTGGGGCGTCGTCACCCGCCCCCACCCTTTCGATCCGAAGAAGAAGTACCCGGTCATCGAGAACATCTATGCCGGTCCGCATGGCTCCTTCGCCCCGCGTTCCTTCAATTGGTGGCATCGCAACCATCGCGAACTGTCCATGCTCGGATTCTACGTCGTCCAGATGGACGGCCGTGGCACGAACAACCGGGGTAAGGAGTTCCATCAATCCAGCTGGCGCAACCTCAAGGACGGCGGCTTCCCCGATCGGATCGCCTGGATGAAGGCGCTCGCCCGGACCGAGCCGAACATGGACCTGTCCCGCGTCGGCATCTTCGGCGGTTCCGCCGGTGGCCAGAACACTGCGCACGCCGTCCTGCTGCATGGCGACTTCTACAAGGCCGGCGCCGCCGACTGCGGGTGCTACGACAACCGCATCGACAAGCTCTGGTGGAACGAGCAATGGCTCGGTTATCCCGTCGGCCCCTGGTACGAGGAGAACTCCTGCGCCCATCACGCCGCCAACCTCAAGGGGCGGCTGTTCCTTTCCGTCGGCGAGTCCGACACCAACGTCGACGTGAAGTGCAGCTATGATTTCCGCGACGCTCTGCTCGCCGCCGGCAAGAAGGACCAGGTCGAGTTCCACGTCGTGCCCGGCGCCAACCACGGGGCCGGAGAGTCCAACGAGATGCGCGCTAAGCGCGCCCGCTTCTTCCAGTCCGCCCTCGGCCAGCCGCTCCCTCTCTGATCATGACGAATCCCGCCCCCGGCCTGATCGAACTCAGGCTCAACAACGTCGGACAGCTGTTCAACACCATGGACCCGTCGCCGTTCCATGAACGCGACCTCGACCACGATGCCGAGGAATTCATCCTGAGCTGGGCGCGTGAGCACGAGCGGGATTCGGACCTGCGCATCCGGGTGGTCCTGCGCCAGCCGGAAGACCCCGAGGCCGCCCGACAGGTCCGCGAGTCGATCCAGCATTATTTCGAATACCGCGCCCGGATCGCCCGACGTGACCTCGGCGAACTCTTCCGCGAAGGTCGGACCGCGCTGCTCATCGGCCTGCTCTTCCTGGCGGCGACCTTGGTCCTGCGCGACCTGATCGCCCCCGGCCCCCACCTGTCCGACTTCATCCGCGAAGGCCTGACGATCTGCGGATGGGTAGGCCTCTGGAAGCCCATCGACATCCATCTCTACCGCTGGTGGCCGCTGCAGGCCCACGGGAGGCTCTTGGCGAGGCTTTCCCGCTGTCCGGTGGAAGTGGCTTTCGAGCCTTGATGACAGAGCTACCCTGTGCTTATGAAGGGGTTAAGCCGGGGCGAAATAACGAATTTTTTACGATGAGGCATTGACTGGGGGGACCCCCGCCCCCAATCCAAACCTTTCGCATGCAGAATTTCGCGAGCCAGTGCCTGGACCAGACCAAGGCCCTCCTCAAACTCAACTTCAATTCCCTTTCGTCCGATGGCACTGTCGTGCCGGTCGCCGGGGAAGTCTCGCGGGCCGACGAGCCCGGTCACGCCGCCCTCGCCTTCGGGGAATACTTCCGCGCCACCGGGGAGCTCCACCTCGACCGCCAGAACATCGCCGAGATCGTCGCCCGGACGATCACCGCCCAGGTCCGCATCAGCAAGGGATCCGACAACGGCATGGCTTTCGCCTGCCTCGGCCTCCTCGCCTTCGGCCCCACCCGCGAACGCAACCCGGTCTGGGAGATCCTCGACGAGGCCACCCGCGCCCTCATCGACGAGCGTCTGGCGATCGAAAGCGACCACCATGACCATGTCCAGGCCTTCGACATCGCCAAGGCCGTCTGCCGTTTCTCCTTCGGACTGACCAAGAAGGATGAGACCGGCCCGCTGGTCGACCGCTTCATGGACCGCATCGCGGCCGCCTCCACCGGCGGCTTCCATGACGAAGCCTCCAAGGCCGCCCATGCCGAGAACTTCGGCGGCGCCTTCGACCTCTACGGCGTCGTCTCCCTGATCTTCATCCGCCAGTCGCTCCAGCTTCACGCCAACATCCAGCTCCGCGACTCCAAGCTGCCCAAACTCCGGTCGCTGGCCGAGAAATACATCCGCGTCATCATGGACACCGTCCGTGACGACGGCCTGGGCTGGTCTTACGGTCGCGGCATCGGCGCCTACGGCCAGATGCACTGCATCACCCTCCTCCTCCAGGCCCTGCGCGACCGCTGGGTCCCGGTCGACAAGGAACCGCTCGCCCGCGACCTGGTCCGTCGTCTCTACGCGAACTTCTTCACGACGTTCTTCGACGCCGAACACGGCCTGATCGTCATCCGCGACGGCGAACGCGACACCATCCCGGGCCACACGACCCGCATGGCCAACTTCGACGCCGCCCGCTACCTCTCGCAGTGGTCTCGCCTCGCCAAGACCATCGGCGGCGCGATGGACGTCGTCAAACCCGCCAGCCGTCTGCCGGTCTGCCGCTTCTTCTCCTTCGACAAGTCCCCCCGCAAGGAACAAGGCCTGCTCTCCTACCAGGACCCTGCCTCCGGTCTGCACGTCATCCTGCCGCTGGTATCATCCGGCTCGCACCGCTTCTCGGACTCGCTGGCCTTCCCGCACATGCCGGGCGTCTTCGACTGGCCGTCCAACCAGCAGACCAGCCCTTTCATCCCAGAGTTCACGATCGCCGGCAAAGTCTACACGCCTTCTTTCTACGGCAAGAACGCGCAGGTCGCCATGGGCACCAAGGCCGGCACCTACCACTTCCGCTACGACCAGCCTGACCTGATCGACCGTGACGAGAAGCTCTCCGCCAACGTCGCCTCCCTGAAGGTCGATTGGGAATTCAACGGCGGCCGCATCGTCGCCCGCTACACCTTGACCGCCAAGGCCGCCGTGATGCTCGAGGAATTCCGCCTCGTGCTGCCGATCGCCGCGACGCATTCGCGCATGACCCCGGGCAACGCCCTGGTGCTCGGCGCCGAATCGCACCGCTGCGAGGTCATCAAGGACGACTTCCACGCCACCTGGGCCGAGACCAAGGTCGTGAGCGACAATCCCAAGCACCGCACCTGCTGGGGCAAGGTCCACTTCTACCAGACCTTGCAGCGCGACAAGTCGATGCCCCTGCGGGCCGGCATGACCTACGCCTTCGAAATCGCCTACCAGCCCCACATCGTGCGGGCCGGGGACGCGGTCTGAGGTCGGTTTCCCCCTCCGGTCAGCCTTCGGGGTTGTCCTCAGCCCTTCCCGTGCCCTATTGCCTAGGGTATCTTTTCATGCCCAGTCCGTTCTATATCACCACGGCCATCGACTACGCCAACGGCTCGCCGCACCTCGGCCACGCCTACGAGAAAGTCCTCTCCGACGTGATCTCGCGCCATATGCGCATGAGCGGCCGGTCGGTGCACTTCCTGACGGGCCTCGACGAACACGGCCAGAAGGTCCAGCAGACCGCCCTCAAGCGCGGCGTCGAACCCCAGGTCCTCGTCGATGAGATCGCCGCGGTGTTCAAGGGCATGCTGGGCGACCTGAACATCTCGCACGACGACTATATCCGCACGACCGAAGCGCGTCACAAGAAGGTCGTGCAGCAGTTCCTGCAGCGGCTCTTCGACCAAGGCCTGATTTACAAAGGCCAGAAGACCGACTGGTACTCGACCCGCCAGGAGCAGTTCCTGACTGACAAAGATCGCTCGCCGGACGGTTCGTGGCCCGAGATCTACGGCGAAGTCACGCAGACGACCGAGGAAAACTACTATTTCAAGCTCACCCAGTTCCAGCCCTGGCTCGTCGAGCACATCAAGTCGCACCCCGACTTCATCACCCCTCGCTTCCGGCAGAACCAGGTCCTCGAGTTCCTCAAGGAGCCGATGAACGACCTCTGCATCTCGCGTCCGAAATCCCGCCTCACCTGGGGCATCGAGCTCCCGTTTGACACCAGCTTCGTCACGTACGTCTGGTTCGACGCGCTGACCAACTACTATTCGGCCGTGGCGGACAAGGGCCTCTGGCCCGCCGACGTCCACGTGATCGGCAAGGACATCCTGTCCCCGCCCCACGCCGTCTACTGGCCCTGCATGCTCAAGGCCCTCGGCATCGAGCCGCCGCGCCAGCTGCTCGTCCATGGCTGGTGGACGGTCAACAACCAGAAAGCCTCCAAGAGCTCGGGCAACGCGACCAACACCCTCGGATTCGCCGCCTCGCACGGCGCCGACGCCTTCCGCTTCTACCTCTGCCGCGAGATGGTCGTCGGCCAGGACGCCGACTTCTCGACAATCACGTTCGAGAACCGCTACAAAGCGGACCTCGGCAACAACCTCGGCAACCTGGTCAACCGGTTGCTGAACATGGTCGGACGTAACTACGCCGGACTCATCCCCGCCGCCGCGGCTGACGAAGACCTCGAGAAGAACCTCCGCCAGCTCTGGAACGAGTCCGCCAGGAAGTACGCGGAATCCTTCGCCGACTTCCAGGTGAGCCACGCGCTGGAAGCCCTCTGGGTCTTCATCAGCGCGATGAACGCCTACATCGAGGCACGCGCGCCCTGGAAACTCGCCAAGTCCGCCGACCCCGCCGACCGCGCTCGTCTGGACTCCTGCCTCGCCCATGTCGCCGAAGGCCTGCGCCTTGTCGGCACGATCCTCACCCCGGTGATGCCGGCCACCTGCGACAAGCTGCTGACGAACATCGGCCGCCCGGTCGCCACCCATTTCGAGGGACAGCTCGCCTGGTCCTCCGTCTGCACGGGCTCGAAGGTCGCCGAAAAGTGCATCCTTTTCCCGCCGATCGAGGCTCCGAACGAGACTCCGACGGCCTGATTGGACAATTCCCGCGGAGACCTTACCTTCACCGCCGTGGACTCCGTCAAACTCATGGATGAGGCCGCCTTGCTGGCCGACGCCGAAAAAAGGGCGGCGGGCGAAGGCTTCGTTAGCTACACGTTCGCGGCCCCCGAGCTCGATCCGCTGGCCGTCCTCGAGACGTTGAACGAGCCCGCGCCGCGGGGCTATTTCGAGAACCCTTCCCGCAAGCGCTCACATGCCGCCGGCTCGCCGCTCCGCCAATGGGTCGGCCGTGGCGAACAACGTTTCGTCGAGGCCGATCGCTGGCTGCGCGAACTGGACGCTGGCCTTACCTGCGTCGGCGAGCGCCCGCGCATCATCGCGACCTTCCCGTTCTATCCTGGCAAAGACGATGACGGCGCCGAAGCCAGGCTCTTCCTGCCTGGATGGCAGGTGGTCAGCGAAGACGGCCTGACGAACGTCACCCTCTGCGAACCGGCCGCCGCAGGCTGTGCCGCCCGGCTCGCCATCCGCGCCGAGAGCTTCCGTAAGTTCAGTTACCGTTCCAATCCGCCGCCGCCCCGCGCGCCTGTCCCGACCGTCCTTTCGGAAGTCGGCGGCTCCTGGTTCCCTTCGGCGGTCGTCCGCGCCACCGAACTCATCAAGGAAGGGTCGTTCGAAAAAATCGTGCTGTCGCGGGCCTTCGACTGGCGTCGCGCCGAGCCTTTCAGCATCTACGCCACGTTGCACCGCCTTCGCCGCGGCAATCCGCAGTGCCACACCTTCCTGGTCGATGAGGCCGACGGCGCCCTGGTCGGCTCCACGCCGGAGACGCTGCTGTCGCTGTTTGATGGCGCCGTCCGCTCCGAGTCGGTCGCCGGCACCACCCGTCGTGGTGAGTCCGCGTCGGAGGACGCCAGCCTGGCCGAGGCCCTGCTGACGAGCGAGAAAGACCTGCGTGAGCACAGCGCCGTCACCGCGTCGATCCTTCGTCGCCTGCGCATGGTCGGCGTCCTCGCCGCGACCTCGCGCAACGCCGAACTGCTCCGCCTGGGCAACGTGATGCACCTCCGCACGCCGATCGAAGGCACGATGCCCGCCGACCGTCGCTTCCTCGAGGTCGCCGGCGAGCTCCACCCGACCCCGGCCGTGGGCGGCAAGCCGCGCGCATTGGCCCTCCCTTTCATCCCGGGATTCGAACCCCATCAACGAGGCCTTTACACCGGCGCCGTCGGCTGGGTTCGCTCCGACGGGTCCACCGGCAAGCTCTTCGTGGCCCTGCGTTGCGCTCGCCTCCGAGGTTCCGAGGCCCGGGCTTTCGCCGGTGCCGGCATCGTCGCCGGCTCCGATCCCGACGCCGAATCGACCGAGACCGAGATGAAGCTGCGCACGATCCTCGAGGCGCTGATCTGAGGATGAAGGTCGTCCTGCAACGCGTCTTGTCCGCTTCCGTCTCCGTCGACGGAAACGTCACCGGTGAAATCGGTCCCGGCTACCTCCTGCTCGTCGGCCTCGCCGCCGGCGACGACGAGAACACCGTCCGCAGGCTGGCGGCGGACGTCTGCAAGGCTCGGCTGATGTCCGACGCTCAAGGCAAGATGGGCGTCAACCTCCGCGACGCCGGCGGCCAGGCCCTGGCCGTGAGCCAGTTCACCTTGCTGGCCGACTTCTCCAAAGGGAACCGCCCTTCTTTCAATGGCGCCGCCAAGCCGGAAATCGCCAAGCCGCTTTTCGACCTGTTCGTCCGGGAAATTTCCGCCCTCCTGGGGAGCCCGGTGCCGACGGGCGTCTTCGGCGCCGACATGCGGGTCGAGCTCGTGAACGACGGCCCGGTGACGGTGGTCCTCGAATAGTTTAGGCTTAACCTCCCGCCCCGCCGTCCCTACCCCTGAGGCTCGCCCATGCTTTCCGTCCGCATCATCCCTTGTCTCGACGTCCACGGCGGCCGCGTGGTCAAAGGCGTCAAGTTCGAGGAACTCCGCGACGCCGGCGACCCGGTCGCCGTCGCGGCGGCCTACGAGAAGCAAGGCGCCGATGAGCTGGTCTTCCTGGACATCACGGCTTCCAGCGACGAACGCCGGACGATGGTCGACGTCGTCGAACGGACGGCCGACCAGGTCTTCATGCCCCTCACGGTCGGCGGCGGCCTGCGTTCCGTCGAGGACATCCGCACGATGCTCAACGCGGGTGCGGACAAGGTTTCGCTCAACACTTCCGCGATCAAAGACCCCGCCCTCGTGCTCGCGGCCGCCCGCAAGTTCGGCAGCCAGTGCATCGTCGTGGCGATCGACGCCAAGAACGTCGGTCCGGGCAAATGGGAGGTCTTCACCCACGGCGGACGCAATCCGACCGGCCTCGACGCCATCGAATGGGCGCGCAAGGCGCACTCGCTCGGCGCCGGGGAGATCCTGCTGACCAGCATGGATCGCGACGGCACCGCAGCTGGTTACGATATCCCCCTGAACCATGCCGTCTCGTCGGCCGTCGAAGTCCCCGTCATCGCCTCCGGCGGCGCCGGCAACCTCGACCACATGGCCGACGTCCTCAAGCAAGGCGGCGCCAGCGCGGTCCTCGCCGCCAGCATCTTCCATTTCGGCACCTATACCGTCAGGCAGGCCAAGGAGCACCTGCGTGCCGCCGGTCTGCCCGTCCGGCTTTAAGCGACGGTCGGCGGGACGGCCTTCGGCATCACCAGGATCTTGTCCAGGCGATGCCCGTCCATGTCCACGACCTCGAAGATATGACCTAACGCCTCGACCCGGTCGCCTTCGGAAGGAATGCGTCCGAGGGTGCGCATGATGAAGCCGGAGATGGCGGTGAAGCGGCCCGAGCCTTCGCCCGGGAAACGGCCCACGATGCCCGTGGCTTCGCGGAAGTCATCCAGGGAGACCACGGCGTCGACCAGCCAGCTGCCATCGTCGCGTCGGCGGACCGGCTTAGGCTGGGCGATCGGCGAACCTTCGTTGGGCAGCTCGCCGACGACGGATTCGAGGACATCGTTCAAGGAGACGACGCCCCGCACACGTCCGAACTCGTCGGTGACAAGGGCGATATGGATCTTGTCCTTGCGGAACTTCTCCAGCAACTGGGTGCCGGTGCAGTTGGGGGGCACGGTCGGCGGCTCGGTCAGCAGATCCTTGATCGAGGCGGTGCCGACGAGGGAGAGGTTGGCCCAGAGACGTTTGACGGAGACGACGCCGAGCGGACGATCCGGCGAGCCGCGATAGACCGGGAACCACGTATGGCCGGAAGCCACGACCTTGCGCCAGTTGACTTCGTCGGAGTCATCCAGGTTGAGCCAGACGACGCGATTGCTGGGCGTCATCAAGCGTTCGGCGGTGACCAGGTCCAAAGACAAGGCGCCATGGACCATGCGGTGCTCCGCGGCATGTAGCACGCCGGACGCCATCCCTTGGTCCACCATCATGCGCAACTCGTCTTCGGACATCGTGTCTTCCGGCGTACGCTTCCGCCCGAAGAGGCGCAGGACGAGGTCGGCGCAGAAACTCAAGGCCCCGACAAAAGGCGAAGCGAGGAACGAGATCGCCATCATCGGCCGGGACAGGACGACCGCCAAGCCCTCGGGGTTGGAAAGGCCCAGACGTTTCGGGACGATCTCGGCGCAGACGATCGTCAGGGAGCCGATCACGAAAGAAACCCCGGTGCGGGAGATGACGTCCGCGTTATCGTGCAACCAGGCCCAATCGCTCGCCTCCAGGAGCGGCTTCAACTTGAGGGCGACCGGGGCCCCGCCGAAGGTGGCGGCGATGATGCTGCCGAACGTCAGGCCCACCTGGACGGTGGAGAGGAACTTGGACGGATTGGCCAGCAACTCCAAGGCGGCCTTCGCGCCCTTGCTCCCGTCTTCGGCCAGACGGGTCAGGCGACGACGGTTAGACGAAACCAGCGCCATTTCCGAAAGCTCGAAAATACCGATGGTGGCCCAGCAGGCTAATATCACGAACAATTCCACGAAACAGGCCTAGGGGCCGTGGGTCGCCCCGTCAAATCCGCTTGTTCACATCCTGCCTCCCCCTAGGTTCTAACCCTCAATGGCGACCCATTTCGAGGCAATCATCGTCGGCAGCGGCATCGGCGGGCTGAGTTTCGCGCTCAACCTGGCTCAGCGCGGCCATTCCGTCGCCATCGTGACCAAGAAGACGAGTTCCGAGTCGAACACGAACTGGGCCCAAGGCGGCATCGCCTGCGTCACCGATCAGACCGACGACTTTCAAAGCCACGTCAAAGACACGCTCTCGGCCGGCGACGGCCTCTGCGACCTGGATGCCGTGCAGCATATCATCGAGTCGGGCCCGGCCCGCGTCGCCGAACTTATCGCCTGGGGCGTCGAGTTCGAGAACGGCACCGACGGACGGCCTGACCTGGGGCGCGAAGGCGGTCATTCCAAGCGTCGTATCCTGCATGCCCGCGACATGACCGGGCGCGCCATCGAATCCGCCCTGCTCCGCGCCATCGCCCGCTCCCCCAAGGTGGCGATGCTCGAGCATCATCTGGCGATTGATCTGATCACCCGCGCCAAGCTCGGCGCCTGTCCGATCGGCTCGCCCGAAGACCGCGTCCTCGGCCTGCATGTCCTCAACACCAAAGCCGGCCGGGTCGAGACGCTTTCCGCGGATGCGGTGGTGCTCGCCACCGGCGGTACGGGTCAGGTCTATCAGTTCACCACGAACCCCGACATCGCCACGGGCGACGGCATCGCGATGGCCTACCGTGCCGGTGCCGAAGTACGCGACATGGAGATGGTCCAGTTCCACCCGACGGCGCTGAAGGCTCCGGACGGCAGTCGCGCCCTGATCTCCGAAGCCGTCCGCGGCGAAGGCGCCATCCTGCGCGACCTTTCCTTGCGGGCGTTCATGAAGGACTTCCATCCGTTGGGCGATCTCGCACCACGCGACATCGTCGCCCGGGCCATCGATTCGGTGATGAAGCGCGACGGCGCTCCGCACGTCCTGCTCGACGCCACCCAGGTGGCCAAAGGCCATTTCGCCGAACGCTTCCCGCATATCCACGCTACCTGCCTCAAGGCCGGCTTCGACCTCACCAAGGAGCCGGCGCCGGTCGTCCCCGCCGCCCATTACCTCTGCGGCGGCGTCGCCACGGACTTGCGCGGACAGACTACGCTTGCCGGCCTCTTCGCCGTCGGCGAGGTCGCCTGCACCGGCCTCCATGGGGCCAATCGCCTCGCTTCCAACTCGCTGCTCGAAGCCGTCGTGCTCGCCTATGACGGGGCCGCGGCGGCCCATGAAGAAATCGTCGAGCCTCGCGCGCAGGCGATGTCGCTGCCGGCTTGGATCGACGGCTCGGCCGGCGACCCCGATGAACGCGTCGTGCTTACCCATAACTGGGACGAGCTCCGTCGCACGATGTGGGATTATGTCGGCATCGTCCGCTCGACCAAGCGCCTCCAACGCGCGCGTACGCGCATCGGCACCCTGTCCGACGAAGTCCGGGAATATTATTGGAACTTCCGCGTCGAGCCCAGGCTGCTGGAACTCCGCAATCTCATCCAGGTGGCCGAACTGATCATCGACTGCGCGCTGCAGCGACGCGAAAGCCGCGGCCTGCACTTCACCCTCGATTACCCGGCGAAGCTGGCGGAAGCACGCCACACGTCGGTCCGCCGCCCCCAAGGTCGCCCATGAAGATCGCCATCGTCGGCACCGGCGCGCTCGGAGGTTGGTACGCCGCCCTGCTCGCGGAGGCCGGGCATGAGGTTCACTGCCTGGCCCGAAGCGACTTCGAAGCCATCCGAGCCGACGGACTTAAGATCAGGAACAAGGGAACCGAACGCGTCGTCCGCGTCGCATCGGCCTCGCCCGATGCCGCATCCATCGGCCCGTGCGACCTCGTCGTGGTCACGATCAAGTCCACCTCCAATAAAGCCCTTCCGTCCCTCGTGGGCCCGCTGCTCGGTCCGTCCACGGTCGTCGTGACCCTCCAGAACGGCATGGGCAACGTCGAAGCGCTCGCCCTGTTGCTGCCCGCCGAACGCATCGTCGCCGGTCTCTGCTTCGTCTGCATCAATCGCCTCGCACCGGCGGTCATCGACACGACCCTCGCCGGCTATGTCCGCATGGCCGCCGCCCAGGGTCCCGTCAACCCGGCCGTCGAGACCTGCGTAAAGGTGTTCGCCGGAGCAGGCGTCGACTGCCAGGCGGAAACGTCGCTTGAAGCCGTCCTCTGGAAGAAACTCTGCTGGAACATCCCCTTCAACGGCCTCTCCATCGCCGGTGGCAGCATCACGACCGACCTTATCCTGGCCGACCCGGCGCTCAACGAACGCGCCTATCTGCTGATGAAGGAAGTCCAGGCGGCCGCCTTGGCCCGTGGCCACGGCTTCGACGACACCCATATCAAGCGGCAGTTCGTGGTCACCGTCGGCATGGGACCCTATCGTCCCTCCAGCCTCATCGATTTCGTCGAAGGGCGCGACGTCGAGGTGGAAGGCATCTGGGGCGAACCGCTGCGTCGCGGTCTCGCCGCCGGTGCGAAGATGCCGGAGACCGAGAAGCTGGTCGCCGAGATCACGGCCCGCCTCGCCGCCCGCGGGTAACCCGCTCAGCGGAGGACCTCACCGATCTTGGCGCGCACGTGATCGGCGATACGATCCGCCGTCAGGAATTCCGTCCGAGCTTCCGCAAAGACATCGGCCGCCTGCAGCAGTGTGCCATCACGGGACACCAAGGTCATCCGCAGCGTCACGCGTCCGCCTGAGACGCCGAAGTCGGACGGCCGCGAGCTCCACGTCGCCCGGAGGATCGCATCGGCATCGGCCGGCTCCATGGCGGCCACGTAACCTCGCTCCCTGAGCACCCTCACCGAAGTGTCATGAATGGCGTCCGCGTACCTTCCCAGTTCGGGCGAAGGGGCTCCGACGGCCTCCTCGACGTAGATGCTGCGGATGAGCGGAGTCTTCGGGGCTTCGAGGGCGCAACCGGCGAGACCGACCAAAAGGCAGCCTAGGAAGCTCAACATGGCCAGCCCTTGGCGGTGCATAACTTGTTTATTACCCGTTCTCGCGCCGGGACAAGCAGGGACATGATGGGACCAGTTGACCTTTGTGGTCAGCCCCGCTCCCCTTCACGCCATGGCCCGCGTCCAAGCCGTCACCTTCGACCTAGCAGGCACCCTGCTCTTCCCGCACCCCTCGGTGGGCGCGGTCTATGCGGCGTGCGCGAAGCGTCATGGGGTCGAGGTCGAAGCCGCCGTGCTCGATGCGTCGTTCGCGCTGGCCTTCAAGGGCGGACCTAAGAACGCCAAGCCAGAGGTGTTCTGGAAGGAGGTCGTCCAACGATGTTTCGGTCCGGCCCTCCCGGCCTCCAAGATCGACCTCGTCTTCAAGGAATGCTGGCAGGCCTTCGAACGGCCGGAGTCGTGGCGTCTCGCCCCGGGCTCGCTCCAGGCGATCGCCGCCATCCGCTTTCTCGGCGTCAAGGTCGGCGTGCTGTCCAACGCCGACGCCCGCATGCGCAAGGTCCTCGAGGGTCACGGCCTGATGCGACACCTCGACGGCGTCTTCCTCTCGGAAGAAACCGGCTATTCGAAACCGGATGCGAAGGCCTTCGCTCAGGCGGCCCGCGCCTTGGGCGGTGCGGTCACCGGTCTGGTGCACTTCGGCGACAGCCCGACGGAAGACGGCGAAGGTGCGCGTGACGCCGGCGCCACCGGCGTGGTCGTCGGCGGCGCCCACGCGCCCGACCGCTGCCTTCGCAACGAGAAGATCTCCGAGGCTCCCTTTGCGGTCCGGGCCTTGCTCACCGAAGGCAAACTGAAGGGGAAGTTCTCGCGGACGGTCCAGAACCTCCTGGCGAACCTGCGCGGCCTGCCCGAGGACCGCGGTCGTTCGACCGACCGCGCGATGAAGACGATCGATGACGCGGTGCAGGACGCCTTCAAGAAGCTCCGGCTGGACAAGCCGGTGCCGGAAACGGCGATCGTCGCGCATTGGCTCGAACTGCTGCCGCTCAAGCTGGCCAAGCGCTCGGCCCCGCTCCGGGTGCTCGAAGGCGGCAAGCTCGTCGTCCAATGCGAGAACTCCGTGATCAAGTCGGAGGTCCGCTTCCACGAACGGGCGATGCTGGCCAAGATCCGGCTCCTGCGCGGCTGCCAGGAAGTCCGGTCGATCAGCTTCGTGAACGCCTGATTAGTTCGACTTCGGCTCGAACGGCTTCTGGAACACGTCCTTGAAGTCGTAGACGTCCTTGAAGTCTTCGAGGTTGTCCTCGGGCGAACGTCCGAAAAGCCCCGTCTCGATGATATTGAAGACGATGTTGCCGACGTCGGCCGACTTGCGGAGCCCCCAGTTGTGGAGCAAAGGATAGGACATCGGTCCGTAGGTCTCGAGGACGTGCTGACGGAAACCTTCGAGCAGCTGCGGACCGCTGACGTGGCGATTCGCGGTGCTCTTGCCTTTCTTCGGTTCGCCGTGCGTCAGCTTCTGGGCGAGGTCGAGGCCCAACCGGACCACGTCATAAGCCTGCGGCTGGTATCGGGGATCCTTCTGACGGATGATGCGGACGGCTTCGTCGAAATCCATGGTCAGAGTTTGGCGAGTTCGGCCAGCAGGCGGGCGTTCTGGGCTTCGGTGCCGACGGTCAGACGCAGCCAACCCGTCATGCCGTAACCGCGGAGCGGCCGGACGATCACACCGGCTTTTTGCAGAATGGTGAAGACCTCCTCGGCCTTGGGAATCTGGGCCGCGAGGAAGTTGGCTTTACCGTCGATGTAGGCGAAACCGAGCTGCTTGAGCCCCGCGGAAAGCTGGGCGATGCCGGCCGCGTTCACTTCACGGGTACGGCGGACGAAGGCGTCGTCATCCAAGGCGGCCTCGGCGGCGGCGAGCGCCGGAAGATTCACGTTGAACGGCTGACGGACCCGGTTGAGGAGACCGCAGACTTCGGTCGAACCCATCAGATAACCGACGCGTAGACCAGCCAGGCCGTAGGCCTTGGAGAAGGTGCGGGACAAGACGACCTTGCGGCCGGCTTTCATCAGCGGGCGAAGATCGGCCGAGGCTTCGAGATATTCCGTGTAGGCCTCGTCGAGGCAGAAGATCACGTCTTCCGGCAACGAGGCGGCGAACGCGAGGATGTCCGCAGGATCGTCGGTGCCACCGGTCGGATTGTTCGGACTGGCGAGGAAGACGATGCGGGTCCTGGGGGTGACCGCGGCGCGCATGGCCTTCAGGTCATGGCGGTAGCCCGGCATCGGGACTTCGACCGGGGTCGCGCCGAAGAGCATCGTTGCGAGCTTATAGACGATGAAAGCCTGGGAGCCGAAGACGACCTCGTCGCCGGGACGGAGGAAAGCCTGGGCCAGCAGGATCATCACCTCGTTCGAACCGTTGCCGATCACGAAATTACCGGGCTCGAGCGCCCACTTTTTGGCGAGCTTCTCACGCAGGAAAGTACAACCGCCGTCGGGATAGAGATGGCACTGGTCGAGAGCCTTGCGGGCGGCGGCGAGACCCATGGGCGAAGGCCCCAGCGGGTTCTCGTTGGAAGCCAGTTTGATGACGGCGGCGGGATCGAGGCCGAACTCGCGCGCGACCACCTCGATGGGACGGCCAGCCTCGTAGACGGGCTGGGTGAGGACGGGCCGATTGGCTAGGTCTGAATAGGAAGCCATGAATGAGCCAATCAATGCGAGAGTTCGCACGCTTGGCAAGCGTGAGCGACCGCCCTCCCCGCTTGCCACTGGCGCGGCGGAGGCTTAAGCGTGCACCATGAAACTCGTCGTCACCGGCGCCTCCGGATTCCTTGGCCGCGAGGTCTGCCTCGCCGCCCAGCGACGCGGTCATGAGGTCCTGGCGCTGGGCGGATCCCGCGCGCCGACGATCCCGGGCGTGGCGCAGGCCCGCGCCTTCGACCTCTGCTCCGAGGCCGCCCTCGAAGCCCTGATCCTCGAGGAATTCCCGCACGCCGTCGTGCACTGCGCGGCCTTGCCGACCATCGAAGCCTGCCTCGCCGACCCGGCGCGCGCCAAGGTGCTCAACGCCGAGGTCCCGAAGAAGCTCGCCCAGCTCTGCTTCCATCTCGGCGCCAAGCTCGTCCACCTTTCGACCGACACGGTCTTCGACGGCGTCGCCGGCGGCTACCAGCCCACGGACAAGCCCGCTCCGCTGAACCTCTACGGCGAGACCAAGGCGGCCGCGGAAGTCGAGGTCCTGCGCTATGGCCGCGAGCATGCCGCCGTGCTGCGTACCTCGCCGATCATCGGCAACTCGATCGGCGGCGACCGCGGCCTGCACGAACGCCTCTTCGTTTCATGGAAAGCAGGCAAGCCCACCGACCTTTTCACGGATGAGATCCGCCAGCCGGTCGAGGTCTCCAATCTGGCCGACGTCACCATCGAACTTTGCGAGCGCGCGAACCTGTCCGGACTCTACCATTGGGCGGGTACGGAAGCCATGAGCCGCCACGAGATCGGCGTCCGGATTGCCCGCCATTTCTGCCTCGATGCGGAATCCCTCGTGCGTCCGATCAGCCGAGCCGACGTCCCGGCCGCGGCCTCCCGCCCGCGCGACCTCAGCCTACGTCTGCATCCCTTGGCTGGAAAACTGCGCACCCAGGCCCAATCCTTCGAAGATCAGCTGGCACAGCTGCGTGTCCCGCGCGGCAGCGAAGAGTGGTATGAGCAACTGACCGGCCGAAAGGTCGTGCGTCGTCTGGAAAAAGGCATAGACTTCTGAGCATGGACGTCCTTCCGCGCCAAGCCGCCGACGCCGTCGCCAACATGGCGGCGGACCTCCTGCTGCTGGAGGCCTATCCGGCACCGAAGAACCTCCGCTTCCGGGCCTACGCGTGGTCCGAACCTGCTTACACGTTCGGCGTCTCGCAGTCTTGGGCGAAATACCGTGAACTCGTCCCGGCACGCTACCCGCTCGTGCGTCGTTGCACCGGTGGCGGACTGGTCTCGCACCTCGACGACTGGACCTTCGCCTTGGTGATTCCGTCCGGGCATGCCTTGTTCAAGGCCGACGCGATGGCCAGCTACGCCGCCGTGCATGAAGCACTCCTGCAGGCCCTCCTGCTGCAAGGGCAGCCGGTCAAGCTCGCACCGATGCCGACGGGCACCCGCGATTTCCATTCTCCGGATGATTGCTCGCGCCGCGCGGAACCCAACGACCTCGTCCGCAGCGACGATGGACGCAAGGTGGCCGGAGCGGCGCAGAAGCGTACCCGCAACGGCTTGCTCATCGAAGGCTACATCTGGCGCCCTTTCCTGCCTGGGTGCGACTGGCTACGTTTCGAAAAAGACTTCGTCCAGACGCTGAGCGCCGTGCTCCAGAGCCCGGCCGTCGCGGTACCGGAGCCGACCTACAATCAGTTCGACCACGAAGGCACCTGGGGTAAGTTCGCCTCCCGGGAGTGGAACGAGCGGATCTAGGCGAAGAGGTCCAGTTCCGGACCGGCTTCCTTGGCCTTCGGCTTGGGCGTGGCGGCCTTCTTGGGCTCCAGGGCGGGTGCTGACACGCCGGCCATCGGCAAAGCCTTGGCGGGCAAGCCTGAGCCGGCTTCGAGCCCTCCGAGGATCTCCCGGGCGCGCTGGACGACCGCCGGAGGCATACCCGCGAGTCGGGCCACTTGAATCCCATAGGAACGATCGGCGGCGCCGGGCACCACGCGACGGACGAACACGATCTCGTCCTTCCACTCCTTGACGGCGACGGACCAGTTGCGGAGCCGCTTCATGGAATCGGCCAGCTTGGTCAGCTCGTGATAATGGGTGGCGAAAAGCGTCCGGGGGCCGGCCTCTGCGCCACCATGCAGGTGTTCGGCCACCGCCCAGGCGATGCTGATGCCGTCGTACGTGCTCGTGCCACGGCCGATCTCGTCCAAGACCACCAACGAGCGGGTCGTGGCGTTGTTGAGGATGTTCGCGGTCTCGTTCATCTCGACCATGAAGGTCGAGTTGCCGCGGGAAAGTTCGTCCGAGGCGCCGACGCGGCAGAAAATACGGTCGACGAGACCGATGCGGGCGGAGGCGGCCGGCACCCAGCAACCGAGATGGGCCAGCATCGAGATCAGCGCGACCTGACGGATATAGGTCGACTTGCCGGCCATGTTCGGACCGGTCAGCAAGGCGATCTGCTCGCCGGTACTGCTCAGGCGGGTGTCGTTGGGCACGAACGAACCTGCGCCGGGACGGGACTGGAGCATGCGTTCCACGACGGGGTGACGACCTTGCTCGATCTCCAGCACATCGGTGTCATCGACGACGGGCTTGGTCCAGTTGGCCTCGCGAGCCAGCTCGGCCCAGCCGCGGACGATATCCACTTCGGCGACCGCCAGAGCGGTCCCCAGCAACGATTCGGTCCGGGCGATGACCTCCGCGAGGAGAGCCTGGAATAGTTCGGTCTCGCGGGCGAGCGCCTGTTCGTCGGCCCGCAGCACCTCGCGTTCCTTCGTACGGAGCTCCTCCGTGGTGAAGCGCTCGGCGTTCACCATCGTCTGCTTGCGGATGTAATCGGCCGGCACCGCGCCCAGGTTGGCCTTGGTGATCTCGATAGCGTAACCAAAGGCGCCGTTGTACCGGACCTTGAGGGACTTGATCCCGGTGCGGTTCTGCTCGTTGCGTTCGAACTCGGCGATCCAGCCTTTGCTGTCCGAAGCAAGGGAGCGCAGACGGTCGAGTTCGGCGTCGAACCCCGTGCGCAGCGCCCCGCCTTCGCTCAGGTCGACCGGCAGTTCGTCGCCGAGGGCGGCTTCGAGGCGGGCGAGGAGCTCGGGCTCCGGATTGATACGGCCGGCCTGATCGGCCAACGCTCCGCCCGGCAGGGCCAGCAGCTCCTCGCGGATGGGGGGCAGGGAGCGGAGAGTATCCCGGACGCCGCCGAGTTCGCGCGGGTTCCGGAGCCGGTTCTGGAGCCGGGCGAGGATGCGGGCGATGTCACGGACGCCGCGGAGCGCCTCGCCGACACGGGAGGAGGCTCCGGGGTGCTTGAAGAATTCACCGACGGCATTCTGGCGCCGCGAGATCGTGGCGAGGTCGGTCGAGGGTTCCGCCAGCCAGAGCGCCAGCAGGCGAGCGCCCGAAGGCGTCTCGGTCCGATCAAGGGTCTCCAGCAGGGAGCCTTCGCGCGAACCGTTCGAAGAGGCGAAGAGCTCCAGATTGCGGGAGGAAGCCGCGTCCAGCAGCACGGAAGAGCCGAGTTTCGTCTCGATGAGCCGGAACAGGTTCTTCGGGCGGTCGCACAGCGAATCCGTCACATAGCCGAGGACCGCGCCGGCGGCGCCCAGGGCCGGATGCTCATCGGTCAGACCGAAGCCGGCCAGACCATGGACCGAAAGGGTCTGGGCGACGAGACGGGCGCCGGCGGCGCCGTCGAAGTTCCAACCTGGCAGACGCGAGGTGGCCCTACCCTGCAGGAAGACTTCCAACGCTTCGCGATGCTCGGCGGGAGGTTCGAGCCCTTCGGGCAGGATGACCTCGCGCGGAGAGACCGAGTGGAGCAACGGCAGGAGGCGCGCCGGCGAGGCGTCGGTCGCCAGACGGAAGTCCGCGGTCGAGACATCGAGCCAAGCGGCGTGCCAGCCCTGCTTATCCCAGCAGATCGCCGCCAGATAATTACCCCGACGGGAATCGAGCTGGGAATCCTCGAGGGCCGTGCCGGGTGTCAAGATGCGGGTCAGGCCGCGACGCACCAGTTTGCCGGCGACCGGGGCCTCGAGCTGATCGCAGATCGCGACCTTCCAGCCGGCGGCGAGGAGACGGTTCACGTAGGCCGGGGCGGCATGATGGGGCAAACCGGCCATCGGCGTCTCATGGCGCTTGGTCAGGGTGAGTCCGAGCACCTTGGCCGCGACCACCGCATCTTCGCCGAAGACCTCGTAGAAGTCGCCGAGGCGGAAAAGCAGGATCGTCCCCGTCGCGAGCTTCTCACGAAACTCGCGGTACTGCCGCTGCATCGGGGTTTCTTTTTCCACTAGGTGGAGGGAAACTCCCCGCAAACGCGTGCGCAAGAACGGACTACCCTACCCCGCCCCCGCGGGGCGGGAAGTTGCTCACATCAGCTGGGCGGCGAGCTCGGACAGGGCGCTACGCACGCCGTTGATCAGGCGCACGTTGGCGGTGATGGCGTGGCCCTTCATGCGCTCATGGGTATGGATGAGGCCGTTGGACTTGCCGTCGAGGTAAGGGGTGTCGACCTGGTCCAAGTCACCGATGAGCACGACCTTGGAACCCTCGCCGATGCGCGTGATGACCGTCTTCGCTTCGTGCGGGGTCATGTTCTGCGCCTCGTCGACAATCATGAAGGCATGGCCGATCGAGCGCCCGCGGATGAAGGTCATCGCCTCGATCTCGATGAGACCGGAGTCGATGAGCCACTGATAGGGCTTCCGGGGCTGGTTGATGGCCTGGAACTGGGAGCCGAAGATGGGCTGAGGAGTCTTCATCGCCTGGGCCTTCTTCTGTCGGCGCTGGGAATCCGTGGCGACGGCCTCCTTGGCGGTCGGCGTCGGAGCCGCGTTACCGTTCTTCGAGAACAGGACCTCGAGGTTGTCGAAGTAGGGCTGGATGTAGGGGGACAGCTTCTCCTCCTTGGAACCGGGGAGCGCGCCGATGTCTTTGCCGATCTGCACGACCGGACGGGAGACATAGAGCTTCTTGTAAGGGGAGAAGTCGCTGAGCACCTGTGAGAGCGCGGCGGCGATGGACAGGAAGGTCTTGCCGGTGCCGGCTCGGCCGAAACAGGTCACGAGACGGATCTCCGGATTCAGGAGAGCGTCGAGGAAGATCCATTGTTCGAAGTTCTTCGGGATGACGCGCATGCCGCGGGGCATCTGCAATCCCTTGCGGGCGCCGCTGTCGGCGGACATGAACTCGCGGTAAAGACCGAGCGGGACGAACGCGCCGTCGCCGACGTGGCGGGCGGGCTCGGTCCAGGAGTCGGACGTGAACATCACGTACTCGTTCATGATGAGGGGCGGCTCTTCCTTCACCTTGACCTGGACCTGACCGAGTTCGCGGAAATCGCGCATGGCGGCGGCGGTCACCTTGATCGTGCGGTATTCGCCCTCGTCACTGGTCTCGACGCGATCGTTACGGTAGTCCTGCACGTCCATGCCGAGGGCCTGGGCCTTGAGGGACATGCAGGCGTCCTTGGTGACGAGGACCACCTGGCCCTTGGAGGTGTCGCGCAGATAGAGCGCCGAGGCGATGATGCGATGGTCGGGGGCGTCGACCTGCATGAAGACGGCCCGGACGCGCTCGGCCTTGGCGCCGTTGAAGTGGTCGCGGATCAGCGACTCGTTGATGATGATGCGCAGTTCGCCGCCGTCCCGGAGCTTCGCGTGGAGGGCGCCGGGCTTGGACGGGTCGCCTTCGGCGATCTCCTTCAGCGGGCGGTTCTCGAAAAGACTCCGGATGGAGCGGTTGACGCGGCGCGCGCTGGCGCCGAGCTGACCTTGTTGCGTCTTGAGACGATCGAGCTCGGACAAGACCTCGACGGGCACCGCGACGATGTGCTCATCGAACTTGAACAGGGACTCGGGATCGTGAATCAGTACGTTGGTGTCCAGGACGTAAGTCTTTTTCACGTCACTCACCGTGACCGAAAGCGGGAGATGGGCAACCCGTAAAAGATTATTTCGTGCCGTCGATCGCGCGCAGGTACTCCCAGCTGTAGATGCCGGTCCGATGTCCGTCGCTGAACTCGAAGGTGACGGCATAGTTCCCGATGCGGCTCATGCCGACGACGGTGACCCCGGGGAAGCGACGAGGTCCGTCGCCGCCCCAACGCTGCCCGAGGATATCGACCTCCCCCATGTTCTCGGCGCTCGGTGAAAGCTCGCGGAGGAGCTCCGCACGGAGGCATTGTTCGTGGCCTTCCTCCCAGGTGATGGCGACGAAATCACCGATGATCTGAAGGTCTCGCGGCGGCCGCATGGCCCCAACCTGCCGCCTGTCGTCCGGCTGGCAAGCAGGGAGCGGACGGCGGGACGACCTTGACTCCCCCGGCGGGCTCGGGAGTCTGGAGGCACTATGGCAGGCGTAGGCAAACTCCTCAAACAGGCCCAGAAGATGCAGCGCGGCATCACCGAGGCCCAACAGCAGCTCACCGCGGAGAGACTCGAGGTCTCCCATGGAGGCGGCGCGATCAAGATCACGGTCAACGGCCACGGACTGGTCCTCGCCCTGACGATCGACCCCGAGTTCATCAAGGAGGACAAGACGATGGTGGAACAGGCCCTCGTCGCCGCCCTCCAGGAAGCTTCGGCCAAGGCCCGCGAACTCCACGAAGCCACGATGTCCAAGGCCACGGCCGGTTTCTCCCTGCCCGGGATGTGATCGCTCGTGACTCCGTCTTTCGATAAGGTCCGCCAACTCCTCAAGATGCTGCCGGGCATGGGGCACCGCTCCGCCGAACGCATCGCTTTGCATCTGCTGGTCGAACGTCCGGGCAAGCTCGCGCCGATCCTCGAGTCCTTGCAGGCCGCCGCCGCCGCGGTCCGTCGCTGCGGACGTTGCGGCAGCCTCGCCGAGGCCGAGCTCTGCCCCATCTGCCTCGACGTCAAGCGCGAGCCCTCCTCGGTCTGCGTCGTCGAGCAGGTCCCTGACCTGATGGCGATCGAGCGTTCCGCGGCCTATCGCGGCACCTACCATGTCCTTCATGGCCGGCTTTCTCCCATCAACGGCGTCGGTCCGGACCAGCTGAACCTCGCCAGTTTCGAGCAACGCCTGAAGGACGAGCCGATCACCGAGGTCGTCCTGGCCCTTGGCAACGACATCGAAGGCGAGGCGACCTGCCACTACATCAGCGAAGCCATCCAGGCCGTCCGTCCCTCGATCAAGATCTCCCGCATCGGTTTCGGCCTGCCCAGCGGCAGCGGTCTCACCTTCGCCGATCCGGCCACGCTGCGCAGCGCGCTGGAGGGACGTCGTGATGTCGCCAACTGATTCCCCCATCGCCTATCCGGCCGAAGCCGAGGCGTTCTGGGTAAGCCAGGCCGAACTGGCTGCCGAGAAGCTCGGCGATGAGGCCCTGGAACGCATGACGCCCGCCGTGGCGCATCTTTCGGACCTCTTCACGACCGAGCGTCCCGACAAGAAATTCCCGGACTATTTCGCCGACGCCCGCCTACTCGCGGCTTACGGAGTCTTCTTCCTACCCCAGAGCTTCACCCGCACCTCTTTCGCCCTGGCCCAAGCGTGCGGATTGCGCGGCTGGAAGCCGTCGAGCGCCGTGCCGGCCATCCTCGACCTCGGCTCCGGCCCCGGGTCCTGCGGTGTCGCCGCAGCCTACCGACTCCGTCAAGCCGGCTTCGCGAGGCTCTCCCTGCATGGCGTGGACAAATCGCCCAGCGCCTTGGCATCGATGGAATCCTTCGCGCACGCGACGTTGGGAACTGCCGTCGAGACGAAGACGCGTATCGGCGATGCGTCCCGACCGGAGACCTGGCCGGAAGGCCCTTTCGACCTCATCGTCGCGGGCTTCGTGATGAACGAGATGCCGCAGCTCGATCATGCCGCCCTGCTCCGCTGGTTCGGCGAACTCAAGGCGAAGCTCGCGCGGGGAGGCCTGATCCTGATCCTCGAGCCGGCCCTGCGGGTCACTGCCGAACGCCTCCAACGCCTGAGCGACGACGTGGCCTCGGGCGAAATGACCCGCATCGCTCCCGAACTGGACGCCCTGCCCGACCCTCAGCTCGGACCGGGCGAACACTGGAGCCACGAGACCCGCGCCTGGGAAGCACCGGCCTCGACGGCATTCGTCAACCGTCACCTCCACCGCGACCTGCGCGAAGTCCGGTTCTCTTTCGCGGCGTTCTCCGAAGCGGCTCTGGCTCCCCTGCCCGCCGGACTGAGCCGGCTCATCTCCGACGTCCAGATCATCAAAGGCCTCATCCGTTTCATCACGATCCGCGAAGGACGCGTCGAGTCGGTCGAAGTCCCGACCCGCGGCCTCTCGAAGCACGAGGTGAAGAAACTGGCGGCGGCCTTCGGACGCGGCGACATCGTCCGTCATCCGCACCCGGCCGCGCCCAAGCTGCGCTTGGCCAACCACGGGGAATTGACCGTGTTTTGGACGCCTGAGGCCGGGCAGGCACCATAATGTAACAAAGTCGGCGGGGCATTTGTTTGCCTGCCGGGTGCAAGAAGAGTTTAATGAGAGGAGTCCCCTGTTCTCACCGCGAACGGCGGTCAACCACACCTCTCCATGTTCAACCGCGAACTCAGCTGGCTAAGCTTCGACCGTCGAGTCCTCGAACTCGCCGAAGACGACTCCGTCCCCCTGCTGGAGCGCGTGCGCTTCCTTTCCATCGCGAGTTCCAACCTCGACGAGTTCTTCGAGATCCGCGTGGCCGGGGTCATGCAGCAGGAGGAATCCGGCAGCCACCCGGCGACCCGTGAGTTCCTGACCGAAGTCCTCGGCAAGGCGCGCAAGCTCGTCGAAGCCGAGCAAGCCTGCTGGAAGAACCAGCTGCTGCCCGCCCTCGCGGCCCAAGGCATCGTCTTCAAATCCCGCGAGCAGTTGGACGAAGCGGACCGCGCCGAACTTTCTCCGCGTTTCGACACCGACATCTTTTCCGCCCTCACGCCCCTGGCGATCGACCCGTCCCACCCCTTCCCCGTCCTGACCAACAAGGGGCTCTACCTCCTCGTGCTCCTGCGCGACCCGAGCGATGGCGAGATCCGCCGGGCGGTCGTGCCGATCCCCCGCGTCCTGCCGCGCGTGCTCACCGTCGGACAGGGCACCGGCCAATCCTTCACCCTGCTCAGCCACGTCATCCAGCTCTTCATCCATCGGCTCTTCCCCGGGCTTGAGCTGCAAGGTTCCTGGGCGTTCCGCATCACGCGCAACAGCGATCTTTACGTCGACGAAGAAGAAGCCGGCAACCTGCTCGAGGCCATCGAGGAGGAGATCCGCAACCTGCGCAAAGGCGCCCCCGTCCGCCTGGAGATCGAAGCCGACGTGCCCGAAGGCGAGATGCTCTGGCTGCTCAAGTCCATCGGGCTGTCGGCGGACAACGCCTTCCGCGTCGGCGGCCCGGTGAACCTCCTCCGGCTCGGCAGCCTGATCGACCAGATCCATCGCCCCGACCTGCTCTACCCGACGTTCGTCCCGGCCCTGCCCGCCGAGTTCACCGATGCCTCGAAGCTCTTCGCGCGCATCGCCCAGCAGGACCTTCTGCTCCACCACCCCTACGAATCGTTCACGCCCGTGGTGGATTTCATCCGCCAGGCGGCCCGCGATGATTCGGTCGTCGCGATCAAGCTGACGCTCTATCGCACCAGCGGCGACTCGCCGGTCGTCGAGGCGCTGAAGGAAGCGGCCCGCAACGGCAAACAGGTCACGGCCCTGGTGGAGCTCCGGGCCCGTTTCGACGAACTCAACAACATCGAATGGGCCCGTCAGCTCGAGGAAGCCGGCGCGCATGTCGTCTACGGCCTCGCCGGGCTCAAGACCCACTGCAAGGCCTGCCTCGTCATCCGCCAGGAAAAGGGCGGCCTCCGTCGCTACGCGCACCTCGGCACCGGCAACTACAACCCGAAGACCGCGCGCATCTACACCGACTTCTCGATGTTCACGGCCGATGCGGAGATCACCGCCGACGTCGGGCTGCTGTTCAACGTCCTGACCGGCAACCTCGGCCGCCCGAAGTTCAAGCACCTGATCATCGCGCCGTTCGACCTTTCCCGTCGCATCGTCGACCTGATCGACGCCGAGACCTCGGCGGCCGCCGCCGGCCGCAAGGCCATCATCTTCGCCAAGGTCAACAGCCTCGTCGATCCCGACGTCATCAACGCCCTGTACCGCGCCTCCTCCGCCGGAGTGAAGGTCGAGCTCGTCGTTCGCGGCATCTGCTGCCTCAAGCCCGGCGTGCCGGGACGGAGCGACAACATCCGCGTGCGCAGCTTCCTGGGCCGGTTCCTGGAACACAGTCGTCTCTTCCGCTTCGAGAACGCCGGCGGGGAGCCCATCATCCTCCTCGGCAGCGCCGACTGGATGCCCCGCAACTTCCTTCGCCGCGTGGAATGCGTCTTCCCGGTGCGCAACAAGGCGCTCCGCAAGAGGATCGAAGGCGAAGTCATCGCCACTTACCTCGAACGCTCCGGCGACGCCAAGACGCTGCAGCCCGACGGCAGCTACGTCGCCTCCTCGCCGGAAGGCCGCCGGGCGCCCTGCGCCCAGGACGCTTTCCTGACGATCGCGCAGAAACTTCAGCCGGAACCGGTCAGCGCGCCGAAGAAGACGGCCCGAGGCAGATCCGTTCGACGGCCGCGTTGAACCCGTCGGCGTCGCCGAGGATCTCGACCTCCAGCCGGACGAACATCAGCGGGATCGGCGGCCGGAAGCGAGCCTGCAGGCGCACCGCGTCCTTCTCCGTCGTGAGGATCATCTCGGCCTTCGCCTGCATGGCCTGCTCGAGGACTTCGTCGAGGTCCTCGTCCGCGAAGGCATGGTGGTCCAGGAAACGACGGTTGGCGACGATGGTGGCGCCGTGGTTGGTGAGGATCTCCTCGAACCGCTCCGGCGTCGCGATGCCGGAAAAGGCGGCGACACGGCGCCCCTTGAGGTCCGACATCGGCTGGCGTCGCGGGCCATCCACCTCGACGAGCTCGCAGGCGCTATGCGAACAGGCGATGATCTCCGCCTTCGTGTTGTGCCGGCGGATGAGGCTGACGAGGGCCGGATCGGGCGGGCCGACGGATTTTGTCACGAAGACATAGGAAGCGCGGCTGAGGTTGGAGACCGGCTCACGCAGGACGCCACGCGGCAGCAACGAGCCGTTGCCGAACGGGTCGCGACTGTCGACCAGCAGCAGGTTGATCTGGCCGCGCAGCGGCAGGTACTGCAGGCCGTCGTCGAGGAGGATCGTGTCCACCCCGAATCGACGGAGGGCGAAGCGACCGCCTTCGACGCGATCGCGGTCGACGATGACGACGACGCCTTCGCCGCAGAGATTCTGGGCGAGCATGTAAGGTTCGTCGCCGGCCTCATCCGGCCCGACCAGGACCGACTGGCCGTCGGAGACCACGAGCGGATCGGGGCGGCTGCCTTGGGTGAGCCAGCGCCAGAAGCGCTTCAGCATCGAGTCGGAGGCCCCTTTGTAACCGCGCGAAAGGATGGCGACCTTGCGACCGCGGGCCGTCAGCACGCGAGCCATCTTGAGCACGATCGGGGTCTTTCCCGTGCCGCCGACGGTGAGATTACCCACGACCACGACCTTGCATCCGAGCGGCGTGTCACGGAACAGCCGGTTACGATAGAGCCAGAGACGCAAGCGGACCAGGAGCTCGAAAATCCACGAAAGGACCTTCAGGAAGGCTCCGAGCAAGGCCGCTCCCGGCCCCTTCCGGCGCTCGTAGACTACGTCTACGGCATAACTGGCCACGGCCTCTCCAAGGGAGGAAAGGAACCCTCGATGCTTGGCGGCCATGGACGAATTGATGCAAAGTTGTTTGACGAAGGCAACCATCCCGATTGAGAAGGACGACCCAGCGCCATGCTCGTACACCTGTTGCGCACCAAACTTCTCCGAGCCGAGGTCACCGCGGCCCGGCTCGACTACGAGGGCTCCTTGGCCATCGATCGCGAGCTCATGGCCCTGGTCGGCATGCTCCCGTACGAGAAGATCCTCATCGGCAACCTGGCCAACGGGGAACGTTTCGAGACCTACGCCATCCCTGCCCCCGCCGGTACCCGCGAAGTCTGCCTGAACGGCGCGACCGCCCACCTCGGCAAACCGGGCGACCTGCTGGTCATCATGTCCTTCACCGAAGTCGAGGAATCTGCCGCCTCGACCTGGAAACCCCGGACCGCCACCCTCGCCGAGGGTAACCGGCGCATCGTCCGCCTCGAGAACCCCGAAGTACCCACCTCCCTCCTCACCACCTTCCAAAGATGAGCTATCGTCTATATATACCCGGCCCCCTCACCGTCTCCGATTCCATCGTCCAGGCCATGGGTAAGCCCATGGTCGGCCACCGCTCCGGCGACTTCGTCAAACTGTACAACGACATGCAGCCCCGCCTGCAGTCCATGTTCTACACCCAGGATCCGGTCTACCTCTCCACCAGCTCCGCCTGGGGCGTGATGGAAGGCGCCCTCCGCAACGTCTGCCGCAAGGGCGTGCTCAACTGCATGAACGGCGCGTTCTCCGACAAGTGGAACGACGTCGCCAAGCGCTGCGGCAAGTACGCCGAAGCCCTCCAGTTCGACTGGGGCAAGCCCGTCGACCCGGAAGCCGTCCGCAAGGCCCTCGCCACCGGCAAGTTCGACTGCATCACCTTCATCCATTCCGAGACCTCCACCGGCACCCTCTCGCCCATCGCCGACATCATGGCCGTGGTCCGCGAGTTCCCCGACGTGATCTCGATCGCCGACACCGTCAGCTCCTTCTCGACCATCCCGATCAAGAAGGACGAGCTCGGCGTCGACATCTTCCTCACCGGCTCGCAGAAGGCCCTCGCCCTGCCCCCTGGCCTCGCGATCTTCGCCGTCAGCGAACGCGCCCGTGAACGCGCCAAGCAGTCCCCGGACCGCGGCTACTACTTCGACCTGATCGAGTTCCATGACAACCACGTCAAGGGCATGACCCCCTCGACGCCGTGCATCTCCCTCTTCTACGGTCTCCAGCAGCGCCTCATCGAGGTCGAAGCCGAAGGCCTCGACAACCGCTACGCCCGCCACCTCCGCCTCAACGAACGCATGCGCGCCTGGGGCCTGGCCAAAGGCTTCTCGCTCCTCCCTGAGGTGAAGTTCGGCACCCGCGGCCTCAACTGCTTCAAGAACGACCGCAACGCCGACCTCGAGCGCCTGAACAAGACCCTCAAGTCCCGCCACAAGCTCGTCATCGACGGCGGCTACGGCAAGCTGAAGGGCAAGACGTTCCGCATCTCCAACATGGGAGACGAGACCGACGCCACGATTTCCACGCTGATCGCCGCCCTTGACGACTCCTTCGCCGAGCAGGGAATGTAACCGGATTTGACCATCGGTTATCATCCTACGCATGCGCAAGAAGTCATCCAAGTCGTCCGAAGAAGTTTCCGCCCCCGCCGGTTCCAAGATCCTCGTCATCGCCGAGAAACCCTCGGTGGCGACCGACCTGGCCAAGGTCCTGAAGGTCCCCAAGGCCACGAGCGACTACTTCGAGAACGACAAGTGGGTGATCAGCTCTTCCATCGGCCACGTGGTGCGCCTCGTGGACCCGGATGACATCGACCCGAAGTTCAAGCGCTGGACGCTCAAGGACCTCCCGATCGACCCGCCGAAGTTCGACGGCACCGCCAGCCCCGACGTCCTCAAGGCCGTCATCAGCGAACGCAACAACGGCGACCGCTACAAGCTGCTGAAGAAGCTGCTGAGCCGCCCGGACATCGGCACGGTCGTCAACGCCTGCGACGCCGGCCGCGAAGGCGAGCTCATCTTCCATTACGTCTACCAGCTCGCGAAGTGCAAGCTGCCCTGCCAGCGCCTCTGGCTGACGAGCATGACGAACACGGCCATCGCCGAATCGTTCGAGCACCTCCTGCCGGCCTCCGCCAAGCAAGGGCTGCTGGACGCCGCCATCTGCCGCTCCCAAGCCGACTGGCTGGTCGGCATGACCGCGAGCCGCTTCTCGACCATCATCATCGGCGGCGCCAAGCGCGAGGTCTTCTCCGTCGGCCGCGTCCAGACCCCCACGCTCATGCTCATCGTGAAGCGCGAGCTGGAGATCCGCAACTTCGTGCCGAAGACCTTCTGGAAGATCGAAGGCGACTTCGGCATCGCCAACGGCGGCTACCGCGGCGCCGCACAGGTCCCCGGCGTCACCGACCGCAAGGAAGCCGAACGTTTCTACGACGAAACCCAGGCCCGCAAGGTGGCCGAGGAGTCGGTCAAGATCGGCACCGGCCTCGTCACCGACGAGCGCAAGCCGAAGAAGGAAAGCGCCCCCAGGCTCTTCGACCTCACGACCCTCCAGCGTGAAGGCAACCGCCGCTTCGGCTTCTCCGCGAAAACCACCTTGGGCGTCGCCCAGGCCCTTTACGAAAAGCACAAGGCGCTCACCTACCCTCGTACCGACTCGCAGTACCTCCCCGAGGACTACCTGCCGAACGCCAAGGCGGCCCTCCAGTCGCTCGAAGGCGCCCACCCGGCCGGCGTCTTCGCCAAGGAAGCGCTGCGCAGCGGCTGGGTCGACTCCGCCGGCCGTCGCGTCTTCGACAACAAGAAGGTCAGCGACCACTTCGCGATCATCCCGACGGGCACCGTCCCGCACGGCCTGACCGACGTCGAGCAGAAGATCTACGACCTCGTCGTCCGTCGCTTCGTCGCCGTCTTCTTCCCGATGGCGGAGTTCGAGGAGACCGTCCGCACCACCCAGGTCGGCGAACATCATTTCCGCACGACCGGCAAGGTGCTCGTCGTCGCCGGCTGGCGCGCCGTCTGGGGCCAGGAAGCCGAAGCCGAAGAAGACAAGGACAAGGAAGGCTCCGCGAGCCTCCCCGCCCTCGCTTCCGCCGACGGCTCACCCGCCAAGGCCAAGGTCAACGGCGTCGACGTCAAGGAAGACGCCACCAAGCCGCCGGCTCGCTACAATGAGGCCTCGCTCCTGGGCGCGATGGAAAACGCCGGCAAGCTCGTCGACGACGAAGCCCTCGCCGAGGCGATGAAGGAACGCGGCCTCGGCACGCCCGCGACCCGCGCCGCCACGATCGAAGAACTGCTCGCGAAGACCTACATCGAACGCCAGGGCAAGGAGCTCGTCCCCCTCGCCAAGGCCTTCCAGCTCCACCAGTTCCTGCACGCCAAGGAGATGGGCGTCTTCACCGAGCCGCAGATGACCGGCGAGTGGGAATACAAGCTGAAGCAGATCGAGCACGGCAAGATGGGCGCGCGCGAGTTTATGAAGGAGATCAAGGAGCTCCTCGCGATCATCGTGAAGAAAGGCGCCGTGAAGCCGCCTTCACTCGAACTCTCCCCGCAGGTCCTCTCCCCGACCGACGGCAAGCCGCTGCAGACCGACGGCGAAAAATACTTCTCCCAGGACACCGTCGGCACCACCGACCGGCCGAAGCTGACGATCTACGTCGGCATGAACGGCCACACGATCACCCCGGCCGAGGTCGCCGAACTGATCGAGAAGCGCCGCATCGGCCCCTTCTCCGACTTCCGCTCCATGAAGTCGGGCAAGAACTTCACGGGCTACATCGACCTCGTCGACCCTGACACGATCAAGCCGCGCGGCACCGAGGAGAAATCCGAGACCGCTCCGGCGCCCGCGGCCGAGGGTGAAGAAGCCGCGCCGGCCAAAGCGCCGCGCAAGACCAAGCCCAAGGCCCCGAGCGGCAAGCTCAAGGCCGTGCTCTACTTCCCGCCCCGCGAAGGCGCCGACGGCAATCCGGACGCTTTCGACGCCGAATGGCCCGTCCTCGGCCCTTGCCCGGTCAGCGGCCTCGCCGTCCAGCATACGCCGACCGCAGGCTACCGCGTCTGCCCGCACAAGGCCCAGGAAGCCGGCGCGAAGAAGACCTTCAGCCTCAACGCCGAGATGCTCAAGTCCCCGATCTCGGCCGACGATGTCCGCAAGCTGCTCAACGAGGGCAAGACCGGGCTCAAGAAGTTCGTCTCCAATCGCACCAAGCGCACCTTCGAAGCCTTCCTTGTCGCCGACAAGCAGAAGGGCTGGTGGTTCGAATTCCCTCCCCGCAAGCCTCGCGCCGCCAAGGGCGCCCCGGCGGAGAAGAAGTCGGACGAGCCCTTCTGATCAGCGCTCCCAAGCCTGACGAGGGATGCGCTGGAGGAGGCCGAGCCGCAGCTCGGCCTCCATCGTGCGCAGCCTGATCAGGTCTTCCGGGAAGCCGTCTTGCTCCGTGCGCATCCGGGTCTCCCAGTAGTTCCGGTACCATCGGTAGGCTTCGGCCTTGCGGCCGGCGCCCCAATCGAAGTCGGCGCAGATCCGCGCCGCATACCAAGGCGCGTCCGGCGCTTCGGCGGCCTGCCGGTAATAGTCGGCGGCAAGCCGGATGTCCTTGAGCTTTCCTTCGGCCAGGAAACCTGCGGCCAGCAGCAAGGCGGTCCGGTTGCGCGCGTACGCCATGCCTTCCTCGAGGACGTCGAGGCCACGGCGGCCGTACTGAAGGAACAAGCGCTCCTGGGTCTCGGCCGGTACCTTGGCGTAGCCGCCGCGACGACGGATCTCCCAGTGCGCCATGTCGAGCCCGATGCGGAGACCGGCGTTCTCCCAGAAGTAACGGGCATGAGGATCGAGGGTGCAGGCGGTGCGCATCAGCGCCTCGCAACCCGGACGATCGCGGCGCTCCCAGAACACATAGCTGCGGATCCAGGCGATGTCGGCGACGACGGTGCGCAGGCCGCCCAGGACGCCCAGCAGCACGCCCTGACCCAAGGTCGGCTCAAGCTCCTTGCGCCCGATCTCGGGGATGTTCGGCCGGATCCGACGCCAAGACGACTCGGCCAAGGCCCCGGCCCCGAGGATCAGTGCGCCGACCAGCAGCCAAGGGGCGACACGACGCATCAGATTTCCCTCCGGCGGAAGATCAGCGAGCCCAGCGTCAGGTAGGCGACCAGGTAGGCCAGACCGGCGAAGCCGACGGCGAGCAGCGCGCCCTCCTCGACCGCGGACGTCCCGAGGACCAAGGCGTCGGCGAGATTGAACTGCTGCAGATTAGGGATCAGCCGGGTGCTGACCCAGAGGAACGCCGCATAGGCGGGCGAATCCGTCGGACGCAAGAAAGCGTCCTGCGCGATCCACTGAAGCTGACCGGCGACGACGGCGAGCGCGCCGACCACGACCGCGTAGAGGAAAGTCCGCGCCAACGCGGAGATCGCCAGGACGATGGCGATGACCACGCCCAACCGGAGCCACTGCAGCAGCACCAGCTGGCAAAGGCCGACGAAGCTGAACGTGGCGGGGATCCGGCCCGCCTGCTCGGCCGCGGCGATGAGTTCCTGTTCGCGCGCCCAGAGGACGACGCCCTGCAGTCCGGCCAGCACCACGATGAAGACGCCCAGCACCGCCCAGGCGCCGAAGAACTTGCCTAGGAGGAACTCGGCGCGGCTCAAGGGCTTGGCCAGGAGCGTCAGGGCGGTCCGGTTGTCGATCTCGCTGAAGAACAGCTGGGCGGTCATGACCACCGCGAGGACGGAGCCGAAGAAGAACATGCCGCCGAAGCCGAAGTCGGCGATGAACTTGAGCTCGCCGTGGCCGAAGTCGAAGACACGGAGCGAGACGGACGACAGCACCATCGCGGCGCCCAGCAGCAGCAGGAAGCCGAAGAAGCGCTGACGGACGGCTTCCAGGAAGGTCACCCGGGAGATCCAGAGCATGCGGCGGAGGGAGTCTTTCATGTATGTCAGGCGTCGCGGCTGCCGGTCACGAGTTCGCGGAAGAGGTCTTCCAAGGAGCGGCGGGGATGGGTGACGGAGGTGACCCTGGCGCCATGGGCCTCCAAGGCCGCTTCGGCGGCGGCCCGCGCCGCGGGAGTCATGGCTTCGACCGTCATCACCTGGCGATCCCGGCGGGCCAGAACATCGTCCACGGCGCCTTCGAGGACGAGCTTCCCACGGTCCATGATGGCGACGCGGTCGCAGACCTGCTCGACCTGGCCGAGGAGGTGCGAACATAGGACGATGGTCTTCCCTTTCCCGCGCATCGCGTGGATCATGCGGCCGATCGCCGCGGAACCCACCGGGTCGACACCGGCGGTCGGTTCGTCGAGGATCACCAGCTCCGGGTCGTGCACGATCGCCTGGGCGAAGCCGATGCGCTGGAGCATGCCCTTCGAGTAGGTGCCGATCGGACGGCTGGCCGCCTCCGTCATCGCGGCCAGACCCAACGCCTCCTCGACGGCGGCGTCGAGGTCGGCGGCGGGGACGCCGCTCAGCTGCGCGCAGTAGCGCACGAGCTCGCGACCGGTAAGGAACTTATGGAAATAAGGGGCCTCCGGCAGGAAGCCGGTCCGCCGGCGCGCGGCGCTCGTCGCGGAGGGTTCGCCCAGGATGCTGATCTCGCCGGCGGTGGCCGAGACGAGCCCGAGCACGATCTTCAACGTGGTGCTCTTGCCGCAACCGTTCGGTCCGAGGAGGCCGAACACCTGGCCGCGCGGGATCTCCAACGAGACGTCGTCGACCGCGCGGAGCTTGAGTCCGCGCAGGCCGATGCGGAAGTCCTTGGTGAGGCGGCGGACGGAGATGGCGGAAGTCATCGGCGGATGGCGAACTCCCGGCAGGTGCGCAGGCCGGCGAAGGTCTTGATCTCTTCGCCGCGAATGTGGCCGTCGAGAGACTTGGCGATCTGGTCGGTGAAGGCTTCGACCTCGCCTTCGTCGCCCTCGGCATGCAGGTAGACCCGGCCGTCGGCCAGGTTCTGGACATAACCCGTCACGTCGTAACCGCGGGCCAAACCGAGGACTTGGGCGCGGAAACCAACCCCTTGGACGTGGCCGGTGTACCAGACATCACGATGGGAGACATGGGTTGACATAACCGAAACTTGTTGAAATATTTGACACTCAATCATTCACAGCAACCGCAATCTGAACATGAACCTCCCTCTTGCCGTATTCGACGGCCCAGTCATCTGGGTTGTGCTCTTCGTCGTCCTGCTCCTTTTCGGCGGCTCCAAGCTTCCCGAGCTCGCCCGCGGCCTGGGCAAGGCCAAGCGCGAATTCAAGAAGGCTTCCGAAGAAGTCGAGGACGAGGTCCGCAGCGCCGTCGAAGAAGACGAGCGCAAGAAGCTCCGCATGAAGCAGATCGAGGAGGAAGAACGCGCCGCGGTCCGCGCCAAGCTCGAAGCCGAAGAGCGCGCCAAGCGAGCCCAAGACGGCAAGCAGAACTAAGACCCCGGGGCCTACCAAGGCCCCTTTTTATTTCCCGATGTTCACAGGGTTAGTCCAGGGCGCAGCTAAGATCGTCGCCATCGCCCCCCGTGAGAAGGACGGTGCCCGACTGACCCTCGCCCACCCCCTGCTCGCCGCCGCCAAGCCGGGCGACAGCATCGCGACCAACGGCTGCTGCCTCACGGTCGTCGACCCCCAGGGCGAGCAAGCCAGCTTCGACCTCCTCGCCGAGACCCTGCGCCTGACCAACCTCGGCGACCTCCGGCCCGACTCGGTCGTCAACATCGAGCCCAGCCTCCTGCCGACCGACCGCATGGGCGGCCATTTCGTGACCGGACACATCGACGGCTGCGGTGAGGTCGCTTTCTTCGGGCAGGACGGGGCCGACTGGCGCTTGGACATCAAGGCCAGCGACGCTTTCCTCCGCCACGTCGTCCGCAAGGGCTGCGTCGCCGTCGATGGCATGTCCCTGACCGTGGCGGACCTGATTCCCGGCGGCTTCCGCCTCTGGATCATCCCGCACACGCTGGAGGTGACCAACCTCTCCCATCGCAAGGCCGGAGACCGGGTCAACCTGGAGTCGGACCTGCTGGCGAAGTACGCCGAGAAGCTGCTCGGCAAGGCCTAGTCGCTCAGGCCGGGCCGACCGAAGTCTCGTTCAGCCGCGCCTGCAGACGGGACGCGATCGCCTCGTCGGCTTCGCTGTCCGCCGGCGTCGGCTCGCGCAACAAGGTCACATCGACCCTTGAGAACGGCACCGGCATGGCGAAACGATCCCAGCTGCGCATCCGCCAGCAGGAGTGATAGCGGATGCCCATCACGACGAAGGGGCTGCGTGTCAGGCGGGCCAGCGAAATAGCGCCGGCCTTGAACTCGAGCGCCGGTCCCTTCGGTCCATCGGGCGTGATCCCGGCATGGTTGCCCGCGCGCATCGAACGCGTGAGCGTGATCAGGGCGGCGGCTCCGCGGCGGTTGGAAGACCCGCGGACGGCGGTGATGCCCATGAACTTGAAGAAGGCGACCAGCCAGGCGCCATCCTTGCTGGTGCTGATCAACGCCGTCACCGGGCGCGAGAAGTAGCGGTTCGCGATCCACGACGAGACGAAGAGCTTGTCGTGCCAAAGCAGCAGGACCACCGGCCCCGCGGAGTCGTCGAGTCGGTCGACGTTGCAACGGAAACGGAGCGTCGCCAGCCACAGACGAAGGAACAACGCCACCGGGACGACCCAGGCCCAATGATACCACGGCACCACGGCAGGCGCATCGGCAGGATCTCGGGGGGCGTCGGACACACCCCTCTATCTCACCTCCACGGGCGCAATTCAAACAATTACGCAGACAGCCCCAGCGCGCGACGCACAGCGGACCGGCGGAGCAGATGAGCCAACGGAGTGGCGAACAACTCGGGTGCCGAACGGACCCAGGCGTCCGTCTCGGCCGGCGTCCGCCACAGGATCGAATCCACCTCGAAGGCCGCGAGCGAGGTGGGATGAGCTCCGCGGAGCAGATAGGAACGGACGAACTCGTTGCCTAGCTCGGCGTGCCAAGGGGCGTAATCGACCTCCCGCAGGGCCTCGGGCGACACGGAGACGCCCAGTTCTTCCCGCAGTTCGCGGACGGCCGCCTCGAGGTAGCCTTCGCCGGAATCGACGTGGCCGGCGCAGGACGAACTGAGCAGGCCGGGACAGTTGTCCTTGGCGTAGGATCGACGCTGGAGGCAGAGCCGACCGTCGTCCCTGAGCCAGAAGATATGGATCGCCCGATGGAGCAGGCCGCGACGATGGATCTCACGGCGGAATGCCCGGCCGACGACGATATCACGTTCGTCCACGACATCAAAGACCTCGTCCGGGGATTGTCCGACTTCGCGCACGCTCATCGTCCGAGGTCCATGATGACGTTCCAGCGCTTGGTCAGCTCGCGGTCGTGCTTCTTCCAGTCCGGGTCCCATGCGGCCAGTTGGTTCCAAAATCGGTCGGAATGATCCATGTGACGGCGATGGGAAAGCTCATGCAGGATGACATGGTCATGCAACATCGGCGGCAGGAGCACCAAGCGCCAGTTCAGCGAAAGGGTTCCCGTCGTCGAGCAAGACCCCCAGCGCGTGGTCTGGTCGCGCACGCTGACCTGTTGCACCGTGACGCCGACCTTGCCGCTCAAGCGCGCGACAGCCAGACCCAGCCCGGTCTCGGCCAGCCGGCGGACGACCCTGACGGCACCCTGCTCGGGATCGGCCGCGGGCATGACAAGGTTCACCTTGTCCTCGGTCTTCGAGATCCGGATGGCACCGCGCGTGCCCTGCTCCATCTCGATCGCGAGGAGGCGATCGTCTAAGGTGACCCAAGGAAACTTGCGCAGATGCGAAGTGAGCGAAGGCTGGACGGTACGGGCCTTGGCGAGCACACGCTCCAACCAAGGCAGATTGTCGCGCAGGAAAGCCAGCGCGGAGGCATGCGAGGCATGCGGGGGATAAGTGAGGACGACCTTAGGGCCGGGCTTCACCGAAAGCCTCACCCGCGTGGTGCGGACGGAGACATGGGGCCAGACCTGCACGGCACGTCCGCCGACGTGCACGGTGATAGGCTGGTCGTCCTGCTCCATGCTCAACCTTGAGGGGCCCGCAGCTCGGCTTCGGCGACGACCTTGGAAGTCTGCCGGCGGAGCGCGGAATCAGGATCGATACCGGCGTCGCGGCAGGCGGCGATGAGCTCGAAAAGTTTCCGACCGGCGGCCTCCTCGGTGAGCCCTTGGGCTTGCTGATCGACCTGGGCGACGTCGACCGTCGCGCCGGCGTCGAGCTGCTTCTTCCGGACCTGCTTCCAGACTTCGCGCGCGGTGAGGATGGCGTTCAGGGAAGGAGGCAACTCCTTGAAGACGGTGGGTTTCTTGGCGCCCTTCTCCTTCAGCTTGATCTGCTCCCACTGCGTCACGACCGCGTCGGACGTGCCGAGCTTGGCACCGTCGCCGAAGACGTGCGGATGACGACGCACCATCTTCTCGTTCACCTCGCGGGCGACGTCGTCGAAAGTGAATTTGCCCGCCTCGGCGGCCATCTGCGCGTGCATCGCGACATGGAACAGCAGGTCGCCCAGTTCCTCGCGGAGATTCGCGTCGTCGTTCCGGTCGATGGCCTGGACCAGTTCGGCGACTTCTTCGACCAGGCAATCGCAGATGGTGCGATGGGTCTGTTCCCGGTCCCATGGGCAACCGTCGGGAGCGCGGAGTCGGGCGGTGGTCGCAAGCAGGAGATCGATGCCGGGCATGGCCCGATGCAGAAGGCAGGAAGGAAGGGAGTCAAAACGATTGCCAGAAGCCCCGGGAGCGCTTGCTTAAGGGCCAGTGGACAAGCTGACCGAAATCATGGACGCCAAGCGCCGGGAAATCGCCCCGTTCGCCCGCGCGGTCACGGACGCCGAACTGGCGGCCTTCGCCGGCAAGCGCACGACGCCGGGCTTCCGCCAGTCGCTCCAGGTCCAAGGACGTCTGAGCGTCATCGCCGAGGTGAAAAGGGCCTCTCCCAGCGTCGGCCAGATCCGTGAAGGCGTGGATGCCGTCACCCAGGCCAGGATGTACGCCGCCGCCGGCGCCGACTGCCTCTCGGTCCTCACCGAGACGAAGTATTTCAAAGGCGAACTCAAGGACCTCGTCCAGGTCGTCCAAGACCAGCCCACCTGGGCCCGCCCCCTGCCCTGCATCCGCAAGGACTTCATGGTGCACCCCTACCAGGTGCTCGAAGCCGCCCAAGCCGGCGCCCGCTGCATCCTGATCATCGTCCGCGGCCTGACCGACGAGGAAATCCGCCCGATCCATCGCTCGGCCAAGCTCGCCGGCCTGGACACCTTGTTCGAGGTGCACGACGAAGCCGAGCTCGAGCGCGCCCTGCATCATGATCCCGACATGGTCGGCGTGAACAACCGCAACCTCTCCACTTTCCAGATCGACCTGTCGTTCGCCGAGCGCGTCATCCCGCACATGCCGAAATCCGTCCTGAAGGTCGCCGAGAGCGGCATCAAGACCGCCGAGGACGCCGCCCGCATGCGGGCCGCGGGCGCGCACGCCTTGCTCGTCGGCGAGTCCCTCATGCGCGAGCAGGACCCCGCCGCGCTGATGAAGGCGCTGCAACACGCATGAACGACGGCCCGCTTTCGCCGAACGAGACCCGGGACCTGCTGGCCCGTCTCTCCCACATGCCCAAGAAGTGGCTCGGCCAGAACTTCCTCATCGACGGAAACATCGTCCGCAAATCGCTCGAGCTCGCGGAGGTCAAAGCCGGCGACACCGTCGTCGAAGTCGGGCCGGGCCTGGGCACGCTGACCCGCACCCTGCTCTGCGCCGGCGTCGACCTCTACGCGGTCGAAGCCGACCGCACGATGCATTTCCACCTGACGGAATCGCTGCTGCCGCGCTTCCCGAAGACGTTCCATCTGAAGGAAGGCGACGCCGTCGACTTCCCGCGCGCCGGACTCGTCGACCCGGCCGACGGTTCGTTCAAGGTCGTCGCCAACCTGCCTTACGCGATCTCGACGCCCTGGATGGACGGCATCTGCGCCGGCCCGCACCCGTCCATGATGGTGCTCATGCTCCAACGCGAGGCCGCCGAGCGCCTCACCGCCGAAGTCGGCACCGGCCACTGGTCCGCGGTCACCGCGCAGGTACATCTGGCGTTCGAGAAGATCAAGGTGCACCCCGTGCCAGCCCAATCCTTCAACCCGCCGCCGAAAGTCGACTCCTGCCTGCTGGTGCTGCGTCGCCGGCCCGACGCCAAGCGTCTCAGCCCCCGCGCCCGCGAAGTCGCGCGCATGCTCTTCACCCAGCGTCGCAAGCAGGTCGGCTCCGCCGCCAAGAAACTTTTCCCGGGCGCCGCGGATGTCGCCGCCTGGCTGGCGGACCTGCCCCGCTACGGATTGACCAGTTTGGCACGCCCTGAGGCGATCCCGGCCGAAGCCTGGCTGACTCTCTGACGCCTGGGGTTGCTTTCCGCCCAGTCTCTGCTCCTTATCCCGCCATGTCCGTAAAAGTAGGCCTCGTCTCCCTTGGCTGCGCCAAGAACCTGATCGATTCCGAGATCATGATCGGCCACCTCGCCAAGGCCGGCATGTCCATGACCCCGGACGCCGCCGAGGCCGACGTGGTCATCGTCAATACCTGCTCCTTCATCGACGCCTCGAAACACGAAGCCCTCGAGGCCATCTACGAGATGAGCGACGGGAAGGCCACCGCCCGCAAGAAGGGCCAGAAGCTCATCGTCGCCGGCTGCATGTCCCAGCGCTACCAGGGCGCCCTGCCCGTCGTCGAAGGCGCCAAGGGTCGCGTCGAGCTGCCGAAGGTCGACGCCTTCATCGGCCTCGACCAGGTCACGAACATCGTCCCGGTCATCCACAAGGTCATGGGCGGCGAAGCCGGCATGACCGAGTTCCTCGCCAAGACGACGACCTTCATCCCCGACTTCGACACGCCGCGTTTCCGCCTGACCCCGCGTCACTCGGCCTACATCAAGATCGCCGAAGGCTGCAACCACCCCTGCACCTTCTGCATCATCCCGCGTATCCGCGGCCGCCATCGCAGCCGTACGGTCGAGTCCGTGGTCAAGGAAGCCCGCCAGCTCGTCGCCGAAGGCGTGAAGGAGATCAACCTGATCTCCCAGGACACGACCTACTTCGGCATGGACCGCTGGACGGACGCCCGCCCCAACCCGCGCAGCAAGGTCGACTCCTCCAAAGGCGAATCGCTCGCCTCGCTCCTCCGCGAACTGGACCAGATCGAAGGCGACTTCTGGATCCGCCTCCTCTACACGCACCCCGCCCACTGGAGCGACGAGCTCATCGAGACGATCGGCCAGTCCAAGCACGTGGTGCGCTACGTCGATATCCCGCTGCAGCACGTCTCCGACAAGATGCTCGGCGCGATGCAGCGCGAGACGGACGGCGCCTATATCCGCGACCTGATCAAGCGCATGCGCGCGGGCATCCCCGAGCTGGTCATCCGCACGACGTTCATCGTCGGCTTCCCCGGCGAGACCGAGGAGGATTTCACCGAGCTCCTGGCCTTCCTCGAGGAGACCAAGTTCGACCGCGTGGGCGTGTTCAAGTATTCCAAGGAAGAAGGCACCAAGGGCGCCAAGATGGAAGGCCACCTCTCGGACGAGGTGAAGGCCGACCGCCACGCCCGCGCCATGCTCCTCCTGCAGCGCCTTTCCAAGCAGCGCGGCGAAGCGTTCGTCGGTCGCAAGCTCCGCGTCCTCGTCGAAAGCCCGGGCGTCGCCCGCAGCGTCGGCGACGCGATGGAGATCGACGGCATCGTCAAGGTGCCGAAGAAGCTCCCGATCGGCCAGTTCGCCGAGGTGACCGTCACCGGCGCCGAGGAATACGACCTGATCGCGAAGTGATCAGCCTTCGGCGTCGCGTTCCGGCGCCGCTTCGGCCGAGGCCGCCGCGGCGGGCGAATCGCTGAGCCGGATGAGCGCGTCCAACGACGAGAAGTGGCGCGTCCAGTCGGTCATGTCCGGGATGTCGCCGACGACGGTCGAGAACAGCTCGCGCTTCTCCTGCTTCAGCTCCTCGATGCGTTCCTCGACGGTGCCCGGGGCGATCATGCGGTAGATCAGGACCGGGTTCTTCTGGCCGATACGGTGGACGCGGTCGACGGCCTGGGCCTCGACGGCGGGGTTCCACCACGGGTCCATGAGGAAGACATATTCGGCGGTGTTGAGCGTGATACCCGTGCCGCCCGCTTTGAGCGAAGCCAGGAACAGGGCCGGGCCCTTGGTCTCCTTGAACTGCTCGACCGGCGCCGAACGGTCCTTGGTCTCGCCGGTGAGCTCGTAGATCGGGAGCGACGGCAGGTCCCGGGCGAGCGCCGACTTCACGCGCTCAATGAGCGAGACGAACTGGGAGAAGACGACGGCCTTGGAACCGTTGGCCGCGATCTCGGAAAGCTTCGAGACCAGCAGCGTGACCTTGCCCGAGTGGGCCGAAGGACAGTGGGAGTTGTCAGGCAGCAGGCCGGGGTCGCAGCAGACCTGGCGCAGGCGCATGAGGAGCGTGAGCACCGACGTCGCATCCTTCGAGAGCAACGAGGCCAGCTCGCCCGAGAGGCCGCTCCCCTGCGTGAGGTGCTGGTAGAGCGAACGTTGCTCGTGGGTGAGCGGGCAAGGCAGGACGACCTCCATCTTCGGCGGGATGTCGGCGGCGACATGGCGCTTGAGGCGGCGCAGGATGAACGGCGAGACCTGCCGACGGACCTTGCCGAGGGCGATCGAAGGATCGCGCAGCATCATGCGTTCGAAGTTGGCGCGCTTGCCCAGCAGGCCGGGCATCAGGAAGCGGAAGATCGTCCAGAGGTCCGTCGGCCGGTTCTCCAGCGGCGTACCGGTGATCGCGATGCGATGTTCGGCCTGCAGGGACACGCACGTCTGGGTCGTCTTGGACTCGGGATTCTTGATCGCCTGCGCCTCGTCGAGCACGGCATAGCCGAAACGCGTCTTGGCGAGCAGGTCGGCATGACGGCGCAGCTGCGTGTAGCTGGAGATCCAGAGGCGGGCGGACGGATTCCGCACGAAGTCATCGTCGGCCGTGAGCACCGCCGCGCCGGCGCTCATCTCCGGATGGAAGCGCTTGATCTCGCCCAGCCAGACGGGGATCACGCTGGCGGGACAGACGATGATGGAGCGTTCGCCGACCGGACGCGAAGCCAGCAAGGCGAGGACCTGGACGGTCTTGCCGAGGCCCATCTCGTCGGCGAGCAGCGGATGGGAACCCAGCTCGCAGAGACGGCCCAGCCACGCGACACCCTTCGCCTGGTAGGGTCGAAGGTGCGCCGGGAGATTATCCGGCGGCGTCGGCTCATGGAGCAGCTTGTCCTTCCAGGCCTTGAGGTCGTCGTTGAGCTTCAGCGCGCCGACCGCGGCATGGTCGAAGAGCGAAAGCAGCAGGTAGCGCGGGACTTCGCCGTCCTTCGCGCGCCAGTCCTCGGAGAAATCGGCGACGGCGGCGTTATAGGCCACGACGCCCTTGCCGGGCAGGATGACCGGACGCCCGCCGGCCTTGAGCAGCAGCTTCTGCTCGTCGGCAAGCAGCCGATGGCCGCCGGCCTTGAGGCGCCAGTTGAGCTTGAAGGATTTGCCGTCGGCGGCGGACTCGGCCTCGGCATCGACCGCGACCTGCAGCTGCTCGTTGCGGAAGATATTGAGGGCGTCCTCCCCGATGAGCTTGAAGCGCTTGCGCCAGTCGTTGAGTTCCTCGCGGACGAAACGCTCGATCCGGCCGATGTTATCGATGGCCCACGCGCCGGTGGCCTTGCTGTAGACGAAGCCCGCGCGGTGCGCGACGGTGTTGAAACGGAAAAGGGTCTGGCGCTGCTCGTCGGACAGTTCGTCGCCGGGGATGGCGCCGGGACCGAAACAGTTCCAGGCATGGCCGCCCCGCCCCGCCCAGGCCGCGGAGATCTTCAGGCCGTCCGACGAAAGCTCGAAGGACACCTGCAGCTTCAACGAGGCGCGGGCGTTGGCATCCTTGCGCTCGGGCTCCTTGGGCGCCTCCGGGACGGCCGCGGCGGCGGATTCGTCGATGGCCGGAATCTCGTCGGCGATGAGCTCCTCGATCTCGTAGATGGACGCTACGGCGAAAGGCGCGCCGTTTTCTTCTTCCGGCAAGGAGGTGCGCCACTCGAGCTTGGCTCCGTTGACCTCGATCACCGCGCGGACGGTCTGGGACTCGGTCCGGGTCACCGCTTCGGCGCTCTCGGGTTTGAGTTCGATCTGCCGGACCAGCCCCTCCGTATACAGCCGACGGCCTTCGACCAGGTCGGCTTCCTTGAACGAGGACTCCCACTCTTCCGGCAGGGACACGAACCAACGCTCCAGGGCTTCCGTGGAGTAGGAGCGATTGGCCGGACGTGGGGAAGACATCGACGGAACCGAATTAAACCTACCCCCTTTTGGGCTTACAACCCCCAAACTCTGCCAAATTTGGGCAGAGACGGGGCAGGTTTCGGCTGGGTCTTGGCTTGTTAAACACGGGCCTCAGCCTCTATGGTTTACCTCCCTTTTACAGGCAAAGAAATGAAACATCTTAGCGTCGGAACCCGCTGGAATGCGGACCTTGTATCCTCTTATCACGAACAGTGGTCCAAGGACCCCTCTTCCGTGGACGCCGAATGGCGCGCCTTCTTCGAGGGCTTCGAACTCGGCGTGAGCCTGCCGCCCAAGCCCGCCAAGGGCGCCGCCCCTGCCGCCGGTGGCGTCGACGCCGTCGCCCAGTGGAAAGTCCTCGCCGCCATCAACGCCTATCGGACCATCGGCCACCTGCAGGCGCGTATCAACCCTCTCGCCGAACCGACCCCCCACTTCGAACTCACCGACAAGGCCCTCGGCCTCGACGGTATCCCGGCGGACCGCGTCTTCCACACCGGCGACTTCCTCGGCGGCAAGATGCTTCCGCTTTCCGAGATCATCGCGAAGCTGAAATCCACCTATTGCTCCCCGATCGGCGTGGAGTACACCCACATCCAGGACGGCGAACGCCGCCGCTGGCTGCAGGAGCGCATCGAATCGTGCGGACTGCGCCCGGCTTATGACGCCGCCTCGCGCCGACGCTTCCTCCGTTCGATCGTCCAGGCCGAACAGTTCGAACGCTTCCTGCACAAGACGTTCGTCGGCGCCAAGCGCTTCTCCGTCGAAGGCGGCGAAGTCATGCTCTCCGCCCTCGACCAGGTCATCCACCGCGCCCCCGGTTTCGGCGTCACGGACCTCGTCATCGGCATGGCCCACCGCGGCCGTCTCAACGTCCTCGTGAATGTCTGCGGCAAGAAGGCGGAAGCGCTCTTCGGCGCCTTCTCGGAGAACCATATCCCCGACACCACCCATGGCGACGGCGACGTGAAGTACCACCTGGGCTATGCCGGCGCGCGCGTCGTCGACGGCAAGGAGGTCAGCATCACCCTGGCCTACAATCCGAGCCACCTCGAAGCCGTCAATCCGGTCGTCCTCGGACGCACCCGCGCGCTCGTCGACCTGCAAGGCGGCTCCGACCGCTCGAAGGCGCTGCCCATCCTGCTGCACGGAGACTCGGCCTTCGCGGGCCAAGGCATCGTGATGGAGACCCTCAACCTCGCCGGTCTCAAGGGCTACCAGGTCGGCGGCACGCTCCACATCGTCAGCAACAACCAGGTCGGCTTCACGACCAACCCCGACGAATCCCGCACCGGCCGTCATTGCACCGAGATCGCGAAGTTCACCGAATCCCCGATCTTCCATGCCAACGGTGACGACCCCGACGCCGTCGTCCTCGCGACCGAGATCGCCCTGGAATATCGCCAGAAGTTCGGCGCCGACGCCGTCGTCGACATCGTCTGCTACCGCCGCTACGGCCACAACGAGACCGACGAGCCCGCGTTCACCCAGCCGGTACTTTACCGCGAGATCTCAGCCCACTCTTCCGTCGCCGACCTCTACGCCGCCCGCCTCACCGAATCCGGTTCCGCTCCGGACGGCGAACTGATCGCGCTGCGCACCGAATTCGACGTGCTGCTGAACGCGGCCCAGGAACGCGCCCAGGCCGCCCTGGCCGTCGAGATGGAGGAACGGAAGAAGAACCCGGTCGGCGTCCGTCCTTTCCGTTCGCCCTACGAACATAACGTCGACACCGCCGCCCCCCAGGAGCTCCTCGACAAGGTCGCCCCGGTCCTCTGGCAGATGCCGCCCGACTTCTCGCCCAACCCGAAGATCAAGCGCCTGCTCGACGCCAAGGCGGAAGCCTACAAGTCGGGCGCCAACATCGATTGGAGCCTCGGCGAAGGACTCGCCTTCGCCTCCCTGCTCGCCGAAGGCTACCCCGTCCGCATCTCCGGCCAGGACTGTGAACGCGGGACCTTCTCGCACCGTCATGCCGTGTTGCACGACCCGTCGAACGACGCCGAGTACTGCCCGCTCGGCTCCATCGCCGGCGCCGAGGTCGAGCTCGTCAATTCCTCGCTCTCCGAATACGCCGTGCTCGGCTTCGACTACGGCTACTCCCTCGAAGCCCCCGATTCGTTGGTGATCTGGGAAGCCCAGTTCGGCGACTTCGCCAACGGCGCCCAGATCATGATCGACCAGTTCATCGCCTCCGCGGAGTCGAAGTGGGGTCAGACCAGCGGCCTCGTGATGCTCCTGCCCCATGGCTACGAGGGCCAGGGTCCCGAGCACTCCTCCGCGCGCCTCGAACGCTTCCTGCAGCTCTGCGCCGAGAACAACCTCCAGGTCGTCCAGCCCTCCACGCCGGCCCAGCTCTTCCACGTGCTGCGTCGCCAGGTGAAGTCGGAACACCGCAAGCCGCTCGTGGTCATGACGCCGAAGAGCCTGCTTCGCCACAAGGCGTGCGTCAGCACGCTCAGCGACCTCACGAAGGGCCGCTTCGAATCCGTCCTCGCCGACGGCACGCCCGCCGCGAAGACCGAACGTCTCATCCTTTGCTCCGGCAAGGTCTTCTACGAGCTCGACGCCGAACGCGCCGCCCGCAAGGACGCCGCCACTTCGATCGTGCGCATCGAGCAGTTCTATCCTTTCGACGGCGAAGCGCTCGCCAAGGTCCACTCCTCGCTGGGTTCGCCCAAGAAGATTGTCTGGGTCCAGGACGAGCCCAAGAACATGGGCGGCTGGTCCTTCGTCGCCGACCTGATCGAATCCACGCTCGGCCTTCGCCCCGTCTACGCCGGTCGCGATGCCGCCGCCTCCCCGGCGGTGGGCTCGCTGGCCGTCCACAAGATCGAGCAGGCGGACATGGTGAAGCAGGCCTTTACGGCCTAATAGCTGACAGTAGCAGGCTTTCTCGCCTCAGGAATCTCTCCTACTACCCCCTAAACGCCCATCCTAGGTCGTTTAAAGGGTCATTTCCCCGTTGAAACAGGCAGGAATGGGTTCCAAGGTTAAACCTACCTAATTTTCATGGCCGTCGAAGTCAAAATCCCTCCCATGGGCGAATCCATCACCGGGGGCCTGCTGGCCGCCTGGCTGGTCAAAAGCGGTGACGCTGTTCGCAAGGGCCAAGCCCTCTTTTCCTACGAAACCGACAAGGTGACGTCCGAAGGCACCGCCGAGGTCGACGGCAAGATCACCATCGCCGTCGAAGCCGGCACCGAAGTCCTTGTCGGCCAGATCGTCGCATCGATCGAAGCGGGCGCCGCCGGCAACGCTCCCGCTGCTTCCGCCGCCGCTACGCCGGCCGCGACCAAGCCTGCTGCCGCCGCTCCCTCTGCTCCGGCCGTCGCGCCCAAAGCCGCTCCGGTCGCCGCCAAGTCCGGCGCCGCCGCCGAAGTCTCTCCCGCCGTCCGTCGTCTTTCCGCCGAAACCGGCCTCGACCCCGCCGGCCTCGAAGGCTCCGGCAAAGGCGGCCGCGTGACCAAGGGCGATATGCTCGCCGCCCTCTCCGGCCAGGCTCCGATCCGCGCGGTCGCCCCCGCCGCCGCGCCTGCCGCTGCCTCGGCGCCTTCCGCGCCTGCCGCCCCGGTCGCGATTCCCTCGCGCGACGGCCGCACCTCGCGCAAGCGCATGTCCCCGCTGCGTCGCAAGATCGCCGAACGCCTCGTCCAGGCCAAGACCGAGACCGCGATGCTCACGACCTTCAACGAGGTCAACATGGCCCCGGTCATGGAGCTCCGCAAACGCCACGGCGAAGAATTCCTCAAGAAATACGGGGTCAAACTCGGCTTCATGTCCTTCTTCGTGAAGGCCGCCGTCCAGGCGATGAAGGAAGTCCCCGCGATCAACGCGCAGCTCGACGGCGAGGATATCATCGAGAACCATTTCTTCGACATCGGCGTGGCCGTCGGCACCGACAAGGGTCTCATGGTCCCGGTCGTCCGTGACTGCGACCAGCTCAATTTCGCCGGCATCGAGAAGGCCATCGGCGACTTCGGCAAGCGCGCCCGTGACGGCAAGATCCAGCTCCCCGAACTCCAGGGCGGCGTCTTCACGATCTCCAACGGCGGCATCTACGGCTCGATGCTGTCGACGCCGATCCTCAACCATCCGCAGGCGGCCATCATGGGTCTCCACAACATCGTCGAACGCCCCGTCGCCGAGAACGGCCAGGTCGTGATCCGTCCGATCATGTACCTCGCCCTGTCCTACGACCACCGCCTCATCGACGGCAAGGAAGCCGTGACCTTCCTCGTGAAGGTGCGCCAGTTCATCGAAGACCCGCAGCGCCTGCTGTTCGGCGTCTGATCACCCCTCTCATCATCCTACCTCAATGTCTCAATTCGATCTCGTCGTAATCGGTTCCGGCCCCGGTGGCTATGTCGCCGCCATCAAGGCCGGCCAGCTCGGCCTCAAGGTGGCCCTCGTGGAGAAGGATAATTCGCTCGGCGGCACCTGCCTCAACGTCGGTTGCATCCCTTCCAAGGCACTCCTGCACTCGACCGAGGTCTACCAGCATGCCCTGCACGGCAAGAAGCACGGACTCGTCGGCGCCGAGAAGCTGACCTTCGACGTCGCCGCGATGCTGGCGAACAAGGATAAGGTGGTCGCCCAGCTCAACATGGGCGTCGGCGCCCTCCTCAAGAAGCGCAACGTCGAGATCGTCCGCGGCCTCGGTCGCCTCGTCAAATCCGGCCAGGTGCTCGTCCGCTCCACCGCCGGCGACCGCACGCTCGAGACCAAGAACATCCTCATCGCCACCGGCTCCGTGCCGGTCGAGCTCCCGTTCATGAAGTTCGACGGTGAGACCGTGATCTCCTCCGACCACGGCATCTCGCTGAAGTCCGTCCCCGAGAAGATGGTCGTCGTCGGCGCCGGCGCGATCGGCCTCGAGCTCGGCTCCGTCTGGGCCCGCCTCGGCTCCCAGGTCACCGTCGTCGAGATGCTTCCTTCCATCGGCGGTCCGGCCTATGATGCCGACGTCGCCAAAGCCGCGCAGAGCGCCTTCGAGAAACAGGGTATGAAGTTCGAGCTCGGCGCGAAGGTCACCGGCGTGAAGAAGAGCGCCGCCGGCTCCGCCCTCACCGCCGAACGCGACGGCAAGGCCCTCGAGTTCCCGGCCGACAAGATCCTCGTCGCCGTCGGCCGCAAGGCCAACACGACCGGCCTCGGCGCCCAGGAAGCCGGCCTCAAGCTCGACGAGCGCGGCCGCATCGTCATCGACGCCCACTTCCAGACCAACCTCCCCGGCGTCTACGCCATCGGTGACGTCGTCACCGGCCCGATGCTCGCCCACAAGGCCGAGGAAGAAGGCGTCGCCGTCGCCGAGAACCTCGCCGGCAAGCATGGCCACGTGAACTACGGCGTCATCCCGGGCGTCATCTACACCGACCCCGAGGTCGCCTGCGTGGGTCTCTCCGAGGCCGACGCCAAGGCCAAGAACATCGAAGTCGCCATCGGCAAGTTCCAGCTCGCCGGCAACGGCCGCGCCATCGCTTCCGACGGCACCGCCGGTTTCGTCAAGGTCATCGCCTGCGCCAAGACCGACAAGCTCCTCGGCGTCCAGATGGTCGCGAAGGGCGCCTCCGAGATGATCGCCGCCGCCTGCGCGCACATGGAGTACGGCGGCAGCGCCGAAGACGTGGCCCGCACCTGCTTCGCCCACCCGACCGTCAGCGAATCCTTCAAGGAAGCCGCGATGGCTGTCAGCAAGTCGAGCATCCACTCGCTCTGAGCTGAGGTCGGATCTTTTGGAACGAAAGGGTGCGAATAGCACCCTTTCTTCTTTTACGCGCAGACAAGGACGCCCTCCCAAATGAAGGGAAGGCGTCGATTGAAAAAGCAAGGGGCCAGGCTTGCCACGGCACACGGAGGGACTGACTGCCGTTGCTTCCTTCCGGACCTGGCGGGATTCGTCGGCCACCCGTTGCATGGGGCCTGGCTTGCCTATCTTGATGCCTGCCTAGTCCGTTCTTTTCAATCCCCAACTTACCCCCTAATCATTCCCCTTTCCGATGGCCGAAATCCCCAAATCTTATGAGCCGCAAGGCGTCGAACAGCAGTGGTACGACCGCTGGGTCGCGGCGGGCTGCTTCAAGGGCAAGGTAGACCACTCCCGCGAGTCTTTCGCGGTGATGATCCCGCCGCCCAACGTCACCGGCGTCCTGCATATGGGACACCTGCTCAACAACACGCTCCAGGACATCATGGTCCGTCGCGCCCGCCAGGAAGGCAAATCGGCGCTCTGGCTCCCGGGCACCGACCATGCCGGCATCGCCACGCAGTCCCGCGTCGAGAAGGAACTCCGCCAGAAAGAAGGCAAGACGCGCCACGACCTCGGCCGCGAGAAATTCATCCAGGTCGCGTCCGACTGGCGCGACAAGCACGGCGGCATCATCCTCGGCCAGCTCCGTAAGCTCGGCGCCTCCTGCGACTGGGATCGCACGGTCCACACGCTCGACGCCGGCTACTCCCAGGCGGTGCTGCAGACTTTCGTCACGCTCTACGAACGCGGCTATGTCTACCGCGGCAAGCGCATGGTCAACTGGTGCCCGGTCTCGCAGACGGGCCTGTCCGACGAAGAGGTGATCATGAAGCCCTCCAAGGGCTCGCTCTACCGCATGCGCTACGAGGTCGCCGAGCTCCCCGGCACGTTCCTCGAGATCTCCACCACGCGCCCCGAGACCATCCCGGGCGACGCCGCCGTCGCGGTCCACCCCGAAGACGAGCGCTACAAGCACCTCATCGGCAAGCATGTCTGGCGCCCCTTCCCTCGCGCCCAAATCCCGATCGTGGGCGATGCTGCCGTCGAGAAGGAATTCGGCACGGGCGTCCTCAAGGTCACCCCGGCCCACGACCGCACCGACTTCGACATCGGCAAGCGCCATAACCTCCCGGTCATCGACGTGATGAATCCGGACGGCACGATGAACGCCGACGCGGGGCCGCTCGCGGGCGTGGAACGCTTCAAGGCCCGCGCGATGGCCGAGAAACTCCTCGAGGAGCTCGGCGCGCTGGTGAAGACCGAGCCGTACGAGAACACGGTGGGCTATTCCGAGCGTGCCGACGTGCCGATCGAGCCTCGCCTCAGCGAACAGTGGTTCATCCGCTACCCGAAGATCGACGAAGCCAAGCGCGCCGTCACCTCAGGCATCATCAAGTTCCACCCGGAACGCTGGACGAAGACCTATCTCCACTGGCTCGAGAACATCCAGGACTGGTGCGTCAGCCGTCAGCTCTGGTGGGGCCACCGCATCCCGGTCTGGTACCGCAAGGGCGCCGACCGCAACGACCCGAAGAACCTGCACGTCTCCCTCGCCGCCCCGGCCGACGCCGAGAACTGGGAGCAGGACCCCGACGTGCTCGACACGTGGGCTTCCTCCTGGCTCTGGTGCCTCGCGACCATCGGCTGGCGCAAGCCCGGCGAGACGACCGAGGAACTCAAGCATTGGTATCCGACCGGCGCGCTCGCCACGGGTCCCGACATCATCTTCCTCTGGGTCGCCCGCATGATCATCGCCGGCCTCGAGCTCCACGGCCCGGAGAAGAAGACGCTCACCGACGACGAGATCCGCCAGCGCATCCCCTTCAAGCGCGTCTACTTCAACGGCATCATCCGCGACAAGCTCGGCCGCAAGATGTCGAAGTCCCTCGGCAACTCGCCCGAACCGCTCGACCTCATCGCCAAGTTCGGCGCCGACGGTCTCCGCTTCGGCCTGCTCTCCATCGCCCCTAAAGGCCAGGACATCCTCTTCGACGAGGATCGCGTCGGCCAAGGCCGCAACTTCTGCAACAAACTCTGGAACGCCGCGCGCTTCCGTCAGATGTCCGGCCCGATGGCCGACAACTCGACGCTCGCCGCCGTGGTCAGCCGCCTCAAGGCCTCGCAGCTCGACGACGACGACTTCGCCATCCTGCAAGGCCTCGCCGAACTGACCGACAGCACGACCAAGAACCTGGACGAACACGAGTTCACCGCCTATGCGCAGGGACTCTACTCGTTCTTCTGGGGCGACTTCTGCGACTGGTACGTCGAAGCCTCGAAGGCCCGTCTCAGGGACCCGGCCCTCGTCGACAACTGCCTCGCGGTCCAAGACCTCGTCCTCCGTCAGTTCCTCCTGCTCCTCCATCCGGTGGCGCCCTTCATCTCCGAGGAGCTCTGGCACCTGCTCGGCTACGGCTCGGAGAAGGATTTCATCCAGAACCACCACACGGGCTCGGGTGGCGACCTGCTCCGCGTCCTCCGTGAGAACGGCATCAAGCTGAGCGCCGCCAAGGTCGCCGATGTCGCCCTGCTCCGCGAATTCGTCGCCTCGGTCCGCGGTCTCAAATCGCAGGCCAACCAGGCGACTCGTCGCGACTCGGTGATCACGATCGTCCCCAAGGACGCCACGTCGAAGACACTCCTCGATTCGAACCGCGACAAGCTCAGCAGCATGGCGGGCTTGGCCGAGATCGGTTTCGCCGAATCCGCCGGCGATCGCACCGGCTCGCTGACCTCGCTCGGCACGGTGCTGCTTGAACTGTCCGGCACGGTCGACGTCGCCGCCGAGAAGGTGCGCCTCGCCAAGGAACTCAGCAAACTCGAGCAGGCGGTCGCCGCCGGCGAAGCCAAGCTGACCAACGAGGCGTTCGTCTCGAAAGCCCCGCCCAAGATCCTCGAAGGCGCCCGCAAGCAGCTCGACGAAGCCAAGGCCAAGCGCGACGAGATCGCGCGCATGCTCGCCACGCTCGGCTAAGATGATCGCGACCAGGCTACACCCCGACAAACAATCCGCCGCGAAGGCGATCGCCCGGGAGATAGCCGACCTGATTGAGATACGCTCGAAATCGGGCAAGCCCACCGTCCTGGGACTCGCGACCGGCTCGACGCCGCTCCCGCTCTACGCCGAACTCATCCGCCTGCACCGCGAGGAGAAGGTGAGCTTTCGTTCGGTGCTGACGTTCAACCTGGACGAGTATGAAGGCCTCGGCCCGACGCATCCGCAGTCTTACCGATGCTTCATGGAGGAGAATCTTTTCCGCCATCTGGACATCCCCGCGGCCAATATCCGCATCCCCGACGGCCTGACCAAGGACGCGACGAAGCATTGCGCCGACTACGAAGCCGCCATCCGCGCCGCCGGCGGCATCGACCTCCAGATCCTCGGCATCGGCCGCACCGGACACATCGGCTTCAACGAACCGCCTTCGGCCGCCGACAGCCGCACCCGCTGGGTCCATCTCGACGAGGTGACCCGCCGCGATAATTCCGTCTTCTTCGGCGATCTCGCCCAAGTGCCGCACGGCGCCCTGACGATGGGCGTCGCGACGATCCTCGAAGCCCGCCGGATCGAGCTCATCGCCTTCGGCGAAGCCAAGGCGGACATCGTCCGTCGCGCGATGAACGAAGCGCCCTCCGCCGGCTGTCCCGCCACCTGGCTGCAAGGCCACCCCGGCTGCACGTTCCACCTCGACGCGGCCGCCGCCAAGGCGCTCTGAACGACACGATGGACGTCGCCCCTCGCCATCGTTCCGCCATCGACCCAGGCCTCGTCCCGGCCGCCCTGTGGACGCGCGCCTTTCTTCGACGCTGCGCCACGACGGCCGGCTCATCCGCGCTCACGATCGCCCTCCGACGCGAGGACGGGACGGCCTCGCTGTTTCGCACCCAGGTGCTGGCCCGAGGGGTCGACGAGGCGTCGACGTACCTGCATGTCGAGCGGACGGTGAAGTTCCTGCTCTGGTCGCGCGGCGCTTCCGAGATCCTGCTCTGCGGTCCCGAGGCCAGACCGCTCGCCGAACGTCTGCAGGCGGATTACGCTTCCGCGGGCGCCCGGGCCTTCGATGGGGACTTCTTGCGCAAGGTCTTCGAACGTCCGCTGACTTTCCGTCCGGTCGACGCCTCCGAACTTCCGGACGCTTCGACGGCCCACCTGCCTCTTGGTCGCAATCTCGACGGATGCCGCATCGGCTTCGATCTGGGTGGCTCCGACCGCAAGTGCGCCGCGCTCATCGACGGCAAGGTCGTCTTCTCCGAGGAAGTGAAGTGGGATCCTTACTTCCAGGCCGACCCCGCCTATCATCTGGCCGGCATCCGCCACTCCCTCGAACTCGCCGCAAGTCACCTGCCGAGGGTCGACGCCATCGGCGGCTCCTCCGCCGGCGTCTACGTCAACAACAAGGTCCGCGTGGCGTCGCTGTTCCGGGGCATCACGGACCCGGTGGTGTTCGATGCGCAGGTGCGCGACCTCTTCGTCGATCTCGCCAAGTCCTACGGCGTACCGTTCGAAGTCCTCAACGATGGCGACGTCACGGCCTTGGCCGGCTCGATGTCCCTCGGACGCAACGCCGTCCTGGGCGTCGCGATGGGCACCAGCGTGGCCGCCGGCTACGTCGACACGGCAGGAAACCTCACCAACTGGCTGAGCGAACTGGCCTTCGTGCCCGTGGACTACCGCCCGAACGGCCCCGCCGACGAGTGGTCCGGCGACCGTGGCTGCGCGGTGCAGTATTTCAGCCAGCAAGGCGTCGGGCGTCTGCTGCCGCTTGCCGGCATCGCCCTGCCCTCGTCGATGCGCCTCCCGGAGCAGCTCGAGGAACTCCAGAGGCTCATGGTCGCCGGCGATCCCCGGGCCCGGCAGGTCTACGATGCCATCGGCATCGCCTTCGGCTACGCCATCGCCCACTTCGCCAGTTTCTACGAGGTCGGCTGCCTGCTGATCATGGGACGCGTCACCTCCGGCCAAGGCGGCACCGTCATCATCGAACAGGCTCGCGCGGTCCTGCGGGATGAATTCCCAGAACTTCGCATCGACCTCGTGGTCCCGGACGAGAAAGATAAGCGCCACGGACAGGCCGTCGCCGCCGCCTCCCTTCCCGCCCTCAGCCGATGATTCCCCTTAACCCACTCGCGCGCATCGTAGCTCCGGACGGAGTCGCCGGACCGGAAGCCATCCGCCGCACGACGCATCTCGGCATCGGCGCCCACCAAGACGACCTGGAATTCATGGCCTTCCACGGGATCCTCGCCTGCTACGACCGGACCGACCGCTGGTTCGGCGGGGTGACCATCACCGACGGACGCGGGTCTTCCCGCGCCGGGAAGTTCCAGAACTGGACCGACGACCAAATCGCGGCCGAACGGATCCGCGAGCAAGAAGCCGCCGCTGTCATCGGCCAGTATTCTTTCATCGCCCAGCTGGGCTTCGGCAGCGCAGCCGTCCGTGACGCGCAGCAGACCGCCGTCCGCGACGACCTCCGCCGCATCCTCGAGGCCAGCCGCCCCGAGGTGGTCTACCTCCATAACCTCGCCGACAAGCACGACACCCATGTCGGCTGCGCGTTGCGCTGCCTCGAGGCCATCCGCCAGCTCCCCAAGGCCGACCGGCCCCGGCAGGTCTACGGCTGCGAAGTCTGGCGCGACCTCGACTGGCTCGTCGACAGCGAGAAGACCCCGATGCCGATCTCGGCCCGACCGGAACTCGCCCGCGCCCTCAACGAGATCTTCGCCACCCAGATCGCCGGCGGCAAGCGCTACGACCTCGCCGTCCTCGGCCGCCGCACGGCCAACGCGACCTTCAGCAACGCCCATGCGACCGACCAGGAAACGGCGATGCAGTGGGCGATGGACCTGACTCCGCTCGTCCAGGACGATGCGCTCGACCCCGTCGCCTACACGGTCGGCTTCATCGACCGGCTGAAGGCCGATGTCACCGCCCGTCTCCGCAAATCCCTCTGACATGAAGCCCACGCTCCTCGTTCTCGCCGCCGGCATGGGCAGCCGCTACGGCGGCCTCAAGCAGATCGATCCGATGGGCCCTTCGGGCGAGACCATCCTCGACTACTCCGTCTTCGACGCGCTCCGCGCCGGCTTCGGCAAGGTGGTGTTCATCATCCGTCCCGACTTCGAGACCGACTTCCGGGAACGGATCGCCGCGAAGTTCGCCGGCCGCATCGACGTCGGCTTCGCCTTCCAGACGATCGACAAGCTCCCCGCCGGCTTCGCCGTGCCGATCGGTCGCGAGAAACCCTGGGGCACCACGCATGCCATCCTCTGCGCCCGCGACGCCGTCCACACCCCGTTCGCGGTCATCAACGCCGACGACTTCTACGGACGCGACTCCTACGCGACGCTCGGCCGCTACCTCGCCGCCCTCGCCAATGACTCCACGGCCTACGCGATGGTCGGCTTCACGCTCAAGAACACGCTCTCGGAACACGGCACCGTCGCCCGCGGCGTCTGCCAGACCGACGCCGCCGGCAAGCTGACCGACATCCAGGAGCTCACGAAGATCGCCAAGCTGGCCAACGGAGCCGAACACCGCGGCGAGGACGGCAAGATCGTCGCGCTCACGGGCGAAGAACCCGTCTCGATGAACATGTGGGGCTTCACCCCGGCGATCTTCCCTCAGCTCGAGGCCGACTTCCGGGCCTTCCTCGCCACGAGAGGCTCCGAACTGAAAAGCGAATCCTACATCCCGATGTCCGTCGGCAGCCTCATCCGCGAAGGCCGGGCCAGCTGTCAGGTATTACGCTCCGACTCCGCCTGGTTCGGCGTGACCTATCGCGAGGACAAGCCTGTCGTGCAGGCCAGCATCGCCCGACAAGTGAGCAGCGGCGCCTACCCCTCCCCGCTCTGGGCCTGACGATGAGCGCCACCGCAGGACATGACGCCATCGCGATCGCGCGAGAATTCGCCCTCTCGGGTGAGATCGTGTCGGCGGCCCCCTACGGAAGCGGCCATATCAACGACACCTTCAAGGTGGACGTGAAGCCTGACGGCGGCCCGCGCCGCTTCGTCCTGCAACGCATCAATCATAACGTGTTCCGCCGGCCGGACGAACTCATGGCCAACGTGGAGCGTGTCTGCGCCCACGCCTACGCCAAACTCAAGCATGCCGGCGCACCGGACGCCGACCGGCGCACGCTCCGGCTCATCCCGACCAAGTCCGGCCGGGCCTGGCATATCGATGCCGCCGGCAATCGCTGGCGTTGCTACCACTTCATCGAAGGGGCGACCGGCCATGACGTCGTCCGCTCGCCCGAACAGGCCTACGCGGCCGCCAAAGCGTTCGGCGCCTTCCAAGCCCTGCTGGCCGATCTTCCGGGCGGACGCCTGCACGAGACCATCCCGGACTTCCATCATACGCCGTCGCGCTTCGCCCGCTTCCAGGAGGCGCTGGCCAAGGATGCCCACGGCCGGGCTGCGCTCGCGGTCCCGGAAATCGCCTTCGCCTTGGCCCGTGCGCAGGACGTCGGCGTGGTCGTCGACGCCCTGCGCGACGGCAGTCTGCCCGAACGCGTGACGCACAACGACACGAAGCTGAACAATGTCCTGCTGGATGACGTCACCCAGGAAGGCGTCTGCGTCATCGACCTCGACACAGTCATGCCCGGCTCGGTCCTCTATGACTTCGGCGACCTCGTGCGCACGTCGACTTCGCCAGCGGCCGAGGACGAGACGGACCTGTCCAAGGTCCGCATGCAGTTCCCGATGTTCGAGGCCTTGGTCAAAGGCTACCTCGAATCCGCCGACGGCTTCCTGACGCCGAAGGAGAAGGAACTCCTGCCGTTCGCCGGCAAGCTCATCACCCTCGAGATCGGCCTTCGCTTCCTGACCGACTGGCTGGAAGGCGACACCTACTTCAAGATCAAGCGTCCCACGCACAACCTCGACCGCGCCCGCACCCAGTTCAAACTGGTGGAATCCATCGAAGCCCAGCTGCCCGCCATGCAGGCGCTGATCGCCCGCGCATGAGCCGACGTATCCTCATCACCGGCGGCGCCGGCTTCATCGGTTCCCATCTCGCCCGCCGCTTCGCCGACCAGGCTGAAGTCACGGTGCTCGACGACCTGCGCAGCGGGTATGCCCGCAACCTGGAAGGCGTCCGCTGCCGTTTCCTGCAAGGCTCCATCCTCGATGAGGCGGCCTTGCGACAGGCTGTCACCGGCGCCGAAGAGGTCTACCATCTGGCCGCGATGATCTCCGTGCCGGAGTCCGTCGCCAAGCCGGCCGAGTGCGCCGAACTGAACACCGAAGGAACCCGTCGCGTGCTCGCCGCCGCCGTCGCAGCCGGCACCCGGAAGGTCGTCCTCGCGTCCTCCGCCGCCATCTACGGCGACAACCCGACCGTACCCAAGCTCGAGTCGATGCCGCCCGAGCCGAAATCACCCTACGCCGAGACCAAGCTCGCCGGGGAACGCCTGTTGGAGGAATATCGGGTGGCCCATGGCCTCGGCACGACGAGCCTGCGCTTCTTCAATGTCTTCGGTCCGCGCCAGGACCCGCGCTCCGCCTACGCGGCCGCCGTACCCATCTTCATCGCCAAGGCCTTGCGGGACGAGCCGATCGGCATCCACGGCGACGGCGGCCAGACGCGCGACTTCATCCACGTCACCGACATCGTCGGCGCCCTGGCCTACGCGGGCTCATCGGAGGACATGGCCGGCACTTACAACGTCGGGTACGGGCAAAGCCAAACGGTGCTCGCACTGGCGGAGGAGATCATCCGGCTCATGGGTTCGAAATCGAAGATCGAACACCTCCCTTCCCGCGCCGGGGACGTCCGTCATTCGCTAGCGTCCACCGAACGCCTGCTCGCCGCGGGCTGGAAACCGCAGTCGTCCGTCAGCGCCGGACTGGCCGAGACGGTGGCGTATTTCCGTCAGCTCAGGGCGTGACCACCAACGTCGTGCGCAGGAGTTCTTCCTGCCCGTCGTTCAGATTGACCCAGACGTCGTAAGTACCCGGAGGCGGCAGCCTGAGACGGAAGGCGAGCGTGGGGTTCGGCGCATACTCGCCGCCCTCGAGACTCGGATGCATATGGGCGTAACCGGCCGAAGGCTTGTCGGCGGAGAAGACGACCGCATGGCCCAACGCTCCCATGATGGGCAGCAGCTTGAGCGGCTTGCCTTCGGGACCCGACAGCTTCACCCGCAAGGTCGCCGAGGTGCCTGCCTGGGTCGAAGAGGCATCCATCGAGAGGATCACGTTGCGGGGCGCCACCACCAAGGCGTCGAACGAGGATACCGCCTTGACCGTGGTCTGCGCCAGCATCACGCGCGCGGTGCGGACATCGGCGAAGTCGACATAGACCTCGAGATCTTCGCCGCGCAGCGCCGGCGGCAGGTCGAAGCGCCAGTAACCGTCGTCGCCCGGCACCGGATGGAGATGGGCGTAGCCGCGCCTTCCGCCGGCTTGCCGCAGATGGAGGTGGACCTTGCGGGTATGCGAGATCGCCACCTCATGCGCGTAGTAAGGGTGTCCGTCTTCCTTGATGAGCCGAAGCTCGCCCTTGGCGCCGTCAGCCGAGAGTTCGACCTTCATGTCGACGGGGAACCTCAGGGCCTTAGGGGAATAGAAGTTGGCCTCCTCGTTGACGCCGCAGAACTCCACCCCGTCGACGACCACGGGCTGATGGTCGGCGTGCAGGAAGGCGCACTGGGTATCCGGCAAGGCGCGCAGGCCGAAAAAGCCCGCGACCGCCAGGACCGTGATGACCAAGGTCTGCCGTCGCGGCGTCATCGGACCTTGGTGCCGGCGGTGCCGGACAGCTTGAGCAGACGGGCGGCGATATCCTCGGCGTCAAAGGAAGGGCCTTCGCTGCGGTAGGCGATGCGACCTTCGGGGCTGATCACGATCAGCGCCGCGTTGTGCACGATGGTGCCGTCATCCCGCAGGGTCTGGATGCCGTAATGACGCATCAGGTCCTTGATCTGGCCGGCGTCGCCGGTGAGGAAGCGATGACGGGCATGGTCGATGCCGTAACCGTCGGCATAGGCGCGCAGGACGCCGGGGGTGTCCGTTTCCGGATCGAAGGTGATGGTCAGGAGGCGAACCTCGGCGGCGCCGGGCAGCTTCGCCAAAGCGTCGCCGAGCTGCTTCATGCAGGCGGAGGATGCCGGACACATGCGCGCCGAACGGCAGCTGGTGAAGATGAAGTTGAGGGCGAGCGGATGACCGAGGAAATCCTTCTTCATGACCAGCCGACCCGACTGGTCCCAGAGCGCCATGTTGGGCATGAGCTCGTTCGGCATGCGCGTGACCATGCGGCCCTTGTCGGCCGTCTCGCGACGGAGGACGTCGGTGACCTCGGCGACCTGACGGAGCTCTTCGGCATCGGCCGAGACGATTCCGCGGGCATGCGTCTCGGCGCCTTCGGTCACGACCTCGTAGCGGACCGTCCGACCGACCCAGCCCACCTTGCGGTCACCCTCGGAGAAGCGACGGAGGAAGTTCGTCGCGCCGTCCGCGTGGGCGACCTTCGCCCAGCCGTCGGCGGCGACGGAGAGCACCTTTCCGGTCTCGGTGGCGGCGGAAAGCCCGACGACGGACAGGAAAAGGAAGAGGACTCGGTTCATGGTCAGAGGTGTTCGCCGGAAGGACCAAGAAGCAGCTCAATCATGCCGTGTCGAACGCCCCGATGAGAAAGATGGAAGGCTTCGGCCCCGGTGAGGTCGGCGATCACGCAAAGGGTGATGAGCGCGGCGGGCATGATGTCGGCACGGTCGGCGGGGATACCCGGAATCTGGCGACGCCCTTCCACATCCAGGGCGCACATCTGGTCGCGCAGCGCGCGGATGCGAAGGACAGGCAGGCGACCGCCCACGGGGGCTTCGCCGACGGCCTCGAGGTGCAAGGCGACGGCCGCGAAGGCGCCGCCGGCACCGATGATCAGATAGTTCTCGGCCGCGTTGGCCGGGATGACCGTCTGGAGCACGCCCAGGAGGTGCGTGCGGATGGAGGCCTGGTCCAGTTCGTCCACGACGCCGGCGCCGCCACGCAGGTAGCCGTTGGTCATGCGGACGGAGCCCAACGGGAAGCTACGGGCCAGCACGGTATGCTGACCGCGGAGAGCGGTGACCTCGAGGCTGCCGCCGCCGAGGTCGAAGGTCATGAGGTTGGCGTAGGCCTTGTAAGCCGGATCCGTGCGGACGCCGGAACCGGCGAGCCTGGCCTCGACTTCGCCCGAGACGATCGTGAGCGGCACGCCCGTCACGGCGCGGACCTTCTCGGCGAACGCGAGACGGTTCGAACACTCGCGGACGGCGCTGGTCCCAAGGACGGTGAAACGGGTCGCCCCCTTGCTGCGGGCGAAATCGAGGAGGCGGCCGATCGCCGCCGCGGCGGCCTCCTGGGCCTCGAGGGAAAGCGGATCGCCCGGATTAAGGTCCTGCTGGAGGCGGACCGATTCGGTCAGGCGACCGAGTTCCTTGCGATCCTGGTCGTCCACGACGGCGACCTTGATGGAATTCGACCCGACGTCGACGACGGCGATGGCGGACATGTTCAGAAGAGGAATTGGCCCTTGAGTCCGCCGAAGAAATGCACGCCGTCCTGCGTCTCGAATTCCTTCGTGCGCATGGCGAGGAAATAGGTGGCGGACCAGGCACGGACCTGGAAGGTGGTGCCGAGCGCGCATTGCAGCACGATGGGCGAACGGGTGACGCCGCGGGAATCGCGGAAGTGCGTGCCATCGGTCGCGTAGTTGCGGACGACGACCTCGAGCTGGGTGTCGACGAACGCCCAATAGGAAAAGTTCGGGCGCGCGGCGTCCGGCTGCAGCGTATCGACCGGATCATAGCCGTTCGAATGGCGGATATACGAGTGGCCCCAGGACTTGTCGAGGTTGACGCCCCAGCGGAACTGGGCTCCCAGCGCGACCTCGGTACGCACGGTGCCGAGCTCGACGAGGGCGCGGGCGATGAGGTCACGGTATCCGTTGCCGGTCGGGTCGAGGTCGAAGCGGCGACGGAACTCGCCGTCGATGTTGAGCAGCAGTTCGTCCGGCAGCTGCGTACCCCAGCCGGCCGCCGCGGGCGTGCCGATCAGATCGTGGAACTTGTTCTGGATGGTCTCGCCGCCGGCCGAAGGGCCGATCACGCCCAGTTTGGCTTCCACGGAGTACAGGCAGTCCTTGCGACCGCCCCGGTCGAGGATGCCGCCATAACCCCAACCGAGATAGAGCGCCCCCGAGTAGGGCATGTCATTCGTCGAAGGATTCGGCGTGGAAGTGTCCGAAGGGGTGTTGATCTCCTGCGTAAGCGAGAAGAACGTGTGGTCGCCGCGGTTGATCGCGACCTTCAGCCCTTGGGTATAGTAACGGTCCTTGTTCTTCGGCGCGAACTTGTCGTTCTCCTCGGTGAGAGAGACGACCCAGACCGACCGCGGCGCTAGGTCCGCGGGGACTTCGGCGGCCCGGGCGGCGGTGGCGGCCAAGGCGAGGACCATGAGACGTGCGGACGACATTTCGGAAACAACAGCAAAGAGCCTCTGCACGGGGTCGTCCACGCCTTTCTGACTTGTGAACGATGCCGCGCCCAAGTATTTGACTGTCAGGATGTCCCATGCTCCCACAGGCTTGCCTTTTGCCCGGACGGAAGTCCTGGCCGATGGCAGCGCCTTGGTCACCATCGGGGGATCCTGGAAGCTCGATCTGCCGCTCCCGGCGATCGTCATCAAGGGCGACCGGGCCAAGGTCGTCACGGATGGACTCGCTGAATTCGACTCGTCGCTCCCGGCCTGGCTCTACGCCCACTTCAAGAACGTCCGCCAGCTGGACATCTCCGCCCTGCCCGTCCGCCTGCAGTCCCTCGTCCAGATGGCCGAGAAGGCCTCGACCGAGCATGCCCACACCGATCGCGCGGGCTTCCTGGAGACCTTTGGCAGCTGGGGCGTCGAAAGCGGCGGCTCCTGGGGCCGCGCGTTCGAGCACATCGGCCACACGGCCATCGGCTTCCTGAAGATGCTGGTCGGCCGGGCCAAGGTGAACTGGGCCGACTTCACCCTGCAGCTGCAGACCGCCGGCGTCGACGCGCTCCCGATCGTCGCCCTCCTCGGCTTCCTGACCGGCCTGATCATGGCCTATGTCGGACTCATCCAGCTCCGCCAGGTCGGCGCCACGGTCTATGTCGCCAACCTCGTCTCCCTCGCGATGACCCGCGAGATGGGCGCCCTGATGACCGGCGTGATCGCCTGCGGCCGCACCTCGACGGCCTACGCCTCGCAGCTCGGCAGCATGAACGTCAGCCAGGAGACCGACGCCCTGCGCGCCCTCGGCATCAATCCCGTCGAATACCTCGCCCTGCCGCGCATCCTCGCCGTGACGCTGATGGTCCCGCTCCTCGGCGTGTTCGCGACCTTCATCGGCGTCTTCGGCGGGATGATCGTCGCCTGCGCCGGCGACCTCAGCATCGAGCAATACCTGACGCAGGCCGTCCGGGCCATCACGTTCAAGAGCTTCCTGGTCGGCTTCATCAAGTCCGTCGCCTTCGGCTTCATCGCCGCCTGGGCGGGCTGCTACCGCGGCTCGGTCGCCAAACGCTCCGCCCTCGGCGTCGGCGAGGCCGCCACGTCGGCCGCCGTGCTGGGCATCACCTTCATCGTGATCTTCGACGCGATCTTCGCGGTGATCTTCAACCTGTTCGACCTGTGAGCGACACGCCCGACATCCTCACCTGCGCGGACCTCGCGATCGGCCACGGCGACACCGTGATCATGGACCGGCTCAACCTGTCGCTGGCGCCGGGCAAGATCCTCGCGATCGTCGGACCCAGCGGCTGCGGCAAGAGCACGCTCATGCGCGCCCTCGGCGGACTGGACGAGCCGCTCGGCGGCAAGGCCACCCTCATGGGCGTCGATCTGGCCCAGGCCCACGGCCAGGAGCGCCAGGACATCCTCCGGCGCAGCGGCTTCCTGTTCCAAGGCGCCGCGCTGTTCTCCTCGCTCACGCTCCGCGAGAACATCGAGATGCCGATGCGCGAATTCCTCAAGGCGCCTCGCCAGGAGATCCGCCAGCTCGCCGAGTACAAGCTGGCCCTGGTCGGTCTCGCCGACGCCATGGACAAGCTGCCTTCGGAGATCAGCGGCGGCATGGCCAAACGCGCCGGCATCGCCCGCGCCATGGCCCTGGACCCGGCCGTCATCTTCCTCGACGAACCGAGCGCCGGCCTCGACCCGGTCAGCTCGGGCCGCCTCGACGAGCTCATCCTCCGCCTGCGCGAAGCCTACGGCACGACCGTCGTCCTGGTCAGCCACGAGATCCCCAGCATCCTCCGGACGGCCGACTTCTGCGTTTACCTCGACCCCGACACGGGCACGATGGGCGCCTACGGGCCTCCGAAGTCCTTCCTTCAGGCTGGCCAATCGCCGAAGGTGCACGCCTTCTTCAGCCAAGCACGTATCGACTGACCATGCGCAGATCCGCCAACATGACACTCATCGGGGCCTTCGTGGTCGGCGGCATCCTGCTCATCATCGCCGCCATCGTCCTGCTGGGGGCCGGTTCGTTCACCGGCGCCAAGCCCGCCGCGATCGCATACTTCGAGGATTCGGTGAGCGGCCTAGACATCGGCGCCCCGGTCAAATTCCGCGGCGTGACCATCGGCAAGGTCAGCCAGGTGCTCCTGCGCACCTCCGGCCAGGCGGCCTCCGACTACTCGGTCCCGGTGGTCATGGAATTCTCCCCCGACCTGCTCACCCGCCGCGGCATCGACCAGGCCCTGCTCCAGAAGCAAGGCCTGCGCCTCTCCCTGGAAAAAGGCCTCCGCGCCAAGCTGCAGCAGCAGTCGGTCGTGACGGGCGTGCTCTACGTGGAGCTGGATTACTTCCCGGACACGGCCTACAAGCTGCACGACCCGAAAGGCGAACTCCCCGAGATCCCGACCCAGCCGTCCAACCTCGGGGCGCTCACCAAGGCCGTCTCCCAGACGCTGGACCAGCTCAGCCGCATCGACTTCGTCTCGATCACGCAGAAGGTCGATTCGATCCTGACCCGCATCGACAAGGGCGCCTCGCAGATCGAGTTCGAGAAGATCAACGGCAACCTCGTGCAGGCCTCGGCGAACATCTCCAAGATCACCGGCGATCCCGCCATCGCCCGCGCCGTCTCCGACTTCTCCGCCGCGATGCAAGGCATCGATGCGCTCGTCAAACGCCTTGGCGGCAAGGTCGACCCGGTGACCGACGACATCAAGGCGATGGCTACCGCCGGCCGTAAAGCGCTCGAGCGCCTCAACGAGACCTCGGAGAACCTGCGCACGCTCACCAAGCCCGGCTCCCCGGCCCGACGCGACCTGGATCAGGCTCTGGCCGACGTCTCGGAAGCCGCCCAGGCCATCCGCTCGCTGGCCGACTTCATCGAACGCAACCCCGAGACGATCATCCAAGGCCGCAGCAAGTCGCCCGCCAAGGATGCCAAGCCGAAGGAGGAGCCGGCCGCCAAATGAAGGCCCGCGCCCTGCTCCTCGGAGTCGCCGCCCTGCTGAGCGGCTGCATCATCTTCGATAAGAAGAGCGAAGCGGTCACCTTCCATCAGCTCGCCTCGCCGGCCGCCGCGACCACGCGTCCCGGACCGACGATCTTCGTTCCCCGCTCCGTCATCCCTTCGGCGCTCCGTCGGCCGAACGTCGTGCTGATCGACGACACAGGCTGGGTCCGCATCGAGGACGCCCACCGCTGGGTCGCTCCGCTCGATCGCGCCGTCTCCGAAGCCGTCGGCCGACACCTGACCGCGCTGACCGGTCTTCCCTGCTCGACCCAGTCGCCGACGGACGAACACCTCGTCCTGCTGCTCACCGTCGACAAGATGGAAGTCTTCGCGCCGGCCGGACCGAGCCGTTCGCTCTTCTCGATCCCCGGCACCGCCGCGAGCACGGACACGGCCACCCTCCAGGTCACCTTCCGTCTCGAAAAGTCCGACGGCACCTTGCTGTCCGCCAAGACCCTCTCCCGGTCCACCCCGCTCAAGGAGCGCTCGCCCACCGAGTTCACGCAGGCCCAATCCGCCAACCTGGCCGCCGTGGCCGGCGAGATCGCCCTGCTCCTGCCCAACCCTTCCTCGTCGAAATGACCACGCCTTCCTCCCCTCGCCCCAACGGCTTCTCCGCAGCCACCGGCGAGATCTGCTACGACCTTCCGTCGGCCTACATCCCGCATCCTGCGACCGGCCTGCTGCATCTCCCCCGCTTCCTCGGCAAGATCCGCAAACACCTGAAGGGCGAGCTTCCGAAGTCCTATCAGCGTAATTTCTGCAAAGGCTTCGACCGCTTCCTCTGCCTGCATCTGGGCGTCGACCCCGAGCAGGTCATCGCCTGCGTCCGCGAGACGCAGACCGAAGCCGAGCTCGACGCCCGCCTGCGAGCCCTCTTCCCCGCCGACCTCCGCGTCGCCGTCTGGAACCGCGAACTGGTCCAGAAAGGCATGAGCGAGATGGGCCGCGAAGCCCTCAACGACGCCAAACGCAAGATGGGCGCCGAACACCGTACCGATGTGATCTCCTTCGCGGACATGATCGACTTCGACGAAGGACGCATTCTGTGAACACCAACGACCCCCACCCCAACCGCCTGGTCATCCGGGGCATCGCCGCGCTGCTCGCCTGCCTCAAGCACCACCCGAAGGCGTTGCGAGAGGTCGTCGCCACCGCCGCGTTCGCCCCGAACCTCGCCGAACATGACGCCGCCTTCGCCGAACTCGGCGTCAAGACCCGCATCGTCGGACCGATGGAGCTGGCCCAGACCGCCGAGGGCCCCTGCGACGACGTCTGCGCGCTCACGATGCGCCCCGACTTCGGCCTGGCCCGCATCTCGGACTTCGCCGAGTGGCGCGAATCCCGCGAAAGCATCGTCATCGCCGACGGCGTGACCGACCCCGCCGACCTCGCCGCGATCGCCCGCTCGATGGCCGCCTTCGGCCTCAAGCGACTCCTGCTCTCGGGCGGCACCGAGAAACTCTCCTTCCACCCGGAAGCCTGGCATCTCTCACGCGGCGCGATGGAGCAGCTCCGCCTCATGCGCGCCGCCGCGCTCGGCGGACTGCTGAAGCTCGTCGAGGACCGTTGCTGCGTCGTGGCGCTCTCGCCCGACATCGGCCGCAAGATCGACCTCGGCGTGCCGGTCCGCGTCCCCGCCCGGCACCTCGCCCTGCTCATCCCGGGCGGCAAGCTCGACCCCGACATCCAGCCGCGCGTCGAGCATTGCTACCGTTTCCCGGGCTTGGTCGGCCAGCCCGCCCTCTCGCTCTCCGAGATCGCCCCCTTGGCCATCGCCTGGTTCGCCTCCACGCCCCAGCCCCGCGCCGACGGCTTCCTGTCCCGCAAAAGGGCTCGCCACGCCAAGGACAAGGGTTCCAATCCGACCAGCTAACCCCCATGTCGCAGCCCCCGCCCGGCAACGGCGAGAACGTCCTCTCGCTCCAGAACATCAGCCGCACGTTCTTCACGGCCCTCCAGCGCCAGCATGACATGCTCGCGTTCAGCATCGCAGGGCTGCACACGGCCGACCCGAAGGCGTACGAACATTTCTCCTCGGTCTCCCGCGTCATGCCGGTGCCGCAGGCCCACCTGCCGCCGGACCAGATGCTCGCCTACGCCCGCGGCCTGATGATGCGCACGACGGTCAACGACCTGCTGACGCTCTCCTCCGAGTGCATGACGCAGTGCCACCTGCTGTGCCTCTTCATCCGCGAACAGGGCAAGAACCAGCGTCGCGACCCGCTCATCGAGAAGATCATCATGGAGAAGCAGCAGGCCTTCCAGAAGATGTCGCTCCAGGATCGTTTCACGGCCCTCGAGGAGAACTTCGGCATCGTCTGCGACCTCGAGGACGGGATCTTCAGCCTCGCCGCCGCCCTCCGCGTCCTCGTGCGCGGAGGCCTCGTGACCAACGACGACATCACCCCGGACGGGGCCCTGACCCTCGAGTTCAAGGCGATGAAGGATTTCGAGGCGCCGGCCGAACCGGAGAAAGCCCCCGAAGCCGCGCCCGAACTTCCGCCCGGCGTCACCCGTCATGTCCTCAGCGACGAGAACAAGCCGAAGATGGTCGCCCGCCTCACCGATACCACCCGCACCTTCAAGCCCGGCGAGATGCTGAGCCTGACGGACTCCGAACTGCTCGGCCTGAACATCACCGTCGCCAAGTTCGTCGACGGCCTGCTCCGCTCCGTCGACCACTTCGGGCGCGCCCAGCTCGGCGAAGGCGCCTAAGCGATGAGCGAAGCCGCGCTACGTCCCCGCCGCGCCTGGCTCTGGGTCACCGCCGCCTACCTCTTCCAGTCCATCCCCGCCGCGGTCCGCGACGAAGCCCTGCCGGTCGCCCTGAAGAACACCGGTTATGCGGACAAGGACATCACCAAGGCGGTCGCCTATCTCGGACTGATCTTCGGCTTCAAGATCCTGCTGGCGCCCTTGGTGGCCGCCTTCCGCCCGCGCGGATTCATCCTCTTCGCGGAACTCGCCATCTCGGTCCTTCTCGGCGGACTGGCCCTGCAGGTGGCCGCCGATCAGCCTTCCTCTCCGGCCATCATCGGCTGCCTTGTCTTGCTTTCGTTCGTCGCCGCGGCCCATGACTTCGCCCTCGACGGCTATTTCGTCTCGGCCCTCGATGACCGTACCCGTGCCACGCATTCGGGGCTGCTCAACTTCGCCTCCAAGCTGGGCATGGTCCTCGCCGGGCCCGGCCTGATCTGGCTCGCGGGGCGCATCATGGACCACGGCCCCCAATCCGCCGACGCCTGGTCCTGGGCCCTCATCGCCGCCGCCCTGCTCGCGCTGACGGCCGCCGCGGCGAACGCCGTCGGACTTCGCGGCGAAACCGCAACAGCCGGGGACGGACGATCGGTCGCCGAACGTTTCCGGGAGATGCGGCAAGGTCTGCTCTCGCTCTTCGTCGACCCGCGCCTGCTGGCTGTCCTCGGCCTTATCCTGTTCTACCGCGCCAGCGAGATCCACATGGCGCGCATCCTCCCGCTCTTCGCCACGTCGACCGGGCCCGGCGGGCTCGCCTTGGGCAACGAGACCTACGCGCTCATGCGCATCGCCACCGCGGTCGTGGGGCTGGCGCTCGGTGGCATCATCGGCTCACAGGTCGTCGCCCGCCTCGGGCTGGGCCGCTCGCTCATCCCGCTTGGCCTCGCGATGCACGCCCCGCTCGCCGCGATCGCCTGGCTCGCCGCCGACGGGTCGCATCACATCGGCGTCATCGGCGCGGTCTTCTTCATCGAGTACCTCGCCTACGGAGCCGGACTTTGCGCGCTGCTGCTGGCGATGATGAAACTGGCTTCCGGACCCGGCGCGGCCATCCGCTACGCGGCGCTTTCGACCTTCGCCCTGCTGGCTAACTACCTCCCGGGCCTTTGGGCCGGCAGCCTGTCGGATCAGCTGGGCTACGCCCATTACTTCCTCTTCGCGCTCAGCCTGGCGCTCCCCGGCATCCTTTCGGCCTGGTACGCGCAGCGGCACTTCCGCGAAGGCTGATCACTCCTTCGGGAGTACGATCAGTTCCTGCTCGTACTTGGCGTCGAGGTAGCGCTGGGCGAACGCCTGCACGGCGGCCTCGTCGGTGAGGCTCATGCGACGTTCCCATTCGGCGTCGAAATTGGCGCCGAGTCCGGCGACCTCGCGGACCAACGCGCCTTGCATGCGCGCGCCGGCGGACTGGCGCCCCTGACGGCGCGAGACGCGCATACGGCGTTTGGCATCCTCGATCTCGTTCGGGGCGAACTTGCCCTTGCGGAGCCGGTCGAGTTCGAGGCGCATCTCCTTGACGACCTCCTGGGCCGAGGCGGGAGCGGTACCGGCATAGAGATAGAACATGCCCTGATCGACGACTTCGACCCGCGTGGCTCCGACGAAATAGGCCATGCCCTTCTCCTCGCGCACCCGACGGAACAGCCCGCTGGCCATGCCGCTGAGCAGCTCTTCGGTGACGTTCGCCGCGACGACCTCGTCCGGCGCGAAACCACAATGCGGGAAAGCGATGGCGACGACGGCCTGCTCGCCTTGGGCGCGCTCAAGCACCTTGGCCGCGAGCCCCGGGACATGTTTAGGCAAACCGCGGCGGTTCAGCGATAGCTTGGGCAAGGAGCCGAAGCGGCGGTTCACGAACTCCATCACGGTCGGACGGTCGAACGCGCCGCTGACGCCGACGACGATGTTATCGGCGACGACCAGCGATTGGTGCAGCGCCGCGAGGTCGGCGGGCTGGATCTTCGCCAAGGTCTCCGGCGTACCGCAGGCGTCGACCGCCAGCGGATGATCTCCGAAGTACTGGCGCTGCAGGCGAAGTCGCGCCTTCTCGACGATGTCATCCTCGGCCTCGCGGCAGGCGGTGATGAGGGCGGCGCGTTCCAACGCGAAGGTCTCCGGCAGGATCTTCGGCCCCAGGATACCGTCGGCGATGAGTTCGGAGATCTGGCCGAAGTCGGAGCTGAGGGCCTCGCCCCAGAGGCCGCAGGAGACCTGCGAGCCATGGTCGGCGAAGGTGGCGCCGATGCTGTCGACGAGCTGAGCCACCTCTTCCTTGGTGCGATGGACGTTGTCTCGGGCGAACAGGGTGCCCAGCAGCCCCGTCGTGCCGCGCTTGTCGGCTTCCTCATAGGCGACGCCGCCGGCGAGGAACACGCCGACACCGGCCTTGGGGATGGTCGCGTCGTGCTGGAGGACCACGCGGACGCCGTTATCCAAGGTGAACGTCTCGAAACGATCCGGGGTGGACGTCGCCGTGGCGCTCGCCGCGGAAGCATCGGCCTTGCCGCCTCGCATGGTGCCGAAGGTGACGTTATCCGGGCGCAGCCACTTACGGGCCTCGCGGGTGAGGTCTTCGGCGCCCAACTTCGCCAGGTGCTCCACGCCGCGCTGCGGCCAGGAGATGTCATGGCCGATGGTGGCGGCATGGGCGACGCGGCTCGTCAGCCCATGGATGTTCTTCTGGCCGTTCACCATCGCTACGACCGACTGGCGACGGACCTTGTCGAACTGGGCAGGCGTGACGCCTTTCTGCAGGAGACCGTCGACGACCTCGGCGATCGCTTTCTCCACCTCAGGGGCGGACGTACCGGCCTCGCCGGTCCAGCTGCACCAGGCCAGGCCGAGGTCGCGGATGCCGAAACCGGAGGCATCGATGCCGTGGACGAGCTTGCGCTTCTCGCGGAGCTCGCTCCAGAGCAACGAACTGTTGCCGGCACCGAGCACGCCGAGGAACAGGTCCGTGGCGAGGCGGCCTTCGTCGAAGTAGCCCGGGATACGCCAGCAGGCGACGCCCTTGGAAGTATTGACCTCGCGGATCAGGTCGGCGCGCCGGACGCCGCCCTGCGGCGGTTCCTGGTGCCCGGCGATATCGATCAGCGGACGACGGGCGAAACGACCGAACCAGCGTTCGGCCGAGGCGAAGACTTCCTCCGGAGGCATGCTTCCGCCCAAGGCGAGCACGACGTTCGTCGGGACATAACGGCTGGCATGGTAGGCCCGCAGGTCGTCCGGCGTGATGCGCACGAACAGGTCGCGATGGCCGATGACCGGCTGGCGCAGGGGATGCGAACGGACCGCTTCCTCGAGGACGGACTTGGCCAGCACCTGATCGTGCTCGTCGTCGCACATCGCGATCTCGCGCAGGATGACCTCGCGCTCCATCTTGGCGTCCGCGTCGGTGATGAGCGGGTCGAAGACCATGTCGGCGATCGCTTCCATCGCGGTCTCGAAACCTTCCTGCGGAGCGTCGACGTAATAGACCGTGCGGTCGAAGGTCGTGTAGGCGTTGGAGGAACCTCCGCTGCGATGGATGGCGTCGGTGAGCTCGCGGTTGGTGAAGCGGCCGGTGCCCTTAAACACCATGTGCTCGAGGTAATGTGAGATGCCCGAACCTTCCCAGCGGCCTTCGTGGATGCTACCGGTGCGGACCCAGGCCTGCACGGTGCAGAGGCCGATGCCGGGGCGATGGGAGTAGATGACCTCGAGACCGTTGGCCAGGACCCGGCGCTCAGGCAACGGGCCGGCAATCTGGGCGAAACTCAGGCCTTCAAGATACGACATGGCCTCGATGTATGCCCTTACCTTGGCGGGGCGCAAGTGCGACCCAAGGACTCAGGCCAGGGCCAGGAGTCCCGCCAGATCGAGGGGGTCGGTCGTCATGGACAGATTGCCCTGGGCATCGCGAGGCCACTCGGCAACCGGCCGGTCCCAATAGAGCTCGATGCCGTTGCCGTCCGGATCGCGGAAATAGACAGCCTGGCTGACGCCATGGTCGGCCGCCCCGTCGAGCGACACCCCGAACTGCGCCGCCCGCCGGACCGCGCGGGCGAGTTCGGCCCGCGTCGGATAAAGGAAGGCCACGTGATAAAGTCCCGTCGTGCCCGGCGCCGGCGGCCGTCCACCACGGCTCTCCCATGTATTGAGGCCGACATGATGATGATAGCCGTCCGCCGAGAGGAAGATCGCCTGCGAGCCGTAGCGTTGGGTCACGTCGAGGCCAAGGGCGCCTTGGAAGAAAGCGGCGGCCCGTTCGAGGTCGGAGACCTTCAGGTGGACGTGGCCGATGCTGAGACGAACCGGGTGCTCCTTGGCGGACATAGGCCCATAACATGAACCAAACGACCGGGTTGGCAAACCTCGCCTAGCGGGACGCACTCTGACATTGAAACCGCGGCATCCGCACCGTATGCCCAACCCCTTGTCCGCCGATGGCGGACGCCTTCCGCCCCCTCTCCCGCTTTCCGATGTACATTCCGCCCGAAATCCGCGCCAACCTCGACGAAGTCGAACGCCGTGCCGGCTACCTCTGGAAGTTCCTGGACGTCCCGGGTAAGCAGGCCGCGATCGCCAAGCTCGAGGAGCAGATGGGCGCCCAGAATTTCTGGGACAGCCAGAAGGCCGCCCAGAAGGTCATCTCGGAGTGCAACGGCTACAAGAACGTCGTCGCCCCTCAGGTCGCCTTCCGCCGCCAGATCGACGATGCCAAGACGCTCGCCGAACTGATCACCGAATCGCCGGACGGCACCGCCGATGCCGAGGTCGAGGAACTGCGCAAGCTCTCCACCGACCTGCTCGCGGCCGTCTCCGACCTCGAGATCGCCTCTTTCCTTTCCGGCCCGCACGATCGCTCCAACGCCATCGTCACCGTCAAGGCCGGCGCCGGCGGCACGGAGTCCAACGATTGGGCCGACCTGCTCTACCGCATGTACACCCGCTGGGCCGAGCGTCGCGGCTTCAAGATCGAAGTCGAAGACATCGCCGAAGGCGAAGGCGCCGGCATCAGCCAGGCCACCTTCCGCCTCGAAGGCCCCAACGCCTACGGCTACGTCAAGGCCGAGCGCGGCGTCCATCGCCTCGTCCGCATCTCGCCCTTCGACGCCAACGCCCGCCGCCACACCTCCTTCGCCTCGGTCGACGTGGTCGCCGAGATCGACGACGACATCGACGTCGAAGTCAACGAGGCCGACCTGCGCGTCGACGTCTACCGCTCCAGCGGCAAGGGCGGCCAGCACGTCAACAAGACCGAGTCCGCGGTCCGCCTCACGCACATCCCGACGGGCATCGTCGTGGCGTGCCAGCGCGAACGCTCCCAGGTCAAGAACCGCGCCCTCGCGATGAAGATCCTGCGCGCCCGCATCTACGAGAAGACCATCGACGACAAGCGCGCCGAGATGGAGAAATATTACGGCGAGAAGGGCGACATCGGCTGGGGCAACCAGATCCGTTCCTACGTCTTCCAGCCTTACCAGATGGTGAAGGACCTCCGCACCGGGGTCGAGACGGGCAACATCCAGGCGGTCATGGACGGCGACATCGACGCGTTCATCAACGGCTGGCTGCGCGCCGGCGGACCGCGCACGCGCAACAAGGACATCAAGATCGAGGACTAAGTCCTCGCCGCGCGCATGCCCACCCGGGACACCCTCCGCCAGAAGCTCCTCGATACTCCGCTCTTCGCGGAGAAGATCTGGAAGCTTTCCCCGGAGCCCTGGCCCATCACCGAGGCCCAGCTGCGCGACCTGAAGCGCATCGGTTCGGCCTGCCTGAGCTACCATCGCGCCCTCGAACGGCTCTACGTCCGTTCGTTCACGAACAAGAAGATCCTCCGCAACCGCGAGGTCTACGCGCCCTGGGTCGCCGAGTACCTAGACCGCTACAAGCCCGCCGGCCTCATCGAACACGGCCGTCATCGCGCCGTCAAAGGCCAGTGCCCGGTCGTCCTCCGCCCGGACCTGCTGATCACCGACCAGGGCTTCACGATGACCGAGCTGGACAGCGTCCCCGGCGGCGTCGGCCTCACGGCCTACCTCAACGAGGTCTACGCCGAGGACTTCCCGCGCGTCATCGGATCGTCGGCCATGCCGGACAGGTTCATGGCCTCGCTGGCGCGCCTGACGCCGAAGGAGAAATTCCCGCTCGTCGCGATCGTCGTCAGCGACGAAGCCGCCACCTATCGCCCGGAGTTCGAATGGCTCGGCGAGAAGCTGCGCTCGCTCGGCCATGACGTGCACGTCGTCGCGCCCGCCCAGATCATGCAGATGGGCGACGGCTCCTACATCCCCGTCGACGGCGCCCCGCGCCGGGTCGACATCCTGTATCGGTTCTTCGAGCTCTTCGACCTGGCCAACGTCAAGGGCGCCGACGGCATCTTCAACGCGGTCGAAGCCGGCACGCTGACGCTGACGCCCCCGATGAAGGCCTTTCAGGAAGAGAAGCTCGGCCTCGCCCTGCTCCACCACCCGCAGCTCGCGGAGTTCTGGAAGGAAAACCTCCCGGAGGACCACCACGAAGCCCTCTTCCGCATCGTCCCGCAGACCTGGATCATGGAGAAGACGGAACTCCCGCCGACGGCCGTGCTGCATGCCCCGGGTTTCGCCGGCCGCCCGATCCGCGAGTGGACCGAACTCGCCGAGGCTTCCCAGCGCGAACGCAACCTGATCATCAAGGCCAGCGGCTTCCACGAGACCGCCTGGGGCGCCCGCTCGGTGACCCTCGGCAGCGACGTCTCCCGCGAGGAATGGCTCGAGGCCATCGAGAACGCGCTCAGCCCGGAGAACGAGACCTTCTACGTGATGCAGGAATATCATAAGCCTTCGCGCCTGACGCATCCGGTCTTCGCCGACGACGGCTCGGTCGTCCCCGCCGACGGCCGCGTCCGCCTCTGCCCTTATTTCTTCGTGGATAACGACACGGTCGAGCTTTCCGGTATCCTTTCGACGTTCTGCCCGGCGGATAAGAAGATCATCCACGGGATGAGCGACGCGGCCCTGCTGCCCTGCCACCTGGTCCCCTGAGGAGCCTCCGACGCCTTGCTTCCTGCCGGGTTTCAGGCCAAGGTAGGCCCATGAGACTCCTCGCCCTCGGTCTGCTCTCGCTGTTCGCCCTTCTGGGCGACCTGAGCGCCGCTGTCCGCACCAAGGTCGACTTGGTCAACCTCACCCCGGACATCCGCGCCGGCGAAAAGGCCCTCGTGGCCCTGCGTTACCGCTGCGACCCCCATTTCCACATCTACTGGAAGAATCCCGGCGACGCCGGCGCTTCGCCGACCGTCGAATGGACCGAGAAATCCGGCACGGCGATCAGCGACTTCATCTGGCCCGGCCCCAAGCTGCTCGATCAAGCCGGCGTGATGAACTTCGTCTACGAGAACGAGACGCTGATCCTGATGGAAGTCTCCGTCCCGGCCGGCAAGACGGGCGCGCTCGTCCTCAAAGGCAAAGCGGAGTGGCTCGAGTGCGACGACAAGGGCTGCTGGCCGCACGACACGCTCGTCGAACTGACCTTGAAGGTCGGCCCGGGGAATGCCGCCTACAAGTACGACCCGAAGCTTTACCCGCACTTCCGCCCCGCGATCTCCACGACGGGCTGGAGCGACGGCAAGTCCCTGACGGTCGCGCTGCCGGCCGATCGCAAGCTCGGCGATATCTGGTTCCCGGAACGCAACTTCGTCGCGCCCAACGCGACCGCCCTCCAGACGAAGGCCGACGGCAAGGTGACCTTCGACCTGAAGGACGCCACGGATGCGCTCGCGTCGGGACCGATCAACTTCACGACGCGCGCCGAGGACGGCGGCTTCGTCGACATCAACGTCAAGCTGGGTGCGGCCGCTCCCAAGTCCGCCGCGCCCGCCGTCGCGCAGCCCCATGCCGGCGGCATCGACTGGCAGCCGTGGACACCCGAGGCGCAGGCCAAGGCCCTCGCCGACGGCAAGACGGTCTACGTCGATTTCACGGCCCGCTGGTGCGCCACCTGCCAGGTCAACAAACGCGTCTACAAACAGGAGGACGTCGCCCAAGAGCTGACCTCCGCCGGCGTCGTGCTGCTCAAGGCCGACTGGACGAAGAAGGACGCGGTGATCGCCGATGAGCTCCGCAAATACGGCCGCACCGGCATCCCGTTGAACGTGTTCCTGAAGGCCGGCCAACCGCCCGCCATCCTCTCCGAAGCCCTCACCGGCACGGAGGTCATCGCCGCCCTCAAGTCCGTCACCGCGGGCAAACCCTACCAGGTCGCGACCGAGACCCATGCCTTCGGCTTCTGGTTGCTGCTCGCCTTCGGCGGCGGCGTGCTCCTGAACCTGATGCCCTGCGTCTTCCCGATGATCGGCCTCAAGGTCCTCGGCTTCGCCAAGGAAGCCGGCGCCTCTCGGCGTACGGTCGTGCTCAACGGCCTGCTGTATTCCGCCGGCGTGATCGCGAGTTTCGTCGCGCTCGCGCTGCTCATCATCGGCCTGAAGTCCGGGGGCAGTTCCGTCGGCTGGGGCTTCCAGATGCAGTCGCCCGGCTTCGTCCTCGGCACCTGCGTGCTGATGATCGTGCTGGGGCTTTCGCTCGCCGGCGTCTTCGAGATCGGGGTGGGCCTTGGCAGCGTCTCGGCCGGCGAAGGCGACGGCCGCGTCGCCACCTTCCTCTCGGGCGTCCTCGCGACCGTCGTGGCCACACCTTGCACCGCACCCGGCCTCGGCGCCGCCCTCGGTTTCGCCTTGGACAAGGAACGCTCCACCGGCGAGACGCTGCTCTTCTTCGTCGTCATCGGCCTCGGCATGGCGCTCCCCTACCTGCTGCTCTCGGTCTTCCCGCGCTTGGCCGCGATGCTGCCTCGTCCGGGCGAATGGATGGAGTCGCTGAAGCAGGGCATGTCCTTCCCGCTGTTCGCCTACGCGCTCTACCTGCTCTGGGTGCTCAACGCCCTCGTCGAAGACTCCGCCTGGGTACGGGACGCCTCGCTGGGCCTGGCGCTGATCGCCACGGCATGCTGGGTGCTCGGTCGCTGGGGCGCCCTGCATCGCACCGACCGCGAACGCCTGACGGCCAAGCTGACCTCGGGCGCGCTGTTCATCGGCACGCTCGCCTACCTGTACGCGACGCTGCCCTGAGCGCCTAGACGCCGACAACAAAAAGGCCCGCCGATCGGCGGGCCTTTTGCTTTCACTGACCGCAGGCTCAGAGCGCGGTGACCGGAGCCGGCGCGGAACCCGTGGCGGCCGGAGCAGCCGGACGAGCGGCGGACTTGGCGGCCGGAGCGGCCGGGGCGGCGGCAACGGGACCGGAGTAATTGACGTCGACGATGATCGCCTTGCGGTCCTTGGCGCCGGACTGGCGACCGGCGGCGTTCTTGTCGGCATGCTGCGAGCCCAGGGCCATGATCTCGGACTTGGCCTGGTTGGCGCCGAGCTTGACGAGGTACTCGCGGACGGACTGGGCGCGGCGGTCGGAAAGGCCGAGGTTGTATTCTTCGGTGCCGAAATGGTCGGTGTAACCGGCGATGATGACATCGGTGGCCTTCACGCGCCCGGCGACGGCGTCGATCTTGGCACGCTCGGCGGCGGAGACGGTGTACTTGTCGAAATCGAAGTAGACGGTGGCCAGGATGGCCTCCTGGGGGATGTTGCCGGCGAGGATCGCGGCGGCGAGGGCATCGCGACGGGCGTTGGCCGAGCGGGTGTCGATGGACTCAGGGCCACCGTTGCCAGCACCGCCGTTCGGACGGTCGAGCGGATTGAAACCATCGGGGATGCGAGAGGTGCAGCCGACGCTCAGGGCGGCGACGGCGAGAAGGAAGGTGAAACGCTTCATGGTGTGATGGAATAAAAGAAGGACGGGCGGGAGTCGGCAAGCCTTGTCTCGCTCAGTAGCGCGGGACCTTGGGGTCGACCTTGAGCGACCAGGCGTCGATGCCGCCCTTGACGTTGCTCACGCGGGCATAGCCTTTGGAACGCAGGAACTGGGTGACCTTCATGCTCCGGCCACCGTGGTGGCACTGGACCAGCACCGGGACATCCTGCGGGATCTCCGCCAGACGGGTGGGCACGGTGTTCATGGGAATCAGCCGGGAGCCCTCGATCCGGCAGACGGCATACTCGTCCCTCTCGCGGACGTCGATCAGGAGGGGCGGATTCGGACCGGCCAGCAGGCGCTGGGCCTCTTCGACGGTCACTTCAAGCGGGGTTTCGGACATAGGGAGAGAGGTCGGACAAACCGTCGGAGCGTAGGCGGCCTTGTCGAGCGAACGGATGCCGGGGGCGGAACCGCAGCAGGGACAGGCAGGGTCTGCGGCCAAGGCGACCAGCTTGGAGGTCCCGGCGGCGACGTCGACGACCAGCAAACGCGACGCCGTGCGCCGACCAAGGAGGACGGCGATGACCTCGGAGGCCATCCAGGATCCGATGACCCCGCAGGTCGCGCCGAAGACGCCGGCCTCGGCGCAGGTCGGCACGGAGGCGGCGTCCGGAATCGTCGGATAAAGACAGCGGTAGCAACCGAGACGAGGCAGGAACACGCCGACCTGACCGGCCTCGCGCAGGACGCTGCCGTGGACCAGCGGACGACCACCCAGCACGCAGGCGTCGGCGGCCAGGAAACGCGTCGCGAAATTATCGGTGCCGTCGACCACGACGTCATAACGCGCGACCAGCTCGGCGGCGTTCTCGACCGTGAAGCCTTCGGGATGCAAAGCGACCTTGAGCCCGGGATTGATCTCGCCCAGCGCCTCGGCGGCGGAAATCGTCTTCGGGAGCCCCAAGGTGTCGAAACCATGGATGATCTGGCGGTGAAGATTGGAGATCTCGACCTTATCCGGATCGGCGATGCCGATGAGACCGACCCCGGCGGCCGCCAGGTACAGCCCGACCGGCGAACCCAGACCGCCGGCGCCCAGCAACAGGACCTTGGCCTCGCGGAGGCGCAGCTGGCCGGCCTCCCCTACCCCGGGCAGACGAATCTGCCGGGAGTACAAGGCCCTCTCATGGTCGCTCAGGCGCGGTTCCGCGGACATGCCGACAGTGGAACCCCCGCATGGAGCGGTGTCAAACCCGCCCCTTCCACGTGTCGGATTGAATAATCGCCCAAGGTGTCCCAACTTGACCCCGTGGCACAGGTCTTCCTCGGCATCGATTATGGCTCCCGACGGGTCGGGCTGAGCCATGCCGACGAGCTCGGCTTCGCCTTCCCCCTGCCGGCCGCGGTCGCGGAAAGCGCCGAAGAACGCTTCGCCCAGATCGGCAAGGAGATCGCCCGCCTGAAGGTCACCTTGCTCGTGCTCGGCTATCCGCTCTCCGTCGAAGGCGAACGTACGAAACGCTGCGACGAGGTGGATGTCTTCGCCGCCGAGCTGACCAAACGCTTCGCCCTGCCGATCGAGAAGGTCGACGAGGCCCTCACCAGTCAGGCGGCCGACGAGATGGGCGGCCGCAAGGCGCGCTCCGCGAACGAACGCAAACAGCAGGCCCGCAGCGGCGAACGCGATTCGCGCGCGGCCACCGTGCTGCTTCAGGATTTCCTCAACAGCCGCGGCATCGGCTCCTGACATGCCTCCCGCCAAGCCCAAGCAACCCTTCACGCCGAAGCTCGAACGCTTCCTCGCGACGGTCGCCTACGACGGCACCGACCACATCGGCTGGCAGGTCCAGACCGGCCGGCTCTCGATCGAAGGCGAGCTCGAGGAACGCCTGTCGCGCATCCTCAAGACCCCGATCGACATCCATGGCAGCGGCCGCACCGACTCCGGCGTGCACAGCGTCGGCCAGCGCTTCCACTTCGACGCCTTCTGGCCGCACCCGTGCAGCTACCTCGTCCACGCGATCAATTCGTGTGAACAGAACGGCCTGCTGGTGACCCACCTGCAGCGCGTGGCGCCCGGTTTCCACTGTCGCTGGCACGCCAACGGCAAACGTTACCGCTACGAGATCTGCGACGGCTACCCGCCGCCCTGGGAGGCGCGCTACTGCCTCGGCCTGGGCAACAAGACCGTCGACGTGAAGCTCATGCGCCAGGCCGCCAAGCTGCTCCTCGGCAAACACGACTTCTACGCGTTCGGCGCCAACCATGGCCAAGGCATGGAGAAGGAGAATCCGGTGAAGGAACTCCGTCGCCTCGACGTCCGCCGTCGCGGCAAACGCATCACGATCGTCGCCGAAGGCAGCGGCTTCCTCTACAAGATGGTCCGTCGCCTCGTCGGCGGGCTGCTCCGCGTCGGCGAAGGCAAGATGCCGCCCGAACGCCTCGTCGCCTACCGCAAGGAACGCGTGATCACCTCCGAGGTGCCGACGGCGCCCGCCCGGGGGCTGTTCATGGAGAAAGTCTTCTTCGAGCCCGGCTCCCTGAAGAATCCTCGTCCGCTGCGTAGCCGCGACCAGGCCGGCAGCGCGGAATAAGCGGCGGCTTAATCTTGGGTTAAGGCCGATTGTGGCATAATCCTGGGACCATGAAGTCTCTGTCGGTTGTCTGCGCCACGTTCTGCCTGGCCGCCCAAGCCGCTCCGGTCGATCTGCCGTCGCTCTTCGATAAGCGCGCCTTGGTCAAACCCATCACCGAGATGGAAGGCATCCTCAGCGACGGCTCCAAGGCCACGGTCTACAAGATCGTCGTCCGCTCCCTGCCCTTCGATCACGCGATGGGCCCCTGGGCTCCGGCGACGCTCAAGGACAAGGGCGGCTACTGGGAGGACACCGTCGACAAGAAGCTCTATCGTGTCGACGCCGACTACCTCAAGATCCTGAACAAGCGCGGCTGGAACATGTTCGACGCCGACGGCACGGTGCACCGCACCAAGGATCGCACCGAGTTCGACAAGGTCGCCCGCCAGGAGCTCGCCGGCTGGACCTACGAACAAGCCGCCAAGGAAGGTGTCACGAACTCGATCATCGAGCTGCAGCCGCTCGAACAGATCGTCACGATCTTCCTGCCGAAGAATCCGAAGGCCTCCGAGAAGGCCACCCCGCTGCGCCAGGCGAAGTTCTCGCCGCGCTCGGGCCTCGGCATCAGCACCAACGGCATCCGCTTCTTCCCGCCCGAGCCGGTCGACCGCATCACGGCCTTCAAGAACATCGCCCCGCTCGACCCCAAGGGGGGCCACACGGGCTTCGGCCATGAATACCATTACCATCGCGCGCCGTCCGTCATGGACAGCGACAAGTCCGGCAAGGTCGTCGGCTTCGCGCTCGACGGCTTCCCGGTCCGCGGACCGACCGAGGCCGACGGCTCCGCGCCCAAGAAGCTGGACTCGATCAACGGCCACGACCACGACGGCCTCGGCTACCACTACCACGTCAGCAACGAATGGCCTTATATCGTCGGCGGGTTCAAGGGCCCGCTCGGGACCGCCGTCCTCGGCGACGTCGACACCTGCGATGCCACCAAGACCGGCGGCGACGGGGGTAAAGGTGGCAAGGGTAGCAAGGGTGGCAAAGGCGGCCCCAAGGGCGGCGACGGCAAAAAAGGTCCTCCCCCGGAAGGCAAGTGAACCCGATGCGCCTGCTGTTCTCGTTGCTGGCCTGCTTCGCCTGGGTCCCGGAGGCCGCGGCGCAGACCGCCAAGCCCAACATCGTCGTCCTCATCGCCGATGACCTCGGCTGGAACGACCTCGGCACGCGCAACGCTAAGATCGTCACGCCGAACCTCGTCAAGCTCGCCAAGGATGGCGTCGAGCTCCAACGCTTCTACGCCTACCCCCTCTGCAGTCCCGCGCGCGCCGGCCTCCTCACCGGCGTGCTCCCTCGACGACTCGGCCTGGTCAACGTCATCATGCCCGGCCAGGCCGGCATCACGAAAGCCACACCGACCTTGGCGGCGAAACTGAAGTCCGCCGGCTACACGACTTCGCTCGTCGGCAAATGGCATCTGGGCAACCAGAACCCCGCCCTGTCCGTAGGCTTCGACCACTTCTACGGCTTCATGGGCGGGGAGGTGGATTACCTCAAGCATACCGATAAACGCGGCAAGCCGGACTGGCAGCGCGACGGCAAGCAGATCGACGAATCAGGCTACACGACCTACCTTTTCGCCGACGAAGCCTCGAAGCAGATCCGCGCCCGCGACAAATCGAAGCCGTTCTATCTCCAGGTCGCCTTCAACGCGCCGCACATCGATCTCGCCGCCCCCGAGGACCTGGTCGCCAAGCATAAGTCCGACGGCCTCTACGGCGCCGTGGTCGAGGGCCTGGACATCGGCATCGGCCGCATTCTCGCGACGCTCGACGATCAGGGCCTCCGCGACAACACCCTCGTCGTCTTCATCTCCGACAACGGCGCCCCCCGACCGACGGGGTCGAACGCGCCGCTGCGCGGCTACAAAGGTTCCGTCGACGAAGGCGGCATCCGCACCCCGGCCATCGTCCGCTGGCCCAAGCACGTCCCCGCCGGCGTGAAGCTCGACCAGCCTATCGCGATCGTCGACCTCTTCCCGTCCATCGCCGCCGCCGTGAACCTACCGCTGACCTCGGAACTCAAAATCGACGGCGTGAACCAATGGCCCGCGATCGCCGGCGGCAAGACCCTGCCCCGACCGGCGTTCCTCGTCGCATCGGCTGACATCGCCCTCTTCGACGGCGACTGGAAACTGGTCGAGACCAACGCCGGCCAACGCACGCTGTATAACCTCAAGGCCGACCTGTCCGAGACCAAGGATCTCTTCGCCGCCCAACCGGAGCAGGCCGCCAAACTCGGCGCCCAACTGGATACCCTGAAGAAGGATCTGCCGGCCTATACCGGCGGAAGCATCGGACCTGGCGGGGGCAAAGGCGGCAAAGGCAAGGGCAAGAAATGAGACCTTAACGCCGTCTTAAGGCTCTTTAAGGTATACTTACCCCATCCCCATGAACTCCTCGTCGCGTAAGCTCTCTCTCGTGCTGCTCCTGCTCGTCGGCGCCGTGTCCGCCTTGTCTGCCGCTCCGACCGAAGGCAAGAAGGGCAAAGGGAAAGGCGACAAAGGCGGCTCGCCGGCCGGTTCCGTCGACACCGTCGCGGCCGCCAAGCCATCCGAGAAGAACGCCGCCTTCAAGCTGACGAGCCCCGCGGTGAAGGACGGTGAGAAACTTCCGGTTGAATACACCGGCGACGGCGACTCCGCCAGCCCGCCCCTCGCCTGGACCGGCGTCCCGAAAGGCACGCAGAGCCTGGTGCTCATCATGCACCACCTCGACCCGGAAGGTAAGACGAAGATCTACTGGCTGATGTATGACATCGACCCGAAGACGACGAGCGTCGCCAAGAACGCCACGGCCTTCGGCAAGATGGGCATGAGCACGGTCCATAACCGCGTCGAGTATGCCCCGCCCCATTCGCAGGGTCCGGGGGAAAAGAAATACGTGCTCACGCTCTTCGCGCTCTCCGCGAAGCCCGATCTCTCCAAGGCCGAAAGCCCGGTGACCGTCGACCCCGTCCTCGCCGCGATGAAAGGCAAGATCCTCGGCGCCGCCGACCTGAACGTGGTCTACACCCGCCCGGCCGGCGCCAGCGACGGCAAGGACGAGAAGCGTCCGCCCCGCCGGGAAGAAGGCGCCAAGTAAGCGGTTTTGGTTGGAACGCGACGGTCCGCCGTCGTACTCACTCCCCATGCGGCGAGTCTTCCTCCTCTGCCTGTCGGCCTTGCTGCCGACGCTTCTCCCGGCCCACCCGGAGTGGAAGGAAGCGTCCTGCATCGGCGTCATCGACGAGCAGAACACGTTCGCGCTCACGGTGAAGTTCGACGTGCCCTCGTTCCTCCTGGGCCAGCTGCCCAAGGACGCGCCGATCAAGGACCTCGACGCGCTGATGTTCACGCCCGACCGCCTGGCCGCCTCCGTCGAACCGGCCCGCAAGCAGTTCCTCGCAGGTCTGCGCCTCGAGGCCGACGGCAGACCGGTGGCCTGGAAACTCGAGGCCTTCCCGACGGCCGAACAGATCCTCGCCCAGTCAGCCCGCCAAGGCGAAGCCGACCGCTACCCGGTGATGATGAACGCGAAGTTCACGGCGACGGTGCCGGCGGACACGCGTCAGCTGGTGCTCCGTTTCCCCGACGCCTTAGGCACCGTGTTCACCAATCTCCGCAAGGGCATGGAGTTCCAGACGGTGATGGCGGTCTCGAAGCACGAACCCGGCGAATTCCAGATCGGCGACGGTCCGGCGCCCGCCGACAACCAGACGCTGCTCACGCTGCTGGCGGACGGATTCGGCCACGTGCTCCCCGATGGCTGGGACCACTGCCTGTTCATGCTGGCGATGTTCCTCGGCGCCACGTCGCTCCGGCAGGCCCTCGGACGCTCGCTGGTGTTCACGCTCGGCCATAGCGTCACGCTCAGCGCGGTCGCGCTCGGCTGGATCGGCAACCCCGGCCCGTGGATCGAACCCTTCATCGCGCTGACCATCGGTCTCGGCGGATGGATGGCCTATCGCGGCAGCGCGACGAACCGCCAGATGCTCATCATCCCGGCGGCCTTCGGACTGGTCCACGGGCTTGGCTTCGCCGCGGCGGTCTCCGACCGGCTCAAAGACTGGGACAACGGCAGCATCGTGCGCATCCTCATCGGCTTCAACGTCGGCGTCGAACTCGCCCAGATGGCGGTCATCTTCACTTCGGCCGCCCTGCTGTGGGCGCTGCTTCGGACAGGGCTCGTCGAGACGAAGCTACGTCGTTCGCTCTGCCTGGCCGTCGCGATCGTCGGCTTCGCGGTCATGGCCTGGCGCATCGCCGGTATCGCCGGCCTGGTCTGATCAGAGACGACCGACGGGGCGCTTCCCCGCATCGAGCTGCGCGCGCTCCGCGGCGGCGAGTTCCCGCAGTTCCTTCACGAGACCAGGATTGGCGGCGGCGACGTCGTTCGTCTCGCCCGGATCCGCGTCGAGGTCGTAGAGCGAGAGCCCGATCTGACGCTGGTGCGTGGTGGCCGGCAGCCCGTCCTTGGCCGCGGGCACCATGTCGACATAGCTGCGATAGGCATGCGGCAGGTGCAGCTTCCACTTGCCCTTGCGCACGGCCTCGAGGCGGTCGCCGTAGAAATAGGCGAAGGATTCGCGGGCCGACGTCTGCGTGCCCTTGAGCAACGCCAGGAAAGACTGACCGTCGATATCGTGTTTCGGGGCCTTGGCGGCGCAGGCCTGGACGAGCGTGGGGACGACGTCGATGTTGGCGGCGAGCGCGTCGGTGCGGGTGCCCGGCTTCACGACCCCCGGCCAGCGCACGATGAACGGGACGCGGACGCCGCCTTCGAAGGTCGTGCCCTTGCCTTCACGGAACGGTCCGGCCGAACCGGCATGACGTCCGAAGTTCAGCCAAGGTCCGTTGTCGCTGGTGAACATGACGATCGTGTTGTCGGCGACGCCCTTGTCCTCCAGCGCCTTCAGCACGGCGCCGACGGCGCGGTCGATATCGGCCAAGGTGTCGGCGTAGGGCGTGGCGCCCTTGCCCTTGAAATCCGACGAGGCCCCGAGCGGGGTGTGCGGCATCGAGGTGGCGAGGTACAGGAAGAACGGCTTGTCCTTGCCGGCGCTGTCATGGATGAAGCGCACCGCGCGCAGCCCCTGGGACGAGGTGAGCGCGTCCATGTCCGTCCAGTCGCGGATGAAACCCATCGGATGGCCGTTCACGTAGCGCGGGAGCTCGGGGTACATCTTGCGGCGGGATTCGTCGCCGACGGCGTATCCGAGAGGCCACATGTCGTTCGAGTACGGCAGGATCATCGAATCATCGAAGCCATGATTCGGAGGCAGGAACTTCGGCGCGTCGCCGAGATGCCACTTGCCGATGACGCCGGTGTGGTACCCGGCGTCGCGGAGCAAGGTGCCGAGCGTCTGCTCGTCGTTGCTGAGCCCCGTCTTCGACTGCGGGCCGAGGGCGGTGCCGCCGAGGCCGAGACGGTTGGGGTAGCAACCCGTCATCAGCGCGGTACGGGACGAAGTGCACACGGCCTGGGTGGCGTAGAAGCTCGTGAAGCGGAGACCATCCTTGGCCAGACGGTCGATGTTCGGCGTGAGGTTCTGCGTCGAGCCATAGCAACCGGGATCGGCCCAGCCCATGTCGTCGCACATGATGTACACCACGTTAGGCCGGGCGCCGAACAAGGTAGCGCATAGCAGGAGGCCCAAGGTTGGGGTAAACCTCATGGGAATATTACTAGGGGTATTACCCTAGGTGTCCAAGACTAATATGGGGGCAAGCCCCGCTGCCTAAATTCAGACCTTCAGACCGAGCTCGGCGCAGACGGCCGGGTGCTTGCGGGCCTTGTTGATGAATTCGTCGACCCCGAAGTCGGCCACGATGAAGTCCCCATAGCGGAAAGACGGGCACTTGGACTGGCCGGTCAAAGCGATCAGTTGGCGCATCTGATGCATGTCGGCGACCACGTCGCGGACGTCCAGTTTCACGCCCTGCTTGGCGAAGAACTCCAGGGCCTCGATGCACCAGGGGCAACCGGGCTTGGTATAGAAGATGGGCAAGGGCTGCGGCATGAAGAAAACCAAGCCGAGCTGGCCCGGCTTAGCAAGCGGAGAGCACCCGAGGCGTTGACAGTCCGGCGTGGGTTGCAGGAAATGACGCATCCCCATGGAAACCATTCACGGAGCCCCCAGCTACACCCTGCGCACCGCCGAGGTCGAACTGGCCGTCACCCAGACCGCCGGCCACCTCGCCCCGGTCACGTTCCACCTACCCGGACTCAAGGCCTCGCCCTACTCGCTCTCGCCTTGGACGCCCACGCAGATCGACCAATCCCTCCCCAACCTGCTCACTTACCTTCGCGGCGACTTCATGTGCCTGCCGTTCGGCGGACAGCAGAAGGGCCCGCCCCACGGCGATACGGCGAACGCTCCCTGGCAGCTCGTCTCGTCGACGGCGACCTCGCTCAAGCTGACGCAGACCGGCACCGACACCGGCGCCACCGTCGCCAAGAATTTCACGCTCATCCCGGGCCACCACGCGATCTACTGGGAACACCTGATCGAGAACCTCGAAGGCCGCTGGAACTACGGCAACCACCCCGTGCTCGACCTATCGCACGTGCCCGCCGGGACGGCCCGCATCGCCACCAGCGCGTTCCGCTTCGGCTCCGTCTACGCCGGCGAGTTCTCGAATCCCGCGGCCGGCGAATCCGGCGCGCTTAAGCCGTTCGCGGAATTCTCGACGCTGAAGTCCGTCCCGATGAAGGACGGCACGAGCACCGACCTCACCCGCTATCCGGCCCGCGCCGGCAACGACGACCTGATCATGCTCGTCAACGCCCCGGCGACCGAAGCGCAACCCTTCGCCTGGACGGCCGTGACCTTCCCGGGCTACGTCTGGTTCTCGCTCAAGAACGTCACCGATTTCCCCTCCACCCTCTTCTGGCTCTCGAACGGCGGCCGCCCCGGCCACCCCTGGGAGAAGCGCCACCTCGGTCGCCTCGGCCTCGAGGAGGTCTGCTCTCACTTCTGCGACGGTGTCGACGTCGCCCGCGAGGATCGGCTGGCCGCCCAGGGCATCCCGACCAGCCGCCTTTTCCGCAAGGACCAGCGCGTCCGCCTCCCCCTGATCCAGGCCGCCGCGGCGGTGTCCGCCGATTTCGGCCAAGTCCAGAGCATCGCCCCCGCCGGCCCCGAGGCCGTCCGGATCACGGGCGAAAACGGCCATGCCGTTACCTGCCCCATTAATTGGCAGTTTTTGAAGTCGTAAGTCGGCTTACTCAATTCTTGTCCCTGCCCGCGGAGTCGCCTAAATCCGACCTCCCCGACCCTCCTTTCCCCCTACCATGTCCTCCCCCAAGATTGTCCAAGATCTCTCCACCAAGAAGAGCGGCGTCGCCCCTCTCGTGGAGAAGGAACTCGCCAAGACCGGCGGCCTGCTCCGCCTGGCTCCGTGCTGGGTCCCGCGCTCCTTCCTCCAGCCCGGCAAGCGCCTCAAGCTCCATCCGGACGATCTCTACGCCTTCGGTCTGAGCCGCGGCGGCATCGACGAACGCTGGTTCGCTTCCACGACCGAAGCCGCCAACGACAACCGCACGCCTGACGAGGGCCTGTCCTACGTCGTCATCGGCAACACGCGCTTCACGCTGAAGCAGGCCGTCAAGGAATGCGGCGCCGCGCTCATCGGTTCCAAGATCTGGGGCAAGTACAAGAAGTGGCCCGTCTACTCCAAGTTCTTCGACAACATGGGTCCGATCCCGCACCACATGCACCAGAACGCCAAGCAGGCCAAGCTGCTCGGCCTCGAAGGCAAGCCGGAGTCCTATTACTTCCCGCCCCAGCACAACAACGTCGGCAACAACTTCCCCTACACGTTCATGGGCTTCGAGCCCGGCACGACCAAGGCCCAGGTCCGCGAGTGCATCGCCAACTGGCATAAGGGCGACAACAAGATCCTCGCCCTCTCCAAGGCCTACAAGCTCGAGCCCGGTACCGGCTGGCTCATCGACCCTTGCATCCTCCACGCTCCCGGCTCGCTCTGCACCTATGAGCCGCAGTGGGGTTCCGACGTGTTCGGCATGTACCAGAACCTCGTCGAAGGCCGCGAAGTACCGTGGGCTCTCCTCGTCAAGGACATGCCGAAGTCCAAGCACCAGGACGTCGACTTCATCGTGGACCAGCTGGATTGGGACAAGAACGTCGACCCGAACTTCAAGGACAACCACTACCTCGAGCCGGTCGTCTCCGTCCAAGGCAAGGGCTACGTGGACAAGTGGATCGTCTACGGCAAGGTCGACAAGTTCCAGTACTTCACCGCGAAGGAACTGACCGTCGAACCGGGCGCCGAATGCACCATCACGGACAAGGGCGCCTACGGCCTCATCTGCGTCCAGGGCTCCGGCACGATCAACGGCCAGGTCCTCAACAGCCCGAAGCTCATCCGCTTCAACGAACTCACCGAGGACGAATACTTCTGCACCGAAGCCGGCGCCAAGAAGGGCGTGACCTTCCGCAACACCTCCACCACCGAGCCGCTGGTCTGCCTGCGCTACTTCGGCCCGGAAGTGAACCCGGACGCCCCCGCCATGGGCGCCTACAAGAAGGCCAAGAAGAAGTAAGCCTTCGCGCCCTCGCCTACCCCTACCTCTACCCCTAATCACATGAAACTGCACAACGCGATGTGGCCCGGCCTCGTCGGCAAGGAGCCCAACACCGACCACCCTCCGATCTCGCTCGAGCACATGCTCGACATGACCGTCGCCGCCAACGTCGACGGCCACAAGTTCGACGGCGTCGACCTGTTCCTGTTCCACCCGCACACCGACCCCGACATCTCCGAGGACAACCTCAAGAAGATGGCGGACCTCATCGCCGCCAAGGGCCTGAAGGTCGGTTCGCTCGTGGCCCCGGTCTGGGGCGGCACGGTGGGTGATTCCGCGATGGGCACCGACGAGCAGCAGCAGAAGTTCCTTCTCGCGATCGAGAAGGCCTGCCGCATCGCCAAGCTCCTCAACAAGCACGGCGTCCGCCAGTACGGCGTCATCCGCGTGGACTCCGCCGAATTCGGCGTGCAGAAATGGCGCGAGAACCCGAAGGCCAACACGGCCCGCATCGTCGACACCTTCAAGAAGGCCGCGAAGATCGCCGAAGGCCATGGCGAACGCATCGCCGCCGAAGGCGAGATCTGCTGGGCCGGCATGCACTCCTGGAAGGCGATGCTCGACACCCTCGAAGGCGTCGGCATGCCGAAGACCTTCGGCTTCCAGGCCGACCTCGCCCACACCTACCTCTACCTGATGGGTTACAACGAACCCGAAGCCGCCCTCCTCAAGGAAGGTTACACTTCGGAACAGTTCTGGCCCGCCTACCGCGAGATGGTCGGCAAGCTCCGCCCCTGGACCTTCGACTTCCACGTGGCCCAGAACGACGGCACCGTCCACGGCACGGGTTCCCACGAGAAGACCGGTCGCCACTGCCAGGCCGATGACGCCAACGGCAAGCTCGACATCACCGCCTGCTCCAAGGTCTGGCTCGAAGGCGCCGCCTCTCGCGGCATGAAGCACATCTGCTGGGATGGCTGCATGTTCCCGAACGCGACGCTCGAGAACCCGAAGACCTGGAACACCATCCTCTCCGCGATGGTGAAGGTGAAGCAGGCCCTCTGAGGTCCTCCTTCCCCCATACTCCATACTCGAAACTCCATACTCTACCTCCACGCATCATGTCTAAAGCCATTCGCATCGGTCTCATCGGTTACGGCTTCATGGGCCGCACCCACTCCAACGCCTACTCCCAGGTCGGCCACTTCTTCCCGAAGGACAAGCTGACCACCGGCCACCACATCGTCCGCCAGGCCGTCTGCGGCCGCGACGAAGCCAAGGTCAAGGACTTCGCCGAGAAGTGGGGCTACGCCTCCTACGAGACCGACTGGCGCAAGCTGGTCGCCCGCGCCGACATCGACGCCGTCGACATCTGCACCCCGAACGATTCGCACGCCGAGATCGCCCTGGAGTGCATCAAGCACGGCAAGATGATCCTCTGCGAAAAGCCCCTCGCCCTCAACGGCGCCCAGGGCGAGCAGATGGTCGCCGCGGTCGAGAAGTCCGGCCTCCCGAACCTGGTCTGGTACAACTACCGCTTCCTCCCCGCCGTGACGCTCGCGAAGAACATCGTGGCCGCCGGCGAACTGGGCCGCGTGTTCCACTACCGCGCCAACTTCCTCCAGGATTGGACGATCTCCACCGAGCTGCCGCAGGGTGGCGCCGGTCTCTGGCGCCTCGACGCCGCCGCCGCCGGTTCCGGCGTGACGGGCGACCTGCTCGCGCACTGCATCGACACGGCCCGCTGGATCAACGGTGACATCACCGAGGTCTCCGCGATCACCGAGACGTTCATCAAGGAGCGCGTCCACACCGCCACGGGCAAGAAGCAGGCCGTCACCATCGACGACGCGGCGATCTTCCTCTGCCGCTTCGAGAACGGCTCGATCGCGCAGTTCGAATCCACCCGCTACGCCCGCGGCCACAAGGCGCTCTACACGTTCGAGATCAACGGCGAGAAGAAGTCCCTCCAGTGGGACCTCCATGACCTCAACCGCCTCAACTACTTCGACCACGCCGTCCCGGGCGATCGTCGCGGCTGGGCCAGCATCCACACGTCCGACGGCGACCACCCGTACGCCGGCAACTGGTGGGTCCCGGGTCTCTGCCTCGGTTACGAGCACTCCTTCACCCACGCCCTCGCCGAGTTCCTCAAGAGCCTCGACGACCCGAAGGCCCCGAAGGCCTATCCGGACTTCCGCCACGCGCTGGGTACCCAGTACGTCTGCGACGCCGTCCTGGAGTCCGCCAAGACGAAGCAGTGGGTTAAGGTGAAGAAGGCCTAAAAAGCCCTCCAGCCGCCTTCCAGAAGCCCCGGATCACCCGACCCGGGGCTTCTTTATGCCCAGACGCCAAACGAGGTAGGGACAGCACCACGTGCTGTCCTAGGCCAGCCCGCCCCTATGTCGTGACGCGGTCTCGACCCCGCCTCAGACACATCGCTTGACACCTAACTGTTATCACTTACAACTGTCAGCAATCCCGCCTATGGCCCGTAAAACCCACATTTCCTCCATGGTCTGCACCTACAAGCTGTATCTCCTCAACCGCCACCTGTTCGTCGACCTCCCCGAAGGCCGCGCCCTGATCGACACGGGCGCCCCCTTCAGTTCCTCCACTTCCGGCCGCCTGACCTGGCAGAACCTGAACCACGGAGTCAACAAGGGCGGCTACATGGGCTTCACCTTCGACAAGCTGTCCGCCGAGATCGGCGCCCAGGTCGACGCGCTGCTGGGCATGGACCTGCTCGCCCAGACCACCCTGCTCTTCGACGTCGCCCACCGCACCCTGACGGCCGGCGACGAGATGCCGGCCAGCTTCATGCCTCAAGCCTACGAACTGGCTCCGATGTCCGACATTCCACTCTTCCATGTCACGCTCAACGGCCACCCGGCTCGCGTGCTCTGGGACACCGGTGCGCAGTTTGGGTATGTCACGGACCGGAAGTTCGTGGCGGGCGCAAAAGCTCTGCCTGGCTTCAAGGACTTCAGCCCGATGTTCGGCGACCTGGACATCCCGGAGTCCTACGTGCTGCCCTTCACGCTCGCCGGCCACGACCTGCTTGAGACCGTCGGTGAAGCGCCGAGCGTCCTCGGCGGCGGCGTCTCGCCGGTGCCGATGAGCCCTTTCCTCCGCGCCCTCGACATCGACGCGATCATCGGTCCGTCCTGGATGCCCCGCGTGAAGGTCTGGCTCAACCCGCTCGACCAGACGTTCGCGATCGCGGTGTAAGGACAACGACCCGTATCAACGAAAAGCCCCGGTCCGCATCGCTGCGGCCGGGGCTTTCTTCTTCGAGGGACGGCTTACTTCTTCGGCGCGGCCGGAGAGTAGAAGCGGTTCATCTTGTCGAGGATCGCGTTCTCGGTCTCGGCGCGGTCGATGACGCCGGTGTGGCGATAGACGATCTCGCCGCCGGGGGCCACGACGATGGTGTGCGGGATGGGGCCAGGCATGTCCTTGTCGAGGACGGCCGCGAGGTCGTCGCCGCTGCCCGCGAAGAGGTAGCTGTTCGTGGTCCGGCCTTCCTTCTTGAGGGAGTTCGCCACCTTCTTGCTGAGGCCGGCGGCCTGCTTGAAGAGGAACGCCTCGGCCTTGGCCTTGTCCTCGGGCTTGTCGAGGCTGATGGTCACGAGCTCGAAGTCGCGCATGTCGAACTTGCGGGAGATCTCGACGAGGTCAGGGAACTCCTTGACGCACGGACCACACCAGGTGGCCCAGACGTTGATGACGCGATACTTGTTCGACTTGTTGGCGCGGAGGTTGGCGATGCCGGCCTTGTCGATGAGCTCGACGGTGACGGGAGTCTTGGCCCACTCCTCGTGCTTGGCGTCGTGCAGGGCTTTCTTCTCGCGCCACTTGGTGGAGCAACCCATGGGCTTGGTGAGCTCGACCTCGACCTTCTTGCCGGCGAGGATGGCGTCGACGGCGTTCTGGCAGTCCTTGGACTTCACGGTGCTGTCGTCGTAGAAGCGGGAGTCGTCGAAGCGGCCCTGGTAGCGGAGCTTGAGGTTCTTATCGAAGACGAAGACGTGCGGGGTGGCGAGGCAGCCGTAGGCGCGGGCGATGGTCTGGGTGTCTCCGTCGTAAAGGTAGTCGAAGGTCCACTTGTTCTTCTCGGCGTAAGGCTTCATCTCGGCGTAGGAGTCGCCGAACTCGCCGTAACCGAGCTCGTCCTTGCTGAGGCCGTCCGGATGGTTGGGGTTGATGGCGACGAGCTTCACGCCCTTGGGCTTGTATTCTTCGTAGAACTTCTGGAGGCGACGCTCGATGCTGTGCGAGGTCGGGCAATGGTTGGAGGTGAAGAGCACGACGAGCGCCTCGCCGCCGGTATATTCGGCGAGCTTGTGCTTCTTGCCGTCGGTGCCGAGCAGCTCGAAGTCAGGGGCGGCGTCGCCGCTCTTGAGCGTGCGGATGTCGGGCGGGTTGCCGTTCACGAGACCGGGGGCGTCGGCGGCGCGGACGCCGACGACGGCGGCCAGGACGGCGAGGAGGGACATTAGGCTCTTCATGGGGATAAGGGGTTACGAGTTAGAGTCCCGAATTCCCGAGGTGTTCCAATCCGAAAATGGTCAGACCGCTCGGAAGTCCCGCCCGAGGTCCTCGATCGAGCCGTCCTCGCAATCCACCAACGCCAACCGCCCTGCCCTGACGAAAAAGATGGCCAGCTGGCGATACCGTCGCCCGAACTCGACCGCCCCGGGTAGACCGATGGGCGCGCCCCAACCGGGCTCCAGATGCACCCCGTCCGCCGAACCGCCGGTGATCCGGTGCAACCGATAGCCGGCCGACCGGAGGTCAGACTCCAACGCGGCGTCGGCCGCATGGTTCAGCTCCGGCGAGGTCACGACGCCGTCCGGGTCATACGCCGTGATGATCGCGAAGTCCGCCGGCCAATCCGCGGGCAAAGGCTCCAGCCTGAACACGGCCTGCTTGAACTGCTCACACTGCGCGGGGGTCATGGTCGATAAACAAGACAGGGCGACCGAAGTCGCCCTGTCGAACGGAGAATGCCGAGGGTTTATTTCTGCGCGATGAGCTGCAGCTCCTGGATCGCCCAAGGCTGGCCCTTCGTGGCGTCGGTGAGCGTGACTTTCACGAACTTGGTCGGCTTGGCCCCGAAGTAGGCTTCAGAGAGCTTGTAGAGGCCGTGGCTGGTCCCGAGCGGGAACCACTTCTTGCCGTCGACGGAGCCCTCGACCTTGAAGTTCTTGGGGAAGGCGCTGGGGCGGCCTGAGTTGTCGAGCCGCACGCCGGCGATGGCCTGCGCGGCCGGGAGTTCGACCTGATACCACATGCCCTTCTTCTGGTTGTCCTTGGTCTCCCAGCGGGTCTTGCCATCGGCGTCACAACCATTCTGGGCCGTCTCCACGGTGTCGCTGGCGGTGACCTTCCATTCCTTGGCGGCCTTGACGATCGGCGGGAGCGAAGCCTGCAGGCTATCCTGCGTCCACGGAGCGGTCACGCCCTTCGTTTCTTCGCGGATGCGCGCGACATCCTTCGGGAAGATGAGCGCGCCCTTGTTGCCGAAGGAGTTGCGGACATACGACGTGACGGCGGCGATCCACTCGTCGTCGTTCATCGCCATGGGCACCATCTGGGCGTCGTAGGTCTTGCCGGCGATCGGACCAGACATCCCGTTGAGGAGCACGCGGACGATGCCGTCGCGATGGCCGTTGACGGTGGCGGAATTGCCGAAGGGCGGCGCGATGGTCATGCCGGGCTTAGGACCGTCGATGGCCATGCCCTTGCCATCATAACCATGACAGGCGAAGCAGAGTTCACGGTAGATCGCCTGGCCTTTGACGAGGAGCTTGTTCTCCTCGCCGGTGTATTCACGGCCGCCGACCTGGTCGGTACCGGTCAGCACCATGGCACCGAGCTCCTTCACGCCCTTGGAGGCGGTCGTCAGCAGCACCTTCTGCTGGAACTTCGCGTAGTCCGGCCAGGCTTTGACGTCGTTCGAGCCAAGGACCTTGGCGGTCATGATGGTCTGGAGGACGACGTTGGGATCCTGGTCGGAGCCCAGCTTGGCGAAGTCCTCGATGAGCGACTTGTCGCCGGCTCGGACGAGGGATTCGCCGGCGCGCAGGCCTTGGCGACGGAGATCAGGATTCTTGTCCGCGAGGAAGGTGCGCACGGTCTTGGCGTCGAGGGCGCCGAGGCCTTCGAGCGTCCAGAGCGCATGGATGCGACCGAGCGACTCCTTGCCGCCGAGGGCGAGCTCGGTGAGCGCAGGCACGACCGACTTGTCGCCCTTGAGGACGAGGAGTTTCTGGGCGGTGTCACGCCACCAACCATTGGGATGCGAAAGATGGGCGACGAGCTGCGCCGGGGTCTCTTCGAGCATGCGCGGCTGGGGACCGGGCTTGAAATCCTTGTGCACAAGGCGCCAGACGCGGCCGTAGCCGTAGATCTTGTCGAGGCCGTACTGCTGGACGACCTTGCGGAGGTAGCTGCCATCCTTGACCCAGTTTCCTTCCTGGATGATGCCGCGGTACATGTCCACGAGGTAGAGACAGCCGTCCGGACCGTTCACCATGTTGACGATGCGGAAGTTGGGATCGCTGGAGCGGATGAACTCGGACTGGCCGTGCGGGTTGCTGATGCGGGTGATGCCGTCGTCGTTCGTGACCTTGGCGCGACGGATGAGTCGGCCGACGGGCTCGGAGATCAGGACGTCGCCGCGCAGATCGGCCGGCAGGCGATCGCCGCGGACGACTTCCTGGCCGCACGAGGCGGTGAAGTGGTTCAAGGTCTTGTCGAGACGCGTACGTCCGGCGCCGCCTTGGTGGTCGGCCAGACCGATCTTGGGCCAGACCTGCATGAAGTCCTCGGGGAACTGCGTCTTGATGTCGTAGGCACCGTAGAGAATCGGCGTCTGGAAATGCCAGAGGCCTTTCTCGCCGCCGGCATTGGACCACCAGATCTTACCTTGGTCATCCTGGGCGAGGCCCCACTGGCCGCCGCCGTTCGGGATGGCTTCCTTGAGCGGCTCCTTCGCGCCGTTCCAGCGCAGGCGGTAGGCGTTGTAGGTCTGGTACATCCAGTTATCCATCGTCCAGATCAGGCCGCTCTGCTGGTGCTCGAGGTTGCCGTTCTTGGGCCCGCCCACGAACCAGGGCTCCTTGGTGTCGGCGACGCCGTCGCCATTGGTGTCGCGATAGACGAAGATGTCGAGGGTGTCGGTCTCGTTGATGAGCACGCGGTCGTCGAGCGGCAGGACCATGCGCGGCAGGACCATCTTGTCGCGGAAGAGAACGTGCTTGTCGAACTTGCCATCGCCTTTGGTGCTCTCGTGGCGCGAGACGACGCCGATCGGGTCGTGCTCATTCTTGCCATCGATGTCCTGCATGTACGTGCGCAGCTCGGCGATGTACATGCGACCGTTGCCATCGAAGGTCAGGTTCGCCGGCTCGCGCAGGCCGTCGCGCTCGCTGAGCACGAGCTCGAGACGATAACCTTCGGGGAGCTCGATGGTCTTCAGTTCTTCCTCCGGCGACAGCGCCTTGACGGGCGGCTGCGGGGTGAAGTCGGGCTCATAGGGCTTCTCGTCGGCGGCGTAGGCAGCCACGAGGGTGAGCGCAGACAAATAGACGGCGGATCGCATGGGGGTATGACTCTTAAATCCCTTTTATGTTCTCCCCTTTCAAGCCGTATCCCCCGCCCTGCCTGAAAACGTCTTTACCCAGGCGTGGGCTGTCGTTTTCCTCATCCCCATGCGACCCCTGCTGCTGGCCCTGCTTACGGCCCTTTCCCTCGGCCTGTCCGCCGCCGGCAAACCGAATGTCGTCATCATCCTAGCCGACGACCTCGGCTACGGCGATCTCGGCTGCTACGGCCACCCGACCATCAAGACTCCGAATCTGGATAAGATGGCCGCCGAAGGCCTGCGCTTCACCCAGTTCTACTCCGCCGCCGAAGTCTGCACCCCGAGCCGAGCGGCGCTTATGACGGGCCGCTACCCGATCCGCTCCGGCATGGCTCACAACCAATTCCGCGTCTTGCGCGCCGTCTCCACCGGCGGTCTGCCCGCTTCCGAAGTCACCCTCGCCGAGACGATGAAGGACGCCGGCTACGCGACGGGCATCATCGGCAAGTGGCACCTCGGCGTCTGGGCCAACAACCAGCCGCAGCACCACCCGCTCGCCCACGGCTTCGATTTCCACTTCGGCCTGATGCATTCGAACGACATGAATCCGACGCCCGGCAATCCGCCCAAGGCGAACGCCCTCGTGGCGCAGGACCCGGCCTGGTGGAACGCCGCCCTCTACCGCGGCCGCGAACTCCTTGAGCCGCGCACCGACCAGACCCAGCTGTCGAAGCGTTACGCCGAAGAGGCCACGAAGTTCATCGGCGCGAACAAGGACAAGCCGTTCTTCCTCTACATGCCGCACACCTTCCCGCACACGCCGCTCTTTGCGTCGGAACGCTTCAAGGGCAAGAGCCCGCGGGGCATCTACGGCGACGTGATCGCCGAGCTCGATTGGAACGTCGGCGAGGTGCTCAAGGCCCTCAAGGATAACGGCGTGGCCGACAACACCCTCGTCTTCTTTACCAGCGACAACGGCCCGTGGACGCTCATGGGCGCCGAGACCGGCGGCAGCGCCGGCCTGCTCAAGGACGGCAAGGGTAGCACTTGGGAAGGCGGCATGCGCGTCCCCGGCATCGCCTGGTGGCCCGGCAAGATCAAGCCCGGCGTGACCGATAACGTCGGCACGATGCTGGACCTGTTCCCGACTGCCGCGAAGCTCGCTGGCGCCAAGATACCGTCGGACCGTCCGATGGATGGCACCGACCTTTCCCCGCTCCTGTTCGAGGAACGCGCCGTCGACCGCGGGCTCTTCTGCTACTACCGCGGCGAGAAGCTCTATGCCGCCCGCCTCGGCGATTGGAAGATACACTTCATCACGCAAGGCTCATACGGCGACCCCAAGCCCGTCGAACACCCGAAGCCCATGCTCTTCAATCTCGCCGTCGACCCCTCCGAAGCGCACGAGATCTCCGCCGACCATCCGGACGTCGTCGCCCGCCTCGCCGCCGCCGTGGAGCAGCATCGTAAGACCGTCGTCCCGGTCCGCAGCCAGCTCATCGACGTCGTCGCCAAGTAAGCGTTCGTCCTTCCCTCTGGGCCGTTTTCGCCCTATCTCTTTCCTACGGGCCTATAGCTCAACGGTTAGAGCACGGAACTCATAATTCCTTGGTTCTGGGTTCAAATCCCGGTGGGCCCACCAATTTTCATCTCGAGGCTTTGACTTGCTCCCAGAACGGAAAATAGCCGCGCGTGGCGTGCGGGAACAGTCGGGTATCCCACTCCCGTCGACGCCAGACGATGGCGATGCCGGCCTGGGCTAGAGCGGCTTCGACGGCGAGGGCTTCGGCCAGCCAAGGGCCGACGAACGGACGATAGGCGACGATCTTCCTGAGCTGATGCTTCCGGGCCCATTCAACGAGCATCGCGGTGAGGTCGTCCGATGCCTCAGCGGAGACGTCCGCCCCGAAGTACGCCGCGGCCCGCGTGGCACCGTCACGCAAAGCAGCTTGGGTCCACGTTGAAACGGCTTCCGACCAACCAGCATTCGCGGCAATATGCGCGGGCCAAGAGGCGTTGATCGCCACGAACTTCTCCGCGGAGAGTTCTCCTCGCTCGACCGCGAGGTCCTCCGGGTGCAACCACAGGCCGGCCCGTCCCTCGACGGACTTGTTCCACAAGGGGTCTTCCGTCCAGGGTGCGATTTTGGGCAAAGCAGGCTCAGCGATGGCGAAGGCCGCGCTGGCCAGCTGACTCGCCTGCGGCACATGCTGGCCGTCGGTGTAGTGCGCGATGTTGTCCGCCCGGGCGACATAGGTCTTGCCCGGCGTCTGCAGCCCGGCGACCCAGCGCCACGAGAGCGTGTTGCTGGCGACATCCCCATCGAGCAGGTGCTCGTAAAAGAACGCGGCGCCGAGCTCCCAAGGGAGTTTCAGGGTGAAGATCCAGATCGACGCGAACCACATGCGGGCGTGGTTGTGCAGATAGCCGGTAGCCACGAGCTCCTTGGCCCAGTCATCGAAGCCGGCGATACCGGTGCGACCGGCGAGTGCCGCTTCCAGCGTCGACCTTTGCTCAGCGCTCAGTGAATCGCGCAAGCGTGGCACGGCTTCTACCCATCGCGACCAAGCCTCGGGACGTTGCTCGAGCCAGCCCTTCCAATATGTCCGCCAGTAAACCTCCTGTACGAACTTCTCGACGGCCTCGAAGGACCAACGTTCGCGGGCCGCGGCGACGACCTCCTCCTCGAGCAACAGGCGCTTCTGTACCCAGGATGAAAGCCGCGAAATATTCGGATGGCCTGGCCGAACGAAATTCCGCTCCGCCGCATACCGCCCGGCGTCCGGCAGGAAATCAGCCATTCGCGTCAAGGCGGCGGCTCGGGTCGGGCTGAAGGCCGGCGTTTCAGGCATGAGCAGACCTAAGGGAAAGCCGCGATATCTGCAAACGTCCGGGAGACAATCACTCCCAGACTGCCTGAGGGGATGCGCCATCGGCAATGGGCTTGGCAGCCAAACCTGCCTGCCGCACGCTGTGACCATGCGCCCCCTGCTCCCCGCCCTGCTCTGCCTAACCGCGCTCGTCTGGGCCGACGAGAAGCCGAACCTGCCCTTGGTCGACCTTTCGGGTCAGAAGGAACGCCAGGTGGTCGTAGCCGCGGGCACGCCCACGCTTTACCAAGGGCATCCGACGACATTGCTGATGCCGAACAGCCAGACGATCTATTCGGTCTGGTGCATTAACCACGGCGGCGCCGCCGGCCCGATGGCCCGTAGCGATGACGGGGGGAAATCCTGGACGCGCCTCGACGCCACGCTGCCCAAGGGCTTCGCGACCCACCAGAACTGCCCGAGTCTCTATCGGATCGTCGACCCGGCCGGCAAAGCCCGTCTCTGGGTCTTCTCCGCTGCTCTCGGTAAACGCGGCGGTCCGGGCATGCCGAGCATCATGAGCGAGGACGAGGGCCAGACCTGGAAGGAAATGCCTCCGCTCAACTTCCCTTGCGTGATGACCTTCAGTAGCGTGGTAAGACTCAAGGATGGCCGCACGCTCGGACTCTACCACCGCGGACCTGGCGGCGCCGACAAGGCCCCGCTGGTGACGCTCCAGACGATCACCTCCGACGGTGGTTTCACGTGGTCCGAACCACGCATCGTTGCCGAGGTCGCCGGCAAGAACCCCTGCGAGCCCTACGTGTTCCGCTCCCCCGACGGCAAGGAGCTCGCCTGCCTGCTGCGTGAGAATACCCACAAGGGCCGTAGCCTGATGATGTTCAGCCAAGACGAAGGTGCGACGTGGTCCACGCCGACCGATACGAGCTGGGGCCTCACGGGCGATCGGCACAACGGCGTGTTCACTGCCGATGGCCGCATGGTCGTCTGCTTCCGCGACCAGGCTCTCAATAGCCCCACCAAAGGACACTTCGTCGCGTGGGTCGGCACCTACGACGACCTGAAATCCGGCCGCCCTGGCCAAACCCGCATCAAGCTGCTCCATCATTACGGCAAGCGCGCCGGCGACTGCGGTTACCCCGGCGTCGAGCGGCTGCCCGATGGCACGATTGTGGCCACGACCTACGTCCAATACACGACTGGCCCTGAACAGAACTCCGTGGTAAGCGTCCGGTTCAAACTGGACGAAACCGACGCCCTCCTCCCCCGCTAAGCCATGAAGATCGACGAAGAACTCCGCCAGCGCCTCAACCCTTGGGACTGGCTTGTCCTGGTCGTCGCGGTCGTCTCGCTGCTGCTGGTCCTGCTGGAAACGTTCCTGCACATCCCGGCCAACCTCCTGCCGCTGCTGCGCGACATCGACCGGCTGTCCTGCCTGATCTTCCTCGCCGACATCGTCGTCCGCTGGCGCCGCGAGAAGTGGGCGCCGTCCTTCTGGCGCTGGGGCTGGATCGACCTGCTGGCGAGCATCCCGTTCGACCCCGCCTTCCGCTCCCTGCAGGCCATCCGCATCTACCGCTTCATCCGCCTGATCCGGGTGCTCAAGAAACTGAACACGCTCACGACCGGCACGTCCCTGAACGAGAAGCTGCTCGCCCTACCGGGCATCGCGCTGGTGATGGTCTTCTTCAGCACGATGCTAATGGTGGAGGTCGAACGCAACGCCCCCGGGGCCACGATCAGGAGCGGCGGCGACGCGCTCTGGTGGGCGCTCACGACGGTGACCACCGTCGGCTATGGCGACACCTATCCGATCACGACGGAAGGACGCATCATCGCCGCGCTCCTGATGCTGATCGGCATCGCCCTCTTCGGCTCGATGTCGGCCATCGTCACCTCGAAGCTCATCCTGCCCAAGGAGACCCGCGACCACGAGGAGCTCCGCCACGAGATCCGCTCCCTGCACGCCGAAATCAAGGAACTCCGGCGCCATCTGCCTGACAAACCGAAAGACCCCCATGCGTAAGAGCCTCTTATTCCTCTGCCTCGTCGCCGCCGTCGGCGTCGGCGCCTGGCGCTTCCTCGCCCCCGCCCCGGCCCCCAAGAACCCGATGGAACGGATGAAGGCCGTCAGCCCGGTGGAGAAGATCCGCGAGCCGAAGGCCAGCGCCCCCGTGGTCCGCTCCGCGCCCGTCGCCCCCGTGGCCCCCGAGAAGATGTCCGCCCAACGCGCGCAGAGGGAAGAACGCTTCACCGACCTGAAGGAAGAAGGCCGCCGCATCCGCGAAGCCCTCATCGCCAACGATCCGAAGGCCGCCCAGGCCTATACGACGATCTCCCAGCGCCCGGAGTACCGCCAGCTGGTCGAGCAACGCCACCAGATCGAGGCCGCCTGGGCCACCGCGCCCGACGGCGAGCGCGACGCGATGCTGGCGCAGATGAACGCCCTTCGCCAGCAAGGCATCGGGATGCTCCTTGCGGAGATCCAGCGGATGAACAGCCAGCCCGACGCCGGGACGACGTTGCAGCGCACCTCTCCGGGCACGCTGACCTTGACGCCGAGCTCAGGCGCGGCGCCCGCCCCTGCCCCCGCGCCACCGGTGGTCTTCCAGTAAGCGACCCGGTCAGGAGCCCCAGCTGAAGCGCTCAGGCACCCAAGCGTACTGGTCGCCCTTGGGCACGACGGTACCGATGCCCGGCCATGGCAGATGGAAGCCGAAAGCACGGCTCTTCTCCTTGGCCATGCGCGTGAAGAGCTTCCGACGCGTCCTGACGGCAGTCTCAGGATCGTGGTCCATGGCGACGGTCCAGCCGACATTGTCGAACATGAGCACATGGTGGTGCACGACGTCGCTGATATGCACGAGCGACTCGCCCTCGGAGCGGACCTCGAAGCAGGCATGGCCGTCGGTATGACCAGGGGCGGCGATGACGGTGACGGCGTCATGGAACAGCTTCTGCCCGTCCTTGGCGATGACGAGCTGGTCCTTGAGGATGTCGAAGTTGCGACAGACGGTCTTCACCATGTTCGGGAGCGGCTTCTTGTCGCGCTTCGACTTGGAGAAATCGGGGCTCGGGCCGCGCCAGAAATCATACTCATCCTGTAACAGGTGGATCTTGGCGTTCGGGAAGGCGGGCTTGCCGTTATCGACGAAGCCATCGAGGTGGTCGGAATGCGAATGGCTGAGGAATCCGGTCGTGACCTGCTCGGGCTTGATGCCGAGCTGGCGCAGGCCTTCGGCCAGCCAGCCGAAATTCGGATTAGGGTGACGCTCGCCGAAGCCGGCGTCGATCAGCGCGACCTCGTCGCCGATCTTCAGCCCCATGATGTTTACGTATAACGGGAGCGCATCGAGGCGCTCGCGGTTGAACTCCAGGGCGGCCTTCATCGTCGGACGATCCGACTCGGGCCACATGAGCTCGAGACCCTGCTTGAACAGCATATGGCCGTCGCTGATCGAGAAGGCCTCGATCTTGCCGATGTTGAACTTGTAGACGTAAGGATTCGGCGGGCGCTTCACGGGCGCGGGTTTAGGCGTATCGGCGGCGGCAAGGCGGGCGGCGGTCGCGAAGCCGGCCAGCGCGAAGGCGGCGGCGCCGAGGAATTCACGACGGGAGGAAGGCTGGATTGCAGGAGCCATGGGGAAGGTCCGCAATCTATCCGCGACCCTGCCCCGCTCCAGCCCAAACGAAGAAGGCGGCCTTGCGGCCGCCTTCCGGAGGTCTTCGCAGACGTGCTCAGCGCGAGATCGTCACCGAAGCCGGCGTCGGGGTGTTGGCCAGGACGTTGTAGGTGTAAGCCGGGTAGACCAAGCTGGTCACCGAGAACGTATAGGTCGACGGAATGGTGTCACGCTGCTTCGGCATCTGGATGATCACGTAGCCGTTGGTGTCGGTCTTGGCGGCGGATGAACCCGAGGCGGAGCCGGTCACCCGAACATAGACGGCGACCGAGCGCAGCGGCTGTCCGTACTGGTTCACGACCTGGATCAGCGCGGTGCCGGCGACCTCGACGTTGGTCTTGCGGGCCCACGAGCCGGTCATGGAAGCCACGCGGATCGAGTTCGGCAGAGCCGCACCACTGACGGTGATGACCTTGGTCGCGGCCGCCGACGCGTTCCCTTGGTTGTCGGTCACGACGAGGGAGGCGGTGTAGGTGCCCGGAGCGGCGTAGGTATGCACCGGATTAGGCAAGGTGGAGGCGTTGGCCGTACCCGAGGCGGGGTCGCCGAAATTCCAGCTGTAGCTGGCGATGACGCCATCGGGGTCGGTCGAGGTGCGGCCATCGAAGGCCACCGCGACGGGGCGGACGCCGCCGGTGCGGTCGGAGGTGATGCGGGCGGTCGGAACCTGGACAAGAGACTGCCAGGTGCCCGTGACGCCATATCGGCCGAGCGAACCATAGTTCGTGAAACCGGCGCTGGTACCGACGACCGTGCCCGTGACACCGGTATTGGTCCAGACCTGCGAAGCGGCAGGCACGGCCGGATCATAGCCCAAGCCGTTCACCTTGATGTAGTAGGTACCGCCGGTGGGAATATTGTAAACAAGGCTATTGCCCAGACTGCTCACGTCGTAGCTTTTGGCCACCACGGTGCCAGCAGAGTTCAGCAATGAGATACCGACCTTCAGGTTGCCGTTATAATTACGATACTTGAGATGAGGCTTCAAGGTCAGAGAGATGGTACCGGCGCCCGCGGTGATCTTCATCAGGTCGACGTCATTAGGATCGGAGATGATGCCGCCGGCCGTGATGGTGGTGCCGGCGACGTTCGAGGCCGTACCCAAAGTATTGCCATGATCATCCAAGACACCGGTCAGCTGCGGGGCGAACGTGCTGATGATCGCGATGTCATCCTGCGTGCCGTCCCCCGTCTGGGCTTCGGCGAAAGGATAATCCCCCTTGGACCACTGGTTCAGGTTGCACGCATTGGGCCAGCCGAGCAGGCCGCTGTTGCCCATGATCGGGCAGACTGAGGTCACGCCGGTATGACCGGTCACGGTGTGCCCGACGGTATATGAGCCCCCGCTGCCAGCGGCGCTCTCACCCCAATGGTTCAGGCCGACGGTGTGACCGACCTCGTGGGCCACGCACAGGATGGTGATCTCGTAGTTCGAGGTCGTAGGCTTCATCGACGGGTAGTTGTTATCGATGAAGACGAAGTTGTTGTCGTCGTTGCCGTTGATGGCGCCGCCGAAGGAACTCAGGTGGGCGACGCCCATGACGCCGGGGACGCCAAGCCAATCCATCACGCTGCCGCCGATGACGCAGCGCTGACCGCGGGCCGTAGGCGCCGGCTGCTCGGTGGTGACGTCGATATCCCAGGCGGCGAAGTCTTCGGCGACATGGAGCCAGATGTCGCGGATGGCATTCAGGTTAAGCGGATCGGTCGGAGAAGCCGTGCCAGCCAGCTGGAAAGCAGGCGTCACGATGGACGAGCCGCTCCAGACCCCGGCAGGGGTGGTGTGTCCGTTGAAATCCAGGTACAGCACCTTCGAGGCACCGGGGCGGCTATGCAGCTGGAAGGCGGTGGTGGCGTTGACCGTCGGAGGCGTGCCGGTGTAGGTCGAAGTATCCGGTCCGGTCTGGATGGCCGCGGCAGCCCCGGGCAAGGAACCAACAGGGGCGACCATCTTGCAGGCGTAGAAAAGACGGTTGTCGGCGGAGACGTGCAGGTCGCGATCCTTGGCGGCGGTGCCCTTGGCCTTCTCGAGCGTCCAGCCGATCTTGCCGGCGGCGATGCTCATGCGCTCATCCGAAGCATCGACAGCGACGGCCACGCCTTGCATCTTGCCGACAGCGCCCGCGCCGAAGGCGGCGGCGGATAGCCAGAGGACTGAAAGGAGGGAGAACAATTTAGACATAAGGGTAATCAAAAAGGGGTAAGACCTAAGGATAAGTTATGGGACGGGGACTTACTGACAAACCCATTTTCTGTCCTTAAGAAGGCTTTTGCCTCATTCCGATCGAGATGCCTTGCCCGCCGTATCGGCTTCGCCACAACGAGAAATCGCATGCTTCGCCCCCTTTTCCTCGCCCTGCTCGGCCTGACCAGCCTGTTCGCCGCCGAAAACACCCCTGCCCGTCACCCGAACGTCATCGTCATCCTGGTCGATGACATGGGCCAGACCGACCTCTCCTGCTACGGCAGCCGCTTCTACGAGACGCCCAATGTCGACCAGCTGGCCAAGGACGGCGTCCGCTTCGCCAACGGCTACTCGGCGTGCACGGTCTGCTCCCCCACCCGCGCCGCGCTGATGACCGGCAAGTATCCGGCTCGCCTGCATATCACCGACTGGATCGCCGGACATGAGCGCCCGAAAGCGAAACTCCAGATTCCTGACTGGCAGAAGTTCCTGCCGTTCGAGGAGATCACCCTCGCCGAACAGTTCAAGTCCGCCGGCTACGCGACCGCCAGCATCGGCAAGTGGCACCTGACGCCGGGACTCAAGGAAGGCGACGAGGCCTACTACCCGGACAAGCATGGCTTCGACGTGAACCTCGGCGGCTACGCCAAAGGCCAGCCGCCCCGTTACGTCTCCCCCTACGGTATCCCGACGCTGAAGGACGGACCGGACGGCGAGTTCCTCACCGACCGCGAAGCCGACGAAGCGGTGAAGTTCATCGAGTCGAACAAGGACAAGCCGTTCTTCATCTACCTGCCCCATTACGCCGTCCACCAGCCGATCGCCGGCAAGCCCGCCGTCGTCGCCAAGTTCAAGGACAAGGCCGAGCAGACCGCCGACCTCAAGCAGAAGAACGCGACCTACGCCGCCCTGGTCGCGAGCGTCGACGACGCGCTCGGCACGATCCGCGCCGCGCTGAAGCGGCTCAAGCTCGATGACAACACGATCATCGTCTTCACGACCGACAACGGCGGCCTGCTGCCGACGACCGACAACTCCCCGCTCCGCGCCGGCAAGGGTTCGGCCTACGAAGGCGGCGTCCGCGTCCCGCTCATCGTCTATTGGCCCGGCTTCACCAAGGCCGGTCTGGTCGAGACTTCCCCGGCCATCACCCTCGACCTCTACCCGACGTTGCTCGAGATGACCGGCGTGAAGCCGCTCCAGTCGCAGGTCGACGGCATCAGCCTTGCTCCGCTACTGAAGTCCGGCGCCAAGCCTGACCGCGACGCGATCTTCTGGCACTACCCGCACTACCACCCGGGCGGCGCCACGCCTTACAGCGCCATCCGCAGCGGCGACTTACGCCTGGTGCACTTCTACGAGGACGGCCGCGATGAATTGTACGACCTCGCTAACGATATCGGCGAATCCAAGGACCTCGCCACCGCCCAGCCCGAACGGACCAAGGCCCTGCGCTCGCGCCTCGACGCGTGGTTGAAGTCGGTCGACGCCCAGCTGCCTAAGGCCAACCCGGCCTACGACCCTGCCGCCGACAAGGCGGGCAAGGCAAAGGGCAAGCAGGCCGCGAAGAAGGGCGGAGAGTAAGGTCTACTTGGCGTCAGGGGCCTTCGGCGCCGCCTTGCCCTTCTTGCCGGCGTTCTTGCCGGCCGGAGGCGTACGCTTCTTCTCGCCGGTCGCGTACTCGTCGTCGACGGCCGGCACCTTGAGGTCGGTGCGGAGCTTGGCGAGACGCGCCTCGAGGTCGGCCTGCACGGCCTCGTAGCCGGGCTGACCGAAATAGCTGCGCAGCTCGAGCGGATCCTTCTCGCTGTCGAAGAGGTCGGTCTTGGTCTCGCCGTTGCCGTAGTAGCGCACGAGCTTGTAGCGGTCGGTGATGATGCCGTAGTGCGGCGCGACGTGGTGCGGCTGCGGGTATTCGTAGTAGTGGTAATAGAACTCCTTGCGCCAGTCGGCCGGGGTCTCGCCGGCGAGGATCGGCTTGAGGCTGCGCCCCTGCATCTCCGCGGGGACCGGCAGACCCGCCATGTCGAGGAACGTCTCGGCATAATCGACGTTCGACACGAGCGCCTTGCTCACGGAGCCGGGCTTGGTGACGCCGGGCCAGCGGACGAGCAAGGGCGTACGCACGGACTCCTCGAAGATCCAGCGCTTGTCGAACCAGCCATGCTCGCCGAGGTAGAAGCCCTGGTCCGAAGAGTAGATGACGATGGTGTTCTCGGCCAGGCCTTCGGCTTCGAGGTACTTCAGCACGCGGCCGACGTTGTCGTCGACGGACTTCACGGTCGCGAGGTAGTCGTGCATGTAGCGCTGATAACGCCAGCGGACGAGGTCCTTGCCCGACAGGTTGGCCTTGCGGTATTCGGCGTTGCGCGGCTCGTAGTAGGCGTCCCACACGCCGGCCTGCTCGGCGTCGAGCTGCGGCGGGCGCACGAGCTTCACGTCCTTGTCGGTGATGGTCTTCTCGAGCGTCATGTCGTTCTCGCCGACGGCCTTCGCGCGGTTGGCGAAATCGTCGAACAGCGTGGGCGGTTCGGGGTAGACGCGGTCCTTGTCGAAGCCGAGGTCCTTGATGTTCGGCTCCCACTCGCGGTGCGGGGCCTTGTGCTGGCACATGAGCACGAAGGGCCGGGATTTGTCACGCTTGCTGATCCAGTCAAGGGACAGGTCGGTGATGATGTCGGTGACATAACCCTGGGTCTTCACCATGCCCTGGGCGTTCTTCATCGGCGGATTGTAATAAACGCCCTGCCCTGGCAGCACCTGCCAGAAATCGAAGCCGACCGGATCGCTGATGAGGTGCCACTTGCCGATGACGGCGGTCTGGTACCCGGCCTTCTGCAGGAGCTTGGGGAAGGTCACCTGGGCGCTGTTGAAGACGGAGTTCGAGTTGTTATAGAACCCGTTCAGGTGCGAATACTTGCCGGTGAGGATGACGGCGCGACTGGGCCCGCAGATGGAATTGGTGACCAAGGCGCGATCGAAGCGCATACCTTCCTTGGCAAGGCGGTCGATGTTCGGGGTCTGGTTCAGCTTACGGGCGTCACCGTAGGCGCTGATCGCCTGGTAGGCGTGGTCATCGGAGAAGATGAACACGATGTTGGGCTGCTTGGCCGGCGCGGCGGACAGGAGGCCGCTGACCAGACAAAGGAGGAATGCCAGGAGTCGCATGGGGTGAGGTGGGGATAATCCAGCCGATGAGCAGTCGGCCTGCAACCTGTTATTCTTTTGAAACCCGCCCCCTCCCCGCCTGTCTGCATCTCATGCGTCTGCTCCACGCGGCTGGTCTGCTCATCTCTGCCTTGGCTGCGGCGGCTCCCGACCCGACCCACTATCCCACGACTCCCAGCCCCAAGGGCCTGCAAGTCCAGATGGTCGATGACCTGCTGGAGCTGGGCGTCCACCATGCCGGCATCAATCTGACGCTGAACGGACTGCTTTCGCCCGCCAAGGAGGCCAAGCCCGGCCACCCGACAGCCTCAGCCGATGGCTTCACTTTCGTGATCAACGAGGCCTACGCGAAGTCGCTCGACCGACAGATCAAGGCCCTGAGCGACAAGGGCATCGTGGTCACGGCGATCCTGATCACCTACCGTTCGCCCAACGAACGCATCCGCGCGCTCACGGTCCACCCGCAGGCGGATGCCGTCAAAGGCACCACGATGGCCGCTAACACGGTCACGCCCGAAGGCCGGGCCTGCTACGCGGCGCTCACGGACTTCATCGCTCGCCGCTGGTGCTCGGCTGACACCTCGCACGGCCGGCTCTGGGGCTGGGTCATCAGCAACGAGGTGAACTCGCACCACGAGTGGCATCAGATGGGTCCGGTCACGGTCGAACAGCTCGCGGCCCAATACGAAGACCAGGTCCGCCTCGCCTGGACGTCCCTGCGCCGTCATTCCGCCCACGCCCGCGTGTACTTGTCGATGGAACATCACTGGACGGCCAAGAACAACCCGGACCCTCTCCAAGCCTGCCCCGGCCGCACCCTGCTCGAGACCTTCGCCCGACGTGCCAAGGAACGCGGAGACTTCGATTGGAACCTGGCCTTCCACCCCTACCCCAGCAATCTCCGCGACCCGCGCACGTGGCTGGACAAGGTCACGTTCGATGACGACTCGAAGAAGGTGACGTTCAAGAACCTCGAGGTGGTCGCCCGCAAACTCGCCTCGCCCGAAATCCGCTTCGACGGCAAGCCCCGCCGGCTCAGCCTCACCGAACAAGGCTTCGACGTCACGAAACGCCCGGAAGCCCTCGCCGAACAGGCGGCGGCTTACGCCTACGCTTGGGAAAAGATCGCCCGCCTCGACGGTGCCGTCGACGCCTTCCTCTACCACCGCCAGGTCGACCATGCGATGGAAGGCGGCCTCCGGTTCGGACTTTGGAGCAACAAGCCGGGAACGATCTCGGAGCCCGACCAGAAACGCCCGATCTGGTATCTGCTCAAAGCCGCCGACACCGACGGATGGAAAGACACCGCCGAACCTTACCTGAAGACCTGCGGCCTGAAGAGCTGGGATGAGCTGGCGCCGAAGCAGGATAAATGATGTAGGATAGACGATAGACGATGAAGGATCGTCCATAGAGGCAACGGCGCGAAATCAGGCCGTACCCCTTGATCGCCATCTTCTATCATCTATCTTCGATCATTCATCCACTCTTGCCCCTCGGCCACCTTCCTCCCCATAACCGCACCCATGCACGGCTTCGTCATCGGCCTCGATCTCGGCACCTCCGGTGTCCGCGCCGTGGCCGTCGACGCCTCCGGCCAGATCCTCGGGCTAGGTTCGGCGACGCTGCCGGCGACAAAGATCACGGGTGCCCGACGCGAACAAGCCCCGGAAGATTGGTGGAACGGTTGCCGCACGGCTCTGGATGAACTCAGCCGGAAGCTCGACCTCGCCGGAGCCCGCGCCATCGCGGTCGACGGGACCTCCGGTACGATCCTGGCGGTCGACAACCACAACCGCCCGCTGGCTCCGGCTCGCATGTACGACGACGCCGATACGGGAGACCTCGCCGCGAAGATCAAGTCGCTCGCCCCGCGCGAAAGCGCCGCCCACGGCGCGACCTCTCCCGCCGCCCGTGCCTTGGAATGGACCAAGCTACCCCGACTACACTGCATCCTTCATCAGGCAGACTGGATCAATGGCTGCCTTGGCGCGACGAACTGGCAGACCGATGAGAACAACGCCCTGAAGACCGGCTACGACCCGGTCCATCGCTGCTGGCCGGATTGGCTGCGCGCCTTCGGACTGTCCGCGGGCATCCTGCCCGAGGTCGTTCCGGTCGGTACGCCGATCGGTCACGTCTCCGCCCAGGCAGCCATCGCCCTCGGCATCCCTGAAGGCATCACCATCGCGGCGGGCACGACCGACGGCTGTGCGACCTTCCTCGCCAGCGGCGCCAGCGAACCCGGCGAAGCCTCCACCGCGCTCGGTTCGACCATCGTGCTCAAACTTCTGAGCGACCGTCCGATTTTCGCGCCCGAACTCGGCATCTACAGCCATCGGATCGGCGACACTTGGCTCGCCGGCGGCGCCTCGAACTGCGGCGGCAAGACTTTGCTGCAGTTCTTCACGCCAGAACAGCTCGCGACCCTCGAAACGTCGCTCGACCCTGCGAAGCCGACCGGCACGGATTACTATCCGCTGCCGTCCGTCGGCGAACGCTTCCCGGTCTCCGACGCCAAACTCGCGCCGAAGCTTTCGCCACGCCCGGCCTCCGACGCCGCATTCCTGCAAGGCATCTACGAAGCCTTCGCGCGGGTGGAGCAGACCGGCTATGCCAAGCTCCGTGAGCTTGGCTGCCCGACCCTGCGCAACGTCCGCCATGCCGGCGGCGGCTCCCGCAGCGTCGCCTGGATGAGCCTGCGGGCCAACTCCCTCGGCGTACCGCAGCTCCCGGCTTGGAGCGAGGAAGCCGCCGCCGGCGCCGCCCGCCTGGCCTGGCGCTCCCTCGGTCACGAACTCGCCTTCGCATGAGCACGCTTTCGCCCATCAGCGGACTTTCCGAGATCGCCGGCCAATACGGCGCCCTGCTCGTCGACCAGTTCGGCACCTTGCATGACGGCACCGTGGCTTACCCGCATGCCGCCGACGCCCTGCGCCGCTTCCGCGAAAGCGGCGGCAAGGTGGCCGTGCTGTCTAATTCGGCCAAGACCGGCGCCGACAACATCGTCCGTCTCGCGAAGTTCGGCTTCGGCCCCGAACACTTCGACGCCGTGGTCACATCGGGCGACGCCGCCCAAGCCGCGATTCGCTCCGGCGCGCTCGGCGAAGGCTTCGGTCCTGGTGCCAAGGTTCATATCTCCGGCAAACCGGGCGACGATTACGGCTTCGGCGACCTCGGCTTCGCGCTGACCTGGCCCGACGAGGCCGACGGCATCATCCTCGCCGCCTGCCAGGAACCCGACCGCAACTGGCGCGAGCAGATCCGCGACCTGACCAAGGCGGCCAACCGCGGCGTCACGATCGCCGTCTGCAACCCCGACCTCGAGATGCTCACGCCCAAAGGCGTCCGTCCCTCGGCCGGCGCCATCGCCCTCGAACTCGAACGCAAAGGCGCGGTGCTCCGCTATTTCGGCAAGCCGCATGGCAACATCTACCGCACCGCGCTCGCCGCGCTCGGCAATCCTCCGCCGATGACGGTCTTGGCGATCGGCGACAGCCCCGAGCATGACATCGCGGGAGCCGCCGGCGCCAACCTCGACAGCGTGCTGCTCCGCACCGGGATCCTCAGCGACAAGGACGACGCCTCCCTGCAGGCGCGCCTGCCTAAAGGTGCCCGCCACGTCTTCAGCCTGGCCGAACTCCGCTGGTAAGCCTCAGGCCCCGCGCTGCGCGGTATTGCCCCGACCCTTAGGCTTGCCGTCGACGCAGTGACGGCAGCTCCGTTCATAGACATAGTCCGGACGCCGCTGGTCCTCGACGGTCAGCGGCATCTGACAATTGAAACAGATGACCGAACCGGTCTCGCGGAGATCGGGTCCCACGCCTACGCGCTCGTCGAAGACGAAGCACTCCCCTTCGTAATGCGCGCCACCCACTTCTTCGAAATACTTCAGGATACCTCCGTCGAGCTGGAGCACGTCGGTGTACCCTTGCATGGCCATGAACGGCCCCGCCTTCTCGCAACGGATGCCGCCGGTGCAGAACATCACGACAGGCCGCGTCTTGAGTTCGGCGGGCAGCTTCGCCACCGCCGCGGGAAAATCCCTGAAGTTCCAGATGCGCGGTACGACCGCCCCCTTGAACGTCCCCATGCGGATCTCGTAGTCGTTGCGGGTGTCGAGCAAGGTGACCGGGCGACCTTCGTCCAACCACTGCTTCAGTTGCCCGGCCGAGATCTTGGCGGAGGGGCGCCGCGCGGGATCGACGCCTTCCACGCCGAACGCGATGATCTCCTTCTTGATCTTCACCAGCATGCGCTTGAACGGCTGCTCCGAACTGGGGCTCTCCTTGGGTTCGATGCCCGCAAGTCCCGGTACCGCGCGGATGACGTCCAGCACCGCCGCGAGCTGCGCCCGGGTGCCGGCCAGGAAGAAATTGATGCCTTCGGGGGCCAGCAGGATGGTGCCCTTGAGTCCGTTCGCCTTGGCCGACTCCTGCAGGGATGTCCGCAACGCCTCCAGCCCTTCCAATGGGGCGAACTTGTAGCAGGAGAGATTGATGACCTCGGCGGACATGACGGAGCAACGACGGGTAACGTCCGCACGAAGGTAAGACAATGAATCTTTGCCTTTTGCCCTGCGAGGCCTAGGCCTTGGACATCTTGGATCCGGGACTCACCATCACGCCCATCGGCTTCATCCGCTCCGGAAAGCCGTTGAAGTTCGACGCTCGTCACCAGCCCGACGAGAAGCAGGCCGAGACCAACGTCCTGGAGATGCTCCCGGGCGACAAGTACCAGAAGGCGCTCAAGGATCTCGAGGGCTTCGACCGTGTCTGGCTGATCTGGTGGTTCCATCGCAACACCGATTGGCGCCCGGAAGTCCTTCCGCCGCGAGGCCCCTCGAAGAGGCGAGGCGTCTTCGCCACGCGCTCCCCGCATCGGCCCAACCCGATCGGCATCACGCCGGTGCAACTGATCGAGATCAAGAAAGGGAAGCTCATCCTCGGGCCGTGCGACCTCGTCGACGGCACGCCGGTCTTCGACATCAAGCCCTACATCCCTTCCTACGATTCGTTCCCCGACGCCAAGGCGGGCTGGATCGACGAGGTCGACGCCGCGCTCAACGCCCCGCCGGCCTTCACGGTCACGTTCTCGCCGCAGGCGGCGGAGCATATGTCGTGGCTCAAGCAGGAATGGTCGGTGGACTTCGAAGCCAGGCTGCTCGAGATCCTCAGCCGGGACCCGAGCCCGCATCGGACGCGACGGATCCGCAGCCGCCATGGCGACCTGTTCGACATCGGTTGCGGAGCTTGGTATGCGGTCTTCGAGGTCAAGGAGGCGAGCGTGCATATCCTGCACCTGAAACCGGCCTTCCCGCTGAAATTCCTGACGGACCCCGCCCGACCCGTCATTCCCGACAAGGACGCGCAGCTCGCCTTCCGGGCCCGCTGGCCGCAGTTCGCGGACTGATTTTCGGCCGCCGGTTTAATTGACCGAATTTAAAGGCCATCCGTTGGCAACAACTTCCGCCCCTCGGGGTCGAAAGTCGCCTCGCCATATCCCTGAAACCCTTTTCCAATCCTGACATGCCCCGCTTCCCCACCCTGCTGGCCCTTTGTGCCCTCATCGCTTTCCAGCCGAACACCCAGGCCGCCAGCGAGAACCGCAAGCTCACGCTCGAGGACGGCGACCGCGTCCTGCTCATCGGCGACGTGCTGATCGAACGCGAAAGCAACTACGGCGTGCTCGAGACCAAGATGCGCCAGGAATTCCCCGGCAAGAAGTTCGCCGTGCGCAACCTCGGCTACTCCGGCGACACGCCCCTCGGCGCCTCGCGCGCCAGCTTCGATCCGGTCGCCAAAGGCGTCGAACAGCTCGAGGAGCAGCTCGCCGTCGTGAAGCCCACCGTCGCGATCATCGGCTACGGCATGGCCGCCTCGCTCGAAGAACTCACCTACCGGAAGAACGACCCGGCCCTCAATCCGGACCCGGCCCGCTACGGCACCGAGCACACGCCCGCCCGTCTGAAGCGTGAAGTCGCGCAGCTGATGGACCTCATCACGAAGCACAGCGCCGGCGGCAAGGTCCGCTTCGTCATCCTCGGCCCGATCGCCCATGAGGACCTCCGCGGCAGCCGCCCCGGCCTGCCCGACCCGGCCGAGCACAACGCGATGCTCGCGGCCTACGGACGCAGCCTCGCCGAACTCGCCGCCGAAAAGAACGTCCCCTTCCTCCAGGCCGAGTGGAAGCCGCACGGCATCGCCCTCGACTTCGGCACCGACAACGGCATCCACCTCACCGAACGCGGCTACCGCGCGCTGAGCGAAGGCGTCGCCGCCCAGCTCGGCTGGAGCGTGAACAAGGATTCCTGGGACAAGCCCGCGCCCGCGGCCGAAGCCCTGCGCGCCTCGGTCCTCCGCAAGAACTCGCTCTTCTTCCATCGCAGCCGCCCGGCCAACTACACCTACATCTTCGGCTTCCGTAAGCGCGAACAAGGCAACAACGCCGTCGAGATCCCGAAGTTCGACCCGCTGATCGAGAAGGCCGAGGCCGACGCCATCGCCGTCTCCGCTGGCCAGCCGAGCACGCTGCCGCCCGAGCCGAAGACCCCCTCGAAGCTCGAGGTCCGCGCCTCCCTGCCCGCCCCGGAATTCAAGCTGTCCGACGGCCTGCGCATCGGGCTCTTCGCCGAGAACCCGCTTCTCGAGAAGCCGGTCCACATGAACTGGGACACCTCCGGCCGCCTCTGGGTCGCGACGTCCAACACCTACCCGCAGGTGAACCCGGAAGACCTCGCCGCGCAGATGGCCGGCAACTCCGCGAAGTTCGGCCCGTCCACGGGCAACGACAAGGTGATCCTCCTCGAGGACACCAACCACGACGGCGTCGCCGACGTCTCGCGCATCGTCGCGGACCGCCTGCTCATCCCCTCCGGCGTCGCTCCCGACAACCTCGGCGGCGTCTACGTCGGCGCGAGCACCGAGCTTCTCCACCTCACCAACGCGAACGCCGACGGCGTCCTCGCCGACCGTCGCATCGTGCTGAGCGGCTTCGGCACCGAAGACACCCATCACATCGTCCACACGCTCCACTGGGGTATCGATGGTCGTCTGTACTTCCACCAGACGATCTACATCCACTCCCATCTCGAGACGCCGTGGGGCCTCGTGCGCGCCAACTCCGGCGTCGCCTTCGCCTACGACCCGAACACCGAGCGCCTCGAGGTCCACTCGAAGGGCCTCGTCAACGCCTGGGGCCAGCAGGAAGACGCCGCCGGCCAGACGTTCCTCACCTCCGGCGCCGACGGCACCGGCGTGCATTGGGCTTTCCCCGGCGCGACCTTCCCGCCTTCCGAAGGCGCCCGTCGCCTCGTGGGCAGCATCAGCCCAGGATCCTATCCTAAGTTCAGCGGTCTCGAGCTCATCAACAGCCCGCTCTTCGGCGCCGACTGGCAGGGCAACGCGATCACGTGCGACTTCCGCGCCCATCGCATCGTCCGCTTCGGCTTCAACGACTTCAGCGTCTCCGACGCGCCCAAGTCCGGCTACGTGACCAAGGAGCTGCCTGACGTGGTCCGTACCAGCGACGTCTCTTTCCGCCCGATCACCCCGAAGATGGGACCGGACGGCGCCCTCTACGTCGCCGACTGGACCAACCCGATCATCAACCACGGCGAGGTCGACTTCCGCGACCCGCGTCGCGACAAGGTCAGCGGCCGCATCTGGCGCATCCTGCCCGAGAACGCCAAGCCGCTCGCCTGGCAGCCCGTCCTCGGCAAGCCGACCAACGAGCTCCTCGCCGGTCTGCTTTCCCCGAACCGCTGGGATTTCGAGCAGTCCCGCCGCGAGCTCGCCAAGCTTCCCGTCGCCGAACTGCAGGCCGCCCTCAAGGATTGGGCCAAGGACGACGTCACCCGTCGCCATGCCGCCTGGCTCCTGAGCGGACGCACGGCCGACACGGCCCACCTCGCCGTGCTCCTGCAAAGCAAGGACCCCGTGAGCCTCCAGGTCGGCCTGCGCGAGCTCGGCAAATCGCTCGGAGCGCGCAGCGCGACGGACATCAGCTTGATCACGCCGTTTCTCGCCCACGCCAATCCGCGCGTGCAGCTCGAGGCCCATCGCGCCCTCGCCCGCGTCCGCACCCCCGAGAGCGCCCGTGCCGTGCTCACGCACCTGCCGAAGAACACGGAAGACACCTTCCTCGATTTCGCCGCGTGGACGAGCATCAACGAACTCGCGCGCCCATGGCTCGAGGACGTCGCCGCCCAGCCCGCCAAGGTCGAAGGCCAGGAGGCGTCGCTCGACGCGATCGTCAAGGCGATCGACCCGGGCATCGCCACGCCCTACGTGCAGCGACTCTTCGTCGGCCGCAAGATCGACGCCGCCGGCACGGGCCCGTGGATCGAACTGATCGGCAAGGCCGGCACCGCCGAAGAAGCCAGCCTGCTCTACCAGTCCCTCATCAACGACGCTTCGCTGCAGTCGGCGACCCGTCAGCGCGTCGCTCGCGCCCTGGCCGAAGCCGGCACCCGCAACGTCCGTCCGAACGGAGACCTCTCCGGCCTCGGCGCCTTGCTCAACTACCAGACCGAACCGAAACTGCTCATCGAATGCGTGCGACTCGCCGGCCAGTGGAAGCTGGTCCAGTTCGTCCCGAAGATCGGCGATTTCGCCGGCCGTGAAAAGGAAGCCGCGCTCCGCCAGACCGCCATCGCCGCCCTGCGCACCATCGGCCAGCAGGTCTCGCTCAACGCGCTCCGCAGCCTCACGGCCGAGGCCCGTCCGTCCGCCGTGCGTCGCGATGCCCTCCCCGCCCTCGCCGTCCATGCCCCGGGCGAAGCCTACAAGGCCATCCCCTCGGTCTTCGCCCAGCTCAAGTCGAAGGAAGAAGCCGCCGCCGTGTGGACCAATCTCTTCCAGATCGGCGGCTTCTCGCAGCGACTCGCCAAGGATTTCCCGAAGGGCCTGAGCCCCGAACACCTGGCCGCCGCCCTGCAGTCCGCCCGCTCGCTGGGCCGCGGCGGCGTCGCGCTGGTCAAGGCCATCGAACCGCTCACCGGCGCCAAGACCGGCCCGCGCAACTACGAAGCCGAGATCGCCGGCATCATCAACACGATCAAGCTGGGCGCCGACCCGGCGGACGGCGAGATCCACTACCGCAAGTCCGGCTGCACGCTGTGCCACGCCATCGGCGGAGCCGGCGGCAAGCTCGGCCCCGACCTCAGCAGCATCGGCGCGAGCGCCCCGCTGGACTACATCATCGAGAGCGTGCTGAACCCCGCCGCGAAGGTGAAGGAAGGCTACCACGGCTTCGCCTTCAAGATGAAGGACGGCAGCCAGATGGTCGGCATCCCGGCGCGCGAGAACGCGACCGAGCTCTTCATCCGTCCGGGACCCGGCGTCGAGCTGGCCATCCTCAAGGCCAACATCGTCAGCCGTGACAACATCGGCAGCATCATGCCCGCCGGCCTCGCCGACGGCATCACGGGCGTCTCCCGCCGCAACTTCTACGCCTTCCTCGGCGAGATCGGCAAACCCGGTCCGTTCGACGCCAGCAAGGGCAACGTCGCCCGTCTCTGGGTCTTCGACGACCAACCGCCCGGCGCCCTGGCCAAGTCCGCCGCCGCCACGCCGGTCTACACGCTCGTCAACGGCCAGCTGACCAAGGAGTTCAATCCCGGCCGCCTCTACGCCACGGCGCGCTTCACGGCCGCCGCCGCCACCAAGAAGCCGCTCGTCCTCACGGGCGTGAAGGCCGCCTGGCTGGACGGCAAGGCCATCGAGTTCGCCAAGGACGGCAGCTATGCCGCCGCGATCCCCGCCGGCAATCATACGCTGACGGTCGAGGTCGACGGCAACGCACCTTACTTCAAGGCGCAGTGCGACGACGCCAGCTTCCTCGGCGACTGATGCGCTGGCTGATCTACGTTCCGCTCGGGCTGTTCGTACTCTACGCAGGCCTCTACATCTACGACAACAATCGGCACGCGGGTCGGGTCATGCACGCCGCGCGGAAGAATGCGGCGGAACACCACCGCAAACTTTCCGTCGTCTGTCGGACCGAAGGCAAGGTCGCCGAAGCCGAGCAGCATCTTCGTTCCGCCATCAGCGACCAGCCGACCACCGACAGAGACGACCGCTCCGCGGCCGCGGACCTGCGACGCGAACTCGCCGGCCTACGGATGGCGGCCGATGACCTCGCCGGCGCGGAGAAGCTCTACCGCGAAGCGCTCGCCCTGCTCGAAGAATGGCCGCGCGGTGCCGACGCCGCCATCATCAACCTCCGCACGCAGCTGGCCGGCCTCTGCTACCGCCAGTCGCGCCTCGACGAAGCCGCCGACCTCTACCGTTCGGTGCTGAAGCTCGAAGTCGACTCCCTCGGCGAAGACCACCCCGACCCGCTCGGCACGATGAGCATCCTGGGCGGACTCGAACTCAAGCGGGGCAAGGCCACCGAAGCCGAGGCCCTCTTCCGCCGTCAGCTCAAAGGTGTCCAGAAACTCCACGGAGCGGAGAAACGCGAGACGACCTCGGTCTTGGACAACCTGGCCGACGCCATGGATAAGCAGGGTCAGACCGCCGAAGCCACCCGCCTGCGGGAAGAGGCCAAGCGGATCCGCCATAAGCTCTGCGACGAGTGCTGAAGGGGCCCACCCCCTTGCGCCCGCCCGACCCCTAGGCATAACACGGGGGAACGCCCTATCGCCGATTGGGAATTATTTTCGTTTGCCCCGCCCCACTTGACAGACACCCCTTGACAGCCGTGGCCCGTATTTCCCGCAAATCCATCGACGAGCTCCGCCAACGGGCCGATATCGTCGCGCTCGCCGGGGATTACACCCAGATGAAGCAGCGCGGACGCGACTGGTGGGGCCTCAGTCCCTTCAAGTCCGAGAAAAGCCCGTCGTTCAAGGTCAACCCCGAGACCGGGCTCTGGTACTGCTTTTCCACCCAGCAGGGCGGCGACGCCTTCAAGCTGGTCATGAACCGCGAAGGCCTCGACTTCCCGGAATCCATCGAACGCGTCGCCACCCGCTTCGGCTTCAAGCTCGATTACGAGACCGGCGGCGACGGCAAGAACGAGAAGTCGTTCCGCGGCCAGCTCCTCGAGATCCATGAGCTGGTCACCGACTACTGGCGCCGCTGCTTCCTCGAGGACCCCGTGCACGGCGAATGGATCCGCGACTACTGGACCCGCCAGCGGAAGTTCTCCCCCGAGGTCGCCGACGACTTCGGCATCGGCTTCGCTCCCGTCGACGACTCCAAGCTCATCCCCGGCCTGCTCGCCAAGGGCTACGCCAAGGACGCGCTCGCCCAGACCGGCCTCTTCTTCGGCGTCGACCGCGTGCCCGACCCGCTGCGCTGGCGCTGCCGCTTCCGCGGCCGCCTGATCATCCCGATCCGCGACATCCAAGGCCGCGTCATCGCCTTCACCGCGCGCCAGCTCGATATCACCCCGCAGGACGACCCGTCCCGCGAGGCGAAGTACGTCAACTCGCCCGAGACCGAGCTCTTCAAGAAATCCCGCACGGTCTTCAACCTCGACCGCGCGCGCATGACGCGCAAGGACGCCGACCCGTTCGTGCTCGTCGAAGGCCAGCTCGACGCCATCCGCTGCCACTCCGCGGGCATCCCCGGCGCGATCGCCGCCCAGGGGACCGCCGTCACGGAGGAGCATATGCAGCAGCTCCGCCGCTTCACGCAGCGCCTCATCGTCTTCCTCGATTCCGACGCCGCCGGCCAGAAGGCCGCCCTACGTCTCTTGCCCATCGGCCTGCGCGAAGGCCTGGACATCCGCTTCCTCTCGCTCCCCGGAGGCAAGGATCCCGATGAGTATTTTTCGACGCACGACGCCGCCGGCTGGGCGGGCCTCGTCGCCGGCGCCCGCAGCGCGATGCAGTTCTGCGTCCAGTCCCTCGTCCCCGAAGGTTCGGTCAACCTGCCGCTCACCAGCCGCCTCAGCCTGCTGGAGGCCATCTTCCCCATCGTCGAGCAGGCCGGGGCCGAGGAGATCGTCCGCGAAGCCCTCAACGAGGCCGCCCGCCACGCCGGCATCGGCATCCGCGAGATGCACATGGCCTACGAACGCCACCGCGCCCAATCCATGGCCCAGCGCCCCGCCGCCCAGCTCGGCGGCGCCGTCGACCCCAACCCTGCCCCGGTTGTCAAGGGGGGGGGCTTGACAACGTCGGAGGAGGATTTGATACTGTTCCTTCTGCGGCATGATTCCTACTTCGTTCCCATCGCCCAGTCGCTGCCGCTCGAGTGGATCGACCAGTCCGGACGGGGCGGCCAACTCCTGATGGCCCTGCTCAACGAAGCCGCCCACGGCCATTTCGCGGGCCTGCGCGAAGCCATCAGCGCCCTGGACGACGAGCTGCGCACCGAAGCCGCCCGGCTCTCCGCCGAGAGCTACGCCGGCAAGGACGACGAGAAGGACATCCTGCCCCGCGCCAACTCGATCCTGAAGTCCTTCCACGCCCGCCACGTCCAGGCCCTCATGCGCAGCCTGGACGCCCGCATCGCCGCCACCTCCCGCGACGACGTCGCCACGCTCAACCGGCTCCAGTCCGAGAAGATCGCCCTGCGTAAATCGCATGCGACGCCGCCGACGCTCACCGCCGCCTGATTTTCCCAAGATGCCCGACAAGAAGAACAAGAAGACCACCGACAAGCCGGCCAAAGCCTCCAAGCAGGCCAAGCCCGCCGTCAAAGCCGCCGCCCCCGCGAAGGGCGTGAAGGCCGCGCCCGCCGCGAAGACGCCCGGGAAGGCCGTCGTCGCCAAGCCCGCCGCGAAGGCCACGACCCCGGCCAAGGCCGCGCCCGCCGGCAAAGCCGTCGCGCCTGCCAAGGTCGCTCCGGCCGCGAAGGCCGTCGCTCCGGTCAAGGCCGTCGCCAAGGCCGCGCCCATCAAGGCCGTCGTGCCCGTCCGCCCTGACATCAACGAGAAGGTCCAGCAGCTCGTCAGCCTCTCCAAGAAGAACGGCTACGTCACCGTCCAGAACATCAACGAGGTCATCCCCGACAGCGCCACCGACCCGGAGCTGATCGAGAACATCATGAATATCCTCGATAATCTAGACATAAAGCTCCTCGACGAGGACGAGGTCGAGACGTACCGCAAGAAGGTCGAGGACTCCGAGGAAGAGGCCGCCCGCACGGTCCCGGCTGACGCCCCGTACGACCCGTTCAACGTCTACCTGAAGCAGATGGGCCACAAGCCGCTGCTCACCCGCGAACAGGAAGTCGAGATCTCGAAGCGCATCGAGGACGCCGAGCTCCGCGCCCAGGAATTCCTCTTCTCCTGCTGGCTCACCCTCCCCTACCAGCTCGACCTCGCCCTCAAGGTCCTCCGCAAGGAAGAACGCTTCGACAAGGTCGTCATCGACAAGAAGGTCGAGTCCCGCGACGCGTATTACAAGATGCTCCCCAAGGCCACGGAGGAGTGCACCAAGCTCAAGGCCAAGCTCGACAAGGCCTGGCAGAAATACCTCGACGAGACCGACGCGCCCAAGAAGGCCAAGGCCCGCGAGGCCTATCGCAAGATCGAGCTGACCGCCAAGGAAGGCTGCAAGGACATCCTCCGTAAGTTCTGCTTCAAGATGAAGCTCTTCGAGGAATGGCTCGAGCTCGCCGACATCAAGGGCGACATCGACGACTCCCGCAATCTGGTCGAACCGACCATGGTCGCCCGCGGCCCGGTCCGCGCCAAGAAGGCCGTGAAGCCCGAGATCTCCGCCACCCGCACCCGCGAGATCGAGCTCCGCTGGCGCCTCACGCCGGCCGAGCTGCTCCACCTCTCCCGCAACGTCCGCAAGCACCTCGACGAGGCGCAGCGCGCCAAGACCGAGATGGTCGAGCATAACCTCCGCCTCGTGATCTCCATCGCGAAGAAGTACCAGAACCGCGGCCTGCTCTTCACCGACCTCATCCAGGAAGGCAACATGGGCCTCGTGAAGGCCGTCGAGAAGTTCGAGTACCGCCGCGGCTACAAGTTCTCCACCTACGCCACCTGGTGGATCCGCCAGGCGATCACCCGCTCCATCGCCGACCAGGCCCGCACTATCCGCATCCCGGTCCACATGATCGAGACGCTCAACAAGGTGATGCAGGTCCAGAAGCAGCTCACCCAGGAACTCGGCCACGAGCCGACCGCCGAGGAGGTCGCCAACGAGATGAACATGGCGATCGACCGCGTGCAGCAGATCATGAAGATGGCCCAGCAGCCGATCTCGCTCCAGTCGCCCGTCGGCGACGGCGAAGACACCTCGCTCGGCGACTTCATCGAGGACAAGTCCGCGGAGAACCCCTCCGACACGGCCTCCACCCGCCTCCTCCGCGAGAAGATCGACTTCGTCCTCCGCTCCCTCGCCGAACGCGAGAAGGAAGTCCTCATCCTCCGCTTCGGACTCCTCGACGGCGTCCAGCGCACGCTCGAGGAAGTCGGCCGCCACTTCAAGGTCACCCGCGAACGCATCCGTCAGATCGAGGCCAAGGCGCTCCGCAAGATGCGTCACCCGACGCGCATGCGCCAGCTGCAGGGCATGTTCGAAGGCGAGCTCGACACCTCCGGTCCGGGCTTCGACCAGTTCATCTCGGAAGAAGACAAGGCCGAGCAGACCCCGGGACCGCTCTCGCCGGGCGGACTCCCCGGCGGCCTGCCGCCCAACTCCGCCCTGGCCGCCTTCATCGGCAAGCCGCCCGAAGGTCCCGGCGCCTCCAGCCGCGAGTGAACCGCTTCCGCCCAGTCTGTCTGCTGCTCGCGCTGCTGACAGGCTGCGTCGCGACCAAGCCGCCGGCCGCCGAGGAGATCAGCCCGTTCGTGCTCCCGGCCGGCTCGCCGCGCAACGTGCGCATCGGCTTCGTGCAAGGCTACCCGCTGAGCAGCCTCTCGGTGCCGGTGCTGCTCCTCCCCGGCGCCCTGGTGCAGGACAAGATGACCGTGGTCTCCCGCGACCCGCGGCTCAACCCCACGGCGGTCCTCGAGATCACCGGCGTCAGCGGCCATATCGCCGTGGCCCGCATCGTCCGCGGACAGCCTCAGCCCAAGGACGAAGTCGTCCTCCCTTCGACGGACCTCAGCGAACGCTCGCAGGAGCTGCCGCCCTGAGTTCCGGCTCTTGACCTCGGCGGGGCGGATGCCCACGGTGCGTCTTCCATGGCAAAGACCCAGGCAGGCATCGTCGGACTTCCCAACGTGGGCAAGTCGACCCTCTTCAACGCCCTCACGCGCTCGCGCAAGGCCGAGGCGGCCAACTACCCCTTCTGCACGATCGAGCCCAACGTCGGCGTGGTCCTCGTGCCCGACGACCGCATGCTGAAGCTCCAGCAGATCGCCGGCACCAAGGTCGTCATCCCCGCCACGATCGACATCGTCGACATCGCGGGCCTCGTCGCCGGCGCCTCCAAGGGCGAAGGCAAGGGCAACGACTTCCTCTCCAACATCCGCGAGTGCGACGCGATCATCCACGTGGTCCGCTGCTTCGACAACGACGACATCGTGCACAGCATGGGCAAGGTCGACCCGGTCCGCGACATCGGCGTGATCGAGACCGAGCTCATCCTCGCCGACATCCAGTCCGCCGAACAGCAGCTCGACCGCAACCAGAAGAAGGTCCGCAGCCAGGACAAGGACGCCATCGCCAACGTCGAGCTGCTCACCCGCCTGGTGAAGCACCTCAACGAGAACCTGCCGGCCTCCGCGATGGACGTGACCGACGACGAGCGCGCCCGCCTCAAGGCCTACAATCTGCTCTCCTCGAAGAAGGTGCTCTTCGCCTGCAACGTCGCCGAAGCCGACCTCGCCGACCCCTCCAAGAATCCGCACGTCGCCAACGTCGCCGCCCTCATCGGCCAGCGCCACGGCTGCGAGCACGTCGTGATCTGCGCCCAGGTCGAAGCCGAGCTCTGCGACCTCTCTCCGGCCGAAGCCACGGAGTTCCTGCAGTCCCTCGGCGTCACCGACTCCGGCGTCTCCTCGCTCATCCGCGGCGCCTATCACCTCCTCGGCCTGGCCACCTACTTCACCGCCGGCGAAAAGGAAGTCCGCGCCTGGACCTTCCGCAGCGGCATGACCGCCCCGCAGTGCGCCGCGGTCATCCATACCGACTTCGAGAAGGGTTTCGTGAAGGCCGAAATCGTCTCCTATGAGGACCTGGTGAAGCACGGCTCGGTCGCCGCCGCCCGCGACGCCGGACGCTACCGACTCGAAGGCAAGTCCTACCTCTTCAAGGACGGCGACGTGGCCCTCTTCCGCTTCACGGACTAAGCCTCGGCCATCGGTCAAAGCCCCCACCCCCTGAAAAGGACGCCAAAAAGCGTCCTTTCTTTTTGCCATGGCCGAATAGCCCGCAACCATAGGCTACGGACCCTGTCCTACCCTCATGCCTCGTCGCTTCCTTGCCCTGGCCGCCCTCCTCCTGGCGACGCTCGCCACCGCCGCCGAATCGCGCCCGAACATCGTCCTGGTAATCGGCGAGGACATGGGACCCGATACCGGGGCCTACGGCTGCAAGGACGCCATCACGCCGAACATGGACCGCCTCGCCAAAGAAGGAGCCCGGTTCACCCGCGCCTTCACGCACACCGGCGTCTGCGCCCCTTCGCGCAGCGGCATGGTCACCGGCCAATACCCGCTGAAGTACGGCGCGCAGAACATGCGCTCCAAGGTCATCAATCCGCCCCACCCGTTCACCGAGAAGCTCCGCGCTTCCGGCTACCACGTGATGTGGCCGGGCAAGACGGACTTCCAGGGCGTCTCCGAAAAGGAGTTGGCCGACGACAAGAAGCTCTGGGTCAACTATTCCAAGCAGCCGCTCGGCCAGCTGACCCCCAAGCCGAAGGAGCCGTTCTTCGCCTACATCAACGACACGGTCAGCCACGAGAGCCAGGTGCGCGCTTCCGACGAGGAACACGCCAAGAACACCGCCGCGCTCAAGCCCTCGGACCGTCGCGATCCGGCCAAGGTCGAGCTCCCGCCTTTCTACCCCGACACCCCGGCCGTCCGCCGCGAGGTCGCGCACTACCACGAGCTCGTCACGGCGGTCGACTACACCCTCGGTCGCGTGCTGGACTGGCTGAAGGCCCATGACCTCGAGAAGAACACGATCGTGATCCTCACCGGCGACCACGGGCGCGGCATGCCGCGCTTCAAGCGCTCGCCGAAGGACACCGGCACCCGCGTCCCGCTCATCGTCCGCTGGCCCGGCCAGATCGCTCCGGGCACGGTCCGCGAAGACTTCGCGAGCTGGATCGACTTCGCCCCGACGGCCCTGACCCTCGCCGGCGTGCCTGTCCCCGCCGAATTCGACGGCCATTGCTTCCTGCCCACGGCCGCCAACCCGCCGAAATACGTCTACTCCTTCCGCGACTTCATGGACGAAAGCTACGACAAGGTCCGCTCCGTCCGCGACGCCCGCTACCGCTACGTGCGCAACCTCGCCCCCGGCGTCGACGAAGCCGGCAAGAACGCCTATCAGGAAGTCGGCCAGACGATGCACGAACTCCGCCGCGTCCAGGCCGAGGGCAAGCTCACGCCGCTCCAAGCCCGCTACTTCGACCCGAACCGCGCCCCGGAAGAACTCTTCGACACCCAGAGCGACCCTTGGGAGGTGAAGAACCTCGCCGGCGACCCGGCGCACGCCGCCAAGCTGGCCGAACTCCGCGCGGAGTGCGACGCCTGGCTCGCCCGCTGCGGACCGATCGCCGACCTGCACGCCGACGAACTCGTGAAGCGTGGCATCATCGAGCCGCGCGACGAGAAATACGCCGAGCGTCTCAAGAACGGCAGCATCGCCGGCGACGCCGCCGTGGCCACGAAGAAAAAAGGCAAGAAAGCCGCCAACAAATAATCTCCACCAACTCATCCCCATGCGTCCGCTCTTCCTCCTCTCCGCCTCCTTGCTCGCCTTCGGCTGCAAACCTGCCCCGCAGGTCGCCCGCTACGAAGTGAAAGCCGAAGCCGAGCCCGCCCCCGCGCCGGCTCCGGTGCCCGTGACCCAGACGCCGGCCCCCTCCCCGGCCGTCGCCGCCCCGATGGTCGCGCCGGCCTCCATGAAGGCCGAAGCCGCGTCCTTCGACGCCCCCAAGTGGGCCAAGCTTCCCGCCGGCTGGACCGTCGGCCCCGAGAATTCCATGCGCAAGGCCACCTGGATCGTCGCCGGCCCCAACGGCAGCAAGGCCGAGATCGCCGTGACGGTCTTCCCGGGCAACGTCGGCGGGCTGACCGCCAACGTGAACCGCTGGCGCGGCCAGATCGGCTTGCCGCCCGCCGGCGCCGATGAGATCGCCGCCTCCGCCAAGGCCGCCAAGGTCGGGAACCTCGACAGCCAACGCTTCGTGATGATCTCCGCCGACGGCAAGAAAGCCGTCGACGCGGTGCTGACCTCCAAGGACGGCGCGACCTGGTTCTTCAAGATGAACGGCGAAGCCGCCGCCGTCGAAGCCAACGCCGCCGCGTTCGCCTCCTTCCTCTCCGAATCCAAGCTTCCGTGAGCACCGAAGAATTCCAAAAGAAGGCCGACAGCGGCCGCCGCCTCGTCGACACGCTGGCGTCGCTCAAGCTGACGGTCTTCCTGCTGGTGCTCTCGATGATCCTCGTGCTCCTCGGCACGCTGGAGCAGGTCCACTGGGGCGTCTGGCATGTCCAGAAGGTCTACTTCAGCTCCTGGCTCTGCTTCTACCCGATGGACCCCACCGCGGCCGTGCGCCTGCCGCTTCCGGCCGGCTTCACCCTCGGGGCGCTGCTCATGGTCAACCTGGCCTTCGCGCACTTCCGCCACTTCAAGGCGACCCCGGGCAAGATCGGCATTACCATGATCCACGCCGGCCTCCTGCTCCTGCTCGGCGGCGGCTTCGTCACCGCGGTCTACCAGGAAGAATCCGCGATGATCATCCCCGAAGGCGAGAAGCGCAATTACTCCGAAGCCTTCCGTGAGTTCGAGATCGCGCTCGTCGGGAAATCCGCCACCGCCGACGCCGTCGTCGCCGTGCCCGACTCGATCCTGCGCGATATCGCCGACCAGAAGGCCCCGCCTGCCGTCGAACTCCCGGGGACGCCCTACACGCTCGTGGTCCAGGCCTACCACCCCAACGCGATGCTCCGGGCGAAGTCCCAGATGCCCGACGGCCTCGCGCTCAAGGCCACCCAAGGCATCGGCGCCCGCACCGAACTGGCCTACAAGCCGCTCCCGGAAAGCTACGACGACAACCGCCCCAACGCGCCGACGGCGATCGTGGAACTGAAGACGAAGGAAAAATCCCTCGGCACGTGGGCCCTCAACCTCAACCTGACCGAATCCTTCGACGCCCAGACCTTCGAGGACGGCGGGAAGACCTATGAGCTCTCGCTCCGTCGCACCCGCTACTACGTGCCCTTCACGGTGCAGCTGGACAAGTTCACGCACGAGAAGTACCCCGGAACCGAGACGCCCCGCCGCTTCGCCAGCGACGTGACGATCAAGGAAGGCGCGAGCTCCTTCGGCTACAACATCTCGATGAACCAGCCCCTCCGCCACGCCGGCCTGACCTTCTTCCAGTCCAGCTTCGGCAACACCAAGGACGGCAAGAGCCTCAGCGTCCTCCAGGTCGTCCGCAACCCGGGCTGGCTCCTGCCCTACATCTCCGTGACGATCATGTCCCTGGGCCTCCTCGCCCACTTCGGCATCTCGCTCTTCCTCTTCCTCCGCCGCCGCGCCGCCAAGGCCGCCGCCGTGCTGGCCCTCGGCTTCCTGACCGTGACCGCCGAGGCCGCGGACGCCGGCTGGAACACCCGCGAGTTCGGCGAGATCCCCGTGCAGAGCGGCGGACGCATCATCCCGGTCGAGACCCTCGCCACCGGCTCGCTCCTGCAGATGCGCTCGCGCACCTCGATCAGCCTCACGAAGCTCGAGCGCGTCGCCTTCGGCCAGCAACCGTCGACCTGGACCAAGGAACAGCGCGAGGAGATCGCCAAGGAACTGCCGGCCCTCACGACCGAACTCCAGGCGATGCTCGAGAAACGCCCGGTCCGGCTCACCGGCGGCGCCATCGGTTCCGTCGACTGGCTCATCGAAGTCTCCTTCCGCGCCCCGGTCGCCCGCCACCTGCCGACCTTCCGCGTCGAGCACCCCAACGTGCTCACCATCGTCGGCGGCAACCCCGAGAAAAGCCTCTACGTCAGCTGGGACGGCATCCTCAAGAACAGCGCCAAGCTCAGCCAGGCCGCCGAGAAAGCCCGCAAGCGCGCCCAGGCCGACCGCGACAGCGAGGACCGCGCCCTGCTCCAGCTGGAGAGCGCCGCCCGTCAGTACGCGACGCTGAGCATGACCTTCATCCCCGGCGACCTGCCGGCCGACGTGACCCCGCGCCGCGAATACGGCGCCTGGATCGCGGCGCTCAACCGCGCGCTCACCGAGATGAACGCCAGCGCCACCGGCAAGGCGTTCGACCCCGAGCTGCAGAAGACCGTCCGCACGTTCGTGGAGCGTTACCAGGATTTCGAACGCGAAGGCGTCATCGGCCTGATGCCGCCCAAGGACGAATCCTCGCTGGCCCGCTGGGACAACCTCGGCGCCTCCCTCCTCGGCGTGATCAAGGACCAGAAGGCCCACCGCGCCGGCCTGGCCGAAGACGGCATCATCACCCGCTACGCCGACTTCTCGATGGCCTGGCGCGAAGGCAAGGACGACGACTGCGCCCGCCTGAGCTCCGCCATCGCGGCCTCGCTCAAAGGCCCTTGGTCCGCCAAGGCCGAATCCGAGGCGTGGTTCGGACGCCTGCAGCCCTTCTACTGGCTGCTCATCGCCTACGCGGTCACGGTGCTCATGGTCTTCGCCTCCTGGCTGACGTCCTCCGAAAATCTCCGCGCCTGGGCCTACCGCCTGCTGGTGGCCTGCTTCGTCCTGCATACGCTGGCGCTCGGCTACCGCATGTGGCTCCACGGTCGTCCGCCCGTCACGAACCTCTACTCGTCCGGCATCTTCGTCGCCTGGGGCGCCGTCGCCCTCGGCATCCTGCTCGAGCGCGTGTGGAAGAACGGCATCGGCGCCGCGGCCACCGGCATCACGGGCTTCGTCTCGCTGATCGTCGCCCATAACCTCGGCCTCTCCGGCGAGGACAACCTCGAGAGCGTCCGCGCGGTGCTCGACTCGAACTTCTGGCTGGCGACGCACGTGACCATCGTGACGCTGGGCTACTCGGCGACCTTCGTGGCCGGACTGCTCGGCGCCCTCCACCTCGGCCTCCGCGCCTTCAAGAAGGACTACGTCTGGGGCGACAGCGTCGCCCGCGCGGCCTACGGCATCCTCGCCTTCGCGGTCCTCGCGAGCTTCATCGGCACGATGCTCGGCGGCATCTGGGCCGACCAGAGCTGGGGTCGCTTCTGGGGCTGGGACCCCAAGGAGAACGGCGCGATCCTCATCGTGCTCTGGTGCGCGATCTGCCTCCATGCCCGCTGGGGCGGACTCGTCCGCCGCGAAGGGCTCATGCAGCTCCTCATCTTCGGCAACATCGTCACGGCCTGGTCCTGGTTCGGCACCAACCTGCTGGGCGTCGGCCTGCACAGCTACGGCTTCACGGAATCCGGCTTCAAATGGCTGATGGTCTTCTGGATCTCGCAGCTCCTGCTCATCGCCCTCGGCTGGCTGCCTGACCGTTCCAAGTCCGCCCAGACCGCATGACCGAAGCCGCCGGCCCGACCTGGTTCTGCATCAAGGCCAAGCCTCGCCAAGAGGCGGTGGCGGTGCAGAACCTGCGGGCTATCGGGGTCGGCGAACTGGTCTTCCCACGGCTGCGTCGGACGCGTCGCGGCCACGACCGGAACAAGGTCGTCGTCGAGCCGCTCTTCCCGGGCTACGTCTTCGCGCGCTTCGACCCGATGGAGTTCCAGTCGACCATCCGCAGCACCCGCGGCGTGCTCCACCTGGTCAGCCGCGAAGGCCGGCCGGTCGACGTCGAGCAGGCGGTGATCGACGAACTCAACGCGCTCGGCCCCGACGCGACCCTGTCGATGCTCGACGAGGAGCTGAAGGTCGGCGCGAAGGCCCGCGTCATCCGCGGCATCTTCACCGGCTCTGAAGGCGAGATCATCCGCCTTGAGTCGCCGCAGAAACGCATCGCCCTTCTGCTTTCCATCCTCGGCTCCGACCAACCGGTCGAACTGCCGCTCGATGACGTCGAAGGCCTCGCCGACGAAGCCTAATCACCTGCCCCTACCCCTACCCCTTTCCGCATGATCCTCGACCAACTCTCCGCCTCCGCCGCTTACGAGTCGCTCCACCCGCTCTTCCCGAAGGCCTTCGCCTACCTGCGCGCCTTCGACGTTAAGACCGAAGACGGAAAATATGAACTTCAGGGCCAGGATCTCGTGGCGATCGTGCAGCGCTACCAGACGGCACCTTCGGCCGATAAGCTCTGGGAAGCGCACCAGATCTACGGCGATATCCAGGTGGTCTACCAAGGCCTCGAGCATTGCGGCCACGCCGATCAGCGGACCCTCGTCGTGACGAAGCCTTACATTGAGGAGAAAGACGTGGAGAAATACGCCGCGCCCACCGCGCCCACCGCGTTGCTCACGCTCGGCCGCGGGAACTTCGCCGTCTTCCATCCGCAGGACGGCCACCAGCCCGGCGTGCAGATCGGCGCCCCGGCCGAGATTCTCAAGGTAGTCATCAAGTTCCGGCTCAAGGTCTGAGCGGCTTGCAACTTAAGGCATTTGGCGGTGTCCTAAGGACAACCCCCATGCGATTCCTCGCCTCCCTGCTCCTCACCCTGGCCGGCGCCCTCAGCTCAGCCCAGGAGGTCACCCGTACTTCCGACGTCATCTACACGAAGCACGACGGCGTGGCCCTGACGATGGACGTCTTCACGCCGGCCAAGCCCAACGGCGCGGCGGTCATCAAGATCATCAGCGGCGGCTGGAACTCCAACCATAACGGCATCAGCGACGGCGGCTGGCCGAAGCACGGCTTCACGACCTTCGTCGTCGTGCACGGCACGCAGCCCCGCTTCCACATCGATGAGATCGTCGGCGACCTGCAGCGCTCCGTCCGCTTCATCCGCGCCAACGCCGCCAAGTTCGGCATCGACCCGAACAAGATCGGCGTCACCGGCGGCAGCGCCGGGGGCCACCTCAGCCTGATGCTCGGCACGCGCGTGCTCGCCGCCAATCCGAAGTCCAAGGACCCCGTCGAACAGGTCAGCTCCGAGGTCAACGCGGTCGCCTGCTTCTACCCGCCGGTCGATTTCCTCAGCTGGGCGAAGGAAGGCGACAGCAAGGAAGGGGTCGGACCCTTGACCACCCGTGCGCCGGCTTTCGGCCCGATCGTCACCACCGCCGAAGGCCGTGAACGCGCCGGCCGCGAACTCTCGCCCCTCTTCTGGATCAGCGCCCAGACCCCGCCGACCTACATCGTCCAAGGCGACGCCGACCCGCTCGTCCCGGATTCCCAAGCCCGTCGCTACCTGGCCCGCGCCAAGGAAGTCGGCGCCAAGGCCGAAGTGCTGATCCGCCTCGGCGGCGCCCACGGCGGCTGGGTGGAGATGGCCGACGACAACATCCGCATGGCCGAATGGTTCAGCCTGCACCTCCTCGGCCAGCAGCCCGCCAAGCCCTTCAATTTCGACCTCTCCTCGCTCCCCAGCACGCCGGTGCCGAAGAAGCCTGCGAAGAAGTAAGCCCGCCGACGGTCGATTTACGCTGGCGGGAAAGCCCGGCCGTTTCCATAAAGACGGCATGGCTTCGCCTTGCCGACTCATCCTCGCCCTCGACGTAGAGACCAAGGAGGAAGCCTTGGCGCTCGCCCGCCCGCTCGCCGGCAACCTCGCCTGGGTGAAGCTCGGCCTCCAGCTCTTCACGCGCCACGGCCCGGGCATCGTGGACGAATTCCACGCGCTCGGCTTCAAGGTCTTCCTCGACCTGAAGTTCCATGATATTCCGAACACGGTGTCATCCGCCATCAAGAGCCTGAAGGGTCGCCCCTGTTCGCTGCTGACGATCCACGCCTGCGGCGGACCCGAGATGATCGCCCGCGCCGCCGAAGCGGCCAGGTCCACCCTGCCCGATTGCACGGTGCTCGGCGTGACGGTGCTGACCTCGATGGATCAGGCGCAGCTCTCCGCGACCGGCGTCGCCCGCACGCCCGAGGAACAAGTCCGTCTCCTCGGTCGCATGGCCATCGACGCCGGCATCGGCGGCCTTGTCTGCTCGCCCCTCGAACTGCCCATCCTGCGCAAGGACCTCGGAGCCGGCCCGACGCTCGTGACTCCCGGCATCCGTTATCCTGACGCCGCCGGCGACGACCAGAACCGCGTCATGACCCCCGCCCAGGCCGCCGCCGCGGGCGCCAGTTTCATCGTGGTCGGTCGTCCGATCCTCAAGGCCAAGGACCCCGCCGCCGAAACGCTCCGCATCCGCCGTGACATCGGCGAGATCGCATGAGCGCCGCCGACGACATCCTCGTGCTCCTCGCCGCCGGTTCCGCGCGGCGCATGCAAGCGGTCGTCGACGACAAGATCACCGCGCTCCTCGCCGGTAAACCGGTCTTCGTCCACTCGTTGCAATCCTTCCTGAGCACGGGCCTCATCGGCCGGGTGGTCATCACCTACCGCGACGAAGCCCAGCTCGCCAAGCTCAAGGCCCAGCTCGCCGGCCATGTGCCTGCGGCCGTCGCGACCCAGTTCGTACCTGGCGGCGAATCCCGCCAAGACTCCGTCCTCGCCGCGCTCAACGCCTGCGAAGGCCACGCCGGCCTCGTGCACATCCATGATGGCGCTCGGCCGCTCGTCTCCCCCGAAGCCATCCGCAAGGTCCGTGACAAAGCCAAGGAGACCGGCGCCGCCATCCTCGCCGGCCGCGCGGCCGACACGGTCAAGATCGCCAAGGCCGACTCGACTTCGGTCGACACGTCGCCCGACCGCGGCCTCGTCTGGACCGCCGAGACGCCGCAGGTCTTCCGCACGGCCATCGTGCTCAAGGCCTATCGCAAGGTCGCCGAACTGCAGCGTAAGGTCACCGACGACAGCTCGGCCGTGGAATTCGTCGGGCAGGATGTCTCCTTGGTCGAGAACCCTTCGGTGAACCTCAAGCTGACGCGTCCGGCGGACTTCGTCCTGGCGGAAGCGATCCTGAAGACGCGCTGAGCGCTCAGTAGCCGGCCTGACGGAGCGCGGCGTCCAGCTTGACCTGGAAATCCGTGATATCCTGCGGAGTCGGGCGATAGCCGATCGTGCGCGCGGCCATACCGGGGCGGCCCTGATGGTCGATGTACCAATCGGCTTTTTCGCCGTCCGAGAATGTGACGTTGCCGCTGACCATGGCGTGCGGCTGGGCGATCGTGTCGACCTCGACGGTCACGACGCCGGCGCCCTGCGCGGTCGCGGCCGGCGCGGCGGCGGCTTCGGCCGGCGCGGCTTCGGCGGCGGCCTCCTCGGGCTTCTTGGGCTCTTCCTTCTCGATCAGGGCGAGGTTGAGGTCATCCACGAGGAAACGGACGTCCATGTAGGTCATCGAGACCTCGAACTGCGACGAAAGGCGCTCCTGGATCTGCGAAAGCGTGGCCCCTTCGGCCACCCAGGCGGAAACCTTGGAAATCTGTTCGGGAGTCAGTCGGGCCATAGGCCGCTAAAGTGTGGGAGGCTTCGCCGATTTTCAAGCGTCTCGTCGCTTATTCGTTGGAAAAAAGGGTCCCGCCCGCCATGTTAGGCCCATGCAGTCCGAGATCAGTTGGCAAAAGCAGGGAGCGTTCACCGACATCGTGTACGAGAAAGCCGATGGCATCGCCCGCGTGACCATCAACCGCCCCACCCGCCGCAACGCCTTCACCCCGGACACGATCGCCGAGATGCTGAAGGCGTTCGCCGACGCGCGCGACGACGCCTCGATCGGCGTGGTGCTGCTCCGCGGCGCCAACCCGCAGCACGACGGCAAGTTCGCTTTCTGCGCCGGCGGCGACCAGAAGATCCGCGGCGACAAGAAAGGCGGCTACATGGGCAAGGACGGCGTGCCGCGCCTCAACGTCCTCGACCTGCAGCGCCTCATCCGCTCGATGCCGAAGGTCGTCATCGCGCTCGTGGCCGGCTTCGCCATCGGCGGCGGCCACGTCCTGCACGTCATCTGCGACCTCACCATCGCCGCCGACAACGCGGTCTTCGGCCAGACCGGCCCGAAGGTCGGCAGCTTCGACGGCGGCTTCGGCGCCTCCTACCTCGCCCGCATCGTCGGCCAGAAGAAGGCCCGCGAGATCTGGTACCTCTGCCGCCAGTACGACGCCAGGCAGGCCCTCGAGATGGGTCTGGTCAACACGGTCGTCCCGTACGAGCAGCTCGACGACGAAGGCGTGAAGTGGGCGCAGGAGATCCTCACGAAGAGCCCGCTCGCCATCCGCTGCCTGAAGTCGGCCTTCAACGCCGAGCTCGACGGCCAGGCCGGCATCCAGGAACTCTCCGGCAACGCCACCCTGCTCTATTATCTTTCGGAAGAGGGCGACGAAGGTCGCGCCGCTTGGAACGAGAAACGCGCTCCGAACTTCCGCAAATTCCCTTGGCTCCCGTAAATCCGATCCGCGTCACCGAGCGCGCGCAGAAGCTCGCGACCGAGATCCTCCGCCCCGGCGACATCGCCGTCGACGGCACCGCCGGCAAAGGCCGCGACACGGCCTGCCTCGCGCAGGCCGTCGGCCCGTCGGGCCACGTGCACGCCTTCGACATCCAGCCGGCAGCCATCGCGTCCACGCGCAACCTGCTCGAGGTCGCCGGCCTGATCGGCCGCGTCTCCCTGCATCTGCGCAGCCACGCGGAACTTGGCGACGTCCTCACGGCCGAACAACGCGGCAAGCTCGGCGTGGCCATCTTCAACCTCGGCTACCTGCCCGGCGGCGACGCCGCCATCATCACGCAGCCGGCCTCGACCGACCGGGCGATCCGGACGGCCTATGCCAACCTCCGTCCCGGCGGCCGGCTGATCTGCGTCGCCTACACCGGACACCCTGGCGGTCCCGAGGAATCGGGCATCGTGCTTTCGTTCGCCGAAGAACAGGCCCAAGCCGGGCTGCACGTCGAGAAGATCGGCTATTACCCGACTCCGGGCAAACCTTGGATCCTCGTGGTGAACAAGCCGGCGGCTTGAAGTCGCCCGCTTTCCTTCCACGTTAAGCAGGATGACCGCCCGCCGACGCATCATCCTGACCGGAGCCACGGGGCTCATCGGCTCGGCCTTGTCCCGCCGTCTGACCGGGCTCGGCTACGAAGTCGTGCCCTTCCGCTCACGCCACGACGGACCGGGCGGCATGAATCATCTCAGCGGCCAGATCGATCGCGCCGCTCTCGAGGGCGCCCACGCCGTCATTCACCTCGCCGGCGAATCCATCGCCCAACGTTGGTCCGATGCGGCCAAGGAACGCATCATGGCCAGCCGACGCGACGGCACCCGCCTCCTGGCCTCGACGTTGGCCGGCCTGAAGCAGAAGCCGACGGTCTTCCTCTCGATGTCCGGCATCAACCGCTACGGCCTTTGCCGGACCGAGCCCCTGGACGAGTCCTCCACGGTCTCCACCGAAGGCTTCCTGCCCGCGGTGACCGAAGCGTGGGAAAACGCGACCCTTGCGGCCAGCGAGGGAGGGATCCGCACGGTTCTGCTGCGCACTTCGCTCGTCCTTTCCGCCACCGGCGGAGGCCTGAGCAAGATGCTGCCGGCTTTCCGTCTCGGTCTGGGCGGGCCGATCGGCGGCGGCCGCCAGAAGATGAGCTGGATCGGGCTCCCCGACCTCGTCGAACTCATCCTCTGGGCGATGGAAAACCCCGCCGTACGCGGACCGCTCAACGCCGTTGCGCCCCAAGCGGTCACCCAGGGCGAATTCGCCCGCACCCTCGGCTCCGTCCTCCGTCGACCCAGCTTCCTGCCGATGCCGGCCTGGGCCCTCTCCCTGCTCTTCGGCCAGATGGGACGCGAGACGATCCTCGGCGACCTGGCCGTCCGTCCGACGGCCGCGATCGCCGGCGGTTTCCGCTTCGCCCAGCCGGACCTCGACTCGGCCCTGCATCAGGCGATCGGCGGATGATTTTGGATTGAAGGACCCGAGGCGGACAGAGATTGTCCGGCCATGGTTCGCGCCGCCTTCGTCTTCATGGTCCTGCTCCTCGTCGGCTGCGATGACGCCAACCGTGCCGACTCCCGCACGCTCGACGTCGAGGACGACGATTTCCGCCAGGGACAGAATTTCTACAAGCAGGGCGAAGTCCGCAAGGCCCTCGAGTGTTACCTCAAGGTGATCGACAAGCGCAAGGGCGCCGCCGAATCCAACCTCGAGGCCGGCCGCATGTACCTCGAGCTGCAGGACCCGCTGCCGGCCATCTACCACTTCAACCAGTATATCCGGATGAAGCCGACGTCCGAGCAGTCGAACCTCGTCCGGCAGCTGATCAAGACCGCCGAGAAGCAGTTCATGCAGAACCTGCCGGGGCGCCCGATGGAGCCCGACGTCCTCGGGGGCGCCGACCTCAACGCGAAGCTGCGCAATCTCCAGAACGAGAACGAGAAACTGAAACGCGAGCTGGCCGACTACAATCGCACCCAGAAAGGCCTCGTGCTCCCGCCCAAGACCACCAGCGAGAAGACGCCCGAAAAGCCGGCGGCCACGGAAGACACCAAGCCCCAGCGGGTCCGCCAGTACACGGTCGCGAAAGGCGACACGCTCTCGAGCATCGCCCGCAAGACCTATGGCGACGCCAGTCCGGCCCGCGTCTCCGCCATCTTCAACGCCAACCGCGACAAGATGACGTCGGTCAACAGCCTGCCGAAGATCGGCACGGTGATCTTCCTTCCGGAGTAAGCCATGCGCCTGACGCGGATCCGGGCGGCCGATTTCCGCAACCTGACCTTCGCGGACGTCTCCACGGACGCGCCCCGCGTCTTCCTGCTGGGTGACAATGGCCAAGGGAAGACGAACCTGCTCGAGGCCGCAGCGCTGGTCTCCTCGTTCCGTTCGTTCCGCACGACCGACATCGCCCCGCTGGTCCGCTCCGGCTGCGCCGAAGCCCGCCTGCGACTCGACGTCCGTCTCTCGCCCGAGGAGAACGCCGAGATCGAGATCCGCCTGGCCAAAGGCTCACGCAAAGCCCTGCTCAACGGCACTCCGGTCGCGTCCGTCGCCCAGCACCTCGGCCAGTTCCCGACCATCGTCTTCTGCTCCGACGACCTGCGCCTCGTCCGTGGCTCGCCCTCGAACCGTCGCCGCTGGCTCGATGCCGCGATCGGCGGCACCGATGCGGCCTACCTCACCGCGGTCCGCGACTACGGTCGCGCGCTCGACGGACGCAACGCGTTGCTGAAAGCGACGGTCCGTTCCGACGAGGAACTGCGCGCGTTCGAGAAGGCGATGCTCGCGCCGGCACAGCTCATCGCTTCGACCCGCGCCCGCATCCTGCCCGAACTCGCCGCGACCCTGCGCGACGCGTGCGCCCGTGCGGGCTTCCCCGATCGAGGCGCCGACCTGGTCTACCAGCCGGACGTCGCCGCCGATCAGCTCGCCGACATCTGGGCGAAGACGCGCGTCGCCGATCTCGCGACCGGCACGACCTTGCGCGGACCGCAACGCGATGACTTCGGGATGCTCTTCGCCGGCAAGGATGCCTGCGACTACGCTTCCGAAGGCCAGCAACGGCTGCTCGTCCTGGCCCTCTGCCTGGCCCGACTCCAGCGCGACACCTTGCTCGCCCCCACCCCGCCGGTCATCCTGGCCGACGACGTCTTGGGCGAACTTGACGACACCCGCCGCCGGGCCTTCTGGAACGAAGTCGGGGAAAAGCATCAGGTTATCGCGACGGGCACGGTTCCTCCGCCCTCCGGCGATTGGCTGACCTACCGGGTAGCCGGGGGTAGCTACCTGCAGGCCTGATTTTGGCGTTGTTTTATGGGAAACTGACCCCTTGGATGGGGGCATGTCGGACTTCCTTCTCTACGCCTCCGTGGTGGCCCTCTTCCTCGTCTGCATCCTCGTGGTCCTCGTGATCCTGATGCAGCGCCCCAGCGCCAACGCCGGTATGGGCTCGGCCCTCGGTGGCGGCGCCGCTGAGACCGTCTTCGGTGGCGAATCCGCCAACGTCCTCTCGAAGATGACCACGACCCTGACGGTCATCCTCTTCATCCTCAGCTTCGGCCTGTACCTCGGCTTCGTCGCCCGCGAAAAGCCGGTCACCAAGGCCCTCGACGCCAAGGCCACCGCCCCGGTCGCCGCTCCGGCTGCTCCTGCCGCCGCGGCTCCGGCCGCTCCCGCCGCCGCCACCCCGGCCGCCCCTGCCTCTGCTACGGCCAAGCCCCAGTCCACCCCGGCTCCTGCCGCGACGACTCCGGCGAAGCCTGCCGCGACGACTCCGGCGAAGCCTGCCGCTCCGGCTCCGGCCAAGTAAGCCTCGGTGAGAACCCGCCTGCTCAGCCTGTCCGTCCGCTGGGTAGCGTGTCTCCTCGCACTCGGTTGCTTCGCGCAATCCCGTGTTCCGTCCGCGCCTGACCTGGATCAGCTGACGCCCGAACAAGGCCAGGCCTTCCTCGCCGGCTTCCGCCACTCCCGCCTGACGGGCGACCTCTGCCTACGCTTCGAGATCGTCCACAAGCCGCGCAAAGGAGATTCGCTCGCGCCCGTCCAAGGCACGCTCTGGGCCTCCAGCCGGGACGATGCGCAGCTGCTGCGGGGCGAGATCAAGGACGCCCAAGGCAAGCCTGCCCTGGCCTTCCTCACCATCAAGTCCGCGCAAGGCAGTCGCGTCTGGATCTCCCGTCGGGGCGCCCCAGCCCAGGAACTCGACGACAAGTCCCCGCTGCTCCCGCTCGCGGACGGACTCATCCTCTCGCCCTTCGACCTGCAGCTGCCCTTCACCCACTGGCCCGCCACGGCTTACCTGACCACCGAGAAACGCCGTCGACCGGTGCACACGTTCGACGCGCTCAACCAGGTCGGTCATGAGCCGGCCAAGGTGAACTTCGCCATCGACCGGGTCTATGGCGTACTGGTGCAGGCGAGCTGCTTCGATGCGAACGGGAAGATGACTCGCACGACGCAGGTCGAGGAATTCTCCAAGGTCGACGACCAGTGGATGCTGGCCGCCTGCAGCGTGCGCGACGAGACCACCCGCGACGCCGACCTGTTGCGCATCACCGAAGCCGCGCTGGGCGACAAGTTCGCGCCGGCGACCTTCGAACCCGCCACGCTCGGCCAGCCCGCCGCCCAGCCCGCCCACTTCAAGAAACTGTGAAGACCAAGGTCACCGCCGCCCAGGTCGCCCGCTTCTGCGACCTGCTCACCAACCGCAAGGCCGTCGCCGACTTCGAGGGCTCCCGCAACGGGCTCCAGCACAAGGGCACCCGACCGGTCCGCAAGGTCGGCGCGGCCGTCGACGCCGGCGCCGAGGTCTTCGCCGAGGCCGCCCGCCGCGGCGTGGATTTCCTGATCGTGCACCATGGGATGTACTGGCGCCCGGTCTCGCCGGAACGAGAGGTCCGCGCCCTGCGTAAGGCCGCCCTGAAGAAGACCGGCCTCTCCCTCTATTCCAGCCACCTGCCGCTCGACGCGCATCCGGCCATCGGCAACAACGCGCTCATCGCGCAGGACCTTGGGCTCAAGGTCGTCGATTGGTTCGTGGACTACGAAGGCCTGCCCATCGCCTGCATCTGCCGCGGCATCCCCCGCGCCACGCTGCGCCGCCGCCTGAAGGCCTCCTATCCGCAGACCTACAAAGGCATCGAGTTCGGTTCCGCGAAGCCCGGGAAGATCGCGATCCTCAGCGGCAGCGGACGCAGCGCGCTCGGACACCTCAAGGCCGAGGGCTGCGACACGCTTATCACCGGCGAGCTGCGCGAAGAACATTTCAACGAAGCGCACGAGCAGGGCTGGAATCTCTACCCGTGCGGCCATTACGCCACCGAGACCTGGGGCGTGAAGGCGCTCGCGGCCGCGGTGGCCGCGGAGTTCGGCGTGAAGTGGGAATTCATCCCCACGGGCAATCCCCTCTGATGACGCGCGGACGGATAGCCCCGACTCCGACCGGCTATCTCCACGTCGGCCACGCCCGCACGTTCGCCCTCGCCGCCGCCCGCGCCGCCGGCGGCACGCTGCTCTATCGCACCGAAGACCTCGATGCCGGACGCTGCCGTCCGGAGTTCGCCGCCGCGGCCATCGAAGACCTCCGCTGGCTCGGCCTGGCATGGACGGAAGGCCCCGATGTCGGCGGAACGCACGCACCCTATGTGCAATCGCAACGGCTTCCATGGTTCCGCGACGTCTGGCAAAAGCTGCAAGCCACGGGCGCGATCTACCCTTGCGACAAGTCGCGCAAGGACGTGGAACGCAGCCTGACCGCTCCGCACGCCGAGGACGACGCCGAGCCGATCTTCCCGACTTCCCTCCGCCCGCCGCTCGGCGCCGGCCGCGAGGCCCGCGAACCCGGGTCGACGAACTGGCGCTTCCGCGTCCCCGACGGCGAGATCATCACCTTCGTCGACGCGCTCCAAGGCGCGCAGTCCTTCGTCGCCGGCCGCGACTTCGGCGACTTCCTCGTCTGGCGCAAGGACGGCTTCCCCTCCTACGAACTGGCGGTCGTCGCCGACGACCATGCCATGGGCATCACCGAAGTCGTCCGCGGCGCGGACCTGCTGCTCTCTACGGCCCGTCAGCTGCTGCTGTACCGCGCCCTCGGCTGGACCTGCCCCGCCTGGGCGCATGCGCCGCTGATCGTCGACGCCGACGGCAAGCGACTCGCCAAACGCACCGCCGGCCTCTCGATCCGCGAACTTCGCCAAAAAGGAAAGACGCCGGAGGAAGTCCTCACGGCGTCTTTGGTCGAGCTGCTGGGCTGAAGGCTTACGCGCCCTTCTTCGGGTCGGTCGCGGCCTTGGGCGCGGCACCCTTCGGGGCGGATCCGGCGGCGCCGGCTTCGCCCGAGGCGATCTTCTCTCGGAAAGCCTTGAAAGGCTTGGTCAAGGTCTCGTCGCCCGCCGTCAGCGCAAGGGCTTCGTCGATGAACTTGAGGGCCTGCTCCTTGGCGGTCGGGTCGATCTGGATGAGGATACGCGCCTTGTTGAAAGGCATCACCGCCTTGCGGGGTCCGGTGACGTCGGCGAACATCTCCTCGAGCGCGGCCTCGGCGGCCTTGAAATCCTTGGCGGCGATGGCGGCGTTGATCTTCTGGCCGAGCACGCGGCTCTTGGACGAACGGTCCGCCGCGGTCTTCTGTTCCTTCTCGAGCGCGGCCTTGCCTTCCGGGGTGTTCTGGAACGAGGCCAGCTTGTCGAGGTACTCCTTGGCGGTCTGGCCGCCGAAACCGACGGTCTTGCCGAAGACCTCACCGGACTTCGCGTCAAGCAGGAGCACGGTCGGGAATCCGGTGATGCCGAATTGCTTCGAGAGCGCGGCGTTCTTGGCCTTCAGTTCAGGCGTCTGCGGCTTGGACTTCGGATAATCCAATTCGACGAGCACGTACTTGGACGCGACGGCGGAGAATTCGGCGGATTCGAAGACGTTCTTATGAAGCGCCTTGCACGGCGGGCACCAGTCGCTGCCGGTGAAATCGACCAGGACGGGCTTGTTCTCTTTGACGCCCTGGGCCTTCGCGGCGTCGAGGTCGGTGAGCCAGACAGGCTCGGCGGCGAAGCCGGAGAGAGCGGCAAGCAATGCGAGGACGGAGAGAAGATGACGCATAAAGGGTTACTTTTTGGACGGCGCAGGAGCCTTGACCTTCTTGGTGGCCGGAGCGCCGAGCTGCGGCAGATAAGCCGAAGGGCCCGAGTCAGGCGAATAGCCTTCGGCCCGATTGAGCACCTTGCCGCCGACGGTGAGGATGAGGACGGTCGGGAATCCGTTCACGGCATACTTCTTCTGCGCGGCCTGGTTCTTGGCCTTCTCGGCGGCCGGCTGTTCCTTCCGCTTGGGGAAATCGAGCTCCACCAGCACGTAGTCCTTGGCGAATTTCTCGAACTCCGGGGTGTCGAAGACTTCCTTGTGGAGTTTGATGCAGTAGCCGCACCAGTCGCTGCCGGTGAAATCGACGAGCAGCTTCTTGTTCTCCTTGGTCGCGACCTTCTTGGCCTCGTCAAGGTCGGTGAGCCAGGTGAGTTCGGCGCGCGCCGTGACGGTCGCGAGCAGCAGCAGGGTCAGGAGGAGCTTCTTCATGGGAGATTACTTTTTGTCCTTGGCGGCGGCCTGGGCGGCGGCGACCTGCGCGCGGAACTGTTTGAAAGCAGGTAGGCCGTCCCAGTCTTTGGCGGAGTCGATAAGTTCGTCCAGCACCGTGAGCAAGGCGGCGTGATCGCCGGGCTTGCAGGCCTGCACGCTGCCCACACGCGCGTTGAGCAGGAGGGTGTACTTGGCGTTATCACCGAGGCCTTTCTTTTCTCCGATAAACTTCGCGATCGCGGCCTCAGCGGCGGCGAGGTCCTTCTTCTCGAGAAGCGGGGTGATGAGTTTCTCAAGGTCATCGCCGTAACCACGCACGAGGACCTCGTCCTTCTTGCCTTGGGCGAACTTGGCCTTGCCTTCGGAAGTGTTGGCCTTGAGCAGCTCCGTCAGATGCGCGAGGTACTTGACGGGGCCGCCTTCCTGATAGCCGGTCTGGGCGAACGGTTCGCCGTTCGCATCCATGAG
>OFRH01000002.1_pt1 | contig 184251 bp, 135 predicted proteins | sample 1543111 | NCBI WGS metagenome assembly OFRH01 (sample SAMN07774220, study PRJEB24372) | wastewater metagenome | isolation source: Exp Tend NO 100WW | collected 2016-02
GAGGTAGTCGACCGCGATGAAGTTGAAGCGGACGCCGAACTCCTCCCAGAAGAGGATCTCGGAGATCTTCCAGAACGTGAAGAGGAACGCGCCGAAGATCCAGGCCGTGCGCAGCGGCAGGCGCAACCAGCGGGAGGCGGACCAGGAGGCCGGCCAGACCGTGCTCAGCAGTCCCATCGGCAAGGTCAGGAACCACGCCATGAAGAGGTCGAACAGCAGGCCGACGAACAACGCCGCGAAGGTCGCCAGGCCCCAGGATACGCCGCCGGCCGAGGCGACGAGCAGGCCGAGGCGCAGGAGCGAACCGAGAAGGACGTAACTGGAAGCCAGGAGCAAGGTACCCCCCTGACGCGAACCCAGGACCTTCGAGAACAGCGATTTCACGCGGTGATTAGTCGGAAAAACGCCGACGCAGGGCGAGCCAATTAAACAGCCGCCTCAGGGCTTCACCGTTCCGGCACCTCGTCGACACCCGAACCGCCCCACGGATGGCAACGGCAGATCCTCCGGAAGCCCATCCACCCGCCCTTGAAGAAACCGAAGCGCGCGAGCGCCGTGGCCGTATAGCAGGAGCAGGTCGGATGATAACGACAACCCGAACCTGGGATGAGGTGCAGCGGCTTCGAAAGGAAGCGCTGGTAGAAACGGACGAAGCCCAAGGCCAGGCTCGCGAGCAGGGATGGACGCGGTTCGCTCATGCGGCCGGACCGGACTTCGCCGCCACGATGCGGACGGCCGCTGCGGCATAGACCTTGCGGAGCTCCGCCAGCGAGCGCTTCAGCATGCCCGAACGGATGACCAGCACGACCTCCCAGCCCGCCGGGAAGGCGGCCTCGTCGGTCCGGAAAAGTTCGCGCGCCAGACGCTTGGCCCGGTTGCGATCGACCGCCAGCGGCAGGTTCTTCTTGGCCGCGATGACGGCGAAGCGGGCTTTGCCCCGTCCGCCCGTCTGGCGAAAATTCAAAAGAAAAGGCCCGCAATCGAGTCGCGAGCCTTCTTGGCGGAGGCGGTTGAAATCGGCCGAGGCGCGAATTCGACGCTCCCGCGGGAGACGCATGGGTCTTAGGAGGCGCCGAGGCGCTTGCGACCGATGGCACGGCGCTTGGCCAGGACCTTACGGCCACCCGGGGTCTTGGAACGGGCGCGGAAACCGCACTTGCGGGCGCGGGAGATCTTAGACGGACGATAGGTCGGATGCATGGCTGTAAAGGAACAGCCAAGGACACCCCGCGGAGGGTGTCAAGCCCCACGCTTCCCGGCTTGGCAGAAGGCCTCAGGAGGGGGAGGATGGGGATATGAGCCCGGAAAAAGGCAAACTAAGGCCCACCCCGCCCCGGGCCTACCTGAACCCCGAGTTCATGGCCAGCCCCCAGGCCCGCGGCATCCGCGTGCTGACGGAGATGACCGAGCCGCATCAGCGCTTCAAGAAATACGGCGTCCGCAACACCGTCGTCATGTTCGGCTCCGCGCGCACCCTGCCCCCGGATGTCGCGCGCCAGCGCCTCGAGGAGGCCAAGGCTTTCGCCGCCGCAGGAACCTGCTCCGACGCCGAATGCGCGCATCGCGTGCGCGTGGCCGAGATCGACCTGCGCAGCTCCGCCTACTACGAGGCCTGCCGCGAGCTCGCCTTCGAGATGACCAAGTGGTCGCTCACCCTGCCGGAGTGGCAGCGCTTCCTCGTGTGCTCCGGCGGGGGACCCGGCATCATGGAAGCCGCCAACCGCGGCGCGCACGAAGCCGGCGGCCGCTCGGTCGGCCTCGGCATCGCCCTGCCCTTCGAGCAGGAGCACAACCCGTACATCACGCCCGAGCTCGACCTTGAGTTCCATTACTTCTTCGTCCGCAAGTATTGGTTCCTCTACCTCGCCAAGGCCCTCGTGGCCTTCCCCGGCGGCTTCGGCACGATGGACGAGCTCTTCGAGATGCTCACGCTGATCCAGACCAAGAAGACCAAGAAGCAGTTCCCCGTGCTGCTGTTCGGCTCCTCCTTCTGGAAGAACGCCGTGAACTTCGAGGCCTTCCAGGAATGGGGCATGGTCTCGCCGGAAGACCGCGACCTTTACATCCACGTCGACTCCGTGAAGGAGGCGCGCGACATGCTGATCGACATCATCACGGAGCGCTATCTGAAGCCCGACAGCGAAGCGAATGACTGACGCTATCGGCATCGCCCTGACGACCCTGCCCTCGCGCGAGGAGGCCGACCGCCTCGCCGCCGACGCGGTGGCCGCCGGGCTCGCCGCCTGCGCGCAGGTCGACGGACCGGTCCGTTCCCATTACACCTGGGAAGGCAAGGTCGAGAGCGAGGACGAGTTCCGCGTGACCTTCAAATTCACCGCGACCAAGGGCGCCGACCTCGAAGCCTGGGTCCACGCCCGGCACCCTTACGCCGTGCCGCAATGGCTCGCCTTCATGGCCGACCACGCTTCGCCCGGCTACCGCGCCTGGGTGCTCGGCGTCCGCTGATTCCATGGACCTCACCGCCGCCAAAGCCCTGCTCTACTGCGCCCTCGGCCTGTTCGTGCTCGTCGCCTGGGCGCGCGAACGCCGCAAGCGCACGCTGCACGGCGAACCGGAGAAGTTCTGGCCCGGCACGACCTACGCGCCGACCGCCGCGTACTTCATCGCGGCCGCCGGCGCCATCCTGATCACCATCGCCGAAGCCGCCGTCGAGAAGCGCGCGGGGCTCACCGACCAGCAGAGCGTGCTGCCGGCGATCTTCATCTTCCAGCTGCTCGGCGCTTCGGTCGTCGAGGAGATGCTGTTCCGCGGCTTCGTCGCCCCGGGCGAACTGATCGGGCGGAAGCTGCTCGCGCTGATGATCATCGGCTCGCTGGTGTTCGCGCTCATCCACAACTTCGACCTCGGCACCGCCGAGGGAAAGGTGAACGCGCTCTTCGCGTTCATCACCTCGCTCTGGCTCTACGTCGTGCGATTCAATCCGCTGAATCCGGACCGTTCGCTGCTCCCCTGTTTTATGGCCCATACCGTTCGTAATCTGGCGGTCTTCGGCATTAAAGGAGCCCAAGGCTTCATAAGTTGGTAATTTGACGAGGGCGGGCGGCCAAATCCGTTGCAACCATGGCAAGGCTTTGCTGTCTTGAAGACACCCCATGGAACCCCTCCAGCCCGGCAACCGTCGCGATTTCCTGAAGCTGAGCGCGCTCGCAGGAATCGGTTTCGGGCTGAACGCCGTCCCTTCCGCCGAAGCGAAGCCGGATCCCGCGCAACTGAAGCATCGGGCCGCCGCCGACATGGGCACGACCCGCCCGCGCCCCGCCGGCCACAAGCCTGTCTGGGACCTCCGGACGAAACCGCAGGATAAGGTCCGCGTCGGCATCATCGGCCTCAACCGTGGCCGCGCGCACGTCGCCTCCGCGGTCGCCACGCCGTTCGCGGAAGTCGTCGCGCTCTGCGATATCCTCGATGACCGCGCCAAGGAGCAGGCGGAAGTGGTCCGCAAGAAGACCGGCAAGACGCCGGCGATCTACAGCGGCGACGAAAACGCCTGGGAGAAGATGGTCGAGCGCGACGACATCGACGTCGTCTACGTCGCCACGCCCTGGGAATGGCACAAGCCGATGGCCATCCGCGCCATGGAGCTCGGCAAGCACGCGTTCGTCGAGGTGAACTGCGGCCTGACGGTCGACGAATGCTGGGACCTGGTGGACGCGTCGGAGAAACATCAACGCCACTGCCCGATCCTCGAGAACTGCTGCTACGGGGAGGAAGAGCTCTTCGTGCTCAACCTGCAGCGCCAAGGCTTCTTCGGCGACCTCAAGCACGGCGAGTGCGGCTACATCCATGACCAGCGCGTGAGCGGCTCGGGACCCAAGGGCTACACCTTCCTCGACCCGCAGCGCGCCTGGCGCCGCAACTACTCCACCCTGCTCCAAGGCAACGTCTACCCCACGCACGGCCTCGGCACGATCTCCCAGTACATGGGCGTCGGCCGCGGCGACGCGTTCAAGTTCGCCGTCTCGGTCTCGTCGCCGGAGTTCGGCCTCTCCCAGCTGCGCGAGCGCGTGAAGCCGGACCGCGACCGCACCCAGGACCAGAAGTTCGTCTGCGGCGACATGAACACCACCCTCGTGAAGACCGAGCTCGGCCGCACGATCGTGATCCAGCACGACAACACCAGCCCCCGTCCCTACTCGCGCGGCAACCTGCTCAGCGGCTCCCTCGCCACCTTCGCCGGCTACCCGAACCGTCTGGCGGTCGACGCCGATAACGCGAGCCCGCTGCTCGACCCGAAGGAAAAGCGGAACAGCCACGCCTGGACCTACGAAGGCGAAAAACTTAAGAAGTTCATGGCCGCGAACATGCACCCCTTGCTCAAGAAGCTGATGGCCGAGGCCAAGAAGGTCGGCGGCCACGGCGGCATGGATCACGTGATGAACTACCGCTTCCTCGACTGCGTCCGCCAAGGCATCACGCCCGACCTCACCGTCTACGACGCCGCCTCCTGGTCGGCCTTGGTCGACCTGTCCGACCGTTCCGTGCGTGACGGCAGCATCCCGGTCGCCTATCCCGACTTCACCCGCGGCGGCTGGAAGACCCTCAAGCCCCTCCCGATCATCTCCTAACCCTACCCCTACCCCTTTACCGCCATGAACCTCCCCGAAAACTCCAACCGTCGCGACTTCCTCAAACTCGGCGCCCTCGCCGGCCTCGGCTTCGGCCTCAGCGCCGTACCGTCCGCCGACGCCAAACCCGACCCGCGCGACCTCAAGCTCCTCGACGCGCGCGACATCTCCGCCACGCGCCCCCGCCCGGCCGGCAACAAGCCCGTCTGGGACCTGACCACCAAGCCCACCGAGAAGGTCCGCGTCGCCGTCATCGGACTCAACCGCGGCCGCGGGCACGTGAACTCCGCCGCGAACATCCCGTTCGCCGAAGTCGTCGCCGTGTGCGACATCGTCGAGCAGCGCGCCAAGAGCGCCGCCGCCAACGTCAAGAAGATCACCGGCAAGGAACCCGCCACGTACTTCGGCGACGAGAACGCCTGGGAGAAGATGCTCGAGCGCGACGACATCGACGTCGTCTACGTGGCCACCCCTTGGGAATGGCACGTCCCGATGGCCCTCAAGGCCATGGAAAAGGGCAAGCACGCCTTCATCGAGGTCTCGCCCGCGGTCACCGTCGACCAGTGCTGGCAGCTCGTGGACATGGCCGAGAAGACCCAGCGCCACTGCTCCATCATCGAGAACTGCTGCTACGGCGAGGAGGAGCTCTTCGTCCTCAATCTCGCCCGCCAGGGCTTCTTCGGCGACCTCAAGCACGCCGAGTGCGCCTATATCCATAACCTCGGCGGCGGCGTCCTGTGGGCCCTCGGCAGCGAAGGCGACTGGCGCCGCGACTACCACCGCTTCATGGACGGCAACCTGTACCCCACGCACGGGCTCGGCCCGGTGGCGCAGTACCTGAACATCGGCCGCGGCGACGCGTTCAAGTTCGTCGTCTCCGTCTCCTCGCCGGAGTTCAACCTCACCCAGTTCCGCGACAAGCACCAGCCGAACAAGGGCAAGCACAAGGACGAGAAGTTCGTCTGCGGCGACATGAACACCTCGATCATCAAGACGCAGCTCGGCCGCACCATCATGATCCAGCACGACGTGGTAAGCCCTCGCCCCTACTCGCGCATCAACGCCCTCTGCGGCACCCAGGCCACGTTCTTCGGCTACCCCGGCCGCCTCGCGGTCGACGCCGAGAACAAGCATCCGATCCTCGACCCCAAGGAGAAGCGCAACAGCCACGAATGGACCTACGAGGACAAGAAGCTCGACGCGTTCATGAAGGCCAACCAGCACCCGCTCATCAAGAAGGTCGGCGAGCTCGCCAAGAAGATCGGCGGCCACGGCGGCATGGATTTCGTGATGAACTACCGCATGCTCGACTGCCTGCGCCATGGCATCACGCCGGACATGACCGTCTACGATGCCGCCGACTGGTCCGCCATCCTCGAGCTGTCCGTCAAGTCCGTGAAGGACGGCAGCATGCCCATCCAGTGCCCCGACTTCACCCGCGGCGGCTGGAAGACCATCAAGCCCCTCGGCATCGTCTCGTAAGCGAGGCGCCAGTCAGCCTCACGGACCCGGCCACAAAGGCCGGGTCTTTTGTTTGCGGATTGCCTGAGCATACGCGGCGACAAAGACTGCGCCCATGGGCTCTCCTGCCGCACTCGCGACCTGGACCGCCGGACTCGTCACCCGTTCGGGCGAAGAGACCGAGCGGGCGGCCGAGGCGTTCGCGGCCCTGCTGCCCCCTGACACCGTCCTGGCGCTCGAGGGCGACCTCGGGGCGGGCAAGACGACCTTCGTCCGCGGCCTGGTCCGCGGTCTCGGCGTCACGGGCGATATCACCAGCCCCTCCTTCGCCCTGCTCAACGTCTACGACGGCCGCAGGCAGGTCTTCCACGTCGACGCCTATCGGCTGACGCGCCCGGAGGCGTTCGACGACCTGCTGATCTGGGACCTGGCGAAGTCGCCTTGGAACGTGATCGTGGAGTGGCCCGAGAAAGTCGCGGCGCGCCTGCCCGCGGCAAGGTGGCAAATGAAAACCGCCATCCTGGCGGATGGCGGTCATCGGTTTCAACTGACCCTCGCGGGCTAGCTTACTTGTCGAAGCGCTTGCGCTCGTTTTCCGTGAGGTAACGCTTGCGCATGCGGATGAAGTTCGGGGTGATCTCGACCAGTTCGTCGGACTCGATGTATTCGAGGCAGGCCTCGAGGGACATCTGGCGCATCGGCTTGATCTTGGCCGCGTCGTCGGAACCGGAAGCGCGCACGTTGGAGAGCTTCTTGTTGATGACGAGGTTGATCTCGAGGTCGTTGTCCTTGCAATGCTCGCCCACGATCTGACCCTGGTAGATCTCGTCGGTCGGCTTCACGAAGAAGTCGCCGCGGTCGTACAGACGGTCGAGGGAGTAGGCGGTGACGGCACCGGCCTCGCCGCCGATCATCACGCCGGCGGCGCGACGGGGGGCCTCGCCCTTGACGGGCTCGTAGCCGAGGAGGTTATGGTACATGACGGCTTCGCCACGGGTGGTGGTGAGCATCAGGGTGCGGAGACCGAAGAGAGCGCGGGACGGGACCTTGAACTCCATGTGGATCCAGCCGCTGGTGCCGGCCTTGGCGTCCATCGAGCGGAGCTCGCCGCGACGACCGAGGACGAGGGACATCACGTCGCTCTGGGAGGCCTCGGGGCAGTCGACCGCGAGGGTCTCGACGGGCTCGCACTCGACGCCGTCGATCTGCTTCATGATCACGGTGGGCTTGCCCACGGAGAGTTCGTAACCTTCGCGGCGCATCGTCTCGATGAGCACGCCGAGGTGCATCAGGCCGCGGCCCGAGACCTTCCAGGAATCGGCGCCGGCTTCGCGGTCGACGCGGAGGGCGACGTTCTTCTCGAGTTCCTTGACGAGGCGCTCGCCGACCTGGCGGCCGGTGACGAACTTGCCGTCGCGACCGGCGAAGGGCGAGTCGTTGACGCGGAAGGCCATGGTCACGGTGGGCTCGTCGACGCTGACGGGCGGCATCGGACGGGGGTTCTCGATGTCGGTGATGGTCGCGCCGATCTCGACGTGGTCGAGGCCGATGACGGCGCAGATGTCGCCGGCGGCGACTTCCTGGGCCTTGACGCGGCCGAGGGCTTCGAAGACTTCGACTTCGAGCACGCGCTGCTTATGCTGCTCGCCGGCGCGGGTGACCATCATCACGGGCATGCCCGGGGCGATCTTGCCGGCGGTGACGCGACCGACGGCGATACGGCCGACGTAGTCGGAGTAAAGCATGGCGGTCACCATGATCTGGAGAGGGTTGGAGAGGGCCTCGGCGCGGGACTTGAAACCGGCGGCGGCGCCGCGGGAGGAACCTTCGGCGTAGGGCTCGGGGATCTTGTCGACGATGGTGTAGAAGAGGTCCATCAGGTCCTTCGGGCGCTGGCCTTCCACGGTCTTGGCGCGGTCGAGGGTGCCCCAGCCTTCGCGGCCGGAAGCGTAGACGATCGGGAAGTCGAGGGCGGACTCAGGGGCGTCGAGGGCGACGAGCAGGTCGAAGACTTCGTTGACGACGGCGTCCGGACGGGCGGACGGCTTGTCGATCTTGTTGATGACGACGATGGGCTTCAGGCCGAGGGCGAGCGCCTTCGAGAGCACGAAGCGGGTCTGGGGCATCGGGCCTTCGAAGGAGTCGACGACGAGGAGGCAGCCGTCGGCCATGTTGAGCACGCGTTCGACTTCGCCGCCGAAGTCGGCGTGGCCCGGGGTGTCGATCAGGTTGATCTTGTATTCCTTCTGGTCGCGAGGGTCGGTCCACTTAATCGCGCAGTTCTTGGCGGTGATCGTGATGCCGCGTTCGCGCTCAAGGTCGCCCGAGTCCATGATCAAGCCGTGCTGGCCGCCGGCGAGCTTGTCCAGGTCCTCGGCGCGGAACATGCCGGACTGGTAGAGAAGGCGGTCGGTCAGGGTCGTTTTGCCATGGTCGACGTGAGCAATGACTGCGATGTTACGGAGATTCATCTGTAAAGGCCTTACGCATAGGAAAACAGGCCCTTGTGCAAGGGGAATAAGCCTCCGTTGCCCAATTATTGCGGGTTTCGGGGCACCGGACGGGGGGAGGCAGGGTCAGGCCAGCCCGTCGCGCTCCAAAAGGGCCTCCGGATCGAGGTCCCGGCCCATGAAATCCCGGAAGAGTTTCTCGGCCGGCTCGGAGTTGCCCTTGGACAGGACCTTGGCCCGCAGTTCCCGGCCCACCTTGGGGTTCAGGACCCCCTCCTTGAGGAAGCGCGTGAAGGCGTCGGCCTCGAGGGCCTCGGCCCACTTGTAAGAATAATAGCCGGCGGCGTACCCCGTGGCGTCGGAGAAGAGGTGGTTGAACCGGCGGGCCATGGCCGGCCCCCGGCGGGTCGTCCGGGCCTGCCAGTCGGCGAAGTCCTCGTTCCAATGGGAGTCCAGGTCGCGGCCGCGGAGCTCCTCGGCCCGGATGTGCAGGTCGAGGTCGAGCTTCGAGAAGGCGAGCTGGCGCATGCAGACGGAGGCCGAACGGAAGTTCGCCGCGGCATCGAGCTTGGCCAGGAGATCGGACGGCAGCGGGGCCCCGGTCTCGTGGTGACGGGCGAAGACCGCAAGGGACTCCTCCTCCCAGCACCAGTTCTCCAGGATCTGCGAAGGGAGCTCGACGAAGTCCCAGGCGACGCGCACGCCGGAGAGGGATTCGACCTCGACCTCGCTGAGGAGGTGATGGAGCAGGTGGCCGAACTCGTGGAAGACCGTGGTGACCTCGTCGTGGTTGAGCAGCGCCTGCTTGCCGGCGACGGGCGGCGTGAAGTTGCCGCACATCAGGCCGAGGTGCGGGGCGAACGAGCCGTCGGGACGCGGGCCGCCGGTGCGGAAGAAGTTCATCCAGGCCCCTCCCCGCTTCGATTCGCGCGGGAACCAGTCGGTGTAGAACGAGCCCAGCAGGCGGTCGCCGTCGCGCACCTCGTAGAAGCGGACCTCCGGGTGCCAGACGCAGATCGCCGCGCCTTCGACGCGCGGCTCGGCGGCGCGGACGACGGTCTTGGCGCCGGTGGCCTGGTCGACGTGGTAGGTGTCGCGGGCGACGACCTGGATGCCGAAGAGCCCGCCGAAGAGGCGGAACATGCCGGCGATCACGCCGTCGACGGGGAACCACGGCCGCAGGGCCTCGTCGTCGAAATCATATTTCTCGCGGCGCATCTTCTCGGACCAGTAGCCGAATTCCCAGGGGTGCAGCGAACGTAGCGCGTCGCCGGCCTTGGCGGCGCGGTATTGCTCGAGCTCGACGCCTTCCGCCTGGAACTTCGGGCGGATGCGGCGGCCGATGTCCTCGATGAACTTCAAGGCCGTGTCGCCCGTGCGGGCCATGCGGCGGGCCGTGGTGAAGTCGGCGAAGTGCTTCTTGCCCAGCAGGCGGGCCTTCTCGTGGCGCAGCGCGAGGATCTCGCCGACGAGCGCGGTGTTGTCCCACGGTGCCTTCAGGCCGACCTGACCGAGGCCTTCCCAGCACTGGCGGCGCAGGCCTTCGTCATCGGCGTACTGCAGCACCGGAAAGACCGAGGGGGATTGCAGCGTGAAGCGCCAGGCCTCCGGCTTGCCTTTGGCGGTCGCGGACTGCTTCGCCGCGGCGAGAGCGCTGGCCGGCAGGCCGGCGAGGCGGCTCTCGTCGTCGATGAAGAGCTCCCAGGCGTTGGTGGAATCGAGGACGTTCTCGGAATACTTCTGCGTCTTCTCCGCGAGGTCCGCGTTGAGCTTGGCCAGACGCGTCTTCCCTTCCGCCGGCAGGTCGGCGCCGTTCTCCTCGAAGTCGGCCATCGTCTCCTCGAGGAAACGGCGGCGGACGCCGGTGAGCGCCTTCGCGTCAGCGGTGGCGGCGTAGGCCTTGAAGACCGCCCACAGTTCCGGATCGAGCGTGAGCGACGTGAAGAACGCCGTGACCTCGGGCATCATCGCGTTGTAGGCCTTGCGGAGCTCCGGCGAGTTGAGGACGGAGTCGAGGTGCGAGACCAGACCCCAGGCGCGGGAGAGGTCTTTGGTCGCGGCCTCGAAACCCAGCAGCACCTTGGCGTAGGTCAGGTCGGCGCCCTTCGTCTGCTTGAACGCGTCGACGTGGGCGCGGGCGCGGCGCAAGGCCTCGCGGATGTCCGGCTCGACGTGTTCGGGCTTCAGGCTGCTCCAGTCGAAAAGGAAGTCGTCGGCGAGGAAGGGGTGCACGCTTCCACCGTGCGGGAACGGAGGCTGATTTCAAGGCAACCCTGCGCCCCGAGGTCGCGAAACGCAGCGAGGGCTTGCGGAGAACGCCCGGCGGGCACACTTTCCGGCATGAGCAAGTTGGAGGCAGTGCCCGTCACCGGCATCGAGGTCATCCCCGTCAAGGGCGGCACCGCCGTGTTCCTCGTGACCGCCGCGAAGACCATGGTCATCCAGGTCGACCCCGCCGTCGGCGAAGCCTTGCAGGGAGCCCTGGACGGGCGCGTGCCCGACCGCCCGCAGTCGCACGACCTCATGCTCCATCTCCTCCTCGGCCTGGACGCCGGCGTGGTCCATGTCGCCATCGTCGACGTCAAGGACGGCGTCTTCTTCGCCCGCATCCTGCTCGGCCAGGAAGGCCCCGTCGCCCGCAAGATCGCCGAGGTCGACGCCCGCCCCAGCGACGCCCTGGTGCTCGCCGTGAAAGCCAAGCGCCCGGTGTTCATCGCCAAGAGCGTCCTGGACGTCTGCGACGACATGGCGGAGATGCTCGCGCGCCTGCGCAAGCAGGCGTGAGCGGCCCCCTGCCAGACCCCGTCGTCGCCGGCACGCGCCCTTCGGTGCTCGCGCCGATGCAGGACGTGACCACCACCGGCTTCATGCGCGTCATCGGCCGTCGCGGTGCGCCCGACTGGTTCGTCACCGAATATTTCCGCGTGCACGAGAGTTCGACGCCCGAGAAGCATATCGTCGACTCCGTCGTGAACCACGGTACGGGCCGGCCGGTCTTCGCCCAGCTCATCGGCGAGGACACCCCGCACATGCTGCGCACGATCCGCGAGCTGCGGAAGCTACCCATCGCCGGCATCGACCTCAACATGGGCTGCCCGGCGCCCAAGGTTTATCGCAAGAACGTCGGCGGGGGGCTCCTGCGCGACCCGGCCAAGATCGACGAGCTCATCGGAGCCATGCGCCAGGAGATTCCCGGCCTCTTCACCGTCAAGATGCGCATCGGCTTCGACGGCCAGGAGCGCTTCGACGAGATCCTCGCGATCGTCGCCAAGCATCAGGTCGACCTCCTGACCGTGCACGGCCGCACCGTCAAAGGCCTCTATTGGTCGGAGGTGGATTACGTCGCGATCGCCAAGGCCGTGGCGTCCGTCCCCTGCCCCGTCATCGCCAACGGTGATGTCACCTCCGCCGCCAAGGCCCAGCGCCTGACGGCCGAGACCAAGGCTTACGGCATGATGATGGGACGCCACGCGATCCGGAACCCGTGGATCTTCCGCCAGTGGCGCGAGGTCCAGCAGGGCCTGACGCCGTTCACGCCCACGCTGGCCGACGTGCGCACGTATGTCCAGGAGCTCGCCGACGAATGCTGCGACGCCGCCAAAGCGACCGACAAGCAGGCCGGTCGCCTCAAGAAATTCCTCAACTTCGTCGGGCTCGCCGTGGACACCGAAGGCAAGTTCCTGCACGACATGCGCCGGACCGACAACCTGCCGGACCTCCTGAAGTGCTGCGACGCGCACCTCCTGGGCGCACGCGCCGGCGAAGCCTATCCGGACGAGCCGCACCGCGGCCTGATTGCGCGGCCCACGCGCGAGACGCAGCAAGGGTGCGCGCTCTGAGTTCAGCCCGCGCGCACGCCGGCGCGGAGACGACGATCGCGGGCCAGCACGAAGAGCAACGGGCCGCCGATCACCAGCAACGACCAGAGGCCCAGCACCAGGGCCCAGAACGTGCCGAGGTTGCAGTAGCAGGACTGCTTGCGACGGAGCACGAAATACCAAGGCAGGCAGAGGGCCAGGCCCACCGCGGAACCGGCGATGTGCTTGCCCACGAAGCGTTCGACCGCGTCGGCCTGCCCGCGGGAACGGTGCAGCAGGATCGGGGTCCAGATCAGCCACGAGACCACCCAGACGGCGATCACGCCGAGCACATAGGGCATCGAATCGAAGGCCTTCGGATCGGCCTTCGCCGAAAGATAATATAGGTCGACCGAAGCGAAGAGCGGGATCGCGATGAACAGCCCGCCCAGGAAAGCCGCGGCGATGACGCGGGGGCCGAGCGGGGCTTTCTCGCCCGTCGATGGAGCGACCGGGAGCGGCAGCAGCAAGAGGCAGGACTGCAGGAGCGAAAAACCCCAGAGCAGCAGGATCCAGAACCAGTCGGAGCCCGAAGCTTCGAAGACACCGGCGCCAAGCAAGGATTTCAGGGTCAGCGTGTCGGCATCCCAGCCGACCAGGGCGACGACCACCATCATCACGAAGTGGAAGGTGAAGGCCAGCAGCACGGACAATGCGAGGACGCGGGCAAAAACGGAGGTCATGGCGGGGTACCCCAAAACCTAGCAAACCGGCACCGACTCACAACAAAAAGCCCTTAGGGCCACGACCCCATGGCGGCCGCCCCTTGACTCCCGGCGTTTGCCCCTAAACTTGAAGGCATGATCAACCTCACCGAAGCCGCCGCCCAGCAGATCAAGGTGCTGCAGAAAGCCCAGGCCAACCCCGAGTCCGTCCTCCGCGTCCTCGTGGAGACCGGCGGCTGTTCCGGCTTCGAGTACGGCATGGCCTTCGACGTGCGCAAGGACGGCGACCTCGAATTCGAGAGCCAGGGCCTCAAGATCCTCATCGACCCGACCAGCCACGCCTACCTCGACGGCTCCACCGTCCATTTCGACGACGGCCTGCACGGCAAGGGCTTCGAGGTCCGCAATCCCAACGCCACCAGCACCTGCGGCTGCGGCAAATCCTTCAGCTAAGACCATGAAAACCAAAACCTGGCTCCTCGCCGCCGGCGTCGTCGCCCTGGCCGCCCTCACCTACGCCATCACGGCTTCCCCTGAGAAGAAAGCCTCCCCTTCACCCTCCTCCGAATCCAAGCCTATGAAAGAATCCGCCAAAGCCAAGGTCCCCCAGGTGCTCGTCACGCTCGACGACGGCAAAGGCGGCGTCGGCAAGCCCGAGCTCGTCGACAAGGTCGTCAAGACCGACGCCGAGTGGGCCGCCCAGCTCACCCCGCAGCAATATTTCGTCACGCGCGGCAAGGGCACCGAGCGTCCGTTCTGCGGCACCCTGCTGGACAACAAGAAGACCGGCACCTACCACTGCGTCTGCTGCGACCTCCCGCTCTTCTCCTCCAAGGCCAAGTTCGACTCCGGCACCGGCTGGCCGAGCTTCTTCCAGGGCGTCTCCAAGGAGAACATCGCGACCATCACCGACAACAGCCACGGCATGACCCGCACCGAGATCCTGTGCGCGCGCTGCGACTGTCACCTCGGCCATGTGTTCGAGGACGGCCCCGCTCCGACCGGCCTGCGCTACTGCCTCAACTCCGAGTCCCTCAAGTTCAAGGAACTCAAGGGCGCGCCGGAGAAGAAGTAAGTCACTTCTTCTTCGCCTTCGACTTCGAGGCCGCCTTCTTCACCGGGGCGGCCTTCTTCTTGGCCGCGACCTTGGCCGGCGACTTCTTCGCGGCCGGCTTGGAGACTTTCTTGGCGAGAGGCTTCTTGGCGACGACCTTAGCCTTCTTGGCGACCGGCTTGGCCTTCACCGCGACCTTCTTCGCCGGCGCGGCCTTCACGGCCTTCTTCGCCGCAGGCTTGGCCTTGGCCTTCGGGGCGACGACCTTGGCCGGGTGGACCTTCGCCAGGCGCTTGGCCACGGCGGGTTCGACGTAAGGAGCAGGCGCCTTCGGACGCTGGTCGACCGGGCCCTTCACGGCGGCCCAGAGCTTGTCGCGGAATTCCTGGATGCCTTCCTGCGAGTAGCAGGAGATCGGGATGACCATGTCCTTCACGCGTTCCTGGAACTTCTTCAGCTTCGCGGCGGCGGCCGGGAGGTCCATCTTGTTGGCGACGATGATGCGCGGCTTCGCGGCGAGGATCGGCGAGTAGAGGCGGAGTTCGCGCTCGAGGATGCGATGGTCGTCCCACGGCTCGCGGTTCTCGCTGCCGGCCATGTCGATGATGAAGACCAGGAGGGAGCAGCGTTCGACGTGGCGGAGGAACTGGTGGCCCAGGCCGCGGTTCTCATGCGCGCCTTCGATGAGGCCCGGGATGTCGGCCATCACGATGCGGTCGAAGCGATCGGTGTAGTCGATCACGCCGACGTTGACGTGGAGGGTCGTGAACGGGTACGGCGCCATCTTCGGGCGGGCGGCCGTGAGGAGGTTGGTCAGGGTCGACTTGCCGGCGTTCGGGTAGCCCACGAGGCCGATGTCGGCGATCGTCTTGAGCACGATGCGGAACTTACCTTCTTCGCCTGGGTAGCCCGGGGTCGTGCGACGCGGGGCCTGGTTGACCGAGCTCTTGAAGTTCATGTTGCCCAGGCCGCCCTTGCCGCCGGCGAGCAGCACGACGCGTTCGCCGTGCTCGGTCAGCTCGGCCACGAGTCGGTTGGAGCCTTCCTCGAGGACCTGCGTGCCCGGAGGCACCGGCAGGATCAGGTCGTCGCCATCGGGACCCGCGCATTGGCGGCCCTGGCCCGGAGCGCCGTTGCGGGCGCGGCGGTGCGGCTGCCAGCGGTAGGCCTGGAGGTCGCCTTCGTTACGGTCGCAGACCAGGACGACGTCGCCTCCCTTGCCGCCGTTGCCGCCGTCGGGTCCGCCCTTCGGGATGAATTTCTCGCGACGGAAGCTGACGCAGCCGTGGCCGCCGTCACCGGACTTCAGTTCAACCTTGGCTTCGTCGATAAACATTTCCCCTACGGTAGGGCCTCCCCGGCCCCGAGGGCGAGGAGGAAAGGCGACGGCTTAACGCTCCAACCCGCGGGAACGGCGCAACCAGCGTTCGATCGGCGAGAAGAAGATCAGGTCCGCCAGCAGGCCGACGAGCATCACGACCGCCATCACGCCCATCACCTGGTCCATGCGGAGCAGTTCGCGACCGGCATTGAGGAGCGAACCCAGGCCGAAGCCCGTGACGATCACGACGAAGATCTCGGCCGCCATCAGCGAGCGCCAAGCGAAGGCCCAGCCCTGCTTCATGCCGCTGAGCACACCCGGAAGCGCGGCGGGGAAGATGACGCGGGACCAGAGGTGCCAGCCGTTGGAACCCATCGTCTGGGCGGCGCGGAGGTAGAGCGGCTGGACGTTGAGCACGGATTCCTGCACCGCGATGACCACGGCCCAGATGGTGCCCATCACCACGACGAAGAGGACGGCCTCCTCGCGGATACCGAACCAGAGGAGCGCGAGCGGCACCCAGCAGACGGAAGGCAAAGTCTGCAGGCCGAGGGCGAGGACGCCCAACGTGTCACGCACCCAGCGGACGCGGGCGCAGAGGGCGCCGAGGGGGACACCGAGCGCGGCGCCGATGGCGAAGCCTAGAATCAGGCGGCGCATCGTCACCCACGTGGCCGAAAGGAGCTCGCCGCTGAGGAGGGCTTCCCAGAACCACTTGAGGATGTGCGAGGGGGCGGGCACGAGCACGTCGTTGACGTGGCCGGTGCGCACGAACCATTCCCAGCCGCCGAGAAAGAGGACGGCGATGAGGGTCGGGATGACCGGGCGAGGAAGCTTCGAGGCCATGGTCACTTGGCGAGATGGGAGGAGAGCGCTTCGGTCACCTCGGAAGCGAGGGTGGCGAGGGCCGGGTCGTTCATGCGACGCGGACGCGGCAGGTTGACGTCGAAGACCTGCTGGACGCGGCCGGGATTGGGCGAGAAGAGCACGACGCGATCGCCGAGACAGACCGCTTCGCGGATGTTATGCGTCACGAGGACGATGGTCTTCTTGCGCTTCGTGAAGATCTCCTGGATGTCGCCGTAGAGCTGCTCGCGCGTGAGCGCGTCGAGGGCCGAGAACGGCTCGTCCATCAGGAGCACGCGGGGATTAGGGGCGAGCGAACGGGCGAGGGCCACGCGCTGGCGCATGCCGCCGGAAAGCTCATGCGGGCGGGCCTTCTCCTTGTTGCCGAGGCCGACGAGGTTCAGGTAGTAGCGGGCGGATTCGAGACGCTCGGCCTCCGTGAGGTCCGGCTTGAGGCGCAGGCCGAACAGCACGTTCTCGAGCGCGTTGAGCCAAGGGAAGAGCGCGTCCTGCTGGAACATCACCAGACGGTCGCGGCCCGGAGCCACGACCGGATCCTGGCCCAGCTTGATCTCGCCTTCGTTCGTGTGCTCGAGTCCGGCCAGCAGGCTGAGCAAGGTGGACTTGCCGCAACCGGAAGGACCCACGACAACGAGGAACTCCCCTTCCCTGACGTCCAGGGAGATGTCTTCCAGCGCCGTGACCTGACCGGCCGAACCTTCGAAACGTTTGGTGACGTTGCGCAGGGTCAGGGCCGCGGGGGCGGTGGACTTATCGAAGGGAGAGCTCATGGAGCGAACCGAGGGGACAATTTCAGGGATTGGGCTGATGTTGTCAAGTTTAGTTAAGTTATCAGGATTAGGCCTTTTGCCTAAATTAAAAGGCCACGCAGGGGAGTTTCCTCCAACCTACGGGGCCCTACCTTTGAAGCAATTCTTGGTTACTTAGCCGAAGGAGCCGGGTCAGACACCAGGGACTCGAGCAGCGGCCCGATCGGGGCGTCGCCGTTCAGGAGGCCGGAATCCTTCGAGTCCTTGAGCGCCTGGCTGAAGGCCGCGGTCAGGCGGACCTTACGGGCGGCATCATCCTCACGGGCATCGAAGATCACTCGACCTAGGGCCGGGCCGATCAGCTCGGCCTTGGGGGGCGTGGAGCGGGTTTCGCCGGCGATGCCGGAAATGACCAGCTTAGTATGCCAAGCCTGATCGGCGAGGAGCTTGTCGCGCAGGGCGTAGTGCGAGCGGACGAAGGCCTCGATGCCCTTCCCGTTCTTGGCCAGGGCGGTCTTGGAGGAAGTCAGGACCGTGATGATCGCGTCCTTCTTCTCGACGAGGATCTCGCCGCCGAAATCGTTGACCAGACGGGTCACCCAAGGCTCGACCGTCCAGGCCGCGTCGATATCGCCGCGAGAAAAGAGCAGCACCAACTCGGCGTTCTGCGCCGGGATGATCTGCGCGTCGCCGCCGCTGACGCTGACCTTGAGGCCGCCTTCGCGCAGCCAGACGCGAGCGTCGATGTCCTGCGTGTTGCCGAGCTGAGGCGTGGAGAGGCGACGACCGATGAAGTCCTTCTGGCTCTTCAGGCCGAGACCCTTGCGGACCACGAGCGCGTTACCGCCGCGGGCGACCGGAGCGAGGACGCGGATCTCGTTGCCCTTGGTGCGGACGTGGGCGTTGATGGTCGGCGAAGGCCCGATGTAGGTGACGTCGATCGCGCCGGCGAGGAGGGCCTCGATGGCCGAAGGACCGGCGTTGAACGAACGCCACTCGATCTTGGAACCCTTCGGCAGATGGGCGAGGTGCCAGTCGGCGTTCTCACGTTCGAGCTGACGGGCCGCGAGGGCCGGCGAGTGCGTCAGGTTCGGGAAGAAGCCGACGCGGAGGGTGACCGGCTGCTCCTCGGCCGCGCCCAGGAAGGGCACGGCGAGGAGGGCGGCGAGGACGGGGAGGAGACGCATGATCGTATGCTCTTGGAAGGATGGGTTAATCAGAAGTTCAGCTGGTAGCGAGTCAGGATAGCGCTCTCGGCGTTACGGAGCACGTTGTTCGCGTTGGACGCGCCGGTCCAGCGGGACGAGAGATCGAACTCGGTGTGGGTGAAGTCCAGCGACAGGCGGGACTGCTTGCTGAGATACCAGTTCACGCCGGCCGACCAGGACGTGGCCTTCGTCGCGCTCTGGTTGGCGAGCGCCGCGGTGGTCAGATAGCCGTCGTCGATATCGACGACCGCCACGCGAGCCACGAGCTCGACGGCGCCGATCCCGCCCGATGCGCGGTCGAAATCGTTGGCCGGCTGGACGCCCTTGTAGGAAGCCTTCTCGCCGGTGAGAACGTAGCCGGTGGCGAGCTGCCAGCCGGTATTCTTGAGCTTCGAGCCAGCGGAGACCGCGACCTCCGAGGCGATGTATTCGCCGAGCACGCTAAGACCGCCGTTGTAGTAGGAGAACTGCGGCGAGAGACGCGAGACCTTGCCGGCGGCCACGGAGCCCGTGAAGAACGTCTGCTGACCGTCGGTCTTATAGGCCGCGGCGACACCGGACTCCTGCAGGCCGTAGGAACCGCCGAGGCCGAAGGTGAGACCCGCGAGCGCGGAACCCTCATCGTTGACCCAAGGCTGGAAGGTCACGCGAGCGGCGATGTCCTTGCCGTCGTTGGTGTCCTTCTTGGAATCGGCGCTGTCGCCGCCATCCTGGATACCGTTGAAGACGCCGATGGCGTAGGAGATCGTGCCGTTGCGGAGATCGCCGCCAAGCTGGATGCCGATGTCTCGGTTCGGGGCGATCTGCGAGACTAGGGAACGCTCGGTGAAGAGCGCGACGGCGTCGCCCTGCAGCTGCTCGAGACCGACCGGGGTCTTGAAGCGGCCGAGCTTCACCTGGAACTCAGGCGAATAGGCGACGTTGACGAACGCATCCAGGATGCCCGCCGAAGAGCCGGCGTATTCGCCGATGAGGGTGTAGTCGACGGTCTTGTTGATCTTACCCTCGATGCCGAGGCGACCACGGCGCAGGACGATCGCGTCGTTGTTGATGAGGCCTTCGCCGTACCAGCGGGAGTCGACCTGGATCAGGCCGCGGATACGCAGGGAGGTCGCGGCATCCGGGGAGGACAGGCTGAAGCCCTTGTCGCCGGCGGTGGTCTCGGCGCGCTGCAGGGGGCGCACCTTCGAGTCGAGCTCGGCGATGCGGGCCTTCAGGGCGTCGATCTGCTCCTGGACGGTCGGCTCGGCGGCGTGGGCCGCGGAGCCGAACGCCAGCAGCGCAGCGAGCGGGAGGAAGGTGTGACGGAGGGAGGATTTCATGGTTTGATTTGGTTTGTTGGGTTGGAGTGGTGCCTTTTGTTAAGGTGATATCATTAGTTATGATATAACGATTAAGGTCAAGGTAAGAATACTGTTTTGGTATGTTTTTATTAACATACACATCAACGACTTACAAAAATAACCTCAAAATCACCCAGTATAAACCAACTGAATTGGTATGTTTAAAACCCATTCCGCCCCCCTTCCCTGCGGGTAAGCGAATCAGATGAAGTAATCAGGAAGTAGATTCGCGAGCAGCCCGTCTGTCAGCCTTCCCTTGCCCGCATTCTCAAACGATTCGTCTCCGCCGGCGAAAGCAGGACGACGACCCGAACTCACGAACTTCTTGTGCGCGACCAACACGACCGAACTCAGCGTATGGCGATCAAGGATGTCGGAGATGGCGTTACGCACATCTAGCATGAGCATGCGCAGGCCGCAGTTCGCCTCATCCGGGCAGGAGCAACGTTCGTAGGCCGTATGCGAGGCGCAGGCGACGGGCGCGAGCGGACCTTCGACATGGCGAATGATCTGGCCTAGTGAAATCTGCTCGGCCGGACGCGAGAGACGATAGCCTCCGTTGCGACCGCGCTGGCCTTCGACGAAGCCACCATCGCGGAGATCGTTCATGATCTGCTCCAGGAATTTCTCCGGGATGTTATCCGATGCGGAGATTTCCGCGACGCGCAGCTGCTTGCGGCCGAAAGCCTCGCCGAGCCCGAGGCAGATCAGGGCGCGGAGAGCGTATTCGCCTTTGCGTGACAGCTTCATCCTATCGACAGATAAGGCGCGGCGGCGGACGGGGTCAGCATCAAACCGTCAGAACACCCCCGCCACGAACCACAGGCTGGCCCCGACGACCATGGCCGTGGCGACCCAACCCAGCACGCTAATCCAACCCGGGGCGACGAACGCGCCCATGAAAGCGCCATCGCTGGTCATGCGCACGAGCGGCCAGCAGGCGAAACCGAGCTGCAGGCTCAGGATGACCTGGCTCCAGACAAGCAAGGTCTCCACCCTGCCCTCCCCGGCCAGCCCGATGACCCACAAGGCCGGGATGAGCGCGGCCAGACGCGTGGCGGAGCGCACGACCCAACCGGCGCTCTTCACCTTCAGGAAGCCTTCGAGGACGATCTGGCCGGCCATGGTGCCGGTGATGGTGGCGTTCTGGCCGGAAGCCAGGAGCGCCACGGCGAACAGCGTGCCGGCGATGGTCGAACCGAGCGCGCCGTCGAGCAGGCGGTGCGCCTCGCGGATGTCCGTCACGCCGGTCTGGCCGGACTGATGGAAGACGGCCGCGCTCAGGATGAGCAGGCCGGCGTTGACGAAGAAAGCGAACGTCAGCGCGAGCGTCGAATCGTAGGTCGCGAAGCGCATGGCCTCCCGGCGCTCGGTTTCCGTCGAACCCTGCGCCCGTGAGCCGACGATCGACGAATGGAGGTAGAGGTTATGCGGCATCACCGTGGCGCCGATGATGCCCAGCGCGACGAAGAGCATGCCGGGACGCGTGAACACGGCGGTCGTGGGGACGAAGCCTTTGACGAGTTCGGCGACCGCGGGCTTGGCCAGCAGGAGTTCCACGCCCACGCAGGCCGCGATGGTCAGCACGAGCACGGCGACGAGCGATTCGAGCCAGCGGTAGCCGAGACGCGTGAGCGCCAGCAGGACAAGGACGTCGAGCGCGGTGATGATCGCGCCGAAGAACAGCGGGATGCCGAAGAGGATCTGCAACGCGATGGCCGAACCGAGCAGTTCGGCGAGGTCCATCGCGACGATGCCGACCTGGGCCGTGACCCAGAGGAACTTGGAGACTCCCGGCGAATAACGCGCCCGGCAGGCTTGCGCGAGGTCGAGGCCGGTGGCGACGTTCAGGCGCACGCAGAGATGCTGGAACAGGATCGCCATCAGGTTCGACAGGAGAATCACCCAGAGCAGCGCGTACCCGAACTGCGAGCCGCCCGCCAGGTCCGTGGCCCAATTACCCGGATCCATGTAGCCGACCGAGACGAGGAAGCCGGGCCCGACGAAACCAAGGAAGCGACGGAAAGCGCCCAGGCGCGAGGCTTGGCGGGCTTGGGTCGGTTCGGCTGTCCTCATCAGTGTTAAGCGTCGAGGGAGCCGCCCCGACTGTCAACCCGCGGCCTGCCAAACCGAACGCGCAGCCAAGATCGTCCAGACCGCGGTCCGCCAGGCGTGCGACCTCACGAGACTGCCTAAAGCCGGCGAGGCCGGGCCTTCGCCTTGGAGACGGCGGTGACAAGGCACGGACCAGAGTCCCGTCAACGCCCAAGCCGCCGCGACCAAGGCCACGCCGAGGAGTTCGCCCGTAAGGGACCAGGCCAGGACATGCCCGGCCAGCTGCGCCAACAATAGCGGCCCGACGACCCAGCCGACTCGCCGGGTGTAAGCCTCATGCGCCTCGGCGAAGCCCTCGGCGCGCCAACGGGCGAAATCCGGGTAGGTGCAGAGAAGAATGAGCCACGCCACGGCCGCCATCGCGACGTCGACGCAGACGACGGCCAGCTTGAGCAAATGAGCGTCCATGAAGGCCATACCCTAAGCAGGTTTTGCCCTTTGCACAATCCGGGCGGACGTTAAACCAGAGTCATGCCCCGCCTCTTCCTTGGCCTCTTTCTCGGCGCCTTGCTCGCGCTCGTCCCGGCCTCCGCCCAGGAGACCCCGCCCAACTTCGTCATCCTGTTCGCCGACGACCTCGGCATCAACGACCTCGGCTGCTTCGGCCGGAAGGACCAGAACACGCCCAACCTGGATAAGCTCGCCGCCGAAGGCGCGCGCTTCACCCAGGCCTACGCCGCGGCCTCGGTCTGCTCGCCCTCACGCGCCGGACTCCTCACCGGCCAGAGCCCGGCCCGCCTCAAGATCACCACGTTCCTCACCGGACGGACGGATCGCGCCTCGCACCGCGTGCTGGCCGCTTCCTTGAACTACAATCTGCCGGAAGGCGTCCAGACGATCGCCCAGCTGCTCAAGCCCAAGGGCTACGCCTCCGCGGCCGTGGGCAAGTGGCACCTCGGCGGCAAAGGCCATCAGCCGACCGACCACGGCTTTGACGAATACTTCGCCGGCAAGGCCAACCCCGGCGCGGAATCGCCGCAGGGCGGCAAGGGCGAGCTCGGCCAGGCCGACTACGCGGTGAAGTTCATCGAACGGAACAAGGCCAAGCCCTTCTTCCTCTACCTCGCCTTCGACAACCCGCACATCCCGCTCGCCGCGCCGGCCAAGGGCGTCGAAGCCAACGCGAAATCCTTCCACCCGACCTACGCCGCGCTCGTCGAATCGCTCGACGTCGCCTGCGGCCGCGTGCTGAAGGCCCTCGAGGACCAAGGCCTCGCGAAGAACACGTTCGTCGTCTTCGCTTCCGACAACGGCGGCGTGCACATCTCGGAGCTCAAGGAAAGCCCGCCCACCTACAACGCCCCCTCCCGCGCCGGCAAGGGCTTCGTCTACGAAGGCGGCCTCCGCACGCCCCTCATCATCCGCTATCCCGGCCGCCTCGCGGCCAGCGTGATCAGCGAGCCCGTCGTGCTCGGCGACCTCTGCCCCACGATCTGCGCGCTGGCCAAGGCGACCCCGCCCGCGACGCTGGACTTCCAGGACCTCTCGCCGGTGCTCTTCGGTCAGAAGCCGCTGAACCGACCGCTCTTCTGGCATCAGCCCCACTACATGAACCAAGGCGGCAAGCCCGCGGGCGTCGCCCGCGAAGGCGACTGGAAACTGGTCGAACAATACGAAGACGGCAGCCTCGAGCTCTACAACCTGGCCAAGGATCCGAGCGAGACCACCGACCTCGCCGCCGCCGAACCGGCCCGCGTGGCGGCCCTGCGCGGCAAGCTCGAAGCCTGGCGCCGCGGCGTCGGCGCGGAGCCGATCAAGGCCAATCCGAACTTCCGTCGCTCGCTCTGGGAAGACTGCTTCGTGAAGACCGATGTCACCAAGCTCCAGGCGCTGCCGACCTCCGAGGCCATGCGCCCGCTGCTGGCCGACTGGCGCAAGGCGATGAACGACGCCACGACCGAAGGCGCGAACACCCTCATCTTCCTCGAAGCCCGCGACGCCAAGGTGAAGGCGACGAAGATGAAGTACGAGGACCTGCCGCAGAAGGACACGCTGGGCTTCTGGGTGAACGCCGAGGACACCGCGTCCTGGACCTTCCAGGCGCCGACGGCCGGCACCTACCGCCTCACGGTGCTGCAGGGCTGCGGCAAGGGCAACGGCGGTTCGACCGTCGCGGTCGAAGCCGGCGCCAGCCGATGCGAATTCACGGTCGAGGAGACCGGCCACTTCCAGCGCTTCGTGCCGCGTGAGGTCGGCAAGCTGACGCTCGTCGCGGGCGAGAACACGCTCGTCGTCCGTCCGCTCAAGAAAGCCAAGGCGGCGGTCATGGACCTGCGCCGCGTGATCCTCGAGCGCGTCGACTGACGCGCTCAGAGGGTCGCGAGCACGGCGCGCAGTTCTTCCTCGGGCTCCTCGTGGCCTTGCGCCACGGCGAGCGCGAGCGCCTCCGCGAAGACCAGCTTGGCCGCCGGCTTGTCGCCGGTCGCGAGCAGGCTCTTGCCGAGCAGGATGCGTGGCATCATCCAGTCGGCCTTGGAGGCCGCGGCGAGGCGCAGGTGCTCGACGGCTTCGGCGGCGGCGCCTTCGGTCCAAAGCGCCTGGCCGAGCGAGAACCGGAACAGCGGGTTCGCCGGATCGGCGGCGACGTGGCGTCGGAACAGTTCGGAACGGGACATGCTCAGGCCTTCGGCTTCGCCGATGACTGACGGAAGATGACCATCGAGAGCCCCGGCAGGCGGACTTCGATCGAGTAAGGACGGCCCTGGCAGGGAATCGCTTCGGCGACCACGCCGCCGAGGTTGCCGAGGCCTTGGCCGGCATAGTGTTTCGAGTCGGTGTTCAGGGCCTCTTCCCATCGTCCCGGGAACGGCACGCCGAGGCGGTAGGTCCGTTCGACCGGCGTGAAATTACCGGCGACCGTCCAGGCGCAGTCACGACCGCGCCGTTCGAAGGCGAGCACGCTCTGCGCGCCGTCGTCGGCGACCAGCCAGGCGAAGCTTTCCGGGCGCAGCTCGTTCTCGGCGAGCGCGGCGTCGGCGACGTAGAGCTTGTTCAGGTCGGCGACCAGCCGCTGCACCCCGAGATGGATCGGGTAATCCAGCAGGTGCCAGTCGAGGGAGGCGTCGTACTTCCATTCGGCGAACTGGCCGAACTCACAGCCCATGAAGAGCGTCTTCTTGCCCGGCCAGGACCACTGCAAAGCCAGCAGGCAGCGCAGATTGGCGGCCTTCGTGGCGTCGTCGCCGCCGCCCATCTTGCCGATGAGCGAGCCCTTGCCGTGCACGACCTCGTCGTGCGAGAACGACTGCACGAAGGCCTCGCTCCACTGGTAGAGCATGCCGAACGTGAGCTTGTCGTGGTGGAACTTCCGGAAGAGCGGATCCTGGCGGAAATAGTGGAGCGTGTCGTGCATCCAGCCCATGTTCCACTTGAAGTCGAAGCCCAGGCCGCCTTCGGGGACGGACTTCGTCACGCCGGGGAAGGACGTGGACTCCTCGGCGATCATCGCGACGCCGGGCTGGTAGAGATGGACGAGCGAATTGACCTGCTTGAGGAACTCGATCGCCTCGATGTTCTCGCGGCCGCCATGGCGGTTCGGGATCCATTCGCCGGCCTTGCGGGAATAGTCGAGGTAGAGCATCGAGGCGACCGCGTCGACCCGCAGGCCGTCGACGTGGAAACGCTCGAGCCAGGAGAGCGCGGAGCAGACAAGGAAGCCGCGCACCTCATGGCGTCCGTAGTTGAAGATCAGCGTGCCCCAGTCCTGGTGCTCGCCGAGACGAGGGTCCGCATGTTCGTAGAGATGCGTCCCGTCGAAGCGGGCCAAGGCGAAGAAGTCGCGCGGGAAGTGGGCCGGCACCCAGTCGACGATCACCCCGATGTTCGCGCGGTGGAGGGCGTCGACCATCGTCATGAAGTCGAGCGGCGAGCCGAAGCGGTGCGTCGGCGCGTAGAAACCCGTGACCTGATAGCCCCAGGAGCCGTCGAACGGGTGTTCGGAGGGAGGCATCAGCTCCACGTGGGTGAAGCCCATCTTGACGCAATAGGCGGCGAGCTGCTCGCCGAGCTCACGGTAGCCGAGCACGCGACCGCCCTCTTCGGGCACGCGGCGCCAGGAGGCCAGGTGCACCTCGTAGACCGACATCGGGCGAGAGCGCAGGTCGCGCGTGCGGCGGGCCTCCATCCAGGCGGCGTCGTTCCAGACGAACTTCGAAAGGTCGCAGACGATCGCGGCGTGGTTCGGGGAAGGCTCGAAGTGCAGGCCGTACGGGTCCGTCTTCAGGAACGGCGTGGCGTCATGCGGGCCGACGATCTCGTATTTGTAACGGGCGCCGGGATGCACGCCGGGGATGAAGATCTCCCAGATGCCGGAGGCGCCGAGGTTGCGCATCGGATGGGCGTGGCCGTTCCAGAGATTATGATCGCCGACGACCGAGACGCGGCGGGCGGAGGGCGCCCAGACCGCGAAGGAGACGCCCGTCACCCCGTCGAGCGTGCGGACATGGGAACCGAGCTTGTAGTGGGCACGATGGTCGTCGCCCTTGCCGAGCAGGAACAGGTCGTCTTCGGAGATCGTCGGCAGGAAGCGGTAGGGGTCGTCGACGATCCGGCTGACGCCGTCAGGATACGTCACGCGGAAACGATAGCGGAAAGCCGCCGAGCCGGGCAGCTCAACTTCGAAGACGCCGCTGGCGTGCAGCTGCTTCATCGGGACGGGCTTGGTCGGACCGTCCGGGACCAGTTCGCACGCGCTCGCCCACGGGAAGAGCGAGCGGGCCACCAGACCGCCTCCGGCCAGCGGATGCAGACCCAGGAAACGGTGCGGAGAGGTCTCCTTGGCGTCCACCAGGGCGGTCAACTCTGCTGGACTGAGGCGCATCCCCGAAGACTCTCCGCAGGGCGGTGGGTCGGCAAGCGCTCATTGCCCGAAAATACTTGAGGGAAACCCCGGAGCGACAACTCTCTCCGGATGCCTGGCCGTCGTTTCTGGATCCTTGCCGCAAGCCTCTCCCTGACCGTGGCGGCCCTGGCCGTCGAACCCGCCCAGGCCGTCGCCAAGATCGCCGAGATCGCGCCCAACATCGTCGCCGACAGCTTCGCCCCGGAAGAAGGCGGCAAGATCGTCGTCGCCACCAACGCGCACCTCGAAAGCAAGGACGCCACCATCGACGCCCGGAAGATCCGCTTCGACTACCGGACCGGGACCATCGTCGCCGAGGGCAACGTCGTCTACGCGACCAAGAACCTCCGGATCATCGGCGAGAGGATCGAGGCCGACCCGCGCAACGACACCATCGTCGCGACCAACGTCCGTTTCGGACGCGCGCCGCTCTACTTCACCGCCGACACCCTGAAGATCGTGAAGGGCGACAAGATCATGCGCGGCCTGCGCATGTGGAACAGCGAACCCGAGCCGCTCGGCATGCACCTGAAGATCGCCGAGGCGGCCTACACGGAAGCCGACGACCGACTCACGCTCCGCAGCGTCACCCCGCACGTGGCCGGCATCCCGTTCTTCAACCTGCCTTATTACGCGCAGGACGGCTATCGCGACATCCCTTACGACCTCTACCTGAACACCGGCAGCGAGGAACGCCAGGGGCGTTACCTGCGCTCCACGTTCCTGATGCGCCAGTCCCCTTCCCTCTGGGTCGGCGGCCTGCTCGACGTCTACGGCAAGTCCGGCCTCCTCGTCGGCCCGGCCTTCCGTTACGACAATGCGAAGCAACCCGAAGGTGGCATCGTCTGGAAGGGCAAGCTCGAGAGCGGCTACATCAGCGACCGCGGAGGTCTGCTCGCCGACGTCTACGGCCGCACCCCCGACCGCCAGCGCGCCTTCCTGTTCGGCGAAGTCAACGGCCGCACCGCCGACGGCGTCGAGTTCGCGGGCAACATCTTCGGCCAGTCCGACCCCGGGTTCATGCGCGACTTCCGCCCGAACCTGATCCGCGAGACGGGCAACCCGCAGGCGAACTTCGAGGTCTCCGCGCCCTACGCCGGCGGCTATCTCTCCGCCTCCCTGACCGCCAAGGCCGACAACTACCAGGACATCGTCCAGAAACTCCCCGAGCTGCGCTTCGACCTGCCCCAGCAGTCGATCGACGAGAGCGACTGGAATCGCCGCAGCTTCGTGAGCCTCGGCTACTTCTCCGAACGCCCGTCGGCCGACCTGCCCCTCGCGAACTTCCAGACGGCCACGCTCGCGAGCGGCGCCTGGTCGACCGCCCGCCTCGACACCTACTACGGCGTCAACCGCACCTTCGTCCTCAGCGAGTGGCTGACCTTCAAGCCCGTGGCCGGCCTCCGCGCCACCGGCTGGTCCCAAGGCATCAACGGCAACGGCACCACCGCCAAGGTCATCACCCAGGCGGGCTTCGACCTCGAAGGACTCGCCACCGGCTCCTGGGACCTCGTGGCCAACAAGTGGGGCATCGACGGGATGCGCCACAGCGTACGACCTCTCCTGCAGTACCGCGTGATGCCCGGCGCCGACCGTGAGATCGGCACGGTGCCGATGACGCAACGCGCCGTCTCCAACTCGGCCCTCGAAGAAGTCGACCTCGCCGACCGTCTCGACCCCGCGTCCACGACCGACCGCCAGGTCGTCCGCTTCGGCCTGCGCAACACCCTTGAGACCCGCGACGCCAAGTTCGGCACCCGTGAGCTTGCGCGCGCCGACCTCTTCGCCGACTGGCGCGAAGGCCCCACCGACGCCGAGACCGGCCGCAGCGCCCTCCAGTGCGCGATCAGCCTGACACCCGCCCCCTGGGTCAGCCTGAGTTCCGGCCTGCGCCTGCCCAACGGCGGCGGCGCCCCCCTCGAATCCATCCAGAGCATCGCCTTCAACTCCGGCGACTTCTGGCGCACCTCCGTCAGCTGGGTCGAGCTCCGCGAGCTCACCCAGGCCCGCCAGCTCATCTGGGAAGGCCGCGTGACGCTGAATTCGGTCTATTCCCTCGTCGCCACGCTCAACTACGACGCCCTGGCCGGCCAGACCACCTACGAAAGCATCGGCATCATCCAGCGGATCGCGAACTCGTGGGAGCTGGAATACGGACTCATGCAACGCCTCGACCCGCTGAACAACGGCAAGAGCTCATTGGGCTTCCAACTGCGGGCCAGATTATTCAAGTTCTGAGCGTGACGGACACCCCTCCAGACTCCCCTTCGGTCCCCGAGGACGGCATCTTGCCGCCGGCCGACCTGCCCATCCGCCTCGACGTCTTCGAAGGGCCGCTGGACCTGCTCCTGTTCCTGATCCGCAAGAACGAGATCGATATCTACGACATCCCGATCGAGAAGGTCACGCAGCAGTACCTCGAGATCCTGCGCACGCAGGAGAAGGACAACCTCGAGCTCGCCGGTGACTTCTTCGTCATGGCCGCGACGCTGATGTACATCAAGAGCCGCATGCTCCTCCCGGTCGAAAGCCGTCCCGAGGAGGAAGTGACCGCGACGGACGAAGGCCAGGACCCGCGCTGGGCGCTCGTCCAGCAGCTCATCCAGTACAAGCGCGTCAAGGAGACGGCCGCGATCATCCGCGGACTCGTGGACGATCGTCAGGGACTGCTCAGCCGCCACGTCGTCCAGCCCCAGGGCGAGGACGCCGTCGCGCGCCCCGTCGCCCCGGCCGACCGCATCGAGCTCTGGAACACCTTCAATCTCGTCCTCCGCCGCCTCGCCGAACGCATCCAGCCCGGCAACATCACGTCGGAGACCGTCACGGTGTCCGACCGCATGGAGACGATCCTCGCCCGCCTCGAGAGCGAGACCACGTTCGTGTTCACCAGCCTGTTGCCCGAACGTCCGACCGTCGGTTTCCTGGTCGCCACTTTCCTCGCGTGCCTCGAGCTGGCCCGCCTAGGTAAGCTCAAATTAGAGCAGGACGCTTCCTTCGCGGAGATCAATTGCTCCAAGGCCGAAGCGGCCGCCGTCCCGAACGCCGGCGAAGCCCTCGAAGGAAAGTCGGAATTCGACGAGCCGGCGGGCGAGGCGAACTGAGCCACGGGCTTGAATTCCGGGCCGGGCCGGCCAGACTGCATCCATGGCTCGCGCCAAGCGCCCCTTGAACCACCTGCTCGGCATCGGCCTCGATGCCCAGGACAAGCACAAGCGCATCACCCGCGGCGAAGGCTTCAACCTCGTCGGCGGCTCCGCCGATACGCACGAGCGGATGACCGAGACCGTGATCAAGACCTCCGAAGACCTCAGCCGCAAGGGACGCACCATCGCCGACGCCCACCCGGAGGAGCTGGCCGACCTGCTCCGCAAGCACGACCGCGGCGCCTGAGCCCAAAAAGGAGCCACAGACGGGTTGACTCACCTCTTTCGCAGGATTTGACTTCCTCTCCCCAAAAATGAGCAACGAGCTGCCCCCTCCCCCGCCCCCTCCTCCTGCTGACGGCGACAACTCCGCTGCGCAGGCGCCCAAGCTGAAACTCTCCAAGCCGGCCGGCTTCGTTCCTCCGCCTCCTCCTGCTCCGACCGCCGACGCCGGCGCCGCGATCCCTCCGCCCCCCGCCGCCGCCCCGGCTCCCGCCGCCGCGCCTCGCCCGGTCGCCGCTCCCGCCGCCTCGCGCACCGTCGGCAATGTCGCCGCCGCATTTGACGTCCTCGCCCTTGCGGCTTCGCTGGTCGGCGCGGTGCTCCTCGCGCTCGAACTCTTCGTCAAATCCAAAGGTTAAGTCCCTTTCATGGCCTCCGATCTCATCCTCAATCTCGATAACAGCAACTTCGACGCCACCATCAAGGCGTCGACCGTCCCCGTCCTGGTGGACTTCTGGGCCACCTGGTGCGGCCCGTGCAAGCAGATCGGCCCCGTGCTCGATCAGCTCGCCACCGAGATGAACGGCTCCGTCCAGATCGTGAAGGTCGACGTCGACACCAATCAGGCGCTCGCCCAGCAGCTGGGCGTGAATTCCATCCCGGCCCTGTTCATCTTCAAGAACGGTGTCGTGGTGGACAAGATGGTCGGTGCTCGCCCGAAGGGCGACATCGCCGCCTTCATCAAGAAGAACTCCTAAGCGCGGGGCGAAAGCCCAATAAGAAAGGCCCGGGATTGCTCCCGGGCCTTTTTGTTGCCGTCTGTCCCGAGGCCTTACTTGGCGTCGAGCGGGTGCTCCTTCAGGAGGTCGGCAGGATTGTACTGGCCGCGGTTACCGATGGCCTTGCGGACTTCGGCGACCTTGGTGTCCATGACCGGCTCGGCGGTGTTACCCCAGGCCTGACGGACGTAGGTGGCGATGTGGGCGACCTGGGCGTCCTTGAGGCCGGCGCCGATGTTCGGCATGTTGCCGTTGTACTTCGCGCCGTTGACCTCGATCTCACCGGCGAGACCGGCGAGGATGGCCTTGATGATGCGTTCTTCGGAACCGGCGACCCAAGCGGACTTGGCGAGCGGAGGGAAGGCGCCCGGGACGCCGAGACCGGTCGCCTGGTGGCAGGCGGCGCAGTTCGCGAGGAAGAGCTTCTCGCCCTTGGCGGCATCCGGCTCGAACGCGACCGGACCGCCGGCGACGGCGGCCTTGGGGGCGTTGAGATCGAAGGCCGACGGAGAGAAGTCGCCCGAGTTGCGGGTGAGGTAGAGACCGGCCCAGAAGCCGAATCCGCAGAAGAGGAAGACGATGAAGATCGGCGTCAGGGAGAAACCCTCGGCCGGCTCGTCCTTGTCGCGGGACAGCTGCGAGTGAACCTCCACCAGGCGTCCGTCGGACGGGCCTTCGGAGCCGGCGCCGGAGGGTCCCCGGCGCGGGCGGTTGTTATCAGGATGACGGTTGCGGTCGTTCATGGGTTCACTGCTTCAGTTTGGCTTCCGGCGAGGAGTAATCCTGACGGAGGGATTGGAGGTAAGCGGCCAGGGCGATGGCGCGCTCGGAGGGGGCTTCTTTCTTCGCTCCGGTGTAGAGGAAGGCGAACTGTCCGTCGTGCTGGATCGCGGCGTGGACGCCGCCGAGGTCCTTGGCGCGGACACCGAAATTGGCGAGGTCAGGACCGAGGCGGCGATCGCCGAGGAGGACCTGACCCTGCTGGGAGTAGTCGCGGGCGACGGAGGGGCGGACGCCATAACCGCGGGCGATGTCGCTACCCTGCCCGGCCGGACGGACCTGCTGGGTGTGGCAGCTGACGCAACCAAGGGAGACATAGACCGCGCGGCCCTGGATGGCCAGGCCGGGTTCGCGGGACGGGAAGAGCGGACCACCGTCTTCGGCCGGGGCGCGGCCGAGCGAGCCGAGCTGGACCTGGCTGCTGATGACCAGCGCGCCGAAGGGCAACGCGACGGCCAGGAAGATGCCGGCCAGGAGAGTGTTGAGATTCTTCATGGGTGTCCGGATTAGTCGTGGCGGCCGGAGGAAGCCGGCGCGGAAGATTTGAGGATCATGCCGAAAGCGTTGAGGGCGAAGGCGACGTGGCCGACGAGCAGCAGCACCGCGGAGACGCTGAGCACGTAGTTCCAGTTGGCGCCGGCCGCGGCGACCTGCTGGAAAGAGACGGAAGCGTCAGCGAGCTGCTTGCCGCTGGCGTAGCCGCCGACGAGCAAGGCGACGATTGAGGCGACGGCACCGAGGGCGGTGGCCCAGAAGTGCACGTGGACGAGCTTGGCGGAGGGCCAGAGCGAGCCGGTGAGGCGAGGCAGCACGAAGTAGGCGGCGCCGAAGAGCACCATCGTGGCGAACGCGTAGGCCAGGAGCTGCTCCTGGCCGGCGGCGAAGGACGTGAAGCGGACCACGGCGTTGTAGCCGCGGAACCCGAAGACCGCGTTGAGCACGCCGAAGAGCGTGAAGGCGACGGCGCCGAAGCTGACGAAGCGCAGCGTGGTGTCGTTCCAGGCGCGGGACCAGCCGCCCTCGGAGGAGAGCGTGCCGTGGAAGTTGATGGCGGTGATGATGACCGGGACCATCAGCATCGCGCCGGCGACGACGCCGACGGACTGGAGCCAGAGCGGCACCGGGGCGCCGATGAGGGCGGACGGACCCGTCCAGCTCGCGAAGAGGAAGAACGTCCAGAAACCGACCGGGGCGAGGTAGTATCCGCTGATGGTGCGACCAAGCACCTTCGGCAGGAAGTAGTAGACCGCGGCGAGGGCCGAGGCGCCGAACCACAGCAGGAGGAGGTTCGAGACGAACCAGCTGTGGGCGATGGCCTGGACGACGCCCGAAGCCGGCTGCCAGAGCACCAGCAGCTGGGCCAGCAGGTAGGTCAGCGGGAAGGCGAACGAGGCGCCGACCACGAACCACTGCGAGGCGAAGGTATGGCCCGTGGGGCGACGCGCGAAGGCGACGATCGGCCAGAAGCCGGCGAGCAGGAAGGCGACGGCGAGCACGGGTCCGACTTCACGAGGGAAGTCGAGCAGCGCGAAACCGCTCTGATGGCCAGCGAAGATCTGGACGACGCCATAGGTGAGGGCGAGGTTCCAGGCCGCGCCCCCGAGGGTGGCGAGCCAGCCGTTGCGCAGCTCGAAACGACCGAGCTGCGAGAGCAGCCAGAGGTTCAGCGCGAAGAAGGCGTTGAAGCCCCAGCCGTAGACGAAGAGGTTGCGCTGCGCGGCGACGACGTGACCGTAGGTGAGCATCTCACAACCGCGGAAAGGACCGGCGGCCGAGCCCTGCTGCAGGGCGGCGATCACGCCGAGGACCGAGGCCGCGAGGAGCCAGATCACCGCGGAGACGAAGAAGAGGAGGAACGGGCCGCGGAGCTGGGCCTCGGTCCGCGTGAGGCGGGAGTCGCCTTCGGGGGGACGGCCCTGCGGGCGGCCGGAACGGTTTTCCTGAGTCATCGGTTAAAGGAAGTGAGGGATTATTTGAGGCCGAGTTCGGCGGTGGTCCAAGGAGCCGTGCGACCGGCGGTGGCGGCGCGGACGGCCTTCACTTGGTCGGCGGTGACCGGGTTGGCCTGGTTGCCGAAGCTCTGGCGGACGTAGGTGAGGACGTCGGCGATGTCGCCGTCGTTCACGCCGGCCACCGGAGGCATCATGCTGTTGTAGCTCATGCCGTTGACGGTGATCGGACCCATGAGACCCTGGAGGATGAACTTCACGGGAAGTTCGGGATTGCCCGCGACGATCGGCGCGTTGGCGAGCGGCGGGAAGACGGGCGGCAGACCGAGACCGGTCGGCTGATGGCAGGCGATGCAGGTGCGCGCGTAGACCGCGGCGCCGCGCTTCATCTGCTCGTCGGAAGCCTTCACGAAGGCGCCGGCGGCGGCCGGGGCGGCGGGAGCGGCGGCCGGAGCCGGAGCCGCGGCGGCCTGGAGCTTGGCGACGACCTTGTTATCGGCGGCGATGAGGGCACCGGCGTCCTTGACCGGGATGCGGTAGGTGCCGTCGGCGTTGCGGGCGGGCTCGGTGATGAGCGCGAGGCCCTTCTTGGCGTTCTCGGCGCGCAGGGCCTTCTGGGCCTGGCGACGTTCGGCTTCGGCGTTGGGCGCCTTGCGGACGGAGAGATAGACGTAGCCCGTCACGATGAGCGCGGCGGCGGCGAAGCAGACGAGGCGCAGCCAGGAGGCGATCTGGCCGGGAATCAGCGGGCGGGTCCCGGAGGAAGGTTGTTCACTCATGATAGTTGATGGACTCGAGGATGCGGGGGTCGTGGACCGGGATCGTCTCCTGCTTGGCGGCGCCGCGCAGGTAGAGCGCGAACACGATGCCGCCGAAACCGAGGATGGCGACGAGGTCGAGGGCGAGGGACGGCGTCAGGAACGGCGTCACGACGAAGCCTTCCGGCTTCGAGGCGTCGTGGACCTGGCGCGGCAGCGCGTTGAACCAGAGGTCGACGATGCCGCCGACGAGGATGAGCCAGGCGACGGCCAGCAGGCGGCCGGCGACGATCTTCGTGCGGTAGAACAGCAGGGTCAGGAACGGCAGCAGGAAGAAGCCGAAGATGAGGTACATCGAGACGTTCCACCATTCGCTCCTGAGGCCGGTGGCGGCGTCGATCTCGCGGATGTTATACCAGAAGGTCTCTTCCGGGATGTTCGCCGTGTAGATCAGGAAGTACTGCGAGAAGCTGATGTAAGCCCAGAAGACCGTGAAGGCCAGCATGAGGCAGCCCAGCACGTGGCGGTGCGCCTGGTTGAGGAGGCCGTCGAGCCAGCCGCCGTTGGACAGCTTGTAGGTGAGGATCACCGTGACCGCGAGGGCCAGGCGGATGGAGAGCGCGAAGAACCACACGCCGTACATGGTCGAGAACCAGTGGTACGAGAGGGCCATCAGGCAGTCGAAGGCCAGCATGGTGAGCGTCACGGCCGAGAGCGGGATGCCCACGGCGGAGACGGCATGCAGGCGATGCGTGTGACCGGCGGTGCGGTCGGTGTCCTGCGCGAAGGACCAGCGGCGGAGGAGCACGGCGAGCACGCCGAACACCAGCACGTAGAGGCTGACGCGGATCAGGAAGAACTTCTCGTTGAGGAACCAGCTCTTGGCCTGGAGGATCGGGTCATGGCCGACGGTGTGGCCGCTCGGCAGCACGTGGGCGGCGTCCGTCCAATCCCAGAGGGCGTGGCGGAAATCCGTGAGGAAGGCCATCGGCACGATGCCGATCGCGATGACGACCGGGAGCGCGATGATGAGCAGCTCCCAGTTGCGGCGGATGATGGGCGCCCAGCCGGCGTCGAAGACGCGCGTGATCATGGTGAGCATCAGCATGCCGATCAGGACCGAGATCCAGAACAGCGAGCCGACGAGGACGGAAAGGGCCTGGCGGTTGTCGTGGTGCTGCACGCCGGCGTAGGCGAAGTACCAGACGACCAGCAGGGCGACGAGACCCAGGCCCAGGAATTTCTTCCAGTGGGCGGTCAGGGCGTGAGGCGAAGAGGAGCTCATGGGCGAATTACTTGATTTGGGCCTTCACGGCGGCGGGGACGAGTTCGGGCGGGCAATTCTGGGAAAGCTGCAGGGCGCGCACGTAGGCGACGACGGCCCAGCGCTCCTCGGGGGAGAGCTTGTCGCCGTAGCCCATCATGGTGTTCTTGCCGTTGGTGATGACGTCGAAGATCTGTCCGTTCGGGTAGGCGCGGATGAGCGGGGTCTGGAGGCTGGCGATCGTCACGATGGCGGCGTCGCCTTCGAGGGCGGAGCGCACCTTCATGATGCCGTTGCCGTCGGCGGCCTGGCCGTGGCAGACGGCGCAGTAGATCTGGTACTTGCCGCGACCGATGTCCAAGGTGTACTGGCTGACCTTGTAGTCGTTGAGCTTGCCGTTGGTGAAGCCGAGGGACTTCTCCGGGAAGCCGACGAGGAAGGCGCCCTTGGCGTCCTTGCCGGTCACGAAGGAGGGGTTCTTGGATTCGGCGCGCTTGAAGTCGGCCGAGAAGACCTTGGTCGGCTGGAGGCCGGTGCCGCGGGCGACGGTGCCGGCGACGGGCGGACGCGCGTCACGGCCGTCGGCGAAGAAAGCGTTCTCCCCCTGGGCCTTGTACTTGTTCTGGTAGTCCATGTCGTCGAAGACATAGACGGGCGTGTCCTTGGATTTCTTGCCCTGGAAGCCGAGGAAGCTGATCGTGGCGACGACAGCGACGGCGAGGAATGCGAGATAGCGGCTCATGGGTGCGGATTAGTCGCGGATGACGGTGATCTCCTGGCCGCCGAGCGACTGGAGGAAGTTGCGCGACTCATCGAGGTGGAACTGCGGGTCGCGGGCCTCGAGGACGATCATGAAGGTGTCGTCGGACACGCGGGCGAAGTTCGGGAGGTCGAACAGCGGGTGGTTGTGGCGCGGGAGGCGGTTGAAGATGAACTGGCCGAAGAAGGTGCCGAAGGCGGCGAACAGGATCGTGCACTCGTAGAGCACCGGGAACGGGAAGATCACGCTCCAGTAGGGCTTGCCGCCGACGATCAGCGGGTAGTCGTACGAGTTGGTGTACCAGGTGAGGAGGCAGCCGGTGATGAAGCCGGTGACGCCGCCCAGCAGGGTCAGGCGCGGGACGGGCGAGCGAGGGAGGCCCATGGCCTGGTCCATGCCGTGGATCGGGAAAGGCGTGTGGACGTCCCAGTTCTTCCAGCCGGCATCGCGCACCTTCTCGGCGGCGTGAAACACGTCGGAGACCTTGCGGAAGGTGCAGGCCACGCCGTGGATGCGTTCGTTGCGTTCGTTCATGGTCGGGTTGCGGCTGGGATCAGTGGGCGTGGGGGTCGGCCTGCGGCGCGACCATCTTCACCTCGGCCATGGGCAGCAGAGGCAGGAAGCGCACGAACAGGAGGAAGAGGACGGAGAAGAAGCCGAAGGTGCCGAAGAAGGTGAAGATATCCACGATCGTCGGGCTGTAGTAACCCCAGCTGGACGGCAGGTAGTCGTTGGCGAGCGAGGTGATGGTGATCACGAAGCGCTCGAACCACATGCCGACGTTGACGAAGAGGCAGATGATCCAGACGAGGGAGTGATTCTCGCGGACCTTCTTGAACCAGAAGAGCTGCGGGGTGATCACGTTGCAGGACACCATGATCCAGTAGGCCCAGGCGTACTGGCCGAAGGCGCGGTTCACGAAGGCGAACTTCTCGAAGGAGTTGCCGGAATAGGCCGCGATGAAGAACTCGGTAGCGTACGCGTAGCCGACCATCGTGCCGGTGGCCAAGATGATCTTGCACATGTTGTCGATGTGGTACTGGTTGATGACGTCGTGCAGGCGGTAGATCGCGCGCAGCGGGAGCATCAGGGTCAGCACCATCGCGAAGCCGGAGAAGATGGCGCCGGCGACGAAGTACGGGGGGAAGATGGTGGTGTGCCAGCCGGGGACGTTCGAGACGGCGAAGTCGAACGAGACGATGGTGTGCACGGAAAGCACGAGGGGCGTCGAGAGGCCCGCGAGCAGCAGGTACGCCATCTCGAAGTTGGACCACTGGCGGTTGCCGCCGCGCCAGCCCATGGCCAGCAGGCTGTAGAAGGCCTTGCGCCACCAGGTCGTCGCGCGGTCGCGGATCGCGCCGAGGTCGGGGATCATGCCCATGTACCAGAAGAGCGTGGAGACGGTGAAGTAGGTCGAGACCGCGAAGACGTCCCACTCGAGCGGCGAGCGGAACTGCGGCCAGATGCCGTTCTGGTTGGGCAGCGGGAAGAGCCACCAGCCGAACCACACGCGACCGACGTGGAAGAGCGGGAAGAGACCGGCGCAGCAGACCGCGAAGATGGTCATGGCCTCGGCGGCGCGGTTGATGGACGTGCGCCACTTCTGGCGCAGGAGGCAGAGGATCGCCGAGATCAGCGTGCCGGCGTGGCCGATGCCGACCCAGAACACGAAGTTGACGATGGCCCAGCCCCAGCCCACGGGCGAACGGAGGCCCCAGGTGCCGGTGCCGGTCGAGACGAGGTAGCCGAGGCCGATGAAGGTGAACGACGCGACGAAGAGCGCGACGCCGAACATGACCTTCCACCAGAGCGGGGTCTCTTCTTCGACGATGCCGCAGACCTTGTCGGTGATCCAGTGGAAGCCGCGGTTGTTGAGGATCAGCGGGGAGCGCGGAAGCTCGGCTGGGCGAACCTTGTCGAGGATCGCGGGGCGCTCGGAAGAGCTGTCGTGGGCGTGAGCCATGGGACGGGTGGTCGTTTAAGGATTATTTGGCGTGAGGCTCGGCGCCGTGCGCGGGCTTCGCGTGGGCTTCGCCGTGGGCGGCGGCTCCGTGGGCTTCGCCGTGCGCCGGGGCGCCGTGCGATTCGCGGCCGGCCATCTCGACGCGGGAAAGCGGGACGAGGTTGGCGCCGGGCATGCGGAGGTTGAGGTTGCGCAGCTTGGCCTGGTAGGTCGTGCGCGGGCGGGTGTTGAGGTAGGTCAGCGCGCCGTAGGAACGGGTCGAGGCCTTGGCCTTGGCGACGCGGGACTTCGGGTCGGTGATGTCGCCGAACTCGATCGCGCCGGCCGGACAGGCCTGCTGGCAGGCGACCTGGATGACGCCGTCGCGGACGTTGATGTCGGCCGAGTTGCGGGCGCGGACCTTGGCCTGGATCTTGGCTTCCTGGATGCGCTGGACGCAGTAGGTGCACTTCTCCATGACGCCGCGCATGCGCACGGAGACGTCGGGGTTCTTCTGCAGCTGGGGCAGGTCGGCGGGATCCTTGACGGTCTTCTCCGGTCCGAGCGGGCCTTCGTAGTAATGGCCGTCGACGCGCTTGTTGAAGTCGAGGAAGTTGAAGCGACGGACCTTATAAGGGCAGTTGTTCGCGCAGTAGCGGGTGCCGATGCAACGGTTGTACGCCATGGTGTTGAGACCCTGGTCGTCGTGGACGGTGGCGTTGGCGGGGCAGACGGTCTCGCACGGGGCGGTCTCGCAATGCTGGCAGGCGACGCCCATGAAGGTGACCTGCGGGTCTTCGGGGATCGCGTTGCCGGCGGCGGCGCGGCCGTCGAAGAAGTAGCGATCCAGGCGGATCCAGTGCATGTTGCGGCCCTTGAGCACCTGCTCGCGGCCGACGACCGGGATGTTGTTCTCGGACTGGCAGGCGGTCACGCAGGCGTTGCAACCCGTGCAGGTGTTGAGGTCGATCGACATGCCCCACTGCTGCAGCGCGGGGAACTTGTCCTCGTGACCCTTCCAGACGGCGACGTTCGGGGCGACGGAGTGGGCCGGGTGCTCGTAGGCGGAATTACCACGCGGCGTGGTGATGGCCTTGAGGGCCGGCGACATGGCGCCGTCCTTGCCGTACACGGCGGGGGCGTGGCCATCGATGCCGAGCTTGGCGAAGTTCTCGTTCTTCTTGAGGTCCTCGACGTTGCCTTCGCGGACGATGTCGCGGCCTTCCATGGACCAGTGGTCCTGCATGTTGCCGACGGCGACGGTGTCGCCGGTGAGCGTGAGCTTCACGCCGGTGCGGACGGAGGGCTCGGAGGCGGAGACGAAGGGATAGACGTCGAAGCCGTTGCCGACGACGCGGCCGGCGAGGCGCTCAGGGACGCGGGTGGCGACGCGCCCGCCGACGCGGCGACCGAAGCCGAGCTGCAGGCCGACGGTGTGGTCCGCCATGCCCGGCATGATGAAGACGGGACCGGTGACGGTCTTGTCGCCGAGGGTCAGCGTGGCGATGCGGCAGATGAGACGACCGTCGACGAGCTGGTTGATGTTACGGTTCAGCGCGCCGATCTTGTTGATGAACATCGCGTCCGGCTCGATGGCGAGCTTCGCGGCGAACTTGGGGCTGACGAGGATGACGTTCTCCCAGACCGTCTTGGTCATGGGATCCGGAGCCTCGGCGAGCCAGCCGTTGTTGGCGTACTGGCCGTCGCCCGCGTGGACGCTGGGGACGAGGCGGACTTCGAGGGAGTCGAAGGAAAGGGCCGGAGCGGCGAAGGCCTTGATCTGCTCGGCGCCGACGGCGGGCTTGGCGGCGACGAAAGCGGAACCGGGCAGCACGCCTTCGGCGAGCCAGGCGGCGAAGGCCTCGTCGGAAGCGTTCTTCGAGAGGGCGTTGAAGGTCTCGCGGACGAGCGCGTGCGGCTCCTTGTCGGAACCGGCGAACGGAGCGAGGACGTCGAGCTCGGTGACCGTCGCGAACAGCGGGTCGATCATCGGCTGTACCGGCACGTACACGCCGTTGAGCGTGCGGCCGTCGGACCAGCTCTCGAGATAGTGCGAGGCGGCGAGGAACGTGCCACCGGCGGCCTTCACGGCGGCGGAGGTCTCGTCGAAGGAGGCGCCGTGGTAACCGAGGCGGACGACGGTCTTGGCGGCCTTGATGGCGGCGCCGAAGCTGACGTCAGCCGGAGCGTCGTAGGCGGGGTTGCCGCCGAGGATGACGAGGGTCTCGGCCGGCTTCGCGGCGAGAGCGGCGATCGTCAGCGCGGACGGAGCCGGCGCGGCTACGTACTTGACGGCGGCGCCGAGGGCCTGGTTGGCGAGGAAGACGGCGCGATGCGCGTCGGCGGAAAGATGGTCGCCGGCGACGATGAGGGCTTCGCCCTTGGCCTTGACGAGGTCGGCGACGCATTCGGTCACCCACTTAGCGTCGACGTTGATGCCGGACACCTTGCCCTTGAGGGAGGCGGCGGCGGAGTTGCCGGTCTGCGCGAGGACTTCGGCGGCGAAGAGGATCGCGAGGCCGGAGATGTGCGAGGACGAGGCGCGGAGACGGTGGTCGGCGGCGGCGCCGGTCAGCGAGAAGGTGGATTCGACGACGTAGAGACGCGTCATCTTCTCGGCTTCGGCGGCCGTGTCGGCGCGACGGGCGGAGGAGTAGGCGCGCGTGTCTTCGACGGTCGCGTCATGCGCGCCGAGGAAATCGCGGTCGAGGCTCAGCACGCGACGGGCCTTGGCGTAATCAGGCAGCGCGCGGGCGCCGAGGACGGCGTCGGCGCGGTTCTGGGCGACCGGGGTGTATTCGACCCAGCGGGCCTTCGGGTAGGCGGCCTTGAGGCCGGCGACGAGACGGGCGCGCGTGGGCGAAGTGGACGGACGGGCGAGGAAGGCGAGACCGGCGCCGGCATCGGCCTTGGCGGCGGCGGCGAGGCCACGGACGTAAGCGCGGGCGGCGGCGACGGAGAGCACGGAACCGTCGGCGGCGACGGAAGCCTGCGCGCGGTCCGGATCGTACATGTCGAGCACGCTGGCCTGGGCGAACTTCGAGGAAGCGCCGCCGTTGGCGCGGTGGCTCGGGTTGCCTTCGATCTTGGTCGGGCGGTGCTGGTGCGTCTCGACGAGGATCGGCTGGTTGGCGAACTCGCCGGGGAAGGAGGAAGCGTAATACGTCGCGACGCCGGGGATCGTGTTCTCCGGCTGCTTGGCGTACGGGAGCGTGTGGTTACGGGGCTCGCGGCAACCGGCGAGGCCGAGACCGGCGAGGCCGAACGAGGCGCCCATGAGCATCAGGAACTCGCGCCGTTCGACAGAGGTGATGGCGGAGGCGCCTTCGACGAACTCGCGTTCGGCGCGGGTGCGGAACTCGGGCGACTTGTTGCGCTCGTCGAGGCTGCGCCAGTACGAGGGACCGGTCGGCTCGCCGGGCTGGGCCGCGGGGTGTTCAAAGACTTTCTTGCTCATCGGAAAAGGGGGTGGGGATTAGCGGTGGCAGCCCGAGCAGCTCTGGGGCGGATTGACCTTCCAGTCGTGGACGAACTTCGTGCCCTGCTCGACCTGGGCGGCGGGCGAAGGCGCCTTGTAGGCGAGGTCGGTGATCTTGTCGACGGGGCGCAGGACCTGCTCGGGATTGCGGTGGCATTCGAGGCAGAACAGCATGCTCAGCGACTTCTGCTGGCCGACGACGGCCTGCTGGTCGATGCGACCGTGGCACTCGACGCAGCTGACGCCGCGGTTCACGTGCACGGCATGGTTGAAGTAGACGTAGTCGGGCAGCTTGTGCACCTTGACCCAGCGGATCGCTTCGCCGGTCTCCATGCTCTTCTTCACGAGCGCCAACGCCGGGCTGTCGGTCTTGACCTGGCTATGGCAGTTCCAGCAGGTGTTCGTCGTCGGGACGTTCGAGTGGCCGGACTTGTCGACGAAATTATGGCAATAACGGCAATCGAGACCGAGGACGGAGTCGGGGCCGGCGTGGAAGGAGTGGTCGAAGGCGACGGGCTGATCCGGCGTGTATCCAACGTTCAGATACTTGTTCGTGGCGTACTCGTTGACCGCGGCGACGACGACCACGGCCGTGATGAGCAGGCAGACGATGATCTGGAACGGGGCGCCGTTGACGGCCCGGGCGAAGAAGTTGCCACGGGGTGCCGGGCGGTTGAGGAAATCGAGGAGTTTGCGCATCGCGTTCAGACGAATGGATTGGCGGGTTTTTTGACCGAAGAGGCACGAAAGACAGACCCCCTTCGCAACCCAAATTTAAGGGGTTTTAGTCGCTTTTCAGGGGTAGCCTGGGGATGGAGGGACGAGAAACCTGTGAATAGGGTGTAAATTAACATCATAAGTCTATTAATAACATATACTTACGAGTTAATGACTGAAATAATCTCATTAAACCCTCCCCCGCTCATCATTGGGCACTTTCCAAACTATTAGGCCAGCGAAGGGAAAGCCCCAGAGGGGCTAATCCAATCGCTGGCCTATGGTTCGGAAGGCTGAACTTAGCGGTTCAGGGACTTAGCGGCGCTCTGGACGAGGTCGACGAAGCTCTTGGCCTCGAGGGAGGCGCCCCCGATCAGGCCGCCGTCGATATCATGCTCGGCGAGCAGGGCGTCGGCGTTGTCGGGCTTCATGGAGCCGCCGTAGAGGATGCGGACGCGGCCCGCGGTCTCGGCGCCGAACTGGGAGACGAGCAGCGAACGGATGAACGCGTGCACTTCCTGGGCCATGGCCGGGGTGGCGGTCTTGCCGGTGCCGATCGCCCAGACGGGCTCGTAGGCGATGATGACCTGGTCGGCCTTGCCCGCGGGGACGCCGGCGAGACCGAGCTCGACCTGACGCTTCACCACGGCGTTCGTGGTGCCGGCTTCGCGCTCGGAGAGCAGCTCGCCGACGCAGAGGATGGGCTTGAGGGACGCGGCCAGGGCGGCGTTGACCTTGCGGTTGATGAAGGCGTCGTCTTCGCCGAAGATCGCGCGACGCTCGCTGTGGCCGAGGATCACGTGAGTGACGTGCAGGTCGCGGAGCATGGCGGCCGAGACTTCGCCGGTGAAGGCGCCGTTGGCTTTGTCATGCATGTTCTGGGCGCCCACGGCGAGGTGGGTGCCTTCGGCGGCGGCGCTGACCGCGGAGAGCGCGGTGAAGGGCGGGCAGAGGACCACCTGCACGGCGGACTCGATGCCGACGGCGGCGGCGATGGCCTTGACGAGGTCGGTGCCTTCGGTGGCCGTCTTGTTCATCTTCCAGTTACCGGCGATGAGGGGGGTGCGTTTGGACATGGGAGTGGTTTTGAGTGCGATTTTACGAGGGTCCTATGCGGTTCAGGCCGAGAGGGCCGCGACGCCGGGGAGGACCTTGCCTTCGAGGTATTCGAGGGAAGCGCCGCCGCCGGTCGAGCAGTGCGAGACCTTGGTATCGACGCCGAACTTCTTGGCCGCCGTGGCGGTGTCGCCGCCGCCGACGATGGTGATCGCGCCGCGCGCCGTGGCCTGGGCGACCGCGGCCGCCATGGCTTTCGAGCCGACGGCGAACTTCTCGAACTCGAACACGCCGCACGGGCCGTTCCAGACCACCGTGCCGGCGCGGCCGATGGCGGCCTCGTACAGCTTGATGGACTCGGGACCGCAATCCATGCCTTCCCAGCCGGCGGGGATGCCGGACTGCATGGTGGCAGGCTGGGTGTTGGAATCAGGAGAGAACTTGTCGCCGCAGAGGAAGTCGACCGGGAGGGTGACCTTGACGCCGCGGGCCTTGGCCTTGTCGAGCAGCTCCTGGACGATCTTGGCGCCTTCGGCGTCGTAGAGGGAATTGCCGATCTCCATGCCGTCGCAGACCTTGCGGAACGTGTAGGCCATGCCGCCGCCGATGATGATCTCGTCGGCCTTCTCGATGAGGTTGCGGATGAGCGGGATCTTGTCGGCGATCTTGGCGCCGCCGAGGATGGCGAGGAGCGGGCGCTTCGGGCTGTTGAGCACGGTGTCGAAGGCCTTGAGCTCGGCTTCGAGCAGGAAACCGGCGGCCTTGCGGGAGAGATTCACGCCGACCATCGAGGAGTGGGCGCGGTGCGCGGTGCCGAAGGCGTCATTGACGTAGACATCGCCCAGACGCGAGAGAGAGGCCCTGAATTCGGCCACTTTAGCGGGGTCGGCCTTCTGGCTGGTGCCGTCCTCGAGCTTCACCTTGCCCTCTTCCTCGATGTGGAAACGGAGGTTCTCGAGCAGCAGGATCTCGCCCGGCTGGAGGGCTTTGGCGGCGGCTTCAGCTTCGGCGCCCACGCAGGCGGCGACGAACTTCACCGGCTTGCCGAGGAGCTTCTCGAGCTCGGCGGCGACGGGGCGGAGGGAGAACTTCTCGACGACCTTGCCGTCCGGACGGCCGAGGTGCGACATCAGCACCAGGGAGGCGCCGCCTTCGAGCAGGAACTTGATCGTCGGCAGGGCCGCGGCGATACGCTGGGTATTCGTGATGGCGCCGGTCTTCTTGTCCTGGGGGACGTTGAAGTCGACACGGACGAGGACACGCTGGCCCTTGACGGAGCCGAGTTCGCGGAGGGTAGGAGCAGGCATGGTGGTGAAAGGCAGCACAGAAAGGCGTAAGGCCTAGGGTGGGAAGAACAAACCGCCCGAGCCCTCGCAAACCGTCGTAACCGCCCTCCCCCACCCCGCCGGGAGCCCAAAACAAGACAGGCGACCCGGATGGGCCGCCTGTCGCGGAGGAATGTAAGCGCGGCTTAGAGCTTGGCCGTGACCTTGCCCAGGAGCTCGACGACGCGGTTGGAGTAGCCCCACTCGTTGTCGTACCAGCTGATGAGCTTGAAGAAGTTCTTGTTCAGCTCGATCGAGGAGCCGGCGTCGAAGATCGACGAGCTCTTGTCGTGGATGAAGTCGGAGGAGACCACTTCTTCGTCGGTGTAGGCCAGGATGCCCTTCATGTAGGTCTCGGACGCCTTCTTGAGGGCGGCCTTAATCTCGGCGAGGGAGGTGTCCTTGGTGGTCTTGACGGTGAGGTCGACGACGGAGACGGTCGGGGTCGGCACGCGGAAAGCCATGCCGGTCAGCTTACCCTTCACTTCCGGGAGGACGAGGGCGACGGCGCGGGCGGCACCGGTGGCGGACGGGATGATGTTGATCGCGGCGGAACGGCCACCCTTCCAGTCCTTCTTGGACGGACCGTCGACGGTCTTCTGGGTGGCGGTGTAGGCGTGGACGGTGGTCATCAGGCCTTCGGCGACGCCGAAACCTTCCTTCAGCAGCACGTGGACGAGCGGCGCGAGGCAGTTCGTGGTGCAGGAGGCGTTGGAGATGATGTGGTGCTTCTGGGCGTCGTACTTGTCGTCGTTGACGCCGATGACGACGGTGATGTCCTCATCCTTGGCCGGAGCGGAGATGATGACCTTCTTGGCGCCGGCTTCGAGGTGGCCCTTGGCCTTGGCGGCTTCGGTGAAGAGGCCGGTGGACTCGATGACGACCTGGACGCCGAGCTTACCCCAGGGGAGTTCGGCCGGGGTCTTGGCGGAAACCACGAGGATTTCCTTACCGTTCACGACGAGGACGTCGTCTTCCAGCTTGTCCGGGGAGGACTTCTTGGAGGAGACGGTGCCGTTGAAGCGACCCTGCGTGGAGTCGTACTTCAGGAGGTAGGCGAGGTTGTCCGCAGGGACGATATCGCCGACGGCGACGACGTCGAAGGTCGTGCCGAGGTGGCCCTGTTCGACGAGGGCGCGGAAGACGAGACGGCCGATGCGGCCGAATCCGTTGATAGCTACTTTGGTGGCCATGGTATGGTGTGTAGAAGAGTGGGTTCTCGCGGGAGCGGGAAAGGGATGAAAAAGGCCCTGCCGCCCCGCATTGGCAAGCGAGAATGCGAATCAGGCCCCGGCGGACCAGACCGCGGAGGCCAAAGGCGGCAAAACCACCCTGCCTGCTTCGATCCGCGGCACGGGACCCGGCGCATGGTGGCAGGACGGGAAAGGCGACACGACCACGGGCGTCCAGTTGCCGGTACGCGGCAGGTCGAGGATGACCTCATGCCCATGGGGGTTGCAGGCCAGGAGCACCCGGCCGGCCCCAAGGGCCCCGTCGGCGTTCAGGATCGCGACAAAGGCTTCGCCGCCCTCCTGGTGCGTCACCTGCATCCAGCCGGGCGAGACGGCCAGCCTCGGGCGCATGACCGCGCCGGCGGCCGAAAGGCGGAAACCGATGAGCCGGGCGACGAACTCGTGCTCGGCCCGGAAACGGTCCAGCCGCACCGGGTCGAGGCGATTGAGGTCCCCGCGGCGCCACGTGTTGCTCACGCCCCGCTTGGTCATGAGGAAATCCTGGCCCGCGCAGAGCATCGGCACGCCCGCGGCGCACAGGAGGATGACATGCATCATGCGCGTGCGGAGGACGTCGTTCGGAGCGGGATCCAGGCCGTCGGCGCCGGCGCGTTCGGTGATGCGGTCGAGCCACGCCATGTCGTCGTGCGACTGCGCGTAACGCAGCCGGGCCGACGGACGGATCGCGCAGGCGGCGACGTGGTGCAGCAGGTCGGCGGCCTTGGCATGGCCGCGCACGTAGGCCGGCAGGAACTCGCGGAACGCGTCGTCCCAGCTCGTCCACGTGCTGTCGTCGAGGTCACGCGCCGCATGGCCGCGGAAGCTCCACGGCTCGGCGATGAGGATCTTGTGCGGCGCGCGCACGCGGAAGTCGGCCTCGATCTCGCGCAGCAGCGGCGTGCCGAGGAGCTCGGCAAGGTCGAGCCGCACGCCGTCGACGCCCAACGTCTCGGTCCAGTGACACAGCGCGGCGTGCACGAGCCGCTTGAACATCGGCGCCTCGGCGCGCACGTCGTTGCCGCAGCCGCTCCAGTTCGTGAGTTCGCCCTGCGGGTCGACGCGGTAATAGTACGGCGCGTCGATCGCGCCGAGGCCGTTGGGCGAACCGAAGTGGTTCAGCACGACGTCCATGATGACGGCGAGCCCCGCCTCATGGCAGGCGCGCACGAGGTCGCGGAATTCCTCGAGGGCGACGGCCCCCGGCGCGGACGCATACTGGTTCGCCACGCCGAACGCGCTGACGGGCATGTAGCCCCAATGGTATTCCTCCTTGTCGTCGTGCTCGAACTCCGCGCACGGCAGGAGTTCGAGGGCGTTGACGCCGAGCGCCCGCAGATAATTGCCGTGCGACCGGACGTGACGGGCGAGGTCGCGATAGCCGCCGGCGGACGGCGCGCCTTCGGCCAGGCCGAGCAGATCGCGCAGATGCCCCTCGAGGATCACGAGGTCCTCGACGGGTGGCGGCACGAAGCCGTCCGCGAAAGGAGCCAATGCTTCCGGGCCGAGGATGATGCCCGCGGCCTGCCGCGGTCCGACGACGGCGCGGGCCCAAGGATCGACGAGCTGCGTCTCGCCGAAACGTTCCTGCGTGCCGGCTTCGCTGGACGCGACGGAGAGCCAGTAATGGGCCCCGGAGAGATCTTCCGGATGCGTGGCGGACCAGGCGCCCTGCCCTTCGGGCTTCAGCGTCAGCAGATGGCTCTCGCCGCCGGACGGACGTCGCCAGCAGACCTCGACGGCGCGGGCGCGCGGGGCGAAGACGCGGAACTGGGTCGAGCCCGCGCCGACGATCGCGCCGAAATTGCCGGGCGGCTCGAGGACGTCGAGGGGGTCGGAAGCAAGGATGTCGCCGAGCTCGAGCAGTTCCGGCGTCTCGAAGATCATCCGCACCGGCGCGGCGGCCGGATCGGCGTCCGCCGCATGGAAACGGAAGACGTGCCTGTCCGTGCGGCGACGCGAGACGACCAGGTTGCGATGGTTGTCGGCGGAGCGACGGATATTGTCGGCATCATGCGGCGGCTCGACCCAGCGACCACCGTCGCGCAGGAACTTGAATTCGACCTCGTCGGCGGAACCGAGGACCACTTGGACGGCGACGCTCAGCTCGAAACCCTCGGCGCCCGCGACGCAGACCGGGCTCAGCGTCCAGCGCTCCATGTCGACGGCCTTGCCCCAATCGTTGAACGGTCCGGCCACGCTCACCGCGCCGGAGGAGACCTCGGGACACAGGGCCTTCCAGAAAAAGAAATGCACCCTGCCGTCCTGGAGCCAATGTCCCGATCGCAAAGCCCAGGCGTGCGCCTCGGCCGGCTCGAGCAAAGTCAGGCGGGCGGGCGGATTCAGCGACAGCGGCGGCAGCCCCGGACCGGTCCAGTCGCGCGTGAGCGTGACGAGACCGGAGACCTTCGTCTCCCAGCGCGCGCTGGCCAGCTCTCTCGTCATCACCGCCAAGAGGAAGGGCGGAAAAAGTTTTGGCGAGCAAAAGCGGGCTTCCCTCCCGGCCGCGGCTTCCCCACGATGCGTGCGTGGAAATCAGCGTACTAGTCAGCGACTGGGAGGGACACCGCCTCCTCGATTCCGGCGACGGGTTCAAACTCGAGGAGATCGGCGGCGTCCGCATGATCCGCAGCGAGCCCAAGGCCTGGTGGAGCAAATCCCTGCCCGCCGCCGAATGGGCCCGCGCCGTCGCCGAACACGAAGAAGGCGGCCGCGAAGGCCGCTGGAAGCTGAAAGGCAACTGTCCCAAGGAATGGGAGACCAAGCTCGGCAAGCTCCGCTTCCAGCTCCGGTTCATGGACAATTCCAAGCAGTTCGGGGTCTTCGCCGAACAGTCGCCCCATTGGAAGTGGGTCGCCTCGCGCCCCCAGAAACTCGAACCCCGCCCCCGCCTGCTCAATCTTTTCGGCTACACCGGCGCCGCCTCGCTCGTCGCCGCCCAAGCCGGCTGGCACGTGACCCACGTCGACGCTTCCAAGCCCGCCGTGGCCTGGGGCCGTCGCAACCAGGAGCTCTCCGGCATGGCCCAGGAGCCGATCCGCTGGATCATCGAGGACGCGATGACGTTCGTGAAGCGCGAGGTGAAGCGCGGCAACAAGTACGAGGCCATCATGCTCGACCCGCCCGCCTTCGGCCGCGGCCCCACCGGCGAGTTCTGGAAGGTCGAACGCGACCTGGCCCCGCTGCTGCGCGCCTGCCGCGAACTCCTGTCGCCGCAGGCCCAGTTCATGATCCTGACGGTCTACACCATCGACGCGTCTTCCATCCTTTGCCACAACCTGCTCGAGGAGGTCACCCGCGGCCTCGGCGGCCAGGTCGACATCGGCGAGCTCGCCCTGAAGCAGGAAGACACCGGCCGCCTCCTGCCGCTCTCGCTGTGGGGTCGCTGGACGTCCGGCAAGCAAGGGTAAGGCATCAGGCCGGCTTCATTCTGGCCGGTTTGCTTTAATTGGTTTCCAAACCGCTGGTTTAGGCATCTAAATGACGGCGTGAGCCTAGTGCCCGACCAAGCTACCTTCCGCCAGTTGGCCCAGAAGTCCGACCTCATCCCGGTATGCCTCGACATGATGGCCGACCTGGAGACGCCGGTGTCGGTCTATGCCCGCCTCCGCACCCTGGGCTCCCCCTTCCTTTTCGAATCCGTCACGGGCGGAGATAAGCTCGGCCGCTATAGCTTCTGCGGCGCCGCCCCGGCGATGACCCTCACCGCCTGGGAAGACCGCACCGAGATCACCCGCCGCGACGGCTCCAAGGAAACCATCCCCACCCCGGCCGACCCCCTGGCGCTGGTGAAGAAGGAACTCTCCGGCCTGCGCGTCGCCAAGGTCCCCGGCCTCCCTCCGTTCGTCGGCGGCATGGTCGGCATGGTCGGCTACGAATACGTCCATCGCATCGAGCCCACCGTCCCGAAGCCCGCCAAGGATCCGGCCGGCACGCCGCTGCTCCATTTCATGCTGGTCGACCGCGTCGTCGCCTTCGACAACGCCCGCCAGACCCTCCGTCTCATCGTCAACGCCCGCGTCAAATCGCCGGCCGACGCCGACGCCGCCTGGGCCGCCGCCAAGCAGGAGCTGGAATCCCTCCGCGCCGTGATCACCGGCCCGCGTGCGGCCGTGGCCGCCGAACTACCCGCCGTCGCGGAGTTCGCGACCGGCAAGGCCAACTTCAACCAGGCCGACTTCGAAGCCGCCATCCGCAAGACGCAGGAATACGTCCGCGCCGGCGACTGCGTGCAGGTCGTGCTCTCCCGCCGCACCGACGTCGCCTACAAGGGCGACCCGCTCGACCTCTACCGCGTGCTGCGCCACGTGAACCCGTCGCCTTACATGTTCGTGATGGAGACCGGCCGCGGCTTCGACGTCGTGGGCGCCTCGCCCGAGGTGAACGTCCGTCTCACGGGACGCCTCTGCGAGATCCGTCCCATCGCCGGCACGCGCCCGCGCGGCGCCGACGAGTCCGCCGACCGCGCGCTCGAGGTCGAGCTGCTCGCCGACCCGAAGGAACGTTCCGAGCACCTGATGCTCGTCGACCTCGCCCGCAACGACCTCGGTCGCGTCTGCGTCCCGGGCTCCGTCAAGGTCCCCGACTACGCGATCGTCGAACGCTACTCGCACGTGATGCACATCGTCTCCCAGGTCGAAGGCCAGCTCTCCCCGGAGAAGGACGCGTTCGACCTCTTCCGCGCGACGTTCCCCGCCGGCACCCTTTCCGGCGCGCCCAAGGTCCGCGCGATGCAGATCATCTCCGAACTCGAAGGCGAACGCCGCGGCATCTACGGCGGCGCGGTCGGCTACTTCGGCTTCGATGGCGGGCACGACTCGTGCATCGTCATCCGCACCGCCTCGCTGCGCGACGGCGTCGCCAGCATCCAGGCCGGCGCCGGCGTGGTCGCCGACTCCGTCCCGACTTCCGAATACGAAGAGACCATCAACAAGTCCAAGAGCGTCCTCCGCGCCCTCGGCCTTGCCGCGGGCCTACGCTCCTAAAAGCACCGCCGTGCCTAAGTCCAAGCCCAAGAAGAGCGCCCCGAAGAAGGCGACCCCCTTGGCCAAGCCGTCGAAGGAAACCAAGAAGCTCCCTATTCCGGCCAAGCCGATCGCGCGCTTGGCACCCAAGCCCCTCCCCGCAAGGCCTACCCCTGCCGCCGCAAAGCCCACCCCTACCCCTGCCCCTACCCCTGACCTGGATCCCACCGAGCCCGGCCTGCCTTGGGAGGAGCTGTCCACCGAGGAACGTTCGCCGATCCGCTATTACCTGGATCAGATCGGCAAGACGCCGTTGCTGACGTTGGAAGAAGAGACCGCGCTCGCCCGTCGCGTCCTCAAGGGCGACGAGGCCGCGCGCCAGAAGATGATCCAGTCGAACCTGCGCCTCGTCGTCCGTATCGCGAAGGACTACGACAACTTCGGGCTGTCGCTGATGGACCTCATCAGCGAAGGCAACTTCGGCCTGATCAAGGCCGTCGAACGCTTCGACCCTGACAAGGGCGGCAAGCTCAGCACCTACGCTTCCTGGTGGATCAAGCAGGCCATCAAGCGCGCCCTCGCCTCCAACGGGAAGACGATCCGCCTGCCGGTCCACATGGTCGACCGCATCGCGCAGATGCGCCGCGTCACCGCCCGCCTCACCGTCGAGATCGGCCGTGAGCCGCATAACGAAGAGATCGCGGCGGCGATGGAGATCCCGCTGGCGAAGGTCGTGCACATGAAGTCGATCGCCAATCGCGCCGCCTCCCTCGACCAGCCGGTCGGCGAGGAAGGCGACGCGACGTTGGGCGACCTGGTGAAGGACGAATCCGAACGCACGCCGTTCGAGACCCTCCGCGGCAAATCCGACAACGCCGAGATCGCCGAGATGCTCGGGGCGCTCGAACCACGCGAAGCCGAGATCCTGACGCATCGCTTCGGCCTCAACGGGGAAAGCCCGCTCACGCTCGAGGAGGTCGGCGAACGCTTCAAGCTCACCCGCGAACGCGTCCGCCAGCTCCAGCAGTCCGCCCTCATGCAGCTCCGTCGTATCATGACCGAGCGCCAGAAGCTCCTGACGCCGGAAGACGTGCAGAAGAACAAGCTGGCCGAAGCCCGTTCCGAGGTGCTCAGCGAGTTCTTCCGCTCCAAAGGCATCGCCGTGCCGCCCAAGGGCCGTCCCTCCCGCGAGGGGCTCTGAGGCTGCCTGTTTTTGGCTTCCGATGCCTAAGTTAGGCCTCGGCGCCCGAGGTTTTTGACCATCTCCGCCCTGACCGAGGGCTGGCAGGGGTCTTGCTTACTTATGAGCATGATCCTCACCGACTACAAGGGGGCCAACCTCTTCGACGAGCTCGTCGATGCCTCGGGTAAGATCCGCCCGTACTACCGCAACGTCGCCGACAAGCTCTCCAGCCTCGGCAACGAGGAGCTCAGCCAGAAACTCCGCAGCCTCGAGCTGCTCTTCCTGAAGCAAGGCATCACCTTCACCGTCTACGGCGACGAGAAAGGCACGGAGCGCGTCTTCCCCTTCGACCCCTTCCCGCGTGTCGTCCCGGCCAACGAGTGGGAGCACATCGAAGCCGGCCTCGTCCAGCGCATCACGGCGCTTAACCTCTTCCTCTACGACGTCTACCACGAGCAGCGCATCATCAAGGACGGCATCATCCCGCCCGAGGTCGTCTTCGGCGCCTCGCATTACCGCCCCGAGTTCGTCGGCGTCTCCGTCCCCAAGGACGCGTACATCCACGTCTGCGGGACCGACCTGATCCGCGACCGTGACGGCCGGTACCTGGTCCTCGAGGACAACGGCCGCTGCCCCTCCGGCGTCTCCTACGTGCTCGAGAACCGCGCCGCGATGAAGCGCGTCTTCCCGCAGCTCTTCGGCGCCAGCGGCGTCCGACCGGTCGACACCTATCCCGCCGACCTCCTCGCGACCCTCCGCCACGTCGCCCCGCGCGAGAACCCGAATCCGAACGTGGTGCTGCTCACGCCGGGCGTGCATAACAGCGCCTACTTTGAACACTCCTTCCTGGCACGGCAGATGAGCATCGAGATCGTCGAAGGCCGCGACCTCATCGCCCTCGACGGCTTCGTCTACATGCGCACCACGCGCGGCTTGCGCCAGGTCGACGTCATCTACCGTCGCATCGACGACGACTTCCTCGACCCGCAGGTCTTCCGCAAGGACTCCTGCCTCGGCGTCCCGGGACTGGTCGACGCCGTCCGCCGCGGCAACGTCGCCCTCGCCAACGCCATCGGCACCGGCGTGGCCGACGACAAGGTCACCTACGCCTACGTCCCGGAGATGATCCGCTACTACCTGTGCCAGGAGCCCATCCTCGACCAGGTGCCGACCTACCTCGCCTGGCGCGACAGCGATAAGAAATATATCCTCGAGAACCTGCCGAAGCTCGTCGTCAAGGCCGCCAACGAGAGCGGCGGCTACGGGATGCTCATCGGTCCGACCGCGACGGCCGCCCAGCTCGAGGAGTTCCGCCAGAAGGTCACGAACCACCCACGCAACTACATCGCCCAGCCCGTCGTCAATTTCTCCCAGCACCCCACCCTCGTCGACGGCGGCCTCGAAGGACGCCACGTCGACCTCCGGCCGTTCGTGCTCTGGGGCGACACGGTCAAGGTGCTCCCCGGCGGCCTCACCCGCGTCGCCCTCACGCGCGGCTCCCTCGTCGTCAACTCGTCGCAGGGCGGCGGCAGCAAGGATACCTGGGTCCTCGCGGCCTGACCTCACGGCCATGATGCTTTCCCGAGTCGCCGACCACCAGTACTGGATGGCCCGCCAGATGGAGCGGGCCGAGAACCTCGCCCGTCTGGTGCGCGTCTCCGAGGAGATGCTCCTCGACGACGAGACGCTGGGCCGCGGCACGGCGCAGGAGTACTGGACGCCCGTCCTCGCCGCCACGGCCATGGAGGGCGCGTTCCGCACGCTCTACCCGCAGCCTCGGCAGGGCGACGTCGCCCGCTTCCTCACCCTCGACCTGCGCAACCCGGACTCGATCCTGTCCTGCATCCGGCTCGCGCGCGAGAACGCCCGCTCCGTCCGTGACAAGATCTCCGACGAGATGTGGTCGGAGATCAACGCGCTCAACCTCTTCGTGACGTCGGCCGAGGGCCTCGAACTGCTCGAACGTTTCCCGCAGGCCTACTATGAGAAGATCATCGCCTCCTCGATGCTCTTCGACGGCATCACCGACGCGACCCTGACCCGCGACGAAGGCTGGAACTTCCTGCAGCTCGGCCGCCTCCTCGAGCGCGCCGACATGACGAGCCGCTTCCTGGACATCCGCTCGCAGACGCAGACCGCCGACGGCGACTCGGCCTTGGAATCCCTCCAGTGGGGCGCCGTCCTGCGCGCCTGCAGCGCCCACGCCGGCTACCGGCGAGTCCACGGCGGCGAGATCGGCGTCGAGGGCGTCGTCGACCTGCTGCTGTTCTCCAACGAGTTCCCGCGCTCGGTCCGCCATTGCATCCGCCGCGCCGACGAGGTGCTGCATGACATCTCCGGCACCCCGACCGGCCGCTATTCCAACAGCTGCGAGAAGATCACCGGCGCCCTGCTGGCCCGCCTGAGCTTCGCCGGTCCGCCCGAGGTGATGGCCCGCGGCCTGCACGCCTACATCGACGAGCTTCAGGTCCAGCTCAACGCCGCCGGCCAGGCGGTCTTCGAGAACTACGTCCTGCTCCCCGGCGAGGTCGACCGCCACTTCCCCCGCGGGACCCGGCCGGAATCCCTCTCCGACTGGCAGCGCGAACAGCAGCAGCAACAGCAGCAATAAGGACGCCCCGCGCCCATGAAGCTCCGCATCCTGCACCGGACCGAATACCGCTACGCCCTCCCCGTCCGCAACAACACCAACGAGCTGCGCGTCACCCCCCTCACCAACCTGCGACAGAAGCTCGGCCTGCATCTCGTGCGCGTGCTCCCGGCGGTCCGCATGCGCCGCTACCCTGACCTCTATCGCAACAGCGTCCACCTGTTCGAGATCGAGGAGACGCACCGCGAACTGGTCATCGACGTCTCGAGCATCGTCGAGACGGTCGCCACCCCGGTCTCCGCCATCCCGACCGACGTGCCCCTGTCCGCGGTGCGCTCGGAGGAAGTCATCGAAAGTTTCCAGCCCTACCTGCTCTCCGACGGACCCATCCGCATCACGCCGGAGATCTGGCGCGCGGCGGTCGACGTCGAGAAGGACCGCGGCGACCTGTTCTCGGTCATCATCGGCCTGATGGACTACATCCACGGCACCTGCAAATACGTGCCCGGCGCGACGCATATCGGGACCAATACCGAGGAGTTCTTCGCCAAGCCGCAGGGGGTCTGCCAGGACTACGCCCACCTGCTCCTGGCGCTGTGCCGCTCCATCGGCATCCCTGCGCGCTATGTCTGCGGCTACGTCTATGACGCCAAGCGCGGCGACGTCATCGGCAGCCATGCCTCCCATGCCTGGGCCGAGATCTGGATACCCGGCTACGGCTGGCTCGGCGTAGATCCGACGAACAAGAAGGTGATCCATGAGGCCTACGTGGCTTCGGCCGTGGGCCGGGATTACCGCGACGCCACGCCCGTCAGCGGCAGCTACTGGGGCGGAGGTGACCGGGAGATGCGCGTCACCGTGCACGTCGAGGCAAAGTAAGGCCGACGGCGTTCTGTTATCGCCCGGACGCTTTCTTTTAAGCAGGCTCCGTCCATCGCGGTCGTCCTCATGCCCCTGCTCGTCCCCACCCACGCTCCCGGCTCTCCTTTGGGCTCGTTCCGCTGCGCGTGGTCCCTGACCTGGCAGATTCATGCCCACCGGGCGTGGAACTCGATCGTCACCAAGTGCGTCGGCCGGGCCTTCACCGCGCTGGCGACGCACCGTTCCTTCTCGGCTTGGGTTGCTTTCCTGCTCCGGGCGGAGAACCGGGCGTTCGCCGAAGCCAACCCGATGCTCTGGCACCGGACGCTGCTCGGCTACCTCTCCACCCGCTGGAGCGGCGCCCAGAAGGTCAAGGTGCTGACCGACTCCTATCGTTTCGCGCAAGCCCACCCCGGGCCCTTGCTCGACTGCCTTCTGGGCCAGAAGAATGTCGGGTTCACCTTCGCGGAAGTGCCTCTGGGCGAGGAATCGGGCACGATCCGCTTCGCGCTGGCCTCCGACGACCGTTTCCGCCGCGAAGGCGAATGGACCCTGCGCGTCTTCTGCGACCAGATCGGCGGCGAGCTCTGCTCCATCGCGTTCTCCGTGGAGGAAATCGATGGCAAGTGGGTCGCCTATGCCGGCGCCATCCAAGGCGGCAGCGGCGCCAACGAGGCCACCATCAAGGCTTCGGCCAAGGCCATGCATGGCGTCCGCGCCAAGGCCATGGCCATCTTCGCCCTCCAGGAAGTCGTCAGCACGCTCGGGTTCAGTCGGCTGCTCGGCGCCGGCAACTCCATCCAGATGAGCAACGCCAAGCACATGATCCATGTGCCTTGGAACAAGATCTCGTTCAATTACGACGGCATGTGGGCCGAAGCCGACGGCCGGCCCGCGGAAGCTGGCTGGTTCGAACTGCCGCTGCGCGAGGTGCGCCGGACCCGCGAGGAGATCAAGGCGAACAAGCGCCCGCTCTACGCGCGGCGCTACGCGCTCTTCGACCAGCTGCAGGCAGCGGTGGCGAAGGGCCTGTCCGGTCGCTGACCCTGGAAAACAAAAAGGGCCCCGTTGCCGGGGCCCTTCGTTCAAGTCCTAATCCGAAGATTAGAAGTTGTAGCGAACGGTGAGGTCCGTGGTGCCGGCAGAACCCTGGGTGTCGGTGTAACCGACGGCCAGCTGGATCTGCTTGCTCACGTTGTAACCGAGCTCAGCGGTCCAGACGGTGTTGCGGTCGGAGTTGCGGCCGAGGGAGGCAGCAGCTTCGAGGTTGTTACCGAGGGCCTTGCGGAGACCGAGGGTGTAGGCTTCGTTCGAACCCACGGAGACGGTGGCGTCGACGCCAGCGTAGACGTTGGCGAAGAGGTAGCCGACGACGACGGAGTCAGCGCCATTGGCGGTGTCAGCACCACCGATGGTGGAGGAGGCACCAACCCAGAAGTTGGAGGAGCCGAGGACGGCGGTAGCCGACAGGGTGTAGCCCTTGGTGTCGGTGTTGTAGCCGAGACCGACGCGGTTGTAGTTGAGACCAGCAGCGGCCGGAGCAGCAGCGGCAGCCTGAGCGGAGGCAGCGGCAGCGAGGGTCGTGAGGGTGAGGATCGGGAGGATGTGCTTCATATGCAGGGTTGTTGGTAAGCACGAATGAGTATAAAACAACAAAAAAGTGCGTTTTTGTCATCAGGCCGACATAATCGTCCCAGGGCCGACTTTAAAAACCAACAAAAAGGGCCCCGTTGCCGGGGCCCTTGTGATCAGCCTCTAATCCGAAGATTAGAAGTTGTAGCGAACGGCGATGTCGGTCGTGGAGGCAGCACCGGTGGCGTCGGAGTAACCGACGGCGACCTGGATCTGCTTGCTCACGTTGTAGGCCAGCTCGACGCTCCAGGTGTTGACACCGGACTCGCGACCGTAGGAGACGGCGCCTTCGATGTTGTTACCGAGGTCCTTACGGACGTTGAGGCCGTAGGACTCGTTCGAGCCGACGGAGACGGTGGCGTCAGCGCCGAAGGCAACGTTCTTGAAAACGTAGCCGAGGGAGACGGAGTCGTCGCCGTTGGTGGTGGCGGAGCCACCGATGGTGGTGTCGGCGGACACGAGGAAGTTCGAGCTACCGATCAGGGCCGAAGCCGAGAGGGAGTAGCCCTTGCTGTCCGTGTTGTAGCCGAGGCCAACGCGGTTGTAGGAGAGACCGGACGCGGACTGAGCGGAGGCAGCAGCAGCGAGGGTCGTGATGGTGAGGATCGGGAGGATATGCTTCATAGCGGGGATACTATTGATACAGGGCCGGGATAAAATCAAGCACCTTTTGCTCAAAATTCCCCTACCCCGTTTTTACACCTCTTTTACCCACCTTCATTCACAACCCCCTGTGAATAAAGCTGGGGGCTATTGATGATCAAGGATTAGGGCTGAGACAAGGGATAGGGCCAGGGGCAGGGTCAGGGCTAGTTATTCGCAGCGGCGCATCGAGCCTCACCCATGAGCCCAGGCCCCAAAAATAGACGAAATAAGGGGTTTTGGCAGTTAAAAGGGCAAATGCCCCATTAAACCCCTATTTCCAAGCTCCCACCCCAGCCGCACCTCCAAAGCCCTCCAGCCTTCTCCTAAAGGACTCCCGATCCAAGCAACGGGGCCGACGACCCCCCTACCCTTGCCACCCCTCTTAAGAAGGTTACGCGGTACGGGGGAGAGAGGGGGGGGGCGCCGGGCAACAAAAAACCCGCCGGGCGAACCAGGCGGGTTTTGGGCAGGCCTCGCGGGGAGGCTTACTTGCGGCGGAACTTCGAGTTGAACTTCTCGACGCGGCCGGCGGAGTCCACGAAGCGCTTCTCGCCGGTGTAGGCGGGGTGCGAATCCATGGTGACTTCACGGCGGATGACGAAATGTTCGACGCCGTCGATCACCTTGGTCTCCTTCGACTTCATGGTCGAACGAGCCGGGAACTCGCGGTTCGTGGAGACATCCACGAAGACGACGTTGTTATATTCAGGATGGCCTTCCTTCTTCATAAAATAGGGGGTTTGCTAGGGGTTAGCCCTGACGCGCCTTGTAGCGGGGGTGCGTCTTGTTGATCACGTAGATACGGCCCTTGCGGCGAACTACCTGGCAATTCGGGTGACGCTTCTTCAGCGACTTGAGGGAGGAGGAGACTTTCATGGTCGGGAGAGCCGTTTTAGTAACGGCAGGTCGGCCAACAAAGGTAACCAGCGACCGACTGTCAACGGGATTTCCTATGCTTGTTTAAGCTTTCGTTCGGGCTATCACTCCGACCCATGGAAACACGCGTCCGCCCCGCCTTGCCGGCCGATATCCGGGCGATCAACGCCATCTACAACCATTACGTCCGGACCAGCACCTGCACCTGGCACCTGACGGAGGAAACCGACGAGGGGCGGGCCAACTGGCTACGTCACCGCGGCCCTGCCCACCCGGCCTTGGTCATCGAATCCGAGGGCAAAGTGGTCGGTTGGGGCTCCCTTTCGACCTATAACACCCGCCAAGGGTGGTCCGCCACGGTCGAGGACTCGATCTTCATCGACCATACCCAGCACGGCAAAGGCCTCGGCAAGCAGATGCTCCAGGAGCTCCTGCGCCGCGCCGAGGCCATCGGGCACACCTCCGTGATCGCCCGGATCTCCGGCGAACAGACCCCCAGCCTGCGCCTCCACGCCTCGCTGGGCTTCGAGCAAGCCGGCCTGTTGCGTGGCGTCGGACACAAATTCGGCCAGAAACTCGATTGTGTCTACATGCTGAAGGCTTTGCGCCAGCCCTGACCTTGACAGGGGGAGCGCTAACCCTTTGCTCACCTATCCGCTTTAATGCTCAGGTGGTGGAATGGCAGACACGCTGGATTCAGGTTCCAGTGCCCCTAAAGCGTAAGGGTTCAAGTCCCTTCCTGAGCACCAAAAGCAAGACACGACCCCGGCGACCCCGGGGTCGTCCGTTTAATCCGGTCTCCCGTGTATCTATATATCAATTACAAACCTATCCCCACCCCTACCCCTACCCCTCTCCGTTAGAGCCTTCCCCCTAGCACATGGAGGATTGTCCCCAAGGTCGGGACCCTCCATGCTTTCCGGCAACCGATGGCGGACCTCTCCACATTGCCCGACCTCCTGCCCTGGCCGTTCCTGGTCTGCAGCCGCAAGGGCGAGATCCTGTTCGCCAACCCGCTCGTCGACCGCGCGGTCGGCCGCAAGGTCCAGGCAGGCATGAACATCGACAAGCTGTTCCTCGAGCTGGAGAACGGCCTGCCCGCCTCCTCCCTGCTCCACTCCGCCGCCCGCTGGTCCGCTTGGAGCGGCATGCTGGAACTGCGCAACGCGGGCCAGGGCGAACCCATCCGCGCCTCGAAGATCATCCTCCAACCCGACCCGAAGCTCGACCGCCAGGTCTGGCTCATCTTCGCCGAAGACCCCCAGGTCAACGGAGCCCCCATCCTGACGCCGCGCTCCGGCATGAGCCTCGCGCGCACGCTCATCGAGAACTCCCCTGACTTCATCATCTTCCGCGACCTGCAGGGCCGCATCCTCCACACCAGCCGCAGCCTCGACGAGTTCCTCGCCCTGCCCTACCGCGGCTACGTCGCCGACCTCACGCTGGCCGACATCCTCTCGGCCCGCACGGCCGACCAGTTCCGCCAGTTCGACGAGGAAGTCATCCGCACGGGCCAGCGCGTCCTCCATGCGGTGATGCACTTCGAGACCCAGGACAGCCGCTCGCGCCTCGTCCGCGTGGTGCACGAACGCATCAAGGGCGGCGGAGGCCTGCCGAACGGGCTCCTGACCTTCGCGGTCAATATCACGGAATCGGTCGACGAACATAACCGCCTGCGCATCGCGCTGGAGAAGGCCGAGGAGGTCGCCGCCGCGAAGTGGCAGTTCGTCGCCAACGTGACGCACGAGATCCGCAACCCGATCAACGCCATCCAAGGCCTCTGCGAGACGAACCTGGAGACGCCCGCGCCGGTGCCGGCCGACGTCCTCACGAAGATCCAGTCCTGCGCCCGCGAGCTCGAGGACACCGTCCGCGACGTGCTCGACTTCTCCCGCCTCGACCGCGGTAACGTCACGATCGAGAGCATCCCCTTCAACCCCGTCCGCGCGCTCGAGGAAGTCACCGCGCAGTTCCAGCATCAGGCCGGCCGCAAGGGCGTCGAGCTCGCCGCGCTCGTCAAGGCCGACTCCCCCCAGTCCGTGCTCGGCGACCCGATCAAGTTCCGGCGCATCATCGCCAACCTCGTCGGCAACGCGGTGAAGTTCACCGAGAACGGCCACGTCCACGCCGAACTCGCGTTCGAGGAACGCAACGGCCGGCTCCGCGCCCAGCTGACGATCCGCGACACGGGCATCGGCATCCCGCAGGACCGCCTCGAGAGCATCTTCGAACCGTTCACGCAGGCCGACGCCTCCACGACGCGCCGGTTCGGCGGCACCGGCCTCGGCCTGACGATCGTCCGCAGCCTCACCCAGGCGATGGACGGCTACATGAAGGTGACCAGCGAGGTCGGCAAGGGCTCGACCTTCGCGGCGACGGTCATGGTCGAACCCAACCCGGCCTTCGCCCCGCCGCCGCAGCCGAAGCTCGCCGGCCAACGCATCCTGCTCGTCGCCGGCGACCCGGCCGTGCGCCAATGGTTCGCGGATACGCTCACCTTCTGGGGCGCGGAATGCGAGCAGACGGAGACCTACGAGGACGCCGAAGCGCTCTGGGCCGCCGCGGCCGCCGCCGAGAACCCCTTCAGCCGGGCGATCATCGACCTGCCTGAAGATGTCAGCCCTCGCCTACCGGCCTTCCCCCGCGAACAGATCATCCTGGTGACTTCCTCCGAGGTGGAGTTCCGCAGCCAGGCCCAGCTCTTCCGCCCGGTCACGCTGTCGGCCCTCTGGACCCGCTTCAGCACCGAGGCCCCGGCCCGCGACGAACATGAGCCGGCCCACGGCGCCCCGCGCGCCTCCCGCAGCCTCCGCGTGCTCCTCGCCGAGGACAACGAGGTCAACCGCGAGGTCGCCAGCGCCCGCCTCCGTCGGGCCGGCCACGTCGTCAGCGCCACGGTCGACGGCTCCGCCGCCCTGGACCTCTGGCGGACCAAGGAATTCGACGTCGGGATCCTCGACATCCAGATGCCGATCATGGACGGGCTCGCCGTCGCCACCGCCATCCGCGCCGAAGAACAGGCGCGCGGCCGCCGCCGCACCTCGCTCCTGGCCCTGACCGCCATGACCCAGGAGCTGGACCGCGCCCGTTGCGAGGCCGCCGGCTTCGACGCCTACCTCGCCAAGCCGGTCCGCGGGGCCGAATTGCTGGAAAAACTCGAGCTGCTCGCCGCCAGCCAGGAAGCCGCCCTCGGTCGCGTCCGGGACGACGAGTTCGCCGCCAACCTGGAAGCCGCGGAGACCGAGGATGCCGAGGACCTCAAGGCCGCGGCCCGGGCCTTCCTGCGTCACGCCGACGACATCATCGCCCGCCTGTGCGTCGCCCGCGACTCGGCCGAGCCCGACACCCTCAGCCGGGAAGCCCATGGCGCCAAGGGCATGCTCTCCCTGATGGCCTGCACCGGGCTCGCCCGCCTGGCCAACCAGATCGAACGCCAGCCGACCGAGACCTCCGCCCGCGCCCGGACGGATGAGCTCATCGACGGCTTGCGGAAGCTGCGCGAGACGCTACAGTCTCGTTCAGACCTGAGCCCTGATGGCCAAGCCGAAACTCAAACCCGAGATCAAGACTGAGTCGCTGGTCTCGGCGGCGCCCAAGTGGAACGTCGTCGTGCTCAATGATCCGATCAACTACCAGGCCTACGTCGTCGTGGCCTTCATGAGCGTCCTGCGCATCGGCGCCGCCGAAGCCAAGAAACTCATGCGCGCCATCCACGTCGAAGGCCGCGCGACCGTCTGGACCGGCGACCGCGAACGCGCCGAGATGCTCGCGCTGGAACTGCAGCAATGGCACCTCAACTCGCTCCTCGAGAAAGATGGCTGAACTGCGCCTCAGCATGACCCAGGAGGCGCGCACGGTCCTCTCCGACCTGCTCCGCCTCATCGCCCCCGCGGCCGCCCGCGTCTCGGTCAACCGCGCCAACGTGCCCGGCAACGACGAGGAGATCGCCGGCTTCTGGGTGGACACGCTTTCCTCCCAGGCCTCGGAAGAGGCCCGTCTGCTCGCCGTCGCCTTCGCCGGCGCCAAGGGCGACCCCGCCGTCATCGTGCTGAAGAACGACGGCCAGGCCCACGCCTTCCTCCGCGCCCTCTCCGCCGTCCGCCTCGCCCTCCGGGACCTCGTCCTCGCCGACATCACCGACGCGCAGCTCGAGAGCGGCGAAGAGCTCGACGACGAGTCCCTGCCGACCGAGAAGCGCCATGCGTTCGCCTGCTACGCCTGCTTCGGCCTGCTCCAGCAGTCGCTCATCTCGCAGCTCTGCCCCGAGGCCTTCGACTGAGCGACGAAATCGGTTGAACGTCCGCCCGCGAGCCGCAACAAACAGGGCGTGCGCAGCGGCCTCCTCAGTTTCTTCTCCGCCCTCGGTTCGTTCGGCCGCCAGCTCGCGGCCCTGCCTCGCCCGAAGTTCTTCCCGATCGCGGGCGTGCTCCGCGCCACGGACGGACCGTCCTTCAAGGCCGACCTCGTCGCCGGCCTGAACGTCGCGCTGCTCGCCTTCCCGATGTCGATGGCCTTCGCGATGAAGGCGGGCCTGCCGATCTGGTGCGGGCTCGTCGGCTGCGGCGTCGCCGCCGCGGTGGCCCCGCTGTTCAGCGGCTCCGCCAACCTCTCCGCCGGCCCCACCAACGCCACCGCGGCCTTGCTGCTCGGCTCGTTCGCCACGCTGGGCGCCACCAACCCGGAACTGCGCGCCTCCGCGCTCCCGACCTTGGTGCTGATGACGGGCCTGTTCCTGCTGCTCGCCTCCTGGCTCCGCCTGAGCGGCTTCGCCGACTTCGTCCCGCGCACGGTGATCTCGGCCTACATCGCCGCCGCCGCCCTCCGCGTCATCGCCCTCCAGCTGCCCGTCGCCCTCGGCATGCCGGGCGACCACGTCGGCGAGACGCTGCCCGAGGTGCTCTGGCACGCGCTGCGCATGGGCCGCGGGCTCATCAATCCCGAGCTGGGCCTGACGGTCATCACGGGTATCGCCTATTTCATCCTGCGTCCGAAGTACGGCGCGGGCAAAGCGATCCTCGGCGCGGTCGCCGTCGCGACCTTCGGCGCCATCCTCGCGCAGAACGTGGCCCTGACCCAAGGCGGCCACGGCGACCTCGTCACCTACGTCGGCCAGGCCGCCCAGGCCGGCTCCGCGCTGCATCTGCCCGACTTCTCCGGCCGCACCCTTTCCACGCTCTTCTCGCCGGCCCTCGCGCTCGCGGTGCTGATCGTCATCGAAGGCACGGCCAACGCCCGCGCCTCGGCCCTGAAGACCGGCCGCCCGTCCGACCTCCACCAGGAAGTCTACGGCCTCGGCATGGCCAACGTCGCCTGCGCCTTCACCGGCGGCATGGCGGCCTCCGGCTCGATCAGCCGCTCCGCCCTCAACGTCGCCAGCGGCGCCCGCACAGCGCTGGCCTCGCTCCTCTGCGGCGGCCTCATCCTCGGCGCGCTCTTCCTCGCCCGTCCGGCGGTGGCGGTCGTGCCGCTGTCGACGCTGGCGATCCTCGTCATCCTCGCCGAGATCGAGCTGGCGAACTTCTCCGCGATCAAGCTGATCCTGAAATCCGGCGCCCAGGACCGCACGGTCTTCCTCGCGACCTTCGCCACGGCGCTGCTGGCGCCGCTCGACGTCGCGATCTTCCTCGGCACGACGGTCGCGGTCGCCTTTTACCTGAAGCAGACATCCACCCCGGAGGTCGTCGAATATGACTTCGCCGACTCGGGCGAGATCCGCGAACGCCCGAAGGGCCAGGGCACGACGGGCATCTCGATCCTGCACGTGGAAGGCAGCCTCCACTTCGGCGCCACGCAGGCCTTCCATGAACACCTGCGCCGCGCCTCGGCCGACCCGAACCTGAAGGTCCTCGTGCTCAAGTTCCGCGAGGCGCTCTACCTCGACGCCAACGGCGTGCTGCTCCTGCGCGACCTGGCCGACACGCTGAAGTCCGACGGCCGACACCTGATCCTCTGCGAGGCGAAGGCCGACACGATGAAGATCATCGTCAACGCCGGCCTCGACCAGGCGGTGGGCCAGGCCAACGTCTTCCCGTTCGAGGAGGCCAACCCGAACCTCGCCCTCGCCAAGGCCGTCCGCCGCGCCCGCGAACTGGCCGGCGGCGGCCAGGCGGTCCTCCGTATCGTGACGGCCCCGCACCCCGACCTGCCCAAGCCCGCTTCGGCCTCCGGGGAGGACTGGCAGATTTAGTCTTCTCTCGCCGTTTTTCGGACAACCTACGCCATCCCTCCGGGCTTTTACGGCGGTTTTTGAATTATGGCTTGAAGCCCGCACCGGGTCTCGCCCTTTTGGGGTGGTCTGTTCACCTGAAAGACACCCACCTTCCCAAGCACCATGAGCCACTACAGCGAAATCCAAAAGCACCTCGGCGCCGAAGCCGAAAACCTCCTCGGGTTCAACAACCCGAAGATCAAGAAGGAGCAGATCCATTCCCCTCGCGCGGATTGGGTCGACCACGCCTTCGCCGCCTCGGATCGCAACAACCGCGTCCTGGCCAACCTGCAGCGCCTCTACGGCTCCGGCCGCCTCGCCAACACCGGCTACGTCTCGATCCTCCCGGTCGACCAGGGCATCGAACACTCCGCCGGCGCCTCCTTCGCCAAGAACCCGATCTACTTCGACGGTGAGAACATCGTGAAGCTCGCCATCGAAGGCGGTTGCAACGCGGTCTGCTCCACCTTCGGCGTGCTCAGCAGCGTCTCCCGCCGCTACGCGCACAAGATCCCCTTCATGGTGAAGATCAACCACAACCAGCTGCTCACCTACCCCAACGTCGGTGACCAGGTGATGTACGGCACCCTGAAGCAGGCCGCCGACATGGGCTGCGCCGCCGTCGGCGCGACGATCTACTTCGGCTCCGCCGAGACCAACCGCCAGATCATCGAAGTCTCCCACGCCTTCCAGCAGGCCCACGAGCTCGGCATGGCCACCGTCCTCTGGTGCTACACCCGCAACAGCGCCTTCAAGACGAAGGAGAAGGACTTCCACGTGTCCGCCGACCTCACCGGCCAGGCCAACCACCTCGGCGTCACCATCTGCGCCGACATCATCAAGCAGAAGCTCCCCGAGAACAACGGCGGCTACCTCGCGATCCAGGCCACGGAGTCCTCGTACGGCAAGATCGACAAGCGCATGTACACCGACCTCTCGACCGATCACCCGATCGACCTCACCCGCTACCAGGTCGCCAACTGCTACATGGGCCGCATCGGCCTGATCAACTCCGGCGGCCCCTCGGGCAACAACGACTTCGCCGAAGCCGTGAAGACCGCGGTCATCAACAAGCGCGCCGGCGGCCAGGGCCTCATCTCGGGTCGTAAGGCCTTCCAGCGCCCGATCGAAGAAGGCGCGAAGCTCCTGCACACGATTCAGGACGTCTACCTGACGAAGGAAGTCACGATCGCCTAAGGCGACCGCGACCTCCCGACCAAAGCCCCGGCACCCGCCGGGGCTTTTTGTTGGGCGATGAGGAGGTAGGGGCGCGACTGCGTCGCGTCCGTTCGCCATCAGAGGGACTGTCGAACCGGACAAGCCACCCGAGCCGATGACGTCCGTCCGCCCACGGACGCCACGCAGCGGCGCCCCTACCCACAATCAAAGTGAGGCTGGAGAGGAGCCAACTCCGCGGCATCCCATCCGGCTCATGGCCGCCCTACCCTCGGCCCATCCGCCAACCGCTATCCGCTGACGACTCGAACACAAAAAGGCCCGGTCCTCTCGCGAAGACCGGGCCTTGGTTTTGACGGCCTGACGTTTACTTCGCCGGGACGAGATCAGCCTCGGTCAACATGGGCTTGCCGACTTCACCGCGCAGCGCCTTGACCTGCTCGGGCGTGACGGCCGGAGCGGAGTTGCCGAAGCTGTTGCGGACGTAGGTCAGGACAGCGGCGATCTGCTCGTCGCTCTGCTGCGCCTGAGGCGGCATGGGCACGGGCGTCGTGAAGGCCTTGCCGGAGACGGTGATCGGACCGTTCAGGCCGCGGAGCTGGATGCGGATGAGGTTCTCGGCCGGTCCGTTGACCCAGTTGGACTTGGCCAGCGGCGGCGCGATGGCGGTGCCTTCGGCGTTCGGGCCGTGGCAGGCCATGCACAGCATGAAGCCCTGCTTCCCGGCCGCCATGACGGCGGGGTCGACGTTCGCGACGGGCGCGGCGGCGACAGGCTTGATGGTGGAGATATCCAGCGGCTTGGGCTCGGCGGGCTTGGCCTTCTTGGGCGCCTTCTCGAGCGTCGCGAGCCACGCGACGATGTCGCGGACTTCGTTCAACGTGAGGACGGCGTCCAAGGCGGGCATGCCGGAGACGGGCGCGCTCATGGCCTTGATGTCCTTCCGGGCCACGCGCCAGCGATTACCGGCGACGTCGACGTCGACGTGCTCCTTCTCTTCCTTGATGAGGGTGCCGACCAAGGCGCCGCCGTTGGCGAGCTCAAGGTTGACGGTGCCATAACCGGAGACGACGACGGCGCCGGCGTTCACGACGGACTCGAGGAGATAGCGACGGTCGCCACGCTTGGCGACGCCGGCGAGGTTCGGACCAGCTTCGCCGCCGGCGGCATGGGAATCATCCGAAGCACGGTGGCAGCGCAGGCACTGGCCGGCGGGCAAGGCCTGGAAAAGCGCGAAGCCGTTCTTGGCATCGCCGCCTTCGAGGGCGGGCATCCACTTGGCGAGCTTGTCGGCACCGGAGCCGATGGCTTTCTGCGTGGCGGCGAGGGCTTCCTTGACGGAAGGCTCGGAACGAAGCGCGGCGGCTTCGAGCAACTCGATCGCGGCGGGCGAGACGCCCTTGGCCTTCTCCAGCGCCTTGAGGTTCTCGACGAAGAGCGTGTCGACGCCGGCGGCCTGGAGCTTGCCGAGAGCCTTCCAAGCACCCTGACGACGGGCGGCGGAGCCGGCCGAAGCAGACTTGGAGAGCTCGACGAGACCCTGGGCAGGATTCAGATGGGCGAGCGCGCCGATGGCGACCATGGCGACCTCATCCTGCTTGTCCTTGGCGTACTTGCCGGCGACCTCGGTGAGGTCGGCAGGCTTGCGCTCAAGCCAGAGCTCAAGCGCCTTGGCACGGGCCGAGCCGCTGAGCTTGGCGTTGGCGACCAAGCCGGAGAGCAGGTCGTTGGAGAGCGACGCGACCTCGAGCTTGTACTGTTCGACGAGTTCAAGGGAGGCGCGCAGGATATCAGACTCGCCCTTGAGGAGTGTCGGCAAAGCGGCGCTCAGGCTGGCACGGAGTTCCTTCGGGTCACGAGCAGGCAGCGGGGCCCAATGGCCGGTCGACTGATCCACGGGATAAGGATTCGCCCACTGGGCGAGGAGGCGCAGGGCTTCGGCGCGAGCCTCGGCCGGCAGCTTCTCGTTGGCGGCGATGGCCACCACGCGGGCGGCGTTCGCTTCGCCGCCGAGACGGAAGGCGCTGTGCGTCAGGCGACGCAGCATGAAGACGGTCCATTCGCGGGAACCGAGGTCGTCGATCAGCGCGGCGACGGCGGGACGGCCGGCCTCGAAGCCGAGGTCATGGACGGCGCGGATGGCCTCGTCGGCGACGATCGTCGACTTGTCCTTCACGAAACGGGAGGCAGAAGCGTCGTTGCGACGGCGCAGGGCGATCACGGCCGCGAGGCGGACGGAGGCGCTGTCATCCTTGGCGACGGCGGCGAAGGCTTCGGAGGTCTTGCAGAGGTGGTCGATGGCGAAGGAGCCGGCATGACGGAGCACCGGGTCGGCGTCGGCGTTCTCCTTGAGCATCGCGAGGACCTCGGGGAGATACTTGTCGGCGCCGAGGCGGGCGGCGGCGAGGGCGGCGAAGGAACGGACGCGCGGCGACGGATCGAGGATCAGCTTGCCGAGCGGGAGGTCATTACCCTTCAGCGGGGCCTCTTCCAGCGCGCGGACGGCCTGGGCGCGGACTTCGGCGTCGGTATCGGCCAGCAAGGGCACGAGGCGCTGCGCGGCGGCGGTGCGGTCGGCCAGCGGGGCGACAGGGGTCTGCTTGCCGCTGAAGGCTTCGCCGGGGGCGATGGCGGCGCCGCGGCGGGCGAGGATGCCGAGACCCCAGACGCCATGGAGGCGCTCGAGGCGGTTCGCGGACTTGGTAGCTACCTCGAACAGGGCGGCGGCGTCCGGACGGCGGGTCAGCTCGATCTGGGCGCGGAGACGGACACGCTGGTCGCCATGGGCGAGCAGCTTCGCGAGTTCGGCGGAGGACTGCTTCGTGAAGCCGCCCTTGATGAGCGCGGCGACGTCGGCGACGACCTCGGGCTTCATCATCTTGTTGGCTTCAAGGGTCACGAGTCGGCCGGCGTCGTGGGACTCCCAGCCGGTGATGAAGTCGGAGACCACGAGGCGACCCTTCCAGTCATACTCGATGTCGGTCGCGGCGACGCCCCAGAGGAGCTGGTGCGAGGAGGTCATCTTCATGCCGGCGCCCGCGGGCTCCATCTTGAAGGACCAGATGCCGGAAGCTCCGGCGGAACCGCGATAATCGCAGATATGGAAATGGCCGGCCTCGGATTCGAGGAAGCCGGCGCCAGGGTGATACGTCAGGCCGGACGGACCGGAGGAGATATAAGCGGCCGGCGGGATGATGAAGGCGGGCTGGACCGGATTCTGGAGTTCCCAGACCTTCTCGGTCATCCAGCGCGACAGCGGGCGCTGCTCGAGGCCGATCTCGCGGTGGAAGGTGTGCATGGCCTGGTGTTCCATCTCCCAGCCGGAGTCGGCGCCTTCGACGACGTAGACGACGCGGGCGGCGTCGCCCTGGTCGGAGTTATTGTCGACGGAGAAACCGTTGCCGAACTCGTCGAACGCGATCTCCTTCGGGTTACGCAGGCCGAAGTGGACGACCTCGAAGTTCGTGCCGTCGGGCTCGAAGCGGAAGACGGCGCCGCGGTTATGCGAGTCGTACTTCTTGCCCTCCTTGGTGGTCAGGTTGAAGCCACGGTCGCCGATGGTACCCCAGACGCGGCCGTCCGGGCCGATGGCGAAGCCGTTCATGTCGTGGCCGGAAAGCGAGACGCGGACGCCGAAGCCTTCCTCGATGACCTTGCGCTGGGCGGCGACGCCGTCGTTCTTGGCGTCCTGCAGCATCCAGAGCTTGGGGATACAGGCGAAATAGACGTTGTCGTCCCAGGCCATGACGCCGGCACCGGTGCCGTCGAGCACGTCGTTGAACTTGTCGCCGAAGACCTTCTGGGTCGTGAACGTGCCGTCGGCCTGCTCGCCGCCGACGTAGCGGATGAGCTCGGACTTGGCCGTCATCCATTCGATGGACTTCTTGGCCTTCCACTTCTCGTGCATCGCGAGGCGGTCCGCGGTGGTCTTCGCGGCGAGGTCGTCGTGGTACCAATAGAGATTGTTGCGGTCATCCTCGACGCCGAAACGGAAGCGGTGGGTCTCGGCCACGTAGACGCTGCCGTCGTTGCCGAAGGAAAGCGCGGTCGGCGAGGTGATACCGGTGACCTTATGGTCGGCGGTGACCTTGAAGCTCGCGCCCGGGACGAGGGCCGCGCTGCCTTCGCCGGCGACACGCACGAGGCTGCTGTCGGCCTTGGGCTTCGGACGCCCGCCCTTCGCGAAGTTCGGCTTGGCGTCGGTCGAGAAGACAAAGTGGTCGGCGGCGATCACACCCCAGGCGCCGACGTCGTTGTCGACGATGCGGATGACGGCGGTCTTGCCCTTGAACTCGGCGACATCCCAGACGGTCTCGCGGAGGGTGAGGTCGTTGGCGCCGGTGGATTCGCGGACGACCTTGCCGCCGATGACGAGCTGGACGGCGGTCTTGCCGGGATGATTGCCGCCGGCGACGAGGAAGCCGACGAAAGGATGCGTGAGCTTGAGCTCGGGCGAGGTCAGCGTGCCGGTGGCGGCGTCGCCACGGTGGCCGGAGCAGACGAGGGCGTTGCCGCCGTAGTTACGGAACTCGCCGTTGACGCCATCGACCTTGCCGGCGATCGGCGCCAGGCCGAAGCCGGTGCCGGTCGTCTGCCAGCTGTCAAAGCCGTCGCCTTCGAAGGCTTGGATGACCTTGGTGTCGGCCTGCAACACGGCGGCGCCAAGGCAGAGGGTGAACGTAGCGAACAGGAATGACTTCATGGCAGAAAGAGGGGTACAGCCCACAAAAGGGGTTGTTCCCTGCAGGTCGAGCGTGGCTTCCAAAAACTTCCGTTTAAACCCTGATACCGTGCAGCACCTGGAACTTCGCCCCGAAATGGGCGGGGTGCGTCAAGGCCCGCAGGCGACCCGTGGCCTCATGGTCGCCCGAAGTCGCGATGCGCTCCATCTCGGCGGCGGCATACCTGACGAAAAAGGCCTCCTGACGGTCGAGGCGGACGTTCCTGAACCCTGCCGCGGCCAAGACCGGCTCGATTCGATCCCAGAGCACGTGGCAGGTCAGATCCTGCGAACCAAGGTCCTCAAGGATCGCCCCGGAAAGCTGATGGCTACGATAGGCGCGCGCCGTGCCCGCCGGGGAAGACTCGAGGCACTGGGCGACGGTCTTGCCATAATCAAGCAGGATGACCGCGCCGGACCAGCCGCCGGCGAGAAGCTTGCGCAGCAGTTCCTCCGCCGCCAACGGCGCGTCGATGAGCCAGCCTTCTTCGGCATCGGGCAGCGAACGCGCGAACTCCGCGGCGAGCGGCGTGGAGAATGCACCCAGCGGCTCGATGGTCAGTTCGGCGCCGTCGACCCGCACGCCGAGTTCACGCCAGACACCGCCTTGACGAAGGAACCGATGGAACGGCTGGGCATCGAGCAGCTCGTTGGCGACCAGTACGCTGCGCGAGGGAAAATCTGGCGTGGAGCCGAAGCGGAAGGTGCGCAGCTCGGCGAACTGCGAGGCGACGCCCGCATAATGCGCCTGGCCGGGCTCAGCGCCGACCTCGACCAAGGCGTGCGCCTTCAGGTCGCCGACGAGCGACTGCGCCGTCGCCGCGATCAGCTGACCGAACATGGGGCCCAGCGCCGCGGCGGTGGTGAAGTCGGTCCCCGCGGCCTTGCCGACGCGCACGCGCTCGGAGGAGTAATAGCCGAGGCCGGGAGCATACAGCGCCGCTTCGACCAGCCGGGCGAACGAGACCACGCCGTCGCGGGCCTCGCGACGAAGCAAGGCAACGAGGGCGTCATGTCGGGCCGCAGGCTCCACGGGAGAAGCGTTATGCGGTCTTTTCCTCACCGCCAGACGAATCGGGATTGAGCCGCCCTCCGAATTGGCCTGACTGCACCCAGATGATCCTCGCGATCGAAAGTTCCTGCGATGAATCGGCCCTGGCGCTCTTCGACCCGGCCCGCGGACTCGTGCGCGAACTGATCAGCTCGCAGGCGGCGGAACACGAGAAATACGGCGGCGTGGTCCCGGAGCTGGCCAGCCGCATGCACCTCTCCGCCCTGCCCCTCCTGCTCCAGGATTTCCGCGCCGAGCTGTCGCAGGCGCAGACGATCGCGGTCACCCGCGGCCCGGGGCTGCTCCCCTGCCTTTCGATGGGCGTATCCCTCGCCCGTTCCCTCTCAGTCGCCCGCGGACTCCCGGTCGTCGGCGTCAACCACCTGCGCGCCCACGTGCACTCGCCGTTCATCGCCGTGCACGCCCAGGATCCGGCCGGCTTCGCCGCCGCCCGCGCCGCCCTGCTCCCGCACCTCGCCATCGTGGTCTCGGGCGGCAACACGCTGCTGGTGAAACTCGACGAGCAGCTTCGCCTGACGGTGGTCGCCCGCACGGTCGACGACGCCGCCGGCGAAGCATTCGACAAAGGCGCGAAGCTCCTCGGCCTGCCCTACCCGGGCGGCGCCCTGATCGAGCGGCACGCGCTGCAAGGCGACGTGAAGAAATATCCTTTCCCGCGCGGCATCCCGGAGAAGGCCGACCTCCGACTCAGTTTCTCCGGCCTGAAGACGGCCCTGCGTTATCAGCTCGAAAAGATGTCCGACGCCGAAGTCGCCGCGGAAATGCCGCACCTCTGCGCGGGCTATCAGCACGCGATCATCGAACAGCTGGTCGCCAAGGCCGGCGCGGTCCTCGACCTCGGTGGCTATAAGTCCGTCGGCCTTTCCGGCGGCGTGGCCAACAACCGCACCCTCCGCACCCGCCTCACGAACGCCGCGCTGCAGCGAAGCCTCCCGATGCTGGTGGCCGAACCGAAGCACTGCGGCGACAACGCCGGCATGATCGCCTTCGCGGCGTGGGCCGACCTCGGCCTGCCTGTCGGCGCCGCAGCCGTGCCGGCGGCCAGCCTGACGGTCGACCAGGTCTAAGCGGCCTGCTTGACCAGATCGGTGAAGGCGCGGAACTGCGGGTGCGTCGCGTCGCCGACCATCGCGTAGAAGACCGTCTCCGTCGGCAGGATATGGGCGCCGGCCGCCCGCAAGGCCTCAAGGCAGGCCTGGCCGTCTTCGGAGCGGCGACCGGTCACCGCGTCGGACAGGATCGTCACGCCCATGCCCTCACGCAGGGCGTCCATGGCGGTCTGGTAGACGCAGACAGGAATCTCCAAACCGCAGAGGAGCAACTGGCTGACCTGAAGCTTACCGAAGGCCTCGACCAGACCCGGGGAGCCGAAGGCCGAGAAGGCGGTCTTGCCGAAGACGGCACGGCCTTCGCCGGCGGCCAGCAGGAGATCGGGATGGGTGGGGCCCAATTTGGCCGGGACCTGTTCGGTGAAGAGCACCGGCACCCCCAGCAGCCTGGCGGCCGAAGCGGCCAGGAGGCATCGGCGCAGGCAGGCCTCACCCTCGGGCATGGCCTTGAGGAAGGTCGGCTGGACGTCCACGACGAGCAAGGCGACGCCGGCGGCAGGGGTTTCGGACATGCCGGGCAGACTGGCTCCGACAGCCAATAAGTCAGCCGCAAACCTCCTTGAATGGGGTTGCCCGCCCCGCCCCGCCCGACTTCTCTTAACGGTCATGGACTGGCAGGTTAAACCCATCGCGCGCGTCTGCGCCGCTTCCGGCAAGGAACTCCACGTCGGCGACCTCGTGACGTGCGTCGTCTACAAGCCCGTCGGCGGCAACATCGAGCGCTGCGACGTGCTCCGCGACCAAGCGGCGGCGTTCAAGCCCGACGGCATCCTCCTCGGCCGCTGGACCCGCGAGGTCAAGGAACGCGGCGAAGAAGAGCAGGCGCACCGCGCCCAGCTCCTCGCCTCGCGCGAAGAATTCTTCCTCTCGCTCTACGAGGACGGCGCCGATCCGTCCGGCGATAAGGGCGTGCTCAAGCACATCCTCGCCATGCTCCTGGAGCGTAAGCGCATCATCAAGCAGGTCGGCGTCGCCGACCAGGGCCAGATGACCTACGTGCACGCCGCCAGTAAGCAGACCTACCTCGTCCCGGTGCTCGACCTCCAGCCCGCCCATATCCTCCAGGTCGGCGCCTCGCTCGACCTGCTCGTGGGCTGACCTTTCCTCCATGACCCGCCTCCGCCTTGCCGTCGCCCTCAGCGCCCTGCTCCTCGCCGGCTGCAAGAACACCGACATCCCCGACGAGATCGCCTCGATCTTCGTCGAAGCCTCGCCGACCTCGGGAGGTTCGATGCGCCAGGAAGTGCGCCTGCCCGTCAGCCAACTCCCCGTCACGGTGATGACCCGTCCGCTCGTCCCGGCCGAGGAGATCCTGAACACCGAGGCGATCACCAGCGGCGACCCCGACCTGCGCCAGGAATTCCTCCTCGTCCAGCTCGACCGCAAGGCCGCCGTCGACGTGATGAACTACACCAAGGAGGCCATCGGCCGCCATTTCGTCCTGGTCATCAACGACGCCGCGGTCGGCATCATGCCCATCGAACGCCAGATCACCGACGGTAACCTGATGTTCCACGTCGAGAAGAAAGGCATGTCGAACACCCAGGCGGTCATCGACATCAGCAAGCGCCTGAACATCTCGGCGCTCAAGATCCGCAAGATCAAGGAAGCCGAACGCAAGTGAGCCTGCGGAGCAGCGTCGCCCTCCTCTTCCTCTGCCTCGTGGCGCTCCCGTCGTGCGCGACGGACGTGACCTGGCCGACGACGATGGAACGGGCGTCGCTCAGCTCCCCGCAGGACTACCTGCAGCCGACGATCTCGGGCAAGACGGAGTCCGGCGCGTTCGGGATGGTGCGCGAGGACGGCAAGCGTTTCCACGAAGGCATCGACATCCGCCCGACCAAGACCAACGCCGACGGCGAACCGCTCGACCTGGTGCTGGCCGCGATGGACGGCCAGGTCGCCTACCTGAACCCGCACGTCAACGGACCCTACGGCCGCTACGTCGTGCTCTACCACGCCGCGGCGGAGATCCCCGTCTACACCCTCTACGCCCACCTCGCGAAGATCGAACCCACGCTCAAGCTCGCCCAGCCCGTGCGGCGCGGCGCGGTCGTCGGCCTGATGGGCCACACTTCCGCCGGGGTGAGCCCGATTACCAAGGACCGCTCCCACCTCCATTTCGAGGTCGGGCTCGTCCTTTCGACGGGCTTCAACCTCTGGTACGCGGCGCAGGCCGAGAACCGGCAGAGCGCCAACCTGCACGGCCTCTACAACGGCCAGAACCTGATCGGCATGGATCCGCTCCTGATCCTGTCGCAACCGAAGGTCGACATCCTCACGGCCCTCCGGAGCCAGCCCACCGCCCTCACGGTCGGCCTGCGCACGGCCAAGACGCCGGACTTCGTGAAACGCTACCCGGCCCTCGCACGGGGCGACGTCGGGCGCGCCGCCGGCTGGTATGTCGAATTCTCCTGGCAAGGCATGCCGCTCCGCTGGACGGCCCTCGACGCGAAGAGCCCGCAGCTGCCGGCCGGCCGCTGGCGTCTGCTGGAAGTCGACCAGACCCAGCGCACCCGGCTGATCCAACGGAAGATGCTCGGCGCGGACGGCCGCACCCCTGGCGAACTGCTCACGCAGAACCTCGAGATCCTCCTCTCGACCGCGCGCTGACGTCACTGCTTCGCAGCGGTTCCCCATGCCAGGCGACCCCTGCGACGCGCAGCGTCGCTCGGCTCAGTTCAGCCCCGGATTCTCCGGCGAATCCGCCTCGAGCCGCAGGTCCGGCCGATGACGTTCGAGGAGCTTCTTCCAGAGCTCCACGCCCTCGAGCGCGGCGCAGAGCGCATCGAACGGACAGACGACCCAGGCGTTCATGCGGAGTTCCTTCTCCAGCTGGCCTGGCGACCAACCCGCATAACCAATGTACGCGGCCAGGCGGAAGCGTCCGTCCTTGATCAGCTCCGCGGCCTCATCCTGACCAAGCCCGAAGCGCACCTCAGGTTCGCCTTGCGACGGGAAGTGCCAGCCGCCGAAGGCCAGCCGATCGGTCGCGACCGGGCCGCCCTCGAACAGCGGTACGTCGTCCAAAGGCTTGAGCGCGGCGGTGGAATCGACCTGGCCGAGCACCCGGCCGAGCGGACGGTTCACGATGACGCCGAGCGCCCCTTCCGCGGCGTCATGCGTATGCATCAGGATGACGGTTTCCCGGAAATGGTCGTCACGCAGCTGCGGATGCGAGACCAGCAACTGCCCCGCCAGCGTTCGCGGAGCGCGCGCCATCAGCGTTCGAGGCGCGTGACCTTCACGCCGGCCTGACCGAACATCTCGGCGACCAGCGGGTCGTTCTTGTAATCGTGACGGTAGCGGACCTCGGTGATGCCGGCGGCGGCGAGGATCTTGGCGCAGTTCACGCAAGGGAAATGGGTGACGTAGCAGACGGTGCCCTGCAGCGAGACGCCGCGCTTGGCGGCGTCGGCCACGGCGTTCTGCTCGGCATGGACGGTCGCGAGCTCGTGGCCGTCGCGGACGTGCGAGTCATGCGGGGCGCCCGGTAGGAAGCCGTTGTAACCGGCGGCGACGAGACGGTTCGGATGCTTGCCGGTCGAGACGATGATGCAGCCGACATGCAGGCGCTCGCAGCTGGAACGCGAGCTCACGAGCACCGCGGTGGCCATGAAGTATTCGTCCCACGATGGACGCGCGCCCCCGTTGACGAGGACTTCGAGCTGTTCGGCGAGTGACTTGGGTTGGCTCATCGCATCCACAGGCTGTCAGCCGGCACCCATCCGAGGCAAGTGGCAGTTACGCACAGGATCGTCGCCAGCAGCATCAGGACGGCCGCCCGCCCCAGAAACGGCAGGAAATCAGCCGGCTGGACGGCCTTCCGGAAGGCGAGGTGTTGCCAGAGGGCCAAGGGCAGCAAGGCCATCGGCGCCCAGCCGAAGACGTGCCCCAGGCAGGCCAGGCCGAAGACCGAATTGAAGCCATGGAGGTTGCGGGCGAAGCCACGACCGAAGCGCACGACGGTCGTGCGCTTGCCGACGGCGAGGTCGGTCTCGTAGTCGCGGGCATTGTTCGCGACGAGGATGTTGTCGGCGAGCAAGCCGAGCCCGAGTCCCGCCAGGAGCGCGGGCGCCAAAGTCATGACGTTGACCTTCCAAGCCATGCTGACCGCCCACGCGGTCAAGGCGGTGGCCTGCACGCCGAAGCAACCGACCACGAAGACGTCGCCGAGTCCCCGGTAAGCCAGCGGGAACGGGCCGAGCGTGTAAGCGAGCGCGCACGCGATCGCGAGGAAACCGGCGAGCAAGAGCCACGGCGAAAGCAAGGCGACCGGCGTGCCGAGGATGAGCGCGAGCGCGCACGCGATCCAGATACCGCGACGCATGGCAGCGGGTGAGATATCGCCGGCCGAGACGGCGCGACGCGGGCCCACGCGCGCGGCGGTATCCGCGCCGCGCAGGGAGTCACCGAGGTCGTTGGCGAAGTTACAGGCGACCTGCACGCAGAGTGCGAAGCCCAGGCAGCTGGCCAGCAAGAGCCACGCGAAGCCGTTCCCCGCGAGTCCGGCTTTGCCGTACGCCGAGCATACCGCCCCGCCGAGCGCGATGGGCGCGACGGCCGCCACCAAGGTCTTGGGGCGCGTCGCTTCGATCCAGGCGCGGAACGTCGTCATGCGGAGGTGAAACTGTCAGAGCGGGAACGGACGGAAACAAAAAAGCCCCGCTAGGCGGGGCTTTTCGGAGAGCCGGGAAGGCTTACTTGGACTTCAGCTCGCGGACCGTGCCGGCGGTGACGGCGTCCGTCCAGCTGGCGGTGTTCGTTCCCGGGGTCTTCTTGGAAGCGAACTGGTTTTCCGTGGTGCTGGTGTCGGCGCGCCAATCGACGTGCGCGTCACCGAAGGCGATGTGGCCACCGGTCGAACCCCAGACGCCGTTGGTGGTGTCCCACTTGCCGGTGGCGAGCAGGCCGCGCGTCCAGAGGAGCGGCACCTGTTCGTTGAGGTTCTTGTTGGTCGGGGTGTAGGTCGTCCAGGACTGGTAGCCGGAAGCGGCGCTCGGGGTCTTGAAGTTGTTGTCGATGGTCTCGGCGCCGGCGGCGCCGATCAGGACCTGCTTCGGGAAGGAGGCGCTGTCGTTGGCCGGGTCGGCGTCGACGTACCAGATCTCACCGCTGTTCAGGCCGGCGTTGAGGGCGAGCACGGCGGCGAACTCCTGCAGGGTCGCGGCGGAGGTCGGGGCGGTGGCGGTGTTCCAGGCGGCATCCTTCACGAACTTGCTGCCGGAGTTGAAGGTGATGTAGGACTGGGCGATGTTGCGCAGCTTGGTCGAAGCTGCGGACTGCTTGGCCTTCTTCATGACGCCCTGGACGCCGGGGAAGAGGACCGCGGCGAGGATGCCGATGATCGCGATCACCGTGAGGAGTTCGATGAGCGTAAAGCCCTTACGGTTACGGGTGGAGGTGTTCATAGATTTGGTGGGGTAGAAATGAAAATAGGGTAAAAAAGGCGTTTTGGAAAGCCGAAAAGATAAACTTATAAGCTTAATAAGGGAGGGGGAAGCGGCTGGTCAGGGACCCGACGATGCCCTGGGCCTCGGCGATCTTGGCCGGATTCTGGGGGTCGGACAGCACGATGGCGATGGCCTTGGCGATTTCCTTCATTTCGGCCTCCTTCATGCCACGGGAAGTCACGGCCGGGGTCCCGACGCGGATGCCGCTGGCCTGGAAGGGACTGCGGGTCTCGTCCGGCACGGTGTTCTTGTTGGTGGTGATGTGGGCGGCGTCCAGCGCGAGCTGGGCGTCCTTGCCGGTGACGTTCGGGTGGCTCTTGCGGAGGTCGAGCAGGCTGAGGTGGTTGTCGGTGCCGCCGCTGATCAGACCAAAGCCGAGCTTCACGAGCTCGTCGGCGAGGGCGCGGGAGTTGGCGACGACCTGCTTGGCGTATTCCTTGAACTCCGGGGTGGCGCACTGCGCGAAGCAGACGGCCTTGGCGGCGATGACGTGCTCGAGCGGGCCGCCCTGGGCGCCGGGGAAGACGGAGGAGTCGATGGCCTTGGCGTGCTCGGCCTTGCAGAGGATCAGGCCGCCGCGCGGACCGCGCAGGGTCTTGTGCGTGGTGGTGGTCACGAAGTCGGCGTACGGGACGGGCGACGGGTGCACGCCCGCGGCGACGAGGCCGGCGATGTGCGCGATGTCGGCGAGCAGCAGCGCGCCGTTCTCCTTGGCGATCTTGCCGAAGCGGGCGAAGTCGATCTCACGGGCGTAGGCGGACGCGCCGACGGTGATCATCTTGGGCTTCTCGCGCTTGGCCATCTCCTCGACTTCGTCGTAGTTGATGCGGCCGTCGGCGCCCACGCCGTAGTGGACGACGGTGTAGAGCTTGCCGGAGAAGTTCGCGGCGTTGCCGTGCGTGAGGTGGCCGCCATGCGACAGGTTCATGGTCAGGATCTTGTCGCCGGGCTTGATGCTCGCGAAGTAGACGGCGGCGTTGGCCTGGCTGCCGGAGTGCGGCTGGACGTTGGCATGGTCGGCGCCGAAGAGGGCCTTGGCACGGTCGATGGCCAGCTGCTCGATCTGGTCGACGTTCTCGCAACCGCCGTACCAGCGCTTGCCGGGGTAACCTTCGGCGTACTTGTTGGTGAGGATGCTGCCCTGCGCCTCCATGACGGCGGGAAGCGTGAAGTTCTCGGAGGCGATCAGCTCGATGTGCGTCTGCTGGCGCTTGAGCTCGGCCTTGATCAGGCGGTCGATCTCAGGGTCGAGCTGGGCGAGAGGGATACGGCGGATGGCGGTCATGGTGTGAGGAAGGAGAGGGCAAATCGTGCGAGGAAGCGTGGCAACGGCAAATCGGCGGGGTTATCCACATGAGGACTCCATCTTGTCCACGCGACGGGTATGGCGGCCGGCTTCGAATTCGGCGGCCAGGAAGGCCTCGACGCACGCCAGGGCGGTCGGGAGGTCGACATATTTGGCCCCGAAACAGAGGACGTTGGCGTCATTATGGCGACGGCTCAGGCCGGCGGCGTCGGCGCTCTGGACGAGGGCCGCCCGGATGCCGCGCATCTTGTTGGCGGCGATGGAAATGCCGATGCCGGTGGTGCAGACGAGGATGCCGAATTTCGCGCGGCCGGCGACGACGTCGCCACCGACGGCATGGGCGTAGTCCGGGTAGTCGCAGGAGGCCTCGGTCTCGGTGCCGCGGTCGAGGACGACGTAGCCCTTGGCCTTCAGCGCCTCGCTCAGGCCGCGTCGCAAGGCGAGACCGCCGTGATCACTGCCGAAGGAAAGCGTAAGGGGGCTGGTCATCGCGAAAGATTCTGGCGCAGAAACTCGACCATCGCTGGCACGGCTTCAACCATGGAATCGCGGCACTCCTCGTAATCGCGATAGCCACCGCCGAACGGATCGGGGATGTCCCGCGGGACGTCCGTCGGCAGGACGTCGCGCAGGAGGAGCACGAAATCAGGCAGGACGTCGAAACGGGAATGCAGGGCGGCGAGGTGCGACTCGGTCATCCCGAAGATCACGATGCTACGGTCGACGTCCGCCTGGGTGAGCAGTCGGCTACGATGCCCGGAGACATCGAGACCGATGCGCTGCATGGCCTTGACGGAATTGGCCGAAGGCGGCTGCCCGTCCTGGGCGGCGAGGCCGAACGAGGCGACCTTCAGCTTCTCGAGCCCCTGCCCTCGCTTGGCGAGCGTCGCCCGCAGCAACGCCTCCGCCATCGGACTGCGACAGGTGTTGCCCGTGCAGACAAACGTGACGGTGTCTCGTTCGACGGCCATGCGGGTCAAGATGAGGGATAAGCCCCTCGGTTCAAGTGTTCAAACCGCCCCGTCGCGACGGAGCTGACGGTAGCCGATGTCCCGGCGGTAATGGCAGCCTTCGTAGCGGATCTGCGGGACGACGGCGTAGGCCCGGCGGGCGGCCTCCTGCAGGGTCGGGCCATGGGCGACGACGCCGAGGACGCGGCCGCCGGTGGTGACGACCCGGCCGTCCGGCAGGCGCTTGGTGCCGCCATGGACGATATCGACGCCCTCGGGCAGGCTGGCAGGCAAAGTGATGGGGTCGCCCTTGCGGATCTCGCCCGGGTAGCCGCCAGCGGCGAGGACGACGATGATCGTGGCGCCGGGACGCAGCTTCACGGCCGAGGGACGGAAGCGCCCATGGGCGATGTCTTCCATGATCTGCACGGGGTCGGTCTCGAGCGAAGGCATGAGCACCTGGCACTCGGGGTCGCCGAAGCGGACGTTGAACTCGACGACCTTGGGGCCGGTCGCGGTGACCATGATGCCGACGTAAAGCGTGCCGCGGTAATCGATGCCGTCGGCCTTCAGGCCACGCAGCGTGGGCGCGATGATCTCCTCGCGGAGGCGACGCTCGACCTCGGGCGTGACGACGGTGGTGGGAGCGTACGCGCCCATGCCGCCGGTGTTGAGGCCGGTATCGCCTTCGCCGACGCGCTTATGGTCCTGGCTCGGCGGGAGCATCAGGTATTCGTCGCGGCAGACCATCAGCATGATCGACGCCTCTTCGCCCTGCATGAATTCCTCGATGACGACTTCGTCGCCCGACGCGCCGAAGACCTTGGTCTCCATCATGTCGCGCAAAGCGGCCTCAGCCTCGGCATGCGTCGTCGCGATGACGACGCCCTTCCCTGCCGCCAGGCCCGAGGCCTTGATGACGATCGGGACGGGCTGCTTGCGCACGTAATCAAGGGCGGGCGCGAGGGAACGAAAAGTCTCCGAAGCGGCGGTGGGCACCTTGTGGCGTACCATGAAATCTTTGCTGAAGGCCTTGCTGGCCTCGAGACGCGCGCCGGCGGCGAGCGGGCCGTAAGCCGGGATGCCAGCGGCTTCGAGGGCGTCGACCACGCCGGCGGCGAGCGGCACTTCCGGGCCGACGATCACGAAGTTGGACTGCGTGCGACGGACCAGTTCCAAGACGGCGGCGGGATTGGCGGCGTCGACGTCCAGGCATTCGGCCTCGAGCGCCATGCCGCCGTTGCCGGGGGCCACGCGGACCTTCGCCACGCGGGGGCTGCGCAGGCAGGCCTTGAGCAAGGCGTGTTCCCGGCCGCCGGAGCCGAGGATGAGGACGTCGAGTTTTCCCTGCGTAGCCATGTCCCTACTACTGCGGGGTGTCGGGTTTGATGTGAACCAAAAACAGGGCCGGCCCGTTTCCGGACCGACCCAGCCTAAATTGGTGCTCAGGCCGGGACTTGAACCCGGACACCTTGCGGCACATGCACCTCAAGCATGCGTGTCTGCCATTCCACCACCTGAGCAATAAAGGAAGGTGCACGCTGGAAGTCCTGACGGCTGGTGCAAGTAAAAAGCGATTGTGCTGATGCTTGCCAAGCGGTCTTCTTTCTAAACGCTCATCCCCTCAATGTCCTCCGACTCGGCCGAAAACAACCCTCCCAAGGAAAAGTCCTTCGAACTGGACCTCTCTTCCCTTGGTTTCGGGCCCTCCTGGGTCAGCGGACCCTCCGAAAAGGTCAGCTCCGGTAACGGCGGCCCTCGCCGCGACGGCGATCGCCCTCGCTTCCGCGATGGTCCCGGCGGCGAACGCCGTGGCCCTCCCCGCGACGGACAGAGCCGCGGCCCGCGTCGTGACGGCCCTGGCGCCGGCCCCGGCGGCCCCCGTCGCGACGGTCCTGGCGGTCCGCGTCGTGACGACCGTCGTCGCGACGATCGCGGCCCTTCCCGCTTCGAAGACGCTCCGGTCTTCCGCCCGGTCGTCGCCAGCGCCTTCTTCCCCGACGACGCGAAGTTCGAGCTCCTCGGAGGCGCGATGAAGAAGAGCAAGATGACCTACGAGCTCTTCGAGGTCGCCCGTCTGATCCTGGACAAGGAAGACCGCCTCTCGATCGTCATCCGCCACCTCGAAGCCGAACAGCGCCCCGACGCCCTGCTCGCCGTCTCTGTCCCCGACGGTCATCCTTTCCTCAGCGAAGGCGACGCGGTCTCCCACGTGATGTCCCGCCACCTCGACAAGTTCTTCGACGTCGTCGAGGTCGAGGTCGAAGCCCCCAAGGGCGTCTTCCTGATGGTCGCGAAGTGCCCGCAGACGGGCAAGCTGCTCGGCGCCCCGACGCACCACAGCTACCAGCGCAACCTCCGCGAACACCACGCTCGTCATTGCCCGAACCTGCCGTTCGACGCCTTCAAGGGCCGCCTCGAGATGGTCCGCGAACAGGAACAGATCGACGCCTGGCTGAAGTCGATGTCCACCCGCAGCGAATACGCCCCGAAGGACCGCAAGGAAGGCGAACCCGAACGCCTCGAGTCCCTCGACGCCGCCCGCGGTTTCCTCCAGGCCTTCCGCAAGGACCTCGTGGTGAAGACCCATCCGTGGGTCCGCTTCGCCGGCCGCCTCCTCGAGGAGATGAATCCCGGCCCGCTCCGCGATTCCGTCCGCTACGCCCTCGAACAGCAGCGCGCCTTCCCCCTCGACACCGCCAACGGCATCCGTGGCCGCCTCCGCAAGGAAGGCTTCCATCTCTATAAGAAAGGATCGAAGGGCATCACCTACGCCTGCTCGGTCCGCCGCCGCTGCCGCGACCCGAAGTCCACCTTCAGCGATCCGATGGCCAAGATCTTCGACTCGCTCGACCGCAAGCCGGCCCAGCAGGCGAAGGACCTCGTGCTCGCCCTCGCCGGCGAGAACGCCGAGGAAGCCGCGAAGACCCAGGTGCTCACGGACCTCTCGTTCCTCATCGGCGAAGGCTACATCGCCAACCTCCCCGACGGCCGTCTCTTCGCCCAGCCCATCCTGAGCAGTCAGGCCCAGGCCAAGGAAGAAGCCGCCAACGACGAGGCCGCGGACGAAAGCAAGTAAGCGCGAAGGCGCTTCCGCTTAAACCAAGGGCAGCACCATGTGCTGCCCTTCTTGTTACTAACCTTGGTGAGCTATGCCTCGAGGTAGGGGCGCCACTGCGTGGCGTCCGCTCGAGACCGAAGCCGCGCGTCGCCGGGACTTAGCTAAGCTCGGCTATTGTTCGGATATGCCGGCGCAAACGGACGCGACGCAGTCGCGCCCCTACCCGCCAACCGCTACCACCGGTTCCACGCTTATTCCAAATCAGGCCGCCGCATGGTGGCCCAAGGTAGGGGCAGGACTACGTCATGCCCGATCATGCGGCACGGGCGCGGCGTAGCCTCGCCCCTACCTATGCGTTCACCATTCGGCGAACGCGCTTAGGCGCCACACGATGCACCCAACCGCGAACCGCTATCCGCCATCCGCTTCCACCCGATACTGCCGCTCTTATTTCCAATTCTCCGCGATCCACGGCGTGGGCAGCACGCGGCGATACCACTTGCCGCTGCGGCCGACGAGCGCGTCGGGCGGATTGGGGAGTCCGTGGAAGACGACGATCTTGGCGCCTGCGGGGATCTCCGGGGTCTGCCAGAACGAGAATGGGAAATATTTCACGCAGTGCTTCTTGAAACTGCGGCACCAGGTCTCGGGCCAGTAGCTGACCTTGCCCTGCGCGGTCAGGTGAGCGGTCAGGAACTCCTGTTCGTTGCGGTGGCGCTTGCGCACGGCGTCGAGGTTGGCGCGGAAATACTCGAGGACGTCCGGATACGTGCCGGCGCGCCAACGGTAGACCGACGAGTTGCCGGTGTAGTCGCCCTTCTGCCAGTCGCGGATGATCAGGAAATCGCCGGGCTGCTGGAAGAACGCGTCCATGTTGCCGACGATGACGATGTCGATATCGAGGAAGAGGATGTCGCCCTTGAGCTCGGGGCCGCCGGGCGCGGTCAGCGCGGGCGAGAACGAGACGAGCTTGGTCCAGCCGCGTTCCGGGGCGCCGGCGGGGAGCTCGAGGCTGGGGATCGGGAAGGTCTCGATGCCGGCGTTGAGGCCGGTCTTGTCGTCCGTCAGGCAGACGAAACGGTGCGGGATGGTGAGATGGCGGCTCACCATGGAATGGAGTCGGTTCACGTATTCCGGGCCGTACTTCTTGCCCCACTTCATGCAAAGGATGGTCGCCATGCTGCCGTCAGCGTGCGGATTCCCCGCCGAGGCTCCAGCCTCTTTCCGCTGACAGCCGGGCGCAGCCAACCCCTTGCGTCCCCCCTGCCTCCGGGCATACTATGGCCTCATGAGCGACGACTTCGACGGCGACAGCGGCGGCCACGACATCCCGGACGACGAATATGGCGAGGGCGGCATCCCGCCGGACATGGAGGCAGACATCGAGGAGCGGGTCCAACGCAAGGTCGATGAGCGCGCCGGGGACCTCTACGACGACTCCCGCCCCCGCAGCGGCGGCTGCCTCCTGATCCTCGCCCTCCCCGCCCTGGCGCTCTGGTTCCTGGGGTAGGGGCAGCATCGCATGCTGCCTAGTTCTGCATCTAGGTAGGGCCGAGCATCCCTGCTCGGCCGCGGCCGGCCAAGGATGGCCAGCCCTACCTATCCGCTAACCGCCAACCGCTTCCACCCTCCGCGATCTTTGAAGTGAGCGGTGCTCACTTCAAAGATCGCAGGTACGCCACGAGGTCGATCAGGTCCTTCTCGGCGAGCATGCCGTCGAGTCCGGTGGGCATGAGGCTGGTGGTGAGCTGGGTCGACGAGGCGATGCTCTCGGTCGGCAGCAGGCGCTCCTGACCGGAGGCTTCCTTGATCATGATGCCTTCCGCGGAACGGGCCTTGATCAGGCCGAGCACGGTGGTGCCATCGGTCAATTGGAAGGAGTTCAGGTCGTAATCGCGAGCGATGCTGTTGCTCGGGAACAGGATGCTCTCGACGAGCTCCCGCTCGGCGCGGATACCGCCGATCTTGGTGAGGTTCGGGCCAAGCTCGTTACCCTTGTCCCCGATCTTATGGCAGGCGATGCAGGCGCCGCGGCCGGACTCGTAGACGGCGCGGCCGGCGACGGGGTCGCCCTGCTTCGCGGCGGCCAAGGCCAAGGGCGCGAGGCGGTCTTTCTTGGCCTCGTTCGCCGCCAGCGCGGCGTCGAACGACGGCTCGAGGATCTCGTACACTTCGCGCGGCAGGAAGCCGAAAGCCTTGCGCACGAGGTCGGGGCTGAAGGTGCCGAGCATCGGCGACTTGCTCAGCGCGACGGCGATCTTCTTGCCGGTGTCCTTGGACACGCCCTTGTAGTTCTGCGGCAAAGCGAGCGCGACGAGGAGCTCGCTCTGCTCGAGCGGACCGGCGGTCGGCAGCAACGCGAGGTAGGCATCCCACTGGGCCGGCGTGAGCTTCGTGTTCGCCAGACGGGCGGCGGCATCCATGCGCAGACCTGGGCTGGCGGGATCGACGAAGAGGTCGGTGAGCAGTTTGAACGCAGGCTCGCTGAGGCCTTCACCGCTGCTGGACAACGCGAGCAAGGCCTTGAGTCGGAGCGAAGCCGGCTTGGTGGTGTCGACGGAGATGGCGTTGAGCGCGGCGTCGAAGCGTTTGTCGTTCACGAGGGCGATGGCGTCGAGCAGGAGGGGTGAAGCTCCTTGGGCGAGCAGCGCCTCGAGCGGCGCAAGCCAATCCTGGGCATTCACCTTGCCGGGGTGGCCTGCGATGGCGCGCAGCGCGGCCTGACGCACGGCGGCCTTCTCGTGCGTCAGCATCTTGGCGATGCCCTTCGCGACGCCGGGCCGGCCGGCGAGGGCGCTCGCGAACTTGCCCATGGCCGCGACCTGCGTGGCCGAGGGAGCGGGCTGCGCGAGCCACTGGCCGAAGACGGGGGCGAGGACCTGGTCGGCGGCGGGCGCCTTGATCAGGGCGAGGTACGCGTTCTTGGCGAGCGCGGCGTCGGCGGAGTCCGCCTGGCTGAGCGCGAACTTGAGGACGTCGCCGTAGTCGGCCTCCTTGGTGCGGGTCTGCGAGACGATGCGCAGGAGACGGGCCCGGGCCACCGGGCCCTTGGCCGTGGCGAGATCGGCGGCGGTGAAGCCGGCGAGGCGCATCCCGGCGGTGAGGATGGCGTGCTCGAGCACGAGGTCGGCCTCGCGCGTGAGCAGCCCGCGGATGGCCTCGGTGACGGCGGGCGAACGGGTCTCGCGGAAAGTGAGGCCTTCGAGCCCGCGGCGCACTTCGGCCTGGTCGGCGGACGAAAGCTGCGCGAGGAGCTCGGCGTCGGTCTTCGGCTTGGCGAGCTCGAGGGGCTTGTGGGCGGCGAGTACGGCGGCGTGCGCGGCCTTCCCTTCCGCGGTGCGGCGGATGCGGTAGATCATCCCGGGGACGTTGGCCGAACCCTGCAGGCTCGAGGGGCAGTGCGAGTACCAGGTGCCGGTGTCGAAGACGATGAGCGAGCCGTCCGGCGCTTCCATGACGTCGGTCAGGTGCGCGCCCTTGCGGTCGACGGTGAAGAACTCGTGCTCGGTGGTGCGGTAGGTCGCGCCTTCCTTCTGCAGCTCGTAGCGCAGGACCTTCTGCGAATTATACATGGTCACCATCAGTTGCAGGTTGGCGGGGTCGGCGGCCCAAGGATGCCCGTCGGTGGCGACGGCGTTGGCGTTCTTCCAGAAGGCGCAGCCGCTGGGCACCATGTGGCCGAGCTCGCGGAGGATGGGCATGCGCTCGTGGGTGCGCGGCAGATCGGCGATGATGCGCAGGAAGTCGGGACGTTCATAGACGCCGCCGAGCTGCCACTGCATGAGGGTGTCGACGCGCGGGCTGCCGAAATAAAGGTTGGTGGTCCCGATCAGTTCGCCGGTGGGCGTGAAATCGAGGCCGGTCGGGTTGTCGGCGCAGCCGAGCGAATGCCAGCGGACGTCGGAGCCGTCAGGCAGCATCGACCAGATGCCGCTGTTGAGGCCCGCGTGCACGAGGGTACCGTCCTTCTGCTTGATGGTGTGTCCCTTGCGGCCATGGGTCCAATAGAAGCGCCCGTCGGGGTGCAGGCGCGGTCCATGGCAGTCCGCGCTGTTGGCGGTCCACTGGAAACCGCCGACGAGGAGCTCGCGCTGGTCGGCCACGCCGTCGCCGTCGGTATCGGTGAGCTTCCAGACGCCCGGGGTGTCGGTCACGTAGAGGCTGCCGTTCAGGAAGTAGGCGCCCTTCGGGTAGGCGAGCTTGTCCGCGAAGACGGTGCTGCGCTCGAACACGCCGTCCTTGTCGCGGTCCTCCAGGAGGAGGATGCGGTTGGGGAGGACGGTCTCGAACTTCTTCGGGCTCCAATTTACGCCAGCGGAGTCGCCCACGAACAGGCGACCTTGGTCATCGACGCATCCCATCGTGGGATTGGCAACCATCGGAGCGGTGGCGGCGACGACCATCTCAAAACCCGGTGGCAGCTTGGCCTTCGGGGCGTTCAGCGCGATCTGCTCCGGGGAGAGCTCGAGGAAACGCGGACGATAGGCGTAGGCGGGGAACTCCTCGCCGTCGCCATGGCCGGCCGGCTTGGCGGCGCCCCACTTCTCCTTGAACTCGCCGAGCGGGTAGAGCTCGAAGCGACGGACGAACATCTCGGCGGCCTCGACCTGCAGGAGGATGCGGCCTTGGCTGGGCTTCACCTCGAAGGCCTCGTTCACCTTCACGCCGTTGACGAAGTACTGGAGGGTGTCGCCCTTGGCGATCACCTCGAAACGCGTCCACTGGCCGAAGGGCGATTCGACGTCGTCCTTGCCGCGGAAACCAAGGGTGTCCTTCCAGTCGACGTCGCGCTTCTGCCAGTTCAGGCGGCCGCCTTTCATGGTCTCGCGCGGAGCGCCCGGGGTCCACACCTTCTCCTTGTCGCGGTCACGGCCGACTTCGGCGCTGATCGACGTCTCGAGGACGGTGCCGTCCGCGAGCTTGGGCGCGAGGACGAGGATATCGCCGACGCCGCCTTCGATGATCTGGGCCTCGATGCTCGCCATCCAGCTGCCGCCGACGGCGCCTTGCGGGCCGAAGCAATGCACGAGGATGCCGTTGTCGCGCGTGGCCTTCGCCCGCTTGCCCCAGGTCTTTTCGCCCCACTTGAACTCGATGACGAGGTGGTAGTCCTTGAAGCTGTCATTGGTCGTGATGCCGCCGTAGCCGTTGCCGCTGACGTGGAAGAGGCCGTCGGGCTCGAACTTGAAGACGTTCTTGGGATCGTCCTTGATGTCGGCCTTGGGATTGATGTGCATCTCGGCCTTCCCTTCGCGGAACAAGTCGAGGACGTTGACCTTCTTGGTGACGGCCTGCGCGACCGGCTCCGGCGGCAGGACGATCTTGGCGACGGGCTCCTTGCTCTGCGCGGAAAGTCCGGCGACGGACAGCAGCGCGAACACGAAGGCGGCGAGGGGTGGGGTTCTCATGGGATGATGGAAAGACGATGAAAGGAGCCCGGATGTTCCCACCCGCTCGCCACTCTTCAAACCTTTCGCATCTATTGAGCGGAATAGGTCATTATCGGAGCGGAATAAGAGGTAGGGACAGCACCACGTGCTGTCCTAGTTGCAGCCACTCTCAGGTGACGGGTGGCAGCCTCAGGTGGCAGGTGGCGGAAAATCCGTCCTCCGCCCTTCCCTCTGTTCTGCCTTCAGTCATCTGCCATCTGTCATCTGCCATCCGTCATCTATTCAGCCCTCCATTCAGTCCTCCATTCAGCTCTCCATTCAGCCCTCTACTCTGCCGACCCTCATTTCCCCCCGAACTCCTTCACCGCCCATTTCTTGAATTCGCCCTGGGCTTGGCCGCCTTTGCCCGGGAAGCCCTGGTGCTGGACCATCCAGACGAGCACGAGACCGTCCTTGGGGCGAATCTCCATGCCGGTGGCCTGCGCGCCACCGTGACCGAAGGAATCCGGACCGACGGTCAGGCCGAGGCCATAGCTTTCCTTGAGCTCCGCGGGCGTCTGCCGCGAGGTGAGCTCCTTCAAGGCGGCGGCGCTGAGGTAGCGACGTCCGTCGAGCTCACCGCCGTTCAGCAGCATGCGACAGAACGTGGCGACATCTTTGGCGGTCGAGAAGAGACCACCGGCAGGCATGGGGAAGCGATGCGTCCGGTCGGTGAGATCGGCCTGGAGCTGTGCGAGATTCCCCAACGCGAGCTTCTTCTTGGTGGCATCCGGCTTGTAGGTCTTGGCGAGGCGCGCGACCTGCCCGGCATTCGGCCAGAAGGTGGTGTCGGTCATGCCGAGCGGACCGAACAGGCGCTTATCCATGAAATCTTCGTAAGCCATGCCGCTGACGACCTCGAGCACGCGGGCGGCGGTGTTGATACCGGCGTTGGAATACTGGTAGTGCGTACCGGGCTGGGTGACGAGCGGGGCCTGGGCGTAGGTCTTGACCGCGGCCGCGAGCGGCAGGCCGTCGAGCGTAGGCTGCTCTTCGGCGGATTTGAACGGCAGGCCGCTGACGTGCGAAAGCAGGTCGCGGATCGTGATCGAGCGCGCACGGGCGACGGTCTTGTCCTTGCCGGCGGCGACCGGCTGGTCCTTGAACTCGGGCAGGTATTTCTCGACGGGATCGTTCAGCGACAGCTTGCCTTCGTCGACGAGCATCATGACGGCCGCGGCGGTGATGCCTTTGGATTGGGAGGCGATCCAGAAGACGCTGTCGGCCTGCATCGGCTTCTTCGCTTCGATATCAGCGAAGCCGACGGCGGTGACGTTCAGGACCTTGTCCTTGTTCGCGACGAGGGCCACCGCGCCGGCGAGCTCTTCGCGCTGCACGAACGGTGCGAGGACGGTATCCGCGGCGAAACCGCAGACAGACATCACCAAGGCCAGGAAGTAAGCGGGGGTTCGCATGGTTTCAGTCTCCCGCCCCGCCCTGCCTTGGCAAACCAAAGCCCTGTGGTCGGAACGACGAGCCTTACGCATGAAGCGCGCGGGCATGACGTAGTCCCGCCCCTACCCTCGTTCACCATTCGGCGAACGCTTCACCCCATACTCTATACTCTATTTCACCCTCTCCCACACCAGCACGCTCACATGGCCGCGCGGGAGACGGCCGCTGGCGCCGCAGGTCTTGCATTTCTCGTCCACGGCAAGCGAGCCGCCGCTGAGCTGGAAACCGCGCGGGCCCTTGCCCTTCTGGTCGAAATTACCGGCGACAAGCCCCGACCCCTTGCACGCATAGCACAGGCCTTCCCTGAACCAGAAGACCTTGAACTCCGCGCCGCCCTTGAGGGCCGCCAGGAAACGATCCTGGTTCGCCTTCGAGTCCGCGAGCTCGCCGACCTGATTGAAACCACCGTCGGTCGGCTCGATGTGCGCCTTGATCGTGCCGATCGGCACGAGGTCGGGATCGGTCAGGAAGAACATGCCGGGGGTGTTCTTGAACGAGCCGGCGAAATCATCCGTACCGAGCGCCTTGTCGAACTCGTTGGGCACCTTGCGCAGGAACACCGCGGCGTGCGCGCCGACAATGCGGTCCGACAACGGAGCCCCGACCTGGACCTCCGCCATGCGGCAGGTCACGTCGCGCGCATGCTCGGCCGCCTCCTTGGGCGTGCGCAGGATCTTCAAGGGCGTCCGCTGCAGCTCGGTCCCCTCGGGCCGCATCTGCGCGGTCTTGCCCACGGCGTTGTCGCCGAAGAGCCGCGTGAGGTCGGAGAACGCGAAGGGGCTGTTCTCGTCGACCTTGCGGATCAGCGTGCGGGCATAGTCCTGCTGGACCAAGGTGCCGTTCGCGCCGACGCGATACTGCTGGCGGAAAGCAGACCAGAGGACGGCGAAGTCCTTCTGGGTATACGCACCCGACGGCGAAAGCTTGCTCACCACGAACGTCTCGACCGGCACCGAAGGCCCTGCCTGCGCCCAGACGGCGAGGACGCTTCCCACGATGGCCAGCCATGACCGCATCCCCCGAGCCTAATGCCCCCTACCCCGCCCGCAAGCCTCACTCGGCCTCCTCCCGCATACTCTATACTCGATACTCCATATTCTCTGCTATAATCCTAACCCATGGCGCCGAATCCGCTCAAGCCGCTCGTCAAAGGAACCTTCTTCATGGGGCTCATCGCCGTCGTGACGCTGGCGGCCTCCTGGTTCATCGCGGAAATGAAGGAAGCCGAAGCGCGGCGGTCCCGCCTGACGGCCGAAAACCAACAGCGCATCGAGGAGGCGCAGGCGCGCTTCAAGGCGGAGAACGAAGCCCGCCGGAAGAAACTCCAGGAGGCCGATCGGCGCACGTTCACCGAACGGGAAGCCGCCGAGGCGAAGCGTAAGGCCGAGCTGGCCAAACGACGCCAGATCGACGTCTTCCAGCGCGTCGAGGCGGTGCGCGTGAAGGCGGCGAACGGAGACCCTGAAGCACAATACCTCTCCGGCTGCCTCTGCCGCTTCGGCCTCAGCGGCCTCGGCGACTTCAATCCCGACGGCACGGCCCGCCAGCTCCGTCCGATGCTCGCCTATCCGGTCTTCGGCGAGAACCTGTTCGGCAAGACGAACGATGTCCTGTTCGTCGACCTGCCCGTGCTTGAGCGAGACGAAAAGGCCGCCTTGGAGTGGTTCGAGCGCGCCGCGCTGCAGGGACACGACGAAGCCCAGTACGAAGTGGCCCATCACCGCACCTTCGCCGGCCCCGGTGAAGACCTGGTCGAAGCCTACAAGTGGTACCTGGTCGCGAAGACGCGTTATTTCGATTCGCGCGACGTGGTCCACACCACGCGCCGGCTCGGCGACGACGGCCGCATCCGCTACGCCACGCTTCCGCCCGACAGCCGCCCCTACGTCCCGCCGGGACTGCTCAACTCGCTCAAGCCGGAACAGAAGGCCGAAGCGGAGAAGCGCGCGAAAGCTTTCAAGCCGAAGAAGGAAAATGCCTGAGGCCTCGGCGACGCCGCAGGCTATGCCCGCCTGCTTGGCAGCGGGCGACCACCGAACCCCGTCGTCGACGCTCCGAGTCCCCGCCCTGAAATTTTCCCCACGATGAACCGCCCCGTCATCACGTTCTGCCTCGCCCTCCTCGCCTGCGTCCAAGCCTTCCCCGCGCCGGTCAAGGTGCTGCTCATCGGCCAGCCGCCGGACCACGGCTACCGCTCCCACACCTACCTGCCCGACTGCGAGCTGATCGCGAAATGGCTCAAGCAGAACGGCGAGTTCGCGACCACGGTCGCGCGCGGCTGGCCCACCGACCCGCACGCCTTCGACGGCGTCGCCGTGGTGGTGCTGCACGACAAGCTCGGCGGCGACGTCTTCTTCGCACCCGCCCATGCGGCCCAAGCCCAGGCGCTCATCGACCGCGGTATCGGGCTCGTCGCCCTGCATTGGGGCACCGGCTCCGCCGAACCCGCCGCCGGCGATCCTTGGCTCAAGGCGCTCGGCGGCCATTTCAACGCCCAGAAAGGCGGCTTCTCCCGTTACAAGGTCGAACCGAGCACGGTCCGTCTCGCCGACGCCTCGCATCCGATCAGCCGTGGCTGGACGGATTTCCCGATCCGCGACGAGTGGTACTATGACCTGCGCTTCCTGCCAGCGGCCAAGCCCGTGGCGCGCGCGATGGTCGGCGGCAAGGACTACCCGGTCGGCTGGGCCTACGAACGTCCCGCCGGCGGACGTTCCTTCGGCTTCGTCGGCCTCCACTTCCACGACAACCTGGCCTCCGAACCTTTCCGCCGCCTGATCGTCAACGGCGTGCTCTGGGCCGCGCAGGTCGAAGTGCCCGCCGCCGGCGCGTCGGTGAAGATGGAAGCCAAGGACCTCGACCTGCCCGAGGAGTTCGAGAAGCTGAAGCCAGCCGCGAAGCCTGCGGCCAATCGCCCCGCCGGCGACCCGCTCATCACGCAACGCATGGCGGAAAGCGCCTCCTACCAGGAACGTCTCGAGCATGCGCTCGAACACGGTACGCCCATCCCGCAGGCGCTCGCCGAGACCAAGGCCTTCCTCCTCACCGCGCCCGGCGTCGACCCGAAGTCCGTCGAAACCACCGGCGTCGGTATCAGGTATAAGTCCACCGAAGGCCTCGGCTTCTACCTCCGCGTCCCCTTCGACCGCCTCCCGGGAATCAAGTAACCACGGAGACGTGGACAGGATTGATGACTGCGTGGAGCTCTGAATGGAGGGCTGCATAGAGGCCTGAGTTGATAATCAAACTCAGTGGAGGGTTAAGTCCTCTCATCGACCCGAACTCGTATCCAGAAGGCTCTTATCTCAACGCAGTCCTCCATGCTGTCCTCTATTCTGCCCTCAATTCAGTCCTCCATTCTGCCCCCTACCTCCCCGGCTTCAAACCCTCCACCGCCGCTTTCAACGCCTTCGTCCGCTCCTTCACGTCGCCGGCCGGATCCATCGGCGCGCCGACGACGATCGTGACGCCGCGGCGATAGAACGGCCAGAGGCAGAACAGGAGCATGTTCTGCACGGTGATCGAGAACGGCGTGACCCAGCGGCCGGGGTAGCTGCCATAATGGAAATACACCGGCACCATCGTCACGCCGGCCTGCTGCGCGATGCGCACCGCGCCGGTCTTGAACGGCAGCTCGGCCTCGCCGAGCGCCTCCACCAGCCCGGTCGGGCAGATCGCCACGGTCTCGCCGCGCTTCAGCATGCACACCGCGTCGTCGATCGAGACCTGGACGAAGCCCCAGCGGAGCGCGTACTTCTTGAGAAAGGGAAACGAGAACACCAAGGGATGCACGAGCAGCCGCGCCGACGGCCGGACCATCCCGAACAGGAACACATCGCGGTAACTCACATGGTTGCCGCAGAGCAGCACCGGCCCTGCCGGCAGCGTCCCGACAACCTGGACCTTGCCCACCAGCATCCGCACCAGCGAGTTCGCGGGCCGAGGACTGACATGCAAAGGCTCGCCTGCGGACATGGACCCAGCATAGTCCCGCCAACCCCTGAAGCAACCCCCTACCCGATGCGCCTCCTCGCCCTGCTCAGCCTGCTCGCCCTCACCGCCCTCTCCGCCGCGGAGGACAAGGTCGTCATCTGGAAACTCGACGACGTGAGGGCCGGCGAGAAGAAGCGCCTCGCCCCGGGCTTCAAGCGCGTGGCCGCATGGGCCAAGGCCGAGAAGACCGTCGTGACGATGGGCGTCATCTGCGACTCCCTCGCCCAGCCCAACGCCGAAGACGTCGCCTGGATCAAGACCAACGCCGTCGAGAACGGCGGCGTGGTCGAGTTCTGGCATCACGGCTGGGATCATCGCAGCTGGACCGACGCCGGCAAGGCCATGGCGGAATTCCGCGGGCCCGACGTCGCCACCCAGGCCAAGCACCTCCAGGACGCGCAGGCGATCTTCAAGCAGACCACCGGGCTGACCTTCCGCGCCTTCGGTGCGCCGTTCAACCAGGCCGACGACGCTACCATCGCCGCCATGGACGCCGTCCCCGAGCTCACCATCTGGATGTACCCGCCCAAGAACGAGACCAAGCGCAAGGCCCTCGGCCGCACGCTCAACATCGAGGTCGCGACGGGCAAGGTCAGCTTCGACAAGTTCGCGAAGGACTACGCCGCCCGCAAGCCCACGTCCATGATGCTCCTCCAAGGCCACTGCGGCATGTGGAACGACGACTCCTTCCACGACTTCGTCAAGATCGCCGCCCTCCTCAAGCAGGACGGCTGGACGACCCTGACCGCCAGCCAGTACGTCGAGAAAACCGGCAAGAAGTAAGGGCGGAGAGGGAGGGATTGATTACGCTTCGCTTCAGGCCTGACGGCCCGATGCCGATGGCATCGCCTGCTCGGCCTGACGGCCTTCACCGAACCCAAGGGTCCTCACCCCTCCGAACCTTCGTGCCCTCTGGTCCACGCATCCTCTGTTCCTCCTGAAAGCGGGCGGAGAGGGAGGGATTCGAACCCCCGGAGCCTTGCGGCTCGGCTGATTTCAAGTCAGCTGCAATCGACCACTCTGCCACCTCTCCGTAAGCAGGATTCAACGGCGGCTGGGGTCTTCCCTCAAGCGGATTCGGTGCGTTCCCCTTGGGCTTTCTCCTGCTTTCCCTCGCGGGACGGAATCGCCCTTGATGCGCGCATGAGCACCTGCGCCCGCGTCGAGGAGATCGACGGTCCCTACGGTCCCTTCGCCATCGGCGAACGCGCCATCCAACGTCTCTGGGCCTCGGGCGAGGTCCGCGGCCCGATGGCCGCCGCTTCCGGCGCGACGATCGAGGTCGTCCACCCCGGCGACTGGAACCGCGGCGCAGGCCCCGACTTCCTGGGCGCGGAGATCCTGATCGACGGCAAGCGGCTCCGCGGCGACATCGAGATCCACCTGCGTTGCGCCGACTGGCACGCGCACGGCCACGACCGCGACCCGCACTTCGGCGGCGTCATCCTCCACGCGGTGCTGCTCCCAGGTACGAAGGACGTGTCCACGCTCGCCGGTCATCGTCCCGAGACGGTGGTGCTCCTGCCCTACCTGCCCCGCGACCTCGAGGACCTGGCCGAAGAAGACGCGCTCCTCGAGCTCCGCGGCCGCTCCGGCGACGTCGCCAAGCGCGTGCTCGAGGCGGAGCCGAACCTTGCGCTCGGACTGAAACGCCGGGCGCTCGAACGCTTCCGCAACAAGACCAAGCACGCCCGCGCGCGCATCAAGGAAGTCGGCTGGGACGCCGCCTGCCACGAGCTCTTCGTGGAGTCGCTCGGCCTCGGCGGCAACCGCGCCCCGATGTCGGAACTGGCCCGCAGCCACTCGCCGGAACAGATGCTCATCCTGGGACTCGACGCCCTCTACATGGAGAAGTGCGGGCGCTGGCGCCTCCGCGGGCTGCGTCCCGCCGGCCACCCGCATCGCCGCCTCGGCCAATACCTCGAGCTCTATCGCCGGCGTCCCGACTGGCGCGCGCACCTCCGCGAGTGGGCCGCCGCCCTGCCCTCTGCGCCGCTGGTGTCCGCGCGACGGCGGCTCATCGACGACATCTTCGCCTGCCTGCTCTCCGACGGACGGGCCGACACCCTATGCGTGAACGCGCTCCTGCCGCTGCTGCAGGATCATCGGCACGCCTTGGATCGCAGCTGGCTCGACTGGCCGCCGGGCCATCACCCCGACGACATCCATGAGGCCCGGGCCCTGCTCGGCCTCGCCGGGTCCGCCCGGAACTGGGAAGTGCAAGGCATCCTCGATATCCTGCGTCGGTCGATGGCCGCGGCCGAAACGAAGCCGGCCTGAGGCAAGGACCCTACGCCCGACCACGGAACCCGCGTTGACCGGCGCGCGCGCGTGGTCCATATTATTCCTATGAACCCCAAGCTCACCCTGGCTCTCCTGGCCCTCGGCCTGTCCGTCCCCGCCTTCGCGGCCTCCGCTGCGGAAACCGACCCGACCGCCCACATCCTCGGCGGCGGCGGCAAAGGCCCCACCGGCCCCGGTCCGTCCGGACCCGGAGGCGACTTCGGCGTCGTCGACGAGTGGGACGAACACGAGGACACCCTCCTCGACCAGGCCATCCGCCTCCTCGAGATCGCCGAGACCGCTCCGACCGTCGCCGACCTCAAGGAAGTCATCAAGGATCTCTCCGTCGCCGCGGACATGGAAGAACAGGAGATCCGCCCGCGCGAATCCAAAGGCCCGCGCGGCCCCTCCGGCCCGCGCAAGCCCACCGCTTCGCGCCCGCGTCACGCGAAGGAAGACCATGACGAGATCATCAAGCAGGAGAAGAACGCCATCCAGCTCGTCCAGGAAGCCGTGACCGCCCTGCAGACCAACAATCGCCGGAAGACCACCGACAACGTCACCGCCGCCCTCGTCTCGATCAAGAAGGCCGACGAGCTCAACGAGGACGAAGACCCGAACGAAGGCACCGAGACCGTGAAGGCCGCCCGCGCCGCCGCCACCGCCTCCGGCGCCACGGCTCCGGCCAAGCCTCGCAAGAAGTAAGCTCCGCAGGTCCCTCGACGAAAAGGCCCCTTCCGGGGCCTTTTTCTTTGGGCGAGGTATTCGACCTCAGGCCATCATCTTCCGCGCCTTCTCGAGCGAGACGGCCAGGCGGTCGACCTCCTCGAGGGTGTTATAGAACGCGAACGAGGCGCGGGCGGTGCCGCTGAGTCCGTAATGCTTCATGAGCGGCATGCAGCAATGGTGGCCGGTGCGGATGGCGATGCCGTCCGCGTCCAGCAGCGTGCCGATATCGTGCGGGTGCCCGCCTTCCATGTTGAAGGAGATCACGGCCACCTTCTCGGGGGCTTCGCCCACGATGGTCAGGCCCTTGATGGCCTTGAGGCGCTCGGTCGCGGCGGCGAGCAATGCCTGCTCATGCGCATGCGCGGCGGCCTGGATGGGCATGACGTATTCCAACGCGACGCCGAGGGCGATGGCGCCGGAAATGTCGGGCGTGCCGGCTTCGAAGCGCTCGGGGGCCTCGCGGAAAGTGGTGCCGGCGAAGTCGACCTTGCGGATCATGTCCCCGCCGAACTGGTAAGGCGGCATGGCGTCGAGCAGCTCGGGACGACCCCAGAGCACGCCGATGCCGGTCGGGCCGAAGGTCTTGTGGCCGGAGAACGCGAAGAAGTCGCAACCGAGCGCGGGGATATCGAGCTTGAAGTGCGCGGCCGACTGGCAGCCGTCGATGAGCACGAGCGCGCCGGCGGCCTTGGCGAGACGGGTCATCTCGGCGGCGGGATTGACCGTGCCGAGGGCGTTGGAGACGTGCGCGAAGGCGACGAGCTTGGTGCGGGCGGAAAGCAGCCCTTTGAAGGCGACCAGGTCGACTTCGCCACGGGGCGTGACGGGCGTGACCACGACCTTGGCGCCGGTGCGTTCGGCGATCACCTGCCACGGCACGATGTTCGCGTGGTGCTCGAGGTGCGTGAGCAGGATCTCATCCCCGGCTTTGAGGTTCGCCCGGCCCCAGCATTCGGCGACGAGGTTGATGCCCTCGGTGGCGCCGCGCACGAAGACGCAGCCACGGGTATCCTTGAGGCCGAGGAACTTCGCGACCGAGGCGCGGGCGGCTTCGTAGGCGGTGGTGGCCTCCTCGCTCAGGAGATGGACGCCGCGATGGACGTTGGCGTTCTGCTCGGCGTAGTAGCGTTCGAGGGCCCGGATGACGGCCAACGGCTTCTGGGAAGTCGCGGCGTTATCGAGGTAGGTCAGCGGACGCCCGCGCACGGAACGCCCCAGGATCGGGAAATCCTTGCGGAGGGCGGCGACGTCGAACGCGGGCATGGGCCGAACGTAGGAGGACCCGGGCGGGGCGCAACCGGGAAGCGAAATCAGGGCGACGGCGGCAGCCGCACGGCCTTGCGGATATACGCCGGCACGTCCACGTCCTGGCCGTCGATGAAGGTCATCGGCGTGCCGCCGAACAGACCGCGGCGCATCGATTCCTCCGTCGCGAACTCGAAGATCGGCTGGGCGGGATCCTCCGCCTTGGCGCCCTTCTTGGGCTTGGCGGGCGCCTTCGGCGCGGGCAGCGAGGCGCCGAGCACCGAGACTTCGACGCGCTCGCCGAGCGTCGGCTCGAGGCGCGCGCAGAGGACCGTCGAGGTCTCGCCGCCGAAACGCGCGCGGACCGCGGCGACCGCCTCGAAGGCCTCGGTGGAGGTCATCGCCGGGCCGCCGGCCACGGTGACGAAGAGCGAGGCGACCTTGGCGACCGCGCCCGGCGCGTGCGCGAGCGGGCAGTCGCAGGCCGCGCGGGCGGCCTTCATCGCGGCGCCGGCGCCTTCGCCGACACCATAGGCGAAGAGCGTGGGCGAACCGGGCGTGGAAAGGAGCGAACGCAGCGCGGCCGGGTCGACCGCGATGAGGGCGCCCGGCGCGAAGGCCGAGGCCAGGCCGCGGAGCGCGCCGCCGACCCAGTTGTCCGCCGCGGCGAAGGATTCCGACAGCGGCGCGTCGGGCGAGACCTGCTGGAGCAGCAGGTCGTTGTGCACCACGACGAGCCCGTGGCACTTCTGGCCGAGCTTCACCGTGGCGTCGTTGGCCTGGCGCATGCGCCGCTCGCCTTCGTGCGAGAACGGCATCGTCGCGAACGAGAGGACGGTCGCGCCGCATTCGGCCGCGAGGCCGGCGACCACGGACGCGGCACCGCTGCCCGTGCCCCCGCCGAGGCCGGTGACGAGCACGACGACGGGGACGCCGGCGAAGAGACGCCGGAGGGCGGCTTCCTCGGATTCGGCGGAAGCGAGGCCCAACGCGGCTTCGCCGCCGGTGCCCATGCCGCGCGTCTGCGCGCGGCCGAGCTGCAACGTGGCGGCCGGACCGGCCGGCAGGGAACGCGCGTCGGTGTCGAGCAGCGCGACGGCGATCTCCGCCGGCAGCTGCGCCGACAGGCGCGTGACCATCGAGCACCCCGCCCCGCCGAGGCCGACCAGGAGGATGGAAGCGGGCGAGGACATCTTAGAGACGGAAGAGCTCCTTGAGCTGGGCGAGGAGGCCGCTCGGGCGGCGCGCCGGCGGCGGGGCGTCGGCGATCGCGGCGGTCATGAGGCCCACCACGCCCGCGTACTCGGGCTTGCGGAGGGATTCGTTCTCGAAGTTCGGGACGCCGACGCGGGCGGACAGCCCCGTGACCAGCTGCACCGCCTCGGCGGCGTCCGCCAGGCTGGCGGAACCGCCGGTGAGGATGACGCCCGAAGGGATCATGTTCTGGTCGAGCTTCACGGCGTGGCCGGGGAAGATGGCCTCGAGGCGGCGCAGCACGTCCTTGCGCACGAAGTCGATCGTCTCCTGGTAGCGGAGCGAGAGCACCTGCGTGATCGTGCCGCGGTTGAACTGCTGGTCGCCCACGCCCTTGTCGCCGTCCTTCCAGATGGTCTGGTTGACGTCGTTCTCGCGGTGCAGCGCGGAACCGAAGCGCTGCTTCAGGTCCTCGGCCGTCTCGCGGCTGATGCGCAGCGCCACGCTGAGGTCGTTGGTCAGGTGCTCGCCGCCCACGGGGATCGAGCCCGCGCAGAGGATGTGCTCCTTGTAGTAGAGGATCCAGTCGGTCGTGCCCGCGCCCATGTCGATGACCAGCACGCCCTGCTTGTCGGCGTCGCTGGCGGTCGCGCAGGCCGCGGCGTGCGAGGCGAGGATGAAGTCGCGGACCTTGATGCTCATGCCGTTCACCATGCCCACGCGCATGCGCATGTTGCCCTCCTCCATCGTCACGCGCCAGAAGTTCACCTCGAGGCGCTTGCCCGCCATGCCCACCGGGTTGCTCACCGGACGGTTGTCCAGCATCGTCGGCTGGCGCATGTACAGGATCGTCGCGCGGCCGGACGGCGGCTCGAGGCGCTTGGCGGAAAGGATCGCGTCGTTGACGTCCTTGAGGGTGACCTTGCCGTCGTGCGCGGGCACGGCGACGAAGCCCTTCACGCGTTCGCCCTCGGCGGCGGGGCCGGACAGCGAGAGGTAGACCTGCTCGACGGCGCGGCCGGAACCGCGCTCGATGTCGTTGACGACCTCATGGACGCACTGCGTGAGCTTCTCGAGGTCGGTGACGGTGCCTTTCACGACGCCGTCGGTGCGGCGTTCGCTGAAGCTGAGCATGCGGGCCTTGCCGTCGATGATCTGGCCGAGGAGGCTGGCGGTCTTGTGCGTGCCGATGTCGATGACGGCGATGAGGGAAGGCAGGGGCTTGGGGGTCATCGGAGAGGGGGGTTGGTCACGGGGACGAGGCGGGGTTCGGGGACGGGCGAAGCGGCGTTGGTGCGGTTCTGGATCGACATCTTCAGCACGTAGGCCTGGGCGGTCGTGCCCGGCCGGCGGAGCATCTCGTCGACGTTGATGCGGCCGAGCAGCGCGAGCTCGTTGCGCCAGTTGGCGGTGGAGAAGATGATCTCGGTCAGCGCGGGCCGGTCCATCGGCTGCGTGCCGGGGCGCACGGCCACCCGCAGGTTCGAGCCGGGCGAATCCTCCTGCGCGCCGAAGCAGTCGCGCAGCGAGACCGCGGACCACTGTTTGTACAGGTGCGGGTAGCTCGTGCGCACGGTGAGCAGGAACGGCGCCGCGATCTCGATGCCTTCGATCAGCATCTTGTCGTCGCTGCCGCTGGCCCGGTAATGCAGGATCTCGGGGAGGTTGCGGACGGCCTGCTCGGGATAGCCGGAACCGGCGAAGGTCTGGCCGTCGGACGCGACGAGCCGGACCTGCAGCGAGCCCTTGGCGGGCAGCAAGGCGATCTTGGCGATCGCGAGGCGCTCGCGCAGGGCGATGTCGAGCGTGCCGTCGGCGCGGCGGCGCACGTCGGCGGCGACGACCTGGTTGTCGGCCTCGAGGTCGGCCTTGATCAGCCGGATGTCGCGGCCGAAGCCGTCCGGCCCGTTGGCGACGACCTTCTTCACGAAGTCGGCGGAAAGGAACCCGTCGGTCTTGTAGCGGAACGAGCCCGCCGCGGGCGCGGAGGCCGCCGAATCATCGACGGCCCACCAGAGCCCGCCGGCGAGGACGGCGAAGAAACCGATCGCGAGCACCGTGGGCAGCTTGGAACGCACGGCGCGCTTGCGGCCGATCTCGCCCTCGGGCACGCGGTTGACGTCCTGCGGGACGAGCGCGCGCCAGTCGCGGTCCGCGGGGCCCATGAAGGCGTCGCGGCGTTTGCGGAAGAGGTTGTCGAAGAGGCCCATGTTCAGCGGCGGACGGGTTGGGCGGCGCGCGCGAGGGCCGGCGCGGCCATGCGGCGGACCAAGGCGGGGAAGTCGAGGCCGACGCAGGAAGCGCTCTTGGGCATCAGGCTGGTTTCGGTCATGCCGGGCATCGTATTGATCTCGAGGAAATAGAACCGGCCGTCCGGCTCAAGGAAGACATCCGCGCGGGCGAAGTCCCGGCAGCCGCAGGCGGCGAAGAGCCGGGCGGCCGCCTCGCCGATGGCGGCGGCGAGTTCCGGGGCGACGGGCGCGGGGAAGCGGTACTCCGAGGCGCCCTTGGTATATTTGGTCTTATAATCGTAGACGCCGGACAAGGCGACGATCTCGACGAGGCCCATGGGACGGCCGTCCAGCAGGCCGATCGACATCTCCCGCCCGCGCAGGCGACGTTCGGCCATCCACTGGCCGGCAGCCGGGATCTCGGCCAGGGCCCGGGCCACGGCGGCCTCCCCTTCCAGCATGTAGAGACCGACGCTGCTGCCCTGGTCGGAGGGCTTGATGACGATCTGTTCGCCCAAGGCGGCCACGAGGGAGGCGGCCGTGGGCTTGGCGGCGCCGGCGAAGGCGACCTCCGGGATGGCCGGGACGCCCGCGGCCCGCATGGCGGCCTTGGTGGCGACCTTGTCCATGCAGAGGCGGTTGGCGGCCGACGAACAGCCGGCGAAGGCGATGCCGCGGGCTTCCATCTCGGCCTGGGCGCGGCCGTCCTCGCCCCAGCCGCCATGCAGGACGGGCAGGACGACGTGCTTGGCGCCGTCGAGCCACTCGGGCAAGGCGTCGGTCGCGAGCTCGACGAGACGGGAACCGGGCAGCGCCGACGACACGGCCTGGCCGGAACGCAGCGAGACCTCGCGCTCGGAGGAGAGGCCGCCGCAGAGGACGACGATTTCAGGGACGAAGGTCATAGGAGTTCCTTCCATTCGCGGCCGAGCGCGACGATCTCCGGCTGGAGCTCGACGCCTTGGCGGGCCTTCACCTCGGCGCGGACGGCGCGCATGAGCTCAAGGAAGTCCGCGGCCTTGGCGTCGCCGGCGTTGACGAGGAAGTTGGCGTGGGTGGGCGAGACCGAGACCGGGCCGACGGCGCGTCCCTTGAGCCCGCTGAGGTCGATGAGCCGGCCGGCCTTGGCGCCTTCGGGATTCTTGAACACGCAGCCGGCGCTGGCCTCGCGGGGCTGGGAGGCGCGACGCTGGGCGGCCATGTCGTCCATCCGCGCGCGGATGGCGGCGGGTTCGTCGCGACCGGCGGCGCGGAGCACGGCCGAAAGCACCACCGAACCGTGCAGCTGCGGACAATCGCGGTAAAGGGCGTCGAAGCTGTCGCGGCGCGCGGCGCGCACCTTGCCCTGCGGCGAAAGCCATTCGATGGATTCCACGACGTCGAAGATCCAGCCGCCCATCGCGCCGGCGTTCATGCGGAGCGAGCCGCCGACCGTGCCGGGGATGCCTTCGAGGAACTCGAAGCCCTTCCAGCCTTCGCGCGCGGCGAAGCCGCAGAGTTCCTTGAGACGAGTACCGCCGCCGACGCGGAAGCGCCCTTCGCCGAGGTCGGTGACGGCGCCCCAATGGGCCGCGTCGAGGTGGAGGATGAGGCCGTCGTACCCTTCGTCGGGCACGAGGAGATTGGAGCCGCGGCCGAGCGCGAACCAACGGAGGTCGAGTTCCGCGGCGGCGCGCAGCAGCGCGACGATGTCGTCCACGTTCGCGGGTTCGGCGTACCAGCGGGCGGCGCCGCCGAGACCGAGCGTCGTGCGGCGCGCGAGCGGTTCGTTGGCGCGCAGGGCGCATCCGGCGGACAGGCGGCCCGAGACGAGGTCGGGCAGGTCGAGGGAAAGGATGTCGGCGCCGCGGCGGCGGAGCACCTTGGCGTAGGCTTCCGCGTCGCGTTCGATGTCGCCCGCGCCCACGAAGGCCACGACGGTGTCGGCGCCCAGGGCCAAGGCGTCCAGCAGCGTCGGCAGCGACCGGCGGTCCTCCACGAGGCGATGGCCGGAGCCGGTCACGATGGCGTCGGAACCGCCGCCTTCGACGGCGGCCTCGCCCGCGGAATAGACCGGCAGCACCAGCGCATGGTCGGCGACGGCGAGCGCGTCGCGGAACTCGCGGGCGTACTGGCGCGTGCGCGTGTGGCGGTGGGGCTGGAAGACGACGACCAGGCGGCCCGCGTGCGTCTCGCGCACCCACTTGAGCAGCGCGGCGATCTCCGTCGGGTGATGCGCGTAGTCGGCGAGCACGCGCAGGCCGGTGCGCTCGAAGAGGACGTCCTGGCGGCGACGGATGCCGCGCCAGCGGGCGAGCGGCTCGGCGACGAGCCCGCCGGTGATGAAATGCGTGACCGCGAGCGCGAGCGAGGCGTTCGATCGGTTGAACGTCCCGGCGACCGGCAGGTTGAACTGGCCGGCGGGGAAACGACCCTCGAGCGCGACGACCGACGACGAGTGCCCGCCCTGCACGAGGCGGAACGCATAGTCGCCGCCTTCGCCCACGCGGATCACGGGGACCTTGAGGCCGGCGGTGAGGCGTTCGAGCCGCTCGTTGCCGACCGGGATGACGACCGCGGTGCGGGTACGTTCGAAGAGCGCGCGGAAGACGCCTTCGAGCGCGGCTTCGTCGCGATAGTAGTCGGGATGATCCCAGTCGAGGTTCACCGCCACGGTGACGTCGGGCGAGAACGCGCCGATCGTGCCGTCGCTCTCGTCGACCTCGGCGACGACCCACGGAGAGGAAGCGGAAGCGCGGGCCGGCGGGAAGGTCGGGTCGCGGAAGAGCCCGCCGAGCACGTAGCCGAAATCGGCTTCGGCGCTGGCGAGGGCGGCGACGAGCAGGCCGCACGTGGTCGTCTTGCCGTGGCTGCCGCAGATGGCGACGAAGCGACGGGCGGCGACGGCCTCGGCGAGGAGCTCGCCGCGGCGGAGCGTGCGCACCTCATGGCGTTCGGCGAGCGCGAGCGCGGCGTGGCCCGGCTTCACCGCGCTGGAACGGCCGACGACGGAAGGGAGGCGGCCCGCGGCCCACGGGTCGCGCAGCAGCGGGATGTCGGCGTTGGCCAGCTGGAGCTCCATCGGGCTGCCGGTGGAATCGTCCCAGCCGGACACATCCCAGCCCTCCCCTTTCAGGTAGATGGCGAGCGGACCGACGCCCATGCCGCAGGCGCCGAGCATCCAGGCGGAGGCGCTCATGCGGCGGCGGACCGGCGGCGGCCGGCGAGCGCGAGGGTTTCGCGGGCGAGTTCTTCCCAGCGGTTGGCAGCGTCGGCCAAGGCGAGCGCGTCGCGCATGACCGCGAGCGCGGCGGCGTCGGCGAGGCGGTCGAAGACGACGCCGAGGAGCCGCGGCAGCTCGGTCTCGGGCAGCAGGATCGCCGCGCCGGCCTGCTCGCTCTGGCGGGCGTTGGCCGTCTGATGATCGTCCGCCGAACGCGGATAGGGGACGAGCACCGCCGGCGTGCGGCAGGTGGCCAGCTCGGCGAGCGTGCCCGCGCCGGCGCGCGTGACCGCGAGGTCGGCCGCGGAATAGGCCATGGCCATCTGGTGGCAGAACGGGACGAACTTCACCAGCGAGTCGGGCGAACGGACCTCGTCGTCGCGGCCGCCCGGACCGGTGAGGCAGAGCACGTGCACGCCACGGATGGCGAACTCCTCGAGGTTGTCCTCCACCCAGCGGTTGAGCGCGTGGGCGCCCTGGCTCCCGCCGGTGACGAGCACCAGGCGGCCGGTCGGCGGCAGGCCGAGCGCGCGGCGGGCCGCGTCGCGCGCCTGCGGACGGATCTCGGCGCGCACGGGATAGCCCGAGTCATGCTGGCGCTCCGCGGCGAGGCCGGGGATGCGCACGCCGGCGGGGAGATGCACCGCGTCGGCGAAGCGCGCGATCAGGCGCACGGCCTTGCCGGGCTTGCGGTTGGCTTCGTGCACCAGCACCGGGATCCCGCTGAGGCGGCAGGCCAGCGAAGGGCCGAGGCTCATGAAACCGCCGAAGCAGACGAGCGCGTCGGGACGGAAACGGCGCAGCAGGCGCCAGGAGGACCAGACGGCGCCGAGCAGCGCGGGGAAGAAGAGGAGCTTCGCGACGAGGCCCGGGCCGAAGCCGCGGCCCTTGCCCGGCACGAAGTCCAGGCGCGGGTAGTTCGAGGTCATGCGCGCGTCGACGACCTTGCTGCTGACGATCAGCAGGCACTCGTGTCCTTCGTCCGTGAGCCGCTGGGCGAGGGCGATGCCCGGGGCGAGATGGCCGCCGGTCCCGCCGCACGCGAGCAGCACGCGGCTCATGCGCGCGCCTCCTTGGCCACGAACGCCGGCAGGGCCGATTCGCGGATGCAGTTGAGGACGAGGCCGACCATGCAGCCCATGATCACGAGATTGGTGCCGCCGTAGCTGATGAACGGCAGCGAGATGCCCTTGGTCGGGAGCAGGCCCGTGACGACGCCCATGTTGATGAGCGCCTGCAGCACGAGGAAGAGCGTGGCGCCGAGGCAGATATTGAACCGGTAGAGGTCGGCGGAATGACGCATCGCGCGGTAGGCGCACCAGAAGATGCCGAGGTAGACGAGCGCCACGAGCGAGGTGGCGACGAGCCCGTATTCCTCGCCGATGACCGAGAACACGAAGTCGGTGTGGGCTTCGGGCAGGTAGGCGCGGCCCTGGATGCCGTTCGCGGCGCCCTTCCCCGTCAGGCCGCCGACGCCGAAGGCGACCATGCCTTCGAAAAGCTGGTAGGCCTCGTCGCCGCGCTTCTCCCACGGCTCGAGGAACGACGTGAAGCGACGGAGGCGGTTCGGCCAGTTGAGGATCAGGACGGTGAAGCCGGCGAGCCCGAGCAGGAAGCTCGGGACCACGTAGGCCCAGCGGACGCCCGAGACGAGCATCATCGTGCCGCCCACCGCGCAGCAGAGGAGGATCGTGCCGAGGTCGGGACCGAACGCGATGAAGCCGGCGATCAGCAGCAGGATGCCGACGGGCTTCACGAAGCCTTCCCGGCAGTCGATCCAGCCGCGGCGCGTGAAGACGTAGGGCTCGCGCGCGCTCAGCTGGTAGATCGCGAACTTGTTCGGCAGCGTATGCCGCTGCATGCGCGCGAGGAAATCGGACAGCACGACCACCAGGGCGAGCTTGCCGAGGTCCGACGCCTGCAGGCGGAAGAAGCCGAAGTCGATCCAGCGCCAGGAACCGTTGACCGAGACCCCGATGTGCGGGACGCGCGCGAGGAACATCGCCGCGCACGCGCCGCCGAGGATCCACCAGCGCCATTCGCGGGCCTTGTCGAGGTTGAGGCGGAAGAACGCGAAGCCGGCGACGAACGCGATCGGCACGTAGGCGAGCTGGCGGTAGAACGCCGCGGTGCGGTTGCTCGACGAAAGCGAGATGCCCGCGCTGTACTGCACCACCAGGCCGAACACCGCGAGGGACATCGCGAGCAGCAGGATGCCCAGGGAGTACCCACCCAGGGCTCCCGGACCTTCCTGCTTCTGCTTGATGACCATGACGCGGCGCGGACCTCAGCTTACTTCTTGTCCGCGGGAGCCGGCGCGGCCTCGGCGGCGGCGGCCTTGCCGACCGGGACGAGCTTGAACGGGGCGAAGGTCGGGGCCGGGGCGGCGGGCGCGGCCTTCGTGGCGGCCGGGGCGGACTTCGTGCCGGCCTTGGGCGCGGCCTTCGCCGGAGCCTTGGCGGGCGCCTTGGACGCGGCGGGGATGGTCAGGACCTGGCCGGCCTTGAGGTCGGCGTTGAGCGCGAGGCCGTTGGCCTTCGCGAGATCGGCCCGGGTGACCTTCTCGCTGTCGGCGACGGTCATGAGGGTCTCGCCTTTGACGATGGTGCGCTTGCCGCCGGGGCCGACGGCGCCCACGGGCGTGAGCTTGGTCGGGACGGGCGCCGGCAGCGAAGCGACCGGGACGAGGCCGCCGGGCGCAGGGGCGGAAGCGACGGAGCCCGCGGGGCGGGCGCCGCCGGAGTAGGCGGCGAGGTCGCCGGACTGCTCGAAGCCGCTGGTGCTTCGGCAGCCGTTGACGCCGACGAGGACGGCGATGACGCAGAGATGCAGGAGCACGACGGCGGTGACGGTGATGATGGGACGCATGGTGGTGGGACTGGTTCGGGTGGGTGGGTTGGTTGGAAAGGTCAGACGCGGTTCGCGAGGGCGCTCGCGGCGCGTTCGAAGACGAGGCCGCGCTCGGCGTAGCCGCGGAACTGGTCGAAGCTCGAGAAGCCCGGGCTCAGCAGGATGGCGGTCGGCGACGGGGCGTCCTTGGCGGCGGCCACGACGGCGTCCTGCAAGGAAGGATAGCAGCGGGCGGACTTGCCCAGCTCGTCGAAGTGGCGCTTGAGCTCGTCGGCCGTCTCGCCGATGAGGTAGGCGGAGTCGATCAGCGGGGCGATGGCGCGGACGAAGCGGGCGAGGTCGCCGCCCTTCCACTTCCCTCCCCCGATCCAGCGGACCGGGATGCTGAACTCCGAGAGCGCGGCCTGGACCGCATGGAAATTGGTGCCCTTCGAGTCGTTCCAGAACTCGACGCCCTTGTTCTCGGCGACCTTGCGGAGACGATGCGGCGGGACGCGGAACAGGCGGGCGGCCTCCTCGAGGTGGCGCATCGGGATGCCGCGTGCCTGCCAGTACTTGCGGAGGATGGCCCAGTTCTCGCGCTGCGGCCAGGAATCGAACACCGAACCCGCGGGCACGGAATCGGCGACCTCGGCGCGCGTGGCGACGATGGCTTCCGCGGGGAGCTCGATGCCGAACTCGCGGGCGGCGGAGACGACCGATTCGCCGACGACGAGGATGCCGCCCGGCATCATGCGCTCGATGAGACGGAACTTCGCGCGGAAATAGCTCTCGAGGTCGCCATGACGGTCGAGATGGTCCTCGTCGAAGTTCGTCCAGAGGACGGCCTCGGGCGTGAAGTGGCGGAGGTCCTCGGCCTGGAAGGAGCTGACCTCGACGATCGCGACGAACGAGCCGTTCGAGACCGTGCGGTGGAGCGACGTGAGCGGCAGGCCGACGTTGCCGCAGGCGATGGCGTCGAGGCCGGAGCGCTTGAAGGCGAAGGAGAGGAACTCGGTGATGGTCGTCTTGCCGTTGGTGCCCGTGATGGCGATGGCCGGGCCGGTCCAGAGCAGCGCGCCGAAGTCGAGCTCGGTGAGGCAATGCAGGCCGGCGCGGCGCGCGGCGAGGATCCACGGGTGCGACTGCGCGAACCCGGGGCTGTAGACCAGGAGATCGTGACGGGCGGCCTCCTCGGGACCGAACTGCCGGTTCTCCCCGCGTTCGTCGTAGATGACCGAAGCGAAGCCGGCCGAGGCGAGGGATTCCGCGACGGAACGCCCGCTCACGCCCTCGCCGAAGACGGCGGCGGGCCGGGTGAGCCGGCGTCGGAGGGATTCGGGGAACTCGCTCATCGGAGCTTCAGGGAGAGCAGGCCGAGGAGGCCGCACAGCAGGGAGAGGATCCAGAAGCGCGCCACGACCTTGGTCGCGGGCCAGCCCTTCTTCTGGAAGTGGTGATGGATGGGCGTCATCAGGAACAGGCGCCGGCCGCCGGTCCGCTTGAAGTAGGCCACCTGCAGGATGACGGAGACCGCCTCGACGACGAACACGCCGCCGACGATCGCGAGGAGGAAAGGCTGGTGCATCAGGCACGCCACCGCGCCGAGGCCGCCGCCGAGGCCGAGCGCGCCGACGTCGCCCATGTAGATCTCGGCCGGCGCCGCGTTGTGCCAGAGGAACACGAGGCTGCCGCCGACGAGGGCCGAGCAGAAGACGGCGAGCTCGCCCGCGCCCGGCACGTAGCTGATGCGCAGGTAGGTCGCGAACTCGTGGTGGCCGGCGAGGTAGGCGACGGCGCCGAGGATCATCGTGGTGATGAGCACGCAGCCGATGGCCAGGCCGTCGAGGCCGTCGGTGAGGTTGACCGCGTTGGAGCAGCCCACGCAGACGAGCACGAAGAAGACGCCGGCGACGCCGAGGCATGCGAAGAAGGGCCAGCCGAGGGACTTCGCGGACCAGAGCGGGCCGTTGAGGACCGGCAGCCAGATCTCGCAGAGGCTTTCGCGGTAGGCCGGGTCGAGGAGCACGATGCCGAAGGCGATGAGCGCGACGAGCCCCTGGCCCGCCAGCTTCATGCGCGCGGAGATGCCGTCGGAGCTGCCGTGGCGGACCTTCAGCCAGTCGTCATAGAGGCCCACGAGGCCCATGCCGACGAGGCACCAGAGCGAGGCGAGGACGAGGACGTTGAGGCGCGCCCAGAGGAGCACCGAGGGGATCATCGCGACGGCGATGATGAGGCCGCCCATGGTCGGGACCTTGCCGCCCTCCTTGGCGAGGTCGCCCATCAGCTTGGCGGAACGCTCCGGCTGGCGCAGGCGCGCGAGCACGCCGATCAGCTTGCCGGAAAAAAGCATGCCCAGCAGCAACGCCGTCACGCCGGCCAGGATCGCGCGGACGGAGATGTACTCGAAGAGACGGAAAGGCCCCCAGGTGTGGACGAGCTCGCTGAGACGGTAAAGCATCCTAGTGGAAAGAAAGCGCGGCGCGCAGGGGTTCGGGCAGGCAGCGCTCGAGGGCGAAGGAACGGCTGCCTTTGAGGAAGACGAAGCCGCGGTGCGCGGCGACGCGGGCGGCGGCGTCCTCGACGGAAGCCGCGGCGGAAAGCTCCACCCCCGGGAGCGCAACTCCCTGCAGCAACGCGGCCGACTCCCCGCCGAAGGCGACCACGTGGTCGCCGGAGCGGAGAGGCAGCTGCGCGCCGCAGTCGCGGTGGAGTTGCGCGGAGGTGGGACCGAGCTCGGCCATGCCGCCGAGCACGAAAAGACGAGGGGCCGCGGAGCCGCGGCTGAGACGGTCGAAAGCGCGGGCCGAGTCCAGCAGCGAGGCCGGGCTGGAATTGTAGCAGTCGACGTAGAAGGTGCGGTCGCCTTCGACGTGCACGCTGCCGCGGCCGGCGGGCGGCATCCAGGTCGCCGTCACGGCGGCGAGCGCGGCCGCGGGGCGGCCGGCCGCGAGGGCGGCGACGAGCGCGAGCGCGGCGTTGCGGGCGAGGCCGTCGGAGATGGGCGCGAGCGGGAAAGCCTCGCCGTCGAGCACGAGCGAGCGCTGGCCGCGGGCGTCGGCGAGGAAGGAGGCGCGCACGAGCCGGGCCGGGGCGACGGCCGGGGCGGCTTCGCCCGCGAACTGCACCGCGACGCAGCGGGCGGCGTGGGCCGCGAACTCGGGCCACGACAGCAACGAAGCCGGCAGGATCGCCTGGCCGCCATCGGCGAGCGCGGCGACCAGCGTGGCCTTCTCGCGGGCGACGCCGGCGAGCGACCCGACGCCTTCGAGGTGGACCGGGGCGACGTTCGTGACGATCGCGAGGTCGGGACGGATGACGGCGGCGGAGACGCCGAGCTCGCCGGGGACGCTCATGCCGGCCTCGATGACGGCGAAGCGATGGAGCCCGGGCTCGACGCGCAGGAGCATCAGCGGGACGCCGATCAGGTTGTTGAGGTTGGCTTCGGTGACGAACGCCTCGGCGCCGAGGAGCGCGGCGAGCAGCTCCTTCGTCGAGGTCTTGCCGACGCTGCCGGTCACGCCGATGACGCGACCGGGGAACTGCGCGCGCCAGCGGGCGGCGACGCGGCGGAGCGCGACGAGCGGATCGTCGACGACGAGCTGCGGGAGGTCGTCGGCGACGGCGCGGCCGACCAAGGCGCACGCGGCGCCCTGCGCACGGGCGGCGCCGAGGAAGTCATGGCCGTCGCGACGTTCCGTGCGCACGGCCACGAAGACGTCGCCGGCGCGCAGCGCGCGGGTGTCCGTGCCGAAGCCCGTGACCGCGGCGCGCGGGGCGGCGGTCCAGCGGCCTTCGGCCCAGGCGGCGAGGTCGGCTGAGGAGAAGGTCGGCATCACGGTTGCGCGCCCCTCCGGAGCTCGAGGATCTCGCGCACGACCTGACGGTCGTCGAAAGGCACCACCGTGTCGGCGAATTCCTGGGTCGTCTCGTGGCCCTTGCCGGCGATGACGACGCAGTCGCCGGACTTCGCGGCGGCGAGGGCGCGGCCGATGGCGTCGCGGCGGTCGGCGACGAACTCCACGGTCGGCAGGGCGCCGAGGCCTTCGCGCATGTCGGCGAAGATCCGGTCGAGGCTTTCCTTGCGCGGGTTGTCGGCGGTGGCCCAGGCGAGGTGGGCGTGGTCGGCGACGGCCTTGGTCATCGCGGGACGCTTGCCGCGGTCGCGGTCGCCGCCGCAGCCGTAGACACAGAGCACGCGGCCCGGCGTGATGTCGCGGAGCATGCGCAGCGCGTTGCGGAGGGCGTCGTCGGTGTGGGCGTAATCGACGAAGACCGGGAAGGCCTGGCCGGCCTCGACGCGTTCCATGCGGCCGGCGACGCCGGGGAAGGAGGCGAGCGCGGGCGCCAGGGCGAGCGGGTCGCGGCCAAGGGCGGCGGCCATCGCGAGGGCGCAGAGGACGTTCGAGACGTTGTAGTCGCCGGGCAGCGCGGACTTGAAGACGGCCGAACGGCCGGCGTGACGGACGGTGAAGACCGCGCCGCCGGTATCGAGGGCGAGGTCGGTCGCGCGGACGTCGGCGTCGGCGGCGACGCCGAAGGTGATGACCGTTCCGCGGCGGCGGCAGGCCTCGGCGAGCACGCGGCCGGCCGGGTCGTCGAGGTTGATCACGCAGACGTCGGGCACGGAGCCGTTGCGTCCGTCGAAGAGCGCCGTCTTCGCGTCGAGGTACGAGGCGAGGTCGCCGTGGTAGTCGACGTGGTCGCGGGTGAGGTTGGTGAACGCCGCGACGCGGAAGTGGAAACCGTGCACGCGGTCCTGGTGGAGGGCGTGGGAGCTGACCTCGAGGCAGGCGCCGGCGCAGCCCGCGTCGGCCATCTGGCGGAAGAAGCCGGCGAGGTCGGCGGATTCCGGCGTCGTCTTATATGAGGGGATCGAGCGGCGTCCCAGGTGGTAGCGGACCGTGCCCACCAGGCCCCACTGCGAACCGTCGGCCTGCAGGAGATGGCGGAGGAGCGTGGAGATCGTCGTCTTGCCGTTGGTGCCCGTCACGCCGACGAGCTGGAGGGCGGCTTCCGGGTGGCCGAAGAAACGGCGGGCGACCTCGGCGAGGGCGCGGCGCGGGTCGGCGACCTGGGCCGCGGCGACGGCGGGCAGGCCGGCGACCGGTTCGCCCGAGATGATGGCGGCGGCGCCGCGGGCGATGGCGTCGTCGAGGAACGCGTGGCCGTTGGCGCGGAGGCCCGGCAGCGCGAAGAAGAGCGAGCCCGGGATGATGCGGCGGCTGTCCGTGACGATCGACGAGATGCGCACGGAACCGTCGCCGGCGCGGCCGAGCACCGGGAAGCCTTGCAGCAGCGAGTTGAAGGTCGGGCGCTCCATGGCGGCGGGCATCGTCATCGCGGGCGGAGGCGTCATCGGCCGAGGTCGGCCACATGGCCGCGCGGGACGGTGGAGACCGGCGGGAGGTCCAGCCAGCGGATGCACTTCTCCGCGACGTCGCGGAAGATCGGGGCGGAGACCTTGCCGCCGTAGGCGACGCCCTCCCCTTGCGGCTCGTCGATGATCACCGTGATGGCGAGCTTCGGGTCGTTGACCGGGAAGAAGCCGGCGAAGGAGGCGACGTGGTGCGAGGAGGAGTAGCGGCCGTTGATGATCTTCTGCGTCGTGCCCGTCTTGCCCGCGACCTCGTAGCCGGGGATGTCGGCGACCGGCGCGGTGCCGCCCTTGCCGCAGACGGCGCGCAGGAGCGAGGCCATCTGCGCGGCGGTGGCGGCGGTGATGGCGCGGCCGCGCGAACGCGGGACGTAGTTGAGGATGGTCGCCTTCGTCTTCGGGTCCTCGACGCGGAGGACGAGCTGCGGCTGCATGAGCAGGCCTTCGGCCGCGACGACCGACATCGCGAAGTGCATCTGCATCGCCGTGACGCTGACCGAGTGGCCCATCGGCACGCGCGAGATCGTCATGCCGTCCCAGCGCTTCGGCGGGATGAGCAGGCCCGGGACCTCGGCGCCCGTGATGAGGCCCGTGGCGGAACCGAAGCCGAAGGACTTGATGAGCGCGAAATACTTCTCTTCGCCGAGGCGCTCGGCGTACTGCATGCCCACCTGGACCGTGCCGCGGTTGGAGGATTCGCGGACGATCTCGCGGATGTCGGCGGCTCCGAGCGCGTGCGAGTCGGCGGGCAGCGAGACCATGCGGCCGCGGTAGGGGACGCTCGTCGCGCCGCAGTCGAAGACCGAGTTCGGCGTGATGAGGCGCTCCTCGAGGGCGCCGGAGACCGAGACAATCTTGAAGACCGAGCCCGGCTCGTAGACGTCGGACACCGCGCGGTTGCGCTGGCTGTCCATCGGCGCGGCCTTCGCGTCGAAGAACCGGTTGAGGTCGTAGGTCGGCCAGTTGGCGAGGCCGAGGATGCGGCCGGTGCGCGGCTCGCTGACGATGATGATGCCGCCCTTCGGATTGTAGCGGGCGGCCGCGGCGGCGAGCGCGTCCTCGCAGGTCTTCTGGATCAGGCTGTTGATCGTGAGCACGATCGTGCTGCCGTCGACCGGCGCGACCTCGCGCAGGCGGTTGCTGGTGATCTCGCGGTGCCGGCCGTCGCGTTCGGACTCGATCCAGCCCTTCTGGCCGAGGAGGAGCGGGTTCATCACGCTCTCGATGCCGGCGGCCGGGACGCCTTCCTTGTTCACGTAGCCGAGCACGTGCGCGGCGAGCTGGCCCTTGGGATAGTTGCGGCGGTACTTCAGGTCGGCGCGCAGCGCCTTGATGCCGAGCGCCTTGATGCGCTTCATCGTGGCCTCGTCGACCTCGTGGGCGAGGATGGCCCAGCGGATCGTCTTCTCCTCGCCGGCCTCGTCGAGGCGCGTGGTGGTCTCGAAGGCGTGGCGGACCTTGGCGAACGGCAGCCCGAGGATGGCCGCGACCTCGCGGGCGCGCTCGCCTTCCCCCTTCTGGAGGGAATCCGGGTCCACGCCGATGTCCCAGACGTCTTCGGACACCGCGAGGAGGTTGTCCTGGGCGTCGCGGATATCCCCGCGGCGGCAGGGGATCTCCTGCAGCACGCGGCGGGCCTGCAGGGCTTCCGCTCGGAGACGAGGGGCGTCGACCCAATGCAACCAGACCAGCCGCGTGATCACGGCCAGGAAGCAGAGGGAAACGGCCCAAGCCAGCAAACGGTAGCGCGTTCGCCTGGCGTGGGGTAGGCTCATCGAGAGCGCGGTCCTCCCTGCCCACCCCAGGAGAGGGAGGCGATTTCGCGGGCCGTCATCCGGGGGCTCGCGGAAAGCATGGGGGTCGGGGATGCGACCGCCGGGAAATATCGGACCCAGACCACCTGTTCGGGGACCGGGGGCTTCAGCGCGTCACCGACGCGCTGCTGGAGCTCGAGGGTGTTGAGGGCCTGGTCGCGGGCGCGGCGCGCGGAATCGAGCTCCTTCTTAGAGAGGGCGATGTCGCGTTCGAGGCGCTGGATGCGGCCGCCGATGCTGTCGGCCTCGACGCGCAGGCGCATGATGTTGATCGTCCCGACGAAGACGGCGGCGACCGCGGCGATCACGAAGACCCAGGTGAAGAGGCGCGGGCTCATGCGGCGAGGCGGCGCACGGCGCGGAGGCGGGCCGAGCGGCTGCGGGGGTTGCGGGCCTGTTCGGCGTCCGAGGGCTGGACGGCCTTGCGGGTGAGGAGGTCGGCCTGCTTCACGCGGTCGTCCTGGTTGCGCGCGTCGTCGCGGTCGACCGGGCGGCCGGCGACCTCGTTCATGTAGCGCTTGACCATCCGGTCCTCGAGGGAGTGGAAGGAGATGACGGCGAGGACGCCGCCGGCGGTGAGCTTGCCGAAGGCGAGCGGGAGGGCGTCGGCCAGGGCGCCGAGCTCGTCGTTGACCGCGATGCGGACGCCTTGGAAGGTGCGGGTGGCCGGGTGAGGTCCGCGGGGGCCGGGCGCGGGCGGCGCCGCTTCGGCGACCAGCTCGGCGAAGGAGGCGGTGCGGGCGAGGCGGCCGGTGCCGCGGGCGGCGATGATCGCGTTGACGACGCGGAACCAGCGGGGCTCCTCGCCGTAGTCGCGGACGGCGCGTTCGATCTCGGCGCGTTCGCCGCGCTCGAGGAACTCGGCGGCGCTGCGGCCGACGCGCGTGTCCATGCGCATGTCGTTCGGGGCGTCGAAACGGAAGGAGAAGCCGCGCTCCGGGACATCCAACTGGTACGAGGACACCCCAATGTCCATCAGAACACCATCGAACAGTCCCGGAACGCGGTCAAGGTGGCGGAAATTCTCGGAATGGAAACGCAGGCGGCCGGCATGGGCGGCGAGCAGGTCGGCCGAACGTTCGCCGGCGGCCGGGTCGCGGTCCATCGCGTCGACCGTGCAGCGCGGCGCGCGGGCGAGGATCGCCGCGGTGTGGCCGCCGCCGCCGAAGGTGCAGTCCAGGTAGGCGCGGCCGTCCTGCGGGGCGAGGAGCGTCAGGCACTCCTCGAGCAGGACTGGGACGTGGCTGGTCATGCGGCGGTCTGTGAATAAGGTGTGAGCAGTGTAAGTAACTTTCGGATACGCGTCAGAGGCCGAGCTCGCGCAGGGCGCGGAGGATGGTGAGCGCGTAGTCGGATTCGCGGTCGGCCTTGGGCGGCGTCGGCGACGAGATGTGGAACGTGGTGAAGCCGCCGCGGAAGATCACCTCGTGCTCGAGCTTCGCCTCCTTGACGATGTGCTCGTTGAGCGTGATGCGGCCGGCCTTGTCGCACGTGACCTGGATGCTGTTCGTGCCGAGCAGGCTGAGCGCGTCCATCTTCACGGGATCGCTGACGGTCACCTGCGAGGCGGCGACGCGGATGCGTTCGGCCATCAGCGGAGGGAACACCACGACCGACGCGAGCGCCGGGTGATACATCGCGAGGAAGGTCGCTTCCGCATCGAAACGCCAGGCCGCCGGGATGGTGACACGGTTCTTCTCATCCAACTTTCCGTTGTGGATGCCGGTGAAGAGACCGTTGTTGGCGCCAATAGACATTACGTATGGGGAGTTGCCCCCAGATGACCCACTTTTCCCCACCCCTCCCCACCCGTCAACATTTTAGCCCGAGATCGGGCCAATTTCTTGTTCACAGCGCGACCAGGCCACTTAAATGACTGTTTTCAATCTTAATATTGCACAAAACACTGATGTTTAATGGTTTGAGTAAAATCCATGCCCCGCCCGCGCTTTTCGCCCTCGCCTCCCACCTCCCGGACCCGCCCCTGGGATCGCGCGCGCGGCCCGAGCGGCCGCCTTTTGTAGTGACTTTATCATTACAACTTGACCCGTTTCGCGGCCGTCGGCCGAGGGCGAAACTGTTTGCCAACGGACCCCGGCTGTGCTTTGACTCCAAGCACTCAACCACGACTCTCGCACATGAAAACCGCCCTCGCCCTCCTCGCCGCCCTCGTCCTCGCCGGATGCTCCACCCAGCTCGGCGTGGACAACAGCCAGAACCACGAAGCCTCCTTCTCCAACGTCACCGGCGTCCTGACCACCCGTTACACCGCCGACACCGAGGCCGTCTTCAACGCCGTCAAGCGCACCATCGACTCCATGCCCGGCACCCTCCGCACCGGCGAGACCGACGAGCGCGGCGCCAACAAGGAGCTCCTGAGCGTCGTGGCCTACGCCCGCACCATCGGCGACCTGGAGATCAAGATCACCATCGAGAAGGCCGAGGACGAGGTCACCAAGGCCGTCTTCACCCAGGTGAAGGTCAAGTATGGCTTCTTCGGCAACCTGCCGGAGAGCCAGAAGATCGTCTCCAAGATCACCTCGAACCTGCGCTAAGCGCCGGGGCGGAACCGCCAAACGGACGCCGCCCAGCCACCCGGCTCGGCGGCGTTCTTTTTTCACCACTTTCCCAATGGGCAACATCCACGGACACAGTTTCCGCATCACCACCTTCGGCGAAAGCCATGGCCCCGCCCTCGGCGTGATCATCGACGGCTGCCCTCCCCGCGTGCCGTTCGACGCCGCGTTCCTGCGCAGCGAGCTCGACCGTCGCCGCCCCGGCCAGAGCGCCCTGACCACGCAGCGCAAGGAAGCCGACGCCCCGGAGGTCCTCTCCGGCGTCTCCCCTGACGGCCTCACGCTCGGCTCGCCGATCGCCATCGTGATCCGCAACGGCGACCAGCGCCCGCAGGCCTACGCGGAGATGAAGGCCGCCTATCGTCCGTCGCATGCCGACTTCACCTACGACGCCAAGTACGGCATCCGCGCCGTCGAAGGCGGCGGCCGGTCCTCCGCCCGCGAGACCGCCGCGCGCGTCGCCGCCGGCGCCGTCGCGAAGACGGTCCTCAAGCACGCCTGCGGCGCCCGCATCATCGCGTGGGTCGAGAGCGTCGGCGACGTCCGCATGCCCGCCGCCGCCAAGGCGCCCACGCTCAAGCAGGTCGAGGCCACGCCCACGCGTTGCCCGCACCCGGCGACCGCCGCGAAGATCGACGCCCTCATCCGCGAGGCGCGCGCCGACGGCGACTCCGTCGGCGGCGTGATCTGCTGCGTCATCGAGAACCTTCCCGCCGGCCTCGGCTCGCCGGTCTTCGACCGCTTCGAGGCCGACCTCGCCAAGGCCATGCTCTCGCTGCCCGCGACCAAGGGCTTCGAGATCGGCAGCGGCTTCGCCGGCACCGTCCTGCGCGGCAGCGCACACAACGACGAGTTCGTCCGCAAGGGCGGCCGCATCCGCACCGCGACCAATCGCTCCGGCGGCACGCAGGGCGGCATCACCAACGGCGAGGACGTCGTCTTCCGCATCGCCTTCAAGCCCACCGCGACCGTGCTCAAGCCGCAGAAGACCGTCCGTCCCGACGGCCGCGCCACCGAGCTCAGCGCCAAGGGCCGCCACGACCCGTGCGTCCTCCCGCGCGCCGTGCCCATCGTCGAAGCCATGGCCGCCCTGGTGGCCGTGGACCACTGGATCCGCGACCGCGGACAGAACGCTCCCTTCGGCCGCTGCGGACGCAAGGCATGACGCCGCTCATCATCATCCTCGGCCCCACGGGCGCAGGGCGGGCCGACACGGTGCGCGAGCTGGCCGAGAACGCCTGGCCCGAAGGCCGCAAGATCCGCATCCTCCGCGAGACGCGCGAAGGCGGCGTCGCGCCGGACGCCTGGGATTTCAAGGACGGCCACGCCATCCTCCCCGCGCCGGGCGACGAGGACGCCGCGATCCTGGTGACCCATGGCGCGCTGCACATCATCGACCAGATGGAAGCGCTCCACCGGACCATCCGGCCCATGCTGCCCGACGCCGTGTGGCGCGTGGCGCGCATCATCAGCGTCGTCGACTGCCCGCTGGCGATGAAGCATAAGGCCGTCGAGGAGTGGTACCGCGTGTGCGTGCACTTCTCCGACGCCGTCATCATCAACCGCCGTTGGGAGGTCCCCGGCCAGTGGGTCAGCAAGTTTCTCGAGCCGTACGAGAAGGAATTCTACCCCTGCCTCTTCTTCAACCTCACGAAGGTCGGCGCGATCGCCAATCCGCCCGCGGTCATCGACGGCGAGCCGCTCCGCCTGACGCACATCTTCGACGACATCGACGCCGTCGACGAGATGGAGTTCGACGAGGACAACCTGCCGGACGAACCGTTCGACCTCGTCCGCCAGGTCGACAAGTATTTCGCGCGCGACGAGCTCGGCCGCCGCAACATCCTCGTCCCCGAGATCGGCGACCTGCTCAAGCAGGAAGGCCGCGGCTGAACAACGTCCCGATGCGGCCGCTGATCGTCACCTACGCCTGGCTGCTGACCCGCCTTCCCGAAGCGTTCGCCCGGGCCAACGCCGCCGTGCTCGGACGGCTCCTCTGGCTCATCCGCGGCAAGGTGATCCGCCGCAACCTCGCGAAGGCCTTTCCCGAGAAGGACGCCGCGTGGGTCCGCCGCATCGGCCTCACGTCGTGCCGCCGCACCGCGGAGATGGGCCTGTTCTCGATCGCCTCCCCGATGATGGGGGAAGCGGAGATCCGCGACCGCATCGTCGTGGACGAAAGCGTGACGAGCGCCGAGCACGGGCTGCCGCCCAAGGGGACCGGCGCGGTGCTCTTCGTGCCCCACTTCGCCCTGATGGAGATGATGACCGCCGCGACGTTCATCCGTCCGGAGCTGGGGAAGCGCGAGTGGGTCGTCATCTACCGCCCGCTCGACCAGGCCGCGGCCGAACGCTGGGTCAAGGAAGCCCGCGAGCGCTTCGGCATGCGGCTCGCCTCCCGCCGCGAAGGTTTCGCGCGCTCGATGAAGGCCGTCCGCGAAGGGCATATCGCCGCCATCCTCTTCGACCAGACGACCCAGAGTGGCTCGATCTGGCAGTTCCTGGGCGCGCCGTGCGCCGTCACCGAGCTGCCGGGCATCATCGCCCAGCGCTTCAAGTGCCCGAGCCGCATCTTCTGGGCGGACCGTACCGGCTTCTGGCGCTGCCGCCTGCGCATGGAAGCCCTGCACGCGACCGACTCCATCGGCCTCACGATCGAGTCCAACGCCTGGCTCGAGCAGAAGCTGCGCTCCGGCGACGACGCCTGCGCGAACTGGCTCTGGGCGCACGACCGCTGGAAGCACGGCCAGCACCCGTTCAAGAAGCTCGGCGAATAGGCGGCCTTACTGCTTGGGCGCGACGGCCGGCGCGGCCGGGGCTTCGCCTTCGGCCAGCTTGCGGCGCTTCTTCTCGCCCTTCTCGCCTTCCTTGGCCTCGGCCGCCTTGGCCTTCTCCTTGGCGAGCTCCGGACCATATTTCTCGGCGAGCTTACGCAGGAACTCCATGCGCTGCTCAGGGGTGAGCGCCTGGATGCGCGCGCGTTCGGCCTTGGCCTCCTCGGGGCTGAGCGTCTTGAAATGATGTTCGAGCACGCGGGAACCGTAGCCGCCGCGTTCGCGCATGTCCTTCATGATCTTCTTGCGCTCCTCAGGCGTGGCGGCCTCGTACTTGGCCAGATGGGTCGCGAACTCGCGACGCGATTCGGGCGACATGCGTTCCATCTTCTCGATGGCTGCGCGCATGCGGGTGAGCCGCTCCGGCGGCAGCTCGAGGATCTTGCGGATGGTCTGGATCTCCTCGGCGGTCGGCTCGGAATCGGCGGGACGTCCGGACGGCTGCTGGGCCAAGGGGAAAGCGGCCGCCAGGACGAACGCCGCGAGAAGGAAGGACTTCTTCATCGGGTCAGGAACCGGGGGCGTTGAGCACTTCGACCACGCTGGACTTCTCCACCGCGGGCGAAAGGAGCGAAAGCTCGGCGGAGGCGCCCAGCAGGTCGGCGAACTGCGCGGACTCGTCGCGGGCGACGAGGGCGAGCGTCTGGCGGTTGAGCGCTTCCTCGGAAGGAGCGGACAAGGTGAGGACGGCGACGAGGCAGGCGGCGGCGGCCGTGGCCACGGAACTCCAGCGGATGACGACGCGGCGACGGCGGTCGGCGCGGACGGCGACGACGACACGGTCGGCGAAGCCGGGGACGGCGACGGAACGGCCGCGGCTGAGCGAGGCGGCGAGCTCCTGATCGAAAGGGTTGTGGTTCGGCTTTTCCATGGCTCAGTTCATAGGGTTAAACACCGCCGCAGGCGGCAAGTTGCAGGGTTCATTCGTTTCCATAGAAGTCTTTGAGGAGCTCGCGCAGGCGGCTCCGGGCGCGGTGGATCCAGGTCTTCACGGAGGAGACCGGCACCCCCATGATCTCGGCGATGTCCTCGTAGGGCAGTTCCTGCTGGACGACCAGGAGGATGGCGGTGCGCTGCTCGGGCGGCAGCTGGGCGATCGCCCGCTGGAAAGCCTCGTCGAGCTCGGCCACGCGGCGGGCGGACTGCTGCGAGGCGTCGCCGGGCTCGGCGGCGAACTCCAAGGCGGTCGTCGGCTTACGGCCGCGGCGGCGCCACTCGTTCAGCACGAGGTTGTGGGCGATATGGATCAGGTAGGTGCTGAGCTTCGCCTCCGGGCGCCAGCGGGCGGCCGCGCGATGCAGGCGGATGAAGACCTCCATGGCCAGCTCCTCGGCGGTGGCGAGCGAGCCGACCTCGCCGCGCAGGTAGCCGACCAGGCGCGCATGATGGCGATGGACCAGGAGACGGAGGGCGTCGTCGTCGCCTTGGGCGACCAACGCCATCAACCGCTTGTCGTCCTCGTCGTCGGGGAGCGTGGGCTCTTCCTGGGACATCGCTGGGTATATAACTCCGGGGAAGGGGGTGAAGTTACGCCTCGCGAGGGCGCAAGGCGAAGGCGCGCAGGGTGCGCAGCAGGAACTGCTCGAAAGCGGCCACGACCTGGTAGTTCAGCTCCATGCGATGGCGGGCGTCCTCGAGGTAGCCGACCGCCTGGGCGACCTGCTCGGCGCAACCGGGGTGGGTCCGGCCGATCAGGCGGAGCTTCTCCTCGACCGAGACGAGCATGCGGGCGCGGACGCCGCGGCGGACGGATTCCTCGTAGGCGAGCTCGGCGTCGTCCTCGTCCTCGTCGGTCGGCGGAGGCGGCGGCGCGGCCTTCAGGGCTTCGTCGACGAAGAGCTCGAGCAGCACCTCGAGCCGGGCGCACAGGGCGTAGAGCGGGATGAAGACCTCCGAGACGCGGGCGTTCGGCGAGGCGGGTCCCTTGACCATGCGGGCGAGGAGCCGCTCCATCTCGCGGAGCCAGTCGTTCCAGGAAGGATCCGTCAGCGCCGGAGCGTCGCCGGCGACATGGAAGCGCAGGCAGCGGCTCAGGATCGTCGGGAGGACGCGATAGTAGTTCGCCGTCTGCAGGATGATGAGGGTGCCGGGCGGCGGCTCTTCCAGCGTCTTCAGGAAGGCGTTGGCCGAGTCGGCCTGGAAACGGTCAGGCTCGTTGACGATCACGACGCGGTGCGGCGAGAGCGAGCTCAGGCGCAGGGCGGCGACGACCTCGAGGGTGTTGTCGATCGTGATGCGGCGCGACTTCTTGGCCGGGCGCAGCACCCGGCAGTCCGGATGGCCCAGGGGATCGGCGTCGCCGAGGTGCATCGCGGCGAGCTGTTCGGCGGCCTGCGCCAGCACGGCGCCGTCGGCGCCGGTGAGCAGCACGGCGTGCGGCATGCGGCCCTCGGCGCGGGCGCGCGCGAGCACCTTCAGGACCGGCAGGTCAGCGGAAGCGGCGGGCGATTTCATGCCAGATCTCCTCTTCGACGGCTTCGGGCGGGCGGGCGGCGTCGACCACGAAGAAGCGGGCGGGCTCCTCCTGGGCGAGCGCGTGATAAAGGGCGCGGACCTTGCGATGGAAGTCGGGGCCGAGGACCTCGAACCGGTCGGGCTGACCTTGGTCGCGGACGGAAGCGCGGCCGAGGCCGCGGGAGGGATCGAGGTCGAGCAGGATGGTCAGGTCCGGGCGGACGGAACCGCAGGCGAGACGGTTGGCCGATTCGATGAGCGCGCGATCGAGGCCGCGGCCGCCGGACTGATAGGCGACGGTGGAGTCGATGAAACGGTCGCAGAGGACGACCTGGCCGGCGGCGAGGGCCGGGGCGATGACGTCGGCGACGAGCTGCGCTCGGCAGGAGGCGAACAGCAGGGCCTCGGCGGCCGGCTGGATGGCGGAGCCTGGGTGCTTGAGCACGTCCCGCATCTTCTCGCCGAACGGCGTCCCGCCGGGTTCACGCAGGCTCAGCACGCCGGCGCCGGAAGCGCGGAGACGTTCCGCCAGGCGGGTCAGCTGCGTGGACTTTCCCGCGCCTTCCCCTCCTTCGAACGTGATGAATTTACCGGCGATCGGCATGCGCCCTGAAGATGCCCGCGGGCAGGCCCAAAGCGAGCGGAGAAACCCTGTGCGAATAAAAAGGCCCGGCAGCGGCCGGGCCTTTCCGAGGAAGCGGGCCGAAGCTCAGCTGCCGGTCGGCGTCGGATTGACCTGCTTCTGCTCGACGGTGCGGTTCACGTTGTCGGTGATCTTCTTCAGGGTCTCGTCGAGGGTCTCGCTGCCGCCGGTGGTGGTGTTCATCGGGGCGCCCGGAGCACCGGTCTTATCTTCCTTGGCCACGGTGTCGGACACCTGCGAATCGGAGATCACGGTGCCGAAGTTCTTGTTCGGCGCGCCGCCGATGCCGCCGCCGAAGATCTGCGCGCGGGTCGGCATGGTCTGAGCCATGGCGTTGACGGTGGTGGAGACTTCGACCGGCAGCGTGGAGTTGGCGCCGAGGAAGGCGGCGATGGCGGCCATGTCCTCGGCCGGGATCGGGTAGAGCATGATCTGCACCGGCTTGGAGAGCACGGCGAGCGTGGCGGCGGAAGGAGCCGGCGCCTTGGTGCCGGCCGGAGCGGCGCCCGTGACCCTGGCGAGGCTGTTGATGAGCGCGGCGGAGGGGACGGCGCTGGCGGCCTGCATGCCGGGCTCGACGGTGACCGGGCCGGCGTTGGAGCTGAAGACGGTGGTCTCGACGGAACCGCGGACGCAGTCGACGATGATCTTGCCGATGCCGTCAGGACCCACGCGATACTCGACGGTGAAGACCGTGCCGCGGATGCGGACGAGGCCCGCCGGAGTCTTGACGGTGAAGGTGGAAAGGGCGTTGAGCTTGCGGACCTCACCGATGATCTTGCCGCGCGGCACTTCGAGCTCGGTGACGGACGGGCTGGGGTCCTTCTCGATCTGGCGATAAGGGTCGATGATGCCGGCCGAAGGAACCTGGCGGAAGGTGCGCAGCTCGATCAGCGTGTTCGGCGTGAGGACGACGGAAGCGCCGTTGGAGAAAACGAGCTCGGCGGAGGAATTGAGACCGGTCTCGACGAGGGAGCCTTCCTGGAACGTCGCGCCGCTGGCGAGCGGCTTACGCTGGGCCTTGGCGTCGATGAGGGTGACGGTACCGCTGACCTTGCCGACCTGGACCTTGCCGGTCTGGAGGGCGGCGGAAGAAAGGATAGGCAGAAGCGCAAAGGCGACCATTCCCAGGTGCTTGAAAAAGAAACTCATGGAGACTGTGGGGAGCAGAAAAACTAACCCGGCGGGTAAACGAGGCAACCCCTTTAAAACAAAAAGACCCCCGAAAACGGGGGTCTTTGTTCACAGCCAAGGAGCGAGGCTTAAGCCGTGACGTACTTCTCCAGACGACGCTGGACGGCGATCGCAGAGAGCTGGGCGTACTTCGGAAGTCCCTGATCGAAAGGCAGTTGCAGTTCGCCTTGGATGAGGGGGAGAGCGTAGCGCACGAAGTCCGGGTGGATGGACATCTTGTCTTCGCCGATCCACTTCTCCGGGAAGGCCTTCACGCCGTTGGCGATCTGATCGAGCGGGGCGAGCATGGTCTGGACGGCGTAGTTCTCCTTTTCGGAGCGGGTCAGGATGACCATCTTGCCGGACTCGCCTTCGAGGGCGGCCTTGACGGCGGCGCCACCGCAGAGCTCGGCTTCATCGACGTCGGTCTTCGAAGCGTTGTGCGAGGCGGCGCGCTGGGTGATGCCGAGCTTGGAGGAGCGGGCCTTGACGCCGTCGAAGCGGGATTCGACGAGCGTGCGGAGGTATTCGCCGGCGCCGCCGAGGACGGCATGGCCGAACGCGTCGGTGCTGGAGGTGTCGGCACCGAGGTAGTTGCCGGTGGCGTCCTGGACGCCTTCGGAGACCACGACGAAGCAATGGCCGTTGGACTTCAGGACTTCTTCGACGCGACGGATGAAGTTGTCGGCGTTGAAGGCGACTTCCGGCAGCAGCACGATGTGCGGCGCGGTGTTGGTGTAGTGGGTGTTCTTGACGGACTTGTCTTCGCCCTTGTCGCGGCGGTGCGCGAGGACGGACGAGGCGGCGAGCCAGCCGGCGTTGCGGCCCATGACCTCGAGGATCGAGACGAAGTCGTTCTGGCCCATGGCGGCGTTGTCGAGGGCGGTCTCACGGATGGTCACGCCGATGTGCTTGGCGACGGAGCCGAAACCGGGGCAGTGGTCGGTGAGGGGAAGGTCGTTGTCGATGGTCTTCGGCACGCCGACGACGCGGAGCTCGTAACCGCGCTCCTTGGCGAGGGCGTCGATCTTGGCGGCGGTGTCCTGGGAGTCGTTGCCGCCGATGTAGTGGAAGTAACGGATGTTGTGGGCTTCGAAGACCTGGAGGATGCGGTCGAAATCTTCGGCCTTCTTCACCTTGTAGCGGCAGGTGCCGAGGGCGGCGCCGGGGGTGTGGCGGAGGGCGCGGAGGGTCTGCTGGGATTCGGCGGCGAGATCGACGAGCTGCTCGTGGAGGACGCCCTGGATGCCGTTGAGACCACCATAGATCTCGACGATCTCGTCCTCATGCTTGAGGGCCTCCGAGATCACCCCGGCGAGGCTGGCGTTGATGACAGGGGTCGGACCGCCGCTCTGCGCGACGAGAAGATTGCCAATGAGGGGAGAAGACATGGGAGTGAACGAGTTGAAAAGTGGGTTGTGGGAAGCCCCACCCCCCTTGGCAACACGGAAAACCCTCCCCTGCCCGCACCCCCCTGTTAAGGCCTACAAAATGCGTCCGGCTTTGACCTGAGCCGACTCAGGAACCCGCTGGGACCAGTCCGCGGCCTGCTTCACGAACACGTCCACCTGGGCCCCTGCGGAACCGGTCAGTTCGCCCGCCTTGGTGACGGCGTCGAGGAGGACGGACTTCGGGAGGCGGAGGCGGCGGTCGGCGGCGAGGCGGTCGACGAGGTCGTTACGCTCGATCTTGCCGGTGCGCAGCTCCTTGGCGACGGCGACGGCGTGTTCCTTGATGGCCTCGTGGGCCTCTTCGCGGCCGGCGCCGGCCTTGACGGCTTCCATGAGGAAGGTGGTGGTGAGGAGGAACGGCAGGTAGTGGCGCGACTCGCGCTCGATGACAGGGCGGTTGACCTCCATCTGGCCGAGCACGGTGAGGAAGGCCTCGAAGAGGCCGTCGATGGCGAGGAAGGCGTCGGGCAGGAGCACGCGACGGACGACCGAGCAGGAGACGTCGCCTTCGTTCCACTGTTCGCCGGAGAGCGAGGCGGCCATGGCGAGGTGACCGCGCAGGATCACGTGGAAGCCGTTGATGCGCTCGCAGGTGCGGGCGTTCATCTTGTGCGGCATGGCGGACGAGCCGACCTGGCCGGGCAGGAACCCTTCGCTGGCGAGCTCATGGCCGGCCATCAGGCGCAGGGTCTTGGCGAAGGACGACGGACCGGACGCGGCGGAAAGCAGCGCGGCGACGACTTCCATGTCCATCGAGCGCGGGTAGACCTGGCCGACGGCGCCGAGGGAGTGCGGGATGCCGAGGTGGGCGAGCACGCGACCTTCGAGCTGCGAGACCTTGGCGATGTCGCCGGAGAAAAGCGTGAGCTGGTCGAGCTGGGTGCCGACGGCGCCCTTGAGGCCGCGGGCCGCGAAGGCGGCGAGGGCGGCGTCGACCTGCGCGACGCCGCGGAGGCATTCCTCGCCGAACATCGCCCAGCGCTTGCCGACGGTGGTGGGCTGCGCGGCGACGTTGTGCGTGCGGGCGGCGATCAGGACGTCGCGGTCGGCCTGCGCGCGACGGGCGAGCGCGGCGAGCGCGGCCACGCCCTTGGCGCGGACGAGCTGGAGCGAACGGAACACCTGCAGCTGCTCGACGGACTCGGTGAGGTCGCGGCTGGTCAGTCCCTTGTGGACATGCTGGTGGCCGGCGAGGGCGCAGAACTCGTCGATGCGCGCCTTGACGTCGTGACGGGTCTCTTCCTCGCGCTTGCGGATGGAGTCGAAGTCGACCTGGCCCTTGACCTTCTCGTAGGCGGCGAGGGCTTCGGCGGGGATGTCGAGGCCGAGGTCGCGCTGGGCCTTCATGACGGCGATCCAATATTCGCGCTCGAGGACCACGCGGCCGCGGGTGGACCAGACGGCCTTCATCGCCGGGGAGGCGTAGCGATCGGCGAGGACATTAGGGACGTTGTCGGATTCCATCGGTAGAAAAGGCTTTATATCAGGCGGAACGCTTCACGGCAAGCGCTCGGAGGAACATCGCGCGGACGGAGGACTCGTCCTCGCCGCGGTTGGAGGCGTCGAAGCAGTCGGCGCAGGCGAGCTGGAGGTCGACGAGTTCGGCCAGGGTGTAGCGGGCCGCGGCGGGGGCGACCTTGTTGCTGACGTACCAGGCGTTCTGCGAGAAGAGGTTGGCGGAGGACTTCGCGGCGGAACCGAAGGTCGGGCCATGGCGCGCGCTGGCGGTCTCGAACTGGCCCTTGGCCAGGCCGGCCTCGTTCAGGCGGAAGTCGCCGGAGTCGGCGAGGCAGCGGATCTGGATGAGCAGACGCAGGCGGTTCTGCAGGACGATGAGGAGCGGCCGGCTGGAATCCTCGTTGAAGAAATAACGGTCGAGCGACTCCATGCCCCACTTCAGGTCGCGCGCGGCGAGCGCCTCGATGGGCTCGAAGAACTCGCCTTCGCCGAAGGTGGGCACGATCAGGTGGACGTCGGCTTCCTTGACGGTGCCGCCGGGGCCGACATACGTCGCGAGCTTCTCGCATTCGCCGAGCACGAGACGCGTGGACTGGCCGACGCGGCCGACGATCACCTCGGGCACGCCGCGCTCGCACTTCACGCCGAGGGCCTTGAAACGCTCGACGGCCAGCGCGACCTGCGCGTCGGCCTGCGCGTCGCCCTTGTCGAACGGGCTCTTGGAGGCGGCGGCGTGCAGGATGAAGTCGGTCGCCGCGGACTTGAGATTGGCGAGGTCCTTGCGCCGGCCGTCATAAGGCGTGGCGGAGATGATGATCGAGACGGCGGGGTCGGACTCCACGACGACCTTGAGCATGTTCGCCAGGCTTTCCTTCACTTCCTCGGACTTGGCCTGGACGGAATCGGCGACGAGGTTGAGGTTGCGCAGCCAGATGACGCGCTTGCTGCCGAACATCGAAAGGGTCTTCACCGACTCGGTGAACTGGACCTCGAGCGTCCGGGCGTCGTCGACGCGGATGATCTGGCCCGTGATGACCTCGGCCTCGGCGTCGGCGCCGGCGGCCTTCTTGGCCTTCTCGAAGCAGGCGCGGCCGTCCTGGTCGACGAGGAATTCGTCCTTACCTGCGATGATGGCGAGATAGCCGGGCACGCGCCTAATCTTCCGCCCTGCCCCCTCGTGGCAATCCTTTGTGCGTGCGGCCTGAAGCCGCACGCAGTGCCGACAAGGGCTAGGGTCAGGGCTAGGGCTAGGAAAGACAGTGCTCCGAGGGGAGACGGGGAACCGGGAAAAGCTTCGGTTCTGCTTCGGGTAGGGCGGCCATTGCGATGGCCGCTGTTCGCAGAGGTAACTGCGGGTCGCCGGGCGAGTTTACCGACCATTCCAAGATCCGTCCGCCAACGGACGTGATGGCAATCACGTCCCTACCTAAAACCAACTATGTCGTGACGCGGTCCCGACCCTACCCCTGCGTCTCGTCCATTCAGCCCTCCGTTCAGTCCTCAACGCAGACCTCAACTCAGTCCTCCAAGTACAACCCATCCGCCAACCGCTGACCGCTGATACCCTGGGCGGCCGGCAGGCCGCCCTCAGGCCCCGTGGATCAGGTCTTCGACGCGGTACTTGTTCAGCTTCCGGCGCATGAAGTCCAAGGCGGTGTTCACGGCGCGCTGCTTCACCTGCCGGCGGTCGCCAGGCAGGGAGACCCGCCGGGACCAGACTCCGGTCGGAGAGGCGTAACCCAGATAGACGGTGCCGACCGGATCGGCCTCGGTGCCGCCGCCGGGGCCGGCGTAACCGGTCACGGAGATGGCGTAATCGGAACCGAACTTCTCGATGGCGCCGGTCGCCATGGCCGCCGCGCATTCCGCGGAGACGGCGCCGTGCTGGGCGATCAGGCACTCGGGGATGCCGAGCAGGTTGACCTTGGCGTCGTTGGCGTAGCAGACCGCGGAACCGGCGAAGACCTTGGAGGAGCCCGGGACGTCGGTGAAGGCGTTGGCCAGCAGGCCGCCGGTGCAGGACTCGGCGAGCGCCACGGTGCGCTCCATGCTGCGCAGCTGCTCGACGACGAGCGAGGCGAGGCAGGCGTGGCCGGTGCAGACGAAGTCATGGCCGACGGCGTCGCGAACCTGACGGGCGACTTCGCAGAGCTCCTCGGCGGTGAAACCGCTGCCGGCGGAGGAGATGCGCGCGTCGACGACGCCGGTGTGGGTGCCGAACGACAGCGCCATGCCGGGCTTGAGGAACGGGCGGACGATCGCCTCGAGCGGGACGGCGCCGATGCCGAAGGTGCGGACCTGCACGTAGGCCTCGCCTTGGCAGGCGCAGCCGACGTCGCGCAGACGCGGCACGACTTCGTCCTCGAACATCGGACGCAGCTCGAGCGTCGGACCGGGGAGCATCACGAGGGCCTTGCCGTCGCGATGGTAGAAGACACCCGGGGCGGTGCCGCGCGGATTCGGGAGAGAATCGGCGCCGACCGGGACATAGCACTGGCTGAGGTCGGCGTCGGAAAGCTTGCGTCCGATCAATTTGAAGCGCTCGCGCAAGGCCTGCTCGGCGGCGGGCACGTGCTCGAGCTTCAGTCCGAGCGCGGAAGCGACGGCGGCGCGGGTATGGTCGTCGGAGGTCGGGCCGATGCCGCCGGTGGTGACGATGAGGTCGTAGGCGCCCCAGGCTTCGCCGACCTCGCGGGCGATCTCCGCGGCGTTGTCGCGCACCACGATCGAACGGGTGATGGGCAGTCCGCGGCGGGCGAGGTGCTCGCCGAGCCAGAGCAGATGGCCGTTCTCCCGGATGCCGTCCAGCAGCTCGTCGCCCACGTTGATGACGAGGACTTGGCGGGGGCTACTGTTGCAGGAAAGCATTTGCGGAAACGGGGCGTCTCAGCAGGGTTAACGGGCCAGGCCCAAAATGCAAACCGACCGGGAAGAACTTTCGCCCAAGGCCAAGGCCCGGCGTGCCCCCCATACCCCGGGCGTCTACCTCATGAAGGACGCCGCGGGCCTGGTCGTCTACGTCGGCAAGGCCAAGGACCTCAAGAAGCGCCTGGCCTCCTATTTCGTGCCCCGCCAGCGGATGACCCCCAAGGTGGCCGCGATGATGGACACGGTGGCCGACATGGAATGGCACGAGGTCCGGTCCGAGACCGAGGCCCTCCTCCTGGAAGGCAAGCTGATCAAGCGCTGGCGCCCCCGCTGGAACATCCTCTTCCGCGACGACAAGCAGTTCCCCCAGGTCCGGGTCGACCTCGCCGACGCCCTCCCGAAGTTCCGCATCGTCCGCGCCCGCACGACCGACGCCTGCCGCTACTTCGGCCCCTTCCCCCACCAGCAGGCGGTCCGCCGCACGCTCAACGAGATGCGCAAGAAGTTCGGCATCCTCCTCGCCGACAGTAATCCGGTCGCGCAGCCCGACGGCACCTGGAAGCTCTACGACGACGCCCGCTCCGAGATCCAGAAGCACGCCAACGTGGTCACGGCCGAGGCATACGCCGCGCGCGTGACCGAGGCCTGCGCCTTCCTCGAAGGCAAGGTCGAGAGCTGGGCCGAACAGGTCGAGGCCGACATGCGCAAGGCCGCCGCCGAACGCGACTACGAGAAGGCCGCGAGCCTGCGCGACCTGCTCGACGCCCTGAAGCGCACGACGGAGAAATCGCGCCGCTTCCTGCGCGAGAACCCCCTGCCCCGCCGCGACGAAGCCGGCGCCCTCACCTCGCTCGCCGCCGCGCTCGGCCTCGAACGCCCGCCCGCCACGGCGGAGTGCTTCGACATCTCGCACATCTCCGGCACGCTCGCCGTGGCGTCGATGGTGCGCTTCGTCGACGGCCAGGCGGACAAGTCCGGCTACCGCCGCTTCAAGATCAAGTCCTTCGAGGGCAACGACGACTTCCGCTCGATGCAGGAAGTGGTCGGCCGCCGCTACACGCGCCTGCACGAGGAACACCGCGCCTTCCCCGAGCTCGTCATCATCGACGGCGGCCTCGGGCAGGTGCACGCCGCGCTCGCGGCCTTCAAGGAACATGACCTCGCCCCGCCCCCGCTCATCGGCCTCGCCAAGCGCGAGGAGACGATCGTCTTCCCCGACGGCCGCGAACTGAAGCTGCCGCGGCATGACGTCGGCCTCGCGTTGCTCATGCGCATCCGCGACGAGGCCCACCGTTTCGCCAATGATTTCAACGCCGAGCTCCGCAGCCGCAAACTGCGCGAGTCGCTGCTCGACGAGATGCCCGGCCTCGGGCCTAAGCGGAAGGACGCCCTCCTCGCGCATTTCGGCAGCATCCAGAAGCTCCGCAAGGCCACCGTCGAACAGATCGCGGAAGTCGCCGGCCTCAGCGACAAGCTCGCCGTCGAGGTGAAGGCGTATTTAGAGGCGAGAGGGTGAGGGCAGGAACCGATAGCGATGACTGCGTCGAGTTCAGCATCGATGGCTGAATCGATGACAGAGTAGATCAGATCCAGAACCTGGATACTTCGGGGTGGCTCTGGACCTTCACCTGCCTCGCTCATTTAGGCCGCTGCATCATCCGTCATCGATGCAGTCATCGATTCAGCCATCCACTCCGTCCTCAACGCAGTCCTCCACTCAGCCCTCCATTCAGTCCTCCGTGATCGATTCAGCCCTCTGTCATCGACTCAGCCCTCCCTTCAGCCCTCTACCTCCTCACCGCCATCTCCCTCTCCACCAGATCCGCCACGCGGTCGGCGCCACCGGCGTCGCCGAGTCCGTCGACCGAGGCTTTCCACTTCTTCCAGAGGGTCCAGTCGCCGGTGAAGGCTTCGGAGATGATCGCGCGCGCGGAATCGGGCGTGAGTCCGTAGGCGCCGGCATGATGCTCGGCGATGAGGCGGCCGTTGCCGGCTTCCTGGCCGGGGATGACCTGCGTGATGATCATCGGCACGCCGGCCGCGACGCACTCATGCGTGGTCGCGCCGCCGGCCTTGCTGACGACGAGGTGGCTCGAAAGCATCAACGAAGGGATGCGGTCCGTCCAACCGAGCACTTCGGCGCGGCCGTCGACGGCGCGTTCGACGGCTTCCTTGAAGGAGGCGTCCTTGCCCACGGTGATCGTGAGCTCGAGGCCGAGCGTGGAGAGCGCGCTGGCGAGCTCGACGGCGTCGCGCTTACCGGGATTGAGCATCAGCAGCACGCGCGGCCGTTCGCCGGCCTTGGCCGAAGAACGTGACGCCAGACGCGAAGAGACCGGGAAGCCGTAAGGCAGGACCTTCGCCGCGGGCACGCCCTGACGGATCATGACGTCGGCCGTGGCCTGGTTCGGCGTGACGTACCAGTCGGAGTGGGCGCGGTGCCAGGCGCGGTTGACCGAGATGGAATCCGTGACGACGGTGATGAGGCGCGGGCGGGCGGGGTCGTCGCGGCGCCAGCGACGGGCCATCATGTAGTTATAGAGCGGATAGGCCGAGACCACGACCGGCGGCTTCGTCGCGTCGAGCAGCGCGTTGAGGGTCTGCTCGACCGGACGCACGAACGGCAGCGAGGCGCGGACGAGCGGCAGGCGATCGAGCGCGGCGTACATGCAGCCCCAGAGGCGCGGATACTTGTTCGCGACGCCGATATAGCTGTCGCGCTGGCTCTTGGCCTTCTCGGCGCCATAGGCCTCGAGGAAGAGGTCGTGCAGCTCGCCGGTCAGGCCGGCCTTGCGGCCGAGCGCCTCGATGATGGCGCGCGCGGCGGCGTTATGCCCTTCTCCGAAACCAGCCGTCAGGACGGGGATGACGCTCATCAGGCGACGAAGGCGATCGGGGCGGTGGCTTCGCCGGCGGGAGCGGGCGAAGCATGCTTCGCGGCCTCGAAAGCGGCACGGCGTTCGGCGATGCGCTGCAGGAGCTCCGGGCGTTCGACGACGCGGATGCGGCCGTCGTCCTCTTCGACCACCGCGGTCATAGATTCGACCCAGTCGCCGGAATTGATATAGCGGACGTTGCCGATCATGCGGTCTTCGGCCTTGTGGATGTGGCCGCACATGACGCCTTCGCAGCCGCGGCGCGCGGCCAGCGTCTGGAGATGCTCCTCGAAGCTCGAGATGAAGCTGACCGCGGACTTCACCTTGGCCTTGATGGCCTGGGAGAGGGAGAAGTACTCCTTACCGCGCCAGGCGCGCCACTTGTTATAGAAGCGGTTCAGGTCGAGGAGGATCTGGTAGCTGATGTCGCCGATGACGGCGAGCCAGCGCATCTTCACGGTCACGGTGTCGAACGCGTCGCCGTGGATGCAGAGGTATTTGCGCCCGTCCTGCGCGACGTGGATGTGCTCCTCAGCGAGCTCGATACGGTCGAGCACGAGCGGGATGAGGCGACGGATGAAGTCGTCGTGGTTGCCGCGCAGGTAGACGACCTTCGTGCCGTCCTTCTCCGCCATCTTCATGATGCGGCGCACGACGGCGGTGTGGGCCGGCGACCAGTGGTTCTTCCGCTGCAGCGACCAGAGGTCGATGATATCGCCGTTGAGGATGAGCTTGTCGCAGCGGATGCCGCGCAGCACGTCGAGCAGCTCGCGCGCCTGGGCGTCCTTGGTGCCCAGATGGAGATCCGAGAGGATCAACGTCCGGAAGTGGATCTTATGCTGTCCAGGGACCTTAGTGGTTTCTTCCATGGAGCAGAATATTAGGTGACGACCGTGTCGTTCCCGCGTCGGGCACGTCTTTTTAAGGAAACAGCGACAACCGTTGTCGGCGGATAGCGTTTGGCGGTTGGCGGTTAGGAAGAGGCCAAGCGCGCAAGTTTGGGACTATGATACCCCGGCCAATCATCCGGTCTCCCTTTGGATTTTATAACTCCGCTTCGGGTGGCCGGTGGCGGTGCTTTTTCAATTCAGTCCTTCACTCAGCCCTCCATTCAGCCCTCTGTCCTCTGTCATCGATGCAGTCATCGACTCAGCCTTCCATTCAGCCCTCCTCCGCCTAGCCTCCGACACACAATCGTAACAATCGTAATAACCTGATGTTACGGATGTTACGGATGTGTTACGAACAGGGCTTGCGCCCCCTCCCCTGCCCCAAGTTGAACGGTCGCACCCAACCACCCATGAAAGACTTCCTCAAGAAGGTCCTCGGTAAGGATGAAAAGTTCTACGAACTCCTCGAAGCCAGCGCCGACGAGGCCCAGAAGAGCGCCAAGTCGCTCTCGAAGCTCTACGCGCAGGTAGGCAAGCCCGACTTCGAGCAGTGCTTCACCGAGCTCGTCGTCGCCCGCCGGGTCGACAAGCGTATCGGCCTCTCGATCACCCAGGAACTCTGCCAGACCTTCGTGACCCCGCTCGAGCGCGAGGACATCGAAGCCCTCGCCAACGCCCTCTATAAGATCCCGAAGACCTGCGAGAAGATCGGCGAGCGCCTCGCCATCTGCCCTTCCCAGTTCTCGACCGACATCGTCGACAAGCAGGTGCGCATGCTCGAGCAGGCCACCGAGGTCACCGCCTCCCTCGTCCGCAAGCTGCGCAAGCTCTCCAACGTCGAGGAGATCCAGGACGACTACGAGACCCTGCAGACGATCGAGGGCGACGCCGACCGCCTGATGGTGGGCCTCCTCCGCGACCTCTACCAGGGCAACGTCGACGCCAAGGAAGTCGTCGTGCTCAAGGACATCTACGAGCTCCTCGAGCGCGCGATCGACCATTGCCGCGACGCCGGCAAGGTCGTGTTCCAGATCGCCCTCAAGTACGCCTAAGCCCGCGCCCCGCCTCCGGCTATGGATCCCTTCCTGTTGATGGTGCTGGTCATCGTGGTGGCCGTGGTGTTCGAGTACATCAACGGCTTCCATGACGCGGCCAACGCCATCGCGACCGTCGTCTCGACCCGCGTCCTGACGCCCCGCCAGGCGATCATGCTGGCGGCCGTCACGAACCTCATCGGCGCCTTCTGGGGCACCGCGGTGGCCAAGACGATCTACTCCGGCTACATCAACGTCTCGGCCGAATTCCAGGTCGCGCAGCTGGCCATCGCCTGCGGCCTGATGGGCGGCATCGTCTGGAACCTCCTCACCTGGTGGTTCGGCATCCCGTCCAGTTCCTCCCACGCGCTCGTCGGCGGCCTCTGCGGCGGCGTGCTCGGCCAGTCCCACCTCGAATGGGGCCGCCTGATCTGGTCCGGCACCGACACCGCGGGCAAGACGGTCGGCCTTTGGCCGAAGCTGATCAAGCCGATGCTGATCTCGCCGTTCATCGGCTTCACGCTCGGCGTCATCTTCATGGCCTTGCTGACGATCGTCATCGTGCGCTTCGCGATGCGCCCGAGCAAGGTGCAGAAATCCTTCGGCAAGCTGCAGCTGCTCTCGGCCGGCATGATGGGCTTCTCCCACGGCTCCAACGACGCCCAGAAGACCGTCGGCATCATCACCTTCGCCCTCATCGTCGGCGCGACCTCCGGCGCCTTCGACCCGGCCCACGCGCCCGCCTGGGCGGCCGGCCTGAAGCCCGAGCTCAACGCGAAGGGCGTCGTCGACCACGCTCCCTATTGGGTGATCGTGCTCTGCGCGATCACGATGGCCGCGGGTACCGCCGCCGGCGGCTGGAAGATCATCCGCACCATGGGACACAAGATGGTCAAGCTGCAGCCGGTCCATGGCTTCGCCGCCGAGACCGCCGCCGCGATCACGATCCACGGCGCTTCCGAGATGGGCATCCCCCTTTCCACGACGCACGTCATCTCGACCTCCATCCTCGGCGTCGGCGCGACCAAGCGCTTCGACGCGGTGAAGTGGGGCCTCGTCGGTCGCATCGTCTGGGCCTGGGTCCTCACCATCCCGGTCACGCTGACGCTGGGCTACCTGTTCTACCGCGCGGTGGTGCTGTTCGGCTGGGCGAAGTGAAATAGGGCCAGGGCTTCAGCGTGACCCGAGGTCGACGCCGCAGCGCTGGGCCCACTCCATCCAGGCATCCGCGAGCTCCTTGAGCTTGGCGGGGTGCTGGGCCGCGAGGTCGTGCTGCTCGGACGGATCCTTGGAGAGGTCGAAGAGCTGCCAGGTGACAGGCGCGTTCTGGCGCTTGCCCCAGACGATCTTCCACTGTCCGAGACGATAGCCGCGGGCGCCTTCATGCGCGGTAGGGATGCCACGCTCCGGCGTCGCTTCGCCCCGCAGGTCAGGCAGCAAGGAACGGCCCGACGCCGGGCGGATCGCCTTCCCGGCTCGCTCCGCCGGATACGTCGCACCCGTGGCGGCGGCGATGGTCGGCAGGAAGTCCATCAAGTGGGCCGGCGAACGGATCCAAGCGGCCGACGGCTTCAGGTTCGCGGGCCAGGCGACGATGAGCGGCGAGCTGATGCCGCCTTCGTGGCAGAAGTGTTTGTACAGGTTGAGCGGCGTGTTGCCGAGGTTCGCCCAGGCGGAGCCATACGAAGAATGCGTGCCGGCCTGCCCCATGCCGGCGAGGGCTTCGCCGACATGCAGGTCGGTGCGGCCGGCGCGGGAGCGGCCGTCGAAACCGAACGGGCCCCACTCATAGCAGGCGCCGTTGTCGGACGTGAACACGACGAGGGTGTTCGCGAGTTCACCGTTGCGTTCAAGGTCGGCGAGGAGCCGGCCGACGCCTTGGTCGACGTGCTCGACCATAGCGGCGAAGGTGGCCATGCGACGCGCGAGGTCCTCGCGCCGGTCCGCGGGCAGGCTGTCCCAAGCGGGGTTCGGCTTGCCGGAGAAACCGTTGGCGATGGCGTCGTCCGCCTCGACGGGTACGGTCGAAAGCGGCGGCAGCACAGCGTCCGCGGCGACGAGGCCCAGCGCCTTCATGCGCGCGAAGCGTTCGGCGCGCAGGACATCCCAGCCGCGACGATACGTGGCCATGTGCCGGTCGATCGAAGCCTTCGGCGCTTGCACCGGGAAGTGCGGCGAGGAGTGCGCGAGGTAAAGGAACCAAGGCTTCTCCTTCTGCGTCCGCGCCTGACGCAGGAACTCGAGGGCGTAGTCGGTGAAGACGTCGGTGACGTAGAACTTGCCGGGGGCGTACGTCAGCTCGGCGGGCGTGCCCGCGGGCAGGCGCGCGTAGACGGCCGGGTCCCACTGGTCATTGGAATGGGCCTGCAGGTTCTTGTAGCCGTAATAGGCGTCGAAGCCGCGCTGGATCGGCCCGGGCGATCCCATGTGCCACTTGCCGACCATCCACGTGCTGTAGCCGGACCGCTTCAGGAGCTCCGGGATGGTGATGTTGTCGTCAAGCAGATGGCCGGTGTAGGCGGGACCGCGCGTCGGCGAAGGCTTGGCGGAGACGAAATCGCCGATGCCCGCCTCGTGCGGATGCAGGCCGGTCATCAGCGAGGCGCGCGAGGGACAGCAGCGGGCGGAATTGTACGTCTTCTCGAAGCGGGCGCCCGATCGGGCCAGGCGGTCGAGGTTCGGCGTAGGGATCTCACCGCCGTAGCAACCGAGGTCCGAGTAGCCGAGGTCGTCGGCCAGGATGACGAGCACGTTCGGGCGACGCGGTTCGGCGGCCGCGAGCCAGGCCGCGCTGGCCAGCAAGATGGCCGACGCCCAGAGCTTCATCGCGGCGCGAGGAGCTGCAGGCGCTTGCTGCGGTGGTCGGAATATTCTTTCAGGAGCGATTCGTAGCGGGCGTCGCCGGTGGCGAGCGCGGCCGCGCGCAGGACCGGGAGCACGTCGTCGTCATTGCTCTCATGGATCTGCGGCATCGTCCAAGGCTTGGGATTCTTGCCGAGGTAAGGCGCGAGGAAATCGAGGGCGGCGACGAGGGAACGGCCGTCGGCGGAGCGATGCTTCCAGAGGTCGACGCCGGCGTGCTCGCCCAGTCCGGCGAGGGCGGACAACGCGCGGAGATTGAAGCACGAGTAGCTGAACGAGGCCGTGCGGGCGAGCTCGAGCGGCTGCTTGCCGTCCGGCTGGATCTGCACCTCGATGCGGCGCTTGGCCGCCTCGGCGCAGATCTCCTTGGCCTGGTCCTTGCGACCGAGCACCAGGGCCCACTTGACCGCCTGCACGTCATACCACGTGCCGTGGTTGTTCTTGGCGGCGTGCTCATCCTGGCCGTTCTTGCTGGTCGTCAGCCATTCGAAATAGGCCGATCCCCACGCGAGCAGCGCCTGCTGGTCCGCGGCGGACCAATGCTTGGAACCCACGAGCAGGATCGCGGCGTCGGCGGCATCGGCGAGCCCGCGGGCCTCGAGGATGCCGGTGCCGCGGCCGTCGTTCACACCGGGGACGGCCTGAGCGAAGCGGAAGTGCGGTGTCATCTTCGTGGCCGGATCAAGGAACCAGGTGTGCAGCACCTTGGCCGCATGCTCGGCATATTTCTCGTCGCCGGTGAAATAATAACCCAGCGCCAAGGTCTCGACGGTCGTGCCGACCAGGCGCGCACGCAAGGTGTCGTTGGCGGCTTCTTCGCGCGACTCGGGGTTCACCTTGCCATCCTTGCGCTGATAGGGGAGCCCGTCCTTGGTCGCCGGATTAGGCCAGTAATACGGCGCGATGCTCATGTAGTCATGCTTGTCGCCGCTGGGCGGGACCTTCGTCTTCTGCATCACCGAGGGAGGGACCACGGCCAGGGCCTTGTCGGCGTCCGAGATGAGCTTCTTCAACGCCTTCGCGACGGACTCGTCGCTCGTGGCGGCGGCTTTCGCCTTCTCCAAGGCACCCGGGCGGGCGCCGAAGTAAGGACGGCTCGGCTCGGCGGCGAAGAGCGCGGTGGTGGCGAGCAGGAGGAAAAGACGACGGATCATGGAGTGGTGACGCTGAGGCCGGAGACGGCGCCCTGCAAGGCGATGACCTTGCCGTAGAGACCGACGGGCTTGCCGTTGTCGTGGCCGACGCAGAAATCCTCAGCGGGCTGACGCGGGAGCAGGCCCTTGGCCTTGCCGCTCACGGCCTCCTGACCGGAGACGACGAGCTTCATCGCGCCGTCGGCGCCGAAGCTGGCGTTGACGGTGAAGGATCCTTTGACCTCGGTGGGCGAAAGGATCTCGACGACTTCGTCCGCGCCATGACGGACCGCGAAGGCGACGCGGCCGCCTTTGAGGTAAAGCGCATGGCCGATAAGTCCGCCTTGCGCGACGATCACCGCGTCACGCTGCGCGGTCTCGACGGTGACGGCTACGGTGAAGGCTTTCTGGCCGACCTGCGGCGCGGAGGCCGAAGCAATCGTGTCGCCGGATTTCGCCTGCGCGAGCGCGACGGGCTTGGCGGCCGGCGTCTTCGCCGCCGCCTTCGCGGCACCCTTCTTCGCCGTCGGCTTCTTGGCGGCGTCTTTCTTCGCGTCGTTCGGCACGTAATCGACGGTCGGATAAAGCGTCTTCGCGCCCTTCACTTCGCCGGCGGAACGGCGCGCGGCCGGCTCCTTGCCGCCGATCTCGGCGGCCATCTTGTCGGCGAGCGCCTTCAGTTTCGCGACGACTTCCGGATGCTGCGCGGCGACGTCCGTCTGCTCGCCGATCTCGGCGTCGAGGTCGTAAAGACGCAGGCCGGCGGCCACTTTGACGCCCTTCTTCTTGTTGTCCTCCGGCTGCGGCACGAGCGCGAGCTTCCAGCGGCCCTGACGGACCGCCTGCAGTTCGTAACCCGAGAAATAATAATGCGCCTCGCGCGATGACTCCTTGGACTGACCGAGCAGGATCGGCGTGATGTCACGTCCATCGATCACCGGAGTCGCGGGCACGGTGCCGCCGGCGAGGGCGACGAACGTCGGCAGGAGGTCGATCGTGCCGGCGACGGCGTCATTGACCGAACCCGCGGGCACGTGCCCGGGCCACCACGCGAGCGTCGGCTCGCGTACGCCGCCTTCCCAGGTCGAACCCTTGCCGCCGCGGAGCGGACCGGCGCTGCCGCCGTCCGTGCCCTTGACCAGCCAAGGTCCGTTGTCGGACGTAAAGACCACCAGTGTGTCCTTATCGAGACCTTGCGAGCGCAGCGCCTCGAGCACTTGGCCGACGCTCCAGTCGACTTCCTCGACCCAATCGCCGAAGCGACCGTTCGAGGATTTGCCGGCGAACGCGGCGCCGGGGTGGATCGGCGTGTGCACGGCGTTATGGGCGAAGTAGAGGTAGAACGGCTTGTCCTTGTTGCGGCCGATGAAGTCGACGGCCTCCTTGGTATAGATATCGACCAGACGGCTCTGGGCGTCCCCATCCATCAGCTCGACGATTTTCTCGTCCCGCAAGAGAGGGACGACCGGGATCTTGGTCTCGGCGTTCTTCTTGAGCATGTCGTTGGAGTAAGGGATGCCCAAATAGTGGTCGAAACCCTGCCGGGTAGGCAGGAATTCGGGCTGGTCGCCCAAGTGCCATTTGCCGACCATCTGGGTGGCATAACCTTTTTCCTTAAGTCTTTCGGCTACAGTTACTTCAGAAGGATTAAGGCCCACGGATTGGCCCGGGAAATAGACCCCTGGGACCGAGACGCGAGCCCCGTAGCAGCCAGTCATCATCTGGGCACGGGAAACCGAGCAGACCGGGGCGGCGTAAAAGCTGGTCAGTTTCATCCCCTCCTTGGCCATCCGGTCCAGATGGGGCGTCCGCTGCTTGGTCGCGCCGTAGGGACCGATATCCCCATAGCCCATATCATCGATGAAGATTACCACCACATTGGGCGATCGGGCGGAGGCCGTGACCGCAAGCAAGGCGGCCAGCAGGACGAAAAGCGTCTTCATGGGGTATGCCAGTAGAACAATCCCCGCTGGGTTTAGTTGCAAGCATCCCTCCCGAGCCCCTGTCGACGCTACCGACCCCGATTAGAAGCGATAAAAACGCCCTTTTTAGCCCTTCCCGCTTGCCCCTATGGGGGGCTGGCCTAACTTGCGGCCAACGACCATGGTCAAATCCGATTTCGGTTATAACAGCAAGGTGGAGGGCGAGGTCATCGTGACCCGCGCCGATGCCGTCGTGAACTGGGTGCGCAGCAACTCGGTCTGGCCGATGCCCATGGGCCTGGCCTGCTGCGCCATCGAGCTCATGGCCGCCGGCGGCTCCCGCTTCGACATCTCCCGCTTCGGCATGGAGGTCATGCGTTTCTCCCCCCGCCAGGCCGACTGCATGATCGTCGCCGGCACGGTCACCTACAAGATGGCCGAAGTCGTCCGCCGCATCTACGACCAGATGGCCGAACCGAAGTGGGTCGTCGCCATGGGCGCCTGCGCTTCCACCGGCGGCATGTACCGCTCCTACGCCACCCTGCAGGGCGTCGATAACATCGTCCCCGTGGATATTTATATTTCCGGCTGCCCGCCCCGCCCTGAGGCCCTCCTCGACGGCATGATGCTCCTCCAGGAGAAGATCCGCCAGGAAGGCGGCTCGCTGCGCCGCACCTTCCGCGGTCGCACCGTCGAAACCAAGATCGTCAGCTGAGCACGGACATGGACGCCGCCGCGCTCACCTCCCGCTTCCCTGCCACGCAGGACCTCGCCGGCAAGGACATGCCGACCTTCCGCGTCGCCGGCAGCGACCTCCTCGCCGTCGTGCGAACGCTGCGCGACGAACAGGGCTTCGACCTGCTCGCCGACCTCTGCGGCCTCGAATGGAAGGACCGCCCGGTCCGCTTCGGCGTCGTGATCCATCTGCTCAGCACCACGCACAAGGAATACGTGCGCCTGCACGTCGACGCCGTCAACGACCGCGTCCCCAGCGTCTCTTCGCTCCACCCCGGCGCCAACTGGCACGAGCGCGAGGCGTTCGACATGTTCGGCATCGTCTTCGAAGGCCACCCGGACCCGCGCCGCATCCTGATGTGGGATTCGTATCCGTATCACCCGCTCCGCAAGGACTTCCCACTCGCCGGCATCGAAGTCCCCTTCCCCGCCGCCGACGTCGCGGAAGTCACCGGCCAGACGGTCGAGCCCGCGCCGATGATGGGCGGCCCGTTCGTCTCGCACGGCGGCAAGCTCTCCGAAGGCGAACCCTCCGCGCTCGACCAGTCCTGGACCGAGGAAAAACCCAAAGCCTGATTTAACGTGAAGATCACCAAGGAAATCTCCATCGGCGACGTCGCCGCCCGTTCGGAAGAACTGCGCGGAGAGAACATGACCCTGAACATGGGTCCGTCCCACCCGGCCACGCACGGCGTGCTCCGCCTGAGCCTCGAGCTCGACGGCGACAAGGTCGTGAAGTGCGACCCGGTCATCGGCTACCTGCACCGCGGCGACGAGAAGATCGCCGAGAACATGACGTATAACCAGTTCGTCCCGTATACGGACCGCCTGGATTACCTCGCCCCGCTCGCCAACAACGTCGCCTACGCCATCGCCGTCGAGAAGCTCGCCGGCCTCAAGCTGCCCGCCCGCTGCGAAGCGATCCGCGTGCTCACCTGCGAGATGGCCCGCATCTCGTCCCACCTCCTCGGCATCGGCGTCTACGCGATGGATACCGGCGCGTGGACGGTGTTCATGTACACCTTCAACGAGCGCGAGAAGCTCTACACGCTCTTCGAAGAACTCACCGGCGCCCGCTTCACCACGAGCTACACCCGCATCGGCGGCGTGACGCGCGACCTCCCGGACGGCTGGCTCGCCAAGGTCTCGGCCTTCTGCGACGGCGTTGAGCGCACGATCGACGAGGTCGACAAGCTCCTCACCCGCAACGGCATCTTCCTCGAGCGTACCGAAGGCATCGCCACCATCTCGAAGGAGATGGCCCTCGCCTACGGCCTCACCGGTCCGAACCTCCGCGCTTCCGGCGTGCCGTTCGACCTCCGCAAGGACAAGCCCTACTCCGGCTACGAGCAGTATGACTTCGACGTCCCCGTCGGCGTGAAGGGCGACTGCTTCGACCGCTACCTCGTCCGCATGGAAGAGCTCCGCCAGTCGGTGCGCATCATCCGCCAGGTCGTGAAGACGATGCCGGGCGGCGCCTGGTACGCCGAAGACGCGAAGAAGATCTTCCTCCCGCCCAAGGCGAAGGTGATGACGAAGATGGAAGAGCTCATCCAGAACTTCATGCTGGTCACCGAAGGCCCGCAGATCCCGGCCGGCGAAGTCTACTTCGAAGCCGAGAACCCGAAGGGCGCCCTCGGCTTCTACGTCGTCTCCAACGGTGGCGGCGTCCCGTACCGCCTCCGCATCCGCGGACCGAGCTTCGTCTCGCTCTCCATCCTTCCCGCCATCGTCCCCGGCAACTTCCTCACCGACGTCGCCTCCATCCTCGGTTCGCTCGACTTCGTCATGGGCGAATGCGACCGCTAAACCCCATGCACGAATCTCCTTCCTCCTCCGCCCCGGCCCGCGCGCTCAAGCCTGAGACGCTCGCCAAGGCTCCCGCCATCATCGCGCAGTATCCGCAGAAGCGCAGCGCGACGATGCCCCTCCTGCACCTCGTGCAGGAAGACCGTGGCCACATCACCCAGGACGACATGCACTGGGTCGCCGAGCTCGTCGGCGTGACCCCGATGCAGGTGCTCGAAGTGGTGACCTTCTACCCGATGTTCCGCCAGGACCCGATCGGCCGCCGCCACGTGCGCGTCTGCCGCACGCTGTCCTGCGCCCTCCGTGGTTCCTACGCGCTGATGGAGAACCTCGAGAAGTCCCTCAACTGCAAGCGCGGCGAGACCTCGCCCGACGGCGACTTCACCCTGGAGTTCGTCGAATGCATCGCCGACTGCGGCTGCGGCCCGGTCGTCCACGTCGACGCCTCGATGCACGAGAACGTGAAGCCCGAAGACGCCGATAAGTTCGCCGCCCAGCTCAAGGCCACGCTGAAGGATCCGTCCTACGGCCAGAACCCTCCCGTCCCCGGCACGCCCGAGTGGAACGGTTAATCTCCCAACCTTAAGCGACATGCCCGCCGTCGAACGCCCTCTCATCTACGCCAACCTCCGCAAGCCGGGGTACACGGTCGATATCGACTGCTACCTGCGCAACGGCGGTTACGAAGCCCTCAAGAAAGCCGTCGCCCTCAAGCCCGAGGACGTGTGCAAGGAAGTCGAAGTCTCCGGCCTGCGCGGCCGCGGCGGCGCCGGCTTCCCGACCGGCATGAAGTGGAAGTTCCTCGACCGTAAGTCGGGCAAGCCCGCCTACCTCGTCGTCAACGCCGACGAATCCGAGCCCGGCACCTACAAGGACCGCCAGATCATCTACAAGGACCCGCACCAGATGCTGGAAGGCATCGCGATCACCGCGTGGGCCATCCAGGCCAAGCAGGCCTTCATCTACATCCGCGGCGAGTTCATCCACGGCGCGAAGATCCTCGAGCGCGCGATCGCCGAAGCGAAGGCCAAGGGCTTTCTCGGCTCGAACATCCTCGGCTCGGGCTACTCCTGCGAAATCGTCGTCCACCGCGGCGGAGGCTGCTACGTCTGCGGCGAAGAGACCGGCCTGATCGAATCCCTCGAAGGCAAGCGCGGCTACCCGCGCATCAAGCCCCCGTACTTCCCGGCCGTCCTCGGCCTCTACAACTGCCCGACCATCGTCAACAACGCGGAGACGATGGCGCAGGTGAAGCACGTGCTCGCCCTCGGCGGCGCGGAGTTCGCCAAGATCGGCATCCCGGGCGACAGCGGCACGCACATCTGGGGCGTCAGCGGCCTGGTGAAGCGTCCGGGTCTCTACGAGATCGAAGCCGGCAAGGCCACCTTCGGCGAACTGCTCTACGACCTCTGCGGCGGCCCGCTCGACGGACGTAAGATCAAGGCGATCATCCCCGGCGGCTCTTCCACCAAGATCCTCAAGGTCGGCGAACGCTTCAAGGGCAAGCTCGCCAACGGCACCGAGTTCGACTGGGCGCTCGAGGATATCCCCCTCGACGCGAACAGCATCGCGGCGTGCGGCACGGGCCTCGGCACCGGCGGCACCATCGTCATCGACGACTCCGTCGAGATGATCCAGGCGCTCTCCAACCTCAACGCCTTCTACGCCCACGAGACCTGCGGACAGTGCACGCCCTGCCGCGAAGGCTCCCTCTGGCTCTCCCGCGTCTCGAAGCGCATCACGACCGGCGGCGGCCTCGAGACCGACGTCCCGCTGCTGCTCGACATCGCGAACCAGGTGGCCGGCCGCACGATCTGCGCCCACGGCGAAGCCGTCGCGTGGCCCGTCCAGTCCGCCGTCCCCAAGTTCAAGGACGAGTACCTCGAATCCATCCGCAAGCGCCAGAAGGGCGAAGCGGTCCCGACGCTGAAGTTGATCTGATCGCAGCGAGTATCGTTGGCCCGAGTATAGAGTATCGGGGAACAGGGACCGCACACCGTGCGGTCTTTTTTGTGTCACCCTGTCTTGGGTAGGGGCGCCACTGCGTGGCGTCCGTTCGCCGAGGCACGTGCGTCGAGCCGGGTAAGTTTACCGACCATCTAAACTCCGTCCGCCCACGGACGCGACGCAGTCGCGCCCCTACCTGCGCGGCCGAGCCGCGAGGGGGCACGTGGGCACGGGACATGGGGACGCGGGGAGATGGCATCTGCATCGGATTAGTGTCACCTATGTCGTGACGCGGTCCCGACCCTACCCACTGCCTCTCATCCACTCAGTCCTCTCATCCCCCTATACTCGATACTCCATACTCTATACTCCGCCTTTGTTACTCTGGTTCGTCGCTCTGCGACGAACTTTCTCCCTTTACCCTCCCTCCCCCTCCCCTTACCAAATCCGTCCCATGGAATTCAAAAACGTCACCGCCGTCGCCAAAGCCAACGTCTACTTCGATGGCAAGGTCGTCTCCCACACGATCCTCACCGCCGATGGCGCCAAGAAGACGGTCGGCCTGATCTACGCCGGCACCTACCACTTCGGCACCGATAAGGCCGAGATCATGGAGATCACCGACGGCTCGTGCGTCGTGGTCCAGGACGGTTCCAAGGAAGAAAAGACCTACGGCGCGGGCACCCACTTCTACGTGGCCCCGAAGTCCGGCTTCACGATCACCGTGCAGTCCGGCATCTGCCAGTATATCTGCAGCTTCATCGGGTAATCTGACCCGTCGGAGCGGCCGGGGCTTGCCAACGGGCAAGCCTCCCCGAACCTGTGGGCATGTCCGAGCCGACCAGCATGCTGCCCAACATCCCCGCGCCCATCGCGCGCGAGAAGCCATGGGTGCAGCTGAAGACGTTCACCTCCAAGCCCGCGATCTTCCGCTCGATGGTGGGCGAGGTGTCGCCGGACGCCCGCCAGGGCGACGTGGTCACGGCCTACGATAAGCAGGGCTCCTTCATCGGCTACGGCTTCTGGAACGCCGGCGCCCCCATCGCCCTCCGCATCCTCAAGGCCACCCCGGGCAAGCCCGACGACGCCTGGTTCGAACAGGCCATCCGCCGCGCCGCCGCCCTCCGCAAGGACATCCTCAAGCTCGACGCCGACACGGACGCCTACCGCGTGGTCAATGCCGACGCGGACTTCCTTTCCGGCCTGATCGTCGACCGCCTCGGCGACGTCCTCTCGATCGAAGTTTCCTCCATCGGCGTCATGCGCCGCCTCCCCCGCTGGATTCCCATCCTGCACGACGCGGTCGGCACCAAGCGCGAGATCGTCCAAGTAGATCCGCATGTCGCTCGTATTGAAGGGATTATGCCGACAGACATCCCGAAATCGGCCGTGCGCTTCGTGAAGATCAAGGAGTTCGGCATGATCCAGGAGGTCGACTTCGCCGAAGGCCACAAGACCGGATTCTTCTGCGACCAGCGCGACAACCGCCGCCGCTTCGGCGCCCTCGCCAAAGGCCTCAAAGTCCTCGATTTATGCTGTTATTCCGGCGGTTTCTCCATCGCCGCTAAGCTGGCGGGCGCCACGGAGGTCACCGCGGTCGACCTCGACGAGAAGGCCATCGAGATGGCCAAGCGGAACATGAACCTGAACAACGTCCGCATCGACTTCGTGCATTCGGACGCCTTCACGTGGATCCGCCAGATGCAGAAGAACGGCAAGACCTGGGATCTGGTCCTTTGCGATCCGCCGAAGTTCGTGGATAGCCGTGACGAAGAGTTTGAGGCAGAAGGACTTAAGAAATATAACGACCTCAACGTCCTCGCCATGCAGCTGGTGGCCCCAGGGGGTCTCTTCGTGACCTGCTCGTGCTCCGGCCTCGTCTCCCCTGAGGCCTTCGAGGACCTCGTCAGCAAGGCTGCGCACCGCTACCAGAAGCGCCTCCAGATCTTCGATCGCACCGGCCCCGGCGGCGACCACCCGAACGCCTCCAACCACCCCGAGGGACGCTACCTCAAGGTGCTCTGGAGTAGGATTGCGTAATAGGGCCAGGGACAGAGCTAGGGCTAGGGCTGGATAATATTGGTAGGGTCGGGACCGCGTCACGACATAGTCGCCTCCCCCTTGTCACCCTGCCCGCATGTCCCCTCGCGGCTCCCCCGCGCCGGGCCGCTTTTCAGCCCCGACGGGGCATTTCATGGCGAAAAACGCCTGATATGCCCGTATTTAAACGATTAATACTAATCTTATAACAATTCATCCCGGAGGGCGGCGGCGTCATAAGCCTAATAATACTAATCAGATACATAACAATAATATGAAATCTGAACAATAGTCCTATACAGTAAGGAACAAAGCCTGCTAGGAACTTATTAACAAGTGGTGCCGCGTGCTTCCTCTAGGCCGCCCTTCTGGGCTTTCCGGCGTTCGCCGCAGGGGAAATCTGGGGTCGCGGGCAAGGTCGCGGCAGGGGCGATGATGGCGATGCTGCTCACGGCCGGCTCGGCCGAGGGCGCCAACTACACCTGGACCGGCGCGACGAATACCACCTGGGATACGACGTCCACCAACTGGACGCCCGGCGGCGCGAGCTGGAGCCTGGCCAACGGCGGCAATAACACCGCGACCTTCGCTTCCGGCGCGACGATCACGGTCTCCGGCGCCTACGTCAACGCGATCAACTTCAACGCGGCGACGACGCTTAACGGCGGCACGCTCACGCTCGCGGGAACGACGCCCACGATCACGACCGCCACGGGCATCACGGCGACGGTCAACTCCGTCGTCGCGGGTTCTTCGCTCACCAAGGCCGGCACCGGCACGCTCGTCCTCAACGGTGCCAATACTTATAACGGCGGCACGTTCCTCAACGCCGGCACGCTCAAGGTCGGCGCCAACGCGGCCCTCGGCACCGGCACGCTGACCCTCGGCGGCGGCAACCTCGACGCCTCCGGTGCGTTCAGCATCGCCAACGCGCTGACGCTCTCCTCGGACTTCACCTACGTCGGCACGGCGAACCTCACGCAGACCACCGGCGCGATCACGCTCGGCGCCAGCCGCACCATCACGGTCTCCGCCAACACGCTGACGCTCGGCGGCATCATCGGCGGCAGCGGCTTCTCGCTCACGAAGGCCGGCGCCGGCTCGCTGACGCTTTCGGGCGCCAACACTTACGACGGCGGCACGATCCTCAACGGCGGCACGCTCACCCTTGGCGCGTCGAACGTCCTGGCCAATACGGGCAATGTGACCGTCACGGCCGGCACCTTCGCGCTCGGCGCCAACTCCGACACGGTGGGCGCGGTGCAGCTCACCGGAGGATCGATCACCGGTAGCGGCACGCTAACCGGCTCTTCCTACGATCTCCAGGCCGGCACGGTCAGCGCCATCCTCGGCGGCACCGGCGTCACGGCGACGAAGTCCGGCGTCGGCGCCGTCACGCTCTCCGGCGCCAACACCTTCACGGGAGGACTCACCCTTTCCGCCGGCACGCTCAGCGTTGGCCATGCCGCGGCGCTCGGCACCGGGACGTTCACGATCACCGGCGGCACGCTCGACGCCTCCGCCGCCGGCCTGACCGCCACCAACGCGGTCGCGCTGAACGGCGACTTCAGCTTCGCCGGCACCAACGCGCTCACGCTCTCCGGTGCGGCGACGCTCGGCGCGTCCCGCACGGTCACGGTCACCGCCGGCAACCTCACCCTCAGCGGAGGCGTCGCGGGCACGGGCTTCGACCTCACCAAGGCCGGCACGGGTACGCTGACGCTCTCCGCCGCCAATACCTACACTGGCGCGACGAACGTCAACGCCGGCACGCTCGCGACGACGGGCAATAGCCGACTCTCCGCGACCTCGGGCGTGACCATCGCCTCCGGCGCCACGCTCGCGCTCGGCGGCACGGAAACCATCGAGGCCTTGACCAATGGTGGCACGGTCAACCTTAACGGCGTCGGCGCCAATCTCTCGACGGGCACCGCCGGCGGCACGCTGGCGGGGACGTTCTCCGGCACCGGCGGCCTCACCAAGATCGGCGGCGGCACGCTGACCCTCGCCGCAGCGAGCACGTTCTCCTATACAGGTACGACGGCGGTCAACGGCGGCACGCTCGCCTTCGGCAAGGCCAACCAGCTGACGGGCACCAACGCCTTCACGCTCGGCGGCGGCACGCTCGACCTCGGCGCCTTCAACCAGGCGACGGGCACGGTCACGTTCTCGTCCGGCAGCCTGACCGGTACCACCGGCGTGCTCTCCGCGACGGCGCTCAACGTCACCGCGACCTCGGCCGTCTCACTCGACACCCTCATCGGCGGCGCCGGCACGCTGAGCCTCAACGGACTCGGCGGCACGCTGACGATCGCCAAGGCGAACACGACCTTCACGGGCACGACGACGCTGACCAACGGCACGCTCGCCTTCGGCGTCGACGACGCCCTGCCCGGCGCGATCACGGTCAACGGCGGCACCCTCGCCCTCGGGACCTTCTCCAAGACCGGCGGCGCGATCACCTTCGCAGGCGGCACGATCACGCAGACCTCGGGCACCTTCTCCCCGGCGTCGCTCACCGCGACCAACACTTCGGGTGCGCTGAACCTCGACGTCACGCTCAGCGGTGCGGGTTCGCTGACGATGAACGGCACGGGCGGCACGCTCTCCGTCAACGGCACGAACAGCGGCTTCACCGGGACGACGACGGTCACCAACGGTACGCTCAGAGGCTCGACCGCCGACGCGTTCGGGACGAGCGCCATCACGGTCAACGGAGGCACCTTCGACCTCAACGCTCTCACGCTGGCGAACAGCATCACGGTCGGCGGCGGCACGCTCAGCGGCGGCACCATCGCGATGGCGCAGGTCACGACCACCGCCGGGACGATCTCGGCCACCCTCACGGGAGCCGGTGCGCTGACGAAGACCGGAGCGGGCACGCTTACGCTTTCCGCCGCCAACGATTTCACCGGCGGCACAACGGTCAACGCGGGGACGCTGACCTTCGCCAACGCGGCCGACCACCTCGCCGACGCCGGCTCAGTGACGATCAACACCGGCGGCACGCTCGCGCTCAGCACCCTTTCCGAGACCGTCGGAGCCGTCACCCTCGCGGGTGGCACGATTTCCGGTATCACCGGAGTCCTGACCGCCGCCAGCTACGACCTCCAGTCCGGCACGGCCTCGGCCATCCTGGCCGGAGCGGCGACGGTCACGAAATCCACGGCTGGCTCGGTGGTCCTCTCGGGAGCCAACACCTATTCGGGGAATACCGTCGTCAACGCCGGCTCGCTAGTCGCCGGCACCGCCACGGCTTTCGGCACCGGCACGGTCACCGTCAACACCGGCGGCACGGTCAACCTGAACAGCCAGACGCTCGCGAATAACTTTACGGTCGCGGGCGGCACGCTCAGCGGCGGCACGATCGCCCTCAACAAGCTCACCGCCGACAGCGGCACGATCTCGGCCATCCTTTCCGGCGGCGCCTTCGCCAAGTCCGGCAGCGGCACGCTGACCCTCTCGGGCGCCAATACCTTCACCGGCGGTACCACCGTCACGGCCGGCACACTCGTCATCGGGGCCGCCAACACCCTGGCTTCCTCCGGCGCGCTGACGGTCAACGGCGGCACGCTCTCCCTCGGCGCCTTCAGCCAGCTCGCCAGCACGGTCACCTATACGTCCGGCAGCATCACCGGCACCACTGGGGTCCTGTCCGCCACGTCCTTCACCGCGAACGCCACCACGGCCGTCTCGCTCGACGCCATCCTTGGCAGCACGACGAGCCTGACGATGAACGGCGCCGGCGGCACGCTCACGCTGACCAAGGCCAATACCTTCTCGGGAGGCACCACCGTCACCGCCGGCACCCTGGCGCTCGGCGTCGCCAACGCCCTCCCCGGCGCGGTGACCATCAACGGCGGCACGCTTTCCCTCGCCTCCTTTAATAATACAGCCGGCGCCGTCACCTTCACCTCAGGCAATATCACCGGCACGACGGGCGTCCTTTCCGCGACGTCCATCAGCTCGGCGGCGAGCGGCGCGGTCTCCCTCGACGCGCTGATCGGCGGCTCCGGGTCGCTCACGATGAGCGGTACGGGCACGTTGGCCGTCACCCGCGCGAACGCGTCCTTCAGCGGGCCGACCTCGGTCTCGGCCGGCACGCTCCAGGCCGGCGATAACGCCGCCTTTGGCACCTCCGTCATCACGATCAGCGGCACGGGTACGCTCGACCTCAACGGCAAGACGCTGACGAACGCCATCACGCTGACCGCGGGCACGCTCGCCGGCGGCACGATCTCGGCCTCGCAGCTCACGCTCACCAACGGTACGATCTCGGCCATCCTCGGCTCGGGGGCGCTGACCAAGTCCACCGCCGGCTCGGTCACGCTGACTGGCGCGAACACCTTCGCGGGCGGCACGACTCTCTCCGCCGGCACCTTGGTCGTCGGCGCGACCGACGCCCTCCCCGGCGCCATCGCGATCAGCGGCACGGGCGCCCTCTCGCTCGGCGCCTTCAACAACGCGGCGGGCGCCGTCACCTTCTCCGCCGGCACGCTCACGAGCACCACGGGCGAACTCCGCGCGACCTCCCTTACGGCGAGCAACGCGTTGGCCGCGACGATCGCCGGCATCCTCGGCGGCAGCGGTACCCTCACCAAGAACGGCGCGGGCGTGCTCACGCTCACCGGCACGAACACTTACACGGGCGACACCACGATCAACGCGGGCACCCTGCAGGCCGGCGCCAACGCGGCCTTCGGCACGAGCACCGTCCGCCTCACCGCCGGCATCCTCGACCTCAACGGCAAGACGATCGGCAACAGCGTCGTCATGACCGGCGGCACGATCTCGGGCGGCACGCTCTCGGCCTCGCTGCTCACGCCCACGGTCGGCACGGTCTCGGCCATCCTCGGCGGCGCCGGCGCGCTGACCAAGTCAACGGCAGGCGCCGTCACCCTTTCCGGCGCCAACGCCTACACCGGCGGCACGACCCTCTCGGCGGGCACGATCCTCGCCGGTTCGACTTCGTCCCTCGTCGGCGCTTACACCGTCAGCGGCGGCACCCTGGATCTCGCCACCTTCAGCAACACGCTCGGCGCGGTCACTTACTCCGCAGGATCGATCACCGGCACCACCGGCGTCCTTTCGGCGACTTCCCTCACCGCGACGAACACCAGCGGCACGCTGACCCTGGCCGCGCTCGTCGGAGGCTCCACGGCCCTGACGATGAACGGCGCGGGCGGAACGCTTTCGCTCACCCGCCTTAATACCTACACCGGCGGCACGACCGTGACGGCGGGCACCCTGGCCCTCGGTCTGGCCAGCTCCCTTCCCACGACCGGCGCGGTGACCGTCAACGGCGGCACGCTGGCCCTGTCCTCTTATAACAACGCGGTCGGCGCGGTGACGATCTCCTCGGGTGCGATCACGGGCACCACCGGCAAGCTGACCGCCGCCTCGATCACCGGTACCGGCACGGCCACGATCTCCGCCATCCTCGACGGCGCGGGCACGCTGACCATGAACGGCGCCGGCGGCACGCTCACGGTCTCCGGAGCCAACCTCTACACCGGCGCGACGACGGTTTCGGCCGGTACGCTGGTCACCGGCTCGACCACGGCTTTCGGCACGAGCACCATCACCCTCTCGGGCGGCACGCTGGACCTCAACAATCTGTCGATCGCCAACACGCTCGTCTTCGCGGGCGGCGCCATCACGGGCGGCACCGTCGATGCGAGCAAGGCGACCTTCCAGACCGGCACGATCGGCACGAAGATCACCGGCACCGTGGCCCTGACCAAGGCGACGACGGGACTCCTGACGCTGACGAACGCCGCGAACGACTACACCGGCGGCACGACGGTCAGCAACGGCACCCTGGCCCTCGGCGCCACCAACGCGGCCCCCGGCGTCCTCACGATTTCCGGCGGCACGTTCGACCTCACGACGTTCAATTCGACGCCGACGTCGGTCACGATCTCGGGCGGTACCATCGCGGGCTCGACGGGCGTGCTGTCGACCACGGCGATCTCGGCCACCCCGGCCGGCACGGCGACGATTTCCGCGATCATCGGCGGCGCCACGGCCATCACGCTCAACGGCGCCGGCGCCTTGGTGCTGTCCGGCGACAATACTTTCTCGGGCGGCACGACCATCACGACCGGCACCTTGCGCGTCGGCCATGACCATGCCCTCGGCAGCGCGGGACTCACGCTGAACGGCGGCGGCCTCTCCAACGCGGGCTCCTCGGCGATCACGCTCGCCAACAACCTCAGCCTCACCGCCGACATCGGACTGGGCAGCGCGACCTACGCCGGGGCGCTCGACCTGACCGGCACCGTCGATTTCACTGGCACGACCCGCACCCTGACCGTCGCCTCCGGGGTCAGCCTCTCGGGCGTGGTCAGCAACGGCGGCCTGACCAAGGCAGGCACGGGCGCCCTGACGCTCAACGCCGCCAACACCTACGCCGGCGATACGACCGTCTCCGGCGGCTCGCTGTTCCAAGGTCGCGCCAACGCCCTAGGCGCCGTCACCAATCTCCTGACCGTCGGTTCCGCCGGCACGGTCGACCTCAAGGGCTTCGCGCTCACGGTCTCCGGCCTAGCCAACATCTCGGGCGCGGGCGGCGTGGTGACGAACACCGGCTCCGCCGCGACGCTCACCCTGGACGGCTCGGTCAACAAGACTTTCGCCGGCGCGATCACCGGGGCGATCGCCCTCAGCAAGGTCGGCACCTTCACCCAGATCCTGACCGGCGCCAACAGCTTCACCGGCGGCACGACCCTCACCGCCGGTAAACTCGAGCTGGGCGCGGTCAACGCCCTCGGCGGCGACCTCGTGGTCAACGGCGGCACGCTGGACCTGACGACGAACAACAACGCTTCGGGCGCGATCTCGTACACCTCCGGCTCGATCACCGGCGCTTCGGGCGTCCTCACCGCGAGCACGCTGACGGTGACCAACGCCGGCGCCCTCAGCCTCGACGCGATCCTCGGCGGCGCCAGCGCGCTCGTGAAGAACGGCGCGGCGACCCTGACGCTCAACAGCATCAGCACCTTCACCGGCGGCACGACCCTCAACACGGGTACGATCGCGCTCGGCGGCAGCAATCGCCTGAAGGCCACGGGCTCGATGACCCAGAACGCCGGCGTCTTCGACCTCGGCGGCTTCGACCAGCAGCTCGGCACGCTCACGCTCGTCGACGGCACGGTCCAGGACGGCAACCTGTCCGTCACCACGCTCGGCCTGCAGAACGGCACGATCAACGCCGTGCTGGCCAACGGCGGCGGCCTGGTCACGACCGCCCTCACGAAGAGCGCTTCCGGCACGGTCACGCTGGCCAGCGCCAACACCTACGCCGGCACGACGACCCTCACCGCCGGCGTCCTGCGCGCAGGCGACGACGCGGCCTTCGGCACGAGCGCGCTCACCCTGAGCGGCGGCAAGCTCAGCAGCGTCGGCGCCACGGCCCGCACCTTCGCCAACAACGTCACCCTCGGCGGCGACGTGACCCTCGGCGACGCGACTGACACCGGCACGATCACCTTCGGCGGCAACTTCGCCACCAGCGCCTCCGCCCGCACCGTCACCCTCCTCACCGACCTCACGCTCAACGGCGTGGCCTCCGGCACCGGCGGCTGGACCAAGGCCGGCGCCGGCACCCTGACCCTCAACGGCGCCAACAGTTTCTCGGGCGGGTTCAACGTCACCAGCGGCAACGTCCTGATAGGCAGCGCGACGGGCCTCGGCGCGGCCTCCAACCTCATCGCCGTCGGCGCCGGCACCTCGGTCGACCTGCAGGGCAACGCAGCGACGATCGGCGGGCTCGCGGACATCTCCGCCGCAGGCGGCACGTTCACCAACACCGGCTCCGCCGTCACCTTGACGCTCGGCGGCTCGGTCAGCAGCAGCTTCACCGGCCTGATCTCCGGCGCCATCAGCCTGAGCAAGACCGGCTCCGCTAGCCAGACCCTCGGTCACGCCAATACCTTCACCGGCACGACGACCCTCACCGCCGGCACCTTGGTCGTCGGCGACAACGCGGCGTTCAGCACCGGCAACATCTACCTTCAGGGCGCGACGCTCGACCTGAACGGCAAGACGATCGACAACACGGTCTACTTCACCGGTGGCAGCCTCATCGGCGGTACCTTGCTGGCTTCCCAGCTCATCGTCGAATCCGGCACGATCAGCGCCGTGCTGTCCGGCCCGGGCACCTTCCACAAGACCGGCACGGGCACGCTGACCATCTCCGGCGCCAACAACTTCACCGGCGGCACCGTCGTGGACGACGGCGTGCTCGCCATGGGCGCCCACAACGTCCTGCCGGGCACGATCACCCTCAACGGCGGCGTCGAGAACGGGCGTTACGGCGGCGTGCTCGCGATGGGCGCGTTCAACAACGCGAACTCGACCACGATCGTCTTCAACGGCGGCGACGTCACGAGCACACTCACCTTCACGGGTATCCTGACCGGCACGTCGTTCACGTCGACCAACACGGTCCTCGACGCCTCGGAAATCCGCGCCGTCCTGGCCGGCACGGGCGCCAGCCTGACGCTGACCGGCGCCGGCACCACCGCCCTCTACGGGATCAACACCTACACCGGCGGCACGTTCATCAACAACGGCATCCTGCTGCTGAAGGACCGCAACCGCCTCTACGCCTCGGGCGTCGTGACGGTCAACGGCGGCATCTTCGACCTCGGCGGCTTCGCCCAGCAGGTCGGCGCGGTCACGCTCCAGACCGGCACGATCCGTAACGGCAACCTGTCTGGCGCGTCCTACGACTTCCAGTCCGGCACGGTCTCGGCCGTCGTCGCCGACGGCGGCGCCGGCGCCACCGCCGTCAACAAGACGACGGGCGGCACGGTGACGATGACGGAGATCAACAGCTACACCGGCGGCACCAATGTCTCCGCCGGTACGCTCACCCTCGTCCAGGCCAACGCCCTGTTCCGCACCGGCGTCATCAACGTCAGCGGCGGCATCTTCGACCTCGGCGGCGTCGCCCAGAAGACCGGCCTGGTCACGCTGACCGGCGGCACGATCTCGCACGGTACGCTCAACGCTTCCGGCTACAGCCTCAGGAACGGTACGGTCTCGGCCGTCATCGGCGACGTGACCAGCCCCGCGGTCGCAACGGCCATCAACAAGGTCACGGACGGTTCCGGCGGTGGCGGCACGGTCGTCCTGACGAACGTCAACACCTACACCGGCGGCACCAACGTCACCGGCGGCACCCTGCAGCTGACCATCAACGGCGCGTTGCCGGTCGGCCGCGCCTTGCTCGTCAACGGCGGCACGTTGGACCTCACGACGACCAACCAGTCGGTCAGCACGCTCCAGATCACATCGGGCGAGATCGCCAGCACCACGGGCACCATCGTGGTCACCGGCGGTACGCCCTTCTTCGACCTGCAAGGGGGCACGGTCTCCGCCATCCTCGCCGGCACCGCCGCGGCGACCAAGTCCGGCGGCGGCACCACCATCCTTTCGGGCGCCAACACCTACTCCGGCCTCACTTCCGTCAACGGCGGCACGCTCCAGCTCGGCCGCACCGACGCGCTCAAGACCACCGGCAGCATCACGCTCAACGGCGGCACGTTGGACCTGAGCACGTTCGACCAGACGACGAACGTCCTCTCGCTCCTCGGCGGCGCGATCACGGGCACGGGCAACCTGAACGCCTCGAGCTACGCGCTCCAGTCCGGCTCGATCGCCATCGCGCTGGGCGGCGCCTCCATTCCCGTCTATAAGACCACCGGCGGCAACGTCACCCTTTCGGGCGCCAACACCTACGGCGGCAGCACCTACCTCCAGGGCGGTTCCTTCTTCGTCGGCAGCAGCACGGTCCTCGATGGCAGTAACGCCATCGTCAGCGGCCCGCTCGGCACGGGCCTGATCACGATCACCAGCGGGACCGGCATCGGCACCAGTTCCGCGACCGGCCAGACCCTGGCCAATAACCTCGTGATGCTGAGCACGGGCGCCAATTCGCTCTACCTCGGCAACGGCAGCAGCGGCCTGCTGACGCTGAACGGTAATTTCAACCTCAACGGCGGCGCCGCGACCAGCATCACGGTCTATAATCCGGTGACCCTCGGCGGCGTCGTCTCGAACGGCGCGCTCACCCTGGCGGCCGGCAGCTCCTCCACCCTCACGCTGAAGGGGGCCAATACCTACGCCGGCGCGACCCTCGTCAACGCCGGCACGCTGGCCACGGTCGGCGACGGGCGCCTGGCCAACACGACCGGCATCACCGTCGCCCAATACGCGACGCTGAACCTCGGCGGTGCAGAGACCCTGCCGTTCGTCACCAACTCCGGTACGGCGACGCTCAGCGGTGCCAACGTCATCACCACGGTGACGAACAACAGCACCGGCGTCATGACCCTGGGGGCTGCCGACGCCTTCACGACGCTGAACAACGCCGGCACCCTGAACATGGGGGCCTACGTCCACACCGCTGCTTCCTTCAACTCGACCGGCGGCTCGACGCTCGGCGGCACGCTCAAGGCGACGACCTTCACGGTCACCAACGGCACGATCTCCACGGTCCTCGCGGATCCGACGGCCGGCACCGGCTCCCTCGTGATGAACGGCGGCACGATCGTCCTTAGCGGCGCCAATACCTACTCCGGCGGCACCGCGCTCCAAAGCGGCTCGATGCGCGTCGAGCATAACACCGCCCTCGGCACCGGCCTGGTCACGGTATGGAACAACGCCTACCTCGGCACCAACGGCTCGGCCATCACGCTGGCGAACAACTTCCAGGCCAAGGCCGCCGCCGCCGGCATGCTCCTCGGCTGGGGCAACGGCAACCTCACCCTGAACGGTACGTTCGACCTCAACGGCAACACCTATACCGCCAGCATCTATAACACCGTCACCCTGGCCGGCGTGGTGTCGAACGGCGCGCTGACGATCGACGGCAACGGCACGCTCAACCTTGCCGCGGCCAACACCTTCAACGGACTGACCGTCAATAGCGCCACCGTCACGCTCTCCGCCAACGAACGCCTGCTGGACACCGGGGCCCTCACGGTGAACGGAGGCTATTTCAACATCAACGGGCGGACCGAGACCGTCGGCGTGCTCACCCTGAACAACGGCACGATCGGCGACTCCGCGCCGACGGGCAGCAACGTCATCCGGGCGACCAGTTACGAGCTGCGGCATGGTACGATCAACGCCGTGCTGGCGGACGGGCCGGGCGGCCCTTCGGCGATGACGAAGACGAGCGGAAACGTCTACATCTACACGACCAACACCTATACCGGCGGCACCAACCTCAACGGCGGCTGGATCCTGGCCGGCGCCGACGGCACCCTCGGCACGGGGCTGCTGACGCTGACCTCCGGCCGACTTTCCAGCAACGGAGCCACCGACCGAACCTTCACCAATGACGTCACCGTCGCCGGCAACGTGTCGCTGGGCAACATCTACGACGGTTACGGCAACCCTCAGGGTTATACCGGCGCGCTGATCTTCACCGGCGGCACCGACCTCAACGGCTCGATCCGGACGATCGCCAACGATTCGAACGTCGGCTTCTCCGGCACGGTCAGCAACGGTGGCATCTACAAGGACGGCAAGCTGACGCTGACGCTCTCCGGCCAGAACACCTACGCGCTGGGCACCACGCTTAACGCCGGCAAGATCCGCCTCGGCAGCAGCTCCACCCAGAACGGCGGCGGCACGGTCCTCAACGGGCCGGTCGGCACGAGCACGCTGACGATCAACGCGAACGGCAACTACTCCCTCGCCCCGGTCCTTTCCAGCGACAGCGCGACCGCCCGGTCGATCAACAACAACCTGATCATCGGCGGCACGTCCTACCTCCGCCTGGGCAACGCCACCGACACGGGCGCCCTGACCCTCAACGGCACGATGAACCTGGGCGGCGGCGACCGTTATTTCTACGTCGACTCCGACGTCACCGTCAACGGGGTCATCAGCAACGGCACGCTTCGGAAGTATGGCTCGGCCACGCTGACCCTCAGCGGCGTCAACACCTACGCGGGCACGACCTATGTCGCCGAAGGTATCCTGAAGCTCGGGGTCGACAACGTCCTGCCCGCCGGGAACAACATCCGCATCGTCGGCGGCACGCTCGACCTCGCCGGCCACGTCGACGCCAACTCGACGTTCACGATCACGCTGGTCTCGGGCTCCCTGATCGACACCAGCAGCGGCGGCCAGGTCCGCGGTGCCAACATCTACATCGAGTCCAGCGTCATCAGCGCGAACATCTCCTCGGACGCACTGATCACCAAGACGACGAACCAGACGGCGACCCTGTCGGGCACGAACACCTATACTGGCCTCACGACAGTCAACTACGGGCAGCTGACCATCGGCGCAAACGCCCTGCCTGGACTGGATGGCGGCATCGCCACCGCCGGCCTCGTGAAGATCGCCGGCGGCACCCTGGTCGCCAGCGGCCCCTATGCTGACGTCACGAGCTGGCTCACCGGCGGACGCATCATCGACAACGTCACCGATGGCTACGCGTCGGGCGGTATCGCGATCACCGCGAACTCCAGCGAGACCATCAGCTTCAGCGGACGACCCACGCTGGCCCTCGGCACCAACGGCAACTATACCTATAGTGGCGCCTTCACGCCCGACTCATCGACGGGCGGCCAGATTTACCGCCTCGGCGGCGGCAACGGTCGCCTGACCTTCGCCAGCGTCATCGCCGACAGCGGCACGGCCACCAAGGTCGTCATCCGCGGCGACACGACCAACAGCTCCGTCACCCTCGGCGCGGCCAACACCTTCACCGGCGGCGTCGACCTCGGCAGCCTGCTGGCCGCCGACCTTGGCAACACCTGGACCGGCGACGTCGCCGGCGGCTCGGCCACCCTGCAGATCGCGGACCGCACGGGCAGCAACCGCCTGGCCTACCTCGACGTCTCCGCGGCGAATCAGTTCGCCAACCTGTTCGGCGGCGACGACGCCAACGCCGCGACGAAAGGCATCCGCTTCCTGGGCGGCGCCCTCCGCCACGTCACCGTCGCCACCGACCCTTCGGCCTCCTTTGCGCCGGTCGGCTCGGGCTACCAGATCATCATCGACACGAATTCGTTCAACCCGACCTACGCGACCCACCTGCTGGGCGCCGGCGGCTTGAACAAGGTCGGCGCCGGCACGCTCACCGCCACCGCCGGCTACCAAGGCGCCACCAAGGCTTTCGCCGGCACGCTCGACCTGCGTCTCGACCCGACCCTCGCGACGCCGGCCGGTAATTTCACGCCCTTCAACAGCGGCACGACCATCAAGCTCAGCTCGTCCACCGACCGGACGATCTCCAGCAACACGATCCAGAACTCCTCGGTGGCCACCATCGCCACCGGCAACATCGAGTTCTATTCGACCGGCGGCTCCACGCTGACGATGGCGGGCCAGATCAACCGTAACGGCAGCTACGGCACGCTCACCTCCAGCGCGGGCCACGTCATCTTCACCGGCACGGTCTTCAATCCGGACACGACCAACTGGATCGTCTCCGGCGGCCTGCTTGAGCTCAACAACGCGAGCGCGAACCAGAACGGCTTCATCGACTCCGTCTCGGCCGGCGCCACCGTGCGCCTCCTCGCCGCCGACCAGGTCAAATACGACGTCAATGCGATGTCGGGCACGTTCGACCTGAACAGCCGCGACGAGACGCTGCGCAACATCACGACCCTGGCGGGCTCGGCCGTGACCAACACCGCGAGCACGGCGTCCACGCTCACCGTCACCGGCACCGACAGCTTCACGGGTAAGATCACCGACTCCCTCGCCGGCTCCGGCAAGCTCGGCCTGACGATCAGCAGCGGCAACACCTACGTCTACAACACGGCGAACGATTACCGCGGCGGCACCCTGCTCAACGGCGGCTACCTCCGCCTCGGCGGCGACAACGTCCTCGGCAGCGGCGGCCTCATCGCCACCGCCGGCAACATCACCAGCACCAGCACCGCCGCCCGCGCCTACAACGGCACTTTCGGCATCAACGGCAACATCGCCTTCGGCGACGCCTGGGCCAACTCTACCAATCCTTGGGATAGCAACGGTTACAACGTGAGCGCGGCCGGCAGCGGCCAGGGTAGCGTCGTGTTCTCGGGCGCGACGACGCTCATGGGCGGCGCGCGCACGCTCACCGTCCAGATCGACACGACCTTCTCCGGCGCGGGCATCGGCGACGGCGGCAACGCCCTCGGCTTCACCAAGACCGGCGACGGCCGCATGATCCTCGGCGGGACGAACACGTATACCGGCGCCACGGTGATCGCCCGCGGCACGCTGGCGACCTCCGGCAACAACCGCCTCGCGACCACCTCGTCGATCGATATCCAGAACGAGATCTACAGCCACACGTCCTACTCCGCGAACAATTCCGGGGTGCTCGGCGCGACGCAGCTGCTCTTCACCGTCCTCGAGATCACCGGGACGGAGACCCTCAACAACTTCGTCAGCGTCGGCAAGACGGCCAACAACACCGGCACGATCTACCTCAACGGGGCGTACAACGCCGCCGTCCTGACCAACGGCTCGACCAACGGCGATACCACGCTGGTCGGACGCATCACCGGCGCTGGGTCCATCACCAAGGTCGGCTCCGGCGCGCTGACGCTCATCGGCAACACCGAGCACCAGACCCTCGCGATCAACTATACCTGGAGGTATGACACCTCCGGGTACCTGCAGACCTTCACGAGCGACTACACCGGCCGCACCACGCTCGACGCCGGCACCCTGCAGCTCGGCGCGAACTACGGTTTCGGCGCCAGCACCGTCTACCTGAACGCCGGTCGCCTTTCCAGCGACAGCACCTCGGGACGCAGCTTCGGCAACGCCATGGTCATCGGCGCGGACATGCTCCTCGGCAGCGCGACCAAGACCGGCGCGATGTATAGCAGCGGCACGGTCGGTCTCGGCGGCGGCACCCGCGTCCTGACGACCGACTCGGACTTCTATTTCAGCGGCGTCATCAGCAACGGAGGCTTCACTAAGGCGGGCGCCGCGATGCTGACGCTCACTGGCGCGAACACCTATGTCGGACCGACGACGCTCAACGCCGGCTGGCTTCGCGTCGGCAACAACTCCGGCACCGGCACCAGCACCGCCCTGAGCACCAGCGCCGTCACGCTCAACGGAGGCCGCCTTTCGACCAATACCTACGTCGACGTCAATAACTACAGCTACACGTTGGCGAACGCCCTGACGCTTGGCGGTAACGTCACCCTCGGCAGCACGAGTTCCAACGCGCCCCTGACCCTGAGCGGTACGCTCAACCTCGGGGCCGGCGCCTACACGATGACCGTCGATTCGGCCATCAACCTCACCGGGGTCATCTCGAACGGCGGCTTCACCAAGGCCGGCGCGGGCACGCTGACCATCAGCTCTTCCGCCGCGAACACCTACGCCGGCGCCACCACCATCACCGCCGGCATGATCGCGACCGGCGGTTCGGCCGGCCGCCTCGGCTCGACCTCGGGCGTCGCCCTCTCGTCCGGCGCCACGCTCCAGCTCAATACGAGCGAGACCATCAACCTGCTCACGGGCAGCGGCAGCGTCGTCCTGAACGGCACGGCCGTCCGCCTCACCACCGGCACCGACAACGGCGACTATATCCTCGGCAGCGTCGTCTCCGGCACCGGCACGTTCACCAAGACCGGCACGGGCTCGGTGACGCTGGCCGGCACCAACACCTACACGGGCGACACGACGCTCACCAACGGTACGATCCGCCTCGGCGCCGACGATGCGCTCGGCAGCGCCGTCAGCAGCTACCTGCTCATCACCGCCGGCCGCCTGTCGAGCGACGGAGCCGCCGCTCGCTCCCTCGGCAACAACATCACGATGAACGGCGACGTGTCGCTGGGCAGCGTGACCAACACCGGGCGCGTGACCCTCGCCGGCGGCATCAGCCTCGAGGGCTTCAACCGCACCTTCACCGTCGACTCGGTCGCCACGATCTCCGGCATCCTCGCCAACGGCGCGATCACCAAGGCCGGCGCCAGCACGCTGACCCTCTCCGCCGCCAACACCTACACGGGCGGCACCACGATCTCCGCCGGCACCCTGCTCCTCGGCGCCTCCGAGCGCATCGACAACCGCGGCACCCTCGCGGCCCTCGGCGGCACCTTCGACCTCGGCGGCTACACCGAGACGGTCGCCGTGGTCACGGTCGACGGCGGCACGATCGCCAACGGCACGCTCATCGGCTCGAACTACGCCAACACGAGCAACGTCTACGCCCTGAAGTCCGGCGCCGTCAGCGCGGTCCTGGGCGAGATGAACTCCGGCGTCCAGCAGCAGTCCGCCAACAAGACGACGGCGGGCACGGTCATCCTCTCCGGCGTCAACACCTACACCGGCACCACGACGGTCACCGCGGGCGTGCTCGCCACGGCGACCAATGACGGTGTCCTCCGCAGCACGGCCAGCGTCACCGTCGCCGCCACCGGCACCCTGCGGATCGGCACGACCGAACGCCTCGACGCCCTCGTCAGCACGGGCGTCATCGATTTCGCCACCGGCCGCCTCAACCTCGGCCTGGCCAACACGAACACCACCCTCGGCGGCACGATCACCGGCACGGGAGGCACTCTTAATAAGGACGGCACGGGCTCCCTCACGGTCACGGGCGCCAATTCCTTCGCCGGCGACACGATCCTCACGGCCGGCATCCTGCGCGCCGGCTCCAACACCGCCTTCGGCGTCAGCGTCCTCAACCTCAACGCGGGCCGCTTCACGAGCGACGGCTCGACGGCGCGCACGCTCGGCAACGCGCTCGTCCTGGGCGGCGGCGTCGTCCTCGGCGACACGTCCACCTACACGGGCGCGCTGACTTTCTCGAACACCTTCAGCCTCGGCGGCGGCGTCCGTGGCATCACGACCGATTCGACCGTCAACTTCACGGGCGTCGTCTCGAACGGCGGCTTCATCAAGACCGGCCCGGGCGACGTGACCCTGACGGGCAACAACACTTACTCCCTCGGCACGACCCTCAGCCAAGGTACGCTTCGCGCCGGCTCCAACACCGCCTTCGGCACGGGCACGGTCACGCTCAACGCGGGCCGCGTCTCGGCCAACAGCGCGGTCGCCCGTTCGCTCGCGAACAACCTCGTCCTCGGAGCCGACATGCTGCTGGGCAGCGCGACCGACACGGGCGCCCTCACCTTCTCCGGCAATGTCGACCTCGGCGCGGCCACCCGCACGCTGACGATCGACTCGGCGGTCACGATCGGCGGTATCATCAGCAACGGCGGCCTGACGAAGATCGGCGCGGCCACGCTGACGCTGACGGGCGCCAACTCGTACGAGGACGCCACCCTCGTCAGCACCGGCGTACTGGCCACCGTCGGCAACGGCGTCCTGCGCAACAACAGCTCGGGCTACACGATCGCCTCGGGCGCGACCCTTTCCATCGGCGGCCTCGAGACCCTCGACACGCTGACCAACAACGGCACCCTGCTCCTCAACGGCGGCACGGTGACGACCGGTACGGGCAACGCCGACACCTCCCTCACCGGCGCGGTCACGGGCACGGGCTTCCTGATCAAGAACGGCACCGGCGCCTTGGTCGTCACCGGCGCCAACAGCTACTCCGGCGGCACGACCCTCAACGCGGGCACCCTGCGCGTCACGACGAACACCTCGCTCGGCACCAGCCCGCTCACCCTCAACGGCGGCACCTTCACCACCGCCGCCGCGGTCAACCGCAGCCTGACGAACACGGTCCTCTTCGGCGGCGACATCGTCTTCGGCGCAGCCAGCACCTACACCGGCACGCTGACCTTCTCGGGCACGACCGACCTGGGCAACGCGGTCCGCACGCTCACGACGAACGTCGACACGACGATCTCGGGCGACATCGACCCGTCGAGCATGACCCGGCCGAGCGGCGGCCTCACGAAGCTCGGCGCGGCCAACCTCACCCTTTCCGGCAACAACGCCTTCAAGGGCGCGACCACGGTCTCGGCCGGCGGCCTCATCACGGTCGGCAACTCCCGCCTGACGAACTCCTACTCGGTCACGGTCGCTTCCGGCGCGACGCTGACCGTCGGCGGCAACGAGACGCTCAACCGCATCTTCAACAGCGGCACGATCGTCAACAACGGCGTCATCACCTCCGGCCTGTCGACCGCGACGACGCTGGACTCGATCGTCTCCGGCACCGGTGCCTTCGTCAAGGAAGCCACGGGCATCCTGACGCTCAATGCGTCGACCACCTACGCCGCCGGCACGACGATCAACGCGGGCACGCTGCTCCTCGGCGCCGCCGACCGCCTCCTGGACGCCGGCCTGCTGACGATCGACACCGGCGGCACCTTCGATCTCGGCGGCTTCACCGAAACCGTCGGCGCGGTCACGCTGACCAGCGGCACGATCACGAACGGCACGCTGACGGGCACCGGCTACGCCCTCAAGGCTGGCACGGTCTCCGGCATCCTCACCGGCGCCGGTGTCGCGGTCACGAAGTCCACCTCGGGCACGATCACCTTCTCCGGCAGCAATACCTATACCGGCGCCACCACGATCTCGGCCGGCACGCTCGCCACCACCGGCGACGAGCGCATCGCCGACGTCTCGGCGGTCTCGGTCAGCCTGGGCGCCACCCTCCAGATCGGCGGGGTCGAGACGCTCCAGACGGTCACCAGCGCCGGCACCATCACCTTGCCGAACCTGGGCTCCAGCCTCATCGCCGGCTCGGGAGCCAATTACACCCTCGGCGGCACGATCTCCGGCCTGGGAACGTTCACGAAGGTCGGGGCCGGCAACATCTCTTTCTCGGCGACGGGCGTCTATTCCTATACGGGCGGCACGACCGTCAACGCCGGCGCGCTCATCTACGCGGCCAGCAACCACCTGGTGAACACCGCGCCGGTCACGGTGAACGGCGGCGAACTCCGCCTCTCCACCTTCTCGGATACGGTCGGCGCCGTGAAGCTCACCGGTGGTTCGATCACCGGCACGGGCGGCGTGCTCACCGGCACGGCCTACGACCTGCAGGCCGGCACGATCTCGGCGATCCTCGCCGGCACGGGCGTCATGGCGACGAAGACGACCGCCGGTACGGTGACACTCACCGGCGCGAACACCTTCACCGGCAAGTTCACCCTCAACGGCGGCACGATCTACGCCGGCAACAACGCCGCCTTCGGCACGGGTGTCATCTGTATCCTCGACCCGACGATCGCGAGCGACTCGACCACGGCCCGCACCTTCGCCAACAACGTCACCCTCGGCGGCGACCTGACCTTGGGCGACCTGGTCAACACCGGCGCGCTGACCTTCACCGGCACGGTCGACCTCACCGCCGGTGCTTTCACCGTCACGACCCTCTCGGCCGCCACCTTCAACGGCGTCCTCAGCAACGGCGGCTTCGTCAAGGACGGGGCCTCCTCCCTCACCCTCGGTGCGATCAACACCTACCTCGGCGGCACCAAGCTCAATGCCGGCACGCTGGTCGCCGGCTCCGCCACCTATGCCTTCGGCGGCAGCGGCGGCACCGCCGGCCTGCTCACGATCAACGGCGGTTCGCTCGACGCCTCCGTCGCCGCCACGATCACCAACGCGATCTCGCTTGGCGCGACCCTTGATTTCGTCGGTACGGCCAACCTGACGCAGACCACCGGCGCCATCACCCTCACCGGCTCGCGCGCCATCAACGTCGCCGCGAACACGCTGACGCTCAACGGTCTGGTCTCCGGCGCAAGCTACGGCGTCACGAAGTCCGGCGCCGGCACGCTCATCCTGGGCGGCGCGAACACCTTCAACGGCGGCACCACCCTCTCGGCCGGCACCCTCGTGCTGGCGAACAACGCCGCCCTCGGCACGGGGACCTTCACGGTCAACGGCGGCATCGTCGACGCTTCGCCGGCGGCCACGATCACGAACGCGATCACCCTCGGCGCGGACCTCACCTTCACCGGCACCGCCAACCTGACCCAAGGCACCGGCGCGATCTCCCTCGGCGCGGACCGCGTCATCACCGTCAATGGCAGCTTGCTGACCCTCGGCGGCGTGATCGGCGGCAGCGGCGCCGGCTTCACCAAGTCCGGCGCGGGCACGCTCAAGGTCACCGCGGCCAACACCTATTCGGGCGCGACGAACCTCAATGCTGGCACGCTGATCCTCGGATCTTCCTCCTACGCCCTCGGCGGCTCGGGTTCCACGGCCGGTCTCTTCACCGTCAACGGCGGCACCCTCGACACCGGCTCGGGCGGCGCGACGATCACCAATGCGGTGACATTGGCCGCCGACCTTATCTTCACGGGCTCAGGTAACCTGACGCAGAACACCGGCGCCATCACGCTGACCGGCTCCCGCTCTGTCTCCGTCGGCAGCACCGCGGCCGTCACCTTCGGCGGCGACGTCTCCGGCGACACCTTCAGCCTTACCAAGGCCGGCACCGGCGGCCTCAACCTCCTCGGCGTGATCGGCACCGGCACGGGCAGCGTGACCGTCAGCGCCGGCACCCTGAAACTCTCCGGCATCAACACTTACTCCGGCGACACGACCTTGGCCGCCGGCGCCACGCTCATCGCGGGCTCCGCGACCTACGCTTTCGGCGGCAGCGGCGGCACCCCCGGCACCCTGAACCTCAACGGCGGCGTGCTGGATGCCACCACCTCCGCCACGATCACCAACCCGATCGTCTTCGGCGGCAACCTGACCTTCAACGGCAACGCCAGCCTGGCGCAGAACACCGGCGCCATCTCGCTCGGCGCGGCCAATCGCACGATCAATCACGCCGCCTTCAACACCGGCACCCTGACCCTCGGCGGCGTCATCGGCGGCAACGCCGGCATCGGTCTCTCCAAACAGGGTACCGGCACGGTCATCCTGGGCGGCGTCAACACCTACACCGGCGGCACGACCCTGACCCAGGGTCCGCTCGTCCTCGCCTCCGCCACCTACGCCCTCGGCGGCAGCGGCGGCACGGCCGGGACCTTCACGGTCAATGGCGGCTCGGTGGACGCTTCCGTCAACGCCACGATCACCAACGCGCTCACCCTCGGTACGGACCTGGTCTTCACCGGCACGGCCAACCTGACGCAGAACACCGGCGCCATCACGCTCGGCGCGTCCCGTACGATCACGGTGAACGGCAGCATCCTGAGCCTCGAAGGCAACATCGCCGGCCCGGTCGCCTATTCGCTCACCAAGAACGGCGTCGGCACGCTCAAGTTGAGCGGCCTCAACAACTACTCCGGCGGCACGACCCTCACCGCCGGCACGCTGGTGATCGGCGGCAACAGCGCACTCGGCGGCGGCACCCTCACGGTCAACGGCGGCGTCCTGGATGCCTCGACGAACGTGACGATGAGCAACGGCATCACCTTGGGCGCCAATCTGGTGTTCACCGGCACGGCCAACCTCACATCGACCACCGGGAATTTCTCGCTCGGCGGAGCCAGCCGTACCGTCACGGTCAACGGCAGCACCCTCACGATCAACGGCAACGTCGCGAGCGGGGCGACCTTCAGCATCACCAAGGGCGGCACGGGCGCCCTCGTCCTCGGCGGCGTCGTCGCCACCACCTCCGGCGCCGTGATCGTGAACGCCGGCTCCCTCAAACTCTCCGGCGTCAACACCTACACCGGAGGCACGACCCTCGCGGCCGGCGCCACGCTCTACGCCGGCAACAACAGCGCCTTCGGGACGGGCGCGCTCACCCTCAACGGCGGCACGGTTTCGAGCGACTCCGCCACGGCCTATACGCTGTCGAACAATACGACCATCGCGGGTAACCTCGCCTTCGGCGACGGCACCAATGCCGGCAACCTGACGCTCAACGGCACGGTCGCCCTCGGCACGACGGTCCGCTCCCTTACGGTCAGCTCCGGCGTCAACGTGACGATGAACGGCGTGATCTCGGGCGCCAACGGCGGCATCACGAAGCTCGGCGACGGCACCCTCACCCTCGGCGGCGCCTCGGCCAATACTTTCACCGGCGCGACGACCCTCACCGCCGGTACGCTCGCGACGACCACGGCCGGACGCTTCACCACGACCTCCGGCGTCTCCGTGGGCGCCGGCACGACCCTCTCCCTCGGCGCCAACGAGACGATCAACGCGCTGACCACGACGACGACCAGCACGATCGTCCTCAACGCGGCCGGCGCCACCCTCACCACGGGAGCCAGCACGCTCACGCTTTTCGGCACCGTCAGCGGCACGGGCAACCTGACCAAGGCCGGCGCCGGCACGGTGACGCTCGATGCCGCGGGCACGTTCTCTTATACCGGCCTGACCACGGTCAGCGCCGGCACCCTGGCCTACGCCGCCAACGACCAGCTCAGCGGAGCGGTCACGGTCGCGGGCGGCACCCTGAGCCTCGGCGCCTTCTCCGATACGGTCGGCAAGCTGACCGTCTCGGGCGGCGCGATCACGGGCACGGGCGCCTTCACGGTCAACACGACCGACACCTTCGACCTCCAGTCGGGCTCGGTGGCCGTCGACCTGAACGGCACCGCCGCGGCGACGAAGACCACGGCCGGTTCGGTCACGCTGACGGGCAACAATGGCTTCACCGGAGGCTTCACCCTCTCCTCGGGCACGGTGCTGATCGGCACGAACACCGCCCTCGGCAACGGCGCGCTCGCCCTCAACGGCGGCGTGCTCGCGAGCAACGCGACCGTCGCCGCCGCCGGCGCCCGGTCGATCGCGAACAATCTTACGATCGGCGGCAACGTCACCTTGGGCAACGGCACCAACACGGGCGTGCTGACCTTCGGCGGGACCGTCGACCTCGGCGCGGCGACGCGCACCCTGACGACGGATTCCGACGTGACGATGAGCGGCGTCATCTCGAACGGCACGCTGACCAAGGCCGGCGCCGGCACCCTCACCCTTTCGGGACTCAACACCTACGCCGGCCTGACCACGGTCACCGCGGGCACGCTCGTCACGACCAGCGCCGGCATCCTGGCCAATACCGCGGGTATCAGCATCTCCTCCGGGGCCACGATCAAGCTGCAGGGCAGCGAGACCCTCAATTCGATCGCCAACAGCGGCACGCTGACCCTCGACGGCGCCGGCGTCGTCCTGACGCTCGGCACGAACAACGTCGCGATGACGCTGGCGGGCCTGACCAACGGCACGGGCTCCATCGTCAAGAACGGCACGGCCTCCCTGACGATCGGCAGCGCGGCGACCAACGCCTATACCGGCGGCTTCACGCTCAACTCGGGCAACCTCTACGCCGCCAGCAATTCGGCCTTCGGCACGGGACGCCTGACGATCACGGGCGGCGTCCTCTCCAGCGACAGCACCACGGCCCGCTCCTTCGCCAACGCCCTCTCGATCACCGGCGACATCATCCTCGGCAACGCCGTCAAGAACGGCGCGCTGACCTTCCTCGGCGACCTCGACCTCGGCGGCTCGAACCGCACGGCGCAGATCGACTCCGCGGTCACCTTCTCGGGCGTCGTCTCCAGCGGCCAGCTGCTCAAGACCGGCGCCGGCGTGCTGACGTTCACGAACACCAACACCTATACGGGCGGTACCACGATCGACGCCGGCACGGTGCGTTTCGGCGCGAGCAACACGCTCGACAACACCGGCTTCGTGATCGTCGCCACCGGCGGCACCCTGGACATCGCCACCTTCAGCGACACGGTCGGCCTGGTCCAGCTGACCGGCGGGGCCATCACGGGCACGAGCGGCGTCCTCACCGGCAGCAGCTACGACCTCCAGGCGGGCTCGGTCAGCGCCATCCTCGGCGGCGCCGGCATCGCCGCGGTGAAATCCACCGCCGGCACGGTCACGCTCTCCGGCGCCAACACCTTCTCGGGCGGACTCGACCTCAACGGAGGCATCCTCCGGATCGGCCACAACTCCGCCCTCGGCACCGGTACGCTCACCCTCACCGCCGGCCAGCTCTCCAGCAGCAGCACCACCGGGTACACGCTGGCCAACGCGCTGGTGCTGGCCGGCCCGGTCACCTTAGGCGACGCCGTCAACTCCGGCGAACTCACGTTCACGACCGACATCGACCTGGGCGCGGTCGACCGCACGTTCACCACGGCCTCCGGCATCACCTTCGCCGGCGTGGTCTCCAACGGCGGCCTCATCAAGGAAGGCGGCGCGACGCTCACCCTTTCCGGTGCGAACACCTTCGCCGGCGCGACGGCGGTCAACGCCGGCACGCTCGCCACCCTCGGTAACGCGCGCCTTACCGCCTCCTCCGGCGTGACGACCCTCGCCGGCACGACGCTCCGCCTCGGCGGCGCGGAGACGATCAACACCCTCACCAACGCCGGCACGGTCAACCTCGTCAACGTCGGCTCCACGCTGACCACGGGCGCCACCGATTACACGCTGGGCGGCACGGTCTCCGGCCTGGGCTCGCTGATCAAGTCCGGCGCCGGCCTCCTGACCCTCGACGCCGCCGGCACCTTCAGCTACACCGGCGGAACCACCGTCAACGCGGGCAAACTCCTGCTTGGCGCGAACAACCGCCTCGCCGATACCGGTACGGTCACGGTCAACGGCGGCTCCTTCGACCTCGGCGGCTTCGCCGACACGGTCGGCACGGTCACCCTGACCGGCGGCACGATCGAAAACGGCACGCTGACGGTCAATGCGGCCAATACCTTCGCGCTTCAGGCCGGCACGATCTCGGCCGACCTCGCCGGCACGGCCGCTCTTAATAAGACGACCGCCGGCACGGTCACCCTCTCGGGCGCGAACACCTATTCCGGCGCGACCACGATCTCGGCCGGCACGCTCGTCACGGACGCGGGCTCCCTCGCCGGCACCTCGGGCATCACCGTCAACGGCGCCACCCTCATCGCGGTCGACGCGAAGTCCACCGCGACGCTAAGCCTCAACGGCACGGGCTTCGCCACGTTCTCCGCCGCCGGCCTTTCCCTCGGGAACGTGACGAACGCCAACACGACGACCAACGCCCTGCAGTTCACCGCCCTCACGGGCACGGTCACCATCGGCTCCCTTGGCGGCCTCGGCACCACCTCCTTCGCCAGCGATGCAGCCACCACGGGCGGTATTTCCGGCGGTACCGTCGTCGTGGCCGGCTTGCTGACCTCCGCGATCTCGGGCGGTACGGTCTCCGCCGGAACGCTCAGCTCCATTTCTGTCACCGGCGGCGCCACGACGGTCTCCGGCGACGCATCCGTCACGACGCTGAACCTGGGCACGCTGACCGTCGGCGGCGTCACGACGATCACCACGCTGACCGCGGGCACGGCCAACCTCAACGGCGCGACGGCCACCGTGACGACCCTCAACGGCGGCAGTGTGACCCTTGGTACGACCATTCTCTCCGTCTCGGCCGGCACCAACTCCGGGGTCATCGCCGGTACCGCCGGCTCCTTGGTCAAGAACGGCGCGGGTACGCTGACCCTCTCCGGCGCCAACACCTTCGGCGGCACGACCACCGTGAACGCCGGCAGCCTCACGACCTCGGCGGGCTCCCTTGGCGGCACCTCCGGCATCACCATCAACGGCGGGGCGCTCTCCGCGTTCAACTATAACAGTTCCGCCACCCTCGACGTCGGTGCGCTGGGCGCCGCTACGATCTCGGGCACCGGCCTCACGATCTCGGGAGCGGTCACCAACGCCAACACCACCGCCAGCAGCCTGAACTTCTCCGGGCTCACGGGCACGATCACCCTGGCCTCGCTCAATGGCGCCGGCTCGACCCGCTTCGGCAGCGCCGCCACGATCACGGGGGGCGTCTCGGCCGGCACGGTCACCGTCATCGGCCTGCTGACGACCGATATCTCCGGCGGCACGGTCTCCGCGGGCTCCCTTTCCTCCGCCTCCGTCACGGGTGGCACCACCACCGTCACGGGCGCCGCCGGCGTGACGAACCTCAACGGCGGCACGCTCACGGTCGGCGGTGTCGCCACGATCGGCACGCTCACTTCTGGTGCGGCGAACCTCAACGGCACCACGTCCTCGGTCGCCACCCTCAACGGCGGCACGATCGTCCTCGGCACCACGGCGCTCACGGTGTCGGCCGGCACGTTCAGCGACTCGATCTCGGGCGCCACCGGCTCCCTGATCAAGAACTCCGCCGGCGTCCTCACGCTCTCGGGCGCCAACACCTACGGCGCCGGCACTACGCTCGCGGCGGGCACGCTCCTCGTGGGCGACGACGACGCTCTCGGCACGGGTACGATCACCCTCAACGCCGGCGAGCTCGCCAGCATCGGCTCCGTCGCCCGCGCCTTCACCAACAATCTGGCCCTCGGCGGTTCCGTCACCCTCGGCGACGCCACGAACGACGGCGACCTCTCCTTCGCCGGCACGGTCGCCCTCGGCGGCGCGGGCCGCACGATCGCCACGGTCGCGGACGTCACCTTCGACGGCGTCGTCTCGGGCACCAACGGCGGCCTGACCAAGAACGGCGCCGGGGCTCTCACGCTTTCCTCGGCCAACACTTTTACGGGCGGATTCACGCTGAATGCCGGCACGGTCTTCGCCGGCACGGATACCTCCTTCGGCACGGGCACGGTCACCCTCAACGCGGGCGTGATCTCGGCCGTCGGCTCCTCAGCCCGCACGTTCGCCAACGCGGTCGTCCTTGGCGGCGACCTGACCTTTGGCGCGACGGGCAACCTCGGCGACCTGACCTTCGGCGCGCTTACCGTCGGTTCGTCCGCCCGCACGCTTACGACCGTCGCCGACACGGCCTTCACCGGCGCGTTCTCGGGCTCCGGCGACCTCACCAAGGATGGCGCGGGCACGCTCACACTCTCCGGCACCAGCACCTTCAGCGGCGCGGTGACGTTGAGCAGCGGCTCGATCATCACCGTCGGCCATAATCGCCTCGGTGCCAGCTCCGGCGTCACGGTCGCCACCGGCACGACGCTTGCCCTCGGCGGCGACGAGACCATCGACACCTTGGCCAACAGCGGCACGATCACGATCGGCGGGGTGCTCACGACCGGGGCCACCGATTATACTCTCGGCGGCGTGCTCAACGGTACCGGCTCCCTCAATAAGGCCGGCGCCGGCATCCTGACCCTCGCCCTGACCACGGCGCACACCGGCGGCACGACGGTCTCCGCCGGCACCCTCCTCCTGGGCGCATCCGAACGTCTCGTCGACACCGGCTCGCTCACCGTCGCCGGCGGCACCTTCGATCTCGGCGGCCACACCGAGACGGTCGGCACGTTCGTCCTCGCCGGCGGCACCGTCACCCAGGGCAACCTGATCGCCAGCAGCTACGAGCTGCAGTCGGGCTCGTTCCTCGCCGACCTCGCAGGCGTCGGCGTCTCGGCGCTCAAGACCACGACCGGCACCGTCCTGCTGACCGGAGCCAACACTTTCGACGGCGGCCTGACCCTGAATGCCGGCCGGATCCGCGCCGGCGGAGACAGCGTCTTCGGCACTGGCGTCCTGACCGTCAACGGCGGCGGCGTCTCGGCGGACGGAACCACCGCGCGCACCTTCGCCAACGACGTCGACCTGAACGCCGGCGTGACGCTCGGCCATGCCGTCGACAACGGCGCGCTCACCTTCACGGGCGGCATCGACCTGAACGGCGCCGCCCCGGCCATCACCGTCCTTTCCGACGTCACCTTCGCCCATACGGTCGCCAACGGCGACCTGGTCAAGGCCGGCGCCGGCACCCTGACCGTCTCGGGCACCAACACCTACGTCGGCTCCACGACCGTCAACGCCGGCACGCTGGCCACGGTCGGCGACGCACGCCTCGCCAACACCTCCGGGGTGACGGTGGCTTCCGGCGCCACGCTCGCCCTCGGCGGCGACGAGACGCTCAACACGCTCAGCAACGCCGGCACCATCACCCTGGCGCTCGCGACCACCACGCTCACGACCGGTGCGACCAGCTACACCCTCGGCGGCGCGATCTCCGGCCTCGGTAACCTCGTCAAGGATGGCGCCGGTACCCTGACCCTCTCCGCGACGGGCGTCTTCACCTATAAGGGGTCCACGATCGTCGACGCGGGCACGATCCGCTACGCAGGCGCCGACCTGCTCGACAACGACAGCACGGTCACCGTCAACACGGGCGGCGTCCTGGATCTCAACGGCTTCAGCGACACGGTCGGCACGATCACGCTCGCGGGCGGCAGCATCATCAACGGCACGCTCACCAGCTCGAACTACGAACTCCAGGCCGGCACGGTCAGCACCGTCATCTCCGGCGCGGCCAACGTCCTGAAGACGACCGCCGGCACGGTGACGATGGCCGGGGCGAACGCCTACACGGGCTACACTTCCATCAACGCGGGCGTGCTGCGCGTCGGCGACGACGCCGCGTTCGGCCCGAGCGGCCAACTCCGCCTCCTGGGCGGGACTCTCACGGGTATCGGCGCGACCGGCCTGACCTTCGGCAACACCGTCCTCTTCGGAGGCGACTTCGCCTTCGGCAGCGTCGCGGACACCGCCGCCCTCACCTTCACGAGCGCGACCGACCTCGGCGGCGCCACCCGCACGGTCACGACCCTCGTCGACGTCGCCTTCACGGGCGCGGTCACGAACGGCAACCTGACCAAGGCCGGCGCCGGCAGCCTCACGCTCTCCGGAGCCAATAGTTTCTCCGGCGGCCTGACCTTGGACGCCGGCGCGCTTCGCGCGGGCAGCGACACGGCCTTCGGCGCCGGCACGCTCACCCTCAACGGTGGCACGGTCTCGAGCAGCAGCACCGCCGCCCGCTCCCTCGCCAACGACGTCGTCACTCACACCGACATCACCCTCGGCGACGCGACACTCAACGGCACGCTGACCTTCGGCGGCGCCTTCGACCTCGGCGGCGTCGATCGTACGCTGACCACGGCCTCCGACATCACCCTCACCGGCACGATCTTCGACGGCGGCCTGATCAAGGCCGGCGCGGGCACGCTCACGCTCTCCGGCGCGAACACCTACGCGGGCGCCACCTCGGTCACGGCGGGCACGCTCGCCACGGTCGGCAACTCGACCCTCACGGCGACCTCGTCCGTCGGCATCTCCGCCGGCGCCACGCTCTCTCTAGGCGGCGACGAAGCCCTCGAAGGCATCGCCAACGCGGGCACGATCACCCTCGGCGGCATCCTCACGACCGGCACGACTTCCTACACGCTGGGCGGCGCGATCGATGGCGTCGGCTCCCTCGTCAAGGCTGGCGCGGGCACGCTGACGCTGACCTCGCTGACCACCCATACGGGCGGTACCACGGTCAATGCCGGCAATCTCCTGCTCTCCGGCGCCGGCGACCACCTCGCCGATGCCGGTTCCTTGACCGTCAACGGTGGCACCTTCGACCTCGGTACCCTTGCCGAGACGGTCGGCACCGCCACGCTGACCGGCGGCACGATCGAAAACGGCACGCTCACGGCCACCACCTACGCCTTCGAAGCCGGTACGGTCTCCGCCGTCCTCGCCGGCGGCAGCGCCACGAAGACGACGGCCGGCACGCTCACGCTCTCCGGCGTCAACACCTTCGTCGGCGGCTTCACCCTCGGCGCCGGCACGGCGCTCGCCGGCGATGACGCCGCCTTCGGCATCGGCACGCTCGCGCTGAACGGGGGCGTCCTCTCTTCGACCAACGCCAACGCCCACGCCTTCGCCAACGCCCTGACGCTCGGCGGCGACGCCACGCTCGGCGACGCCACGAACAACGGCGCCCTCTCCTTCGCCGGCCTGATCGACCTGGGTGCGACGACCCGCACGCTCACCGTCGCCTCCGCCGTCGACTTCGGCGGCGTGATCTCCGGCGTGGCCGGCCTCACCAAGGAAGGCGCCGGCACCCTGACCTTCTCCGCGGCCAACACCTACGCCGGAGCGACCACGGTCAATGCCGGCACGCTCGTGACCTCCGCCGGCTCGCTCGCCGGCACCGCTGCCATCGATATCGGCGTCGCCACGTTGACGGCCGTCGACGCGAACGCCGCCGCCGCCCTGACGGTCGCCGCAGGCGGCACGGCCTCCTTCTCGGGCAGCACCGTCGCCGTGGCTTCGCTGCATGGCGCCGGCGACGTCGGACTGGGCGCCACGACCTTCACCGTCGGTGCCGGCAACTTCTCGGGCGTGATCAGCGGCGCCAACGCCTCACTCGTCAAGGATACCGCCGGCACGCTCACGCTCTCCGGGGCCAATACTTACGCCGGAAGCACTTCCGTCGACGCCGGCACGCTCGTCACTGTCGGCCATAACCGCCTCGCGAACACGTCCGGCGTCACCGTCGCGGCCGGCGCGACCCTCGACCTGGGTGGCGACGAGACCCTTGGCACGCTGGCCAACGCCGGGACCATCGCCCTCTCCGCCGTCGGCAGCACGCTGACTGTCAGCTCCGGCACCTCCTCCGGCGCGATCAACGGAGTCGGCAGCCTCACCAAGACCGGCCCGGGCAGCCTAACGCTCACCGGCGCCAACGCCTTCACCGGCACGACCACGATCTCCGGCGGCACCGTCACCGCCTCCGCCGGCGCCTTAGGCGGCACCTCGGCGGTCTCGATCGGCGCCGCGGCCACGCTCGATGCCGTCGACGTCAACAACACCGCCACCCTGGGCATCGCCGCGACCGGCACCGGCAGCTTCTCGGGCGCCGGCCTGACGGTAGGCGTTGTCAGCAACGACGGCACCCTGAACTTCACCGCCGTGACGGGTGCCATCACGGTCGGCTCGCTTGGCGGTGCCGGCACGACCAACTTCTCGTCCGACGCCATCATCACCAACGGTATCAGCGGCGGCGTCGTCAACGTCGCCGGCAACCTGAACTCGACGATCAGCGGCGGCATCGTCACCACCTTCTCGCTCGATACGACGTCGATCACCGGCGGCGTGGTCACCGTCACCGGCGCCAATACGGCCAGCGGCGGCACGAATACCGTCATGGGCGGCACGGTCCGCCTCGGCGACGACGCCGCGGTCGCCACGGGCGGCCTCGTGGTCACCGGCCCGGCGACGTTCACCAGCGACAGCGGCACGGGCCACAGCGTCTCCAGCGACGTCACCCTGGGCGGCAACATCACCATCGGCGACGCCACCTACACCGGCAGCCTGAACTTCACCGGTGCGGTCGACCTCGGCGCGGCGAGCCGGACGGTGACCACCGTGGCCGACGCGACCTTCGCCGGCGACATCAGCGGCACGGGCGGCCTGACGAAGTCCGGCACGGGCACGCTCACCCTTTCCGGCGCCAACAACACCTTCACCGGCATGACGGACGTCGGCGCCGGCACGCTGGCGACCACGGGCAACAACGTCCTCTCTTCCACGGCGGGCGTCAGCATCGCGAGCGGCGCCACGATCCAGCTCGGAGGCAACGAGACCCTCAGCTCGATCAACAGCAGCGGCACCCTGCAGATCGACGCCACGCTCACCGCCGCCATCGCGACGGGCACCTCGACCCTCGGCGGCCTAGTCTCGGGCAACGGCATCCTGATCAAGGACGGCGCCGGCACCCTCGTCGTCGACGGCGCCAACACCTACACCGGCGGCACCACGGTCAACGCCGGCACCCTGCAGGTCGGCCACGCCACCGCGCTCGGCACCGCCGGCGTCACCCTCAATGCCGGAGCCTTCGCGGCCTCGGGCTCCACCGGCGTCGCCCTGGCCAACGACTTCACGGTCGCCGGCGACGTCACCCTCGGCGACGCATCCAACGCCGGCGCCCTCACCCTCTCCGGAACCGTCACCCTCGGCACGGCGCGCACGCTCACGACGGCCGCCGACGTCACGCTCTCCGGTACGGTCAGCGTCGCCGGCCTGACCAAGGAAGGTTCCGCCGCGCTTAATCTCTCCGGTACCAGCACGATCACGGGCGACGTCATCGTCAACGCCGGCACCCTGGCCACCGGCACGACCACGACCCTCGGCGCCGTGACCAGCGTCACGGTCGCCACGGGCGCCACGCTCAAGCTCAACGGCGCCGAGACGGTCACCGCGCTGACCAACGATGGCTCGATCCTCCTGAACAGCGGCTCGCTCACCACCGGCGATAGCGCCAACCATACGACCGCGGGCTCGATCGACGGATCCGGCGCGCTCGTCAAAGTCGGCACGGGCGTCCTCACGCTCAACGGCGCCTCCACCTTCGCCGGCACGACGACCCTCGACGCCGGCACGCTCAACCTGACCCATGACGGCGCCCTCGGCACCAGCGCGGTCACGGTCAACGCCGGCACGCTCGTCGCCAACGCCAACCTCGGCAACGCGGTCAACCTCACGGCCGGCGTGCTCAAGGGCTCCGGCATCCTGGGCGCCACCACGGTCGCCTCCGGCGCGATTCTCTCCCCGGGCAATTCGCCCGGCACGCTCACCCACGCCAGCCTGACCCTCACCGGCGGCTCGATCGTCGAATTCCAGGTCACCGACGCCGCCGCGGCCGGCACGAGCAAGACGGCCTCCGCGCTCGTCGCAGGGACCGCTTACGACACGCTGGTCGTCACGGGCGCGCTCAACCTCGCCGGCGCCTCGGCCTCGACGCCGGTCACGGTCCGCATCACGTCCCTGGCCAACCCGGCCGATACGACCCCGGGCAACGCGAACAACTTCGACCCGATGGTGCTGAACCACTTCAAGTTCGCCGCGGTCGGCAGCCTGGTCACCGGCGGCACCCCGCTGGCCGACCTCTTCAGCTACGATGTGACGAACTTCACGGATTCGACCGGCGGCACGAGCGACCCGACCCGCTGGGCGATGTCCTTCGAAAGCGGCGTGCTCTGGCTCACGGCTTCCCCGCAGCTGCTCAGCTTCGGCGTCCTGGCTCCGGGCAACGCGCCGGGCATGCTCTCGATCGCCGACATCAACCTGACTTCACGCGGTACGTTCGAGATCTCGAAGCTCCCGCAGATCGGCGGCTATTACAACGACACCGTCGAATTCACCGGGAAGGCCAACCTCAACCCCGGCCCGGGCAGCGAGATCGCCATCGCCCGCTACGAGCCGACCGGCGAGCTGCCCGACTACGGTCGTCGCTTCGTGCTCTTCAAGGGCGTGGGTACGCCCGTCACCGACCCGGCCCTGGTCTCGTCCTACTTCCTCACGACCGCGCCGCAGTCCATCGTCAACCTGGACAGCGAAGCCCGCTACCTCGTGGTCGGCCCGGCCGCCATCGACGCCGGCGCGACGGCCTCGGCCTACGACGGCCTGATCCATAACGCCGATGGCCTCGTCCACCGCCCGAACGAATACGCCGTCTACCTGGTCCGTGGCGCCTCCGGCTACGTCAAGCCGACCGTCGGCTCGGGTCTGACCGGCTACGTCCAGGAGAAGGCCCTCACGCTCTCAGGACAGCCCTTGGAGCTCGGCGGCACGGTCTACGTCCCCGGCGCCCTCGATCCCCTCGTCGCCCGCCTGATGACCATGGCCGACCCGATGCTCGAGACGGCCATGCGCGGCCTCGAGCCCGCCTCCTTCGCCGCCATCCCGGGTACCCTCGCCCTGGCCCAGCGCTCCGCCGCCTCGTCGCTCAACCGCGAGCTCGCCGGCCACCACATGGAGTCGGCCAACCTCTGCGACTTCTGCGACGGCTTCACGCCTTACAGCGAAGGCTTCGTGCTGGTCACCTCTTCCGACTTCCGCGGAGGCACGGGCGCCGACGCGGCCGACTTCAGCAACAAGGCCAACGGCGCCATGGGCGGCCTGATGAAGAACATCACCCGCACCGCCACGGTCGGCTTCGCGGTCGGCTACGACACCAACAAGGGCACGCTCGGCACCGGCGGCACGATCGAAGGCAACACCACGCATGCCACGGCCTTCGCGACCTCGCTGCTCGGCGCGAAGCAGAACTCCCCCTACCTCAACGTCGGCGCCACCGTCGCCAAGTCCGACAGCAAGACGGCCCGCACCACGTTCATGGGCACCGAACGCGCGAACCCGACGGCGAAGTCCTTCGGCGGTTTCGCCCGCCTCGGTGCCGACTATGCCTTCAAGCAGGGCTTCTCGCTCTCGCCTTACGCCGGCGTCGACTACGTCCACGTCGACGGCGACGCGTTCACCGAGACCGGCGACATCACGGCCCTGAACGTCCGCGGCTACTCCTACGATTCGACGCGCGCCACGATCGGTACCGGCTTCGGCTGGCGCCACGTCGGCGTCAGCTCGACCTTCAAGTTCTCCGTCGACGTCGAAGCCTTCGCCGAACTCGGCAGCAAGACCGCCGAATTCGACGCCGGATTCGCCAACGGCGACCGCTTCCTCACCGAAGGCAAGGTCGGCCATGGCACCGGCTTCCGCATCGCGCCGTCCTTCCTCTATCAGCCGGACCAGACCAGTTCGTATTACCTGACGCTCTCGCTCGAGAAAGCCGGCGCGACGAAGACCGAAGGCTTCGAAGTCGGCTACCGCCGCCGCTTCTAAGGGCATCCGCCTGCCTCTAGGTAGGGGCAGCACCGCGTGCTGCCCTAGTTGATGCTGGCTCGCTTCCGCTGCCATCTCCCCGTGCCCCCTTGTCACCGTGCCCACATGCCCCCTCGCGGCTCCGCCGCAATGGGTAGGGTCGGGACCGCGTCACGACCTAGCGGCAACTTGGGGAGCGGCGCGCTCGGAGAGCACGCCCGCCTATAGGTGCCACTCGGGCGGAGGTCCAAATTCACCCGATGAATCTGTCAATCGCGGCGGAAACTGAGCTTTCTCCAGCTGGGCCCAGGTGACGCCGCCCCGGTAATACGAAGCCACCTCCTTGAGCGCGATGCTTCCCCTGCATCGACGGCGACTAGGACCCGACAAACGCTGCGGGTTGATCACACCCACTGGCTTGCCGATATTCCGGGTCACCATGCGAATGGGCGTAACCAGATCCGAATCACCAGAGATAACCAAGGCCACGTCGAATGATTCGCCAAAAGCATCATAAAGCAGATGTGAGGCTAGGTTAACATCTGAGCCCTTCTCCTCTGCCCTGACAATTTCTACCATGTCCGGCGGCGGATTAGCGGACTTGGCCCAAGTCTTCCTCACGCGGAAGTGGCCCTCGATGATTTGGGCCACAGATAAGGTCATCAAAGCTCTCCAGTAGTTGGCCTGACGCTTAGCCTTCCCGTCTAAGTCTTTAGCTTCAGCGATCTTAGCTGTAAAATACTTGCAGCCGACGATCTCGAATGCCGGGAACACCTGACTGGATAAAGCGACAGGGTTAAGCCATCGCAAGGGCGTCGCCTTCAACGCTCCGTAGTATAAATTAAAACCATCCACATAGACGATGGCCTTACGCCTTCTGTGATTAAAACAAAAGGGGGCGGCACCTTCCGGAGCCGCCCCACGACCAGCCGAGTGATCGGCATGGAGGGATGTGAAGATAGGTTCGGTCATGTGCATTACAGTTTCAAGATTTTTGTGACGCTTGACCCAGCCCATGGAAACAAGACACCCGTGGGTAGTTTATCCTGACATGATTCGCCTAGGTTTCATCGCCTCTCCCCCTGCTTCGACGTAACGCGGAGCTATACACTTCTGGCCCTAAATGAAAAGGGGGCGCTTGCGCGCCCCCCTGGGAGATATCTCGGCCGAGCGAGTCGGCCTACACACCTGAGACTTATAAAATTAACCAAAGGATATGAGGCAAACCGGAAAACAGCACAGCGAGATAGCCCCTATGTCGTGACGCGGTCCCGACCCTACCCAAGGCAGCAACGCAGCATCCTTTCCGGTTTCCGGTCTCCCTTTGAGATTTGCAGCTCCCCTGGCCCCCCTTGTCACCTTGCCCACGTGCCCCCTCGCGGCTCTGTCGCGCTGGTCACTTCGCCTCGACAGTGTCGGTGGTCTCGCCGCCGGCGGCCTTGGCGTCATCGCCACGGAGGGCTCCGACGTAGTAGGCCTGACCGAGGTTGACCTTGGGGTAGACGTAGCGGAACGAAGGCGTCCCGGTCGGCTGCTCTTCCGAGGTATGATAACCCGTGACCGGGCGGGCGCCGATCTCGCCGGTGGTCAGCGTCGCGGGCTCACCCTGCTTCACCGCGCCGACGGAACCGAGGAGGAAGGTCTTGGGCAGCGGATATTTGAAGTCCGACGAGTCCAAGGACTTGAAGCCGCCGATGCCCGCGATCCTGGAGGCGCCGAGGAGGAAGTTGTTCGTGCCGTCATCCTTGCGGGTGATCGAGGCCGTGGTGGTCTGGCCAGGCGTGATGCGGTAGTTGACCGCATCGGCGCCGGTGAGCACGCCGGTG